>Ga0180221_1000010_pt1 | contig 567995 bp, 551 predicted proteins | sample eDN5th37CKraftMG_FD_151339 | JGI IMG/M metagenome (GOLD analysis project Ga0180221, IMG submission 151339) | Enriched Miracle-Growth compost microbial communities from Emeryville, California, USA - eDNA 5th pass 37_C Kraft MG (version 2) (version 2) ... | reverse complement strand
GCCTCGACCCTTCCGTCTCACCGCCAGGCTTCCGCCTGTCTCAAGGGCGAACTCTTCACTCGCCAGCGGCGCCGCCGCCCTCGTTGTGGCGCTATATACGGCCACACCCGCAAAACTGTCAACTGCCGAAATGAAGTTTTTTGAGATTTTTTTCCGATCGCCGGAAGGGCGGCCTTTCGAGAGCCGGATAATGAAAAACGGACGGGCGTGACCGCCCGTCCGTTTCCACCGCCCCTCCCCCGCGTGAGCCGGTCAGGCCATCACCATGCCTGCCGCATCGAAACGATAGGTCTTGGCCGGATCGGGCGTGGCATAAAGCACCGCGCCTGGCTCCACCTTGTACTCGCCGAAAAGCCGGATGGTGATGAGCCCGGCTTGCTTGCTGTCGAGATAGAGATTGGTATCCGCCCCCAGATGCTCAACATGCATGACAGTGCCTGCCCAGGTGCCTGATTTCGGATCGACCGTAATGTGCTCCGGCCTGACACCGATCGTCTTGACCCCGTCATGTCCCAGACGTTCGGCATCGACGAAATTCATTTTCGGCGAACCGATGAAACCGGCGACGAACAGATTGGCCGGCGAATTATAGAGTTCCATCGGCGCGCCGATCTGCTCGATCCGGCCATTGTTGAGCACGACGATCTTGTCGGCGAGCGTCATCGCTTCCACCTGGTCATGCGTCACATAGATCATGGTCGCAGACAATTCACGATGCAGCCGGGCAATCTCGAGCCGCGTATTGACACGCAGCGCCGCATCGAGGTTCGAGAGCGGCTCGTCGAACAGGAACAGCTTCGGCTCGCGAACCAGCGCACGGCCGATGGCGACGCGCTGGCGCTGCCCGCCCGACAATTCCGCCGGCCTGCGTGCCAGATAATCGTCAAGCGAGAGCATGGCCGAGGCTTTGGCGACGCGGCTGGCGATTTCAGCCGCCGGCGTGCCCGCCTGCTTCAATCCCAACCCCATATTGTCGCGCACCGTCAGATGCGGATAGAGGGCATAGGTCTGGAACACCATAGCAATGCCGCGTTTGGCCGGCGGTATGTGACCAGCGGCCTCGCCATCGATCATCACCTCACCGGATGTCGCATCTTCAAGACCTGCAATGACCCGCAACAGAGTGGATTTTCCGCAGCCGGACGGCCCGACGAAAACCACGAGCTCCCCATCCTTCACATCGAGATCGATGCCCTTCAGCACATCGACCGCTCCGAAGGACTTGCGGATATTTTCCAGTTTCAGCGTACCCAAATCGTGATTCCTGTCTTCGAAAATTCGTTGCCTAGAGCGTGACGGCCTTTCCCGTGCGCACGCTTTCGTCCGCCGCCAGGCAGATGCGCAGCGACTGCACGGCGTCCTCCATATGGCGGGTGAGATCGACGTCTTCGCGAATCGCCTTGAGAACGAATGCCTGCTCCAGATCGCAGAGCGCCTGATGATCCGGTTCGCCCTCCATCGAGAGATGCCGGTCGGCCTCGGCCAGTTCGCCATCCGCGTCAAGTTTTGCCGAATGGACACGGATGACGGATGTCTTGGTATGTGTGTCGATGTCGGCGGATTTGGCGCCCTCATTCATCACGATCGAAACACAGCCGTTGGGAGAGATGACGTCTTTTACGAAGAAGGCCGTCTCCGATATCATCGGCCCCCAGCCGGCTTCGTACCAACCGACCGAGCCATCGTCGAACAACACGTGCAGATGGCCGTAATTATACATCGCCTCGTCAATTTCAGGTGATAGCCGCAGGCCCATCCCGCGCACCTGGATGGGTTTGGCATCGGTGATCTGGCACATAACGTCGACATAATGCACGCCGCAATCGACGATCGGCGAGGTCGTCTTCATTAGTTGCTTGTGGGTTTCCCAATGGGCGCCGCTCGATTGCTGGTTCAGATTCATGCGGAACACATAGGGACCGCCGAGCGCCCTCGCCTCGGCGATCAGCCTCATCCAGGAAGGATGGTGACGCAATATGTAGCCGACCACCAGCTTGCGCCCTGTCGCCTTGGCCATTTCGACTACACGCTCGGCGTCGGCGACATTGGTCGCCAGCGGCTTTTCGACGAAGACATCCGCGCCCGCCTCCATCGCCCTCACGGCATAATCGGCATGACTGTCGGAATAGGTGGCAATACAGACGAGATCCGGCGAAAGTTCCTTCAATGCCTGGTCAAAGGAATGGAAGAGGGGATAGCTGCGGAGCGGCTTGGGCAACTGGATCTGAGAACGGTTGACGAGACCGACGATCTCGAAGCCCGGATTGGCGTGATAGGCGAGCGCATGGCTCAACCCCATATTGCCGAGCCCGGCGACCATGACGCGCACGGGTCGGGATTTCTCAGCACTCATTTGACCGCTCCTGCCGTGATCCCGCGGATAAGCTGGCGGGAAAAGAAGAAATAGAGGATGAGCACGGGCAATATAGCCAGCGACAGGGCGGAAAGCACCGCATTCCAGTTGGTGACATATTGGCCAATGAACATCTGTGCCCCGAGCGTCACCGTCTTTGTCCCTTCCGCCGGCGCGAGAATCAGCGGGAACCATAGATCGTTCCAGATCGGGATCATGGTGAAGACGGCGACCGTCGCCATGGCCGGCCGGACCAGTGGCAACACGAGGCGGAAGAAGATGCGATATTCGCTGAGACCGTCGATCCGCCCGGCATTCTTCAGGTCATCCGACACCTGCTTCATGAATTCCGACAGGATGAAAACGGCAAGCGGCAGCCCCTGCGCGGTGTAGACGAGGATCAGCGACGTCAGCGTATTGACAAGCCCGCTCGCTACCATCAGCTCCAGAATGGAGACCGTTCCGAGCCGGATCGGGATCATGATGCCGAGCGCGAGGTAAAGTCCCATCAGCGTATTGCCGCGGAAGCGGTATTCGGAAAGCGCGAATGCCGCCATCGCACCGAATATCAGCACCAGCGCGATCGAGACCACCGTCACGATCAGGCTGTTCTGGAAATAGCTGAGGAAATTGCCCTGCGCCCAGACGGTCTGATAGCCGATCAGGCTGAACGTGTCAGGCGTCGGCGGTTGCAGCGGCGTACGGAAGATCGCATTTCGCGCCTTGAACGAGTTGATGATGATAATGACGACCGGAAACAGCGCGATAATCGTATAGGTAATCAGGATCGCATGCGCTGCGATGGTGCGGGAGAGTGAAGATGTGGCACGGCTCACTGCGGCCTCCCCTCAGAACTGATAGCGGCGCAACCGCCGCTGAATGCCGAAAAGATAGAGGCAGACGCCGGCAAGAATGATCAAAAACATTACCGAGGCGATTGCCGCGCCCATGTTCCTGTCGCCGACCTGTAACTGGAACCCGAAGAACGTCCGGAACAGGAAGGTGCCCAGGATATCGGTCGAGTAATTCGGCCCTGCGAGCGCGCCCTGTGTCGTGTAGATCAGGTCGAACGCATTGAAATTGCCGACGAATGTCAGGATCGAGATGATACCGATGGAAGGCAGGATCAGCGGCAGCTTGACCTTCCAGAACTGCGCGGCGCCGGTGATGCCGTCGCATTCCGCCGCCTCGATGATCTCATCGGGGATCGACAGAAGTGCAGCATAGATCAGCATCATCGGAATACCGATGAATTGCCAGACGGAAATCAGGCTGAGTGCGGTGAGCGCATAGCGTTCCTGGCCGAGCCAGGGCGCGAACAGGCTCTTCAACCCGATCATGTTGAGCATATCAGGGGCAATGCCCCACAGCGGTGAGAGGATCAACTTCCAGGCGAAGCCGACGATCACGAAAGAGAGGATCGTCGGAATGAAGATTGCCGTCCGGTAAAACGTGCTGAGCCGCAATTTCGGATGGCTGAGGAGCGCCGCCAGAAGAACGCCGATCGGGTTCTGCACCAGCATATGGATGATGAAGAACCAGGTGTTGTTTTTCAGCGCATTCCAGAAGCTCGCCGCCCAGCGCGGATCGCCGAACAATGTCCGGAAATTATCAAAGCCGACGAAAACCGGCATCTGATTCTCGACCCGGAAGAGAGAGAGTTGCAGCGTACCGAAAAGCGGCAGGATCATCACCGCCGTATAGATCAGAACCGCCGGCGCGAGGAAAACGGCGATATGCCATCGCACGGGTCTGCTCTTTGCGGTGGGTGTGGTCATGCCTTTAGTCAGCCTTCCAGTTTGCCCCATGGGGAGAAATTGCACGTCGCGCCTATACCCCTCACCCGGCGCTCCTGGGAGTTTTCTCCCTAAAGAACGAAATCAAAAACGGCGAGGCACCGTAAAGGCACCCCGCCGCATATGCTTCATCACTTCGCCGGTTTGTACCAGCTGTCGAGCCCCTTCTGCAGCTTTTCCGCCGCCTGCTCGGGCGTATCCGTGCCGTTGATCACATTGGCGGATTCGATCCAGGTCTCGTTCTCGAGGTTCGGCGTTCCGCGCGACAGGATCTGGTAGGTCGAGCGGATGGTCGACTTGCACTTGTCGCGCCAGGAGACGAATTCCTGCGCCAGCGGATCTTCCATCTTCACCGGCGTCGACGACAGGCTGAAGAAGCCCGGCAGTGCATTGGCATAGATCTCCGCGAATTCCGGCGAAGCCACCCATTCCAGGAACTTCTTCGCCTCTTCCGGATGCGCCGACTTGGCGTTCATGCCGATGCCGAGATCGGTATGGTCGGAAATGTAACAGGTGTCGCCCGCCTTCTTTACCGGCGGCGGGAAGGCACCCATCTTGAACTGCGCCTGCGTGTTGAAGCCGGAGATTTCCCACGAACCGGCCGGGTAGATGGCGGCGCGACCGAGCGTGAAGAGGTTCTGGCTGTCAGGATAGGTCTGTGCTTCGAAGCCATCGCCCAGATAATCCTTCCAGCGGGCCAGCGTCTTGAACGGGTCTACCCACTGCGGATCGGTCAGCTTTTCCTTGCCCGCGATCAGCGCCAGGCGGCCTTCCTCGCCCTTCCAGTAGTTCGGGCCGATGTTCTGGTAGCCCATGGTCGCGGCTTCCCAGAGATCCTTGGTGCCCATCGCCATCGGAATATAGGTGCCGTTCTCCTTGATCTTGTCGAGCACGGCGAAGAATTCGTCTTCCGTCTCCGGCACTTTGAGGCCAAGCTCGTCGAACGCGTCCTTGTTATAGATGAAGCCGTGGATGACGGATGCCACCGGCACGCAGAAAATGTCCTTGCCGTCATCGGTGATCCAGGCCGACTTGGCGACCGAGCTGAACTTGTCGATTCCCGGCAAATCGTTCAGCGATGCGAGTTGCCCCTTCTGGAACAGCGCCAGCGACTTGTCGAACGGGCGGCAGGTGATGATGTCGCCAGCAGAGCCGGCGTCGAGCTTGGCACCGAGCGCGGCATCATATTCCGTTGGCGCGGATGGATTGAACTTCAACTTGATACCAGGATGCGATTTCTCGAAGGCCGGGATCAGCTTTTCATTCCAGATCGGCAGATCGTCGTTACGCCAGCTCTCGATGTTCAACGTAACGTCTTCCGCGTAAGCTGCCCCGGCCGAGCCGAGAACGCTTGACGCAAGCAACACCGCAATCATTGTCCTGCTCATCATGATACTCTCCCTGTTGCGCCGGTTCAGGCGCGCTGTTGACGGGAACCGCGGTTCCCTTCCAATTCCGAAAGCGCCGGACGCAATCTCTGTCCATTGCCGTCGAGAAGCCGTAGCGCGGCCGACAAATTTGCCGCGCCTGCCGCCAGAAGAACTGCCGGCTTGACCGAACCGCCGGCCTGCTCAAGACAGGCCTGCGCCTCCGCCTCGCTGCAATTCGCTATTGCGGCCACGATACGCACTGCCCGTGCCTTGAGCTTCTGATTGTCCGCATGGAGATTGACCATATAACCGTCATGGACGTGCCCCAGCCGGACCGCCGCCAGCGTCGACAAGAGATTGAGTGCGATTTTTTGGGCGGTCCCCGCGCCCATGCGGGTTGATCCCGCTATTATTTCCGGCGGCGTTGCCAGGAGGATGCCGATATCGGCCTCTTCGAAAATAGGTGCCCCCGGATTATTGGCTATGGCAATCGTCTTCAGGCCGCTGTGTTTCGCGGCCCGCAAAGCGCCCATGGCATAAGGTGTTGAACCGCTCGCCGAAACGGCAATCAGGCAATCGCCCGCGGAAAGCTCTGCGGAAGAAACATCGCGCGCGCCCTGCTCTGCATCATCTTCCGGCGCACCGGTCAGATTCTTCAGGCTTTCAATGCCGCCGGCGAGAAGAACAATAATGCGATCGCGTGGAATGCCGAACGTGCCGGGCAGTTCCAATGCATCGGCAAGCGCCATCAACCCGGAACTGCCCGCCGCTGCATAGGCGAGACGTCCGCCCCGCTCCAGAGCCTCGGCCACGAGATCAGCGGCGGCGGCGATATCGTTGGATGAAGAAGCGACAACAGCGGCGGCATCCTCCTGCGCCCTGGCAAGAAGAGCTGCAATATGATGCGGCGGTTGGCAATCGAGCCCCCGCGCCCCCTCATTCAGCTGTTCGGTCCGGTTTACGGCCATTATGTCTGTTCTCCCACTCAGTTGATAATGCCAAAAAAATACCACTTGTCCAGAGACCTTAACGATTTCTTGCGATCAAATTTCCGGTCCGGAAAAATATCGTTACTTTTCAGCATATTATAAATTTGACGCCTCGGGAGAGATTTAGCGCTTGGCTATTGGTACTTTATTGGTATCATATTCGACAGGAGGCACAGCGCGTGGAACTTCTTCTCGGAATTGATGGCGGCGGCACGGGATGTCGTGCGGCGCTTGCCGACAAGGCGGGTCGGATCATTGGCCGCGGCAAAAGCGGCTCGGCCAATATCATGACCGATATTGAAACGGCGCGGATGAGCATTCTGGCCGCGGCCGGCGAGGCTCTGGCGGAAGCCGGACTCGACATGAATGCGGCCGGCTCGATTTCCGCCGTGTTGGGTCTTGCAGGCGCGAATGTCAACAACAACGGTGCGCGTCTCGAAAAGCTGCTGCCTTTCGCCCGCTCCAAAGTGAAATCTGATGCCACGATCGCTCTTTACGGTGCCATCGGCGGTGCCGACGGCACTGTCGTCATCCTTGGCACCGGTTCGGTGTTCGCCACCCGTGAGAAAGGCCATGTCCGCACGATCGGTGGTTGGGGCTTCAGGGTAAGCGATCTGGGCGGAGGTGCGCGTCTCGGCCGCGACCTCCTGGAGGAAGCGCTCCTTGCCTATGACCGTGTCCATCCCTCTTCGCCCCTATCGGAAAAGACCATGGCGCTTTTTGGCGGCGATCCGGACCGGATCGTCACCTTCGCCCGTGACGCCCGCCCCAGCGATTTCGGCGCTTATGCCCCGCTCGTCTTCGAATATGCCGATAAAGGCGACAGTCTCGCCCTCATGCTTATCGAGCGGTCGGTCAGGACCATCGAGGAAGCGCTCGACGCGATCATGCCGCCCGAACAGGAAAAACTTTGCCTGATCGGCGGGCTTGGCCCGCTCTATGCACCGAGGCTCTCGCCCAAATACCGCAGCCGCCTGCAGCTGCCGATGGGTGATGCACTAAGCGGCGCGGTCAGGCTTGCAGTCGAGCTCTTTGCCCATGCGGAGGCGAACCATGGCTGATTCCATGCAGGCCATCTTCGCAGATATCGCGACGCAATCGCCGGGCGGCGGCCCGCTCTATGTCAAGCTCAAGCGGATCATCGAAAGCGCCGTCGACCGTGGCCTTATCAAATCAGGCGACGCCTTGCCGCCCGAACGCGAGATCGCCAGCATGGCCGATGTGTCCCGCGTCACGGTCCGCAAGGCCGTACAGGAACTGGTGAAGGAGGGACTGCTCATCCAGCGCCATGGCTCAGGCACCTTCGTCGCTTCGCGCGTGAAGCCGGTGGAACAATATCTGACCCAGCTCACTTCCTTTACCGAGGACATGGCGCGGCGCGGCATGATCGTCCGCTCCGAATGGCTCGATCGTGGCATTTATGCCCCCTCGCCTGAGGAAATGGTGGCGCTCGGCCTCACATCGGGCGAAAAGGTCGCCCGCATCAGTCGCCTGCGCGTCGCCAACGACACTCCGATGGCGATCGAGCGGGCTGCCTTGGCGGCAAGCGTTCTGCCACGCCCTGAGGATGTGACCACATCGCTTTATGCGGTTCTGGCGGCGAACGGAAATCGTCCGGTACGGGCGATCCAGCGCATTTCCGCCGCCATTTTGAAGGAGAATGACGCGCGTATTCTCGAGGTTCAGCCGGGTTCGGCAAGCCTCAACATCGAGCGCATCTCCTATCTGGAATCCGGCAAGGTGATCGAGTTTACCCGCTCGATCTATCGGGCCGACGCCTATGAATTCATCGCCGAGCTGCGCCTCAGCGGGCCATCGGGACAATCGGCGGAAGCAGCGGGAGCGGTTCTTTGACCACACGACCCAGTCTCATGTACGCGGAAATCGCCTCCATTCCGGATGTAGTGGCACGTTTTCTCGACGAATCGAGCGATATATTGCGCAAGGCGGGCAGCCTTTTGCGCGAAAAGGATCCGGCTTTTCTTGCCTCGATCGCGCGCGGATCATCGGACCATGTCGCGACTTATCTCAAATATGCGACCGAGCTGACCGCCGGCGTTGCGGTCGCCTCGCTCGGCCCTTCCATCGCTTCGATCTATGGCGTTCAGCTCAAGCTTGCGAACGCCGCGGCAATCGCGATCTCGCAATCCGGGAAAAGCCCCGATATCGTGACGATGACTGAACTGGCGCGAGAAAGCGGCGCCCTGACATTCGCCATCAGCAATTCGCCCGATTCGCCGTTGGCGCAGACCAGCGATTTCCCGATCGATATTCTCGCCGGCCCCGAGAGAAGCGTTGCGGCGACAAAGACATTCGTCGCCTCTGCCGTGGCCGGCCTCGCCCTCCTCGCCAACTGGACGAACGATACTGAGCTTCTTTCCGCCCTCGATCAATTGCCACGGTGCCTTGCCGATGCGCTGACCTGCGATTGGTCGCCTCTGGCCGAAGCGCTGGAAGGCCGTGATTCGCTCTTCGTCCTCGGACGCGGCCCTTCCTTCGCCATCGCCAACGAAACAGCGCTGAAGTTCAAGGAGACCAGTTCCATGCATGCGGAAGCCTATAGCGCGGCTGAAGTCCTGCATGGCCCGGTCGCCATCGTCGGCGAGAGCTTTCCTGTGCTGGCGCTGACCGCCCGCGACCAGGCGGAAAACTCGATCATCGAGACCTGCGACCGGATTGCCGCACAAGGCGCTTCCGTTTTTGTCACCTCGACCAACAGAACCGCGGCGACACCCCTACCCTTCGTCGCCACGCCGCATCGCCTCACCGACCCTCTGGCGCTTCTGGTTTCCTTTTATGGTTTCGTCGAAGCCCTGTCGCGCCATCGCGGCTTCAATCCCGACCAGCCGCCTCACTTACGCAAAGTGACTGAAACCATATGAGCGAACAATTTGCCCTGACCGCGCCGCGGATTTTCGACGGCGAAACCTGGCTGCACGATGCGGCACTGATTCTGCGCGGCGGGCTGATCGAGGCCATCGCCGCCCGCGACACCATTCTCTCAGGGATTCGCGTCATTTCCGTCGGTGACGGAATGATCGTGCCCGGCTTCATCGACCTTCAGGTCAATGGCGGCGGCGGCGTCATGCTCAACGACAGGCCCGACATCGACGCCATCCGCACCATCTGTGCCGCCCATGCCAAATTCGGCACGACGGGGCTGCTGCCGACCCTGATCACCGACACACGGGAAATAACGGCGGCCGCCATTGCCGCCGGAGAAGCGGCGGAACGCGCGAAGGTGCCAGGTTTCTTCGGCCTGCATCTCGAAGGACCGCATTTGTCCGTCAAGAGAAAGGGTGCGCATGACCCCGCCCTCATCCGCCCCATGGATGAAAGCGATCTCAACAGGCTGATCGAGGCGCGCAAACATCTTTCTGTCCTGCTCCTGACCGCCGCGCCGGAAAACATCACCAGCGAACAAATCAGAAGGCTGACGCAGGCCGGTATCATCGTCAGTCTGGGCCACTCCGATTGCTCTTATGAAACGGCCGCGCAGGCCGCCGCCGCCGGCGTTTCCGTGGTAACGCATCTCTTCAACGCCATGAGCCCTCTCGGCCACCGCGAGCCGGGCATGGTGGGTGCTGCCCTCGATATCGGCAGCCTCAATGCCGGCCTGATCGCCGATGGCTTCCATGTCGATCCCGCTGCGATCCGCATCGCACTGCGGGGGAAAGCCGGTCCGGGGCACCTCTTCCTCGTCACAGATGCCATGGCGACGATCGGCACCGATATGGCGAGCTTCACCCTCAATGGGCGGACGATCTACCGTGCCGATGGCCGGCTGACGCTTGCCGATGGCACGCTTGCCGGCGCCGATCTCGACATGATCTCAGCGGTCCGTTTCATGCATCGCACCATCGGCTTGCCGCTCGAGGAGGCCCTGCGCATGGCGTCACTTTATCCCGCAAAAAGCATCGGCCTCGACGATCGGCTTGGTTCGTTGCGACGGGGAATGCGCGCCAGTTTCCTGCATCTCGACGATCAGCTTGACGTCAAAAGAACGGTGATCGACGGAGAAATCGTCTTCGGCGATCCGCTGAAATAAACCGGCCTTGGACGTTCCCAACAAAATGCTTGCGGCGTGATCGGCGAATTCCTAATTCTGATGCAGGTAATAAACGCGCGACTGTAATGGCCGTACCTTTTGGGCGGCCGTGAAAAGATCGCATTTTGTCCAGGAACGGCCATGCTGACCAGGAAAGGCAAATACGGTCTCAAGGCGATGGTCCACCTGGCCGAGATCGAAGAAGGCCAACTTGCATCCGTCAATGAGATCGCAACTGCCCGCCACATTCCGCGGAAGTTTCTCGACAACATCCTGACCGAATTGCGCAATGCCGGCTTCGTGCACAGCCGCAAGGGGAAAGGCGGTGGCTTCTGCCTCGCCAAACCCGCCGATGAAATCCGCATCGGCAGCATCATTCGCATTCTCGACGGGCCGCTGGCGCCAATTTCCTGCGCCAGCAAAAGCCGCTATCGCTCATGCGAGGATTGCAATGAGGAGAATTGCGAAATTCGCCTGGTGATGTTGGAAGTTCGCGAAGCGATTGCCACGGTTCTCGACAAGAGAACGCTTGCCGAAACCGCCGCCCCCGCGATGGACGAGCTTCTGAAGGCATGAACTTTGCGATATGGCAGGCGGCCCGCCATATCGCACCAGGATTCAGCTCGCTTCCGAAAGGCAGGATCTTAGGGCATCCGCCAGGTTGCGGATAAGCTGCGGGTAGAGATCGGGACCGTCCTTCAGCGATGCGCCCAGCGGATCGAGCACGCCGGATTTCGCCGTCGTGCCTTCAGTGACCGTCTTGACCAGGCGCGGTTCGAACTGCGGCTCAGCGAAGACGCAGGTTGCGCCGAGCTGCTTTATCTTCTCATGGATCTCGGCAACCCGTTGTGCACCCGGGGCATTCTCGGGATTGACGGTGATCGAGCCTACCGTGTTCACGCCGAACCGCTTTTCGAAATACTGATAGGCATCGTGAAAGACGATGAACGGCTTGTCCTTGACCGGCTTCAGTTCGGCCTCAATATCCTTCGTCAGCGCATCGAGCTCGGCCGAATAGGCATCCGCATTGGCCTTGTAACGCTCGGCATGCTCGGGATCGGATTCGGTGAGCGTCTTGGCGATATCCCGGACGAGGATTTTTGCATTTTCCGGGTCGAGCCAGAAATGCAGATCATATTCCTCATGCCCCTCATGGTCATGATGCTCGTGATCTTCCGCCTGTGCCGCGTCTTCCGCGTGATCATGCTCGTCATGCATCTTTTCCTCATGCGCTTGATCATGACCGTCTTCATCCTCGTCATGCACATGTGGCTCGAAGGGACCACCCTCGCGGAATTTGAGCCTCGTCAGGCCGGGAGCATCCTCCAGCGTCACGATCTTCGCACCGGTCGCCAACGTCTCCAATGGCTTCTTCAGAAAGGTCTCCATTTCCGGACCAGCCCAGAAAATGACCTTGGCATGCTCGATCGCCTGCGCATCGGAAGGCTTGAGGCTATAGGCGTGTCCTGAAGCCGTGCCCCGAACGATGAGCGTAGGCTCACCGACGCCTTCCATCACAGCGGCAACCAGCGAATGGACCGGCTTGATCGAGGCGACGACGCCTTCTCTTTCGGCAGCAAAAGCAGACCCAGCATAGACGAGGGCAGCTGAAGCTAGCAGAAGAGAACGAAGGAATTTCATCTTGCCTCTCATTGAATCCAGGCACACAGCGATCGATATGTTACTATATTACACACGTTGCGTAACGCTATAACGTCTGCCATAAGGCATGACAAGAGCTCCTTGGAAAAAACGGAATGCAGACTGTCCATACGGATCCAGTGCCTCTCATCGACATCAAAAATGCCGGCGTCTTTAGAAGCGGCAGATGGCTTGTCCGCGATATTGACCTGCAATTGAGGCGCAGCGAGATCGTCACCCTGATCGGGCCGAACGGATCGGGCAAGAGCACGACGGCCAAGCTGGCGATCAAGGTACTGAAGCCGGACGAGGGCAAGGTCGTTCATGCGCCTGACCTGCGTATAGGCTACGTGCCCCAGAAGCTGGCGATCGACTGGACGCTACCGCTCTCGGTGGAACGGCTCATTACACTTACATCTCCGCAAAAGAAGCGGGATATCGAGCAGGCGCTCGAAGCCGTCGGCATTCCTCACCTGGCAAAGGCCGAATTGCGTCACCTCTCCGGCGGAGAGTTCCAGCGTGCGCTGCTCGCCAGGGCAATGGTGCGAAAGCCCGATATTCTCGTCCTCGACGAGCCCGTCCAAGGTGTGGATTTCATCGGAGAAGCCGCACTTTATGAACTTATTGAGAAACTGCGCGACACCTCCCATTGCGGTGTGCTCTTGATCTCACATGACCTGCATCTGGTGATGGCCGCGACCGACCGCGTCATCTGCCTCAACGGCCATATATGCTGCAGCGGCACGCCGAAGGATGTTGTGGCGAGCCCGGAATATGCGAAGCTTTTCGGCCCGCGCGTCAGGGGGTCCCTTGCGGTTTACGAGCATCACCACGACCATACCCATCTTCCCGATGGCCGTGTCCGTCATGCGGACGGCACCATCACCGATCACTGCCATGAACACGACGGCCATCACCACCAGCATGATCATGCAGAGCCCGTAAAGGCTGGAGATACCCATGCTTGATGATTTCTTCATCCGCGCGCTCATCGCCGGCATAGGTCTCGCGCTCACTACCGGCCCGCTCGGCTGCTTCATCGTCTGGCGGCGGATGGCCTATTTCGGTGATACCATGGCCCATTCCGCCCTGCTTGGCGTCGCACTCGCCTTCTTTTTCGAGATCAATGTCATGGTCGGCGTTTTCGCTGTGGCCGTGTTGATATCCGCTCTTCTGCTGATTCTACAGCGCCGCAACTCGCTCTCGACCGATTCGCTTCTCGGCATCCTCTCCCATTCCACCCTGGCGCTGGGACTGGTCATGGTCGCATTCATGAGCTGGATACGCGTCGACCTCCTGGGCTTCCTCTTCGGCGACATTCTCGCCGTTTCGAAAACCGATATCGTCTTCATCTACGGCGGCGGCCTGGCCGTCCTGCTCGCAATGGCGTGGCTCTGGCGTCCGCTCCTTGCAGCGACCGTTAATGAGGATATAGCCAAGGCGGAGGGCCTCCACCCCGAGTTCTCGCGCATGATCTTCATGCTGCTTATGGCCATCGTCATCGCCATTGCGATGAAGATTGTCGGCATTCTTCTGATCACAGCGCTGCTCATCATCCCCGCCGCCACCGCCAGGCGGATTTCGAGGACGCCGGAGCAGATGGCCGTCTTCGCCTCTCTTCTTGGCGCTCTTGCGGTGATCGGTGGCCTTTTTGGCTCCTTGCGCTTCGATACTCCCTCCGGCCCATCCATCGTCGTGGCAGCTCTTGGGGTTTTCATTTTGAGCCTGTTGCCACTACATATGTTTCAGCCATCAACCCGTGCGCGGAAACTGAACCCATGACAGCCCATCACGAGCTCACCCGCAACCAGGCCTTGGTCTTCGATGCTCTTGTGAAGGCCGAAGCGCCCTTGAGCGCCTATACGATTCTCGACCGGCTGCGGGACGACGGTTTCCGTGCGCCGCTGCAGGTCTACCGGGCGCTCGACAAGCTCCTGGATTACGGCATGATCCACCGGCTCGAAAGTCTTAACGCTTTCGTCGCCTGTGCGCATCCCCATTGCGGAGAACATGGGCTGATCGCATTCGCCATCTGCGAAAAATGCGGGCAAGTGACGGAGTTTTCGGACGCCGTCATCGAACAGCAGGTCAGGGACTGGACCGCCGGCAACAACTTCAAGCCTTCCAAAACGACCGTTGAAATTCGCGGAACCTGCGCTAACTGCCTGAACCCATAGCGCCTACCGCACGTAGCACTTTCCATTATTGCTTGCAACTTACGAGAGAATTGCGCTATAAGAGCGCATAGAGTTGCTGTAACGTAAAAAGATACAACCCAAGCTATTAATTTAAATCTCTTTTCACTTTTGCCCTGCAAATATCCCCCGCATGGCGAGGGACCGGTGCTTTGCCGGAGTTGCGTTAGGCGGGGCTCGTCAAATTCGCCTCAACCATCTTGCTATGGCGAACGAGGAGCGATCAATGTTACACTATATCCATCCCCAGCAAAGGCCCCAGTACCGCTCGTTGCTTGACGATTATTTCCGTCTGCGGAAAACGATTTTCCACGACAAGCTCGGTTGGACCGTGAATGTCAGCGAAGATATGGAAAAAGACATCTATGACACGATGGACTGCATGTACATCTTGTCGACCAATGCGGAGGGCCAGCTGCTTGGCGGGCTCCGTCAGATGGTCACAACCGGCCCGACGCTGACCTGGGAGGTCTTCTCCGACCTTGTGCCCGATCGCACCAGCATCATGTCGCCCCGCGTGTGGGAGACCACCCGTTTCTGCGTCTCCCCTTCCGCCTCTCACCTGAAATTCAACAGCGGCATCAACCGCGTGGCCATCGAACTCTCGCTGGGCGCCATCGAATACGGCATCCAGCAGGGTGTTACCCGCCATATCGCCGTCTGCGAACGCACCGTGTTCGAATTGTCCCGTTCCCTGCGCGTCCCCTCCGAAATCCTCGGCTCCCGGATCGAACCTAACGGTTCCGAAATCCTTTGTGTGGCATGGGAGGTCAATGAGGAATCCGCGGCGAGGCTGAAATGGGCAGGATCGATGGCGCAAGTGGCATAACGCAATATTCCGGAAAGACGGAAGCCCCGCCGGCCTTGCCCGCGCGGGGCTTTCCCTATGAATAACCGCTCCATGTCCGACAAACGCCGTTCCGAGCGCCGCCGCACCCGGCTGCGCTCTGGAAAATTGGTCAATATCGAAGGACGATTTCTGATCGAATGCCAGTTGCATGACATTGCCGGCGGCGGCGCCAAGATCCGTGTTGCCGATCCGCGCCTCGTGCCCGACCGCTTCTGGCTTTTCGACGATCACTATGCCCAGGCCCTCATCGCCGAAGTGGTCTGGCGCGATGGCCTCGAACTGGGCGTCCGGTTTCGCCACGATCCTGCCGTTCAACCGCTGGACGACGCGCATCTTTCGAAACTGGCTGGCAAATATTATTCGCTGTAGCCGCTCGCTCGACGCGTCACGTTCCGCCGGCCGCCTTCAGATTCATCTCGCGGATTTCATTGGCAGAGATAAAGTTGAACTGCTCGACCAGGAGGTCGTGGACCACCGGTTCGGGGAAATGCCGGTTGATACCATCGATCACGGATTTACGGACCGTCTCGAAATTCACCTTTTCGACCTGCCGCGTATCGGAATAGCTCCCATAGAACTGCCGGAATATCTCGTCCTTGATGAAATAATCCAGTGGAACTGTAAGCCGCGCTTTGGCTTTCGAATCAATGGTATAGACGAGTTGTGCGACGATATAGCCGGCAACCGAGCCGCCGGTCATGATCGGTACGCTGAACACATCGGTTTTGACGTAGTCCATCCCGCCGAAGTAACTCGCCTGCTGACCTTTCTCACCGGAAGCGGACACATGCCCTCGCACGGCGAGAAACAGCGAGCCGAGAGCTACGGCGCAAATCCATAATCCGATCAGGACGATGCGGATCATAGGGCGTGACCGACCCGTGCATGCTTCATGCTGTAGGTGCCGTCGGCCTCCTGCGTCTCGATGGCCGTGCGAATGATCTCGGAAAGCTCACCGACGGCGCGCAGGTGCAGTTGCAGTGCCTCACAATTGCGCTCCAGTTTCTGCTTCAGCCGATCGAGCAGCGGCTGGAGCGTCTTGAGCGTCGCCGCATCGGCGAGTGCGGATGCCTTGCTCATCGCCCGGGTGAAGTCATAGAGGCCACGGCTCTTGCGGGCATTGATCTCACCGAGATCCGGATTTGCTCCTTCGAGGAGAAGCTGCGTCTCCGTCTCGACCACATTTTCCAACCGCTGTATCGCCAGCACTACCGGCTTCAGCACGACATCCGTTCCGCCCTTGGCTTTGGCGGGCGCAGCGGATTCCAGCGTGGAAGGCATGTGATTTGAAGAATTGGATGTCATTGGGTGTTCCTCAGGATGTCCGCGGGTTCGAATCCGCATCCGCATCGGTATTGTTCAATTGTCGCTGTATGAGCTGGCGTTCCGCCTGATGAAGAATATCCGTGGAAACCGAACGCGTTTCGCCTGATTCGACTTCCAGCGATTTCACATTCATCAGGCTGGCCGTAACCGGCATACCGCCCTCTGCCAGCCTTTTGCTCTGCGCCTCCAGCGTGCGGGCGATGCCGATCCCGCCCGCATCCGCCATTTTCTGGGCAATCGCCTCCGCCATCATCGATTTCCAATATTCACCGGAGATGCCCTGCCCGAAGACGGTGCTTGCATCCTTGGGAAACATCGACTGGACAAACGACTGCAGCATGAAGGCTTCGAATTTTTTATATACGGGATTAGGCTCCGCGCCCTTTTGAGCAGTGCTCATGGTCGCTTCGCCCGGTTCGGCATTCCCGACCGAAAATGCCTCCTGTGCAAAAGATGGATCCGATACCCGTGACGCCGCAAGCGTCCGCAGCCGCTCGACCGAAGCCCTGTATTTCTCAGGATCGGCGGCATTTGCAACATCGAGCACAAGGTCTGACGGCGGATTTATCGCCATGTCGTGAGGTATCCTCTCTCCATATTTCAGGCCACTTTACCCGCTCAAACTTACGGCAAGCTTGAGCCGAAACGCAGTTTCCCGGCTACCAATTCGTCGATCACGCCGGTCTCGGCCTTCTTCTCCTGCTCACGCCGGCGATCAGCCGTCCAGCTCTCGATCACATCGAGCCGCCGCGATGCCTGGAGCAGCGCCTGCCGTTCGGCGGCAAGTTCGCTTTCAAGTTGGGCCTTGCGGCGTATATTGGCGTTGAGCCGCGCCAAGATCGCCATCGGATCGACGAAAGTCCCGTCTCCCTCATAACGGCGGTCCTGCATTGCCAGGAGTTCATCATCCTCAGCCGCGATTTCGGCCAGACCGGCCGCAAGGTTGGAGATACGCATCTCCAACCTCGCCTTCATCAGCGATTGGACGCCGGTCATTCTCTTCAGGCTTTTGAGGTCGTGAGGTATCGTCCCGCTCCTAAAAACTGCGCAGATGGATATCCAGTTCCGAAATGAAGAAGCTCAAGAGTTCCGGTAGCAGGAAATAAATGAGGACCAGACCACCAGCGAGAACGAATGGCAGCGAGATGAAATAGACCGGGATCGTCGGCGTCAGCTTGTTGACGAGGCCGATGGCGATGTTGACGAGAATTGCAAAGGCAAGAAATGGCGCCGCGATCCGCAATGTACCGATGAAAGCGCGCGAAAAAGCGTCGGTGATATCCACCAGCGCCGCGTCGGGCCGCAAGCCGCTGTCGATCGGAATGACGGAATAGGAGGAAAGCAATGCCCGGAAAACTTCCTGGTGCAGGTCAGTGACGAAGAACAGGAAGAGTGCGGAGAGCGTGATGATGCTGGCGACGATCGCCTGCGGTTCCGATTCCTCGATCGCCCCGCCGGGGCTGCCGGAGTAGCCGATCGTCATGGCGATGACGCTTGTCATGAATTGCAGCGCCCAGAAATAGACCCGCGCCAATATGCCGATCAGTCCGCCGACGATGCTCTCCGTCACGATCAGCCGCAAGATCGTCCAGGGCTGCGCATTGTCCAGCGTGGTCCCAAGCCGGGACTGAAGCAGCGGAACAACCATCAATGAGCATGCGATCGCCAGGAAAAGCCGAACCTGCATAGGAATGCGCGGGCTCGATATTCCCGGCATGACCATCAGACAGGCGCCTACCCTGGCGAAGACCAGGAACGCGGTCAGCACCATCTCGTTGAGCGGCAGCGAGAGCACGGGCAAGGGCGTTCAGCTCCGCTCTCAGGAGATGGTTCCGAGTGACTTCACCTCGACGCCGCGCGCGATTTCCACATGGGAAAGCACGGAAAGCGTAGCGAAGAGCCGCTCGATGATCATGCGGATATAGGGCCGCGCTTCGGGCGAAGCGACAAGCACAAAGCGCTCGCCGCTGTCCAGATGCTTGCGGATCGCGGCACTCGCTTCGGTGCCGAACTGCTCGAGCAGGCGCGGATCGATATCGAATTCGATCACCTCGCCCTTGGCATCGCGCTTGAGGCTCTGATGGAAGACGAGATCCCAGCGATTGCCAAGTCTCAACACATTCAGCACCCCGTTCTCCGAGAGATCGCCGCATATCTGCTGGGCCATACGCATCCGCACATGCTCGACGATCAATTCGGAGCGTCGAACATGCGGCGCGATCTCGGCGATCGCCTCCAGGATGAGATGCAGATTGCGGATCGAGACCCTTTCGGCGAGCAGGAGCTTCAGCACCGCCTGCAGCCCGGAATAGGAAAGATGGCCGGGGCAGATATCGTCGAGGAGCTTGCGGTACTCCGGCCCGAGCCGGTCGAGCAGGATTCGCATGTCCTTATAGGAAAGGAGTTGCGCCAGATTGTTGCGGATGATCTCGCTTAAGTGGGTCAGCAGGACGGAAAGATTGTCGACCGTCATGTAGCCGTCGCGCTTCAGTTCCGCCGCGAAGGTCTCCGGCACGGAGTAAGCTCTCATGCCGAAGGCCGGCTCCCGCATCTCCTCGCCGGGCACATCCGGCGGATTGCGCTCGCCGAGCACGACCAGCGTCTCCCCCACGCGCAGTTCATGGGAGGCAACGGCCGTACCATGGACCTTGATCCGGTAGGCCTTGGGGGCCAGCGAAAGATCGTCCGTGACCTTGATCTCCGGAATGACGAAGCCATATTCGAGCGCGAATTTCTTGCGCATCTTGTTGACGCGGTGAGCGAGCTCCTGCTGCGAGGCTAGAAGCTTCGTGGAAAGCTGTTTACCGAGGCACAGCTCGATCTGCGCGGTCTCCAGTGAAGCCTTGACCGAATTGCGCTCTTCTTCCTCCGCCTGCCGTTGCTTTTTCGCAGCTTCCTCCAGGTCCGCTTCGCGCTTTCGGGCCAGACGGCGCGGAATCGCAAAACCGACGCTCGCCATTGCAGCCGCCAGCATGAAAAACGGAAAAGCGGGAAGGCCCGGCAATATACCTAGCACGAAGAGCAGGAGCGCGGCGATGAACAGCGCCTTGGGATAGGCACCGAGCTGACCGAACACCGCCTGGTCGGCCGAACCACGCGTGCCGCCCTTGGAGACGAGCAGGCCCGCGGCGAGCGAGACGATCAGCGCCGGAATCTGCGTTACCAGGCCGTCGCCGACCGAGAGTTTGGTGAAGACGTCGGCGGCTTGCGAGATGTCCATGCCGTGGCGGGTGACGCCGATCACGATGCCGCCGAAGATATTGACGGTCGTGATGATCAACCCGGCGATCGCATCACCGCGGACGAATTTCGACGCACCGTCCATGGAACCGAAGAACGAGCTCTCCTCCTCCAGCTCACGCCGGCGATGCTGCGCCTGCTTCTCGTCGATCAAGCCCGAAGAAAGATCGGCGTCGATCGCCATCTGCTTGCCGGGAATCGCGTCAAGCGTGAAACGCGCGCCCACCTCGGCAATACGGGTGGCGCCTTTGGTGATGACCAGGAAGTTGACGATAATGAGAATGCAGAAAACGACGAGCCCGATGACGAAATCGCCGCCCATGACGAATTGCGAGAAACCATGGATGACATGGCCCGCCGCCGTATAGCCCTCATTGCCATGGGTGAGGATCACGCGCGTCGTGGCGATATTGAGCGACAAGCGCATCATCGTCGCAATCAGAAGCACGGTCGGGAAAGCCGAGAAATCGAGCGGCCGCTGGATCCACAGTGAAACCATCAGGATCAGCACCGAGAAGGCGATGGAGAAGGCGAGGCCGATATCGAGGATCAGCGCCGGGACGGGGAGAAACAGAACCGTAAGGATGATGACGATGCCGGCCGCGAAACCGATATCGCTGCCCGTCAGGAATCCCTTGTCACCAAACGACTTGATCGCACTCTGCTGCACATTCTTCTCCCATGCTGTTCGGGGAGAATAGCTGGCGAAGCTTGCGCGAGGATTTGCTCAGAAACCTTTTTCGATGCGCGAATAGGTGAGCAGCGTAAGCGCATTGATCTGCGCTCCGACGAATGGCGCGGTAAAAGCCAGCACCACGAAAATCACGACAATCTTCGGGATGAAGGTAAGCGTCATTTCCTGCACCTGCGTCAGCGCCTGAAAGAGCGCAATACCAATGCCCACAATCATGGCGGCAAGCACGGCGGGACCGCTGGCGGCAAGCACCGTCCAGACTGCCGAATTGATGATGTCTAGCGCATCCGCTTCGTTCACCGCCCTGCCCTTTCGGCCACTGCTCAGCTTATGGTGACGCCCGTCGTGATCGGCAATTCGCTGCCATCGGCGAGTTTCGCCACCATGCCGTCCTGCAGGATACGCACGGATTTCACTTCGCCGCTGATCGTGCCGTCGGCGCTGGTGACGGTGCGCCCGATCAGGCCGTCGGCTTGTGAAAGCGAGAAGCTGCCGAGAAGCTGATCAAGCTTGCTGTTCATCTGCACGGCCTGCTCGACATTCGAGAAGGTCGCGAGCTGCGAGATATATTGCGTGGAATCCATCGGCTCCGTCGGGTCCTGATTCTTCATCTGAGCCACGAGCAGTTTCAGGAAGGAGTTGTAATCAGCCGTGGCCGCGCTTGCAGCGGAACTGGTGTTTGTGGTCGACGTGTTGCTGCTCGTCGTCTGGTTGGAAACGCTCGGTGTTGTCGTCATGCCATGGCCTCCGAAGCCTGGGTCAGAATTTTGGGCTTGCTATGGGCATTATCGCCGCCCATGATCCGCGCCTCGATCGGATAAAGACCACGCAGCGTCTTCAGCGCTTCGAACACGCGGCCCTGGTGCACGAGCTCGTCGGTGAGCTTCAGTCCCTTCAGGATCTCCACATCCTCGAATGTCTTCAGCATCGCCTTCAGCATGGTCTTGAAGGTATCGCGCGCCTGCCCGGCGATGGCCGGATTGATGAGCATGATCTGCGCTGCGAAATAAAGCTGGCGCAGCGGCGTCGTCGTCTGCTCGGGCTGGAGGACATGGCTCTCCAGTAGAAAGGTCGCGTCGTTAAGAAGCTCGAGGGAGACCTTGCGGTCGGCGCGCAGCACCGCGCCGTTAATGTAGATCTTCTCGCCCGCCCGCAGCGAAAGACGCATGGTGTTCCTAGATGCAGGTGCCTTCTCTTTTGCCATTTAAAGACTGTCCCTGATCGTTCGGCTGATATCGATGATGGAATCGTAATCGTCGGACTCGCCCAGCCTGATCCGCTCGAGCTCCTTCAGGATAAAAAGGCCGATGGAGATGATGGCCGCCTTGAGCTCCTTCGGCAGCACGTTTTCTTCGCTGCCCAGATCCTCGATCAGCGTCGCCCACAGCCGCATGGTGAAATAGCCCGCGTCAATGCCTTCTCGTGATGATGCGCCGTGCTCGCGGGCAACTGTAAGCATTTCGATGGAACGATCGAAGAGCAGACGCTCGCGCTCCTTGGCGCTCGCCGTATCTTCATTCATCACATCTTCATAGCGCAATTGATACATATTTTCTCCGGGCATTACATGAAAGCAATACTTAAAGATTCAGATTAAGTTCTTTGAGCATTACTTTCAGAACTTACTTCAAGTAATTGAGTAGACTCATCCCCATGAGCCTGACCGTCATTGCATAGGAGGTTTCGATCTGCGTTGTCAGCGCGCTGACACGTGTCGCCGCTTCATAGGGGTCGACGGCTTCGAGATCGCGGACCGAGTTGTTGAGAATGTTGAGCTGCGCCGCAATGCGCGTATTGGCATTGGTCGTGCGCGCCTGCGCGATACCCAGCGTGGACTGCGACTGGGAAACTGACTTGATGGCATCCGTCGTCGTGTCGAGGGCCTTGTCGATCAATGCGGAAAGGGCTTCGTCGTTGAGGCCTATGTTGCCGAACTCCGCCATCATGGTGAAGCTCATCGCCGCCTTGCGGAAGCCTTCCGCATTGGCGCTGACCGATGTCTCCGCGAGCTCGGTCGGCGCGATGCGGCTCTTGATCACCGTGCTGGAGGCAGAGGACCAGTTGCTGCTCCAGTTCGTTTCATTGAATTCGTCGGAGAACGCCGTGTCGAGGAACGCCTTCATATCGGCCGCGGAAATGTCGGCGACCTGCGGATCGTCCATCGCAAATCCGAAGTGGGTTTCGAAAGCGGTCCGGATCGCCGTCTGAGCTGCACTACCGTCGGCGGAAAAATCGCTGACCGGCCGCACATCGGTATTGACGCCGGCAAAGATATATTCGCCGGCATAACTGCTGTTGAGGAGACCGGTGATCGTCTGGAGTGAGGATTTGGCGCTCTCAACGATCGTGTTCTTTCCTTCTTCGGTCGAGGTCGCCCCGCCCGTCAGGGTTGCCAGGAATTCCTGTGCCTCGTTGATGACGTTCTCGATCGCCGTCTGTGAGGTCTTCATCCGCTCGGAGATCAGATTGTTCGTGTCGGTGAGCGCGGTCAGCCGGTCATATTCCTTGCGCAGCGAGATCGTCTGACCGGAACGTGCGCCGAGCGCCAGACCCACATCGAAAACGGTGCCGGTGGTCGCCTCCTGCTGCGCTTTCAGCAATTCCGTCTGCGCTTTGGAGACGACCGAGCGCAAGGCATTGGAAAGGGCGTAGGACGAAACGGATTGGGCTTTCATGGTTTACCTCACCGCATTGAGGAGATCGTCGAGCATCGAGCCGATAGTCGTCAGAACCCGGCTTGATGCTTGAAAGGATTGTTCGAGTTCGAGAAGAAGGGCCATCTCCTCGTTGATGTCGACGCCGGTAGCGTTGGAAAGCGCCTGCTCCGCGCGCGACGAAACGGTCGAATTGTAATCTCTGTTATCCGCAGCATTCTGACGCTTGCCTTCGAGCCAGCTTGCCGACGCGGTGCTGTAGTCGATGATGCTGAGGCTCGTTCCAGCACCCGCGGCGGGATCGAAGCCGCGCGGCTCGCTGATCAACCCGATCAGCTGCTGCAGGCGATCGGAGAAACCGGCGGCATTTTCCGTGTTGTAATCATAAGCGCCGCCGCTGCCATCCCGCAGCCGCTCCGCACTGCCGCCTTCGGAACGAATATAGGCGGAGGGAACGCTGATCGTTCCGGCTATGCCGGGTACGAGCGTTCCATCCGCCGGCACATCAGGCGAACCGGAATAGCTGAAGAGCCCGGTGATGGGTGGCTGTCCCGACCCGGTCTGATCCGTCTCCGCAAACATCGAGACGAGGCCCCTGGCGATCTCATCGAGCTGGCTCTGATAATCCGGCGCGATCTGGTCGCGCAACTGCAGCAGGCCGCTCAGCCGCCCCGTCCCGTAGGGCTGCTCGAAAGTGCTGTGCGAGAGCGGCACGCCATCCACATAGACATTGTTGCCGCTGCTGCCGGGAGCAAAGGCCGTCGTCGGCTCGAAGCTCACCTGGCGTGCCGTCTTTTCGAACAGCGTCACGCCGGTTTCGGCGAAGATCACCATATCGTTGTCGGCCCGCGTCATCGTGGTGATGCCGATCTCGCCCGACAACTGTTTCAGGATCGAATCACGCTGATCGAGAAAATCCGAAACGTCGGCACCCGACCGGGTGCCGTTGACGATGCTGCTGTTGACCTCTTCGAATTTCGCCAGCAATCCGTTGATGCTGTCGACCGAAGCGGCAATGTCGGCATCCGCATCCGCCCGCAGCTCCTGGATCTGGGACGTGCCTTCGTTGAGCGCTCTGGCGAGGTCCACTGCCCTGTCGATAGCCGCATCGCCAGCCGTCGTGCTTTGCCCTGGCTGGGAGGCATAGGCCTGCAGCGCATCGCGCAAATCACCAATAAGGGCTGCGGGCGAGCCGGAATAATCATCCGCCGAATAGAGCGAGGAGAGGCGATCAAGCCCGGCAGCAAGCGTGCTCGACGCAGCGTTCTGGCTATTGGCCTGGATATAGCGGCTCAGCAGTGCTTCGTCCGCCGACCGGCTGACATTCACATAAACCGAGCCATAGGGGCCAGAAACCAGGGACCCCGTGCGCTTGGTATAGTTCGGATCGCTTGAGCCGGCGATGTTCCGCGATACCAGCGCCGTCTGCTTCGACGTGGCGCTGAGGGCGCTCTGAGCCGTAAGCAATGCAGAACTTAGTGACATCCTCTATCCATTCCCGCCCACATCAAAAGGGCTATCTCTTCAGGTTGACGAGCACATCCATCAAATCCGCACCCGTCTGGAAGGCTTTGGAATTGGCGGTGTAGCTGCGTTGTGCTTCGATCATTTCGGTGAGTTCTTCGGCGATATCGGCATTGGATTCCTCGAGTGCACCTGAGGAAATGCTGCCCAAACCGCCATCCTGTGGGAATCCGAGCTGGATACTGCCTGAATCCTCGCTGGGCGCGTAGACGTTCCCGCTCAGCACTTTCATATTATCCGGGCTCGCCACATTGCCGAGCGGAATGCGATAGATTTCGCGCTGGCTTCCGTTTTCATAAAGGGCAACGACCGAACCATCCGCACCGATATCCACGCTCTTGATCGCGCTCGGACCCTGGCCGTCGATATTAGCCTCGTAGACCGTATATTTACCTGAAAGCTGCTTCGTGTCGGAAAGATCGAGATTAAGCGTTTGCCCGCCCGGAATATCGATCGCGAGCTTGCCGCCCGTCAGATTGCTGCCCCCGGAAAGTTTACCGGTGGCCGCGTCGAACGTCATGGTCGAGGTTTCGAGCGGACCGGACGCGTAAGGAAAGCCGCCATTGGCCGCAGCATCCTCTGAATTATAAACCGCGACTTCCCACTGATTATCAGCGGTCTTGCTGAAATAGACATCGAGAACCACCGCCTTGCCGAGATTGTCATAGGCAACGAGCGAGGTCTTGTTGGTGAAGCTTGAATCCGGATCGTTAGCCCCGGCCGCTGGAGCGGTAATAGCGTCGGCATCCGCCGGGAGATTGACCGTGAATTTGCCGGTCCGGCTCGGATCGGCAACCAGGTCCATCTGCGCGACATTGATCTTTTCTAGCCCCTGGAAGCCGTTGGCGACGCTGTTCACCTGCCCGTTCACCACCGGATAGCCCATCAGGTAATAGCCGGCGGTGTTATAGAGATAGCCCTCCGGATCCGCTACGAACGAGCCTGAGCGGGTCAGGTAAGGGGTGCCATTCGCATTGCTGACGACGAAGAAGCCGTTTCCGTCAATGGCAAGATCGGTCGATGATGCTGTGGAGCGGATGCCGCCCTGGTCGGAAATCCCGTAACGCACATCGGTCTTGACGCTTCCGGAGTTGTACTGGCCATCGGTGCTCGGCAGCACGAGCGAGGCGAATTGCGTGCTGGCGCGTTTGTAACCGGCAGTGCTGGCGTTGGCGATGTTTTCCGCAACGGCCGACAAACGGTTGACCTGAGCGTTCATGCCCGAAACGCCTGTACGCATCATCCCATAAAGGCTCATTTCCATCTCCTGGTGTGAGGATTTCCGGAATCGAGATTAGCTCACGACGCTTGCGTGAACCTGTCGCTCCGGGAGCACTCACGTTTTCTAGGGAAGCACTACGGACCGGCCAACCAACGGCCGGTCTGGGGCCGGCTACTCGATATTGATGCAGTAGCCGAGGAAACGCTTGGAATCGATGGGATCGTAACCCAGCGCTTCCCTCAGTTTCTTGCGCAGCTTGCTGATGTGGCTTTCCACCACGTTTTCCTCGACTTCCGCGTCGAAGATGCCGTAGATCGCGTTGAAGATCTGCGTCTTGTTCAGCCTGCGCCCGCGATTGGCGATAAGATATTCGAGAATCCGCCGCTCGCGACGCGGCAGCAGGAATTCCACCCCGTTGATCTGCGGATCGCGTCCATCGGAGAAAACGCGGATGGGACCGACCTGCGTTCCCGCCTGGGCACCCGTGGCGTCAACACCCGCACGGCGGCGGATGGCGTTGATACGCGCAAGGATCTCACGCACGTGAACCGGCTTGCGAACCACGTCGTCGACACCCGACTGGAACAATTCAAGCGTATGTTCCAGCGACTGTGTTTCGTTGACGGCGATGACCGGCGCCGAGCAACGTTCACGTATTTTGATGGGAAGATGATTACGATTGGCGCATTCGCCAATCAGAAAAGCTTCGACGGCAAGTATATCGCTCTGCGGAACTGTATCGACCCAATCGCCGAAATCAGCCGGAGAAAACCCTGTCGTTGAAATTCCTTCCCGCCCAAACCAAGCAGAATACCCACTCGTTACTAGATTGCGCTCGTCCACAACCACAATCATCGGCCCGCCTTCCGAATCAGTATGTTACCCCTTGGGAGCAACAACTAACTGGCGCCGTGACTCAGCGACAATCCCAATTTATTGGGAGCTATCAATTGGGATAAATATTAGGACATTATGAATGACGAAAGGGACGGTATTTGGCGCTCTGCTGATGCAGTCAGATGAGGACAAATAACTTTAAAAAGCTTTAACAAACCTCAATTTTCACGATTCATAACAATATGTTACACGTCAGCCCTGGCAGAAGCTTCGAGCCTGCGCAGTCCAGTTTCCGAAGCCCGTTGCCACCATGTTTTCCATTACCCGGCAAACATATTTCTTCTGTGCAGGATCGTTATTGGGGCCGGCGTGATAGCGGGCGACGGCAAGGGTCCAGTTGCCTTCGCGTGCCCGAAGCTGCTTCAGGAAGCGCGCGGCGTAGTCGACATTGGCACTCGGCACCAGCATTTGTGCAACCGACGAGAAGGCCTCTCCATGAAAGTAATAGTTGATCTGCATGCAGCCGAGATCAATCAGACGTGCACCCTGACGCCTCACATGTTCGAAGCGCGATAGCGCTGCAGCGGCTGTCGGATAGAACTCCGCCTTGCCCTCGATATTCATCGCATAGGGCTGCAGCGAGTTCTTCCGCCCTGTCTCCGTCAGGCCAACTGCATAGAGGATGCCAATGGGAATGCCGTATCTGGCGGCTGCCCTGTACATCTCCCGCTCGCATGCGTTTTCCGCCCGCGCGGCTGCGGAGCCAAGCGCAAGGATGCTAGACGACAAGACCACGAGACAGAGGCCGGCCGCCAGGCGCATCGGTTGGCGCAAGCGGGGCGCTTCCCGCCTGCTCGTCCGCTCCCCAGCCGCCGCGCTGATCCCGATTGCCATTCCCCTCTCCCTGCATATTGGTCTGCGGATGCGCTCCCTGGCGCCCGGCGGATTGATCCTGTGGGGCAAAACTCTGCTGTCCCGCTTGATTGCCGGACATATTCGCCGTGGAGGATTGCCCGCGTTCCGTCACCGTGATGGCGAGGAAAGCCTTGTCGTCGAGGCCGGCGGTCTGCAGCGCCTTGCCGAGCAAGTCTCGGTCGGCGGCAAGGCGCTGCGCCGTCTCCCGCTTGTCGGCCACCAGATCCACCTGCATGCCTTCGGGAACGAGCCGCAGCCGCGCGGTCACTGTTCCCAGATCAACAGGCTGCAGCCGGATATTGAGGGTTTTCGTCGCGCCGTAGCTGCGTTCCGAGATGATTTCGACGTCAGCGATATGGATGGCCGGCCTTGCCGGCGCAGCCGCGGCATTGGCGAGACTGGGTGGATTGCTGACGCTTCCCGTCCGCCCCTGCGGGGCAGGCTGCAGCGGACCGTTATGGGAAACCTCACTGCCGCGCCCCTTGCCCGTTGCGCTGCCTGCGTCCGGCTGCACAGCGGGCTTGGCATCCCTTTCGGTTGCCTCCCGACTTCCTCCTTCGTTGCCTGCCGGCGGAACCTGAGTGGGTTCACCGTCCTTGGTAACAGGTGCCGTGCCCCCATTATCCGGCACGGATTGGCCGTTCAGGACCGCACGGTCCGGCTTCTGTCCGAGCTCGACGGGATGTCCCGTCTTCTCAGCACTTTTCGCCGTTTTCCCCCCTGGTTTTACGCTCTGCGGCTGAACGTCAACGCTTTCATCCAACTGAATTTCTTTCGCAGCATCAGGACGTTGCAGATTTCGCCTGCCGGTTTCTCCGACATTACCGGCCTGAGCCTGTGCCGTGTCCCCGGACGCAACCGCTGCTTCCATGCGTTTGACGTGAAAAGGATCGAACGCAAGCATGGCCTGGGTGGCAATGGCGGAAGCCGAACCGGGCTCCCTGGTGCTGGGCGTCGTATCTTCTTTTTCCTGCCCGGTCTCGGCCTCGTCGGCGTCTGATGTCCGGCTGCTCCGTTTCTCCGCTTTGCCTGTAAATTCCTTGACCAGCGCTTCGAAATTCGCCGCCATTTTCACATCGGCAGTCTTTTCATCCGCTGATGATAATGCCGACTTGGACTTCGGCGCTTCCGCATGCGCGTGACGCGCCGCAGGACGTGGCATCTGCGGAAGGATGTCGTTGATCGTCATTGGGTCGCCTTTCCCAGGAGCCGGTCGATTTCAGCCAGCTTCTTCTTTGTTTCGTCCACCGTCTCCTCCACCGCGGTGTCAGGCTCGCCGCGCTCCTGTGTCCAGGAGGGCATGCCCTCACCACCGGTGGAGACGGGAACAGCTTCGGCTTTGGCCGGCGCCGCAGGGTGGACCGCGGGCTCCTGTATGACCCGCCCGGCCATTGCCTCGGCCGCCTCCAGCAACCGCCTGTCACGCTCGTGCAGGCGTTCCCTCGGGATCTCCGACAATGTGCGGATAGCATCCTGCGCGCGCATGGAGGCCGCCTTGCTCGCCGCCGAATAGAGCTTTGCCTGTGTATCATCCAGATGCAGTGTACGTGCCAGTTCGGCCGCCTTGGCTGAGGTGAAGCGGGCGCGCTCCATCTGCCCGTCGACAAGCGCGCCCCGCGCCACCCGAAGATAGAAGGCGTGTTGTGTCGCCGGTCTGGCAAAACGGGCCAGTTCCTCGATCTCCTCGTTCCCGATCCTGTCCTTGAGCTGCAGAATCGCATCGACGAACTGCAGGAAGAAATCTTCCGTGTAGGGCGAGCGGGGAAAGCGCTGGAGATAGTTCCGCGCCAGCACCTTCATCTTGCCCGCGTCGTGCAGCCGCGCCGCTATTTTAAGACTGCGCCGGATCGCAGCCTCCTCGAACAGCGAACCCGGCATGGAAAGGCGGATCATGTCCAGGCGTTTCAACGCCATGCCGGGGTCGCTCGCCGCCAATTGGGGTGAGGTGACAAGATAGATGGAGGCAACCAGCTCATTCGGCAGGCCCGGCGGCAGCGGATCGGAAAACTGCTGCAGGACCTCTGACGCCCGGGCATCGGCATAGGCGAGCGCCCCTGCGACAAGGCGGGGCGGCAGGGCTTCGGCCGGCGCGGCCGTCAGAATAGGCCTCACCACGTCAGGATTGCCGCCATTCAGGAGATAGATGACCGCCGCATAGATATTGTCCGTTTTCGACCAAACATCGGGCGAACTTCGCTGCAATTCCTCAGCAATGCGCACCAGCACCCGGTTCAGCATGACAAGCGCTTCCGGCTTGCCGGCCACCACCTGATCCTGAAGCATGCGCAGCGAGCGGACGAGCTGATAGGGCTCCAGGCGCGGCAGTTGCGATTGCGCTGCGGCTTGCGTAACGAACGCACCGGCCGGCGCCATGGCCGCCGAAGACGCCAGCGCAAGCATTACGGCACGCAGGAAGCGTCGATAACCGCTCATCAGGGCGCCGTCTTCAGGAAGATGTCGATGCGACGGTTTTCAGAGGCATACGGATCGTCGGGCTTCTTTGGCTGCCGGTCTGCATATCCCTCGACGCGCAAGATCCGTTTTTCGTCAAGGCCGCCGCGCACCAGCATGTAATAGGCCATCTGCGCACGCGCCGACGAAAGCCGCCAATTATCGTAAGCATCGCTCTTGAAGGGCCGCGCATCCGTATGGCCGCTGATGATGACGTCGCCTTTCCTGCCGGCGATGATCTTGGCGATCTTTTCGAGAACCTCGATCACGCGCTTGTCCGGCTTGGCCGAGCCGATGGCAAACATGCCATAGTCGATCTTGTCCGTAAGCTGGATCATCACGCCGCCTTCGGCAGGCACCACGGTGATATCGGGACTGCTTTTCTCCTGGCCGGCCGTTGCATTGTTGATTTCCTGCGCCAGCTTTTCGGCCTCGGTGGTTTCCTTCGCATCCGGCGCGTTTTCGGATTTTTCCGGCGTGCTCGACGCTTTATCCGCCTGCTCCTCCTTGTCCTCTGCTGCTACATTTCTGGCAGTAGAAGCCTGCGCTTCAGGCGCGTCCTGCTTGGCGTCCTCGGCCGGCGAGCGGGGTGGTGGCGCCGTTTCCGCCATGGTGGGAAAGAGCTCGTCGTCGGCACGGTTCGACCAGTAATCCGGGTTGAAGGGATCCCGATAGGCCTTGCCGCCCTCCGAACCGGTCATCGGGCCTGCTGTTGCGGCACCCCCCTCACCCGCCTTCGACTGGTTCTGCATGACGCCGGTCTCATTGGCGATTTCGGCCAGAACGGCATAGGGTTCCTTGAACATCAGCCGTTCTTCGGTTTCGGTCGGAATCTGGGCCTTTGAATCGTTGATGACCTTGGTGCCCTCTTCCGCCGTCTTGTCGCTCTCGAAACGGACCTTGCCCTCGTTGAGATCGATATCCTCGACACCCTTGCGGCTGGAGTGACGGTCGATCAGCTTGACCGGGTTGAAATAGCTCGCCACCGCCGCCTTGGTTTCCTCATTGGTGGCGTTGATCAGCCACATCACCAGGAAGAATGCCATCATGGCGGTCATGAAATCGGCATAGGCGATCTTCCAGACGCCGCCATGATGCTCGTCATGGTCGCCGCCACCGCCACGACGCACGATGATGATCTCGCGCTTGGTTTCAGGGTCGATATTCATCGGACCAACGCCTTCAGTTCATCGAGCAGGGGCGACAGCCGGGTTTCGACAACCGTCTCGCCGAGCTTCAGGCTGAGTTCCGCCTGCTCCGCCTCGACAAGCGTGAATTGCTCAAACGCAAAGCCATCTCTGCTCCGCAATATATCGAGCAGGTCGCCTGGCCCCTTGATTTCCATGATTGCTGCAGATTTCACACAATCGGCAGCCGCTTGGGCGAACTCGGCAACCGCGCTCTTGCGCATATGCTCGGCGACAAGCGGCTCGATAAGCATGGCGACCTGTTGCGAGAAGGATGCTTCCAACGTCGCAAGCCCCTCGTGCAACTGCTTCGTCAACTGATCGACGGTCTCATTGAGAACGGCCGCTCTCACCGAGCCGATCTCCTCCTCCTGCAGCCGCTGCATGCGCTGCTTTTCCGCTTCGTATAGAGCGTCGGATTCCGCCCTGCCCGCATCGCGGCCGGCCTCGAAAGCCTGCTTCACCCGAAGTTCCAGGTCGACCGCCTCTTCGAATGATTGCGCGGGTGTCATTTCCTCCTCCGGCTCCTCCACTCCCGACGAAGCGGGAAGAATGATCACGCGCTCGTCGGGAATGCGCCGTGGCGAGAAGTCCGAAAGAAAGCTGGCGATGGAAGGAGCGCCCATGGTCATGCCGCCTTGCGTTCCGTTTCCTGGCCGGCGAAGGCGCGTGCCTCGGCTGGAACCCGCATTTCCTCATGCACCCATTGCTTGAGGACGGCAGCGACGCGCTCTTCATCCATCTCGATCATCTGCTCGAGCCGGTAGCGTGCAGGCGCGCGCATCCGCTGGCGCAGATCCTCGAGGCTGTCCTGCGCCTGCGCCGCATAGGCATTTGCGCCTGAAAGAGCGGTTTCGCCGGCCGCGCCGATAGTCGCCAATTGCCCGGCTCCGGCGGGATCGGCGATGGCGATCTCGCCCGCTTCACGCCCGCCCGCTGCGGCGGCCGGATTGCCGGCCATTTCGCGCATCAGCGGCCTTGCACCAAACCAGATAATCAGCACGACCGCGCCGATCAGCGCCGCGGCATTGATCAGGCTGCCGGCCTGCGCCAGGATCAACTCCGATATCGGCTTGGAAGCAGGCTGCATATCATCGCCGGCGGGATCCATGAAATTCAACGCCGTGACATTGATCACATCCCCGCGTTCCGCGTTAAGCCCCGCCGCAGTCGAGACGAGGTCGCGGATCTTGGCCACCTGCTCGTCGACGAAATTCGCCGGCGGCGGTGTCGTCCCCGCCGAAGCGAGAAGCCGTGCCTGATCAATGACCACGGCGATCGACAGGTGCTTGACCGAATAGCCGTCGCTGACCGTCGAAACCGTCTTGCTGTTGATTTCGTAATTGGTCAATTCTTCGCGCCGTTCGGTCTTTTCCGACGAGCTTTCTCCATTCTTGCTCTGGATCTCCTCCTGCGGGATGTTCTGTTCCACGCCGGTGGCATTGTCGCTCTTCGAATTTTGTGAGGCGCCGTTTTCGCGCACCACGCGCACCGACCGCTCGACCCTTGATTCGGGATCGAAGAGCGTTTCGTTGATCTGCTTGCGGTCGGTATCGAGCGCCACCTGCACGCTGGTCTGGAAATGGCCGACGCCGAGATAAGGCGCCAGCGCCTTGCGGATGTTCTCGTCGATCGAGGCCGATACCTGGCTCTCAAGCGTTGCCGCCATCACCGCTGCGCCATTGGCATGATCTCCGCCCGACGCAAGCAGCCGGCCGTTGGTGTCCAGGATGGTGACGGAAGCCGCATCGAGCGAAGGAACGGCGGCCGCCACGAGCTGGCGGATGGATTGTGCCGATTCCGCCGCAAAGCCACCCTCGGTCCGGATAACGACGGAGGCCGAAGGCTTCTGGTCTGCGCGCCGGAAGCTGCCCTTTTCCGGAAGAACGATATGGACGCGCGCCGCCTTCACCCCCCGGATCGCCTGGATAGTCCGGGCGATCTCGCCTTCCAGCGCTCGCACTCGGGTGATTTCCTGCATGAAGGAGGTAAGGCCCAGCGAACCCATATTGTCGAAAAGCTCGTAGCCGGCATTGTTGCTCGTCGGCAGCCCCTTCTCCGCCAGGAGCATGCGCGCCTGTTCCGCCTTGCCGAAGGGCACCAGAATGGACGTGCCGTCGGATTTGACATCGAAGGGGATGCCGGCTTCGCCGAGTGCCATGCCCATGCGGTTGATGTCGTCGCGACTCAATCCGACATAGAGCGTTTCATAAGGAGGCCGGCTGAAATAGAAGCTCGAGAACAGGATCGTCCCGAAGAGCGCCGCGCCCACCAGCCCGAGGGCGATCAGCCGTCTTGTGCCAAGCTTGGCCAGCGCGCCTGAAAACTGTTCGAGAAATTGCCGGAAATTCTTCTGCATCGCATCCTGCCGCCATCATTTCATGGCGACCATAGCGAGCGAAGCTTGCGCGAAGTTAGAGTAGCATCAAAAACACGGAAAGGGACCGTGCCCCCCGCACGGTCCCCCTGCCCCCCGCTTTTAACCGTCCGCTTAGCCGCGGAACAGCGAGAGGATGCTCTGGTTGCTCGAGTTGGCGATCGACAAAGCCTGAACACCAAGCTGCTGCTGAACCTGGAGAGCCGACAGACGGGCCGATTCCTTGTTCATGTCGGCATCGACGAGAGCGCCAACGCCGCGGTCGAGAGCATCGATCAGCTTGCTGTTGAAAGACGTCTGTGTCTGGATGCGGCTCGCCTTGGAACCGAGAGCGGCGGCAGCCGCACGCATTGCCTTGATCGTGGTTTCTGCAGTCGCAGCATCCGCAGGCGCGGTGGTGAATGCAGCTTCAAGGTCATAGGCCGCAACGGTCATGGTGTTGAGGCCAGCTGTGCCACCACCTGCAGAGGAGGTGTAACCCGTCGTGATGGTAACGTCAGTGCCGCCCGCCTTCAACAGATTGATGCCTTCGAACGAAGCAGACTTCGCGATGTCAACGATCTGCGAGCTCATTTCTGCAACGTCAGCCTGAACAATCGCGTCATCAACGCCGGGGCTGCCAAGCGTAGCGAGCTTCGCCTGGATGTCTTCGGCGATTTTGATCGACGCCTCAAGGCCGGTAACAGCGGTGTCGACAACCGCCTTGCCGACGCCGAGAGCTTCCTGCGCGGCTGCGGTGGTCTTGCTCTGCGACTCCATGCTGACCGAAATCGACCAATAAGCAGCATTGTCCGCTGCTGTATTGACCTTCTTGCCGGTGGCGATGCGGTCCTGGGTGGTGGCGAGCGAATTGTTGGTGGCGGTAAGCGTCTGCAGTGCGGTCATAGCCGCGGCATTGGTCAGAAGACTGGCCATGGGTATTGCCCCTTTTCAAAGCATGATCCCGAAAGGTTGAAGCCTTTCTGGATGAATCACGTGGTTTTGGATTGAGATTTTTTAGGGACAGGCCGGGCTGAAACCGGCATGACGGGGCGGCATCATGCCTATTTGCCGACAGGTCGCGGCAAATCCGTCATGCCGCGATCATTATCTGCCAATTGTTACCATTCTTTTAACGCCGGGAAATTTCTTGCCCCGTCAGGAAAAAGACCGGACCAGGCTGCCGACGAGAATGTTCCAGCCATCGATCAAGACGAAGAACAGGATCTTGAAAGGCAACGACAAAACGGTGGGCGGCAGCATCATCATGCCCATCGACATGGTGAGCGTGGCCACCACGAGATCGATGACCAGGAATGGCAAAACGATCAGGAAGCCAATCTCGAAGCCGCGCCGCAGCTCCGAAATCATGAAGGCCGGTACCAGGATGCGCAGGTCCACCACCCCGTCCTCGCCCGTGCGGAAGGAGGGATCGGCCAGATCCTCGAACAGTCTGAGATCCTTGTCGCGCACCTGGCGCAGCATGAACTCGCGGAAGGGAGACGAAATCTCGCGCAACGCTACATCCTGGCTGATCTCGTTGCGCATCAGCGGCTGGACGCCATTCTGCCAGGCACGGTCGAAGGCGGGCGCCATGACATAGAAGGTCATGAACAGCGCCAGGCTGATCATCACCAGATTGGCCGGCGCCGTCTGCAGCCCTAGCCCCGAGCGCAACATCGAGAAGGCGATCGCGAAACGCGTGAAGCTCGTCACCATGATCAGGAGGCCCGGCGCGATCGAAAGCACCGTCAAGAGTCCCAGAAGCTGGACGATCTGCCCGCTCGCCGTGCCGCTGCCGGTCGGGATCAGCGTATTGAGCGAAGGTATCTGCTGCGCTATCGCGCCCTCTGCGGTGAAGAGCAAAAAGCCTGCGATCAGAAAAAGGCGTTTCGTCATTCCACCACCAGCGAGGAAATGAACACCCGCTCCACCTTGCCTTCGGACCGCATTCTGGCGCGCTCTTCGAGATCGGCCCGCAGATAGGCAAGCCCTGTTGCACCCTGCAACTGCATGAGGTTGACGCTGCGCAGGAATGCCATGAAATCATCGGAAATGTTCATCGCCACGTCAGGTGCGATTTCTTCACCGGGCTTCGCGACGATCGCCGATTCCAGCCTTATCCACGTGGTCGACGGCACGGCAAGGTTGGTGAGGATCGGCTTCAGCGCCACCACCTCGCCGAGAGGCTGGGCTTCCTTTTTCTTGTTGGGAGCGGCTGCGGGCGCGGCCCCATCAATCGTCTGTTCGGCTCCGCTGATATAGCCGCCGAGAAACCAGCCGCCGCCACCCGCAACAGCGGTCAATATCGCAACCGCCACGATCGTGCCGACAAGCGAATTACCTGCCTTTTCAGCCTCTCCCCGGGAATTCGTCGCGTCGCTCATGCCTGCCTCAGAATGGAGAAACCTGGTCGAGAATCTGCTGGCCGTAAGGCGGCTGCTGGATCTCGCTGATCCGCCCCCGCCCGCCATAGGAAATGCGCGCCTCGGCGATCTTGTCGTAGGAGATCGTGTTGTAGCCGGAGATGTCGCGCGGCCTTACCACGCCCGCCACATTAAGGACGCGCAGTTCATTGTTGACGCGGACCTCCTGCGAACCGCTGATCACCAGATTGCCGTTTGGCAGGATATCGGTGACGATTGCCGCGATGGAAAGCTTGATCTCTTCCTTACGCTCGACGACGCCCTTCCCCTCCGAGCGGCTGTCGGAGTTCGTATTGAGCTTGCCTGAGAAATCACCGCCCGAGCCACTGCTGGTCGAAAACTCACCGCCCAGCCCGTAAAGTGCAGAAGATACGCGCTGCCGGTTGCTCTTGTTGTCAAGATTGGCCTTGTCGTTGATCGAGATGATAACGGTCAGCACATCGCCGGGATTGGAAGCGCGGGGATCGCGGAAGAAGCTGGTCGATCGCTTGTCCCAAAGCGAATATTTCCGGTTTTCCGGCCGGCTCGGATATTGCGATGGATCGCCCATGCCGTAGGAGGTGCCGATATCGGTTCTGACCGGCGAAAGATCCGGCGTGCGGTTGACTTCCTGGATCGGACTGGCGCAACCGGAAAGGCCGAGCACCGAAATCGCGGCGAAAAAGCCCGCCCTGTTCAAATGCCTGTTCATTGGACCCGGCTCGCCGCTTGTGCCCGGGATTTACCCACCGACTGCGCTCCGACGATCACGCGCGCCAGCTGTGCCGATTTCTCGGGCGGCATTTCATTGAGGATCACGCTTGATGTGCGCGGGTTGAGCTTGAGCAGAAGGGCCGCGGCGGCTTCATCGCCGATCAGCGCCAGTTGCGCCGCCGCTGCATCCGGCTTCATTTTGGAGATGATTTCGACCAGGGAGTCCTGGGCCTTGCTGATGAATTCATTGCGCCGCTGCAGCCAGACTTCATATTCCTTGCGCTTTTCCTCGAGCGCTTTGACGCGCTGATCGACCTCCGCACGCAGATCGGAGAGCTCTTTCGCCTGGATGGCATAGCGGGCATCCGCGGCATTATCGCTGATATTGCTGCAATATTTCTGGATTTCTTCGATTCCTGCAGGTGCCTGCGGAGTAATCGCCGCCGTTTCCTGCGCATGCGGCACCGTTGTCGACAACGCCAGGCACAGCGCCACTGCCGCCAGTTCCACGGCCAGCGAAGGCGATCTGAAGGATGATTTTCTCTGCTGCTTCATCATTGCACCACCAGTTCCGCATGGAGCGCGCCGGATGTCTTGATCGCCTGCAGGATCGCGATAATGCCCGTCGGCTTCACACCGATCTGGTTGAGGCCCTTGACGAGATTCTCCAGATTGGTGCCGGAAAGCACCCCGATCTGCGACTGCTGCTCTTGCGCCGTGATATCGGTTGTCGGCTCCAGGGCTGTCACGCCGTCCGAGAACGGCTCCGGCTGCGAGATGACGGGCGTCTCGGTAACGCGGACGGTCAGGCTGCCATGGCTGATGGCGACCTTCGAGATACGCACCTTGTCACCGATGACCACGGTTCCCGTGCGCTCGTCGACGACGACGCGGGCAACCTCGTCGGTCGCCACCGGCAGGCCTTCGATTTCCGCCAGGAAGCGGGCGGCCGTCACGTTCTTCGGCTTGCGCAGCCGGATCGATTTGGCGTCGCGTTCCTTCGCCACCCACTGGCCGTAACGGCGCTTGGCGAAAACATTGATCGTGTCGGTAACGCGGATGGCGGTGGTGAAATCAGGATCGCGCAATTCGACGACGAGCTCGCCCTCCTTGCCGAAATTGCCCTTCACCTCGCGCTCCACCAGCGCACCGTTGGGAATGCGCCCGCTGGTCGGCACACCCTGAGTCAGCGTCTCCGCCTGACCTTCGGCGGTAAAGCCGGAGACGATCATGTTGCCCTGCGCGACGGCATAGATTTCGCCGTCCGCACCCGCCAGGGGCGTCATCACCAATGTGCCGCCCTGCAGCGATGTGGCGTCGCCAAGCGAAGAGACCGTCACATCGATGCGCGACCCTGCCCCGGCGAATGCCGGCAGATTGGCGGTGACGATAACTGCTGCCGTGTTCTTCGAGCGCGTCGCACCGCTCGGTGCGCTGATGCCGAGATTGTCGAGCATGGCGCGCATGGACTGTTCGGTGAAGGGCGAATTGCGTAAGGAGTCGCCCGTTCCCTTCAGGCCGATGACGAGACCGTAGCCGACGAGCTGGTTTTCGCGCACGCCCTGGATGGTGGCGATATCCTTCAGCCGCGCCACGACCCCGCCCTTGCCGAGATCGGAATAGGCCATTTTTGCCGGGCTGCCGCCCGAGCCCAGCCAGTCGGCATCGGCCTTGGCAGCGGAATCGAAATCCCTCGCATTGCGCGCGGATTCGTCCGCCATCAGCGGCGACACACCGATCAGAAGTGCGACAAGGGCCGTAGAGAGCCGCTTCACTGCATTCCCACCCGTATCCTGCCATCGGCCATGACCGTTCCGGAAACGATCAAACCGCTGTCGACATTACGCACCTTGATGAAGTCACCAGCCGAGCCCGCCTGCAGCGGCGTTCCCATGGCGGTGATCGTCAGCCCCCCGGCGGTATAGACCAAAGGCGCGGGCACGCCGCGCTGAACCAGCGACGGCTCGCCGAGCGCGCTGATCAGGATCGGCTTTCCCGGCAGGAGCGTGCGCCGTGCGATCTTGCCCTCCACCTGATCCGGCGACAGCGCATATTGCCCGGCGATCTCTGGCTTGGCGGTGAACTGCTTTTCCAGAAGTGCCGTATCGCTCACCACCTGGCCGGGATAGACAACGGCCGACGGCACAACGAACGCAATCCTGTCCGCATGGGCGGCGGGAATGCAGGCGAATGCGGCAATGCCAGCCAGTACTGCCGCCCCGAACCTTGCCACTTCACGCGCCCTCGCCAAAGCCATTTTCACCTTCCCTCAGCGCAAATTCTTCGAAACGACGGCAGCCATTTCGTCCGCCGCCTGGATGACCTTGGAGTTCATCTCATAGGCACGCTGCGCCGTGATCAGGTCGGTGATCTCCTTGACCGGATCGACGTTGGACGCCTCGAGGTAGCGCTGCGTCAGGGTGGCAAAGCCCGGATCGCCGGGGACGCCGACGATCGGCGCGCCGGAGGCTTCCGTTTCGCGGTAAAGATTATTGCCCAGCGGCTCGAGCCCCGCCTCATTGGTGAAATTGGCGAGCGTCAGCTGACCGAGATTGACCTGCTGCACCTGGTCCTGCAGCTTGGCGAAAACCTGGCCGGTTTCCGAAATCGTCACTTCCACCGCATCGGCCGGAATGGTGATCGCCGGCTCGACTGGGTTGCCGTCGATGGTGACGAGCTGTCCGTCGGCATTCTTGTTGAAGGCGCCCGCCCGCGTATAGAACGTCTCGCCCGTCGGGCTCTGGATCTGGAACCAGCCATTGCCGGTCAGCGCCACGTCGAGCGGATTGCCGGTCTGGGTCAGGCTGCCCTGGATGTGCAGGTTGCGCACCGCCGCCGTCTGCACGCCAAGCCCGACCAGCGCGCCCTCCGGCACGATGTTCTGGTTCGCCCGGCTCGGCACGCCCGCCGTCCGCTCCGACTGGTAGATCAGGTCGGAGAACTCGGCGCGTGCCCGCTTGAACCCGGTCGTATTGATATTGGCGATGTTGTTGGCGATGACTTCCAGATTGAGCTGCTGGGCATTCATGCCTGTGGCGGCGATGGTGAGCGCTTTCATGATGTTTTCCTGGAATGGTGTTTCTGATCAGGCGACGCGCCCAGCCCCGACGGCTAGATCTGCATGCGGCTGATCTCGAGATAGGCCTGGACGATCTTGTCGCGGATGGCGATGGCGGTCTGCAGCGACTGCTCGGCTTCCATCACGGAATTCACCACTTCGCGGGTCGGCACATCACCGGTCATGCTCGAGATCGACGTAGCCTCGGCATTCCTGAGCTTGTCCGTCACCGAACCCGTCAGTTGCGACAGCACGTCGCCGAACGACGCCTCGCCGACGGGAGCCTGACCGGCCGTCGAGGGGCTGGCAGGCGCAAAGGTGACGTTGCTCGATCCCGCCTCACTGACGCTTTCGGACAGCTTCGACAGGGCATTGCGGGTGGAAACGCTCAACAAAGAATCGATCATCACGAGTTCCTCAAAAGGTCGATGGTCATGGCGATCATTTCGCGAGCCTGCTTGATCACCTGCAGATTGGCTTCATACGAACGGTTTGCCTCCCGCATGTCGGCCATTTCGACCACCATGTTGACATTGGGATATTTGACGTAACCCCGTGCATCGGCCGCCGGATGGCTCGGATCGTACTGCTCGACATAGGGCGATGAATCGGTGCCCACCTCAGCCACGCGCACCTCCTGTGTGCCCGTCGTGCGATCGAGCTCGGTGCGGAAGGAGACGGTCTTGCGCCGGTATGGATCGGCGTCCGCTGTCTTGCCGGTCGATTGCGCATTGGCCATGTTCTCGGCGACGATGCGCAAACGCGTCGATTGCGCGGAAAGCCCGGATGCCGCCACTTTCAGCGCGCTGATGATCGGATCGGCCATGCGCCTAGCCCTTTACCGCTGCCAGCATCATGCGATGGAACGCCTTGACGATGCTGGTATTGAGAGAGAAATCACGGTTCACCTCGCCGGCCTTCATCATCTCCTGCTCAAGGCTGACAGTGTTGCCCGAATGGGTCGTCTCGGAGATGTCCTCCTGACGCATCTGGACAGCGGTGATCCCCGTCGCATCGATTTCCAGATGATGCGGATTGGTTGCCGCCATGCTGAGCTGCGTCTTTTCCAGAACATCGCTGAACGGATCCACGTCCCGCGCCTTGAAGCCGGGCGTGTTGGCATTCGCCACATTGCTCGAAATCGCTGCCTCCTTCACGGAAAGCCACTGTGCCTGCCGTGAAGCGAGGTCGAAGAGATGGATCGGCCCCATGATTCTTCCGCCTGTTACCCCGTTTATAGTTCGTTAACCTACGTGCCGAATCTTGCGCGAGACTTGTGGGAACTATTGCGTCTGCTCGATCACGTCGCCCGTCGAAGTCTTGAGCTGCCATGTCCCGGCGCCGTCGCTGCGGCTGAGTGCTACCAGATTGCTTCCGTCCGGAAGCAGCGAGCCCTTCTCTACGAACCAGTAACCGGTGCTGTCCTCGATCATCGCCATGCCGCCGACCACGTCGCGCAGCAGGAAGACGGGTTTTTCGGGAAAGGGCTGATTTTCAGGCGACGTCTCATCCGCGGTCTCGCTTCCCGGCTGCCCCTTGCCGTTCGACATGGTGGCGCCGGTCGGATTGGGATCGAGCTCGGGACTGGCTGCGGCGATCTCCGAAGGCGCGAACGGGTTCATCCGGCGGAAGATCGTCTGTTTCGACCTGTCCAGCGGATCCTGGATGTTGTTTTGCGCCGAATTCTCCGGCGGCGTCAGGTCGGTACGATCGAGATAGACGATAAAGGGCAGCATTGCGCATCCGGCAGCGAGCGCCACGCCTGCCGCTTTCAGATAGCTGTCGATCTTCTTTGCCGGCGCCGGCGGCCAGCTCGCGGGTTGCGGAACAGGTGGGATGTTCTTTTCTTCTTTACGGCTCATGCATTCTCCTTGCCGCGCAGCGCGGCAGCAAGATCATTGTACGGATCGGACGAAACGGGCATGTCGGGCGTCTGCTGCATCGCCTCATAGATCTTCGGCACCAGCGTCACCGCCTGATCGAGGAAACCGTCATTGCCCGGCTGATAGGCGCCGATAGCGCGTAGATCCCGCGTTTCCTCGAAACGGGCGATCAGCCCGCGCAATTGCGTGACGAGCTTCTTCTGCTCCGGCGTCCAGCCATGTTGCGCCAGCCGCGAAACCGAGCCTGGAATATCGACCGCCGGAAAGCGGCCCTGCGCCGCAATACCCCGGTCGAGCACGATATGGCCGTCAAGCGTGCCGCGGATGGCATCCGACACCGGATCGTTGTGATCATCGCCATCGACGAGCACCGAATAGATGCCGGTGATGGTGCCGCCGCCCTCGAAGCCCGGTCCGGCTCGTTCGAGGAGACGTGGAAGCTGGCTGAAAACACTAGGCGGATAGCCGCGCGAAACGGGCGGCTCTTCCGCCGCGATTGCGACCTCGCGTGCCGCATGGGCAAAACGCGTCACCGAATCGACGATCAGCAGAACGTTTTCGCCCCGATCGCGGAAATATTCGGCGATCGCCGTCGCCGTATTGGGCGCCAGCCTGCGCATCATCGGGCTCTCGTCGCCGGTGGCGACCACCGTGATCGTCTTCTCCAGCTTGCCGGCCATCGTGTCTTCGAGCATGTCGCGCACTTCGCGCCCGCGCTCTCCCGTCAGCGCCAGCACCACCGTGTCGAAATCAGCCGCCTTCGTCATCATGGCCAGCAATGTCGATTTGCCGACGCCCGATCCGGCGAAGATGCCGAGGCGCTGGCCGAAGCACATTGGCGTGAAGATATCGAGGACGTTGACGCCGGTGCGCAGGCCCTTATCCACCCGCGCGCGCCGCATCGCGGCGGGAGGCGGCCGGTCCGCCGGCATCGGTGCACTGCCCGGCATGAGCGGCCCCTTGCCGTCGAGCGGCGAGCAGAGCGCGTTGATGACCCTGCCCTTCCACTCCAGCGAGGGGGCAATGCGCAGCGCGCCATCCGGGAACACCGGCGCACCCAGCGCGGGGACGGCACGATCGTCAAACGGCTTCACCAGCACATGGTTTTCCGCAACTCGGATCACCTCGCCGCGATAAAGCCCGTCACCGCAGCGCATCAGCACGCCATCACCAAGCCTCGCCGTCTGCGACATGCCGCGCACGGCGATCACCGAACGCGAGACATCGCTGACCATGCCGCCGATGCCGACGAGCGGCGACGGAACAGCCACTTCCCGGCGGACGAACGCGGCAAGCCGCTCCAGCGGCAGGCTAGCCGTCGGGGCAAGTGCGTCGGCGTCCGTCGCCATCACGCCTTCGAGCCGAGCGTCTTGACCGCTTCAGTGAGCGTGTTTTCCTGCTGGCGCAGCAATGCATCCACCTGCTCGAAGGCGCGGCTGACGCTGATGAGCCGCGTCATCTCCGTTACGCCGTCGACATTGGAGCCTTCGATCGCGCCCTGCACTACCCCGACGCCGGCGTCGTCGACCACCGGCTGGGCTGGAATATCGCTAATGACACCGGAATTCCCTGCATAAGTGAGGTTCGCGTCGGGTGCGATCGAGAAGAGGCCGATGCCGCCTACCTGGTTGCCGTTCTGATAGATCGCACCGTCCGATGAGATTTTCGGCGCCCCGCCATTGGGATTGATGACGATGGGCTGGCCGCCCGCATCGAGCACCGGATGGCCCATCACCGAGACGAGTTCCCCCTCTGCCGTCATCCGCATCCGCCCGTCACGCGTATAGACCTGGCCCTGCGGTGTGGCGAGCGACAGCCAGGCATCGCCCTTGACTGCAACGTCGAGCGGATTATCCGTCTGGATGATCGGCCCCGGCTCGGTGCGGATATAACTCTTTCCGGCCGAAACGAAGTGAACGTCATCGCTCGCCTTGCTGGAAACGAGCGTGTCGAATTTCGTGCCTTCGCCACGGAACCCCGGCGTCGACATGTTGGCGACATTGTTGGCGATGGCGTCGAGCCGGCGCTCCAGCGTGATCTGGGAGGAAAGCCCGACATAGATGGAATTCTGCATGGGATTTACCTGCCGCCGAGTTTGAAGGACTGAAGTGTTGTCAGGATGTCCACGGAAATTCCGACGGGTGACGTGCCGCCGAGAAGAAGCGAGGCGATTGAGGATGCGCTGCCCGCCGAAGGATTGTTTATCTCGTACATTGCCGTGAAGCGGGTCAGGAATTTTCCCAACTCCTCCGGATCGGAAAGCGAAGAAATGTCGAGCCCCTGCTCGATCATCGCCGCCTGTTTGTCGATATCGGCCTGGGAGACCGCGGCCGGTATTCCGAGCGCCGTCTGCACAACGGTCAGAAGCGCCTTGTCGCCGAGAATTTCATAGGCATTGGTGAGCTTCGAAGCCTTGCGCTCGAAATAGAGCGCAAGCCGCACACCCTCATTCTGCTCACCCGCCTCTTCTTCCAGGGTCTGGCGGGTGTATTTGTCCACGACACCCTGCTTCGCCTGATCGGACGCGGTGACCTTGTCGCCCAGAGCCGCGAAATTGAAGGTGGTGGCGAACTCCTTGTAACGCTTGTCGGTCAGCTTGTTGGCAAGGCTGTCGCTGTCACTCACCCCTTCGGTCAGGATCTTGCGGATGAAAGCCTTGGCATAGGCCATGTCCTCCAGGCCATAAGCCTTCATGGCGTATCGGTAGAGACGGTCATCGGCCATGAAATCGTCGATCGATTTCACATTGCCGATATTCTCCAGGTAATAGGCTGTCTCCCGCTCGACGAGCGGTTCCTGTGATACGCGCGCCAGGGATCGCGTCATATTGGACGCGATCAGGCGATAGCTCGTCATTGTGTCGACCATGCCGCTGCCCTCGAATAGTCCCTTCAATCGATGGCAGCATTCTTCGCCCGGCAAGCTTGCCCGAAGCTGGTTAGACCGAAGCAAGCTTCGCGCAAGCCGCCCGCCCTATTGCTCATTCGAAGAATTCGCAGGAGAAGAGTGCTTTGGGCATCATCATCGGCCTCGTCGTCACCCTCGGCTGTATGCTTGGCGGCTTTATCGCCATGGGCGGTCACATCAGCGTTCTTGTCCAGCCCTGGGAGTTTGTCATCATTCTGGGCGCTGCGCTCGGCACCTTCCTGGTCGCCAATCCGTTTTCGACGGTCAAGGATACCGGCCGCGCCTGTATGGAAGCATTCACCAATGCCGTACCCAAACAGCGCGATTACCTCGATATTCTGGGCGTTCTCTACAGCCTGATGCGCGAATTGCGCTCGAAATCGCGCAACGAGGTCGAAGTTCACGTCGATAATCCGAAGGAATCACCGATTTTCCAGGCATTCCCCAGCGTCTTGAAAAACCAGGACCTGACGAATTTCATCTGCGACTATTGCCGTCTGATCATTATCGGCAATGCCCGCTCCCATGAAATCGAAGCGCTGATGGACGAGGAAATCCATACGATTTCGCGCGACAAGCTGAAGTCCTACAGCGCCCTGGTCTCGGTTTCGGAAGGCCTGCCGGCGCTCGGCATCGTTGCCGCGGTGCTGGGCGTCATCAAGGCGATGGGCGCGCTTGACCAGTCGCCGGAAGTGCTGGGCCATCTGATCGGCGCGGCACTTGTGGGAACCTTCGCCGGCATCTTCTTCTCCTATGCGGTGATCGGGCCGATCGCCACGAAGATCAAGACCACCCGCGAGAAGAAGAACCGGCTCTACATCGTCGTCAAGCAAACGCTTCTCGCCTATATGAACGGCGCACTGCCACAGATAGCTCTCGAATACGGACGCAAGACCATTTCCTCCTATGACCGTCCGTCGATCGACGTGGTCGAGCAGGAGACCCTGACCAGCGTTCCCGCACAGCAGGCGGCGTGAGATGACCGCCTTCGCCCCGGATAGGAAACCTGACGTTCTGGCCGACAGCATCCTGCGCGCCGCGGGAATCTCGGTGGACGACCTGAAATCGCTCGGCCATGTCTTCAAGGATGCGGCCGCCACTCTCTCCACCCGCTTCAAGGAACTCACCCCCATCGCCGTCGAGGCCGAGGTCTCCGGCATGGAGACCGTCGAGAAGGCGCAGATCGGGACGGTGCTTCCCGCCGGCGGCATGATCGTTCCCGTCGAGGTCGACCGGTGGGGCAGCACCATTCACATGGTCGCGGACCGGGCCTTCATCTTTTCCGGGCTGGAAGCCCTGTTCGGGGCCGGCGCGAATTTCGGTGCTCATGAAACCACCAGGGTCTTTACCAGTGTGGAACGCAAGATCGCCGGCGCCCTTTTCACGCATATGGCGGCCGCTCTCGACCATGTCTTCGCCAGCGGAGACGAGCAGATGTTCAATATCGGCGAGCCGCAGGAAACGGGTGAGTTCGATCCGGAGAAGCTCGACCAGTCACGGCTTTTCGCCTGCTGCCTGACGATCCGTGCGGCGGGCAAGACAGGGACGATCCGCCTTCTGATGCCGCGCACCTGCCATCGCCCGATGCAGGAAGCCATCGCCCGGCTGCTGCGCCAGCCTTCGGCCCATTCGGACCCGGCATGGGCGAAGAAGATCAGGCTCGAGGTGAGCCGCGCCAGGGTCGGCATCGAGGCTTACATCCACCAGGGCACGATGACGCTCGGAGAGATCGCCCAGCTTCAGCCGGGCCAGGTGCTGAAGCTGCCGGCAGACGCCATCGAACAAGTGCGCCTGCGCAGCGGCAATCAGGCGCTTTTCAAGTGCACGCTCGGCAAGGCAGGCGTCAATTTCACCGTGCGGATCAGCGATCCGGTTAGCGAAGAAGAGGATCTCATCGATGAACTTGCTGCTGGTTAACGCGATTTCGGCGATATTGTCGCTCGTTTCGATCGGCATTGTCGTCGTGGCGCTCCGCAAGGCTGCCGAAATGATCCGCCTTGGCAGGTCCATGGCGGAGCAGATCGCCGCATCCTCCGCCAGCCTTGAGAAAGCGCTTGCCGCCCTCCAGGCCGAGCATGACGATCTGCGCGATGAAAACAGGAAGCTCAATGCGCGCCTGGAGGAATCCGCCAAGGCCCGGCGCGACATCACCCGCTCGGTCGATCTGATGGAACGCATCCGCACCGAGCTGCAGGGCGATATCCGCGCGCTGCGTACCGCGATGGCCTCACGCAGCGCTGCCATGACGACGGCCACCGCCCCGCAACCGCCGCTCCCTGCCGCGACGCCGGCAAAAATCTCCACGCAGGCAAAACCGGAAAAACTGCCGGTTTTCGTGCGCCGTACGGTGGCCAGCGCCTCCGTGACCAATAGCGTTAACGCCTATTCGTGATCGTGCAGGCAAAGGAAAGATCGATGGACAAGGAACTCGACGAAGCGATCGAAGCGCTGAAAAGTGATGAGCCGCGCCCCAGCCGCCCGGCAGGCGCCGGTCAGGCTGGCCAGACGGCAAGTGGAAAGCCCAATCTCGACCTGATCATGGGCATTCCGGTGGATGTGCAGGTGGTGCTGGGTGGCACGACAATGCCTGTCGCCAATTTGATGAAGCTGGGGCGCGGCGCTGTCGTCACCCTCGACAAGCAGATCGGCGATCCCGTCGATATCGTCGTCAACGGCCGGGTCATCGCGCGTGGCGAGGTGATCGTGCTGGAAGATGATTCCTCGCGCTTCGGCGTCAGCCTGACCGAAGTCATCGGCAAGTGAGCATGTACGAAAAAGAGATGCATGACGCAGACCAGGAAGAAGCGCGGGGCATCGATGCGCTGTCCGGCCCGCAAAAGGCCGCCGCCCTTCTGGTCGCCATCGGACGGCCGGCGGCGGCCCGTCTCCTCAAGCATTTCCAGCCCGACGACCTGCGCCTGCTGGCAAGCCATGCCCGCCGGCTCGACCCGATATCGCCCGCCGATTTCGAGGAACTGGTTAAGGAATTCGAGGATGCCTTTGCCGATGGCGCTGCACTCTCGGAAGCAGGCCTGCGTTTCGAAGGGCTGCTGCGAGAAGCACTGCCGCAGGAAGAGGTGGAAGCGCTCTTCGACGACCGGCCCAGGCAGATGCTGGTGCAGGAATCGGTATGGGATCAGCTGACCCGTGCGCCGATCGAGACTTTGCAGGCCTATCTCGTCGACCAACACCCGCAGATCATCGCCTATGTCATCTCCAAGCTGCCGTCCGATATCGCCGCCCGCCTTTTCATCGGCCTGCCCGCCAATCTGCGCAGCGTCGTCGTCCAGCGCACGCTCCATATCCGCACCGTCACGCCGGCAGTATCCGAAATGCTCGAGGATGTTCTGCGGCGCGAGGTAACCGGCAAGACCGACAAGGGGCCACAACAGGCAAACCATGGACAGATCGCCAATATCCTGAACCAGCTCGAAAAGGTAGAGATCGACGACATGCTGGACAGCCTGTCCGACCTCAACACCGACGATCTGGCGCGGATCAAGGCGAAGCTCTTCACATTCGAGGATGTCGTGCGGCTTTCGCAGCGCGCGCGCCTGCTCCTGTTCGACGACATCCAGACAGAGCAGATCACCACGGCTCTGCGCGGCGCGGACACGCAATTGCAGGAACTTGTCCTCTCCTCGCTTTCCGCGCGCGGGCGGCGTATGGTCGAGACCGAACTGGCCGCCGGACCGGGAAATACGACGGCGCAGAACATCGCCGACGCCCGCCGCGCCATCGCTCGCACGGCGATCGCCCTCTCGGAACGCGGCCTGATCGACCTCGAAGCGGAAGGCACGGCCGCCTGACCGGCGGCCAGCTCCGTCCCGTCGCAGCCCCATGTCCGAAGCTCCCGACAAAGAAAGCAAAACGGAAGAAGCCACCGAGCAGAAGGTCCGTGACGCCATCGAGAAAGGCAATTTGCCCTTCTCCAAGGAAGCACCGATCCTCGCCTCGATCATCGCCTTCCTCCTGATCTCCGTCTTCATCGCCATGCCGAGTGCTGCGAAGCTCACCTTCTTCCTTGCCGAGCTGATCGATCGTCCTGAAGACTGGCATCTCAACAGCGCCGAAGACGTCCGACAGCTTTTCCAGGTTCTGGCGGTCGCGGTCGGCAGCGCCTTATTGCCGATTTTGGTGATCATACCGATCGCCGGCATCGCCGCCTCCGCTCTTCAAAACGCACCACGCTTTGTCGGCGAGCGCATCCGTCCGCAAGTCTCGCGTATCTCCCCCGTCAAGGGCTGGACACGCATCTTCGGGCGGGCAGGTCAGGTTGAATTCCTGAAATCCCTGTTCAAGCTGTCGGCCACCAGCCTCGTGGTCTTCTTCGTCTTCTTCAAGAGCAATGCGCTCTTCACCGACGCCGTCGCCAGCGATCCCCGCGTCCTTCCCGAGTTCATCCGGCAAAACGTTGTCCGGCTGCTCGCCGCCAACGCCATCGCCATCACCCTCCTTGCCGGCTTCGATCTCGCCTGGTCGCGCATCCACTGGCGCAACGAATTGCGCATGACAAGGCAGGAGGTCAAGGACGAGCACAAGCAGTCTGAAGGCGATCCGCTGGTAAAATCACGCCTTCGTTCGCTCGGGCGCGACAGGGCACGCCGGCGCATGATCGCGGCCGTCCCGACCGCCACCCTTATCGTCGCCAATCCGACACATTTCTCTGTAGCACTGCGCTACCGACCGGCGCAGGACTCTGCGCCGGTCGTAGTCGCCAAGGGGCAGGATCTGATTGCGCTGAAAATCCGCGAGATCGCCGAGGCAAACAACATTCCTATTTTCGAGGATGTTCTACTTGCAAGATCACTGTATAAGCAGATACAAGTAGACCAGGTGATTGCACCGGAATTCTATAAAGCAGTTGCCGAACTTATACAGTTCATCAATTCACGACAGAAACGTCACGCATAATATGAGGAAGAAAGAACAAGAATAAAACAGGAAAGTTTATCTGAAAAGAACCCGGACCTCCCTGAATGATCGGTCGTGAAGCGGTGAAAGCATGAGAAGCACGCAATATTCCCTGACACGCGAATCCATCATCGCCGAGAACATGCGCGAGGTCATTCGCGATCTTCGGCTTGTTGATGTCGCCGATTACATCGCGTTCATACGTTGCGAGCTTTTCGCCAATATCGCCGATATCGTCAATTCGGCGACCGAGCTGCACTACTATCCGCAGACACTGCAGTTCGGCCATGGCGGAGAATACGAATTGGACTGGAACCGCCCGCCGCGCATCATCCTCGACATGGAATTCCGAAACCGGGGCATTTACGCCTATTTCCGCGTGCTGATCGATGCGGAAGGTGCCCAGATCGATCTCAACCACATCACCTTTGACCAGCCGAGCGAAAACCCGGCCTGCAACACGGAACGTCTTGCGGCCGCATTCGAGGATGCCCGCATCCCGGGATCACCGAGACAGGCGGCAGGCTGAACTGGTTTGAAACCGTCCGTCTACCGCCTATCCGGATATCAGGACTGCAGATGCGTCGAATCCGGCATATCGATAATGCCGAGCGACAACGCCGTCGCCACCGCCGATGTGCGGTTGGAGCAGCCGAGCTTGATCTTGGCGTTCTGCAGATAGGTCACCACCGTCCAGCGGGCGATGTTGAGGATCTCTGCAATCTCGCCGTCCGTCTTGCCACTGGCGGCCCAGCGCAGACAGTCGATCTCGCGCCGGGTCAGCAAGCTTGCGGCGGCGGCACTCACCCCGCCTTCCCTGCTGCCATAGAGCGAATTATGGATCAGGCTCGATGCGCTCAGGAGACGTGGGCGCATCTTTTCGATGAATTTCTCCTTGTCGGCATCGCCGACCTCGAAGGTAAACAAGGTCGAACCGGGGAATCCATGGGCATTGGTCGCGCCCACGGCAACGAAGAGATTGCCGAGGCCGTGCTTCTGTCCATCCCGGATGAATTCCTTCACTTCCGGGCTGTCTTCCGCATCCAGGTCGAGATTGCGTACGGTGCCTGCGGCATCGCTGCGTAATAGCGGCGAGTCATCCTGCACCATGGGGTCGACACTGAAATAATTTTTGGCAGAATATCTTAATATCCAACTTGTGGGAAACGTCATGACGACAGACAGGTCCGACGGATTGCTCCGAACCGTCTCGTCAAGCCTTGTACGCGAAACATGCGAAATATGCTGACAGCCTATTTCATCACGAACACGGCAAAGCAGTTCCAACGTGCCACTCTTGGAAGAAGAGCCGAAAAAGCCCTTCTTGAAGTTGGGAAAATGCACAAGATCGAGGCTCATTGTACGTCCTTAGCCATTGAAAGACCGCCCGAAATATGAGCGGTCGTCTTTCACAAGCCGTTTCATAAACGGCATCGCGTCTATAAGCGAGTCGAATATTCGACATAGCTACAAGACGTGCAACTGGCGCAAAAAGGAACCGGCGTTACAAGCGGATTCAACAACTTCCGTAGCTTTATGCACAAAATACAACGGAGTTTGTCATACAAGTGAACCCAAACCGCTAGCCCTAGTTGCAGGGGATTGTAAAATCCTCATTTTCCGTCGCTTTTTCATTTTTATCCCGCCGCGGCCCATAGGCAATAAAAAAGAGATCGACCGCCGACATGACGTTCTTTCGTATCCGATCGGGATCGGGCTCCTCGGCCATGGCGCCGAACAGGCGCTGGCGGTAGATACCCGCCAGGAAAAGCTCCGACAGCTGATGGGCAGCGAGTTCGGTGTCGGGGATTTCGAGGTGCCCTGCCGCAACCTGCTCGTCAAGAAACTTCTTGAACAGCGCTTTTCCGCGCTTCGGTCCCCGCTCGTAGAAACGCGCGCCCACCTCCGGCATCCGCTCGGCAACGCCGATCACGATACGTTGTGCGCGGATGACCGGCTCCGACGTGATAAGCGTCACGAGCGAAATGCCGAACTTGACCAGCGCGTCGCGGCCAGAGAGCCCATGCTCGATATCCGTCATTAGACTGGCGAATATCGAAGCGCGGTCCTCCTCGCACAACGCCTCGAAGAGATCTTCCTTGCCGTTGAAATAAACGTAGATCGTGCCCTTGGAGACACCTGCCTCGCGCGTGATGTCGTTGATGCTGGCGGCATCGAAGCCCATACGCATGAAAACGCGACGCGCGCCTGCGAGGATCTGCTTGCGCTTTGCCGGATCCTGACCGGCGCCGAGCCTGTGCTGCCGCAGGCACACGGGCACGCTCTCCTCTCCGAGTTTCTCGGTGAGGTTCGATCCGGCTTTATTTTCGCGAGTCATTCTGTCACTCTTCACTATTTTCGAACCAATCGGTTCGATCCCTCTTGATATGGCGCTTGCTCTGATCTAAGTCAACATCGAACCGATCGGTTCATTGCCGATGAGACCTACAGAAAGTCATCGTTCCCATGTCAGTTTCCAGATCCGCGTCAAAGGCCGACGAGAGTGGCGAGGTTCGTCCCTTCCCCGTAGCCAAGCAGGCACCGCAAGCAGATGATGCTGCTCGCCAGGAGCCGGTTCATGCCGAGCAGCCTGCGCCGAAGGAATATCCGGCATCTCCTGCTGCCAAGCCGCAGATCGGGCCGGGCGACGACAGATCATCCAAATCGGGCGGAAAGAAGAAGGGCGTCGGCAGGCGCGTCGTGCTGCCACTGCTGCTTGCCGCGGCCCTCGCCGGCGGCGGCTGGTATGGCTATGACTATTGGACCGAAGGCCGTTTTCTGATCACCACCGATGACGCCTATGTCCAGGGCGACATCGCCGCCATATCGCCGAAAGTGACCGGTTATATCGAGAAGGTTCCGGTTTCCGCCAACCAGTTGGTGAAGGCCGGAGACGTGCTCTTCCAGCTCGACGATGGCGATTACCTCATCGCCAAGGAGGAAGCCGAGGCCAAGATCGCCACCCAGCACGAGACATTGTCGAGCATCGACGCGCAGATCAAGGCGGCCCAGGCATCTCTCCAGCAGGCTGAGGCGGCGAAACTCTCGGCGCAAGCCGTGGCAACCAACGCCAGGGCGACGCTGGAACGCGCCAAGCAGTTGCACAACACACGCTTCGCCTCGCAGTCCGATCTCGACACCGCCACCTCGGCCTTCAATCAGGCCAATGCCAATCTGGCGGGCGCCGATGCGCAGATCGCGGCCGCCAAGGCCAATATCGGCGTGCTGCAGGCACAGTATAAGGAAGCCGAAAGCAGCCTGCGCTCACTCGAGCTGGCGCGCGACAAGGCGGAGCGTGATCTCTCTTTCACCACGATTCGCGCGCCCTTCGACGGCGTTGTTGGCAATCTCTCGGGCAAGCTCGGCGATCTCGTCAGCGCCGGCCAGAGGATCGCGGCCCTCGTACCCGTCGATCACCTCTATATCGACGCCAACTACAAGGAAACGCAGCTCGCCGGCATCAAACCAGGCGAGAAGGTGCGCATCTCGGTCGATGCGCTCGATGGAGAAACCTTCGAGGGGACCGTGGCTTCGATCTCGCCCGCTTCCGGTTCGGTTTTCTCGCTCCTGCCGGCTGAGAACGCCACTGGCAACTTCACCAAGGTCGTCCAGCGCGTCCCGGTCCGCATTTCCATTCCGCCGGAGGCGCTTGCCACCGGCAAGTTCCGCGCCGGCCTCAGCGTCGTCGTCAGCGTCGACACGCGCACCGCGCCGGACGAAAAGACGGCGGCCTCGAAATAGGCCGCCGCTCCCGCGACATTTCAATGGAGTGAGCCGCAATGGCCACCACGACAGCCGATATGCCGGTGCCGCAGGCCCATGCGGATGACCGTATCGATCCGAAGAAGGCCATCGCCTTTCTCGCGATGGTCTTCGGCATGTTCATGGCCATTCTGGACATCCAGATCGTTTCGGCCTCGCTGGCGGAGATCCAGGCGGGTCTGAGCGCCAGCACCGACGAGATATCTTGGGTCCAGACCGCCTATCTGATCGCGGAAGTCATCATGATTCCGCTGTCCGGCTTCCTCGGGCGCCTATTGTCGACACGCGTGCTGTTTTCCATCTCGGCTGCCGGCTTCACCCTCGCCAGCATTCTCTGTGCGACGGCGACCAGCATCGATCAGATGATCGTATACCGTGCGATCCAGGGCTTCATCGGCGGCGGCATGATCCCGAGCGTGTTCGCGGCCGCCTTCACCATTTTCCCGCCGTCTCGGCGCGCCATCGTCTCGCCGATGATCGGCCTCGTCGCCACCCTCGCCCCCACCATAGGCCCGACCGTCGGCGGTTACCTGAGCGATGCCTTCTCCTGGCACTGGCTGTTCCTCGTCAATGTCGGCCCCGGCATTCTCGTGACGATCGCCGCATGGAACCTCATCGATTTCGACGAAGGCGACATCTCGCTTCTCGACAGGTTCGACTGGTGGGGTCTCGCCGGCATGGCCGCCTTCCTTGGATCGCTCGAATATGTTCTGGAGGAAGGTCCGCGCAACGACTGGCTGCAGGACGATACGATCCTGATCTTCAGCATCGTGCTGACCATCGGTGCGATCGTCTTTTTCTATCGTGTCTTTACGGCCAAGGAGCCGATCGTCGATCTGAGCGCCTTCACCAACATCAACTTCGCCTTCGGCTCGCTCTTCTCCTTCGTCATGGGCGTCGGTCTCTACGGGCTGACCTATCTCTATCCGCTCTATCTCAGCCAGATCCGCGGCTATGACGCGCTGATGATCGGCGAGGCGCTGTTCGTCAGCGGCCTGGCCATGTTCATGACCGCGCCGGTGGCGGGCTTTCTCTCCAACCGCATGGACCCGCGCCTGATGATGATGATCGGGTTCCTGGGCTTTGCCGCCGGCACCTGGACGATGACCGGCCTGACCGCGGATTGGGATTTCAACGAGCTTCTGCTACCGCAGATCCTGCGTGGCTGCTCACTCATGCTCTGCATGGTGCCGATCAACAATCTAGCGCTCGGCACATTGCCTCCATCGCGCCTGAAGAACGCCTCGGGCCTGTTCAACCTGACGCGAAATCTCGGCGGCGCCGTTGGCCTTGCCGTCATCAACACCATTCTCACCCGGCGCGCCGACATGCATTACGATCGCCTGGCTGAGCATATCAGCTGGGGCAATCGTACGGCCGAGGACATGCTTGCCAGCATGGCAGCCCGATTCAATGCCAGCGGCATCGACGGCAGCGCAACCGCCATTGCCCAGATGTCTCGCATGGTCCGCCGGCAGGCGACGCTCATGTCTTTCATCGACGTGTTTTTCATTCTGACGATGCTCTTCGCGTCCCTGGCGGTTTTCGCCATTCTCCTGCGCAAGCCCAGTCCGCAGGCAAGCGGCGGCGGAGGCGGTGGTCATTAGGGCAACACCAACTGAAACGCCCCAAGAAATTGGGGCGAATTCGCCGGTTTTGGCTTTCGTTCGGGCGTTTTCCACTACGTCACAGAGATGAAATATATTTGTCATAAGTCGTAAATTACCAAAACGGATCAATTGCTAAGCCCCTGGAAAAGTGGTTCACTTCCTGCTGCTACGAAGTCCTGTACCAACAGCAGCTGTCATCCAATTGTCATTCGATGAGACTATCGGGAGGGCGCGGATGCTGGAATCGAGCCAAAGGCGTTCGCCGTTCCAAACAGGGGAGTTATTTTTATGCTTGGGTATTCAGCACGGTTGCTGTCTCTATCGACCGCTCTCGCCATCGTCGGCGCCAGTGTCGCCGTCGCGGAGCCATCCGCAGAACTTATTGCCGCCGCCAAGGCCGAGGGTCAGCTGACGACCATCGCGCTGCCCCATGACTGGTGCGGATATGGCGACCTGATCGCCGGCTTCAAGGAAAAATACGGCATCGAGATCAATGAACTCAACCCGGATGCGGGTTCGGGCGACGAGATCGAGGCGATCAAGGCCAACAAGGACAACAAGGGCCCGCAGGCTCCTGACGTCATCGACGTCGGCTTCTCCTTCGGCCCCTCCGCCAAGGCCGATGGCCTGACCCAGCCCTACAAGGTCTCCACTTGGGATTCGATCCCCGACAATGCCAAGGATCCGGAAGGCCATTGGTATGGCGATTATTACGGTGTCCTCTCCTTCGAGGTGAACAAGGACATCATCGACAACGTCCCGCAGGACTGGTCGGACCTGCTCAAGGACGATTACAAGAACTCCGTGGCGCTGGCGGGTGATCCGCGTGCGTCCAACCAGGCGATCCTCGGCGTTTATGCTGCCGGTCTCGCGGCCGGTGCGGAAGCGGGCGCCAAGGCTGGTGAAGCCGGCCTCGATTTCTTCAAGCAGCTCAACGCCAAGGGCAATTTCGTACCTGTCATCGGCAAGGCCGCGTCCCTGGCCCAGGGCTCCACGCCCATCCTGATCCGCTGGGATTATAACGCGCTCGCCGACCGCGACACGCTGAACGGCAACCCGCAGGTCGAGGTCGTCGTGCCGAAGTCGGGCGTCGTCGCCGGCGTTTACGTTCAGGCGATCAGCGCCTACGCACCGCATCCCAACGCTGCCAAGTTGTGGATGGAATATCTCTATTCCGATGAAGGCCAGCTTGCCTGGCTGAAGGGCTATTGCCATCCGATCCGCTTCAACGACCTCGCGAAGAACGGCAAGATCCCGCAGGAACTCCTCGACAAGCTGCCGCCGGCGGAAGCCTACGAGAAGGCGGTTTTCCCGACGCTCGAAGATCAGAACGCGTCAAAGGAAACGATCACCAAGTCTTGGGATAGCGTCGTCGGCGCAAACGTCCAGTAAGAAGCTTTTTCCGGCGGGCGGCGTGTTCTTGCGCGTCGCCCGTAGGAGAAGCCCAGATTGCCCATGAGCAGCATTCCGGACGTGTCCCCGACCACCCTCACGCCATCGCTTACGCGGCGCCTGCCGCTCGAATGGCTGGGCGTGGTGCCGTTTTTCCTTTTCGCCATCATGTTCCTGATCTGGCCGACGCTGTTTCTGATTGTCGGCGCCTTTCAGGACCAGGCCGGCAATTTCACCTTCCAGAATATCGCCGATCTCTTCCAGCCCTCGATCTTGAGTGCTTACTGGATTTCGATCCGCATCAGCCTCGCCTCGGCGCTCGGCGGTGCGCTCATCGGCTTTTTCCTGGCCTGGGCGATCGTGCTCGGCCGGCTTCCAGCATGGCTGCGGCCAACGGTCCTCACATTCTCCGGCGTGGCGTCAAATTTCGCCGGCGTGCCTCTTGCCTTCGCCTTTCTGGCGACGCTCGGCCGCACCGGCCTCGTCACTGTACTGCTCAAGAATTACCTCGGCTTCAATCTTTATTCGACCGGCTTCAATCTCCTGAGCTTTCTCGGCCTGACGCTCACCTATCTCTTCTTCCAGATACCGCTGATGGTGCTGATCCTCACGCCCGCGCTGGACGGCCTCAAGAAGGAATGGCGTGAAGCCGCCTCCATTCTCGGCGCCACGTCGATGCAATATTGGCGCATGGTAGCGTTTCCGATTCTCTGGCCGAGCCTGCTCGGTACGAGTCTTCTGCTCTTCGCCAACGCCTTCGGCGCCATCGCCACCGCCTATGCGCTGACGGGTTCATCGCTCAACATCGTGCCCATCCTGCTCTATGCGCAGATCCGCGGCGACGTGCTGCACAATGAGCATTTGGGTTATGCTCTGGCGCTCGGCATGATCGTCATCACGGGGGCCTCCAACGTGCTCTATATCTGGCTGCGGATGCGTGCCGAAAGGTGGCTGAAATGAAAACCCGGCGCATCGGAGCCTGGATCGCTTTCGCCATCGGCGCGATCTATTTCCTCGTGCCGCTCATCGGCACCTTCGAGTTCTCGCTGCGCATGCGGCGCGGCGAATATTCCTTTGACGCTTACCGCGTCGTCTTTTCCGATCCGAATTTTCAGGCGACCTTCGGCTATTCCACGATCCTCGGGCTGATGACCATCGTCTTCGGCGTCCTGCTCGTGGTGCCGACCGCCTATTGGATCCGGCTGCGCCTGCCGCAGCTGCGCCCGATCGTCGAGTTCATCACGCTGATGCCGCTGGTGATCCCGGCCATCGTCATCGTCTTCGGCTATTTGAGGATCTATAATTCCTCATCCATCCTGCCCTTCACCGGCTCGCGCCGGATGACGGACCTGCTCCTGATGTTCGGCTATGTGACGCTGTCGCTCCCCTATATGTACCGCGCTGTCGACACCGCCATGCGCGCCATCGACGTCCGCACCCTGACGGAAGCCGCCGAGAGCCTCGGCGCCGGCTGGCCGACGATCCTGTTCAAGGTCATCTTTCCCAACGTGCTTTCCGGTGTGCTGAGCGGAGCCTTCATCACCTTCGCCATCGTCATTGGCGAGTTTACGCTTGCCTCGCTCCTCAACCGCCCGGCCTTTGGCCCCTATCTCCAGCTTGTCGGCGCCAACCGCGCCTATGAGCCTTCCGCCCTCGCGGTCATTTCCTTCGCGATCACCTGGCTCAGCATGGCGCTGATACAGCTCGTTTCGCGCCTCAACAAATTCAAAGTATCCAGCGTCTGAGAACGGTTCCCATGGCTTTCCTCGAAATATCCAATCTGCAAAAGAGCTTCGGAACCAACCAGGTTGTCAAGGATTTCAACCTGGCTATCGAGAAGGGCGAATTCGTTTCCTTCCTCGGCCCCAGCGGCTGCGGCAAGACGACCGTCCTGCGCATGGTCGCAGGCTTTGAGGTTCCGACATCGGGCATTATCAGCATCGATGGCAAGGATGTGGTCAATCTCAAGCCCAATCAGCGCAATATCGGCATGGTTTTCCAGGCTTATGCGCTGTTTCCCAATATGACCGTGGCGCAGAATGTCGCTTTCGGCCTTCGCGTCTCCAAAAAGTCGAAACCGGAGATCGATGCGACGGTGACGGAAATGCTCGAACTCATCCGGCTCGGCCATCTGCGCGACCGTTATCCCTACCAGCTCTCGGGCGGCCAACAACAGCGTGTGGCGCTGGCCCGCGCGCTGGCCACCAAGCCGCAGGTGCTCCTCCTCGACGAGCCGCTCTCGGCGCTCGATGCAAAGATCCGCGTCTCGCTGCGCGAGGAGATTCGCGCGATCCAGCAGAAGCTCGGCATCACCACCATCTTCGTGACGCATGACCAGGAGGAGGCGCTGTCGATCTCCGATCGCATTGTCGTCATGTCGGAAGGCCGGGCCGAGCAGATCGGCACCCCCTTCGACATCTATAACCGCCCGGCGTCGCGTTTCGTCGCCTCCTTCGTCGGCACGCTCAACCTGCTCGAAGGCAAGGTGGACGATGCGAAGAAGGGTGTCGTCGATCTCGACGGCAACCGGATCACGCTGGCGCAGCCGCTCTCCGGCCACAAGAAGGGCGAGACGCTGGCGCTGGCGTTGCGCCCGGAAGCCGTGACCATCGACCCGCACAAGGCCCACGACACGGCGATCGAGGGCACGATCAACGACGTCCATTTCCTTGGCTCGGTCATCCGCACGCGCGTCTCGCTCGGCAAAAACAGTGTCTCGCTGGATATGTTCAACAACCCCGGCTCACCGCCGCCGGCGCGTGGCGAAAAGGTCAAGATCAGCTTCGCCGCGAGGGACCTTCTGGTCCTCGGAGAATAACAAAGCCGCCCGAAAAGGGCGGCCTTGATCTCACTTCATGATTTTATTCCGTTTGGACTAAGCACCAATATCCGACCACGGCCCGTGGAAATCGCCTTCCCGGTCAAGTCGTTTAAAGCCATGCGCGCCGAAGAAATCGCGCTGCGCCTGGATGAGATTGGCGGTACCGCGTGCCTGGCGGTAGCTGTCGAAATAGCTGAGCGCGGCGCCAAGCGCCGGCACTGGCAGCCCTGAGAGCGCCGCGGTAGAAACGACGGTGCGCAGCGCCGCCGAACCCTTGGTCATGCGCTCGATGAAGGCGGGTGCGAGCAGCAGGTTTTCCGGCGAACCCTTGTCGAACGCCTCGGCGATGACATCGAGGAACTGCGAACGAATGATGCAGCCGGCGCGCCAGATACGGGCGATCGTCGCAAGCGGCAGGTCCCACTGATATTCCTTGGAGGCGGCCGCCATCACTGCAAACCCTTGAGCATAAGCGGCGATCTTGCCGGCCAGCAGGCCCTGCTCGAGATCATCGATGAAACGGGCCCGATCCTGCGGGGAAAGAGCGGTAGTGCCGGAAGGATAAGCCTTCTCGGCCACCTGCCGCTCCGCCTTGAGCGCCGATAGCGAACGCGCGGCAACAGCGGCCTCGATGCCGGTGGCGGGTACGCCCAGCATCTGCGCCTCGATGGCCGACCAGCGGCCCGTACCCTTCTGCCCGGCCGAATCCAGGATGATATCCACTGCCGCCTTGCCCGTATCAGGATCGACGGCAAGCAGCACCTTGGCGGTGATTTCGATCAGATAGGAATTGAGCGGACCGTCGTTCCACTTGGAAAAGACACTGCCGATGGCCGGCGCCGAAAGGCCGAGCCCGTCGCGCAGGATGCCGTAGATCTCTGCGATCATCTGCATGTCGGCATATTCGATGCCGTTATGGATGGTCTTGACGAAATGCCCCGCGCCATCGGGCCCAAGCAGCGCCACGCAGGGCTCGCCCTGATATTTGGCGGCGATCGCATTCAGAACCGGCGCGATGCGGTCGTAGGCTTCCTTGGTACCGCCGACCATGATCGAAGGCCCATGGCGCGCGCCCTCCTCGCCGCCGGAAACGCCCATGCCGACAAAGGTTGGATCATCCGCGCCCAGGCTGTTCAGGCGTCGCACCGTGTCATGGAAATTGGCATTGCCGGCATCGATGATGATGTCGTCGCGCATCAGGAGCGGCTTCAGCGCCTTGATTTCCTGATCGACCGGATCGCCGGCCTTGATCATCAGAATGATCGGCCGCGGCGCGCGGATGCTGCCGACGAGCTGCTCCAACGTATCGCATGGGATAATCCAGTCTTTTAGTTCCCCGGCATTCTCATGGAACTCGTGGGTTTTTTCGGTCGTGCGGTTGTAAACGGCAACACGGTAGCCGTTTTCGGCGATGTTGAGCGCGAGATTGGCTCCCATGACACCAAGACCGATCAGTCCGATATCCGCTTTTTCCATGACGCTTCCTTTCGGGGATATAATGGGAGATTGGCAGCACGACCGTGCCGGAATCATGTTTTTGGTTATATCCGCAACTTAGCGATTTTATTGCGGCAGACAAAGGGATCAGAGCCGCACGCGCGGCAAATTGAAAAGGCCGCGCGCCTATTCGCCGCGCAGTTCCTCCATCTCGCGGATACGCTTGCTGGCCGTCTCCTCGGCATGGCGCGTGACCTCCGCGATCAGCATTTCGGCGACAACGAAAAGGGCCGCCGTCGAATCCCATGCCGAGGGAACACCGGTGCGGCCAGCTATCACATGGCGGGCAAAGCGGGCGATGGGCGAAAGCCATTGATCGGTCAGGAGGATGATCTCGACACCACGCGCCTGCGCCTTCTCGGCAAAGCGGATCAGGCTTTCCTGGTAGCGGCGGATGTCGAAGATCACCAGCACGTCGCGCTTGCCCATATCGATCAGCCGGTCGCGCCAATTGCTCTCCTGCCCCTGGAGATGGAACACATCGGGTCGGATGATCTGCAGATGCGCCGCCATGTAGCGGGCGATCGGATCGGTGAACCGTCCGCCGACGAGATGGATGCGGCTGCGCGGCCGGCCGAGCACCGCGACGATCTCGGCAATCTGGGCTTCAGGCAGATGGCTGAAGGTCTCGCGGATATTGTCGAGCGTGGCATCCACCTGCGCAAACGCGCTCTGCGGACGAGCAGCCTGCGGCGACAGATTGCGCGTCAGCGGCGACTGAATCTGCGCCGCCAATTCCTCCTGCAAGGCCGCCTGGAATTCGGGATAGCTGGAGAAGCCGAGCCTTGCCACAAAACGCAGGATCGTCGGAGAGCTCACGCCCGCCTGCGTTGAGAAATCCGCAACCGTCTTGAGGCCGATCAGCGGATAGTGAGCGATCAGCGTCTGCGCAGCCCGGCGCTCGCTCGCCGACATCGAAGCGATCTTCTCGCTGATGAGCTCGGATATGCTCGTTTTCATTTCGCCCGCCTGCCCTCCCCTGGTGTTCTCCTCTGCCTGAAAGGCAAAGATTCATTTTGACAAATCCGGCCGATATGTATCAAATCATACGACACGGGAAAATTAAATAGAGACTGTAACAAACAGTACAATTCTCGGGGAACACGGAATGGCTGATGCGATCGCGGTTGCGGACATTGAAAATCCGGTCAGGGTCACCAACCGGCAGGGCAGAAGCCCTGTGCTGCTGCTCTGCGACCATGCATCGAACCATATTCCTGCCGGCTTCGGCACCCTGGGGCTGACAAAGGAAGATCTGCAGCGTCATATTGCCTGGGACCCGGGCGCCCTGGGCGTGGCACGGGAAATGAGCCGTCTTCTGGACGCTCCCTTGGTCGAATCCTGTGTCTCGCGCCTCGTCGTCGACTGCAATCGCCCTCTTGATGCGCCCGATCTTGTCCCGAGCCTGAGCGAGCTGACGAATATCCCCGGCAACACGCATTTGAGCGAAAGCGAGATCGCCGAACGGGTGGCTGTGGCCCATACTCCCTATCATGAGGCGATCGAAGAGCTGGTCGCATTGCGCATCGCCACCGGCATTCCGCCCGTCCTCGTTGCCATACACACATTCACACCCGTCTATCGCGGCAATGAGCGCTCCTGGCACGTCGGCATCATCCATGATGAGGATACCAGGCTTGCCACTCCGATGATTGCCGGATTGCAGGCGGTGCAAGGCCTTTGCGTCGGGATAAACCAACCCTATTCGCCTGCCGACCGGGTCTATTACACTTTGGAGCGCCATGCGCGGGATAACAGGCTGAAAGCGGTCATGATCGAGATCCGCAATGACCTCGTGACAACCGGAAAAGAAGAAAAGCAATGGGGCGAAAGGCTCGCCCGTATTCTGGGAGAGGTCGAAGGAGAAGTTTTATAGCCGCCGGTCAGGCGGACATGAATGCACTGACGTCAACCAATCAATTGACAGGGGAATCAAAATGGCAAGTGCAGACAAGAAAGTGGTCGGCAGCGTCGCTTACCAGACGCGCGACAAGAGCTATTTCGAAAGCCGGCAACTCGTGCGCCACGCCAATGCGTGGCATCTCTGGGCGCTTGGCGTAGGTGCCGTCATTTCCGGCCATTTCTCCGGCTGGAACGGCGGCCTGCTCCAGGGCGGCTGGGGCGGCATGTTCATCGCCACCGTCATCATCGCCATCATGTATCTAGGGCTGACCTTTGCCATCGCCGAGATGTCGCCCGCCTTGCCCCACACGGGCGCCGCCTATTCCTTCGCCCGTACATCCATGGGTCCGTGGGGCGGCTTTCTCACCGGGCTCGCCGAGAATGTGGAATATGTTCTCACACCTGCCGTCATCGTCTTTTTCATCGGCTCCTATCTCACCAGCATCTTCGGCACCGGGCCGGAATTCCAGCCCGTGTGGTGGATCATTGCTTATATCGTCTTCCTCGGTCTCAATATCTGGGGCGTGGCGCTTTCCTTCCGCGTGACGCTTGTTGTCACGATCCTCGCGCTACTCTGCCTCGTCGTGTTCTGGTTCTCGGCCATCGGGCATATCGACTTCGCGCGCTGGGCGCTCAATATCGGCCCCGGCAGCGTCGAATTGCCTGAAGGCAATGGACCGTTCCTGCCTAACGGCATCAGTGGCGCGCTTGCAGCCCTGCCTTTCGCAGTCTGGCTGTTCCTTGCCATCGAGCAATTGCCGCTTGCGGCCGAAGAATCGATCGATCCCAAGCGCGACATGCCGAGAGGCATCATCCTGGGGATGCTGACGCTCATCATCTCCGCCTTCGCGATCCTGACCCTCAACCCGTCTGTGACAGGCATCGGCTCCTTCGCGCTCGGCTCCTCCGGCGAGCCCCTGCTCGACGGCTTCAAGGCGATCTTTGGCGAGGGCATCGCCAAGGGGCTGGCGCTCGTCGCGGTCCTGGGGCTCATCGCCTCCTTCCATACCATCATCTTCGCTCAAGGGAGGCAGATCTATTCGCTGAGCCGCGCCGGCTATTTCCCGACCTTCCTGTCGGTCACGCACGGCACGCGCAAGACCCCGCATGTCGCCATGATCGGCGGCGCGCTGCTGGGCCTCGCCGTGATCCTCGCCCTCTGGTTCCTGCTGGGCGCGGAAAAGGGTGGCGCGGCAATCGGCTTCACCCTCCTCAACATGGCGGTCTTTGGCGCAATGCTGAGCTACATCATGCAGGCGGTATCCTTCATCCTCCTGCGCAAGAACCAGCCGAATATCGAACGGCCGTTCCGCAATCCGTTCGGCATACCGAGCGCTGTGCTCACCATCCTGATCGCGATCGTCACCCTCTATTTCCAGCTCGCCGATCCGGTCTATAGGCAGGGCATCCTCGGCGTCGCCATCTGGTTCGCCGTATTCGTCGCCTATTTTGCGCTCATCGGCAGGCACAAACTGATCCTGTCGCCGGAAGAGGAATTCGCGCTGGAACATGCCGAAGCCGCCCGGGCTGCGGCAGGCGCTGCGGGTCAGGTCGCGTCCTAGCATATTTCCGAAAAGTTACAGGCTTTTCGGACAATATCATGCAGCCCAAGAAGACTGACTCGCCTGAATGACATAGCATCCGGCCTTGCCGGCCGGATGCACTCCTCCCGCCCCATCCGATCCGCCGGAGACAGGAATGTCTGGAAATCTCACTTTCAATGAACTGAAAAAAGAAGTGGCTGATGGCGCCATCGACACCGTTCTGGCCTGCTTCGTCGACATGCAGGGTCGGCTGATCGGCAAGCGTTTCCACGGCAGCTATTTCGTCGAGTCCGCGCATGACGAAACCCATGGCTGCGATTATCTGCTCGCCAACGATATCGATATGGAGCCGGTGCCCGGCTACAAGGCGGCGAGCTGGAAAAAGGGCTATGGCGATTTCGTCATCAAGCCCGATCTCTCCACCATCCGCCGTATTCCCTGGCTCGAAAAGACCGCGCTCGTCCTTTCCGACATCCTCGACCATCACCATCACGAAGACCTGCCGCATTCACCGCGCGGCATCCTCAAGCGTCAGTTGGCGCGACTTGAGGAGCGTGGATATCTCGCCTATTTCGCCTCCGAGCTCGAATTCTATCTCTTTGACGAAACCTATGAGAGCGCCCGCGCCAAGCAATGGAAGGCGATGGCGACCGCCTCGCCCTATATCCAGGATTATGTGATCCAGATGACCAGCAAGGAAGACGCGGTGATGCGCGCCATCCGCAATGGCCTTTTCGAGGCTGGCATCCCGGTCGAGAACTCCAAGGGCGAGTGGGGGCCCGGGCAGGAGGAGATCAATGTCCGCTACGCCGAGGCGCTGGAGATGGCCGACCGTCACGTCGTTTTGAAGAACGGCTGCAAGGAGATCGCCACCCAGATGGGCAAGGCCATCACCTTCATGGCGAAATATGATTATTCGCTCGCCGGAAGCTCCAGCCACATCCATAATTCGCTGTGGAGCGCCGATGGCAAGTCATCTCTCTTCCACGATCCCAAGGCCGAATACGGCATGTCGAGCCTGATGCGCTCATGGGTTGCGGGACAATTGAAATATGCCCGCGATATCACTCTGCTGCTGGCCCCCTACATCAACTCCTATAAGCGTTTCCAGGCCGGCACCTTTGCGCCGACCAAGATCGTCTGGAGCCGCGACAATCGCACGGCAGGCTTCCGCCTTTGCGGCGAGAACTCGAAGGCGATCCGTATCGAGTGTCGCATCGGCGGTGCCGATCTGAACCCTTATCTCGCTTTCGCCGGTCTGATCGCCGCCGGCCTCGCCGGTATCGATGAGAAGCTTGAACTGACAAAGCCCTTCGAAGGGGATGCCTATGGCGGCGCGCGATTGCCCGAAATCCCCAAGACGCTACGCGAGGCAACGGATATCTTCGCCAGATCGAAAATGCTGAAATCGGCCTTGGGCGAAGAGGTGATCGAGCATTATGTTCATACTGCCCGCTGGGAACAGTTTGAATATGACCGCCGCGTCACTGACTGGGAGCTGCATCGCGGCTTCGAAAGATATTAGAAAAGGAAAAACGAATGGCCGAAACGGTGAAGATCGTCTCACCCGTCGATGGTTCGATTTATGCGGAACGCCCGGTGGCCAGCGACAGGGCGCTCGACGCCGCGGTCGAGGCGGCACGTCACGCGCAGGTGGCGTGGGGCGAAACGCCGATTGCCGAGCGCGGACGCTATTGCCTTGCTGCTCTCGAAGCACTGCTTGCCATGAATGACGAGATCGTGCCGGAACTCGCCTGGCAGATGGGCCGCCCCGTGCGCTATGGCGGTGAGAAGGGCGGCGTCGAAGAACGCACGCGCTATATGGTGCAGATTGCCGAGGATGCGCTGAAGCCGGTTATCGCCAATGACAGGCCCGGCTTCCGCCGCTATGTCAAGCACGTGCCGCTGGGCATCGTCATGGTCATCGCACCGTGGAACTACCCCTATCTGACGGCCGTCAACACCATCATGCCGGCATTGATTGCCGGCAACACAGTTCTCCTGAAGCATGCCGCCCAGACGCTTCTGGTCGGCGAGCGTTTCCAGCAGGCATTCGACAAGGCAGGTCTGCCGAAGGGCGTGTTCCAGAACATCGTCCTGAGTCATGCGCAAACCGAAAAGCTGCTCGCCTCCGGCCGCATCGACCATGTCAATTTCACCGGTTCGGTCGGCGGCGGCAAGGCGATCGAACGGGCGGCGGCCGGCACTTTCATGACACTGGGACTGGAATTGGGTGGCAAGGATCCGGCCTATGTCCTGCCCGACGCCAACCTTGATCATGCGGTTGAAAATCTCGTCGACGGCGCTTTCTACAATGCGGGCCAGTGCTGCTGCGGCATCGAGCGCATCTATGTGCACGAAAAGCTCTATGACAAATTCGTCGACGGCTTCATCGACCTGACGAAGCAATATGTTGTCGGCAATCCGCTCGATCAGGCAACCACGATGGGGCCGATGGCGCAGGCCCGCTTCGCCGATCTGATCCGCGAGCAGAAGGCGGAAGCGTTGCGCAAGGGTGCGAAAGCACATATCGCAATGAAGGTTGCGGAGGACAAGCCCGGCTCGCCCTATCTCGCGCCGGAAGTGCTCACCAATGTCGATCACCAGATGAGCGTCATGCGCGAGGAGAGCTTCGGGCCGATCGTCGGCATCATGAAGGTGCGCAATGATGAGGAGGCACTGGCGCTGATGAACGACAGCCCCTACGGCCTCACCGCTTCGCTCTGGACCTCCGATACCGATCATGCGGCAGCGCTCGGCGACCGGATCGAGACCGGCACGGTATTCATGAACCGCTGCGATTATCTTGACCCGGCGCTGGTGTGGACCGGCGTCAAGGATACGGGCAAGGGCGCCGCCCTCTCCGCCATCGGCTATGGGAATCTCACCCGTCCGAAATCCTATCACCTGCGCGAAGCCATCTGAAAGACAGTTGCATGACCAAGTTCTTCTCCAAATGGAACTACCCCACCACAGTGCTTTTCGGCGAAGGGCGCATCCGGGAACTGCCCGATGTCCTCGCCGAGGCGGGAATCGCCAATCCGCTGTTCGTCACCGATCCCGGCCTGGCGCAACTGCCTGTCGTCGCCAGGACGCTGAAGATTCTCGACGATGCCCGCGTCTCCTACGGCGTATTCTCGGACGTGAAGCCCAATCCCGTGGAATCCAATCTCAATGCAGGGGTAAAAATCTTCCGTGATGGCGGCCATGACGGCGTGATCGCCTTTGGCGGCGGCTCAGCGCTTGATCTCGGGAAACTGATCGCCTTCATGGCCGGCCAGAGCCGCCCGGTCTGGGATTTCGAAGATATCGATGACTGGTGGACGCGGGCGGACGCCAGCGCCATCGCGCCCATCATCGCCGTGCCGACCACCGCGGGCACGGGATCGGAAGTCGGCCGCGCGGGCGTCATCACCAACGAGGCGACGCATACGAAAAAGGTGATCTTTCATCCCAGGATGCTGCCAGTCACGGTGATCGCCGACCCTGAACTTTCCGTCGGCATGCCGCCTTTCATCACCGCTGGCACAGGCATGGACGCATTCGCTCACTGTCTGGAGGCCTATTGCGCACCAGGCTACCACCCTATGGCGGACGGCATCGCCGTGGAAGGCATGCGGCTCGTCCTCGAGAACCTGCCCAAGGCCTATGCGGACGGCAAGGATCTGACCGCACGGGCAAACATGATGAGTGCGGCGGCCATGGGCGCCACTGCCTTCCAGAAAGGGCTCGGTGCTATCCACTCGCTGTCGCACCCGATCGGCGCGCTCTACGACACCCATCACGGCATGACCAATGCGGTGTTCATGCCCTATGTGCTGGCCTTCAACCGCGATGCGATCGAGGAGCGTATCGTTCGCCTGTCGCGCTATCTCGGCATCAAAGGCGGCTTCGACGGTTTTGCCAAGGCCGTCCTGAAACTGCGCAAGCAGTTGAAGGTGCCGCACACGCTGCCGGGGTTGATCAAGGGTCTGGAAATGGACGGCAAGCGCAAGGCCCTGATTGCCGACATGGCGGTGGTGGACCCGACCGCCGGCGGCAACCCGGTGAAGCTGACGAAGAAAAACGTGCTGGAATTGCTGGACGCTTCCATCGAAGGGAAGCTCTGAAGAAACAAAAGGCGGAAGTCGAAACCTTCCGCCTTTGTCATTCTGATCAGGCCGTAAGCCTCAGTACCTGCGGCTCGCTCGCTGCGCGCCGTCCGGACGGAGCGAGGATCCCGTGCGCACCGTCGAGATGGCCGGGCTTCAGCTCCAGCGCCAGGAAGCGCCGCCGCTCGACCGGCCCCGGCATGGCGAGGCTTGCGACCTTTTCCCCGGAAAAGCCGAACCGCTCGTAATATTCGGGATCGCCGACCAGCAGGACCGCACCATGCCCGAGCCTTGCCGCTTCCGCAATGGCATGGCGCATCAGCGCCGAGCCGATCCCCAGCCCTTCCGCCGAGGGATCGACAGCCAGGGGGCCGAGCAGAAGTCCCGGCACTGCAACGCCCGAGCGATCGCGCCCGGCGCGGATGTCCCACAGGCGCACCGTGCCGACGAGCGTGCCCTCTTCGTTGCGCGCGGCAAAAGCCAGCCCCGCCGAGGGGATACGCCCGCGCCGCAGCTTCTCCGACGATTTGCGGCGGCGGCCCTCGCCCATCGCGCGGTCGAGCAGCGCCTCGCGTGCCGATGCATCATGCTCGGCCTCGTTTTGGATAACGAAAGCCTTGGTCAGGTCCTTGCCTGTTTCGAAAACTGTCGCGTTCATTGTCTTGACCAATCGTATAAGCAGCATCCGTCGCCCGGCATTCCTGCCGGGCGGACTCTGAATGAACCGGCCGGAGCATGATCCCGAAAAGTTGCAGACTTTTCGGATAAGATCATGCGGCAAATAAAGCCTGGCCGGTTCAGATGACGTAGGATCGGAGCGGCTCGAAGCCGTTGAACGCGACCGATGCGTAAGTGGTGGTGTATGCGCCCGTGCCTTCGATCAGCAGCTCGTCGCCGATGGTCAGCGAAACGGGCAGCGGATAGGGCGTCTTCTCATACATCACATCGGCGGAATCGCAGGTCGGCCCGGCGAGGATGCACGGCTCGGTGCGCTCGCCATCATGCGGCGTGACGATCTGGTAGCGGATCGCCTCGTCCATCGTCTCGGCGAGACCGCCGAACTTGCCGATGTCGAGATAGACCCAGCGGACATTGTCATTGTCCGCCTTCTTCGAAACCAGAACCACTTCCGTCTTGATGACGCCGGCATTGCCGACCATGCCGCGGCCCGGCTCGATGATCGTCTCGGGAATGCGGTTGCCGAAATGCTTGCGCAGCGCGTCGAAGATGGCGCGGCCATAGGCTTGCGCCGTCGGCACGTCGCGCAGGTAACGCGTCGGGAAACCGCCGCCCATATTGACCATCTTCAGCGTGATGCCTTCCTCGGCAAGCGCCGCGAAGACGCGTTTGGCATCGCCCAGCGCGCGATCCCAGGCGGAAAGGTTCGTCTGCTGCGAGCCGACATGGAAGGACACGCCATAGGCATTGAGGCCCAGCGACTTGGCATGACGCAGCACGTCCACGGCCATGGCAGGCACGCAGCCGAACTTGCGCGACAGCGGCCACTCAGCGCCTTCGCCATCGGTCAGGACGCGGCAGAACACACGGGCGCCAGGGGCGGCGCGGGCGATCTTCTCCACTTCCTCGACGCTGTCGACCGCGAAGAGACGGATGCCGAGCTCGAAGGCGCGCGCGATATCGCGCTCCTTCTTGATCGTGTTGCCATAGGAGATGCGCTCTGCAGGCGCGCCGGCATCGAGCGCCATCTCGATCTCGGCGACCGAGGCGGTATCGAAAGACGAGCCGAGCGAGGTCAAAAGCCGCAGGATTTCCGGCGCCGGATTGGCCTTCACCGCATAGAAAATGCGGGAATCCGGCAGCGCCTTTTCGAAACCGATATAGTTTTCGCGCACGACGTCGAGGTCCACCACGAGGCAGGGACCGTTCGGACGTCGGGTGTTGAGGAAATCGATAATGCGCTGGGTTGCCATCGTATTCTCCTGTTCGGCGGCCCGGGCCGCCTTTGCAAAGGCTGCGGCGTGCCGGCTGCCCGCCGGATCGCTGCCGCAAAGGGACAAAGTGCATGAAGCCATCCGCCGCGCAGCCAGCCTTTGGAGGTGCTGGAAACACGCGAAGGTTCATACGGCGATGGAACAACGCTAAAGCGCCGCGTTATTCCGCTTTGTCTGCCTTGGCTTGGAATTGGGAGAACCGCATCCGCACTGCCGGCAATGAAGGTGTGCCTCTTCAGTAATTTCGGTATTTGGACGACCGAAAGACACCAGAAAGGCCCGCACCGTCGTTGCTTCAAGATGTCCTCGATCTGGCGGTTGGCCGTCAGACCGACTGGAGGGGTTAGTTCCAGGTACCTTACCGTTGGCCCTCACCATTCGAGGGGACGGCGGACACCCACAGGCACGTGCGACTTTGGGCAGGCGCGATATAAGGTGAAATCTGTGTCCGATCAATGACAAATCTGCCCTCATATCGAAATTTTTTAGATACTGAACAAACCGGTCCAAATCATCTACAAGAGTTGAACAATATCAGCCCTGCGCTTGGTGTTCGGGACAGCTTTTCGAATAGGAGGACCGCCGATCATGGATACGCTCACCCGTATGCGCGCCTTCATCGATGTCGTGGAAGCCGAGGGTTTTTCGGCAGCCGCACGCAAGATTGGGCGTTCCAAGGCGCTTCTCTCCAAATATGTGCGTGAGCTTGAAGACGAGCTCGGCGTTTTGCTGCTCAACCGGACCACGCGCCAGTTCTCGATGACCGAGGCGGGACATACCTATTATCAGCGCGCCTCCGAGATCATCCGCGACATCGACAGCCTGCAGGATTCCATCAGCGAATCGAGTGGCGACGCGCGCGGCCGCATCAAGCTTTCCGCCCCGCGCACCTTTGCCGACGCGCCGATCGGCCAATCTCTCATCGATTTCTGCGTCGAGCACCCGGAGATCGTCCTCGATATCCGCCTCGACGATCGTTTCGTCGATCTGGTCGAGGAGGGTTTCGATCTGGCGATCCGCATTACCCGGCTGCAGGATTCCTCACTGATAGCCCGGCGCTTGACGGCCTTTCACCTCGCATTATGTGCCTCGCCCGAACTCATCGCCAAAGTCGGCATGCCCGAACGTCCGGAAGGGCTGCACGATCGGCCCTGTATCGTCGATACCAACGGCCGCTCCCGCAACAACTGGCACTTCCGCAACACCGACGGATCGCTCCTCACCGTTCCCGTCAGCGGCCCGATCGAAGTCAATTCTCCGCTGGCGACCATGGCTGCGGCGGTCAAGGGGCTGGGCTTCTGTATTCTGCCGCGTTTCATCGCCGAGCCCGAACTGGCGAGCGGCAGACTGGTGGCGGGCCTCGACGAGTTCACCATCAAGGATGGCGGCATATATGCCGTCTACCCCCATCGCAGATATCTGCCGGCCAAGGTGCGCGTTCTCGTGGATTATCTCGCCAAATGGTTCAAGGAGCGGGAGAATGAATAGCTATTTCACCCCTTCCTCCGTCAACCGTCCCACTTTCGCCAAGTTCGCCCATTGAATTGCAGGGAATCACAAGGATAGCATCATGCCTCACAGCGAGGATCGCCCGACGAAGCGCCAGTTCAGGCAGACCGCCGCATTGGCGCTCGCAGCCGGGATAGCGGCTCTGCTGCCTTCCCAGGCGGACGCCCACCCGCATGTCTTCGCCGATGCGCGGCTCGAGGTCACCGTTGCGCCCGACGGAACGGTTGAGAAGCTCGCCCATGTCTGGCGCTTCGACGACGTTTTCTCCTCGACCGTGCTGATGGAATTCGACAAGAATGGCGATCTGAAGCTCGATCAGGGCGAGCTGGATACGCTGAGCCAGACGATCAACGATTCCATTGCGGAATATAAATATTTCCAGACCGTGCTTGCCGACGGGAAGGACGTGGCCATGGCGAAGCCGGAGCATCTCGTCGCCGATTTTCCCGACAACCAGCTGCTGATCCTCTTCGAATCCAAACCGGAAAAGCCTCTGAAGCTCGAGGGCCACAAGGTGAGCTTCGGCGTTTATGATCCAACCTTCTATACCGCCATCGATTACGTCAACGATACCGACATGCACATATCAGGCCTGCCGAAGGGCTGCACGTCGAAGGTCGTACGGCCCGATCCCGACGAGGCGATAGCCGCCAATCAGGCGACCCTGACCGACGCCTTCTTCAACGACCCGACCGGCAACGACATGTCGAAGATTTTCGCAACCCGTCTTGAAGTCACCTGCGGACAGGGCTGATCGAACGGATAGGGGGACAGCATGAAGAAGCCGATCTTCCTGGCAAGTCTGGTCGTGGGCCTGATCTGCGCCGGACATGCCCTCGCGCAATCCTCGCTGGGCATCGGCGCCAATGAAGTGGGCATGAAGCCGGTTGGTCCGTTCGCCCATATCATCCAGTGGATCGCGACCGAGCAGCGCAATTTCTATCTGGCCATGACCAATGCGCTGAAAGCAATGCGCGAGGATCCCTGGCATGCCGCCATCCTGATCGGGCTCTCATTCGTCTACGGCATTTTTCACGCAGCCGGCCCCGGCCACGGCAAGGCCGTCATCTCCTCCTACATGATCGCCAATGAGACGACGCTGAAGCGCGGCATCTTCCTCTCCTTCATCTCGTCCCTCCTGCAGGCGATCTCGGCGATCGTCGTCGTCGGCTTGGCATGGTTGGTGCTGCATGGCACCAGCGTGTCGATGAAGGACACCGCGCGCTACATGGAACTGGCAAGCTATGGCCTCGTCATCCTCTTCGGCCTGTGGCTGCTCCGGCGCAAACTGCCGCTTCTCTTCAAGCCTCGGCAGAAGGAGGAGTACACACCGGTCAATCTCGCTTTCGCCTCGGCAGGCACGGCCTGGGAAGGCTCCATATCGCAAACCGTAAGGACAGAGGCACAAGGCCGCGCCGTCCGCCTCAATTACGATTCCTCGCAGCCGGGGCGCGCCACCTTCGACCACAGCTTTATCGGCAGCGGCGAAACCTGCGATGCCTGCGGCAATGCCCACATGCCTGATCCGTCGCGACTTTCCGGTGATTTCGATTGGAAGACGGCCTGGTCTGCCATTTTTGCCGTCGGCCTTCGCCCGTGTTCAGGTGCCCTGATCGTGCTCACCTTCGCATTGCTGAACGGCTTGGTCTTCGGCGGCGTGCTCTCGGTCTTCGCCATGGCGCTTGGAACCTTCATCACCGTCGCGATCCTTGCCACGCTTTCGGTAACGGCAAAAAACGTGGCCTTGAAATTCGCCGGCAGCCGCCTCATGTCGCTGAGGCTTCAGGCGATTATCGAGATTGCCGCCGCCCTCTTCATCACTCTCACCGGCATACTGCTTCTGACGGCTGCCTTGTCGATCTGATCGAAACCGACTTCAATCCTTGCGCCGCTGCTGGCGCGCGCGCAGCCAGAACACGCCGAAAAAGGCCAGCACGAAGACCACGGCGAAGATACCTGCCAAGGCCGGCGATTCGTTACCGAGCGCCAGCATGATGCGCGGCATCAAAATCCAGAGGATGCCGAAGCCGAAAAGGATAACGAGGGCGGCAATCACCGCGCTACGCGTTTTTGGATCCTGCAACACCTTGCCTCTTTGCGTGTGAATGACGGTGGTCCGCCGGTTTACCGGCCATCTCGCAATCAGGGTTTTCGCGCCCGTCGGCACATGAACCCACTTCGGTTTCGACGGTGGCATGGGTGATTCCATGCGTGGTTGCAAGCCTTTCCTTGACCAGCCTGGTGACTTCAGCCGCATCGCCCTGATCCGCGATCCGGGCATGCAATGTCGCCAGATTGTTCTTGCCGTCGAGCGACCAGACATGCATGTGATGGATGTTCTCGAGACCCGGCACCGCCTTTTCGAGGTCACGGCCGATATCGTCGCGGTCGAGCACGTCGGGCGCTCCTTCAAGCAGCACCTGCCCGGCGTCGCGCGTCAACCGCCAGGCGCTCGTGAACAGCATCACCGCCACCAGCGCCGAAAGGATGGGATCGATCGGATACCAGCCGGTGAGAAGGATAATGAGAGCCGCCGCGATCGCAGCGACCGATCCAAGCAGATCGCCCAGCACATGCAGGATGGCGCCGCGCATGTTGAGGTTTTCCCTGTCGCCGCCATGCAGGACGAAGAAGGCCGCAATATTGACCACCAGCCCCGCTATGCCGACCGCGAGCATCGGCCCGCCGAGCACGGCAGAAGGCTGCTGGAACCGCTCCCACGCCTCATAGACGATCCAGGCACCGACCACGAAAATGGCAAGCCCGTTCGTATAGGCGACCAGCGTCTTCACCCGGCCGAAACCATAGGTGTGCCGGTTCGTGGCGGGCCGGTCGCCAAGGTGGAACGCATACCAGGCAAGCCCGAGCGATACGGAATCGGTCAACATGTGCCCCGCATCCGCCAGAAGCGCCAGCGAGCCGGTCAAAAGGCCGCCCAGCGCTTCCACCACCATGAACCCTGCCGTCAGGACGGCGGCGATGAAGACCCGCCGCTTGTCGAGACCGCTGTAATCAGGATCATGATCATGGCCAAGATGGCTGTGGCCATCGGAGTGATCATGGTGGGAATGCTCGTGTGCCATGGCAGTCTTGCCTCGCTCAGCTGGACAGTTCCGCGCGCAATTCCTCCAGCCGTTTCTTCTGCCTGCCCTCGGCATCGAAATTATCCGGTGCAAGCCATTTTTCATAGGCCTGTCGCAATGCGAGCCATTCACCATCGGTAATGGAGAACCACGCCGTGTCACGGTTTTTGCCCTTAACCACCAGATGCTGGCGGAAGATCCCTTCGAACTGGAAGCCGAAACGCTGTGCCGCCCGCTTCGACGGCTCGTTGTCATTGTTGCACTTCCACTCGTAACGGCGATAGCCGAGTTCGTCGAAGACCAGGCGGGCGAACAGGAACTGCGCTTCGGTCGCCGCCGGCTTGCGCGAAATCAGCGGTCCCCAATAGATATTGCCGATCTCGGCTACGCCATGCGTGGGGTCTATCCTCATCAGAGACTGGCGTCCGGCAACCTTGCCCGTCGCCTTGTCGATGACCGCGAAGAACAGGGGATCGGCGCTCGCCGCTGCCTTTTCCAGCCATGGCTGGAACTCCGCCCGGCTTGCCGGCGCGTGGTCAAAGAGCCAGGTGAAGCGCTGGTCCGCATCCGGCACGGACGAGGCTTCGAAGAGGCCGTCGCCATGCTTTTCCACATTGAGCGGTTCCAGGCGAACATAGGTGCCTTCAAGCACCTTGCGCTCGGGAAAGGGCCGCGCCGTCCAGTTTTTCAGATCCTTCATTCTTTCCTCCGATGATTTCGGCGTCAAAGGAGCACAAATCGGGGAAAACCGGAACGGGTGAAAAGACCGGACGGATAATAAATCCTGTCTGCCGTCACTCCTTGCCGCGCCGCATCGAGCTGCGGTCGACAGAAACCGCCTTGACCAGAGCGAAGGCGCGATCGCCAGGCATCAGCCCGAGATCGGAGACCGATTTCCGCGTCAGCCTCGCCCGCAACAGTTGTCTGGCGAAAGAGAGCTCGATCTCCGCAAAAGCCCCTTCCCCGCCGCCGATCGCTGTGATTTCCACCGGCAGCACATTGCGGATGCTGATCGCCTCCGGCGCCCGGCGGGCGAGCGACACATCGCGGGCCCGCACACGCAGCCGAACCTGCATGCCCGGACGCAGCGCCGCATCGACGATCTGGAAGGTCTCGCCGCCGAGATCGATGAAAGCCACGTCATATTCGGGATCCCGGCCGGTCACATGACCCTCGATGAGGGCGCCCGCATCCTCGCCCGCGCCGTCGATCTTCGCGAAGACCTCCGCCACCGGGCCGCTCGCCACGACCTCGCCCTTCGACAGCAGGACGAGCGTATCGGCAAGCCGGGCCACCTCGTCGATCTCATGGCTGACGTAGACGATCGGCAGGCCGCTCTCATCGCGCAGGCGCTCCAGATAAGGCAGGATCTCCTGCCGCCTCGCATGATCGAGCGATGAAAGCGGCTCGTCGAGCAGCAACAGGGCAGGATTGGAAAGGAGTGCCCGCCCGATGGCGACGCGCTGCCGCTCGCCGCCCGAAAGCGTGGCGGGCCTTCTGTCGAGGAGCGCGGCAAGCCCGAGGAGATCGACCACCTCCGCGAAAGGCTTCCCCGCCTGGCGCCGCCCCGCCCAAAGCGCATAGGTCAGATTGTGCCTGACCAAGAGATGCGGAAAGAGCCGCGCATCCTGGAAGACATAGCCGATATGCCGCTTCTCCGGCGCCAGATTGATGCCGGCCTCGCTGTCGAAAAGCACGCGGTCGCCGATCGCGATGCGCCCTCGCTCCGGCGAAAGCGTGCCGGCGATCATTTTCAGGAGCGTCGTCTTGCCGGCACCCGAATGGCCGAACAAGGCGGTCACGCCCGGCGCCGCCGCAAAATCCGCATTGACGGCAAAGGCACCGCTCCTGCCAGCGATGGAAACGACGAGCTTGCTCATTCCGGCCGCCTCGCATCGAGCCGGCGCTGCAGCCATTCCGAGAGGATCACCGCCGCAATCGAAAGAAAGGCGGAAACGAGGATAAGCTTCAGCGCGGCGCTGTCGCCGGCAGGCGTCTGCAGAAGGGAGTAGACGGCGAGCGAAAGCGTCTGCGTTTCACCCGGAATATTGGAGACGAAGGTGATCGTCGCGCCGAACTCGCCGAGCGCCTTTGCGAAACCCAGCACCGCGCCCGCGATGATGCCAGGCAGAAGCATGGGCAGCGTCACGGTCAGGAACGCCACCACACGCCCCGCGCCAAGCGTCCGCGCCGCCTCCTCAAGGCCGCGGTCGATATTCTCGATCGAAAGGCGCATCGGCCGCACCAGGAGCGGAAAGGCCATGACGCCGGCGGCAAGCGCCGCCCCTGTCCAGCGAAAGGCGAAGCTGATGCCGAGCCATTCATTGAATGGCGCGCCGAGCACCCCTCGCGCGCCGAACCAGAGAAGCAGCAGATATCCCGTCACCACCGGCGGCAGGACCAGCGGCATGGTGACAACGGCCTGCAGCAGGCTCTTGCCGGGAAAGGTGTGGCGCGCCAGCACCCAGGCAACCGCAAAGGCAAACGGCAGCGCAAAGAGGATCGCGACGAGCGCGATCCTCAGCGACAGCAGGATGATGCCCCAATCCGCTTCCGTCAGCCCAAGCATGCCCGTTCCTGTCAACTGCTGGCCTCGGCGGCTGGCACGAACCCTTTGGCCCGTATGATCGCCTGTCCGGCGTCGCTCGAGAGAAAATCGAGAAAGGCTTTCGCCTCCGCCGATCCCTCGCCCACCAAGGCCGCCGGATAGAGGATCGGCCTATGGCTGGATGCGGGAAAACGATAAGCTTCCTTGAGATCCGGCGCGGCCGCCAGATCGGAAGCATAGACGATCGCCGCATTCACCTCGCCGCGGCTGACATATTGCAGCGCCACGCGCACATTTTCGGTAAACACCGCATTCTTCTCGACTTTGCTCCAGAAACCGAGCGTTTCCAGAGCCATTTTGCCGTATTTTCCGGCCGGCACATTCGAGGGATCGCCCATGGCGAACCGTTCCGATTCGAGAATATCGGGTGTCCCGCCCACTTCTCCGGCCTGCGCTGCAATGACAAGCGCATTGCCGGCGATGATCCGCCGCGAGGGAACGGAAATCAGCTTGCGCTCCTGAAGATAGTTCATCCAGTCCTGATCGGCCGAAATGAAGATCGATGCCGGCGCCCCGGCCTCGATCTGCTTGGCAAGCACCGAGGAAGCGGCGAACGAAACCGTCACATCCCCTCCATGCGCGACTTCGAACTGCTTCGCCGCCTCTTCGACCACGTCTTTCATGCTGGCGGCGGCGAATACCGTCACCTTGTCGGCCGCTTGCGCGCCCGCGCTGATCCCAAGACTGAATGCCAATAAAAGAAAGAAAACGAGCTTTTTCATCATTCCATCCTACCAAACATGAGCAACCCGGCCGGAAATCCTCCCGGCGGCTTCATTGACGTGATGGTGGGAATGATGATGGCAAACGCGGCCCGGTTGCCGTCAAACCCTTGACGCAAAGGCGGCCATTCACAAGCCGCCCTCCTTGGACCCGCAATCTAGCGGGATGCTTCGCTTTTGGCCAGAGCCTGACCACCCGAACGCGTGACGGAACTCACACTTTCGCGTTGGAAACCGTCGCCTCGATATGGTCGACCAGCGCGTCCGGCAGCTTCAGGCGCCCGGCCAGGAGATCGAGATAGCCGCGCTCGGCCCGCGTCTCCGGCTCGATGGCAAGCCGAGAAGCCGTATAGAGCTCGACCTTCTGCGCCTCGGTCTTCGCCTCATTGACCAGGGCGTCGATATCCACGGGCGCGGCAAGCTCCTTTTTGATGAAGTCCTGCGCCTCGGCGCTCATGTCGGCCTGCCCCATCCGTTCGGCGATCTTCGCCCTCTCGGCTTCGTCGATATGACCGTCGGCCCTCGCCGCCGCGATCATCGCGCGCACCAGCACCAGCGCGAAATTCGCCTCGCCCTGGGGCGCGGTGGCGGGATCGAACGTATCGTTCTGCGGCGGCGGCAGAAGCTCCGGTTCCGCCTTTGCGGCCGGCTGCTCCGGCGCATTGCCCGTCTGATAATTCTGGTAAGCCTTGTAGGCCAGCCCGGCGATGGCCGCGAGACCGCCCACCTTGACCGCCGATTTGGTGATCGATCGTCCCGCTCCCGTGCCGAGAAGGACGGCGGCAATTGCGCCCGTCGCCAGCGGATTATCCCTGGCGAATTGCGTCACCTTGCCCACGCCGTCGCTGACGGTGGATTGCGAACCGGGCACCTTGGAGCCCAGGAGATCATCGAGCAGTTTCTTTGGATCGAGCATCAGCGTTCCTCTTCTCTAGCCATTGGCCGACTTTGGGGAGTTAGGAACGCAATTGCGCCGATACAATGAGGACTGAAAAGAATCGGCTATTGCCCGATATGGCGCTTCTGCCCGCGTCGTTCCGCAAGCAGCACCTGACGGTGGCGTTCCGCATAGCGGGCCCGATCCTCGTCGGTCCGTTCGTGATAGCAATGCGGGCAGGAGACGCCTTCCTGGTAGAACGCGGAAAGCCGTTCCTCCGGCGTAATGGGATGGCGGCAGGCGCGGCAAAGTGCCGTTTCTCCTTCCGCAAGCCCATGGCCGACCGAAACCCGTTCGTCGAAGACGAAGCATTCGCCATCCCAGCGGCTTTCCTCCGGCGGGACCTCTTCGAGATATTTCAGGATGCCGCCTTTCAGATGGTAAACCTCATCAAAGCCGAGGCCTTTGACGAAGGCGGTCGCCTTCTCGCACCGTATGCCGCCGGTGCAGAACATGGCGATCTTCTTGCCTTCGAGCTGCTCGCGGTTCTGCTCGAACCAGGCAGGAAACTCGCGGAATGACTTTGTCTTGGGGTCGATAGCGCCCTGAAATGTGCCGATCGCCACCTCGTAATCATTGCGCGTGTCGATCACCACCGTGTCGGAACTGGAGATGAGGCCGTTCCAGTCCTTCGGTGCGACATAGGTGCCGACGCTCTTCAGCGGATCGATCTCCGGAACGCCCATGGTGACGATCTCTTTCTTGAGCCTCACCTTCATGCGGTGAAACGGCATCTCGCCAGCGTAGGAATACTTGAGTTCCAGGCCCCGGAGTTCCGGCTCGACCTCGATCCGCGCAACGAGTTTTTCGATCGCCTCGGCATCGCCCGCAACCGTGCCGTTGATGCCTTCGGCCGCAAGCAGAAGCGTTCCCTTGATGCCGAGGCTGCAGCAAAGCTCCACAAGCGGCTCGCGCAGCGCCTTGTAATGCGGCAGGCGCGCGAAACGATAAAGGGCGGCGACGGTGAAAGATGCATCGGTCATGGGGGATCGAACTAATCCCGGGACGAAGCGATTTCAAGGCATCCCCAGCACAGTTTGTCCAACAGATGCCGGGCCAGGCGAAAATCGCGGCACAAAACAGGAAGCCCGCGAAAGGAAGCCCGCATGTTCGAGAAAGAAACAATCCAGGAGATCATTGCTGCCGCAGAGCGAGCCGGCGTCGAGCCTGCTGCCCTTTTCGCCGTGGCGGAGGTGGAATGCGGCGGACGCACCACGGCGCGGGTCAATGGTCGCGACGAACCGCTGATCCGGTTCGAAGGACATTATTTCGACCGGCGGCTCACCGGCAAAAAGCAGGTCGATGCGCGGCAACAGGGATTGGCCTCGCCGAAGGCCGGCGGCGTCAGGAACCCGGCAACGCAGACCGGCCGCTGGCAATTGCTCGACTGCGCGATCCGGCTCGACCGCCGCGCCGCGCTCGAATCCGTCTCATGGGGCCTTGGCCAGGTCATGGGCGCGCATTGGCAATGGCTGGGCTACGGCAGTGTCGAGGCGCTTGTCGTCGAGGCACGCAGCTCTGTTGCCGGCCAGATACGCCTGATGCTGCGCTTCATCGAGAAATCCGGCCTGGTGGAGGTGCTGAACCGGCATGACTGGGCAGGTTTCGCCCGCCGCTATAATGGCCCGCTCTATCGCAAATTCGCCTATGACCGGAAGATGGCCGAAGCTTGGAAGCGCCATCACGATCACCTGCTCCGTGACGGCGGAATCGCCGGCGGAGCGGTGGACAAAGCCGCAGCGCAGGGCTAAATCCACTGCAAATTCGAACGCAACCGGAGACACACCCATGGCCCAGAGAACCGACCTTCTGCTTCCCATCCTCAAGGGCCAGCCGGTCATCCCCGTTCTGCTGGTCGACAAGGCGGCCGATGCGGTTCCGCTGGCCCGGGCTCTGGCCGCGGGCGGTCTGCCAGCTATCGAGATCACCTTGCGGACCTCAGCTGCGCTCGATGCCATCCGTGCCGTTGCCGAGGAAGTTCCCGAAGCTATCGTCGGCGCCGGCACCATCCTCAATGCGCGCCAGTATGAGGAGGCCGCGAAGGCCGGCTCGCGCTTCATCGTCAGCCCCGGCACGACCAAGACGATCCGCGAAGCTGCAAATGCCAGCGACGTGCCGCTGCTACCCGCTGCCATTACGCCTAGCGAGATCATGGTTATGCGTGAGGAAGGCTATACCTATCTCAAATTCTTCCCGGCCGAGCAGGCCGGCGGCGCGGCTTTCCTCAAGGCGCTTTCCTCGCCGCTCGCAGGAACATTCTTCTGTCCGACGGGCGGCGTCAGCCTCGCCAATGCCAGGAATTATCTGTCCCTGCCCAACGTCGTCTGCGTCGGCGGATCCTGGGTTGCCCCGAAGGATCTGGTCGAGGCCGGCGAATGGGACAAGATCACCGCGCTCGCATCGGAGGCATCCAAACTGTCGGCCTGAGCGGACGGCAAGACCACGGGATGAAAAAGGGGCCGCACAGGCCCCTTTGTTTTCATATCCGGACAGAACCGCCCCTAATTCGTCTCAGAGAACTTGGCGATCGACAGGAATGTCACGGCATTGCCGGAGAACCTGTTGGCATTGTCCGAAGGCAGTTCGCGCTGGAAGCCGGCGGTGTAGACCGTCGTCGGCGCCGCGCGCAGCGCATCATTGCGCAGGACAGGGCTGGTAACAGGCACGGCGCGCGCAACGGATTTGCTGGAGATCGCCATCTCGGGCAGCGGTACGCTCCTCGCCGGCTGGACGATCGCTTCGGGCTCTTTCGCTTCGCCGGAATGCGGCTTGGCGCCTTTCGCGGTGGTGCGCACGCCCGTATCGATGGTGTTGACGGGCTGGCCCTTGGCCGCGGCATCGAGCAGCACCTTGCGCGGCGACGATATGCTGGCCGGCGATACGGACGCCACCAGATCAGGCGAAGTGCCCGGATCCTTCGGGTCGGCAAGCGCAACCTGCTGGCTCCGCGATGGCGCGTTCTGCGGCAGCGGGAATGCCGGCGTGTCCATATTGGCTTCCACCACGGCGGCGATCTCGTCACGCTTGAGTTCCGTCGCGGGGGCAGGCGCTTCCGCAGCGGCAACGCCCGTCTCGGGCCGCTGCTCGGGAACGACAGCCGACGCAAGCAACAAAGCGGGATCGGCATGCTTTGGCTTGTTCAGCGGCACCGGCACGAAGCCGTTCATCACCGGGCTCGGCACGCCGGCATCGGCGATCCGCGCCGAATTGGCGTCGACGGCCGCATTCACGGCATCCGCACCACCCGCCGGAACATTGGCTGGCGGTGTGGGTGCGTCCGCTGCAGGCGTTGCCATGGCGAGCGCGGTCTCGGGCCTGCGCCCCGGCACCGGCACGGCAAATGCGAGCGCGGCCTGCGCCTCGGGCCCGGGCGTTCCTTCCGCCAGTCCTGCCTCCGGACGCGGCGCATCGAGCGGACGCGGCACCTCACGCGGCGGCAGGGCCGCCACGATCGCCGCCGGTTGGGGCTGCGGCTCGGGCTGCGGCTGCGGTGCCGGCCCACGCGCCGGCACTTCCACGGCGGCCGGAGCTTGAGGAACCGCGCGCGACGGCCTGGCGGACGCCACGGCGACCGGTGCACTGGCTTCGCTCGTATCCTCTTCCTCGTCGGCGCCACCGCCGAAGAGCGCGGCAAACAGGGTCTTGCTCTTCCTGCGCGGCGCACTGGCCACCGCGACTGAGCTGCCATTCGACTTGCGGGCTTCATAGGCCGCCAGCGCCTGCTCATAGCCCGGCAAGGGCTTGCCATCCGTCGGGATGTGCAGGGTCTTGCCATCGGGGAAGAGCGCCAGCAGTTCCCGGCGGCTCATGCGCGGCCAATGGCGGACATTGCCCACATCCATGTGCACGAAGGGCGAGCCCGATGTCGGATAATAGCCGACGCCGCCCGCCTGATAGCGCATGCCGATATAGCGCAGCTTCTTCAGCGGAACGTCCGGGATAAAGAAATCCATCGCCTTGCCGAGCATGTGCTGGCTCTTCTTGGCCACCCCGCGGCTGCGCGAGCGCAGCATGGAATTGGTGGCCGGCGAACGGTAGCCGGAAACGACGTGGATATATTCATGCGAGCCGCTGGCCTGGTAGACCTGCCAGACGAGATCGAACAGGCGGGGATCCATCTTGGTCGGCTCGTTGCGGCGAAAATCGCGCAGGATGCGGTTGAGCTTTTCGAGGCCGCTCGAGATATAGCGTCCGTCCTTCTTGAAAGTGATTTCCGCCCGCTCCCCGGTGTGGACGAAATAGATCTTCAGCGACCGGGTTTCCGCCGATGCGTCGGAGGCGGCAAAGATGATGGGACCTGCAACGGTAACGAGGGCAATCCACAGGAGACGGCGCGCCAACGCCGCTGCCCAAATCGCCTTGAGTGCCGAAATACAGTTCATCAATTGGTGCAGCCTTGCCTTTAAAGCAGTCCCCGAAGGCTCCGACTATCGGATTTAATGGTTAATGGACGTTTAGTGAAGAACAAATACGTTTATAGAATGGCAAAAAGGGCACACCGAATCACCCGGTCAGTGCCATGGTAAACAGCTTATTAACAGGCTTGATTCAGGCCTAATGAGCTGATTTACGGATTGGGCGGGGAGTATCGGAAAACCCCGGCCCCTTATCGCCATCCCTCTTGTCCGGCGCCACTCCTCCCACGACGTCGATATTATAATCCTTGAGCTTACGATAAAGCGTCGAGCGGCCGATGCCAAGACGCCGCGCCACCTCGCTCATCTGCCCGCCATAATGGGAAATGGCGAGGCGGATCATCGCCTCCTCGATGGCGGCGAGCGAGCGCACCTGCCCCTCCTGGTCGATGCCCTGCAACTGGGCGAAGCGGTCCGACATCATCTGGCTATCCGGTCCGGCGATGTTCGACTGCACATCCCCCTCTTTCCGGCTGGATACCAGATGCGGGCCCCTTGCATCGCCGGCTCCGCAATCAGACATGATCTCACGCGCCTGCGCCTGTATCTGCGGGAAATCGTCCACTGTCAGTTCGGTGCCCTCGCACAGGACAACGGCCCGGAAGACGGCGTTTTCCAACTGTCTGATATTGCCCGGCCAATCATAGGCGCCAAGTAGTGCGAGCGCGGAAGGCGTGATGCCCTTGACCCGCGATCGGCCCTCCTCGGCGGCAAAGCGCGTGAGGAAATGGCGCACCAGCACGGGGATATCCTCCCGCCTTTTGCGCAAAGGCGGCAGCGAGATCGGAAAAACGTGCAGCCGATAGAACAGATCTTCGCGGAATTGCCCGCTTTTCACGAGGTCGAGGAGGTTGCGATTGGTCGCCGAGATCAGCCTGATATCCACATTGACCGGCTTTTTCGCGCCGACGGGATCGACCTCCCCCTCCTGCACGGCGCGCAGGAGCTTGACCTGGATATCGGGAGACAAATCGCCCACCTCGTCCAGGAACAGCGTGCCGCCATCAGCCTCCACGAATTTGCCGACATGCTTTTCCGTCGCGCCGGTGAACGACCCTTTTTCGTGGCCGAACAGGATGCTTTCCGCCAAATTGTCGGGGATTGCCCCGCAATTGACGGTGATGAAGGGTTTGCCGCGTCGCTCACCCGAGCCCTGGATCGCCCGCGCCAGCATCTCCTTGCCGACACCGGATTCCCCCTCGATGAGAATGGGGATATTGGAGGCGGCCGCCTTCCAGCCGAGCTTGATGACCCGCTCCATCGCCTCGCTGCGCGTCACGAGGTCGCGGAATGTGAGCGTGCCTTCCGCGGTGTGCCGGATGCGCTTGATCTCCCCCTCCAGCGCCCCAAGTTTGAGCGCATTGGCAATTGATACCTGCAGCCGCTCCGGCGAAACCGGCTTGACCACGAAATCGAAAGCGCCAAGCCGCATGGCCGTGATCACGGTGTCGAGGCCACCCTGCGCCGTCTGCACGATGACAGGCACCGATGCGCCCGTTTCCCGCATCCGCTTGAGCACGGTAAAACCGTCCATATCGGGCATGACCAGGTCGAGAATGACGAGCGAAATTTCCTTTCGGTTACGCAGCAGGGCCAGTGCTGCATTTCCGCCATCGGCAAGGATAGTCCTATGTCCCATCCGAAGCACGGCAGCTTCCAGCAGGCGGCGCTGGACCGGATCGTCGTCAACGATAAGAATGGGACCGGTCATCGAATATGTTTTCATCTTACATAAATCTGAACTGGATCAGGATGACGTAGGATTCTAAATAAAGGCCGCTATTTACGGTCGGCATTTGATTAAAATGCGATCGGCATCCGGCAGATCGCGCGAAAGCGGAGCATAATATGGAATATGAATTTAAGGAACCTCTTATAAAAGAAGCCCCCGACTTCGCCGGCTGTTCTGCACCGGCCGACGAGGGTGCCGCAGCCGGCCAGCAAGCCGCAAAACTGGGCGATTTGCCGGAATGGAATCTGGGTGATCTCTATCCGTCCATGGATGCCCCTGAGCTCGGTGCCGACATGGAAAAGGCTTCGCGTGATGCCGTCGCCTTCGAGGAACGCTGGAAGGGCAAGCTGGCTGCGGAGGCGGCAAAGCCGAATGGCGGCGAACTGGCCGAGGCCATCACCGCCTATGAAGCATTGGAAGAGCTGATGGGCCGCATATTCTCCTATGCCGGCCTGCTTTATTCCGGCGATACGTCGGATCCCAAGCGCGCCAAATTCTATGGCGACGTGCAGGAGAAGATGACGGATGCCAGCGCACATCTGATCTTCTTCACCCTCGAGCTCAACCATATCGAGGACGATGTGCTGGAGACGGCGATGAAGGCCAATCCGGCGATCGGCCATTACCGTTCCTGGCTCGTCGATCTGCGCATGGACAAGCCCTATCAGCTCGAGGACCGTATCGAGCAGCTCTTCCATGAAAAATCCGTGACGGGACGCGGTGCATGGAACCGTCTGTTCGATGAGACGATGACGGCGCTGCGCTTCACCGTCGACGGCCAGCAGCTGCCGCTCGAACCGACCCTCAACCTCCTGCAGGATGCCGATGGCGCCGTCCGCAAGAAGGCCTCCGAGGCGCTGGCCGAGACCTTCAAGGCCAATCTGAGGACCTTCACGCTTGTCACCAACACGCTGGCCAAGGACAAAGAGATTTCCGACCGCTGGCGCGGCTTCAAGGACATTGCCGACTCCCGCCACCTCGCCAACCGGGTCGAACGCGAGGTGGTCGACGCGCTGGCGACGGCGGTGCAGACCGCCTATCCCCGCCTGTCACACCGCTATTATGCGATGAAGGCCAAATGGCTGGGCCTCCCGGTGCTCGAAAACTGGGACCGCAACGCCCCGCTGCCCGAGACGCCGCAGACGGTCATTCCGTGGAACGAAGCGAAGGAGACGGTGCTGTCGGCCTATGCCGGCTTTGCTCCGGAGATGGCCGATATCGCGCGCAACTTCTTCGACCGCAACTGGATCGACGCGCCGACGCGGCCCGGCAAGGTGCCCGGCGCCTTCGCCCATCCGACCGTTCCCTCCGTCCATCCATACGTGCTGCTCAACTATATGGGCAAGCCGCGCGATGTGATGACGCTTGCTCACGAGCTGGGCCACGGCGTCCATCAGGTGCTGGCGGGCGGCCAGGGTACGCTGATGGCCTCTACGCCGCTGACGCTCGCCGAAACCGCCTCGGTTTTCGGCGAAATGCTCACCTTCCGCTCCTTGCTGAACGCGACCCAGGACAAGCGCGAACGCAAGGCGATGCTGGCGCAGAAGGCCGAGGACATGATCAATACGGTCGTGCGCCAGATCGCCTTCTACGAATTCGAGCGCCGCGTCCATACCGAACGGCGCAGTGGCGAACTCACCGCCGAGCGCATCGGCGAAATCTGGCTCGAAGTGCAGAAGGAAAGCCTCGGACCGGCCGTCCGCCTCAATCCCGGCTATGAGACCTTCTGGACCTATATCCCCCACTTCATCCATTCGCCTTTCTACGTCTATGCCTATGCCTTCGGCGATTGCCTGGTGAACTCGCTCTACGCCGTCTACCAGAATGCGGAAAAAGGCTTCCAGGAGAAATATTTCGAGCTTCTCAAAGCCGGCGGCACCAAGCACCACAAGGAGCTTCTGGCGCCGTTCGGCCTCGATGCCTCGGATCCGGGCTTCTGGCAGAAGGGCCTCTCGGTCATCGAAGGCATCATCGACGAGCTCGAGGCGATGGAAGACTGATTTGCTCCGGCAGAGGATGCAAAATATCCTGTATAATGCAATGAAAGCGGGCCGATCCGCCCGCTTTCACTATTTCGACAGGATATGCAGATTGTGAACCCGCTCGGCCCGTCCGACCCCTTCATCCTGTTCCGGGACGACAAGGCGCAGCGCGAGGTCCTGTTCGCCGAACCTTCCGAGATCATCGTTGCGGAGGGCCCTGCCGATTTCGAAAGCGCCTTCGACGCCGCACAGCGTGCCCATGAAGAGGGAAAATGGCTTGCCGGCTATCTCTCCTATGAGGCGGGTTATCTTCTCGAACCCAAGCTCAAGCCGATCCTGCCGGAGAACCGGCGCGCGCCGCTCCTCTGCTTCGGCGTCTTCGAAGGCCCTTCCGACCGCTCGCTTCCCGAGCGCGAACCCCTGCCGCAGGACAACACCTTTCTCACCCGCCCGCATGCGGCCTGGAATTTCGAGGAATATGAAAGGCGCTTTTCGCGGTTGCACCGCCACCTGCGCGAGGGCGATTGCTACCAGGGCAATCTGACCTTCCCCGTCCACGCCCGCTGGTCGGGCGACCCGCTCGCCGCCTTCGATGCACTCACCGCGCGCCAACCCGTGCGCTACGGCGCCTTCGCAAGGCTCGGCGGCCCGGTCATCCTGTCGCGCTCGCCCGAGCTCTTCTTCGACGCGGGCGCAGATGGCTGGATCGAAACCCATCCGATGAAGGGCACGACCCCACGCGGGAAAACGCCTGAAGAGGACGACCGGCTCCGCGATTTCCTGATCAACGATCCCAAGAGCCAGGCGGAAAACCGCATGATCGTCGATCTCCTGCGCAACGACATCTCGCTGATCAGCGAACCCTCGACCCTCCACGTGCCGGAGCTCTTCAAGGTCGAGCGCTATCCAACCGTGCACCAGATGATCAGCCGCGTGCGCGCCCGCCTCAATCCCGATCTCAGGCTCAGGGATATCTTCGCGGCGCTCTTTCCCTGCGGCTCGGTGACGGGCGCGCCGAAGATCCGCGCCATGGAGATCCTGCGCGAGCTCGAACGCGTGCCGCGCGATATCTATTGCGGCTCCATCGGCTGGATCGGCCCGCAGGGCCGGATGCGTTTCAACGTCGCCATCCGCACCATCTCGCTTTATCCCGGCGGTCATGCCACTTTCAACATAGGCGGCGGCATCGTTTTCGATTCCACCGCGGAGGCGGAGTATGAGGAATGTCTTCTGAAAGCCCGGTTCGCGACGGGAATGGTCCCGACTACGAATTGATCGAGACGCTACGCTGGGAGCCGCTTTGCGGCTTCCTGCGGCTGAAACGCCATCTGGCGCGTCTTGCACGCTCTGCAGCCGTGCTCGGTTTTCCAATGGATGAACAGCTAGTCCACACGAAACTGGACGAAATAGCCAGGGGTGATCAGGCCCTGCGCGTTCGCCTGACGCTCGATCCCGAAGGGGTCGTCGATGTGACGACCCGGCCTTTCACCCCGCTTCCGCAGGATACGGTCTGGCGCCTTGCCATCGCCCGCACCCGCCTTGACCGCGACGACCCGCTCATCTGCCACAAGACGACGCGGCGGCAGGTCTACGACACCGCACGGGCGGAATTCGCTCCAGATGAGGTGGACGAGGTGATCCTGCTCAATGGCGAGGACCAGGTCTGCGAAGGGACGATCACCTCGATTTTCGTGGATCGCGGCGGCACATCCTGCTCTACGCCGGCGCTACGCTGCGGCCTTCTGCCCGGCGTCCTGCGCGAGGAGCTGATCGACAACGGCGTCACCACGGAAGCGGTGCTGATGATTGACGATCTGCGAAGCGCCAGGAACATTCTCGTCGGCAATTCGCTGCGCGGGCTGATCCGGGCACGGCTGCTCTGACCTCGCGAAGCCGCTCCGGCGTTGGGGGAAATATGCGGTAACGCTTTATTGTGACAGTAATCTATGATTTAGCCGGAACGGGTAATCAATCGAACCCCACAAGGAACACACTGCACCGAAACATCAAACCCTGATTGGAGAAACGGGAAAATGGCGAAAACGAAATGGCCGATTCACGGCGAAATCACCGGCCCTATTGTTATGATCGGCTTCGGGTCGATCGGGCGCGGTACCCTGCCGCTGATCGAGCGCCATTTCAAATTCGACAAGTCGCGTCTGGTCATCATCGACCCGAGCGACGAGAACAAGAAGATCGCCGACAAGGAAGGCATCCGCTTCATCCAGGAAGCAATCACCAGGGACAATTACAAATCCGTCCTCACCCCATTGCTCAATGAAGGTGGCGGCCAGGCTTTCTGCGTCAACCTCTCGGTCGACACCTCTTCTCTCGACCTGATGAAATTCTGCCGCCAACAGGGCGCGCTCTATATCGACACCGTCGTTGAGCCCTGGCTCGGCTTCTATTTCGACGAGAAGGCCGACAACGCTTCGCGCACCAACTATGCGCTGCGCGAGACGGTGCGCGCCGAAAAGAAGAAGAACCCCGGCGGCCCGACCGCCGTCTCCTGCTGCGGCGCCAATCCCGGCATGGTGTCATGGTTCGTCAAAAAGGCGCTTGTCGATCTCGCTACCGAGATGAAGCTCGATTTCACCGAACCCTCGGCCGATGATCGCGAGGGGTGGGCGAAGCTGATGAAGAAGGTCGGCGTCAAGGGCATCCACATCGCCGAGCGCGACACGCAGCGCACCAAGCATCCCAAGCCGCTCAACGTCTTCTGGAACACCTGGTCGGTCGAAGGTTTCATTTCGGAAGGCCTGCAGCCGGCCGAGCTCGGCTGGGGCACGCATGAGAAATGGATGCCGAAGAACGCCCGCAAGCAGAAGAAGGGCTCGAAGGCGGCGATCTTCCTGGAGCAGCCTGGCGCCAATACCCGCGTGCGCACCTGGTGCCCGACGCCGGGGCCGCAATATGGTTTCCTGGTCACCCATAACGAATCCATCTCCATCGCCGATTTCTTCACTGTGCGGGACAAGAAGGGCAAGGTTACCTACCGTCCGACCTGCCACTACGCCTATCACCCGGCAAACGACGCCGTGCTGTCGCTCTTCGAGATGTTCGGCGCGGGCGGCAAGCCGCAGCCAGTCCAGCACGTGCTCGACGAGAACGAGCTGGTCGACGGCATCGACGAACTGGGCGTGCTGCTCTATGGCCACGACCGCAACGCCTATTGGTATGGTTCGCAGCTTTCGCTTGAGGAAACTCGCAAACTCGCGCCTTATCAGAACGCCACTGGCCTGCAGGTGAGCTCCGCCGTGCTGGCCGGCATGGTCTGGGCGCTGGAAAACCCGAACGCAGGCATCGTCGAGACTGACGAGATGGATTATCGCCGCTGCCTCGAGGTCCAGCTTCCCTATCTCGGTCCGGTGAAGGGCTATTACACCGAATGGACGCCTCTTGCCGGACGCCCGGGCCTCTTCAAGGAAGACATCGACACAAAGGATCCCTGGCAGTTCCGCAATATTCTGGTGCGTTGACAGCCGCACCAAAAGCGGCATCGGCTTCCCATCGCGGCGCCTTCGGGCGCCGTTTCCATGTGCGGCATAAACGCAACACTTGCCCCTTGCTCCCGCGCGGCGGGCTTGTTTTCGCTAAAATTTGGTTACATCACAAGGGAAACCGAAATTGAACGGGAGATGAAAAATATGAAACGCTTCGGATCAGCGGCAGCCCTTGCAGCGGTTTCCATGGCGCTCGCTGCCTGCCAATCCGCAGGCCCCCTCGGCGGCAATGTCCCCGTCATTGCGCGTGGCGGCAGTGGCATTGAAGGCAATTGGGTCGACGCGAACGGCATCACCTCCAGCTTCAATTCCGGCGTATTCGTGACGCGGACGACCGATACGAACGAAAAGCTCGCGGAAGGCAACTATCGCTATGAGACGCCGCAGTTGGTTGCCATCGACATGCGCTCTCTGGTCCGCGGCACCACGTCGCGCGTCAACTGCGCCGTAGTCTCGCCTTCCCAGCTCAACTGCACCTCCTCCGCCGGATCGCAGTTCACGCTTACACGCAAAGCTGCCGGATAATTCCGGTGGCCCGGGCCGGTTGCCCGGCGTTCATTCTCTATTTACGATTGTGGAAAGAGCGCTCGCCTGAGTGATTGATGCTCGGGCGAGCTTGTCATCTTGCATATCCCCAAGCATGGTATGACCATTCAGACTTTCGAGTGGACCGGCCGCAGGGAGCAAAGCCATGACGTCCAGATTTTTTATCCGTGCATTTCTCTGTTCATCCGTTCTGGCGCTTTCTGCCGAAACCGCCTTCGCCGATTACACGCTGAACATCCTGCACAACAACGACTGGCACAGCCGGATCGAGTCGATCAATAAATATGATTCCACCTGCTCCGCCGAGGAAGAGACCAAGAACGAGTGCTTCGGCGGCGCGGCGCGGCTGAAGGCGGCGATCGATGCCCGCAAGAAGGCGCTGGAAGGCCAGAACGTCCTGCTCCTGAATGCGGGCGACAATTTCCAGGGCTCGCTGTTCTACAACACCTATAAGGGTGCAGCCGAAGCCGAATTCATGAACCTGATGGGCTTCGATGCCATGACCATCGGCAACCACGAATTCGACGATGGCGAGGATGGGCTCGAAGCCTTCATCGACAAGGTCAATTTTCCGATCGTCAGCGCCAATGTGCGGCCCGACGTGAGCTCCAGGCTCAAGGACAAGTTCAAGCCCTACATCGTCAAGGAAGTCGGCGGTCAGAAGATCGCCATCGTCGGCGCCGTGGCCAATGATACCGATACGCTCTCCTCGCCTGGGCCTCACGTCATGATCGAGGAGGATGTGGCGACGATCACCGCCGCCGTCGACGAAGTGACCAAGCAGGGCGTCGACAAGGTGATAGCGCTTACCCATGTCGGCTATCCGCGCGACCTGGCTGCGATCGCCAAGATCCCCAATGTCGACGTGGTGGTCGGCGGCCACTCCCACACCCTGTTGTCGAACACCGATCCGAAGGCCGAAGGCCCTTACCCGACTTTCGTCGACAATCCCGGCGGCTACAAGGTGCCCGTCGTCCAGGCAAAATCCTATAGCAAATATCTCGGCGAATTCACCGTCACCTTCGATGACGCGGGCAAGCCGGTTTCTGCCAAGGGCGACCCGATCCTGCTCGACTCCTCCTTCAAGCCGGATGAAGCGGTAGCAGCCCGCGTCAAGGAACTGGCCAAGCCGATCGAGGAGCTGAAGTCGAAGGTCATCGCCAGCTCCACCGGCCCGATCGAGGGATCACGCGAGATCTGCCGGGTTGCCGAATGCTCGATGGGCAATCTGGTTGCCGATGCCATGCTCGACCGCGTCAAGGACCAGGGCATGTCGATCGCCATCATGAATGGCGGCGGCTTGCGTGCATCCATCGATGCGGGCGATGTGACGATGGGCGAGGTGCTGACCGTGCTCCCCTTCCAGAACACGCTTTCCACTTTCCAGTTGAAGGGCGCGGATGTAAAGGCGGCGCTTGAGAACGGCGTCAGCCAAGTTGAAGAAGGCGGTGGCCGTTTTCCGCAGGTTGCCGGCCTGAAATACGCCTTCGACATTTCAAAACCGGTGGGCGAAAGGATCACCAGCATCGAGGTTCGCGATGGCGACGCCTGGAAGCCGATCGATCCGAACGCCACCTATGGTATCGTCTCCAACAATTTCATGCGTGGTGGCGGTGACGGTTACAAGATCTTCGCGACCAATGCAGTGAACGCCTATGATTACGGTCCGGGTCTCGACCAGGTCGTCGCCGACTATCTCGCCGGTCATCAACCCTACAAGCCCTATACGGATGGACGCATCCAGGCGGCCGATATGACCGGAGGGACCGAAACCCCGGCCGCACAGGCCCCTGCCCCTGCCACGCCGGAACCCGCCAAACCGGCGGAACCTGCACCGGCGGAAAAACAGGCGGCCGAGCCGCAAAAACCCGCCGCCGGAGAGCCCTATCTGATCAAGGCGGGCGATACCTATTGGGATCTTGCGGCACGCTTTTATGGCGACCCTACCAAATGGCACAAATTGCGCGATGCCAACGGGTATCACCCCCGCCGCCTGCCGATCGGAGGAAAGCTGGCCATCCCGGCCTGACAGCCGTAAGCGCTGAGGCATCGATTTGCCTCACCTGCGCGCTTTCGCATCATTGAAATTCGACCCGGAAACTCTACTTTTCGGACGCGCGTTAACGCGCGCTGATCGCCGCCAAGGAGAATAAGACCGAAAATGAGTGCAACGGGCAGGACGAAAACAAAGAAGGCAGCCTCGACCGAACCGCCGTCGACGAACAAGCCATCCGTTGCCATGCCCAAGGTCGGCGTGCTTCTCGTTAATCTCGGCACCCCCGACGGCACCGATTTCTCGAATATGCGCCGTTATCTCGCGGAATTCCTCTCCGACAGGCGCGTCATCGAATGGCCGCGCGCCATCTGGTATCCGATCCTTTACGGCATCGTCCTCAACACGCGGCCTAAGAAGTCGGGCAGCAATTACGAGCGCATCTGGAACAAGGAAAAGAACGAATCGCCGCTGCGCACTTTCACCCGCTCGCAGGCCGAAAAGCTCACCGAGACGCTGAAGGAATATCCCAATGTCGTCGTCGACTGGGCCATGCGCTACGGCCAGCCCTCGATCGAGGATGTGCTGACGCGCTTGCGGGAAAAGGGCTGCCAGCGCATCGTCATGTTCCCGCTCTATCCGCAATATTCCGCCACCACCACGGCGACGGTGAATGACAAATTCTTCGAAGCGCTGACGAAGACGCGCTTCATGCCCGCCGTGCGCACTATCCCTTCCTATGAGGACGAGCCCGCCTATATCGAGGCGCTCGCCCGTTCGATCGAGAAGCATCTGGCGACGCTCGATTTCGAGCCGGAGGTGGTGATCGCCTCCTATCACGGCATTCCGCAAAGCTATGCGAAGCGCGGTGATCCCTACCCCTCTCATTGCATGACGACATCGCGCCTGCTGCGCGAACGGCTCGGCTGGGACGAGAAGAAGCTTCTCACATGCTTCCAGTCACGTTTCGGCCCGGAGGAATGGCTCCAGCCCTATACCGACGCGACAGTCGAAAGGCTCGCCAAGCAAGGCGTCAAATCCATCGCCGTCTTCAATCCGGGCTTCGTCTCCGACTGCCTGGAAACGCTTGATGAAATCGGCAACGAGGCGGCGGAGAGCTTCCACGAGCATGGCGGCATCAATTTCAGCCACATTCCCTGCCTGAATGATTCCGCCGAAGGGATGAGCGTCATCGAAACGCTGGTACGCCGCGAGCTTCAAGGCTGGGTGTAGCGCCGATCGGCACTCAGGGGTAGCGACACACCTTTTCCGCGAAATCATGCTAAGGAAGCGGCGGAAATCGTGCCCCACAGGCGATTCGCGGATCAAGGGGCAGCTATCAGGGAGCTCCTTATGTTCAGCGGTTTTGACGTTACCCTTCTGGTCCTTGCGATCCTCGTCCTCGCCACGCTTTTTGCGGGTGTCAAGACGGTTCCCCAGGGCTATAATTATACGGTGGAGCGCTTCGGCCGTTATACGCGCACCCTTTCTCCCGGCCTCAACATCATCGTCCCCTTCTTCGACCGCATCGGCGCCAAGCTGAACATGATGGAACAGGTCCTCGACGTGCCGACACAGGAGGTCATTACCCGCGACAATGCCACCGTCGCCGTCGACGGCGTCGCCTTCTATCAGGTGCTCAATGCCGCCCAGGCCGCCTATCAGGTTTCGGGGCTCCAGAACGCCATCCTCAACCTGACGATGACCAATATCCGCACCGTCATGGGCTCGATGGACCTCGATGAACTCCTCTCCAACCGCGACACGATCAACGAGCGCCTGCTGCGCGTTGTCGACGAGGCGGCGCATCCCTGGGGCATCAAGATGACCCGCGTCGAGATCAAGGACATCAACCCGCCCAAGGACCTTGTCGATTCGATGGCCCGCCAGATGAAGGCTGAGCGCGACAAGCGCGCCCAGGTACTGGAAGCCGAAGGCGACCGCAACGCGCAGATCCTCCGCGCCGAGGGCTTGAAGCAGGCACAGATTCTCGAGGCGGAAGGCAAGCGCGAGGCCGCCTACCGCGAGGCGGAGGCCCGCGAGCGCCTGGCGGAAGCCGAGGCAAAGGCGACAACGGCCGTCTCGGAGGCGATCGCCCAGGGCAATGTCCAGGCCATCAACTATTTCGTCGCACAGAAATACACCGAGGCGCTCGCGAAGATCGGCACAGCCAACAACCAGAAGATCGTGCTAATGCCGATGGAAGCCTCGTCGCTGATCGGCTCGCTTGGCGGCATCGGCGCCATTGCCAGGGAAGTCTTCGGCGACAATCCCGCGCCCGCCGCCCCTTCCCGCACCCGCAGCGTGCCGAGCACGGGCCGGCAGTCGTAAGCGGTGGTATAATCAGCCATGATTGCGGATATTGTTTCTCAACTCGGCGCCTGGAACTGGATCGTTCTGGGCATCGTCCTGTTGCTCCTCGAACTGCTTACGCCAGGCATCTTCTTCATCTGGCTCGGCATTGCTGCGCTGATCGTCGGTGCGCTGGCGCTCTTTCCCGGCACAGTGCTCGCCTTTGGCTGGCAGGCGCAGATCATCCTTTTCCTGGTGCTTTCAGTGGTTTCCGTGCTGATCGGGCGGCGCTATTTCAGTGCGCAATCGGAAGAAAGCGATCAGCCGCTGTTGAACCGTCGTGGTGAACAGCTGATCGGGCAGACGGCGACACTGAAGGAGCCAATCGTCGACGGCCATGGCCGCATTCATCTTGGCGACACGCTGTGGCGGATCAAGGGGCCGGATATGAAGGCCGGAACGCGCGTTCGTGTCACGGGTTTCGAGGAAGGTACGCTCGTCGTCAAAGCCGAGTGAAGGAGCGCTCGCCGCTCAAGCCACCCCGATCCGCAGCAGATCGTGGAAATGAACGAGCCCCACCGGGCGGCTTTCCTCCGTGACGATCAGCGCGCTGATATTGTGCTCGTTGAGAAGGCTCATCGCCGCGCCGACCAGCAGATGCGGGGCAACCGTCTTCGGCCCACGCGTCATGATGTCGTCGACCGTCAGTTCGCCGAGATTGCGGTGAAGATTGCGCGCAAGATCGCCGTCCGTGACGATGCCGACAAGACTTCCCTCTCCGTTGATGACGCCGACGCAGCCGAACCGCTTGTGCGAGAGAACCTGCATCGCATGTGGCATCGGCGTGCCGAGCGGCACCAATGGCAGTTCGTCGCCGCGATGCATGATATCGCGCACGTGAGTGAGGCTCGCGCCCAGCGAGCCGCCCGGGTGGAACGTTCTGAAATCGCTGGCGGTGAAGCCGCGCGCCTCGAGCAGCGCCACGGCAAGCGCATCACCCATGGCGAGCTGCATCAGTGTCGAAGTCGTGGGGGCCAGGCCATGCGGACAGGCTTCGTCCGTCTTCGGTAGTCGAAGGATGATGTCTGCCTCGCGTCCGAGTGTCGAATGTTCGCGCGAAGTGAGCGCGATCAGCGGGATACGGAAACGCCTGGAATAGCTGACGATGCCCTTCAGCTCCGCGGTCTCTCCCGACCAGGAAATGGCGAGAATGATATCATGGCTGCCCACCATGCCGAGATCGCCGTGATTGGCCTCGGCTGAATGGACGAAGAAGGCGGGCGTGCCCGTGGAAGCGAGCGTGGCGGCGATCTTGGAGCCGATATGCCCGCTCTTGCCTACGCCGGTCACAATGACGCGCCCGGTGCTGTTGACGATGCGCTCCACCGCCTCGACGAAAGGCTTGGCAAGGCTGTCCTGCAGCGCCTCTTCCAGCGCCGCAAGACCGGCTTTTTCCGTCACGAGGGTGCGCAGGGCCGAATCGATTGCCGCCTGCGCATCCGCTTTTCTGTCTTTAACGTCCTGCATGGGCGCAAGGGTTAGCGCTTTGCGGCACATCTGTCCAATCTTTGTTGCTCCGCAAGCGCTTCGGCCTCGCTCGGATGTGGCCGAGGAAACCAAGCATTAACCATGTCGATTTACGTTCGGTGAACCACGTTGCAACCCGGTTCCATTCCAGATCATGCATCAAGCCGCCCCGCCTTCCGGCACCGAGCCGCGTATCGTCCGCAAGCGCCGGCTTGCCGGGCTGCTGCTTGCCGGCGTCGCCATCGGCGCGGCGGGCTTGCCCGCGCGGGCGCAGGATGCCGGCTTGCGCGGGTCAGTGCCCGAGGATGTCCTCGGCACATCCGCGGCAACACCCCTATCGGCGCCATCGCAACAGACCCGCTCCACCCCCGCGCCAGCGGCCAGGACAAGTGCGCCGGCTTACGACCCGGCAAGCCCTGGAGCCCTTTCCGGAGATGCCGCGAGCACGGATATCGAAGGCGGCGATGCGCTGACGGATGATGGCGACGACGGGACCGGTCTGAACGACGCCACGCTGCAGGGACAGCCGATCGAGCCGGAGGGCCTGCAGTCGCCGCCGATCCCCCGCGAGAACCCCAGGCGCGCACCCGCCACCACCGCCGATGATGCCAATGACAACCAGCCGACGCCTGTCGATTATCTGCGCACCGGCACGGTGAACAGCGAGGAACAGAACGACACCGGCCGCGTCATGCCCGAAAACGAGCGGCTGTCGCCGGTCGAGAACCGTCCCCGCCCACGGACGGAGCAGGATCCGTTCGCCCCGGTCGGCCTGAGGGTCGGATCCTTTCTCCTGCGCCCGTCCCTCGAGCAGGGCATCCGCGGCACCGACAATGCCGACAACAGCTCGTCCGGCTCGAACGCCATGCTGTCCGAAACCAAGCTGCGGCTCAATGCCCAGTCCGACTGGTCGCGCCATCAGGCCACGCTCGATGCGTCCGGCAGCTGGGACAGGACGATCTCCGGCCAGGATGTCTCCGAACCGCGCCTCGATATCGAAGGCGGCCTGCGGCTCGATCTCGGCGACCAGACGACAGTCAATTCGAGTGCCGGCTATCACCTCCGCCGCGAAAGCGCCAACAACCCCTATGGCGTGCCCGGCGCGCTGAAGCGCCCCATCGTGCAGACGCTCAACGGCAGCCTCGGCGTCGAACGTGAAATCGGGCTCATCTTCGGCGGCGTCACGGGCCGTGTCGAACGCTCCATCTATGGCGATGCAGAGCTATCGACGGGCGGCAAGGTCAGCCAGGAGGACCGCGACAACACTTTTGCAAGCCTGACGCTGCGCGGCGGCTATCAGCTCTCAGCCGCAATAAAGCCGTTCGCCGAAATCGAGGTCGGCAAACGCGTCTATGACGAGAGGCAGGACAGCAATGGCTTTGAGCGTGGTGCGACGCGGCTCGGTGCGCGCGCCGGCGCCATCATCGATATGGGCGAAAAGCTCAATGGCGAGTTCTCGATCGGCTATCTCCGCGAGAATATCGAGGATGAGCGCCTGGATGATATCGGCGGCCTGTCGCTCAACGCCGCGATGAACTGGTCGCCCGAACGCGGCACTGATGTGCGATTGGCGGCGCAGACGATCGTCGAAGGCGGCACCGCGCCTGGCGAAAGCGGCTCCATCCTTTATCTCGCCAATATCGACGTCCAACGCCTGATCCGCGCCAACCTCACGTTCGATGCCGGGCTGGATGTCACTGCGCGCGACAATCGCGACGGGTCAGGCACCGATTACGGCCTCGGCGCGGAGCTCGGCGCCACCTACTGGTTCAACCGCTTCGTCGGGATTAATGGCAGCTATCGCCACGAATTCATGAAAAGCGACGTCGCCTCGCGCGAATACACCTCGAACAGCGTCTATCTCGGCGTGAAGCTGCAACGCTGAATAAGAAAGCAAGGGAATAGGCGACCAAGCGAGCAGGTTTTGCTCCAGGCTTGCTCTCCTACTCCCCTAAGTATCTCAAGCCTCTGGCTTGATCGTCCGCAAAAGCTCGCCGATCGAATGTTCGACATTCGGGCGGATGTCCTTGCGCCAAAGCGCGAAAGCCACATTGGCTTCGATGAAACCCTCTTTCGATCCGCAGTCGAAGGTCCGGCCCGTATAATGATAGCCGTAGAAGGGCTGCGTCTCGGCCAGTTTCAGCATCCCGTCGGTCAGCTGGATCTCGCCGCCGGAGCCCTTCTCCTGTCCGGCAAGGATTTCGAAAATCTCCGGCTGCAATATATAGCGCCCATTGATATAGAGGTTCGACTGCGCGGTGCCCTTGGCCGGCTTCTCCACCATGCTGGTGACCTCGAAACCCTTGCCCACCGGCTCGCCCTGCCCGACGATACCGTATTTATGTGCTTCCGCCGGGTCGCATTCCTGCACAGCGATGACATTGCCGCCGCTTTGTTCATAGAGCTCCACCATATCCGCCAGGCAGCTCCGCTTCGACTGCATGACCATATCAGGCAAAAGCAGCGCGAACGGCTCGTTGCCGACGAGTTCGCGTGCGCACCAGACGGCATGGCCGAGCCCGAGCGGCACCTGCTGGCGGGTAAAGCTCGCCGTTCCGGGCTGCGGCTGGATGCTCTGCATGTGGTCGAGCTGCTCGTTCTTGCCGCGTTCGGCAAGCGTCGAATAGAGCTCGACCTGAGCGTCGAAATAATCCTCGATCACCGCCTTGCTGCGACCCGTGACGAAAATTAGATGCTCGATTCCAGCCTCACGCGCCTCGTCCACCACATACTGGATGACCGGCTTGTCAACGACGGGAAGCATTTCCTTGGGAATGGATTTGGTGGCTGGCAGAAAGCGGGTTCCAAGGCCTGCCACGGGGAAGACGGCCTTGCGTATCTTTTTCTTTGAACTCATTCCTCTTTCCAACTCCACAAAAGGTAATGACGATAGGGCTCAACCTGTAGCCGATCGTGGCAATATAGCGATGAACATCGGAAAAAATGCCTAACGCAGCGTGGTGGCCGATCACGTTGCGTATCGCGGCGTAAAACACCGGCGCAGTAACGGCCTCTTGGCGAACGGCACGTGCATGGTAAACTAAATGCTAACCTCGAACGGGTATTTTTCCAGTCTGCAGGAAGGGACCGCAGATTTTCAAGGAGAAAAGCATGATTCGGACGCGCCCCGTTTCGATCGGGCGGATCGGAAAAACGCTCGGGAAAATAGCTGCCGCCGCAGCATTGCTGTCGGTGCTCACGACAGCCAACGCATTCGCCGACGCGAAGTTCCAGCGCTGGATCGCCGATTTCCGTTCGGTCGCCCTCAAGAGCGGCATCTCGTCGACGACTTACAGCCGCGCCTTTGCCGGCATCACCGCGCCCGATCCGGAAGTGCTGCAGAAAGCACGTTACCAGCCCGAATTCACGGCGCCCGTCTGGGATTATATCGATAACCGCGTCAACGAGAATTCGATCGCCACGGGACAGGCCATGGCCCGCCAGTGGAACGGCTGGCTGTCGCGCATCGAAAGTCATTTCGGCGTCCAGAGCAGCGTTCTCCTCGCCATCTGGTCGATGGAGACAAATTATGGCGAGATCCTCAAGCGCGACGAGGTCATGCGCGATGCGATCCGCTCGCTGGCTACCCTGGCCTATGCGGATAGATCCCGCGCCAAATATGCCCGCACGCAGTTGATCGCCGCCATGAAGATCCTGCAGACCGGAGATATCGACCGCAGCCATTTGACCGGCTCCTGGGCCGGCGCCCTCGGCCACACCCAGTTCATCCCGACCAGCTACCAGGCCTACGCCGTCGATATGGACGGCAATGGCAGGCGTGACATCTGGACCTCGGTGCCGGACGCGTTGGCGACGGCAGCCAATCTCCTGAAGCGCAATGGCTGGCAGCCGGGCAGGACCTGGGGCTACGAGGTCGTCCTGCCGGCCGGGCGCAAATTCCCCGCCGGTTCGCTCACCCTCGCCGAATGGCAGAGGCTGGGCGTCGTGCGCGCCAATGGTAAAGCCTTCCCCTACCCCTCGGAGAAGGCGACGCTGAAAGTTCCCGATGGCCGCGAAGGCCCCGCCTTCCTGATGACCAAGAATTTCTTCGTCCTCAAGCGCTATAACAATGCCGATAAATATGCGCTTGCTGTGGGGCTTCTGGCCGACCGGATCGCCGGCTATTCCGGCCTCGTGCAGGACTGGAACCGCCCGTTCACGCCAATCACGATGAAGGAGCGTGAAGAGCTGCAGCATCACCTCCAGGTGCTCGGCTATTATGACGGCAATATCGACGGCAAGATCGGCTCCGCCTCGCGCAAGGCGATCGAAGCTTTCCAGAAACGCAACGGTCTCGACCCGGATGGGCATCCGAGCAAGGAAGTCCTTTCGGTCCTGCGCCGGCGTTAGACGCCGGTCTGGAATCGCGTGACAAGGAAGCTCTTCTGCGCTGAAATGGTGTGGAAGGGCTTCTGGTTTGAGGAACGGGTGTGAAGCGTACTGCCAATACGGCTGCATCGATTTGGAAGCTGCTCGCGCTCCTGCTGGCGGCGGCGACGATCGTCATCGCGGTCATCCCCGAGGCTTCCGCGCAGGGACGGCCGAAAACGCTGCTCGACCTGCTCTTTGGCAGGCGGGAGGCCCCGCCTGATTACTATTATTATGAGCCGCCGCGGCGCAGGGCCGTCCGTCCGTCCAAACCCTCCACCCGAAGCCGCTCCGATTCCGGTTCCACGCGTTCGCGAGCACCTGCCGTCGCGGATACGCCGTCGCGCCCTGCCGCACCACCGCCGGTGGAGAAAGATCCGGACGCGAAAGTCGTGCTGGTGATCGGCGATTTCATCGGCGGCGGCCTTGCCGATGGCCTGGAGGAAGCACTCGCGCAGAACCCGAATATACGCATTGCAAACCGGGTCAACGGCTCTTCGGGCTTCGTGCGAACCGACTATTACGATTGGCCTTCAAAAATCAAAGCCATTCTCGACGAGGAAAAGCCCGCCGCCGTGGTGGTCATGATCGGCGCCAATGACCGCCAGCCGATCGCGATGGCAGACACCTCCTACGAACCGCGCACTCCGGACTGGACTGCCGAATATACAAAACGAGTCGACAGCTTCGTCAACACAATCAGGAAGGCGGGCTACCCCCTCGTCTGGGTCGGCCAGCCGCCTTTCAAGCCGCGCGGCATGTCGCAGGACATTCTCGCCTTCAACGAGATCTATCGGAACGCCACCGAGAAAGCCGGCGGCAGCTTTGCCGATGTCTGGGACGGCTTTGTCGATGAATCCGGCAATTTTGCCTTGTCTGGCTTCGATATCAACGGCCAGACCGCGCGGCTGCGTGCCAATGACGGCATCAACATCACGCAGGCCGGCAAGCGCAAGCTCGCCTTCTACGTCGAGAAGCCGTTGCGGCAGTTGCTTGGCGGCGCCTTCTCGCCGGATGCCACCCCCAAACCGGGCGACCTGCCGCAGCCTCAGCCCGAAACGACGAAAATCCCGGCAAAGATCGATCGCATAGCACCGGTCAGCCTCAGGGATATCGATCTGGACGGCAGTGATGAACTTCTAGGCGCCCATCTCGGCAAGACGCCGGCCCCGGTCAAATCCGCCCGCGATCTTCTCGTCATCGACGGGATAGCGGCAAAGCCGCAGCCCGGACGCGCCGACGATTTCCGCTGGCCGCGCAAGCCGACGCTGACGGCAAAACAGCCGGTGCCGACGGATGATACGACAACCGGCACAACCCCTTGATTGCTCACTTCTTTCCCGCCGCTCACCGCGGCAGGACGGAAGCTCCCATCAGATATTCATCCACGGCGCGGGCGGCCTGACGGCCTTCGCGGATCGCCCAGACCACCAGCGACTGGCCGCGACGCACGTCGCCCGCCGCGAATACCTTATCGACGCTGGTGCGATAGTCACGCTCGTTCGCTTCGATCGAGCGATTGCCGCGCCGGTCGGTGGCGATCTTCAACGCGTCGCCCAATTCCCTGACGACACCATCCTCGAACGGACCGGAGAAGCCGATCGCGATGAAGGCAAGATCGGCCTTGATGAAGAATTCCGTGCCTTCAACAGGCTTGCGCCGCTCATCGACCTCGCAGCACTTCACATGCGTAAGCCTGCCTTCCTCGCCGACGAATTCGAGCGTCGCCACCTGGAATTCACGCTCGGCCCCTTCCGCCTGGGATGAGGAAACGCGCATCTTCGTCGCCCAATAGGGCCAGACGGTGAGCTTGTCCTCCTTTTCCGGCGGCTGCGGGCGGATATCGAGCTGCGTCACCTTCACCGCGCCTTGCCGGAACGCCGTTCCGACACAGTCGGACGCCGTATCACCGCCACCGACCACGACGACATGCTTGCCGCCGGCCAGGATCGGCGCGGAGGGCCACGCGACTGAATCGATGTTCTCGCGCCCGATGCGGCGGTTCTGCTGTACGAGATAGTTCATCGCCGCGTGGACGCCGTCGAGTTCTGTGCCCGGAATGCCCGCCGGGCGCGGCGTCTCCGCGCCACCGCAATAAAGAACCGCGTCATAGCCGTCGATGAGTTCCTTCACCGGCTTGTCGACGCCCACATTGACGCCGCAGAAGAAGGTGACGCCTTCGCCCTGCATCTGGGCGACGCGGCGGTCGATATAGTGCTTCTCCATCTTGAAATCGGGGATGCCGTAGCGCAGCAGCCCGCCGGGCCGGCTCTCGCGCTCATAGACATGCACCTCGTGCCCGGCGCGGCCGAGCTGCTGCGCCGCCGCCAGGCCCGCCGGGCCGGAGCCGATGACCGCTATCCTTTTGCCCGTCTTCACGGCCGAAGGCTGCGGCACGACATAGCCCATCTCATAAGCCTTGTCGGCGATCGCCTGCTCGATCGTCTTGATGGTGACAGGCACGTCTTCCAGGTTCAGCGTGCAGGCTTCCTCGCACGGGGCGGGGCAGATGCGCCCGGTGAATTCCGGGAAATTGTTGGTGGAGTGGAGGTTGCGGATCGCCTCCTCCCAATTGTCGTTATAGACGAGATCGTTCCAGTCCGGAATCTGGTTGTTGACGGGGCAGCCCGTCGGGCCGTGGCAATAGGGAATGCCGCAGTCCATGCAGCGTGCAGCCTGCTTGCGCACCTCGCCATCCGTCATCGGGATGGTGAACTCGCGGAAATGCCGGATGCGGTCGGAAGCCGGCTGATACTTCGCCACCTGCCGGTCGATTTCCAGAAAACCTGTAACCTTACCCATGAACCTTTTCTCCCCTCGTTAGAGGTCGCGCGGTTTCGACATCCGAGCGAAACCCGCGGTTTGAACCTTCGTGCCGAGCACCAGCCGAAGCTGGGCTCAAAGCACGTGTGTTGACGATTACTCCGCTGCGATGCCGACCCGCATGCGCTCCATTTCCTCGAGCGCACGGCGATATTCCACCGGCATCACTTTCACAAATTTCGGGCGATAGGCTTCCCAATTATCGAGAATGTCCTTGGCGCGCGCCGAACCCGTGTAGTGCAGATGGTTCGAGATCAGCTGTACCAGACGCTCCTCGTCATGACGCGTCATGTTGGCGGATACGTCCACCCGACCCTTGTGCATCAGGTCGCCGCCGTGATGGTGCAGCTTTTCGAGGATGTCGTCCTCTTCCGGCACCGGTTCCAGCTCCACCATCGCCATGTTGCAGCGCTGGGCGAAATCGCCCGCCTCGTCGAGCACATAGGCGACGCCGCCGGACATGCCTGCCGCGAAGTTGCGGCCCGTCTGCCCGATGACGACCACCACGCCGCCGGTCATATATTCGCAGCCATGGTCGCCCACGCCCTCGACAACCGCCACCGCGCCGGAATTGCGCACGGCAAAGCGTTCGCCGGCAACGCCGCTGAAATAGGCCTCGCCCTCGACCGCGCCGTAAAGTGCGGTGTTGCCGGCAATGATCGACTCTGCCGCAACGATTTTAGCGTCTTCCGACGGACGGATGGTGATGATGCCGCCCGAAAGGCCCTTGCCGACATAATCATTGCCGTCGCCGATCAAATCCATCGAGATGCCGTGTGCCAGGAACGCCCCGAAGGACTGGCCCGCCGTGCCGCGAAGGGTGATCGAGATCGTATCCTCGGGCAGCCCCTTGTGACGGTAGCGCTTGGCCACCTCGCCGGAAAGCATCGCACCCGCCGAGCGGTCGACATTCTTGATCGGCAGATCGATCTTCACGGGCGTCTTGTTCTCGAGCGCCGGCTTCGCCAGCTCGATCAGCTTGCGGTCGAGCACATCGTCGATCGGGTGATGCTGCCGCTCGGTCCAGTAAATCTTCTCCTTCGGCGCTTCAGGCTTATAGAAGATGCGGCTGAAATCGAGGCCGCGCGCCTTCCAGTGATCGATCATCGTCTGCTTTTCGAGAAGATCGGTCTCGCCGATGATCTGCTCAAGCCTGGTGTAGCCCATCTCGGCCAGGAACTGCCGCACTTCCTCCGCCAGATAGAAGAAGAAGTTGATGACGTGCTCCGGCGTGCCCTTGAAGCGCTTGCGCAGCACGGGATCCTGCGTGGCGACGCCGACGGGGCAGGTGTTGAGATGGCACTTGCGCATCATGATGCAGCCCGCCGCGATCAGTGGTGCAGTGGAGAAGCCAAATTCGTCGGCACCAAGCAGCGCGCCGATGATGACGTCGCGGCCCGTGCGCAGGCCGCCGTCGACCTGCAGCGCGACGCGCGAGCGCAGACCGTTCAGCACCAGCGTCTGGTGCGTTTCGGCAAGCCCCATTTCCCAAGGGGAACCGGCATGCTTCAGCGAGGTGAGCGGCGAAGCGCCCGTGCCGCCATCATAACCGGCAATGGTGATGTGATCGGCGCGTGCTTTGGCAACACCTGCAGCCACAGTGCCCACGCCAACTTCCGACACCAGCTTGACGGAGACATCTGCCGCCGGATTGACGTTCTTCAGATCGTAGATCAGCTGCGCCAGATCCTCGATCGAATAGATGTCATGATGCGGGGGCGGCGAGATGAGGCCGACGCCCGGCGTCGAATGCCGTGTCTTGGCAATGGTCGCATCCACCTTGTGGCCGGGCAACTGGCCGCCCTCGCCGGGCTTGGCGCCCTGCGCCACCTTGATCTGCATCATGTCGGAATTGACGAGATATTCCGTCGTCACGCCGAAGCGGCCCGATGCCACCTGCTTGATCGCCGAGCGCTCGGGGTTCGGCTTGCCGTTGGGCAGCGGATAAAAGCGATCAGGCTCCTCGCCACCCTCACCAGTGTTCGACTTGCCGCCCATGCTGTTCATGGCGATAGCGAGCGTCGTATGCGCCTCTCTGGAGATGGAGCCGAACGACATCGCCCCGGTCGAGAAGCGCTTGACGATCTCCTTCGCCGGCTCCACCTCGTCGATCGGCACGGGCTTCCGCCCGCACTCTTCGGCCGACTTGATGTGGAACAGGCCACGGATGGTTTTCGCCGCCGCCGACCGGCCGTTGATGAGGTCGGAATATTCCTTGAAGGTACCAGGATTTTCGGAGCGCACCGCGTGCTGCAGCTTGGCCACCGCATCGGGCGTCCACTGATGTGCCTCGCCGCGGATGCGGTAGGCATATTCACCGCCGACATCGAGCGAGGTCAAGAGCACCGGATCGTTGCTGAACGCATCGGTATGGCGACGCACCGTCTCCTCTGCGATCTCCTCGAGCCCGACGCCCTCGATAGTGGTTGCCGTGCCAAAGAAGAACTTATCGACGAACTCGGACTTCAGCCCGACCGCGTCGAAGATCTGAGCGCCGCAATAGGACTGGTAGGTCGAGATGCCCATTTTGGACATGACCTTGAGGATACCCTTGCCGATGGACTTGATGTAGCGATAGACGACCTCATGTGCATCCACCTCCGGCGGGAATTCGCGGCGCCGGTGCATGTCGAGCAGCGTATCGAAGGCGAGATAGGGGTTGATCGCCTCGGCGCCATAGCCCGCCAGGCAGCAGAAATGATGCACCTCGCGCGGCTCGCCCGATTCCACCACCAGGCCGACCGAGGTGCGCAAGCCCTTGCGGATGAGGTGATGGTGAACCGCAGCCGTCGCCAGGAGGGCCGGGATCGGGATGCGGTCCGGGCCGACCTGGCGGTCCGACAGGATGATGATGTTGTAGCCGCCGTGGACGGCCGCCTCCGCACGGTCGCACAGCCGCTCGATCGCGCCGTGCATGCCCGCCGGGCCTTCGCCGGTGTTATAGGTGATGTCGAGCGTCTTGGTGTCGAACCTGTCCTCGGTATGGCCGATGGAACGGATCTTCTCCAGATCGCCATTGGTGAGGATCGGCTGGCGCACTTCCAGGCGCTTGCGCCGCGAGGTGCCGACAAGGTCGAAAATGTTGGGCCGCGGGCCGATGAACGAGACGAGGCTCATCACCAGCTCCTCGCGGATCGGGTCGATCGGCGGGTTGGTCACCTGCGCGAAGTTCTGCTTGAAATAGGTGTAGAGCAGCTTCGACTTGTCCGACATGGCTGAGATCGGCGTGTCGGTGCCCATCGAGCCGATCGCCTCCTGGCCGGTCGTCGCCATCGGCGCCATCAGGATCTTGGTATCCTCCTGCGTGTAGCCGAAGGTCTGCTGCCGGTCGAGCAGGCTTACATCCTTGCGCAGCGCCCGCGGCTCCACCGGGTTCAGATCTTCCAGGATGAGCTGCGTGTTCTTCAGCCACTGCTTGTAGGGATGGCGCTGCGCGATCTCGGACTTGATCTCCTCGTCCGAAACGATGCGCCCCTCTTCCATATCGATCAAGAGCATGCGGCCCGGCTGCAGGCGCCACTTCTTGACGACCTTCTTCTCGTCGACCGGCAGGACACCCGCCTCCGACGCCATGATGACGAAATCGTCGTCCGTGACGATATAGCGGGCCGGCCTGAGACCGTTGCGGTCGAGCGTCGCGCCGATCTGCCGGCCATCGGTGAAGGCGACGGCCGCCGGACCGTCCCACGGCTCCATCAGCGCGGCATGATATTCGTAGAACGCCTTGCGCTCCTCGCTCATCAGCTTGTTGCCCGACCATGCCTCGGGGATCAGCATCATCATGGCATGCGGCAGCGAATAGCCGCCCTGGAACAGGAATTCGAGCGCGTTGTCGAAGCAGGCCGTGTCCGACTGCCCCTCATAGGAGATCGGCCACAGCTTGGAGATGTCGTTGCCGAAGAGCTCGGAATCGACCGAGGCCTGCCGCGCCGCCATCCAGTTGACATTGCCGCGCAGCGTGTTGATCTCGCCATTGTGCGCGACCATCCGATAGGGGTGGGCGAGCTTCCAGGACGGGAAGGTGTTGGTCGAAAAGCGCTGGTGCACCAGAGCCACCGCGCTTTCGAAACGCGGATCCTTCAAGTCTTTGTAATAGGCACCAACCTGATAGGCCAGGAACATGCCCTTGTAGACGATGGTGCGCGACGACATCGACACGATGTAGAAGCCGTTGTCGCGCCCGTCCGTCTCCTGGAAGATGCGGTTGGAGATGACCTTGCGCAGCACGAACAGGCGGCGCTCGAAATCGTCATCCGTCGCGATGCTCGGGTTGCGGCCGATGAAGACCTGCCGGTGATAGGGTTCGGTCGCCACGATATCCGGCGCCTTCGACAGCGACGAATTGTCGACCGGAACATCGCGGAAACCGATGAGCGTCTGCCCCTCGGCAGCGATCACTTCCTCAATCACAGCCTCGATATGCGCACGCTGCTCGGCGTCCTGCGGCATGAAGAGATAGCCCACGGCATACTGTCCGGCAGGCGGCAGCTCGATGCCCTGCACCGCCATTTCCTCGCGGAAGAACCGATCGGGGATCTGCACCAGCATGCCCGCGCCATCGCCCATCAGCGGATCGGCGCCCACCGCACCGCGATGGGTGAGGTTTTCCAGCATCAAAAGGCCGTCATTGACCACCTGATGCGACTTCACACCCTTCATATGCGCGATGAAACCGACGCCGCACGCATCGTGCTCGTTGCGCGGATCGTAAAGCCCCTGGCGGGCAGGAAATCCTGCCGGCGTCGTTCGCCTCAGAGTTCGTGACGTTTTGGCGGTTTTGACCGCGCGGTTCTGCACGGCCTGCTGAAGCTCGGTCGTTACAGATGGCGTCAATTCCGTCATCGTCATTTCCTCCTGTTTCAAGCCCCTTCAGGGGCGGTCATTCTTATCAGGGGGAATATGGTTGATTCCACCCCGCGTCCATGCGGCATATAACTGCAAGAGCATTTGCGAAGCGGGCGATATATGATTTTCACCCGCATTCCCTGCGCTTTTGCGCCAGCAGGACGGCGCCGGACCGCTTGTTCATCCGGCCTGTCCATCCTGCAGACCTGCCCGCGACAAAACCCGGACAGAAACGTGATACGCCTCCATCCGAGACTAAGTCGGTTAAATAAGACAGCATTGCTGTCCTATATTCTATGACAGAAATTATGCCCCACCACAAGATGGAAAAGCAAAATAAAATCATCCAATCCGAAATAATATTGCGCTATCGAGCATATGGCGTTTCTGAAATTGTCCTTCACGGGATTTCCACGGCGTTTCCGGTGGATTGCTAGCGGAATTCTCTAGGCCGCGGACGATAGCCGTTTACCACGGGGCGAATGATCTCAGCCCAGCCTTTCCTATGGACAGCCGGCCACGGCGCGGTGCAAGAAGAGCGCGCTACGTGACGCGCCATCCGGAGGGATTGAATGAATTTCGCATCCGATAATTGGGCGGGTGCCCATCCCAAAATCGCCGAGAGCCTGACCCGCCATGCCGGCGGCTTTGCCGCTTCCTATGGCGCAAGCGATCTCGACCGCGCCGTGGAAAAGCGCTTCAATGAGATCTTCGAGCGCGAGGTGGCCGTTTTCTTCGTCGCAACCGGCACGGCCGCCAATTCGCTGGCGCTGGCGAGCGTCAATCGGCCGGGCGGCGTCTCCTTCTGCCATCGTGAAGCCCACGCCATCGAGGACGAATGCGGCGCACCCGAATATTTCACCGGCGGCGCCCGCCTGCATCCGGTCGATGGCGCGCTTGGCCGCATCGATCCCGCCAATCTGAAACGGGAACTGAAGCGCTTCAACCCGGCCTTCATCCACGCCGGCCAGCCGATGGCTGTCTCCATCACGCAAGCGACCGAAGTCGGCACGCTCTACAGCCTCGCCGATATCGCCGGCATCTCCGCCATCTGTCGCGACCACGGCCTGCCGCTGCATATGGATGGCGCACGTTTTGCCAATGCGCTCGTTTCGCTCGGGTGCTCCCCGGCTGACATGACCTGGCGGCAGGGCGTCGACATCGTCTCCTTCGGCGGCACGAAAAACGGCTGCTGGTGTGCCGAAGCGCTGGTGTTCATGGATCCGGCGCAGGCGAAGGACCTGCCCTTCATCCGCAAGCGCGCTGCCCAGCTCTTTTCCAAGACCCGCTTCATCGCCGCGCAGTTCGATGCTTATTTCGATGGCGACCTCTGGCTCGAGCTCGCAACCCACGCCAATGCGCTTGCCGCACGGCTTGCCGACCATATTCGTGCATCCGAACGCATCCGCTTGGCCTGGCCGACGCAGGCCAACGAGGTTTTCGCCATCATGAAGAAGAGCGTCAGCGAAAAGCTGCACCTTGAGGGCGCCGTCTTCTATGACTGGAACCCGCCGCACTCGGAGATGGACCGTGTCGAGGAGGGAGAGATTTTCGCCCGCTTCGTGACGAGTTTCGCCACCTCGGAGGATGAGGTGGACCGGTTCGGCGAACTGATCGCCTGAACAATAGGACAACAAAAAAGCGGCGCCCGAAGGCGCCGCTCTCATTTCCGGCCGGGAATGATTATTCCGCGGCCTTGGTCTCGATCTGCTTGGCTTTCTCGGAAGAAACAGCCGTTACAGCGATCTTGCGCGGCTTCAGATTCTCAGGAATCTCGCGCTTCAGATCGATGTGCAGCAGGCCGTTCTTAAGGCTTGCGCCGCTGACTTCGACGAAATCGGCAAGCTGGAAGCGGCGCTCGAAGGCGCGCGCGGCAATGCCGCGGTAGAGCACTTCCGTGCCCGTGTCGGCGCTCTCCTCGGCCTTCTGGCCCTTGACGGTCAGCTGGTTGCGATGAGCCTCGATTTCGATCTCGTCCTCCGAGAAGCCGGCAACGGCCATCGTGATGCGATAGGCATTTTCACCCGTCCGCTCAATATTATAGGGCGGATAGGTCTGCGCGCCTTCAGGCTGCGCGAGCGAATCGAGCATCGTGAAGAGCCGGTCGAAACCGACGGTGGAACGATAGAGCGGTGAAAAATCAACGTGACGCATGGGTAAGCCCTCCTTTAGAGCGACATGTTTGCGTTTTGGCCCCAGCATCGGCCCGAAAATCGGTTTTCGATTTTTGGAAAGCCCGATGCGCATTCAAACCTTGAAAATTCCCGTTCATCGGCAAATTTTCTTGGGCCAGCAGCCCCTTATGGCGGCTGCAAACAATGATTTGGTGGTGTTGTTTCATGATTTCAAGGGGATGAAGCACCCCCTGAAAACAGCACTTTTTTGCTGTGGGTATCGCTGAACGCCAGATGAATGCCGTCTTCGGCCTTTATTCAGCTAGTGGGGCTTAATCTCCCATCATGTCGGGAAAGTTCCGGCACTTAAAAGGAACAGGTCAATGAAAAAGGCTATTCTGGCCATCGCCGCCGCCGCAACACTAGCAGTTGGCTTTTCCGCCCCCGCTTTTGCCGGGCAATCGGGTATCATCCTGGCCCAGGGTTGGGATGACGACTATTACCGCGACGCCCCTCCCCCGCCGCCGCCCGGTTACCGGCTGGAACGCCGCGACCGCGACTGGCGTCCGGATGACGGCTGGCGGCGTGACCGCCACTGGCGGGACCGCGACCGCTATGGCGACGAGATCATCAGCCCCCGCCGCGTCGCCAGGATGCTGGAGCGCCGCGGCTACGCGGTCGGCGATATCGATCTGCGCCGCGGCCGCTATTTCGTCCGCGCCACACGGCCCAGCGGACGCCGCGTGATCCTGATCGTCGATGCACGCAACGGCCGCATTCTGGACGAGCAGCGTGCCGGCGGCCCGCGCCGCACGGGGCTGACCATCGAAATCAACCCGTAACACCAAACAGCCTGCCTGATGTAACGTCCCTTCCAGACGGCAGGTCAGCCGGAAGTTCCATGATGGAGCTTCCGGCTCACGGCTTTTGCAGCCATCCATCGGTGCATTGTCATTTGACCTTTCCCATGGTGCGGCCTATCGATGGGCGATCGTGTCAATCCGGGACGTCGTAGCCAGGGCCGCATGGCTGATCTTCTCTTCGAAACCGATGCCAACCAGATCCCCCCTGGTACCCGCTCCGGCATGCTGGAGATGCGGGACGGCAAGAAGCTGCGCTATGCCGTCACCCAGGCCGCCAGCCGCCCGCCGCACGGCACGGTCCTCCTGCTGCACGGCCGCAACGAATGCGTCGAGAAATATTTCGAGACGATCGCCGACCTCGCCGGACGCGGCTTTACGGTGGTGTGTTTCGACTGGCGCGGCCAGGGCGGATCGAGCCGCATGATCCGCGACGCCATGCGTGGCCATGTCAACCGTTTCGACGACTATGTCTCCGATCTCGACGAGGTTTTCCGCGATCTCATCCTGCCGGATTGCCCGCCGCCCTTCTATATCCTTGCCCATTCGGCCGGCTCGCTCGTCTCGCTGCTCGCCGCCCCGGTGCTCGCCAATCGCGTGCGCCGCATGGTGCTGATCGCCCCGCTGCTCGGCCTTCCCGGCTCGCCTTTCTCCATCGGGTGCATCCGCTTCGCCACCCGCTCGCTCAGCCTGATCGGCTTGGGCAGACGTTATGCCGCAAACAGCCGTTATCAGGCAGGCGGCAGACCCTTTGCCGGCAATCCGCTGACCAGCGATCCCGCCCGCTATATACGCAATGCCGAAATCATCCGCAGCCAGCCGCAACTTGGGCTGGGCGGGCCGACGGTGCGTTGGGTCTCGGCGGCGCTTCAGGCGATCGACCGGGTGCATGAGCCCGATTTCATCGCGGGCATCACCATCCCCACGCTCATCATTGCCGCCGGTGCCGATAGCGTCGTCTCGACCCCGGCCATCGAGCGCTTCGCCACACGTTTTCGCAATGGCACGCTCCTGACCATCGATGGCGCCCGACATGAAATCCTGCAGGAAGCCGACTTCTATCGCGAGCAGCTGCTTGCCGCCTTCGATGCCTTCATACCGGGTTCGGAGGAACCCGCGATGACGACCGCCATCGAGCCGGCCGAAAACATCCAGCTTTGATCAGCCTGCATTGAGGAGATCGAGCGCCGCCTTGTGCAGTTCCGGCGTGGCGGCGGCAATGATATCGCCCCCCTTCTCGGCCGGGCCGCCGTCCCAGCGCGTCACCACGCCACCGGCCTTCTCGATGATCGGGATCAGCGCCACGATATCATAGGGCTGCAGGCCGGCTTCCACCGCAATATCGACAAAGCCCGCCGCCACCATCGCGAAGGCATAGCAGTCCACGCCATAGCGCGGCAGCCGCACCACCGCCTCAAGCCGATCATAGGCAAGGCGCTTGGCCTCCTTGTAGAGCGCCGGCGTGGTGGTGAACAGCGTGGCATCGGCAAGCGCCACCGTGTCCCGCGTCTTCAGGCGCTTCGGTTCCTCAGCCTTGCCGTTGCACAGGCGCTCGTAAAACGCGCCCTCGCCATCGCAATAGAAGAATTCACCGGTAAAGGGCTGCGACATCAGCCCGGCTTGCGCCTTGCCGTCCACCGTCAGCCCCACCAGCGTGCCCCAGACCGGCAGGCCGGAGATGAAGGCGCGCGTCCCGTCGATCGGATCGATCACCCAGACGTGGCTGTTATCGAGATTTTCCGATCCATGCTCTTCCCCCAGGATGCCATGATCGGGATAGGCACTGCGGATGACCGCCCGGATCGCCCGCTCTGCCTCGCGGTCGGCTTCCGTCACCGGATCGAACCCGGCCGCATATTTGTTGTCCACCGATACCGGGTTGCGGAATCGCGGAAGGGTTTCGGCAGCCGCGGCCTCGGCGATCTGCACAAGAAATGATTTTTCGACGACCAAACCGGCCTCCTGACAGGGGTAGAAGATTGCAATCAAGGCAAATGCCATAAAATCCGCCTGAAGTTTAGGCAATTGCAAAAAATGCACAAATTATCGCTTTTTTACTTGACCCTTTGTGCATCGCAGCATAGAGTAATCATCAGACAGGGCTTCCTGTCTATGCCCTCCTTGGGCGTTTCCTCCCTAGACTTCGGCCGCCTACGGGCGGTCTTTTTTTGCCTGTTTCACGGCGTTGATTGCCGGACAAGCCGGCACTCCGCACCGTGATTACAGCAATGGTCAGGAAAGCGAAACGGTGTTTTGGCCGCTATTCCGCGGCAAGCGGCGGCATGCCGAAATGATAGTCCGGCAATGAGGAGATATCCGCCAGAAAGAGATCGAGATCCCGGCGCAGCTGATCGAAGCCGGAGCTCTTCTCGAACGTGCGCTCGTTGAGGTAGAGGCCTCGATTGACTTCGATCTGCAGCGCGTGGAAACCCTTCGCCGGCCGGCCGTAATGTTCGGTGATATAGCCGCCCGCATAGGGCTTGTTGTGCGAGACCGCATAGCCCATGTCGCGCAGAAGCTCGATCGCCACGGCAGACAGCGCATCGCTGCACGACATGCCGAACCGGTCACCGACGATGAAATCGGGCCGTCCGATACCGTCCCCCACCCGGATACCCGCCGGCATGGAATGGCAGTCGACCAGCACACAATAGCCGAAACGGCGATGCGTATCGGCGATGAGCCGGCTCAAAACGGCGTGATAGGGCTTGTAGAGCCCCTCGATCCGCTCCAGCGCTTCCGTCAGCGGCAATTTGCCGGGATAGATATCCTGCCCCTCGCCGACCAGGCGCGGCACCGTGCCGAGCCCGCCCGCAACCCGCGCCGACTGCGCATTGGCATAGGGCGGCAGCGGCTCGGTGAACATGCGGGGATCAAGTTCATAGGGCTCACGGTTGACGTCGAGATAGGCGCGCGGGAAATGCGCCAAAAGCATCGGCGCACCGAGCGCCACGGCGCCGCCGAACAGCTCCTCGACATAGCAATCCTCGGATCGACGGATCGCATGCTGGTCGAGCCTGGAAGAGGCAAGAAAGCGGGGCGGATAATAACGCCCGCTATGCGGCGAATCGAACACGAAGGGAATGCGCTGTTCCGCCGGTGCACGAATCTCATGCGGCGGAACCAGGGAAAATTCGCACTCCACTGTCATCGGCCCAACACTATCCCTCGATCATCGTCCCAGGTGTCGCAATGGAGGCCACCCGTCAAACGGCCATGTCATTGGGAGAAATTGCCAGCAGAAGCCCATGCTGTCCAGCCCTCCGGCGAGTGCCGGCGCTCCGCTCCCGGCAATGTGACCGGCCGCACTTTCGGTCCCCCACAGCCCGACGCCTTCGTTCGGCACTATTGTCAAGGCTCGTATTTATCCGATATTTACCAAAAAGGCGTTTCTTGAAATGGGTTGAGTCGCCCGCTGCGCCGTGACAGGCAAGCGGTAGTGCGGCCGGAAATTTCGGACGGAGCAATGAAAAGAATCCTTCTTGCGGAAGATGACAATGATATGCGCCGCTTTCTGGTGAAAGCGCTGGAGAAAGCGGGCTATCATGTGACCCATTTCGACAATGGCGCCAGCGCCTATGAGCGGCTTCGCGAGGAGCCCTTCTCGCTGCTTCTCACCGATATCGTCATGCCCGAAATGGATGGCATCGAGCTGGCGCGCCGCGCCACGGAGATCGATCCCGACCTCAAGGTCATGTTCATCACCGGTTTTGCCGCGGTGGCGCTCAATCCCGATTCCAACGCGCCGCGAGACGCCAAGGTGCTCTCGAAGCCGTTCCATTTGCGTGATCTCGTCAACGAGATCGAGAAGATGCTGGTTGCCGCCTGACCGGCATCCGCCGGGAACGACGAAAAACCGGCGGAACTTCAAAATCAGGCATTGACGGGCGCATGCCGATGTGGTGTATGCGCCCTCGTCGGATGGGCGTGTAGCTCAGCGGGAGAGCACTACGTTGACATCGTAGGGGTCACAGGTTCAATCCCTGTCACGCCCACCATCCTTTCAAAAATCCCATACATCGCGGCAGCCGGCACTCTCGGACAAGAGTCGTCGCGAATTGCCAGTCCTATATTGACCGAACACATCGCTGACGGATGTTCGGGTCAACAGGGCAGAGAAGGACTTGCGTGCATCTCATTTGAGAGACATAGTCGGATCAAAGAGAGAAGGATTAGAAATCCGATGGCACAAACTTCGATGCTCCACGTTCGCGTGGACGACAAGCTCAAAGCCGAGGCGGCGGAAAAGCTTGCCAATGTCGGCCTGACCGTTTCAGATGCCGTGCGCATCCTGCTGACCCGTGTTGCGAAGGAGGGTGGTTTGCCCGCCGGCCTGACAGTCGACCCGGAAGCTTATGACGCATGGTTCAGGGCGAAAGTCCAGGAAGCGCTTGACGATACACGGCCGGCGATGCCGCATCAGCAAGTCATGGACGAGGCGCAAGCCTTGATCGACAGGAAACGTCGTGCCCGTTCTTGAGTGGCGGCAGACGGCCCTTGCCGATCTGCTGGCGATCATCGACTACATCTCTGACGATAATCCGGATGCCGCCCAGAGACTGAAAGACGACATTGAGGCCAAGGCCGCAAAGCTACCGGAGCATCCCAAGCTCTATCGTTCCGGGCGTGTTCCCGGAACGCGAGAGATGGTCGTGCGGACAAATTATGTTGTGGTCTATATCGAGGATGCGCGAGCGGTAACGATTCTGCGCGTTCTGCATGCGGCGCAGCAATGGCCTCCAGCCCAAGAATAGGAACTACGGTCGCGTACGACAGCAGAGCAATCCGCAATATTTCTCCGCTTAGGCCCGCTCATATGCGGCCCCGTACGACCCTTTCAGAAAGCCGTTGGAGAAAGCCGTGCCGGGCAGGAGCGCCGCAAGGGCATGCTCCGCCTCCTGCCCATCCACTTGCCCATCGAGAACCCGCCGGAAGAGCTCGGCCACCGCAACCATATTGCCGCCATGCGGCGACAGGCGGAAAGAGGTGACACCGGCCGAAACAAGCTGCCCGATATTCTCCAGAAGGTTGCAACAGGTGGAGGAAAGCGTCTGCACGCCGTTGACCGCAAGGAAGGCTTCGCCGTCGAGCGTGTCCACCTCCAGCCCGTCCGGGTCCTCGCCGCAGACGAACTGGCAATTGTCCTTGGCCAGGCCATGCACCCGTGCGTGATAGCAACGCCCCGAGATGGCGAGCGGCACCCGGCCGAAAGCCCAGACCTCCGGCTCGATGCCCTCAACAACCGCCGCCCGCGAAAGCGTCTCGATGGAGGCGAGCGGCAGTTCGGGAGGCAGGCAGATGCGCGTGGCGCCACGCTGCGCGAGCCAAGCGAGCGTCCCTTCATTATAGACGTTGATCAGCGGGCCGACCGTGAAGGGCCGCCCACGGTCGAGATGAAAAAGCATGGTGAGGTCATTGACCTCGACTTCCAGATTGTCATGGACGGCGAGATCGGCGCACATCTGCCGCTCGCGCTTCAGGGTGACGAGCGCCAGCGAGGAAAGGATGACCTCTTTTCCCGCCCGCTGCAGCCGCTCGATCGCATCGGGAATGCGATCGGCATAAAAGGGCAGGCGCTTGGAGCAGACCACCTCGCCGAGACAGACGCGGTCGACCGATGCCTCGTCCGCGACACGGGCGTAGAAATCGCCCCACTGATCGGCGCTCCAATTGAAGAGCAGCGAACCGAGCGTAAGGGTGGGGCGTGTCGTCATATGCTTCTCTTTCATCGCCATGTCTTGCGGTAAGCGCCGGCGGTCGTCGTCTGGCCTTCGCTCAAATGCTGCAGCACACCGGCAGGAATGGGCTCTCCTGCCATCTGCGCATCAACCGCCCGGCGGAAACTCGCCACCACGTCGCGGATATAGGAGCGGCTACGCTGCCGCCCCTCGATCTTGAAGGCGCTGACACCCGCCTGCACCAGTTGCGGAATGAGCGTTGCCGCGTCGAGGCTGACCGGGTCTTCGAAAACATGTCCACGATAACGCCCCGCGGAAAAGCATCCCTTGCACAGGGTCGGATAAGGCGCCGGCTCATGCCTCGGCACGCGGTCGATGGTGAAATCCCCGAGCCGCGAGACGAGTTCGCCCCTTTCCTCGCGGTAGTGCACGTGGCTTGCCGGAGAGCACACGCCATTCATGTTGGGCGATTTGCCAGTGGCATAAGAAGAGAGCGAGCACCGCCCCTCTGCCATTACGCACAGGCCGCCGAAGACGAAAACCTCCGTCTCGCAAGCCACCTCCCGGTTGATCGCCGCGATCTCGTTGACGGTGAGCACGCGCGGCAGCACCACGCGCCTGACGCCGAATTCCTCCACATAGAAGCGGATCGCATCCGCATTCGCCGCTGCCGCTTGCACGGAGAGATGCCGCCTCAGATCGGGATGGTGCTCCCCGGCATAGGCGAGAAGCCCGATATCGGCGAGGATGACGGCATCGGCATCGGCGCGCACAGCACTGTCGATGGCCCGATGCCATAACTCCGCCGCTCCTGCCCGGGGAAAGGTATTGATGGCGACCAGAACGCGGGCGCCGCCGGCATGGGCATAGCGCACGCTTTCTGCCATTTCCTCCGGCGTGAAATTGAGCCCGGGAAAATTGCGCGCATTGGTTTCGTCGCAAAACCCGCAATAGACGCTGTCGGCACCGGCATCGACGGCAGCGCGCAGCGCTGCGGGCGTACCCGCCGGGCAGACGAGTTCCGGGCGGCGGCCATTCTGCATGTTTCAACTCCTGTCCCAACGCGTCAATGTAAGCCCGGTCAGGCGGGATGCCGTCGGCACCAGGCCTCTGGCGATCCGCTCGATCCCTTCCCCCTTCGCGCCGAACATCGCCGCCATCTCCGCGACGAGATCGAGCTCGGCATCGTCAAGCGCGTTGCGCAGGCCCAGCACCGCTTCCGTATCGCCCTCGATGACGATGTCGCGGGAGAAGAAGAGTGCATCGCCATCCGCCGCGCCGTGGACCATGTCGAGGAGCCCGGCCAGCGTACCGGCAATCCGTGCATCCCACCCGCCCGAACCATCCCGGCGCAGCACCATGATTCGCGGTTGGTCGCGGCGGGGCATTATCCGGAAGACGAAAGGCAGATCGGTCGGATCTACGAGGAAGATCTTTTCACCCTGCACGCCGAGCCGGGCGAAAAGGCCGGGCTTGCGCCGTCCCACGCTTGTCACGAGCCGTTGCAGCGCAAATTCCAGGGGAGCCAGAGGCAATGGCGAGAGGATGAGCCGGAGCACGCCGGAAAGGACGGGGATGGCAGGTGTATCGGTCATGCCAGGCAAAGAGCAGGGAAAAGCGCCCTCGTCTTTGCGCTGGCGCAAAGACATCGAACGGGCGTGACGGGCATGGAACCCGCCCGAGGAGAAAACCCATGCCCATCCGCGATCTCCCCCCTTTCAGGAACCTGCGTGACTTTCTCGGCTACCTTGCGGCCGAGGATGATCTCGCCTCTATCAAGGCGCCGGTTTCGCTCGTCCATGAGATGACGGAAATCCACCGCCGCGTGCTGGCGGATGGCGGCCCGGCCCTGCGTTTCGACCGCGCGACCCAAGCGGATGGCGACCCGGCGACCATGCCCGTTATCGTCAATCTCTTTGGAACGGTCCGCCGCGTCGCCGCCGGTCTTGGCGTTTTGCCCGAGCACCTTCCCGCCCTCGGCGAAGCGCTCGCGTCATTACGAGGGCCGCAGCCTGTCAACGGCCTTCGCGATGCAATGAGCCGGTTGCCTATGCTCAAGGCCGCGTTGCGCACGCGCGCGCAAGTCCTGTCCCGCCCGCCGGTACAGGCCGTCATCCGCCGTAGCGCCGATATCGATCTGGGCGGCCTCCCGATCCAGACTTGCTGGCCGGGGGAGCCCGCTCCGCTCATCACCTGGCCGCTCGTCATCACCCGCCCGCCGGAGGCACAAGCTAGTGACATTGTGGGCCTGAACGTCGGCGTCTACCGCATACAGACGCTCTCTCGCGATCGCCTGATCATGCGCTGGCTGGCGCATCGTGGCGGCGCGGCGCATCACCGCCTCTGGGCTGCACAAGGCAAGGATACGCCGGTTGCCATCGCCATCGGCGCCGACCCCGCCACCATGCTGGCCGCCACACTGCCGCTTCCCGAGACACTGTCGGAGATGAGCTTTGCCGGCCTCCTTCGCGGCGGGCGTCCGCGCGTCGCTCCGGCCGTCAGTGTGCCGCTGATGGTCCCCGCCGATGCCGAAATCGTCATCGAGGGCTGGGTTTCTGCAACCGAAACGGCCCCGGAAGGCCCCTATGGCGACCATACCGGCTATTATAATCAGGTGGAGCAGTTCCCGGTGATGCGGGTGACGGCGATCACCACACGCGCCGATCCCCTCTATGTCTCGACCTTCACCGGCCGCCCGCCCGATGAACCCTCAATTATCGGCGAAGCGATGAACCATCTCGCCGTACCGCTGATCCGCCAGCAGATGCCGGAGATCAGGGACATCTATTTCCCGCCACATGCCTGTTCCTACCGGCTGGCGGTGGTGTCTATCCGCAAGCGCTATCCAGGCCAGGCGCGCCGGGTGATGGCCGGCCTCTGGGGGATGCTGCCGCAGTTCAGCTATACCAAGGGCATCGTCGTCGTGGACGACGATATCCACGTGCGAAGCGGCGCCGATGTTCTGTGGGCCATATCGACACGTGCCGATCCCTCCCGCGACCTCATGCTGCTGGAACGCACCCCGATCGATCATCTCGACTTCGCCTCGCCGGAGCCCGGCCTCGGCGGCAAGCTCGGCATCGACGCCACAACCAAGTTAGGCAGCGAAACCGCGCGCGAATGGGGCCGGCCGCTTGTTATGTCCGCCGAAATTACCGCAAAGATCGACGCCCTCTGGCCACATCTCGGCCTTCAAATAGGAGCGGGGCAATGACAGCGCGCGTCGTCGTCGGCATCAGCGGCGCATCGGGCGCGGCCATCGGAGTTGAGATCGTCCGGACACTCCTTAATCTCGGCGCAACCATCGATCTCGTCATATCGGGCGCCGCCGAACGGACGATCTCCGAGGAACTCGGCCCTCACGCCCTCGCCGATATCAACGCCCTTCCCGTCAGCAGGCATGATCCGTCCGATATCGGCGCGAGCATCGCCTCCGGCTCCGCCCAGACCGCGGGCATGATCGTGGCACCCTGCTCCATGCGTACAGTCTCCGCCATTGCCCATTCGCTCTCCGATAATCTTCTGGTGCGGGCAGCCGACGTGCATCTGAAGGAGCGCCGTCCGCTCGTCCTGATCGCCCGCGAAACGCCGCTGCATCTCGGTCATCTCCGTGCGATGACGGCAGTCACCGAGATGGGCGCGATCGTCATGCCGCCGGTGCCGGCCTTCTATCTGAAGCCAACCGGCATTGACGAGATCATCGAGCAGATCGCGCGCCGTGCTGTCGATTTGTTGCAGGTCGCTCCGGCGACAGCGACGCCGTGGAACGGCAATAATGCGTCAAAACTGACCTGAAACCGGTCCAAAAATCACGATTTTTCCGTCTGGAATTCGGTGATTTTTCCCTGAAAATCGATGAAAAACACATCGATTTTTCTCATTTTCATCACCACCTCACGCGCCTGTTCCGGCCCCATCAGGCTGAAAGCGGTGGAGAGCGCATCCGCTTCCTCGGCGCACCGCCCCACCACGGTGACGCTGGAATAGCTCTCCGCCGAAAGGCCGCTCAGGGGATCGAGAAGATGATTATAGCGCCCGCTATCCTCGAAGCGGAAGCCGAGCGGGCTTGACGTCGCGACCGCCCGGTCCCTGATCTCGATGATTTTTGCTACTTCGCCGCTCTTGAGCGGATCATCGATCCCCACCCGCCATGCGCTGCCGTCGGCGGCCGTGCCGAGCGCACGGCACTCGCCCATATCGGCGAGGCACGAGGTCAATCCTGCCGCCTTGATCATGTCGACGATGCGATCCGTGATAGAGCCCTGCGCAATGCCATTGAGCGTCAGCCCCATGCCCGGTCTGGCAAAGGCGATGCGGTTGCGGTCCACCAGGAGACCGTCGAACCCGACATTCGGAAGTGCCGCAGCAACGCTCCGCTCCAGCGCTCCTGCGTCGCTTGCCCTGGAAGCGAAATGCCGCCGATACGTCTCCCACAGCGGCTGCACGGTCGGGTCGAACATGCCATCGGTGATCTCCCAATAGGCACGGCAGGCGTAAAGCAGCTCCACCAGTTCCCGGGAGGGAGAATCGATAGCACCGTCGCGGTTGAGGACGGCGATCTCGGAATCGGGAAGATAGAGGCTGAATATCCGTTCCAGCCGCCGGATCTCCGCCTCGATCCTCTCGATCAGGCGATGCGCTTCCGCCGGGTTGGGATGATTGAGCGTAAGGCTGGCGGCGGCACCGAGCGCCCTACCCTGCCAATGGACAACAGTGGGAACGGCAGCGCGAACACCGGCAGGCAGCAACGCCAATCCCGCCGTTGCGGCGCTGATCCGGAGCATGCGACGCCGTGAAAGTCGGGTTTGCATCTCACATCTCCTCCCGTCCCGCCGTGGCGGTCGACATGCTCGTCTCCGTCGCGCTCTCGCTGCCCAGAATGTAGTTCTTCGGTATCTCGGCCAAAGTGACGATCACACCGCCATGCTGCTTTGCGAACGCCTGGGCCGCAGCCGCGGTCGAGAACGGCACCGCCTCGTCGGCGCCCATGCCGCCCTTCAGTTTGCTTTCGATAACGAAGAAGGCCTTCGATGCCTCGACCCAATTGTCAGAACCGGGATTATCCCAGCTCGGCGCTTTGCCCATATCCGAAACGAACACGCCCCTTACATCCTTCGCCTCCTCCGGCAGCAGGGTGAAAGCGATGGCATCGCGCGCGGAGGAGAACCAGATCGGCTGGTCATAGCTCGCCACGATGGCCTGTCCCTTGGGGCCGGGATGCTCCAGCACGTTCATCCCGCAATAATGGCCGAGCGCCTCCTCCGTCAGTGAAAAGGGCTTGGGCGGCGCCCCTGCCCCCCGCTCGCAGGCCTGCAGGGAAAGGGCCAGGGCCACGGCCGCCGCTGCCATCAGGAAGTGTTTCATAGCTCTCTCCTCGAGAAGGCAAGCCCCGCAAAGGCAAGCGGGAGAAATATCCAGGCGACCAGCGCAACAAGCAGCGCCGGCGCGTTGAGCGCACTGCTCTCGCCGAGCCCCGCCATGCCCGCCAGCATGCTTGCCGAACCCGAACCGGCGAGGTTCAGCAGCCGGTAGATATCCGCGGGATTGAAGAGCAGCACCGCATCGAGCATCGACGCCGTGATCACCCTTCCCTGATCGAGGACCAAGAGACCAAGCAGCGCCATATCGAAGAGCAGCACGAAGAAGAGCCATACGCCGATGGCCGCGCCCGCCGCTGAACCCCTGTTGGCGGCAAGGGCGCTGATCAGATACCCGATGGCGACGAACACGCCGCCCAGCACGACCGATGAAGCGATCATGCCGAGAAAAGCGGTGAAGCTGCCAAGATTGACCGACCTGCCGGTCAGCGGCAGCGACGCCGCGGCCAGGCCGTAGCCGATGGTGGTGGCGAAGGCGAGAATGGCGACATGGCCGATGAATTTTCCGAGCAGGATTTGCCAGCGCGCCAGCGGATAGGAGAGGAGCAACAGCATCGTCCCCCGCTCCACCTCGCCCACCAGCGCATCGTGCGAGATGAGCAGCGCGATCAGCGGCACCAGAAAGATGGTGAGGCTGGAAAGGCTGACGATGACGATATCGAGCGGCTCGACGCCCACGTTCCCCGTTGGCGCGCTGCCCAGGAAGGTGAGCGTCAGCGCCAGCATTGCCAGAAGCGCGGTCGCCGCGACGACCCACCGATTACGCAGGCCTTCCTGCACCTCTTTCCAGGCGATGATGAGCACGCTTTTCATGCCGTTCTCCCGTTCAGAAAATGCGCGTAAAGCTCGTCCAGCGAGGGCGGCAGCACGTCGATGTCGAGGACACGATCCTCAAGCGCGGCGGCATGATGAATGAAACGGACCTTTCTCGAATGCGGCAGTTCCACCTCGATTACCGTATCGCTCAGGCGCCGATGAGAGCCATTGAGCCTGAGATGCGTTTCCACCCGCTGCAATTCGCCGGGCGCCGTCCTTAGGCGGATACGCGCCGGAATGCTGGCGATGCTACGCAGCTCCTCGATGGAACCATCGGCGATTTTGCGGCCGTGATCCATGATCACCACGCGGTCCGCCCGGCCCTCCATCTCGGCAAGGGCATGCGAGGAGATGAGGACGGTCGAGCCTTCATCCCGCAACGTTCCAACGATGTCGTAGAAATGCTGCCGCAGCGCGGGATCGAGACCCGTGGTCGGCTCGTCCAGGAGGAGCAGCCGGGGCTTGCCCAGGAGTGCCTGGGCAAGTCCCAGCCTTTGCCGCATCCCCTTGGAATAGGTGCCGACCCGCCGGGTACTTGCTTCCGCGAGCCCAACGCGGTCGAGCAGGTCGCCCACCGCCTTGCTGCTTTCGCCCTTCAGCCGTGCATAAAAGGACAGGGTCTCGCGCCCGGTGAGCGCGGGATTGAATGCCACGTTCTCCGGCAGATACCCCAAGCGCCGCCGCACCGCCGCGTCGCCCCTGGCAGGATCGCTTCCGAGGACCGATATCGTCCCCGCCTCCGGGCGGATGAGGCCTAGCATGAGCTTGATCAGCGTCGTCTTGCCCGCGCCATTATGGCCGACAAGCGCGATCGTCTCGCCTTCTTGCAGCGCGAGCGAAACGTGGTCGGTTGCCGTCCGGGGGCCGTAGCGTTTCACCACGGCTTCGAGGTGAACGGTGGTGCTGTTCCTGTTCGAATTGGAACGGCAGCCCGAGGCGCGCCCCTCTGCCCTGCCGGGTATCTCCCCGGCAGGACGGAGGGGGGCGCCTGGCGATTCGGCCAAAAGATGTCCCTCTTTTGATTCTGTTTCCATTATTGCGTTTCCTTTGTTGCCGGAACCGGCGAAGCCATGAGGGGATGGCTGTCGACCACGCCGCCGGGCAGCACGGCCGGAAACTGCGCCTGGGCCCAGCGGATCACCTGCGTGGCCGGGCTCGTCAGCAGGATCTTGGCGCGCGGTGCGGTCCACAGAACCTTGTCGATCAGATCGTTCGGCCGGTATGGATTGTCGGCTATGCCGTCCCCATCGAGATCGAAAACGGGATTGTCACTCCAGAAATTGCCGCGGCCGCCGCTCGACCAGTCGAGGTTGCGCGTGCCGACATATTTCACCTGGGTTTGATTGGCGATGAAGGCATTGCCGAAGATCGCATTGCCCTCCGAGCCGGCGGTGAAGTGGATACCGATCTCGCAGCCCTCGAAGCGGTTGCCGTGGAAGCGGTTCTTGTTGGCGTTGTACATGAAGACGCATTTCTGCGGCCCGAGGCGCATGCCGCCGGCCGACCGTGCAGGGCTCGCATCCTCATCGACGGCAGAAGCATGGGCGCCGGTGAGCTTGCCGGCATTGGTCCACCGCTCCGCCGGCTGGAGCCGCCCCACAACCACATTGCCGGAAATCTCCGAGCCATTGGCATAATTGAGGAGCAGGCCATGGTCGCGGTCACCATAGGAGTGGTTGCCGGCAATGGTCAGCCGGTTGGAATACATGATCGCGAAGCCGACCGCGTTGCCCTCAGAACGGTTGCCGCGGATTTCGCTGTCATTGGTGTACATATAATGGATGGCGAAGCGCAGGTCGCGGAAGCGGTTGCCCTCGAAAAGATTGTGTCGGCTGCTCACCACATAGATGCCGTCCCGGCCGAAACGGATGTCGTTGCCGATCACCTTGGCGCCTGGCGCATTCCAGACCGAGATTCCGTTGCCCGCCTCGTTCGACCGACCCTCACGGATGCCGGTGATCCTGTTGCCGCGTGCGATCGAACCCTCAGCGCCGTGGAGATAGACGCCGTAGAGATTACCGGAGATATCGTTATTCTCCACGATGCTGCCGGCGGCAGTCTTGGTAACGAACACACCGGCATCCATCGCCTCGAGGTCCCGTCCGGAACCGGTGATATCGAGATCCCGGACGACAACGCCCTTGGCCTTGACGACGACCACACTGCCCGAGCCGTTGCCGACGATCCGCGCGCCGGGTTCTCCGTCGAGCACCAGCTGCTTGTCGATCCCGACCGGCCCCCGGTGGTCGCCATCAAGAAGCACGACGACATCGCCCTCGGCCGCCCGATCGATGGCCGCCTGCAACGGTTCGCCGCCCGCAGGCACCTCGATACGCGCCGCGAGAGCAGGCAATGTCGTGGCGGCGGCAAGAAGCGCCGCCGCCCCAACCAGGTTTATGAGGCGTTGAAGCCGCATCATGGTCACGCAGGCTGAGGTTCTACGAACATTCGCCCCTTCATCTCCATGTGCATGGCATGGCAGAACCAGGAGCAGTAGTACCAGTAGACACCGGGCTTGGTAGCCCGGAAGGTAACCGAGGCCGTCGCCTGCGGGGCAACCTCCATATTGACGCCGTAGTTGACGATGGCGAAGCCGTGGGTCAGATCCTCGACCTCGTCGATATTCGTCACATAGACGGTCACCTCGTCGCCTTGCCGTACGCTGAAGCTCTCCAGACCGAAGGCCGGGGCCGCCGAGGTCATGTAGACGCGCACCTTGTTGCCGTCGCGGATCACCTCCGCCGCAGTCATCAAGTCGATGCCATCGGCCTCCGCCTGCTTCACCGCGTCAGCGAAGAACGGATCGTCCCGCTTCCAGATGCTGACGGGGTTGATCTTGGAATGATGGACAAGGGTCGCATCATGCGGCTCGGCGAAGGTCGGATTGTCGTGTACCAGCACCATCTCTTCGCCCGAGATATCGATGAGCTGATCGTTCTCCGGCTTTAGTGGACCGACGTTCAGATAGCGGTCCTTGGAGAACTTGTTGAGCGAGATCAACCACTTGCCGTCGGCTTCCTTGGTTTGGCCCATGGAGGTGTGGTTATGGCCCGGCTGATAATGCACATCGAGCTTCTGGCGGATCGGATCGACCTTCTCGCCCTGATACGCGCGCTTGGCGTCCTCGATGTTCCACTTGCAGATCTGGCTGTCGATGAAGAGCGTGGTGTAGGCGTTACCGCGGCCGTCATAGGCGGTGTGCAACGGTCCAAGCCCCAGCTCCGGCTCAGCCACCACGGTGTCCCGCGGCTGGATCTTGTCGGCGAAGAGGTCGTCGAACTTGCGCACGTCGAAGACGGTGACGGTCGGCGACAATTTGCCGTTCGCCACCACATGGATGCCGTCGGGCGCCGTATTCATGCCGTGCGGACCGTTCGGCACCGGCACAAAGCGCGTATAGGAGGAACCATGACGGCCATCGATCACCGGCACGCCGTTGATCTCCTTGTAGTCACCCCTGGCGACTGCCGCCTCGATGGCCTTCAGGTCGAAGATGACGACCCAGTCCTGTTCTTTCTCCATCATCTCGGCGAGGTTCACGCCCTCCTCGGAATTGTAGCAGGTGGCAAAGCAATATTTGCCCTGATAATCGGCATCGACATTGTCGAGATTGCCATCCACCATCACCTGCCAGGCGATCTTCATCGTCTCGCCGTCGATGGCGGTGAAGATGGCGTGGTACTTCGTTTTGTCGTCGAGTACCGAGCCGTCATTGGGGATCGGTACCCGGTCCTCGCCATTGGCGAAGACATAACCGGTCTTGGGATATTTCTGCACGCGCAGCCCATGCACCGTATGCTGGTTGGGAAGCTGGATGATCTTGTCGCATTTCATCACGTCGAGGCGGATGCGGCAGACGCGGGTGTTCGCCTTGTCGTTGGCGAAGAGATAGCGCCCGTCATAGGTGCCGTCGGTGAAGGACGGGTGCGGGTGATGGAGATCGCCATTGAGATAGATCCCGCCGCGATCCTCCAGGAACTGGACCGTCTCCGGCAGCAGCCCTTCGGTCAAGATCTTGCGGCTTTCATTGGTGAGGCCCCAGCCGGTGGCGCTGCAGCGGTTGAAGACCGGGATGCGCATCATCTCGCGCATGGAGGGCGCACCCAGCACGCGGATTTCGCCCGAATGGCCTCCGGAAAAGAAGACGTAATATTCGTCGAGCTCGCCGGGCTTCACCTCATACGAATTTGCGGAAGGGCCGCCTTGCGCCCGCGCCGGTGTTACGAATTCGCCGCCGAGCGTCAGCATCCCGCCCGCGCCTGCGGCTCCCGCCGCCGCAATTGCCGCCGTGTTTCCCAGAAGCTGGCGGCGGCTCAGCCTGCTTGTGGTTTCTTCCTGTGACATGAACCCTCTCCTTTTGGGCTTAGATTGTGGGGGATTGGACGGGCTCCGGCGTCTTCACCGGAACACCCCCATGGGTGATGACGGGTTTGGCGGGGCCTTTGCCGCCGCCGGACGAAAGCGCCTGGAACTTCTCGCGTTTGCGGCGCACCTCGATCATGTGCGGGCAGCGCTGGTCGTCGTGATAAAGTTCCTGGCAGTGCATGCAGTAGATGCACTCGTTGACGTTGATCTGCCCTTCCGGATGGATCGCCTGCACCGGGCATTCCTTGGCGCAGCGGTGGCAGGGCGAGCCGCATTCGGCATAGCGCTTCAGCCAGTCGAACATGCGGATGCGGCCGGGAATGGCGAGCGCCGCGCCAAGCGGGCAGAGATAGCGGCAATAGAAGCGCTCGATGAAGAGCCCCGCCACCAGCACCGTCAAGGCGAAGAGGACGAAGGGCCAGTCCCGCACGAATTTGAGGATGATCGCCGTCTTGAACGGCTCCACCTCGGCAAACTGTTCCGCCAGCGCCAGCGAATAGAAGGACAGTCCGAAGAGGCCGAGGAAGATGATGTATTTGATCGGCCAGAGCCGCTCATGCAGGCCGAAGGGGATCTTCACCTGCGGCACGCGCAGCCATTGTGCCAGGTTGTTGGTGAGTTCCTGCAGCGCACCGAACGGGCAGAGCCAGCCGCAGAACGGTCCACGGCCCCAGAAGAGGAGTGCGGCCGCGACCGATGCCCATAGCAGGAAGATCAGCGGCGCGGAAAGGAAGAAGTCCCAGGCGAAGCCCGTCACCAGCGCATTGAAGAATGTCAGAACGTTGACGACCGAGAGCTGCGCGTTGGCATGCCATCCGAGCCAGACGAGCGTGAAAAGCAGGAAACCCCGCCGCACCCAGGCGAAGAGCGTTGGCCGGCGTACCAGCGAGTTCTGGAAGAAGAAGATGCCCGTCAGGATGACGATCGCCGCAACGGTGATCGCCACCGAGACCCGATTCATCTCCCAGATGCGGACCCACAGCGCGGTCTCCTCGGCAATTCCGGATTGGGCCAGGGCTGCATCGTCAGCCACCGGCGCAGCCTTCTCCTGTACCGTGGTCACGATAGGCGCGGCTGCCGGCTTCAGGTATTTTTCGGGCAGCTGATAGCCGAGGGTGAACGGCATGGTCACCTTGTCCCGCGCGCCGATACGGCGATGCGCGAGCAGTTGCAGTTCCCACGGCTCGGCGACCTCGAAATCGAAATCCCGAGGCACGGTAAAGAGCGCGATTTCCTTCAAATGCGGCGCTCCCGCCGCCATGATATCCGCGAGGCGCGTATGATTGCGGTCCCGGAAGCGGACGCCCTGCCCTCCTTGCACAAGCTCGATGCGGTCGAAGATGCCGCCGCGCACATAGCCCGAGCCCTTGAAGGAATAGGCGCCGTCGCCCGCGACGAGGATTGCCTGCTGGCCCGGCTCAAGCCCTTCCTTAAGCCGCTGGAATCCCGTTTCGCCGAGGAGGCTCAGGCCGATCGACGGCACGCTCACTGGCGCGACATAGAGATCGATGAACCGGTCGGCGGGGTTGGCGCTTTCCGGATTTTCTTTTCCTCGCGTCTCGCCCGCACGCAGGAACTCGTCCGTCACCTCGCCCACCGTCAGGCGCAGCGATCGCACCGCCCCTTCGCCGACGAGCGTCTGCCAGTCGGCGACCTCCCGCAGCGCGTCATTGACCTCGCGCGGCCCCGCCGCGACAGTGCTTGCCTGGGACGCGTTTCCGGCCAGCCTGCCGCTGCGGATGATCCTGATCGCCGAGCGGACCACGCTGTCGCCCATGACAAGCACGGTGACAGTCGCACCGCTGACGATATCGACCTGCGGAGCGGGTTGTTCCCCAGTGGCAACGCGGCCCATATCCGCGCCGATAAGGGCATTGAGCGAGGCAACCACCTTCGCCTCCGGAATGCCGATCAAGACGATCGGCTCCTTGTGATCCATCAGCTTGAGCCCGCGGATGGTGCCCTGCCTGTCGAGCCCGACCATGATGTGGATCGGTTTTCCGGAATAGCCGACCGAACTCGTGAAATCGGAATTGAGATAAACGTAACCCGCAAGTTCCCCACTCCTGTAGATCGGCGCGAGCGGCGGCTCTCCCTCGATCTCGCCGAACCGGTCGGCCCCGGGGATCAGCTCGCCCGGCTCGACCTTGCCGATATAGTCCCGCAGCCCGCCGGCGGCTTGCGCGAAACCGGATGGAACGAGAACAAGCAGCGCCGTTGCGACAAGCAGAATGAGCAGCCATGCGCTCAGGCGTGGCAGCGCTGCTTCTTTGGAATGCGGTGTGCGAATTGCGGCCATTGGACCTTCTGGCCGGTTGATACCGGTATGCGACATGCGCTTCGGGCGCTGGAACAGTTCGGACGTGACCTTCGCCCGAACGCGGGGCCTATTCCTTGCGCCAGCGCAAATTCCTTTGCGAAACCGCTAAAAAAGCGGAGCCACTGCCCCGGCGGCTCCGCCTGTCCCGCCCCCTTTAGTTGGCGGCGAGCGCCTGGCCGAGAAGCTCGGCGAAAACCGCTTTCGCCTTGCCGGGATGCTTCACCTCTTTGGCGGCGTCGGCATTTGCAGGCGCGCCCACCTCGATGAGCGCGACCATGCCCATGCCGTAATGTGGCGCGCACTTCACGCCGTAGACGCCTTCCTTGGTCAGCGTCACCGTCACTTCCTCATTGATCTTGCCCTTGAAGGGCTCCGCACCATCCGGGATCATCCCCTTGATGGTTTCGGCGCTATGCCCCTTGTCCGCGGGAACGAACCGGATGGTATCGCCTGGAGCGGCCCTGACGAAATTCGGCTCGAAGACCATGACGCCCTTCTCGCCCTTGTTCAGCATCTTGACCTCGAATTCGGCCGCACCAGCATTCGCAGCGAATATGGCAGCGATGCCGAGGGTCATGGCGGCAAGGATTCTCTTCATCGTTCTTTCCTTTCATGCAGCGAAATAAGCTCACTTGCCCGCTTATATCGGTGCCGCCGCCTGCCTGATTTGCGCTGGCTCAAATCCGAAACGGAAAATTCCGGGCTAAGGTGGCGAAAAATCTGGAGCGCCCATGCCAAATCTGGACAAATCATTGATCGCCGGCCTGCCGCCGTTTCAGGATCTCTCGTTGGAGGATCTGGATTTCGTGCTTTCCCATGCCCGATCGGTCCGCCATCCCCGGGACAGTGTCATTTTCTCGCAAGGGGAGTCCGCCCAATCCTTTTTCCTGCTTCTTTCAGGCCATGTCCGGGTGGTCAGGACATCGCCGGAAGGTGATCAGATGGTCGTGCGCTACATCAATGAAGGGGGGCTCCTGGGCATTGCCATAGCCATGGGCGCGCCCACCTATCCCGCCACCGCGGTGGCGGCGGTCGACTGCATCGTGCTCACCTGGCCGAACACCGCCTGGCCGCAGATGCAGGAGCGCCTCCCCTCCTTCTGCACCAGCACTTTCCAGACGATCGGAACACGCCTGCAGGAGACCCACGACCGGTTCCTGGAAATTTCCAACGAACAGGTCGAGCAGCGGATCGCCCGGACCCTTCTGCGCCTCGTGCGGCAGGCCGGGCGAAAATCCGAGGAGGGTATAGCCGTCGATTTTCCGATCACGCGACAGGATATCGCCGAGATGACGGGGACCACGCTCCACAGCGTCAGCCGCCTTCTGAGCGGCTGGGAGAATGAGGGGATCGTGCGTAACGGCAGGCAAAAGGTGGTCGTCACCGACCCGCAGCAATTGACGCTGATCGCCGAAAACAGGCGCGCGCGTCGGCGGGCGTGAGCCGCGCTATGCCTGCTGCGCCGCCCGCGGCCGCAATTTGGGCGTCGTCAGCGCCTGCCCGTAAAGGAGGGCATAGCCCAGAAACGCCACAGCCCAGAACGCAGCCGAGGCATGCAGCATGGCCGGGCTTGATGAAAATGCAGCCGCAATGCGCAAGCCCGCCGAAAGCGTGATCGCCGCAAAGACCATGCAGGTGCCGGGGCCTGCATGCAGGTCGCGGCCCGTATGGCCCAGCGTGGCACGCGCCATCACGGCGAGCGTCATCGCCCCGATCGCTCCGGCGCCAAAGGCGTGGATGGCGGCAACCGCCGGAACTATGTCTGGAGCCAGGATCGCAAGGCCGGCAAGCAGAAATCCGAGGGGCACGAAGGCATAAGCCAGGTGCAGGACGAAGACGAGCGGATCGCGCAACGTCCTGTCGCCGGCCCAGCGTGCGAGCCGCAGGAGATTGAGCCCGCCGGCAGCAAGGAGCATGATCCCGACGACGGGCTGCTCGGGCAGCAAGGCCCATGCGGTGAGCGTCGCGCCTGAGATGACGATCGCCACCGCATCGAAGCGGCCGAACGGCACCGGCAGCCGGCCGGGGTTTTCTCTGGCGAGCCAGTTGCGCGTGAAGCTCGGTATGATCCTTCCGCCGATGATCATGATCAGCACCAGCGCCGCGCCGATCCCGAGCCGGCGGCTGACATCGGTCAGCCCGTTCACATGCGCTTCGATATGAAAGAGGATATTTGCCAGAAAGAGGATGGTGACCGGCGCCAGCACCTTCAGATTGCGCCAGTTGCGTCCGGCGACGATCTCCATGCCCGCGGCGCCGGCAACGGCAAGCAGAAACGCGCAATCGATCACCGCCGCGGCCACCCAGCCGATCTCGGCCGAGAAAAACACCGCGAACCGTCCGGCGAGCCAGATCACCACCAGCACGAAAAGCGACATTCCCTGTACCGGCAGCCGCCCGGTCCAGTTTGGGATGGCGGTCAGCAGAAAGCCGGTGACGATCGCCGCGAGATAGCCGAAGAGCGTCTCATGGATGTGCCAGTCGATCGGGGCGAACAGGCTTGCCGTTTCGAGCTCTCCATAAAAGAGCGGCAGCCATACGAGGATCGAGAGCCCGGCATAGACGCTGCCCAGAAGAAAAAACGGCCTGAAGCCGTAGGAGAGGACCGCCGGATAGTTTCCCGGCTTTATGCGGGGGACTGGCATCGTCTTTTTACCTTTTCATTCCACGATCGGCTCGATGCCGAGCGAGGATTCGCCGCGATTGACCGCGATCGCCAGGCGGAAGCTATGCGCGATCCGCTGCGCCCTGTTCATGAAGAGCGCCGCGACCTCCGGTGGGCAGGTGGTGGTCACCGTTGCGCGGAAGAGTTTCAGCCATTGCCTGAAATGCACTTCGCCCAATTCCGGAATTCTGAGATGCGCCGGCAGCGGCCGCCCATCATAACGGGACGTTCTCAAGAGCATCGAGGACCAGAAATCGCACATTTTCGACAGATGGATCGGCCACCTGTCCGGCTCGATTGCGCCGTTGAAGATCGGGCCGAGGAGTTCATCCTCGCGGATCGCGCGGTAGAAGCCGTGCACCACCTCGCGAACCATATCCTCGGTCAGGACATCGGGCAGAGGCGCGCCATCGATGAGGATGGTTTTCTCGGAAACTGCTTTTTCGGTCATGTTTTTCTTTCTGTTCTCTCCGAAACGCCTGAATCGCGCTTGAGGCTTCCTTCATCATGTCGGGGCGCCGGTGAAGGCTGGTGGGTGAGCCGCCCCTCTACATAGTGAATTCCGGGGCACGTTCCACCGCATATGGACGCCATTCTCCGATTGGCTGAGAATATACCGGGAATTCGAGCCGCGTTCTTTGTCCATGATCAATAAGGGCGCTCAACACCGCCTTGGAACAGCGGCCGGTAAGGCGCGGCGCAAAACGAGCGCCAGCCAGCCACAATTCAGCTGCACGCGCAGTCGCAACCGGTATTCTCGTAACGGCGGATTTCGATGCGCCAGACATCCGGCCCCTGCGCGAGATACTGCCAGTGGAACTGGCCAGGATAGCGCGCCCCAATCTGATAATGCAGAGGCCGAGGATCGTGATCGCTGACGACATGCATCCTTTCGCCGGGAGCAAGCATGGTCAAAGCCCCGAAGATCCTGGGGTGGCGTTCGGCAGGCGCGATGATCCGCACATCGATCAGCGGAATGTCTTTGGTGTTCGGCATGAGCGTTTTTCCCGAGCTGTTACATTGACCGGACAGGAGGTCCATCCAGTTGCCGCATCATAGGGCAGACGCGGCCATCGCTATTTGCGGCCGGTCAAACAGAATGGAAAAACGCTCGCCATTTGAGCTTGCTCAAAGACGATGCGCCGTCCGCCCCTTAAGCGGGATCATCGTTGAACAAGGCAGAGGACCCGATGTCCCAGGCAATCATGGAAAAATACGGTGAGGCGCGGCTGCCGCGCTACACCAGCTATCCGACCGCGCCGCATTTCACGGCGATGCCGGACAAGGCCGTTTATGCCGACTGGCTGACCGCGATCCCCTCCGGCGAGCCGACGTCGCTCTATCTCCACATCCCGTTCTGCCGCTCGATGTGCTGGTATTGCGGCTGCCACACCACGATTACCAAGCGCGACCGCCCGATTCTCGATTATCTCGACGTGCTGCATCGCGAGATCGAACTGATTGCAAAAACGAGAAGCGAGAGCCTGTCCGTTGAAGAGGTTCACTTTGGCGGCGGAACGCCGACGATCATCCGGCCAGGCGAGTTCATCGCCATCATGGATGCCATCCGCAACCGGCTCGGATGCATGCGTAACCTCAATGCCGCCGTCGAGATCGATCCTCGCACGCTGACGCCGGAGATGGCCGAGGCGCTGGGCCATGCCGGCATCGCCCGCGCAAGTCTCGGCGTCCAGAGCTTCGACCCTGTGGTCCAGAAGGCCATCAACCGGGTGCAGAGTGTCGAGGCCACGGCCCTGGCCGTAGAGCGCCTGAGAAGAGCCGGCATCTCCCGGATCAATTTCGATCTGATCTACGGATTGCCACACCAAACGGAGACCTCCTGCATGGAAACGGTCGCAGCCGCGGTCGCGATGCGCCCCGACCGTTTCGCCGTCTTCGGCTATGCACACATCCCCACCTTCAAGAAACATCAGCGGATGATCGACGAGGCGGTCCTGCCCGATGCGCATGCGCGCGGCGCGCAGGCGGAGGCGATTGCCGAAGCGCTCGTGGCGGCCGGCTACCAGAGGATAGGGCTGGACCATTTCGCCCTGCCCGATGACGAGCTCTCCCTGGCGCAGCGAGCGGGCAGGCTGCACCGCAATTTCCAGGGCTATACCACCGACGACTGCAAGACGCTCATCGGCCTCGGCGCCTCCGCCATCGGCAAATTTGCGCAGGGCTACGCGCAAAACGAGGTCCCTGTCGGGCTCTATGGCGATCGGATTGCAAAGGGCGAATTCGCTGTCGCCAGGGGCTATCGCCTGACAGAGGAGGACACGTTCCGCGCGGCGCTGATCGAGCGGGTCATGTGCGACTTTTCCGTGGATGTGGATGCAATCGCCGGACAGCATGGCTTCGATGCCGCCCTGGTTCTGGAAGGCAATCACCGGCTGGACGAACTGCAGCGGGATGGCCTCGTTCAGATATCGGATGGCATCATCCGCGTCGAGGAGCGCTACCGTTTCATCGTCCGTGCCGTCGCCGCAGCCTTCGATGCCTATCTCGGCAAAGGCGGCCGGACCTTCAGCAAGGCCGCCTGATTTCGCCTTCTACACCGTCAGCCCGCAATAGATGGCGGGTAGCGCCACCGGCAGTTTCGAGATGTCTGCGACCAGCGCGAAACCGTGACGGCCGTTTCCGCCGTTGTTTTCTCGATGGCGATCGCAGCTATTCTCTTTATCCAGCAGTAAGCAGCGCCTCGCCCAGAAAGCTTGCCGAGAAGGCGCGCGCCTCGCGCCTGATGAAATCGGTCAGCACGCGAATGCGCGGCGCGGCCACCACATCGTCGTGGCAGCTCAGCCAGTAATCACGCACCAGATGCATCTCCTTCGGCAGAACCGGCACCAGCGTGTCGTGCTTGCTGGCCATGTAATAGGGCAGCACGCAGAGACCATAGCCGGCGAGCGCCGCGCTCAATTGTGCATGGATGCTGGAGCTCTGATAAGCCGGCCGGAGCCCGGGCAGGATCTCGCGCATATAGTCGAGCCCCGGCGTGAACACCATGTCCTCGATATAACCGATGAACGGGTGGTTGGAGAGGTCCTTGCGCTGGCTGATCGGCGCCGCGCGCGCCAGATAATCGCGCGAGCCGTAGATGAACAGCCGGTAGGAGGTGATCTTCTCGTGCTGGTACGATCCCGTGCGGGGCGGATGCAGCGTGATGGAGAGTTCCGCCTCGCGCCGTGAGAGCGAGACGATCTGCTGGATGGTGACCACCTCCACCGACAGGCCGGGATAGGCCTGCGCCATGACAGGCAGACGCTCGGCGAGAAAGAAATTGCCGAACCCTTCGAGCGTGCTCAGCCGCACCACGCCGGAAAGCGACGCCATATTGCCGGACGCTTCCGTCTGGAACTTTCCCGCCTCGCGCTCCATGATTTCCGCTGGCTCCAGCAGCCTTTCGCCAAGCGGCGTTAGCATGTAGCCGCGCGAATTGCGCTCGAAGAGCTTGGCCGAGAGCGCCTGCTCCAGCCGGTCGATCCGCCGGGAGACGGTGACATGGTTCGTCCGCAGCTTGCGGGCCGCCGTCGACAGCTGCCCTGTGCGCGCCACGGCCAGGAAATATTGCAGATCATCCCATGTGAATTGCCGCATGGCCGCCCTCCCGCAAACGCTACACCTCATCAGATATGTACGATTCCGTACAGAACCTGTGCGAAAATTGTTGTTCTTGTACGCATTTGTCAATGCTAGGTTTTAAGAACACGTGATAGCCGAGAACGATAAAAACGGCCTATGATGTGGGAGGAGGAACCATCGCACACGTGTTCCACGGCAGGGAGTGCCGTGGAACACGTGAAATCATCATGAGACAATCAAGACTGTCCGGCTGCTGAAACAGGAGCCTTTCCCGTTTCAACGAGCATTGCATCATTGGGAGGAGACCAAGATGAAGCTATTGGCAATCGTATCCGCTGCCCTGTTGGCCGCTACCGTCATCCCGGCGCAAAGCGCCGAGATTTCCGACGGCAAGGTCAAGATCGGCATTCTTAACGACCAGTCAGGCGTTTATGCCGATTTCGGCGGCAAATGGTCCTATGAAGCCGCCAAAATGGCGGCAGAGGATTTCGGCGGCAAGGTGCTCGAAGCCCCGATCGAGATCATCACCGCCGACCACCAGAACAAGCCTGATATCGCGTCGAATATCGCGCGCCAGTGGTACGATACCGAGCAGGTCGATTCCATCATGGAACTGACCACCTCGTCGGTGGCTCTCGCCGTGCAGGGGCTTTCCAAGGAGAAAAAGAAGGTCACCATCGCCACCGGTCCCGCCACCACCGAGCTGACGGGCAAGCAATGCTCCCCCTATGGCTTCCATTGGGCCTATGACACCCATGCGCTGGCCGTCGGCACCGGCGGCGCGCTCGTGGAGCAGGGCGGCGACAGCTGGTTTTTCCTGACCGCCGATTACGCCTTCGGCTATTCGCTGGAAGACCAGACCTCGAAATTCGTGAAATCGAAGGGCGGCAAGATTCTCGGTTCCGTCCGCCACCCGCTGGCCACGACCGACTATTCGTCCTTCCTGCTGCAGGCCCAGGCCTCCGGCGCCAAGGTGATCGGCCTTGCCAATGCCGGTCTCGACACGGCAAACGCGATCAAGCAGGCCGCCGAATTCGGCATCGTCGCCGGTGGCCAGCGCCTCGCGGCTCTGCTCTTCACCCTTGCGGAAGTGCATGGCCTCGGCCTCGAAGCGGCGCAGGGCCTGACCCTGACCGAAGGCTTCTATTGGGACCGCGACGATCAATCGCGCGAATTCGGTCGCAAATTCTTCGAGCGTACCGGCCGCATGCCCAACATGGTGCAGGCCGGCACCTATTCCGCTGTGACGCAATATCTGAAAGCCATCCAGGCGGCAGGCACCGACGAGAGCGAGGCGGTTGCCAAGAAGCTCCATGAAATGCCGGTGGAGGATGTCTTCGCCCGTGGCGGCAAGGTCCAGGCCAACGGCCGTATGGTCTATGACATGTACCTGATGGAAGTGAAGAAGCCGGAAGAGAGCAAGGAGCCCTGGGATTATTACAAGGTGCTGGCAACCATTCCCGGCGATCAGGCTTATCTCTCGGCTGAAGAAAGCGGCTGTCCGCTGGTTTCGCAGTAAAAGGGCCCAAGGCCATGACGGCAGCAGCCATGACAGACGCGGCGGGCACAGACGCTCCGCCGCGTCCCGGTCGCGAAGGTGCGCGGGTGGTTCTCTCCGCCCGCGGCCTGCGCAAGGATTTCGGCGGCTTCAACGCCGTCAACAATGTCGATCTCGACGTGCACCACGCGCAGGTGCACGCGCTGATCGGCCCCAACGGCGCAGGCAAAACCACGGTCTTCAACCTGCTCACCAAATTCCTGCAGCCGACAAGCGGCACCATCACGCTTCTCGGTGAAAACATCACCAGAACACCGCCCGCGAAGGTCGCCAGGATGGGGCTCGTCCGCTCCTTCCAGATCTCGGCGATTTTTCCGCATCTGACCGTGCTCGAAAATGTCCGTGTCGCGCTGCAGCGACCGAACGGCCTTGCCATCCAGTTCTGGCGACCGATGAGCGCACTCGATGAACTTAACGAACGCGCGATGCAATTGCTCGAGCAGGTCGGCCTGCAGGACGTGCCCAATGTGCTCGCCGCCGACCTCTCTTATGGGCGCAAGCGCGTGCTCGAAATCGCCACCACGCTGGCGCTCGATCCGAAGGTGCTGCTCCTCGATGAACCGATGGCCGGCATGGGGCATGAGGATGTCGGCAATATCGCCCGCCTCATCAGCCGCGTCGCGCGGGATCGCGCCGTGCTGATGGTGGAGCACAATCTCAAGGTGGTCGCCGACATATGCGATCATGTCACCGTCCTGCAGCGCGGCGAGATTCTCGCCTCCGGTGACTACCGCACCGTCAGCCAGGACGAGCGCGTCCGCGTCGCTTATATGGGAACCGAGCATGAATAAGGGAAAGCCGCTGCTCGCCGTCCGCGACCTTAACGCCTGGTATGGCGAAGGCCATGCCCTGCACGGCGTCAATCTCGATATCTATCAGGGAGAAACCGTCACGCTGCTCGGCCGCAACGGCGTCGGCAAGACGACGACACTGCGCGCCATCATGGGCATCATCCGCAAGCGCACCGGCTCCATCACCTTCGACGGCCATGACCTGATGCGGCTTCCACTGCACAGGACCGCCCATACCGGCATCGGCTTCGTGCCGGAGGAGCGCGGCATTTTCGCCAGCCTCAGCGTCGAGGAAAACCTGCTTCTGCCGCCGGCGGTTGCCAGGAACGGCATGTCGATCGAGGAGATATTCGAGCTCTTCCCCAATCTGAAGGAGCGGCGCAACAGTCCCGGCACCAAGCTTTCGGGCGGCGAGCAGCAGATGCTGGCCATCGCCCGTATCTTGCGCACCGGCGTCAAGCTCATGCTGCTCGACGAACCGACCGAGGGGCTGGCGCCCGTCATCGTCCAGCGCATCGGCGAGGTGCTGGTGACGCTCAAGAAACGTGGCATCACGGTGCTGCTTGTCGAACAGAATTTCCGCTTCGCCGCCAAGGTCGCCGACCGCTTCTATGTCATGGAGCACGGCCATGTGACCGAGAGCTTCGACGTGGCGGAGCTGCCGCAGCGCATGACGATGCTCAACGAAGCCCTGGGAGTATGACGGCCATGACCATGATCTTCGGGATACCCGTTCAGGCCCTGCTCGGACAATTGCTGGTCGGCCTCATCAACGGCTCCTTCTACGCCATGCTGAGCCTCGGCCTCGCCATCATCTTCGGCCTGCTGCGCGTCATCAATTTCGCCCATGGTGCGCAATATATGCTGGGGGCATTCGTCGGCTATCTGCTCCTGACGCTGCTCGGCATCGGCTATTGGCCGGCATTGATCCTCGCGCCGCTCATCATCGGGCTTGCCGGAGCGCTCATCGAGCGCACGGCGCTGTCGCGCCTCTATAATCTCGATCCGCTCTACGGCCTGCTCTTCACCTTCGGCCTGGCGCTCGTGATCGAAGGCACCTTCCGCTTTTATTACGGCGCGGCCGGCCAGCCCTATGCCGTGCCGCCTTCGCTTGCTGGCGGACATAATCTCGGCTTCATGTTCCTACCCAATTACCGCGCCTGGGTGGTGGTCGCCTCGTTGATCGTCTGCCTGGGAACATGGCTCCTGATCGAGAAGACGAGGCTCGGCGCCTATCTGCGCGCCGCCACCGAAAACCCGACGCTGGTCAAGGCATTCGGCATCAACGTGCCGCTGCTCCTGACCTTTACCTATGGTCTCGGCGCGGCACTCGCCGGTCTGGCCGGCGTGATGGCGGCCCCGATCTATCAGGTGAGCCCGCTGATGGGCTCCAACATCATCATCGTCGTCTTCGCCGTGGTCGTCGTCGGCGGCATGGGCTCGATCCTCGGCGCCATCGTCACCGGCTATCTGCTCGGCCTTTGCGAAGGGCTGACCAAGGTTTTCTACCCCGAGGCGTCCAATATCGTGATCTTCGTCATCATGGCGATCGTGCTCCTGCTGCGTCCAGCCGGACTGTTCGGAAAGGAGGCGTAAGATGGCCGAAACCACGCTGACATCACTGGCAAGGCAGGAAGGAAAATCCGGCGCAAGCGCGCTGCAGATCGCGCTCATCCTCATCGCGATCGCAGCACTCCTTGCCGCGCCCTTCTTCTTCTATCCGATCTTCATCATGAAGGTGCTGTGCTTCGCGCTCTTTGCCTGCGCTTTCAACCTGCTCCTCGGCTATACCGGGCTCCTCTCCTTCGGTCACGCCGCCTTCTTCGGCGGAGCCGCTTATTTCACCGCCCATGCCGTCAAGGAATGGGGGCTCACCCCCGAAATCGGCATCCTGATCGGCGTCATCGGGGCTGCCCTCCTCGGCCTGGTGATCGGCTTTCTCGCCATCCGCCGCCAGGGCATCTATTTCGCCATGGTGACGCTGGCGCTGGCGCAGATGTTCTATTTCTTCTGCCTGCAATCCGATTTCACCAAGGGCGAGGACGGCATCCAGGGCGTTCCGCGCGGTCACCTCTTCGGCCTCATCGATCTCAATGTGCCGATCAACATGTATTACATGGTCCTCGGCATCTTCCTGATCGGCGTCTTCGCCATCTGGCGCATCATCAACTCGCCTTTCGGCATGATCCTCAAATCCGTGCGCGAGAATGAAAACCGCGCCATTTCGCTCGGCTATTCCGTCGGCAAATACAAGCTCGCCGCCTTCGTCATGTCGGCGGCCCTGGCCGGGCTTGCCGGCGCCACCAAGGCGCTGGTCTTCCAGTTTGCCACCCTGACTGACGTCACCTGGCAGATGTCGGGCGAGGTCATCCTGATGACGCTTCTCGGTGGCATAGGCACGCTCATCGGCCCGATTGTCGGCGCGACGCTCGTCGTGACATTGCAGAACTATCTCGCGACCTCTGATTTTCCGGTCACGATCGTCACCGGCGCGATCTTCATGATCTGCGTTCTGCTGTTCCGCCGCGGCATCGTCGGGGAACTCTATGCATCAAGGCTTGGCCGCAAGCTGATGACGAGACGCGACTGAACCATGACCGAGAGCTACGACTACATCATCGTCGGTGCCGGCACCGCGGGCTGCGCGCTCGCCAATCGTCTCTCCGCCGATCCCGATATCTCCGTCCTGCTGCTGGAGGCCGGCGCCAAGGATAATTACGCCTGGGTCCACATCCCCGTCGGCTATCTCTATTGCATCGGCAATCCGCGCACCGACTGGTGCTTCACCACCGACCCGGAGCCAGGACTCAACGGCCGCGCGCTCGGCTATCCCCGCGGCAAGGTGCTGGGCGGCTGCTCCTCGATCAACGGCATGATCTATATGCGCGGCCAGGCGCGTGATTATGACCTGTGGCGACAGGCAGGCTGCACCGGCTGGGGCTGGGACGATGTCCTGCCCTATTTCAGGAAATCCGAGGATTATTATGCCGGCGCAGACGAGATGCACGGCACCGGCGGCGAGTGGCGCGTCGAAAACGCCAGGCTTCATTGGGATATTCTCGATGCCTTCCGCGACGCGGCGGAAGCCGCCGGCATTCCCCGCACCGACGATTTCAACCGCGGTGACAATGAGGGTTCGTCCTATTTCAAGGTCAACCAGAAGCGGGGCATCCGCTGGAACACGGCAAAGGCCTTCCTGCGTCCCGCTCTCGACCGGCGCAATCTGACGGTGATGACAGGGGCGCATGTCCGCCGCCTGCTTCTCGACGGGCTGAAGGCAACAGGCGTCGAATTCGACCAGAAGAGCAACGTGCGCAGCGCCCGGGCGAAGCGTGAGATCGTCCTCTGCGCCGGTTCGGTCGGCTCGCCTCATATTCTGGAGTTATCCGGCATCGGCCGCGGCGATACCTTACGCGAGGCCGGCATACCGCTCGTCCTGGAGCGCAAGGATGTCGGCGAAAACCTTCAGGATCACCTGCAACTGCGCTGTGCCTATAAGGTGACGGGCATCCGCACCCTGAACGAACAGGCGAACCGGCTCTTGGGCAAGGCGGCGATCGCGCTCGAATATCTCGTCAGCCAATCCGGTCCGATGTCGATGGCACCGAGCCAGCTCGGTATCTTCACCCGCTCCGACCCCTCCTTCGAGACGCCCAACCTGCAATATCACGTCCAGCCGCTGAGCCTGGAAAAATTCGGCGAGAACGTCCACCCCTTCCCGGCCTTCACCGCCAGCGTCTGCAATCTTCGGCCCGACAGCCGCGGCTCCATCCATATCCGCAACCCCGATCACCGGGTGCAGCCGGCGATCCGCCCGAACTACCTCGCCGCGGAAACGGATCGTCACGTCGCCGCCGATGCCATCCGTCTGACGCGCCGTATCGTCGCGCAGGAGCCCTTGCAGAAATATGCGCCCGAGGAGTTCAAGCCCGGACCGCAATATCAGACCGAGGACGAACTGATAAAGGCTGCGGGCGAGATCGGCACGACGATCTTCCATCCCGTCGGCACCTGCCGCATGGGCGTCGATCCCGATGCCGTGGTCGATCCGCAACTGCGCGTCAACGGCATTGAAGGCCTGCGCATCGCCGACGCCTCGATCATGCCGACCATCACCTCGGGCAACACCAACTCGCCGACGCTGATGATTGCGGAAAAGGCGGCTGATATCATCCTCGGACGTGCCTGACGGTGAAGATGGAGCATTGGCTCTGATTGAGAAGCCGATTCCCGGCAATCACCCGATCTGGAAATCCTGTGCCGCGCCTGCCGCACAAACGGAATAATATTTCTTGTTTATCTTTGGCCTCATAGAAATTATGAAGCCCCATAAAGGTGGGAGCAATGGCTTGCCCCACCTCGATAATTTTGATCCGGGAATCCAAGGAAACAAGAAGATGACGCTCTCCTCTCCCAAGTCGCCGGCACGCCGCGCCGGCCTGAAGGCCCTGCTGTTCTCGGCCATCGCGCTTACCGTTGGCTTTGCCGCCCCCGCATCGGGCCTTGCCCAGGACAAGACGATCAAGGTCGGCATCATGGGCGGGCAGGACGAGGAGATCTGGAAGGTCGTCGCCGAACAAGCCGCCAAGAACGGACTGAAGATCGAGACCGTCACCTTCTCCGATTACACCCAGCCGAACGAGGCGCTCGACCGCAAGGAAATCGACGCCAACGCCTTCCAGCACAAACCCTATCTCGATGCGCAGATCGAGCAGCACGGCTATAAGATCGAGCCGGCCGGTTATACCGCCGTCTTCCCGATCGGCGTCTATTCGCGCAAGGTCAAGAGCCTGGACGAGCTGAAGGACGGCGCCTCGATCGGCGTGCCGAACGATCCTTCCAATGAAGGCCGCGCGCTGCGCGTTCTCGAATCCCAGGGCCTGATCAAGCTCAAGGACGATGCCGGCATCCTGGCGACGCCGATCGATATCGTCGAAAATCCGAAGAACCTGGAAATCAAGGAGCTTGACGCCGGTGTCGTCGGCCGCTCCATCGATGACCTCGATGCCGCCGTCGTCAACAATGACTGGGCGTTGAAGGCCGGTCTCGATCCCGTGAAGGACGTGATCGCCCGCGAATCGAAGGAAAACAATCCCTATAACAACTTCATCGCGATCCGCACCGAGGACAAGGACGCGCCCTGGGTGAAGCCCCTCGTCGCCGCCTTCCAGAACGATGCGGTGAAGGACAAGCTGCTCGAGGTCTACAAGGGAACGGCGATCCCGGCCTGGTGATAGAACGCCGGTCGGCCACAGCCATCCCATAAGCCACACGGTTCGGATATCCCCTATCCGGACCGTTTGCGCTTAAATGGCGCGCTAAAACAGCTGCGCCATCCGACGAAGTTCGAGGCAAGATGTGAATACCCAGGCACTCAATATTCCCGCGCACGCCGCTACGGAGGCGCAACCCCCGGCGGCATCAGGCGACGTCGTCGTCAAGCTGATCGATGTGCGGCGTTCCTTCGGCGAGACACCGGCGATCGATTCAGTCTCGCTCAGCGTGATGCGCGGTGAGATCCTCGGCATCATCGGCCGCAGCGGCGCGGGAAAATCGACCCTGATCCGCTGCCTCAACGGGCTGGAGCGCCCGGATTCCGGCTCCGTTCAGGTCGAGGGCGTGGAGATCACCGCGCTCGACGAACGCCGCCTGCAGCCGGTGCGCCGCCGCATCGGCATGATCTTTCAGCACTTTAACCTGCTGTCCGCCAAGACGGTGGAAGACAACATCGCCCTGCCGCTGAAAATCGAGGGCCAATCGCGCGCCGCGCGCAGGAAGCGCGTGGCGGAGCTGCTTGAGCTCGTCGGCCTTTCCGACAAGGCGAAGAGCTATCCCGCGCAACTTTCCGGCGGCCAGAAGCAGCGCGTCGGCATCGCCCGGGCGCTCGCTGCAAAGCCGTCCCTGCTCCTCTCGGACGAGGCGACCTCGGCGCTCGACCCTGAGACCACCCAGTCGATTCTGGCGCTTCTGAAGGATATTAACCGTCAGCTGGGCCTGACCATCCTGCTCATCACCCATGAAATGGAGGTGATCCGGCGGGTTGCCGACCGCGTCATCGTGCTCGATCGCGGCCGCATCGTCGAGGAAGGGCCGGTCTGGCAGGTCTTCGCCAATCCCACGGCCGATACCACCAAGAGCATGCTGCAGGTGCTGATACCGGAACTGCCGCCAACCTTGCGCGAACGGCTCGATCCGAAGGCGGGCGAGGATGCCGTTGTCAGGGTTCGGCTCTCGGGCGATGCGGCGCGGCAGCCCTTCTTCGCCCGCTTGACCGAGGCGACCGGCATCGGCGTCCGGCTTCTCCATGGCGGCATCGACACCGTGCAGGACGAGCCGGTCGGCACCTTGTTTCTCGGCGTCCCGGCCCGCGACAAGGCCACGCTGGACAGGGCCATTCAATATCTCAACGCCAATGCGGACCATGTGGAGGTGCTGGGCTATGTCTCAGGCGATGCTTGATCTTCTCTGGCGCTCCTTCTGGGAAACCATCATCATGACCGGCTTCTCCGGCCTGATCTCGCTCGTCGCCGGGCTGCCGCTGGCGCTGATCCTCATCCTGACGGATCGTGGCGGGCTCGCCGAAAATCTCTGGATCAACCGCAGCCTCGGCTGGATCATCAACGGCTTCCGCTCCGTGCCTTTCATCATCCTGCTGGTGGCTCTCATCCCGGTCACGCGCTTCATCGTCGGCACCTCGCTCGGCACATGGGCGTCGATCGTGCCGCTTTCGATAGCGGCCACGCCCTATTACGCGCGTATCGCCGAGGTCTCGCTGCGCGAGGTCGACAGGGGATTGATCGAGGCCGCCCGCTCGATGGGCGCGACGCGCTGGACGATCGTGCGCGAAGTGCTCGTTCCCGAAGCCCTGCCGAGCCTCGTGGCCGGCTTTACCGTAACGCTGGTCACGCTTGTCGGCGCATCGGCGATGGCCGGCGCCATCGGCGCGGGCGGGCTCGGCGATCTGGCGATCCGCTATGGCTATCAGCGTTTCGAGACGGAGATCATGATCGCCGTCGTCGCCATCCTGATCGTGCTCGTCTCAGCCGTGCAATGGTTCGGCGACCGCCTCGTCGAGCGGCTGGACCATCGCATCGTCAAGCGTTGAACCGGTTGGCCGGCAGGATTTTCAGCCTGCTGGCGCTGCCTTTTCCAGGAGGCTCGCCGCGCTTTCCTCATCGGTGATGAAGACGGTCGGCCGGATCAGCTTCATTGCGCCGAGCAGTGCTGCGATCTTTTCGCGCCCGCCGGAGGTCAATATCCGCGCCGGTGCCTTCTGCAGCGTCTCCACGCTCACCGACATCACCCCATCCTGGATGGGATGATCGACCAGTTTCCCGTCGATATCATAGAAATGATAGAGAAGATCGCCGACTGCCCCCATGTTGGCGAGCGAATCCCGCTGCTCCTCGGTGATATGGCCGACGCGATAGGAGGTCGTGGCGCTTTCGATGCCGCCGACACTCAAGAGCACCATGTCGAGATTCTCGGCCATTTCGAAAACATATTTGAGGCCGCAGCGGTCGATCAGCGCCCGTTTGGTCTCGATGCTGTCGACGAGCGCCGGCGCCGGGATGAGATAGCCCTCGCCCTGGAATATCTCGGCGAACTGCCAGGCGAATTCCGCCGGATTGAAGCGGCGCGGCTGGCTGATGCCGCCGAGGAGCGAAATCACCGTGAAATCATTGAGCGAGCGCGCATTGATGAAGGACAGCGTGTTAAACAGCGTGCGTCCCCAGCCGACGCCGACCCGCATGCCGTGCCGCATCACCTCGGAGAGATAATTGCCGGTAGCGGCGGCGATGGCGCTGATCGGATCGTTTCCCGGCGCCGATAGCGGCGCGACGATCGCCCGCTCCAGCCCGAATGCCTTCTCCAGCCGCCGCTCCAGCCCGATCAGGCTCGAAAGTTTGCTGTCGATCGAGATCTTGACCTCGTTGCGCGCCCGCGCCTCGGCAAGAAGCCGCACGATCGTCACGCGCCCGACACCCAGCACATCGGCGATGTCGTTCTGCGTCATCTGCTCGATATAATACATCCATGCCGCGCGGGTTCGCAGCCTGTCGGTCCGGCTTTCGCCTGATACGCCGCCAGGCGCTGTATCTCCAGCCTGACGACCACCGCCATGCGCGGCCTTCGTTCTTCCGCTCTGCCGCTCCGCCAAATGTCGTCCTCCTCGTCCACCCTGTACTGATTCATTTTCCGACGACAGATGGAACCTATTGATTTTAGGTCCGTCCCGAAACAAGATTCTGGCACAACCGTCCTACACGCAAAACGCGCAAAAGGTCTAGGTCGATAAACTGGAGAAATGCAGTTAAGATGCTCAACCCTTTGAATAGCGATGTCCCGGCCAGCATGGATGATATCGTTGTCAATCTGAAAGACCGCCTGCGCGATATCCGCCATCTCATCCGCTCGAACCGGCATGATCGGCGGCGCGCGAACCTGCGTCCGCAAAGCCCGGCCGAATTGCCGGAAATGTTTCTGGGAACAGCCGCGACTTTCGTAGATACGGCCCTAAGTGTGGCAGAAACCATCTCTATTTCCCTGATTTCCGATGATCCGGCAGCGCATGGCCGGTTGCGTCGGGTTGGTAGCCTCAGGCTCTATTTCTCCCGACCCGATGGCGGCCGCCTGTTCCATCGTGACATGTATTACCTCACCAAGGAGGTGCTGCGCCGCTGCCGCGGGAACGATGCCTTCATCCATGAAGCGGCCTTCGCCGATATCCATATGCGCCTGACACGCGATCACGAAAATGTGTTTGCCCGCGCGCTGACAACGGACGCCTCCATCGGTGACATCGCCAGAGCCTGTGCGACCCTAACCGTCGAAACCGTGCGCCGGCATCCCGTCCGCAGACTGGAGCAGGGTTCTCCTTTGCCGGCGACGAGAGCCCTGCAGTCCGAAACGGAGATCACCATCTTTTCCGCAATCGGCCTTGCCTGTGCCCTTGCCACCGTGCGGCCGCAGGATGCCCTGTCGGCAACGGACCTGGCCGAAGACGGGACGGACCTCCTGGAAAGCGCCTTCCTTGCCGTCTCGGCACGAACAGAGCGGCTTACCGCAGCCTTCGCATCAGAGGTTCCGGAAAACGCTTTGGCGGAACTCTTCTCGCTCCTGATCCCGCACCTGCCCTAACCCTCCGGAATCAGGGCTGGCCAAGCTCTGCAATACACTTCTTTGCCCGCTGGATGGAGGCCGGGCTCATGCTAAGTTCCGTCAGCCCCATGCGGATGAATTGCGGAATGAGATCCGGGCGGCCCGCCGCCTCGCCGCACATGCCGACCATGATGCCCGCTTCGACACCGGCTTTCGCCGTCATCTCGATCGCCGCCATGACGGCGGGGTTGGCAACATCGTTCAACGAAGCGACCGTCGGGTTGAGCCTGTCCGCCGCCATCACATATTGCGTCAGATCATTGGTGCCGATGGAGAAGAAGGCGACCTCTTTGGCCAGCATCGGCGCGATCAGCACCGCTGCCGGCGTCTCGATCATCACGCCCAGCTCGAACCGGCGATAGTCCTTTCCCTCGGCTTTCAGCTCCGCCTCGCATTCCTCGATCAGTGACCGCGTCCGAACCACCTCCGACAGCTCCGACACCATCGGCAGCATGACTTTCAGCGGCCCGTGAACCGCAGCGCGCAGAAGCGCCCGCAATTGCGGCTTGAAGATATCCGGCCGGTCCAGGCACATGCGGATGCCGCGCCAGCCGAGGAAAGGGTTCTCTTCATCCGGAAAATCCACACCGGCCACCGGCTTGTCGCCGCCAACGTCGAGCGTGCGCACGATAACGGGATAGGGCGCAAAGGCCTTTGCCAGCGTCGAATAGATTTCCGTCTGCATGTCCTCGGAAGGCAGATGCATATGGCGCATGAACAGAAGCTCGGTGCGGAACAGTCCCACGCCCATCGCGCCGGCTTCCTGCGCGGCGTCGATTTCCTCGAGCGATCCCAGATTGGCGGCCACCTCGATGACAGTGCCGTCGGCGCGTGTCGGCACGATATCGCGGAATACCTTCAGGGCCGTGCGTTCTTCTTCTGCTTTCCGGATATGTGCCTCGAAGCGGGCCGCCGTCTCCCCATCGGGATCGGGGAAAACATCGCCCGTGCTACCGTCGAGCGCGATCTGCTTGATCGTGCGCAGCTGCTCGACCTGGCCGCCGAGCCCGAGCACGGCGGGAATGCCGTGCGCCCGCGCGATGATCGCCACATGCGAGGTCGCTCCGCCATGGCCACAGATCACGCCGGCGATGCGCTTCAGCGGCGCCCGCGCCAGATCCCATGCGCCGATATCCTCGGCGATCAGGATCGCGCCATCAGGAATATCCTCCAGCGAACTCTCCTCGCGCCCGATGAGCGCCAGGCACAATTGACGGCCGACAGCCTGCACATCGTCGGCCCGGGCGTTGAGATAGGGATCGTCCATGGCAGCGAATTCGGTGGCGACCTTGGAGGCGGCCCCGAACACGGCGGTCACCGCATCCATGCCGCCGCGAATGAGCAGGGTCGTCTCCTCGGTCAGCGTCTCGTCGGCAGCGATATCCTTCAGCGCCGCGATGATGCCGCGGTCGCTTTCGGCGAGACCGCCGGCAGCAAGCGAGGCGTCCATCCGCTTCTGCACCGTTATTATCGCTTCGCGGAACCGCACCAGCTCCGCCTCGATTTCATCCGGAGAAAGCTTGCGGTTCTCCGGCTTTATCTCCTCCGGAAAATAGGGATAGGCGAGCCCGAGAGCCACGCCCTCGCTGGCGCCCACGCCTTTCAGCCTGCCATCGGCCGGCAATGGTGCGGCGGGCGCAGGCGCAGCCACAGCATCGATCGCCTTCGGCTTCTCAGTCGTCTCCTGGCCTTCCTCTTCAAGGCCGGACCGCGGGTTTTCCAGATAGCCGATCAATGCCTCGACGGCTTCGATGGCATCGGCGCCCTCGGCCCGCACCGTCACCTCGTCGTTCTCCTTGACGCCGAGCAGCATCAGCTTGACCGAGCTCTTGGCGCTGACCGACTTCTCCCCCTTCACCAGATCGATGTTCGATTCGAAGCTCTTGGCGAGCTTGACGAAACGGGTGGCGGGGCGTGCGTGAAGGCCCTCATGCACTCTGACGATGGTCGAGCGTTCCATGGTCGTCTTTCCAGATACTGTCTACGTCAATATGGAAGCTGAAAATCAGTTGCCGATGGTGATGATCGTGTCCGTTCTCAGGGCCGTCACCAGCGTGTCGGGATCGACTGCGGATGCCGCGATCTCGCCCGGACGCTCCACTGCGGTCGCCCCGTTGAAATTGATCACCACATGGCCGATGTCGCGCACCTTCTGCCATGCATAATCGCCGATCGCCGTGATCTCGGCTGAAAGATCGCCGATCCGGATCGGCGTGCCGACGGCGGGGATTGTGTCGCTCGGCCCATCCTCGACAGCATGCAGGATCGAGACCTCGGCCAGTTCCGGCGGCGCACCATCGGCGAAGAGTATGACGACGCCACCCTCTGCCAGATCCGCCACCTCTGGACCGATTGCGGTGATCCGCGTTTTCAGGAGAACCGACATGATGGCGTACCTTTCCTTGTCCTCAATGTCGGGGGCGCCGCGGAAGCGGTGCCCCCGTTCGTTGCAATTGATCAGAATACCACGAGGCTCACGGCCCAGGCGATGAGCACCGACACCGGCCCCATGATCTGGCGGCTGAGCAGAACGGCGGGAACGCCGATCTCGATCGTCTTCGGCTTGGCCTCGCCCAAGGCCAGACCAACGGGCACGAAATCGCAGCCGACCTGGGTGTTGTAGGCAAAGAGCGCCGGCAGCGCCATCGCCGGAGATATGGTGCCGTTGGCGATCTGCGGGCCGATGATGGCAACGCCGATAACCTGCGCGATGACCGCACCTGGCCCGAGGATGGGCGACAGGAACGGCAGGCCGCAGATGGCGGAGATGACCAGCAGGCCGATGATGTTGTTGGCAAGCGGCCCCATGGGCTGTGCCAGGATATCGCCGATGCCCGTATAGAGGATCAGGCCGATCAGCATGGTGACGAACGCCATGAACGGCAGGACGTTGCGGACCACCTGATCGATGGTGCGGCGGCCGGCATTGAAGAAGATGCCGACGACCCGGCCCATGACGCGGCCGATGGAGCTGATGAAGCCGATCAGCCCGCCTTCGCCCTCCTCGACCTTTGCCGCGGCAGCCGTGGCGGCAGGCCCGGCCGATGCCGGGGCCACGGTCGAGGGAGAGCCTGCGACCGTCGGCGCTTCCGAACCGTCGGCAGGAACGATGTTCTCCGGCTTCACGCCCGAGACATAGATATCCTCGGTGATGAACTGGGCGAGCGGCCCCGCCTGGCCGACGGGGGTCAAATTCACCGTGGGGATGCGCTTGCGCGGATAAACGCCGCAGCGCGCCGTCCCGCCGCAATCGACGACCACCACAGCCATCTCGCCTTCGACCGGCGGCGAGCGGAAGCCATCCACGGCCTCGCCGCCCGTCAATTCGGCAATGCGCTGCGCCACCGGATGAATGCCGCCGCCGGTGACGGAGACGATCTTGTTGCGCTGTGCGGTGGGCTCGATGACAAGCGGACCGCCCCAGCCGCCATGGCCCTTGGAAATCTTTACGGCCTTGTATGACTGAACCATTGTCTTTCCTCCCCCGCTCAAAGCTCGATGCCCTGGCGACGCGCCATGATCGCGGTAATGCGCTCCGTCAGCATGCCCTTGAGCAGGATGACGATAAGGCCGACGATCGCGTACCAGATGGCAACCTGGATATGGTAGCCGCTGACGACGGCGCCCTTCTTTTCCAGTTCCAGCAGAGCCACCAGAATGCCGCCCCAGACGAAATATTCGCCCGGATTGACATGCGGGAAGAGACCGAGCGGCGGATGCACATAGGAGACCGCCGCGTCGTAGAAGGCAGGCTTGTGCTTCTCCTCCAGGAAGGAGCCGAACGTATAGGCCATTGGGTTGGTCAGGAAGAACACTGCCAGCACCGGCAGGACGGTATAGCGCGTCAGCGCGATACGTCCTGCTCCGCGCGCGATGCCGTGGACCCTCTGCTCGCCGACGAGTTCGGTGAGCGCGTAGAAGGCGGTCATCAGCACCACCAGCGTCGGGATGATGCCGGTCACGAAACCGGCGAACACCTCGCCGCCCTTCTGGAAAATGCCGATGAAATATTTGCCGATATTGGCGAGCCAGCCCAGCTGCTCTTCCTGCTGGACATGCTGCAGCCGTTCGCGGAACTGGTCGACCGTCAGGTTGTCACCACCCGCCTGAGCGAGAATGACGAGATCGTTGCCCGCATGCTGACCGGCATGCAGGACGGCTTGTTTTCCGTGCAAAGCTGCATCGGAGACCAGAGAACCTGCCGTAGACAGGTGCTGCATGGTCACGTCGGCGTGTTGCGCCAACATTGTGATTATGGACATCTTGCTCCTCCTCAGAGCATGATCCCGAAAAGTTGCCCACCTTTCGGATAGGATCATGCGGCTAAAACAAACGATTACGCCATTCGGCGAAGCTCCCCGCTTCCCGGCATTTACCTAAGCACCTGCTGTTTTCAGGCCGGAAAGTCCCGGCCTTTCCTTGGGCTCGGCCCGCATCCGGTCGATCTGCTCGATCGCCCGTTTGATGGCCTCCGCCATGCCCGGCTCCCCCTCTCCCAGCGCATCGGGATCGGACCGGAGCGCATCGAGGGTCATGCCCTCGAATTCCTCACGTCTCCTGAACTTCGCAAAAACCGAGCGCCCGCTCATCTCAAGGAGCCGCCGCACCACCAGATCGGGCGTCACCACGATCAGCACGATCACGCCCTTGCCAAGCCGCCCCCGGCAATTGCCGGCGCCGACAAAGCCATCGTCATATCTGGACGTCACCCCCTTCAGCACATCCGAATAATGCCGCATCTGCAGCCAGACGCCGAGCGACTGCAGAGCCCAAACCACCGCCAGAGCCAGCAAGCCCCACTGCCAGATTGCCATAAGGTTCCTCCCTAACGGCGCATCGCCATCCGCCCCAAAGCGCCACGCGAAAGAGTGACAGACTTTCCGGCCAAGACAAGCGCCCCGGCGACGGCTGACGCGTATATCCTCCGATCACGCAATTCGTATGGACCCGAACCGGCATGATCTTATAATCGACGAATATTCACAGAACATTTGTTTTCTTGAATGTCAATATGTATCGTTACATCAACGATCAATCATTTGCGAGAATCTCCCAATTTTTTGGGAGATTCGAGCGAATGTGATAGGTTTGACGGGAGAGAAATGGCGGCGGCAATGAAGATATTGCTCAAAAATGAACTCGTTTCCGTACCGGACCTGCGGCATCGCCTGCGCCAGTTGCGCTGGTTCAGGGCCTCTTTCCGCACGAATGCCAGGCTCGTGACGGAAAATTACGGCGTCCCTTTCGAGATCGACGAGAAGAAGCTGACACGCGCCTTCCTCGGCTGGGTGGAGATCATCAATGCCCAGAAGGATTATGCCGGCATCGACCGCAAGGATTTCATCGTCTTCGCCGCCGGTCTGGTGCTGTGCGAGCTGATAAGGGAGCAACCTGCCAGAGCCCTGCCACGGCGGCTCGGCGTCAGGCCGGCCGACATGTCGATGCGCGAAATCGTTGATTTCTGGCCGGAAGGCTTTCTCTACACGAATTTCTGCATCGGCGCGGTTGCGGCCGTTTTCCAGCAGGAGTTCGGCGAGACGAGATCGATCGACAAATGCGCCGATGACCTGCGCACCTGGTGGTCTTACAAGGAAAACATCGCGGAAATGCCGAGCTATGCCATCGCTTTTCTCGACAAATTTCTGGGCCAGGAGCCGAATTGGCTCGTTCCCGACCTCGCCTCCGCCCGGGCGGCGATCCGCAAGGCACTCGGCGAAGGACGGCCGAGCGATGCGCTCAGCGGGTTGTAACAGAAGAGGCCCGGAAAGGGATCAGCCTCGCCTTTCGCGAAACCCGACCTCGATGGTGTTGCCGTCGGGGTCGAAGACGAGCGCCGCGTAGTAACCCATCTCCTCGGGCCCCTGATAGCCGGGAGACCCGCTGTCGACACCACCGAAGGCAAGTGCCGCCTGATGGAAGGCCTCCACGGCATCGCGGCTCAACGCCGCAAACATCAGATGCAGATGATTGCCCGGGTTTGCCGGCGCAGCCGCCGGTGCAACCTCCCCCGGCTGCGGCATTGCCGTTACCCAGATGAAGGGGACCGGCGCCCGCTCGCCACCGCTGACGAAAAACGAGGCATCCGCATTGCGGATCACCTCCAATTCCAGCATCGGCATGCATCCCGCATAAAAGTGCAGGGAGCGGCCCAGATCCGGTGTGTGAAACCCGATGTGATCGAAGAGCGACATGGCGCCAGTATATGCAGCGTCGTGGCGAAGAAAAGGCGTTCCTTTTCAGTATGGTGAAGTGTGGCCAAGCCCGCCCTTCGCCATGGCTGCGGGCGCCCATCGTTCAAAAAGCCGGATCTCCCGCTTTTTGGCTTACGCCCGCGCTATTCCTCACCCGCGTGTTCTTGCAAGCCCGTCCTTGGCCGGCTGATATTTCGGATCGAGCTGCACCGCCCGCGCATAGGATTTCGCCGCCCGCGCCTTGTCGCCGCGATGTTCGTAGACCAGCGCCTGGTTGGCCCAGCTTTCCGCGACATTGCCGTCCAGATTGATAGCGGTGTTGAAATCGTCGAACGCATTGTCGTAGTCGCCCAGCGCCACATAGGAGATGCCGCGGCCGTTATAGGGCTCCGGCGCGTTCGGCTGCAGCGATATGGCGGTCGAGAAATCCTCGATGGCAAGCTTGTGCTGGCCGCGCGCCTGATAGATCAGCCCGCGATTGTGATAAGCCCGCCCATTGGTCGTATCCAGCTGGATCGCGCGGTTGAAATCGTTGAACGCCTCATCGAGCCGTCCCGCCTGCCGGTAGACATTGCCGCGCCCGATATAGGCGACATCATATTGCGGGTTGATCTGAATGGCCCGGTTATAGTCGTTCGCCGCTTTGACGTCTTCGCCCATGAAGCGGTAGATCAGCGCGCGGTTGGCATAGGCCTGATAGAAATTCGGGTTGAGCTGCAGCGCCGTGTCGAAATCCCTCAGCGCCTCCTTGTAGCGCCCTGCCCGCCCATAGGCCGAGCCGCGAACATTATACCCTTCCGGATCCCGTGGATTGCGCTCGATGACGGCGGTCAGCGAGCTGATGTTCTCGCTCGACCCCTGCGCCTTGTCGATCGGCGCCAGAAGATTTGTCGAACTGGTCTGGCAGCCTGCAAGCGCCAGCATCGCGAGGGATGCGAATGCGAATAAGCGGGGACGGAAGGCACCGGTCGGAAGGGCGGCGGTCATGAAGTGGCGCATCGGCAGTTCCATTATTCCTTTTGGCTTCCCCCCGCGCATGACACAGCAAAAAAGGTGGCGGTGACGATCATCACCCCACCTTTGGCTCAATCCTTAGAATCCCTCGCGCATGGCGAACGCCGAAAGCGCCGGGATATGCCGATCAACGGGCAGCTACGCGACCGCCGCTGACCAGACCTTCACGCTGGGCGCGCTTGCGTGCCAGCTTGCGGGCGCGGCGGACGGCTTCGGCCTTCTCGCGAGCGCGCTTTTCCGACGGCTTTTCGTAGTGGCCGCGCATCTTCATTTCACGGAAGATGCCTTCGCGCTGCATCTTCTTCTTGAGAGCGCGGAGAGCCTGATCGACATTGTTATCGCGGACGAGTACCTGCACGTGTAATCCCGTTTCAGTTAGAATTTCGGTTTAGCCAAGGTCGGATGATCGGTTGCAAACCTCAAACACCAAGGCTTCGCAACGGATATCCGAAGCAAATTGGAGTTGGCTGATAGCAGAAACCCGAGCCGATGTCCACACTGCAGCGCGTCAAATATACCGCTTCTCCCGTCCGCAACCGGACGGCAGCGCGAATCATGGCCGGTGACTGCCTCATAATACAAACAAATACCGGACCTCATGGAAACGAAACGCCATGGTTGGTCGCAAAATGGCAAAATCTTCGCGCGGCTATGGTCTAGTGATAAGGAAACGGGGCTAATTCTGCCGACGCCTGACCGCCGGCCGCCCAGAAGGGAAAAACATGCGCAAATACTCGGTTTTCGCCATCGCCCGCGAAGCGATGCGCGGGGGAAAGGGCTGGGAGCAGCAATGGTCCTCCCCTGAGCCAAAGTCGGAATATGACGTCATCATCATCGGCGCCGGCGGCCATGGCCTGGCGACGGCCTATTACCTTGCCAAGGAGCACGGCATCACCAATGTCGCGGTGCTGGAAAAAGGCTGGCTCGGCGGCGGCAACACCGGCCGCAACACCACCATCATCCGCTCCAACTATCTCTATGACGAATCGGCCGGCATCTATGATCACGCCGTGAAGCTGTGGGAAGGGCTGAGCCAGGACCTGAACTATAACGTCATGTATTCGGCGCGCGGCGTCATGATGCTCGCCCACAATGTCCATGACGTGCAGGTCTTCAAGCGCCACATCCACGCCAACCGGCTGAACGGCATCGACAATGAATGGCTGACGCCGGAACAAGCGAAGGAATATTGTCCGCCGCTCAACATCTCGCAGACGGCGCGCTATCCCGTCGTCGGCGCCGCGCTCCAGCGGCGCGGCGGCACCGCGCGCCATGACGCGGTGGCCTGGGGCTATGCCCGCGCCGCATCCGATCGCGGCGTCCATATCATCCAGAACTGCGAGGTCACCGGCATCCGCCGTTCGCCGACCGGCGCGGTGACGGGCGTCGAGACCACGCAAGGCTTCATCGGCGCGAGAAAGATCGGCGTCGTCGCCGCGGGCCACACCTCCGTGCTCATGAACATGGCCGGCGTGCGCATGCCGCTGGAAAGCTATCCGCTTCAGGCGCTGGTCTCCGAGCCGGTGAAGCCGGCATTCCCCTGCGTGGTCATGTCCAACACCGTGCACGCCTATATCTCCCAATCGGACAAGGGCGAACTGGTGATCGGCGCGGGTACCGACCAGTACACCTCCTATTCGCAGACCGGCGGGCTCCACATCATCAACCACACGCTCGATGCGATCTGCGAGATGTTCCCGATCTTCACCCGCATGAAGATGATGCGCTCCTGGGGCGGCATCGTCGATGTGACGCCGGACCGCTCGCCGATCCTGGCAAAGACCCCGGTTCCAGGCCTCTACGTTAATTGCGGCTGGGGCACGGGCGGCTTCAAGGCGACGCCGGGCTCCGGCAACGTCTTCGCCCATACGATTGCCCGCGATGAACCCCATCCCATCAACGCGCCGTTCACGCTGGACCGCTTCCGCACCGGTCGCCTGATCGACGAGGCGGCCGCCGCCGCTGTGGCGCACTAGGAGGGAGATTTATTTCGATGGAATCGCTAAACACCCCCCTCTGCCCTGCCGGGCATCTCCTCACCCGCCTGTCGTCATCCTCGGGCTTGACCCGAGGATCCACGGCTGGGCGGCAGAAACAGAACAGGCGTCCACTGCGGGATCGTAAAAACGCTACCCGAGATATCAAGCAGCTCGCGCGCATTGGAATACGACGCAGCAACGCAACAGTCAGTGCTCCTCAGCCGTGGATCCTCGGGTCAAGCCCGAGGATGACGATGGGAGAAATGGAGCCCACCCCATGCTTTTGATCTACTGCCCCTATTGCCAGGAAGAACGGCCGGAAATCGAGTTCCGCCATGCCGGCGAAGCCCATCTCGTGCGCTCGCCCGATATCGCCAACCAGGGCGAATTGGAATTCGAAGCCTATCTCTATCTGCGCCAGAACCCGAAGGGCGTCATCGCCGAGCGCTGGCGGCATATCCATGGCTGCGGCCGGTTCTTCAACGCCATCCGCGACACGGTAAGCGACCATATCTACGCCACCTACAAGGCGGGCGAACCGATGCCGGATATCGATGCCGTCGTCGCCAATGCCCCCAATGTCGCCCATTCCGGAATGCCGCTGACGTCGGAGGCGAGCGCGGCTCGTTCGTCCGCGGCGAGCACTGCTCGTCCGTCCGCCGCGAGTGCAACGCGCCGGTCTGCAGCGAACGCTGCCCGTAAATCAAAGGCCTGACACCCATGTCGTTCAATTCCAAATCAGGTAGCAACCGCATCGCGGGCGCAGGCCGCCTCACCCCGGCCAGGATTGCCCGCTTCACCTTCGACGGCCAGCAATTCACCGGGCTTGAGGGCGACACCCTTGCCTCGGCACTCCTTGCCAATGGCGTGCATCTCGTCGGCCGCTCGTTCAAATATCACCGCCCGCGCGGCATTCTTTCAGCCGGCGCCGAGGAACCGAATGCGCTGGTCGGCATCGAGCGCGACCGTACCCGCCGGCAGCCCAATGTCCGCGCCACCGTTCAGGAGCTCTATGACGGGCTGAAGGCCGTCTCGCAGAATCGCTGGCCGTCGCTCGGCTTCGATATCGGTTCCGTCAACGATCTTTTTTCGCCGTTCTTCACCGCCGGCTTCTACTACAAGACCTTCATGTGGCCGAAGGCGGCGTGGAAGAGCCTCTATGAGCCCAATATCCGTGCTACCGCGGGTCTGGGCGAGGCACCTGACGAACCCGATCCCGATCACTACGCCAGCCGGTTTACCCATTGCGACGTGCTGGTTGTCGGCGCGGGCGCCGCAGGCCTTAGCGCAGCGCTTGCAGCAGCGGAAACCGGAGCGCGGGTTATTATCTGCGACGAGCAGGCCCAAGTCGGCGGTGCGCTGCGCTATGACAGCGGCGCTCGCATCGAGGGCCAGCCTGGCTATGACTGGGCGCAGGAGGCCGCTGCACATCTTGCCGGAATGGACAATGTCCGCGTGCTCACCCGCACCACGGCCTTCGGCTATTACGCGCAGAATTTCGTGGGTCTGGTCGAGCGCGTTACCGACCATGTGGCAAGGCCAGCTCCCGACAGCCCGCGCGAAAGGCTCTGGCAGGTGCGCGCCAGGCGCGTCATCCTCGCCACCGGTGCGATCGAACGGCACATGGTCTTCGCCGACAATGATCGTCCGGGCATCATGCTCGCGGCCGCGGCACGCACCTATCTGAGCCATTACGGCGTCGCCGTCGGCCGCAAGGTCGGCGTCTACACGGCCAATGATTCGGCTTATGCGGCGGCGATCGACCTGAAGCGCGCTGGCATCGATATTCCGGCGATCGTTGATCTGCGCGATGCGCCTGCCTCCGATCTTGTCGAAGAGGCGCGCGGCCTCGGCATCGAGGTGCTTGCGGGCCATGCGGTGCAGAAGGCCGGCGGCACGCGCCGCGTCTCGTCAATGACTGTGACGCCGAAGAATGGCGGCAGTGCCCGTTCGATTCCCGTCGATGCGCTGATCAATTCATCCGGCTGGACACCTTCCGTCCATCTCTTCTCGCAATCGCGCGGCAAGGTGCGCTGGAACGGGGAAAGCGAGCGCTTCCTGCCCGGCATTTATGTGCAGGAGTGCGTCTCCGTCGGCGCCTGCAACGGCACGGACGGGCTGCAGGAAACGATCGACGAGGCGCTTGCAGCGGGCGAGCGCATGGCGCGCGAGGCCGGTGTTGCATCGAAGGCCAAAGGCACGAAGCTCACCGCCTCCGGCGGCGCTTCCTGGGCCGGCGGCATGATCGGCTCGGCGCCGGGTGCCGGCCCCGACACCACGGTCAAGGCCTTCATCGATTTCCAGCACGACGTTACCGCCAAGGATATCCGCCAGGCGGTGCGCGAGGGCATGCACTCGATCGAGCACGTCAAGCGCTTCACCACCACCGGCATGGCGACCGATCAGGGCAAGACCTCCAATCTGCACGGCCTGGCGATCGCCGCCGAGGCGCTGCAGCGTGACATCCCTGAGGTGGGGCTGACGACCTTCCGCCCGCCCTATACCCCCGTCACCTTCGGCGCCATCGTCAACCACGCACGGCACGAGCTCTTCGATCCCACCCGCCGCACGCCGATGCATGCCTGGCATGAGGCGCATGGCGCCGTCTTCGAGGATGTCGGCCAGTGGAAACGCGCCTGGTATTATCCGCGCCCCGGCGAGGACATGCATAAGGCGGTCGACCGCGAATGCGTGGCGGTTCGCAATGCCGCCGGCATTTTCGATGCCTCGACCCTCGGCAAGATCGAGGTCGTCGGCCCCGATGCGGCGAAATTCCTCGAACTTCTCTACACCAATCCATGGGCGAAGCTCGGCATCGGCCGCCTGCGTTATGGCGTGATGCTGCGCGAAGACGGCTTCATCTATGACGACGGCGTGGTCGGCCGGATCGCGGAGGACCGTTTCCATGTGACCACGACGACCGGCGGTGCGCCCCGCGTCATGCACCATATGGAAGACTACCTCCAGACGGAGTTCCCGCATCTCGATGTCTGGATCACGTCAACGACCGAGCAATGGGCTGTCATCGCCGTGCAAGGGCCGAAGGCGCGCGACATCATCGCGCCACTTGTCGAGGGCATCGATCTTTCGACCGAAGCCTTCCCGCATATGAGCGTGCGCGAAGGCAAGATCTGCGGCGTGCCGACCCGGCTGTTCCGCATGTCGTTCACTGGCGAAATGGGCTACGAGATCAACGTACCCGCCGATTACGGCCAGGCCGTCTGGGAGGCAATTTATCAAAGCGGCAAGCCGCACGGTCTCACCCCTTACGGCACCGAGACCATGCATGTGCTGCGCGCCGAAAAGGGCTATATCATCGTCGGGCAGGATACGGACGGCACCGTCACGCCCTATGATGCGGGCCTTGCATGGGCGATCGGCAAGAACAAGACCGATTTCGTCGGCATCCGCGGCCTGAAACGGCCCGATCTGGTGGCGGAAGGCCGCAAGCAGCTTATCGGTCTGAAAACCAAGGATCCGAAAATCGTGCTGGAAGAAGGCGCGCAGATCGTTGCCGATCCGAAACAGGCTATACCGATGACCATGATCGGCCACGTCACCTCTTCCTACTGGTCGGAGAATTGCGGCCGTTCCATCGCGCTGGCGCTCGTCGCCAATGGCTCAAAGCGCCTCGGCGAAACGCTCTATGTGCCGATGCCCGACGGCGTGATCGAGGTTGAGGTGACCGGTACCGTGTTCATCGATGAAAAGGGAGAGCGCCTCCATGGCTAAGCCCGCAATATCCCCGTCCATTATCCGCAATCTCCCCCTAACCGGCCGTCACGGGGGCACGGGCCTCGTCTCCATCCTGCCCGCCGAACCGGCCTTCCGCACCTCCCTGCGCGCCCGGCCCGAGGCACTGGCTACGCTCTCCAAAGCGTTGGGCCTCGCACTCCCGGAAGAACCGAAATCATCCGTAACCGCGGGTACGCGCAGTGCCCTCTGGCTCGGCCCGGACGAATGGCTCGTGATCGATACGGGTGGTAAGGACCCCGCCGCCGACCTGGCCAAGGTGACGGTGCTGCATTCGGCGGTCGATGTCTCCCAGCGCAATACCGCCATTCTCGTTTCCGGCCCGGCGGCCGAAGCGACGATCAATGCCGGCTGCCCGCAGGATTTGTCACTCGCCGCCTTTCCCGTGGGCGCGGTCTCCCGCACGGTGCTCGGCAAGATCGAGATCGTCTTGTGGCGTACCGGCGAGTACGCCTTCCGCGTCGAATGCTGGCGCTCCTTCTCGGACTACGCCTTCACCTTTTTGAGCGAGGCCGCACGGGACGCTATTCTCTGACGATTGAATAGAATTGTTTCCATTTAGCCATAAAACGCTCTAAGAGACGCCCTACTTCCCGCCAGCCTTGGCGGATATTTCGCGCGGAATCCTCGGGTTTCGCGCGAATTTGCATCTACAGAGCATGGTTTATGATCGTCAAAAAGCGTCTCGTTCTCAATTTCACCGGCTATGAAGGTCTGCATCCCGGTGCCGTCCGCGGCCGGCATATGCAGGCCATTGCCGATTTCGACCGGCTCTGGCATGCCCGCACGCAGGCGACCCCCATGGAGGCGGAGGATGGCGGCTGCGGCTCGATGCAGCTCACGACCGAAGGGACCGGCTGGAAAACCGAGGTCGAGTTCTGCCAGTTCGGCACCGCCGATATCTTCGACGAATACGCCAAACGATCCACATCGGCCCGGCTTGCGACCGGCCTTCGCGCCTTTCTCGACATCCTGTTCACCGGTACGCTCTGGCGCTATGCGATGACGAGCTGGCGCTTCGTCCTCTTCTTCCTCTGGCCTTTCGGGCTGACGCTGGCCCTTGTCGGCCTTGCCGCATTGATTGCCGTCATCCCTCTCATTCTGGGGCTCGGCTTCCTGCATCTCATCTGGTCGCTGCCGCTTGCCGTTTTGGCCGGTGCAATCCTCATGCGCTGGCCGGGAAAGAAATTCTTCCTGTCCTATCTCCTGGACGACTGGTCCGCCGCCTATGATCGGATTCACGGCGGCAATGCCAGGCTCAATGCACGCCGGCAGGAGTTCGCCGCCTTCCTTAGGCAGAAACTGCGCGAAACCGATGCCGACGAGGTCATCATCGTCGGCCACAGCCTCGGCACCGTGCCCGCCGTCGAGGCGATCGCCGATATCAGGCGCGAAAATCCTGAGCTTCTGGAAAAACAGCCGGTCTCGCTGCTCGCCATCGGCTCATGCCTCCTGATGATCGCCTTTCACCCGAAGGCGCGAGGCCTGCGCGAGGATATCCGCACGGTCCTGCAGGACACGCCTGTTCTCTGGGCGGAATTCCAGACGCTGACCGACATCATCCATTTCTATGGTTCCGATCCCGCGCAGGCTTTGGCCATCACCCCGAAAAATCCGCCCGTCATCTCGCGGATCAGATTCAAGAACATTCACAATGAAAGCCGCTACAAGCGCGCCAAGGGCAATTTCTTCAAGATGCACCTGCTCTTCCTCAAGGGAGCGCAGAAGCGCAATTCCTATGATTTCTGCATGTTCCTGCACGGCCCCTTCGCCCTGCGCGACCTGGTGACCACCCATAAAGGAAAAGCCGCCCCTCTCGACGAAGAAGGGCGGCTGAACGCTTGATTCCTACGGAGGCTTACGCCTCGGTCGGCTCGACCACCGCGATCGTCAGCCACGTCGCCGTCAGCGCCGGCTTCAGCGAGTTCTCGATCTCCAGCGTCACCTCATAGTGGTTGACCACCCGGCCCGAGGGGCGGATGTCTGCCTCCGCCAGCTTGAAACGGGCGCGCACCCGGGCACCGCTCTTGACCGGCGCCATGAAGCGCACCTTGTCGAAACCGTAATTGATGCCCATCGTCGCGCCCTGGATCATCGGCAGCGCCTCGAAGGCGAGCGTCGAAAGCAGCGACAGGGTGAGGAACCCATGGGCGATGGTGCCGCCGAACGGCGTTTCCTTCGCCGCCCGCTCCGGATCCACATGGATGAACTGATGATCGTCGGTCGCATCCGCGAATTTGTCGATCATCTCCTGGGTGACGACCCGCCACTCGGAACAGCCGATCTCCGTGCCGACGGCATCTCTCAACTGGTCCAGCGTAATTGCTTCTTTCATATCGCCGCTTCTCTCGTGGGCGGAGCCGCAGGGCTCCTCTATGCTCTTACTAGCCGCTGTTTACCAATTTGCCATGACATGACAAACGCTTCAGAGAAAAAGCCGCACCACTGTGGCAATTCAGCCAATAACCAGTTCCGCTATCCCCTCCCAGCTTGAATGGACCGCCGTGGCACCCTTGCCGAGAAGCCTGTCGGAATGGCCGTCATAGCTGTGGCCGCCACCGGTATAGCCGATCGCCGTCATGCCGGCTGCCACCGCGCCCTCGACACCGTAGGGCGAATCCTCGATCACGACACAGCGCCGGGGATCGGCACCCATCTTTTCTGCCGCATGGAGAAAGAGATCCGGCGCCGGCTTGCCTCGCTTCACCATCGAGGACGAATAGATCGCATTGCCGAAATAACCGCGAAGCTTGGTGACATCGAGGCTGAATTCGATACGCTCCATGGACGAGGAGGAAGCCACGCAGCGCGGGATCTCCAGCCCCGTGAGGAAATCGATGATGCCGGCCGTCGGTTGCAATGATTCGGCAAAGAGCAGTCGCGTTTCCGGCCATATATTGGCCTCAGCCGTTTGCGGCAGGTGATGCCCGGTGAGTTCTGCGATCTTGAGGATGATATCGGCCTGTTTCATGCCGACGCCATGTGCCACCGTGCCCTCAGGTATCGGCATTCCTTCCTTCGCATAGACATTGTGGTAGGCAAGAGCCGCAAGCGGCTCGCTATCCACAAGCACCCCATCGCAATCGAAAATCACCAGATCGAAAGGACTAAGCTCAGTTTTCAATTGATACTCTCCAGATGAATTCTTCGTGACATCGCCCGTATTCCGCCTCAGGAATGGACATAGGTATTGACAAGGATACAAATGTTCAATAGGCGATTGTATCAACAAAGCGGCGGCGATGCCCGCCCAAAGATCGAGCGCGACCGGCGTCTCGAGGAGGAACAGATGACAACCAACGTAGCATTGACAGGTCTGGCCCGTGACATGCAGGCGCGTGCCGACAGCGGCAAGCCGATCCGCATCGGCCTGATCGGCTCGGGCGAAATGGGGACGGATATCGTCTCCCGTGTCGCCCACATGCCCGGCATTGAAATCGGCGCAATCTCCGAACTGCGCACGCCGAATGCAGTCAAGGCGGTCGATATCGCCTATCAGGAAGAAGGTCATGCGAAAGAGGTCTCCACCGCCTCCGACCTGACGAAGGCCATGGAGAGCCACAAGGTCGCCGTCACCGACAATGCCGACCTGATCCTTGAGAACGATCTGATCGACGTGGTGATCGACGCGACGGGCGTTCCCGCCGTCGGCGCAGAGATCGGCCTTCGCGCCATGGAGCATGGCAAGCATCTGGTCATGATGAATGTCGAGGCTGATGTGACCATCGGCGCGTACCTCAAGAGCGAGGCCGACCGGCTGGGCGTTACCTATTCGCTCGGCGCCGGCGACGAGCCGTCCTCCTGCATGGAGCTGATCGAATTCGTCACCGCCATGGGGCACCCGATCGTGGCGGCCGGCAAGGGCAAGAACAACCCGCTGAACATCGACGCCATCCCCGACGACTATGCCGAGGAAGCCGCGCGCCGCAACATGAATGTGCGCATGCTGGTCGAGTTCGTCGACGGTTCCAAGACCATGGTGGAGATGGCGGCTATCGCCAACGCTACCGGCCTCGTTCCCGACAAGCCGGGCATGCATGGCCCGACCGCCACGGTAACCGAGCTCAACAAGACGCTAATCCCGGAAAAGGATGGCGGCGTGCTGTCGAAGGTCGGTGTCGTCGATTATTCGATCGGCAAGGGTGTCGCGCCCGGCGTCTTCGTCATCGCCGACATGTCGCACCCGCGCATCCGCGAGCGCATGGAAGATTTGAAGATGGGCCATGGCCCCTACTTCACCTTCCATCGGCCCTATCACCTGACCTCGCTCGAAGTGCCGCTCACCTGCGCCCGCGTCGTTCTCTACGGCAAGCCGGACATGGTGCCGCTGGCGAAGCCCGTCGCCGAGGTCTGCGCCGTCGCCAAGAAGGATCTGAAGCCCGGCGACAAGCTCGACGCCATCGGCGAGTACAGCTACCGCGCCTGGATCATGACCGCGCCGGAAGCCCGCGCTGCCCGGGCCATCCCCTGCGGGCTGCTTGAACGCGGCACCGTCACCGCGCCGATCAAGAAGGGTGAATTGATCACCTACGAGAACGCTGCCGTCGAGCCCGGATCGAAGATCGCCGAACTGCGTTCACGGCAGGACAGGTTGGTGTATGGGGGCTGAGAGGTTCATCAATCCACCTCTCCCGTCGTCATCCTCGGGCTTGACCCGAGGATCCACGGCAAGGGGGCGAAGATGAGACTGTCACACGCGATGGGATCGGGAGGAATTAACTCGGATATCGGCTGTTTCCACTCGCTGGAACAAGCCGATGCAATGGAAAGATCAGTGCCCCTTTGCCATGGATCCTCGGGTCGAGCCCGAGGATGACGATGGAAGGAGCGGAGGAGAACTTCTCATGGATAAGGCCAGCGTAAACGCGAAAGGCGCACCCGAAGAAGGCAGGCACAACCTGCCCTTCGCCTTCCGGCAATATTCGCCGGAAGTGCTCAAGGAAGCGCTGCGCAAGATGTATCTGATCCGCCGTTTCGAGGAAGGAGCGGAGGAGAGCTACACGCGCGGCCTCATCCATGGCACCATGCATCTCTCCATCGGCCAGGAGGCGAGCGCCGTCGGCATCTCGCTCCCCCTGACCGATGACGACATGATCACCTCCACCCATCGTGGTCACGGCCATTGCATCGCCAAGGGAGCTGATGTCTCCCGGATGTTCGCCGAGTTTTTCGGCAAGGAGACGGGTTATTGCCATGGCCGCGGCGGCTCGATGCATATTGCCGACGTGTCGAAGGGCAATCTCGGCGCCAACGGCATCGTCGGCGGCGGCATTCCGATCGCCGTCGGCGCCGCCCTTTCCATGAAGAAACAGAAGACGGGCCGCGTCGTCGTCTCCTATTTCGGCGACGGCGCCAACAATGAAGGCGCGTTCCATGAAGCGCTGAACATGGCCGCCGTCTGGAAACTGCCGGTTATCTTCGTCTGCGAGAACAATGGCTACGGCATGTCGACCTCAACGAAGCGCTCCACCGCTGTTCCCAATGTTGCAGACCGGGCAGTGGCCTATGCGATGCCGGGCGTCATTGTCGACGGCAACAATCTCTCCGATGTCGCCGAAGCCTCCAATGAAGCGGTCGAGCGCGCCCGCCGCGGCGAAGGCCCGACCCTGATCGAATGCAAGACCTACCGCCACCGCGGCCACTCCAAGAGCGACCGCAACCGCTACCGCACCAAGGAGGAGATCGAGGACTGGATCACCAATCGCGATCCGATCCGGCTCTTCGAGGAGCAGATGCAGGAATATGGCGTCATCGATGCAGCCGGGATCGAGGCTGTCCGCGCCGATGTCGAGCGCGAGATCGAAGCGGCAATCGAATTCGCCAAGGCGAGCCCCATGCCTGACATCGCAAGCCTGACCCGCGACGTTTATACGGACCTTGCCTGAGATGGATATGACGATCCGCGAACTGAGCTACGCCCAGGCCATTCAGGAGGCGATGGCCATCGCCATGGAGCGCGACGAGCGCGTTTTCCTGATGGGCGAGGATATCGGCGTCTATGGCGGCGCATTCCAGGTCACCGGCGATCTCGTCCATCGCTTCGGCGAGGACCGCGTCATGGATACGCCCATCTCGGAACTCGGCGGCGCCGGTGTCGCCGTCGGCGCGGCGGTGACGGGCATGCGCCCCATCTTCGAATTCCAGTTCTCCGATTTCGCGGCGCTGGCCATGGAGCAGATCGTCAACCAGGCCGCCAAAATGCGCTACATGCTGGGCGGCGCGGTTTCCGTGCCGCTCGTCATGCGCTTTCCCGCGGGCTCGGGCACGGGCGCGGCGGCGCAGCACAGCCAGAGCATAGAGGCGTGGCTCGGCCATGTTCCGGGGCTGAAGGTGGTGCAGCCGGCAACGCCGCATGACGCCAAGGGCCTGCTGCTTGCCGCCCTGGAAGATCCTGACCCCGTGATGATCTTTGAGCACAAGCTTCTCTACAAGATGAAAGGGCCGGTGCCGGAAGGCTATTACACGACGCCGATCGGCAAGGCCGAGATCCGCCGTGAGGGAAAGGACGTTACCATCGTCGCCACCGCCATCATGGTCCACAAGGCGCTGGAAGCGGCCGAGACGCTTGCCTCGGAAGGTATCGACGCCGAGGTGATCGACCTGCGCACCATCCGCCCGATGGACCGCGAGACGGTTATCGCCAGCGTCAAGAAGACCTCGCGGCTGATCTGCGTCTATGAGGGCGTCAAGACGCTGGGTGTAGGCGCGGAAGTCAGCGCCATGATCGCCGAAAGCGACGCCTTCGATTTCCTCGATGCGCCGATCATCCGCCTTGGCGGTGCGGAAACGCCGATCCCCTATAATCCGGAGCTCGAGAAGGCTGCGGTGCCGCAGGTGCCGGATATCCTGAAGAGCGCCCGCGACCTCGTCAACGGAGTGCGCTAGAGCGATGCCCGTCGAAGTCATCCTCCCCAAGGTCGATATGGATATGGAGACCGGCCGGATTTCCCGCTGGTACGCCAAGGACGGCGATGCTGTCACAAAAGGCGAGCTCCTGTTCGAGATCGAGACCGACAAGGCGGCCATGGAAGTCGACGCGCCGGCAAGCGGCACGCTGCATGACGTCTCCGCCGCCGAAGGCGCGACCGTACCGGTCGGTCAGGCGGTGGCCTGGATTTTCGCGGAAGGTGAGGAATATACGCCGACCGGTAAGCCTGATGCTGCGCCGGAAACTGCACCCGTGGAGGCGGTGAAACCCGCACCTGCCCCCGCCGCTGAAACCTCGGTTGAAAAGCCGGCCATCTCCGAGACAAAAGACGACGATGGCATCCGCGCCACACCGCTCGCCCGCCGTCTTGCCGCCGACGCTGGACTGAAGCTTTCGGCGATCTCCGGCAGCGGGCCGAAGGGGCGCATCACCCGCAGGGATGTCGAGGCGAATATCGCCGCATCTCCCACAACGCTGGCGGCGAAATCTCCAGCAGCCACGGCAGGTGCTCCTCTCAACGCGGTCTGGCTGCGGCAAGGCAGCGGTGCCAACACCGCAATTCCCCTAGTGCTCATTCACGGCTTCGGCGCGGATTTGAACAGCTGGCGGCCACTCTTCGCCGGCGTGCAGGTCGATAGCCCGGTCCTGGCCATTGACCTTCCCGGCCATGGCGGCTCGACACGCAATGTTCCTGAAAGCCTCGACGCTATCGCGGAGCTGGTCGAGCAAACGCTTTCAGCACACCAGATCGGCCCGTTCGTACTCGCCGGTCATTCCTTTGGCGGCGCGGTTGCCGCAACCATTGCCGAACGCTGCAATGCGGATGTGCGCGCGCTGGCGCTGATCTCCACCGCCGGCCTTGGCCCGGAAATCAACCGCGCCTTCCTCGAAGGTTTCGTCGGGGCACGGAGCGAGGCAAGCCTCATGCCCTGGCTGAAACAGCTTGTCGTGGACGAGGGCCTGCTCAGCAAGCCTTTCGTCAATGCAACGCTCGCCCAGAGCGCCGACGAGGGCTTGCGCGGTGCGCAGAAGGCGATCGTTGACAGCTATTTCGCGGACGGCACACAGACCTTCGATATCCGCCCGGCGCTTGCCTCGCTGCGTATCCCCGTGCGGGTGATCTTCGGTGCTGGTGACCGTATCATTCCGGCGGCGCATGTGGCGGGGCTTCCCGGTGAGATCGCCACCCACATCTTCGCCGCGACCGGTCACATGCCGCAGCTCGAACGCCGCGAACAGGTTCTGAGGATCATCCGGGAGCTCGCCCGCGCGAGCGCGTGAGCTTGGCGATTCCACCCCGAGAGACTGGCCCCGCCTCCGTGCGGGGCTTTTTTTCGGGAATATCCAAACAGCACAATAAAAAAGGCGGCCCAAAAGCCGCCTTTCTTCATGAGCTTTGATGCTGGGCCTAGTGATCCAGCGCTTTCACAATGTTCTCCACCATCTTCTTGGCGTCGGCAAAGAGCATCATGGTGTTGTCGCGGAAGAAGAGCTCGTTCTCCACGCCGGCATAGCCCGACCCCATGCCACGCTTGACGAAGAGCACCGTGCCGGCCTTGTCGACATCGAGGATCGGCATGCCATAGATCGGCGATTTCGGGTCGGTTTTCGCCGCCGGGTTGGTCACATCATTGGCGCCGATGACGAACGCCACATCGGCCTGCGCGAACTCGGAATTGATATCCTCAAGCTCGAACACCTCATCGTAAGGCACGTTGGCTTCGGCCAGGAGCACGTTCATGTGCCCCGGCATACGGCCCGCCACGGGGTGGATCGCGTATTTGACCTCGACGCCTTCCGCCTTGAGCTTGTCGGCCATCTCGCGCAACGCGTGCTGGGCCTGCGCCACCGCCATGCCGTAGCCCGGCACGATGATGACCTTCGAAGCGTTCTTCATGATGAAGGCCGCGTCCTCCGCCGAGCCCTGCTTGACCGGACGCTGCTCGACCTCGCCTGCCGGACCGGCCGTCTCGCCGCCGAAGCCGCCGAGGATGACCGAGAGGAAGGAGCGGTTCATGCCCTTGCACATGATGTAGGAGAGGATCGCACCCGACGAGCCGACCAGCGCGCCGGTGATGATCAGCGCCAGATTGCCGAGCGTGAAACCGATGCCCGCCGCGGCCCAGCCCGAATAGGAATTGAGCATCGAGACGACGACCGGCATATCCGCTCCGCCGATTGGTATGATGATCAGACCACCCAGGATGAGCGACAGGATCACGATCAGCCAGAACACCGTATGGCTTTCGGTATTCACCAGCACCGCGATCAGCACGACGATGGCGATCGCCAGCGCCGCGTTGACGATGTGACGGGCGGGCAGGATGATCGGCTTGCCGGACATGCGCCCGTCGAGCTTCAGGAAGGCGATGACCGAGCCGGTGAAGGTGATGGCGCCGATCGCCACGCCAAGCGACATTTCGATCAGCGCCTGGCCGTGGATCGAGCCGACCTCGCCGATGCCGAAGGAATCGGGCGTATAGAGTGCAGCGGCCGCCACCAGAACGGCGGCCAGGCCGATCAGCGAGTGGAAGGCCGCGACCAGCTGCGGCATCGCCGTCATGGCGATACGCCGGGCGATGTAGGCGCCGATGCCGCCGCCGATGGCGATGCCGATGACGATCAGCACCAGGCCGCCGAAGCTCGGCCGCGCCAGCGCAAGTGTGGTGACGATGGAGATGGCCATGCCAACCATGCCGTAGAGATTGCCCTGACGGCTGGTGGTCGGATGGGAAAGTCCGCGCAATGCCAGGATGAAAAGCACGCCCGAGACAAGATAGAGGAAGGCTGCCAGATCGACGCTCATGTTTCAGCCCCTCACTTTTCTTTTTTCTTGTACATGGCGAGCATGCGCTGCGTGACGAGGAAGCCGCCGAAGATGTTGACGCTCGCCAGCACCAGCGCGATGAAGCCGAAACCGGTCGCCCAGCCCGAAAGCGACAGGCCCACCGCCAGAAGCGCGCCCACCACGATGACCGAGGAAATGGCGTTGGTCACCGCCATCAGAGGCGTATGCAGCGCCGGCGTCACCGACCAGACGACGTAATAGCCGACAAAGATCGACAGGATGAAGATCGCGAAGCGGAAGACGAAGGGATCAACCGCACCGCCCGTCGCCGCATGGGCGACGGCGCCAGCCGCATCGGCAACGCCCGGCGCGTTTTCCGCCGCCTGGCGCACGGCTTCAACAGCCTGGTTGAGCCCGTCGAGGGCTTTTTCAAGTGCCGTATCGGCCATTATGCCTCTCCTCCCGTCTTTGGTGCTGCGGCTTTCCTGCTCCGCTTGGCGGGCGCCTTGGCCGCATCAGTCCCCGTTGTCGCTTTTGCCGAAGCCCTGCGTGCCGCCGGCTTTTTCGCTGCCGGCTCTGCCGGCTTGGCTGCCGCGGCCGTCTCCGCAAAGGCCGGATGCACCACCGCGCCGTCATGGGTGAGCAGCGTCGCCTTGACCAACTCGTCATCCAGATTGATCTTCAGCGCCTTGCTGTCCTTATCGGTGAGCGTTTCCAGGAAGGCGACCAGATTGCGGGCATAGAGCTGCGATGCCGACGCCGCGATACGGCCCGGCACGTTCAGATGGCCGACGATCTTGACCCCGCCGATCTCCACGACCTTGCCGGGTTCGGCACCTTCGACATTGCCACCGCGTTCGACGGCGAGGTCCACCACGATGGAGCCGGGGCGCATCGATGCCAGCATCTCCTTCGAGACGAGACGCGGCGCCGGGCGACCGGGGATGAGCGCGGTGGTGATGACGATGTCCTGCTTGGCGATATGATCGGCGACAAGCGCCGCCTGCTTCGCCTGATACTCCTTGGACATCTCTTTGGCGTAGCCGCCGGCGGTTTCCGCCGCTTTGAACTCTTCGTCCTCGACCGCAACGAATTTCGCGCCGAGCGAGGCCACCTGCTCCTTGGCGGCGGGGCGCACGTCGGTCGCCGTCACCACGGCGCCCAGGCGCCGTGCGGTGGCAATCGCCTGCAGGCCGGCAACGCCCGCGCCCATCACGAACACCTTGGCCGCGGGCACGGTGCCGGCCGCCGTCATCATCATCGGCATGGCGCGGTCATATTCGGCCGCCGCATCGATCACCGCCTGGTAGCCGGCGAGGTTCGCCTGGCTCGACAGGACGTCCATCACCTGCGCGCGGGTGATGCGCGGCATGAATTCCATGGTGAAGGCGGACAGGCCCGCATCGGCAAGCGCGCGCACGGCGGCCTCATTGCCGTAGGGGTCGAGCATGGCGATCAGCGCCGCGCCCTTTTTGTAGCCCTTGAGCTCGGCCTGGGAAGGCCGGCGGACCTTCAGGATCACATCCGCCGATTTGGCGTCCGCAGCACTGCCGATCTTTGCTCCGGCCGCTTCGAATTCGCTGTCGGGAATGCGCGAGAGCGTCCCCGCACCCTTTTCCACGATGACCGAGAAGCCGAGGCCGGCGAATTTCTTTACCGTTTCCGGTGAAGCCGCAACGCGCGGCTCAGCCGGATCCGTCTCTTTGGGAATGAATATCGTCTGAGCCAAGCCCGTCCTCCCTCTCGCCGGTTGACGCCCGCCCGGAAGCTCCGGGCGGCGGATATGGATATGCTATGCGCAAATCCGGGGAAAGTGGGGACAGGGAAAATTAGGAACCGTTTTTCCCGGAAAAAGTAGAACGACTTTCCGTTCGGACCTGCCTGAAGACAAAAGCCGAGCAGCCTATCGGACGAAAAGCCGCTCCGGGATTCGTGGCGTTAAAGCAGGAACCAGGCGGCGACGCAGATCAGGACGAAGAGAACGACCGCGGAAAAAACGCCACCAACGAAGAAGCCGAACGCCATGGAGATGAGCACCGCGGCAATTGCTACCGTGCCCCATTTGGCAACCGCCAGGAATCCGGCATAGGTCTTCTCGTGCTCAGCATATTCCATCGGCGCGCCCAGTTCCGCCGGTGCGGTATTGTGATGTTCAGCCATGTGTTTCAAACCCTTCAGAATTCGTCAGCACGCCATAGCGAAAAGCCCGCGCAAGTGCAATGCGACGGGTAAGCGCGCCCGCCTTTTCCTGTTGGAAAGCGCAGAGGCTGAATATCAGCTGAACAGCTGCGGAAACAGGCCGACAAGGCCGATGAGAATGAGATAAAACGCCACGATATAATTGAGAAACCGCGGCATGATCAGGATAATGATGCCGGCAATAAGCGCGATCAGCGGCGTGATGGCAAGCTGGGAAACCATGTTTTTCTCCTTGTCAGGCCCGCGATTCAGGCACCAAGACCTGTATATTTCGCCGTCGGCAGAATTGTGAGCGGCACTGTTCCGGCTTCGATACTGGCAAACATGCTGCGCCTCTCGTGCGGCTGGGATTTGAAAAAAGGATAGCGCACGGCGACCATATCACGGATCGCCCGGATTGGCGCGCCGCTTAAACCCACCGGAATGCCGTACCCCTCGTGCTGCCTCGGCTCCGCCATCACCTGCGAGCCGAAGATGCGCTTATAGAACGCCGCATGCTCTGGCTTGACGGAGGCAAGGCAGTAATCGGCGGCGAAATATTCCGAAGCCATCGCCGCAATCCGCAATGTCAGATAGGGAATGGCCGGAAATTCGCTCAAAACAGCCGGCTCGCTGGCAAAGCGGGTCGGATCCACGAAGCTCATTCCTTTATCGAGCATCGGCCCCAGGATATCGGGAAACAGCTTAAAGCTGGTGCCCTTGCGGTGATCCGGGGTGATGTGATGGATACGCAGCGTGCTGACGAGTTGCTGATCGATATATACGCCATAGACATAGGCATGGCTGTCACGGTCGAGATCATCGAGGATGCTGCCGTCGAACTCATCGTTCATGACGCCGCGCGTCATATAGGAACGATAGCGCAGCCGCCCGATTTCCTCGAAATCCTCCGCACCGACGACACGACGATATTCAACCCTATCGAGAAAGTTCAGCAGTTGTCGTGCAAAATTCGAAATGGGCGGGGTCTCCGCCGAAATAGCTGTCGCGTTCATTGTCCACCTAAGCCCCACCGCGGACCAAATCAGCAGAGAGGATAAGCAGCTTTTGCCCACTGTAAAGAGATGCTTATAATTTGAGCTTTTTCTTAAATAACCCGGAAAAGCCTGATTTCGGAAAGAATACCCCAATTAATAGGGATAAAATTACATCGCCGTCGGCAGCATTTTCCTGCTCTCCTCCGGCAGGGGAAAGCTCTTGTCGATAAGGGCCGAAATGGCGCTCGCCGGCAGTGGCGCGCCGAGCAGATAGCCCTGGACGAGGTCGGCGCCCGCCGCCCCCCGGATCAGTGCCAGTTGCTCCTGCGTTTCCACGCCTTCCACCGTGACGCCCAGCCCCATCTCGTGGGAGATCTGCGTCACGCCGCGCAGAAGCATCAGCGAGCGGCGGTCGGTCGTGATGCCTTGGACGAAGGAGCGGTCGACCTTTACCTTGGTCAGCGGCAGCGTGTTGAGATAGCTGAGGCTGGAATAGCCGGTCCCGAAATCATCGAGCGCGACATTGATGCCGGCATTCTTGAGCTGCTGCAGCACGTTGCAGGTCTTGTTGCGGTCGCTGATGATCGCGCTTTCCGTCACCTCGACCTCGAGGAGATTGGTCGGCAGGCCGGAGTTCCGCAAGGCTGATGCGACGATATGGGTGATGTCGCTGTTCTTCAGGTCAATCGCGGAAAGATTGACCGACACGCCGATGCGGTCGCCCCAGTTCACGCAATCGAGACAGGCCCTTTCCAGCATGAACCGCGTGATGTCGGTGATGATGCCCATCTCCTCCGCCAGCGGAATGTAATCGGCGGGCGAGATCGGCCCCAGTTCCGGATGATCCCAGCGCGAAAGCGCCTCGCAGGAGACGATGCGCAGCGATTGTGTGCTGACGATCGGCTGATAAACCACCTTGAGCGAGCCGTTGGCGATGGCGCTGCGCAAATCGTTCTTCAGGCGCTGCCGGCTGCGATACCTGACATCCATTGCCTCTTCGAAGACGGCCCAGCTGCGATTCTCGACCCCTTTTGTCTCATAAAGCGCCAGGTCCGCCTTGATATGCAGGCTCTGAAGGTCGAAACGCGAGGCAGGAGCAAGTGCAATGCCGGCATTCACCTCCACCTGCACGCTGTGATCCGACAGCCGGTAGGCGCCGGAGACGGCTTCCAGCAGATGGTTCATCATCGGCGCGATATCGGCTTCCGCTCCGGCATCGGGCACGAAGATCACGAATTCGTCACCGCCGAAGCGTGACGGAATGAACCGCGTCGGATCCATGTCCCCCAGCCGTTCCGCCAGCTTCTGCAGCAGCTGGTCCCCGACATGGTGGCCGAGCGTATCGTTGACATGCTTGAAATCGTTGATGTCGAGCACGACGAGGGCCATCCGCTTGCCATGCGCCCGGCGCGAAAGCAGCGATTTGATCAGCGATTCGAAATGCATCCGGTTCGGCAGGCCGGTAAGCCCGTCATAGCGGGCCATGTGCTGGATTTGCGCTTCCGCCTCTATGCGCTGGGTGACATCTTCGAAGATCAGCACGGCGCCTTCGTCGCGGCGCTGGTTGCAGCTGAACTCGATATAGCGGCCATCGGAAAACTGGAACAGGTCGCGCTCGCGCCGCCCGGCCAGGAGATCGTCGATCAGCGTCCGGATATTTTCCAGCTTGGAGCGTGGGAAAAGCCCGTGCAATGAGCAATAGCGCAACACCGTCTGCAGCGAGCGGCCGGTAAGATCGGTATCACGCGATATCTGCAGGAGCGACACCGCCTTGTTGTTGACGACCACAAGCTTGCCGTCGCCATCGAACATGATGAGCCCCTGCGGCATGTTGTTGAGCGCGGCATCGAAGCGCCCCGCCACCACCGCCAGCTCCCGCCGGCCCATGACCGCGGCGAAAAGGAACTCACGCAGGCCATTGGCCATCTGGATATTGCTCAGGAAATAGGGGATGAGCAGGAAGCCGATGATCATGTGGAACGTGCTGCCCGCCAGCACGAAGCCGGCGAGGACGGGAATGAGGCTGCACGCCGACATGACGATGACGGCCGCCCGCGACGCATAATTGCGGCCGACGATGGAAACGACCGATGCCAGCAGGATCGAAAGGCTGGCAAGCTCGGCAAAGGAATCCTTGACCACGTAAGTGCTGAAGAAGCACATCATGCCCAGGGCGGTGCAAACGGCCGATGCACCGACAAGATACCGGAACTCCCACTGGTTGAGCTGCTCGGGCGTCGGATTGGCGAGCGCCGCCCGGTCGAACCGGCTCATGTCGAAAAGGCGCGCAAGGGCGATGATGGTGAAGACGCCGGCAAAAACCAGGAAGGAAACGTTGCCCGTCTTCAGGTAAATGACCGCGCAGGCGATCACATGGGCAAGCATTCCGAACCACAGCGTCGCGCGATTTCCGTAGAGGGATCGCACAAAGGAGAGACGGATATCTGCTGGAATATCTGTTCTTCGGCGCCAAGCCATATTCGATATACGTCCCTTTCCCTCGGAACATTATTACAGCAATGGCTTAATAATATATTTCCCGAAAATAAACCATGGGTTGCGGAATTATCTACCAGTAATTGAGATCAAATAACTTTTCGGCATCGCTCACTCCCAATAGTAGATCATTGCAATTCAAAGACTTCATTGCAAGTTTTGGCTCGTTCCTGCAAAGCATAAGAGCCTTTTTATTCCCCTTTTAAAGAGATCATCGGCCTGCGTGAACAGCGGACGCAACAACCCTTCTCTCGGTTGAAAGCAACATATCAGAGATAAACGCAGGGTGGTCGATTTTCCTGCATCCGCCTCCGAAGAGCGTTAAAAAATCTTTCGTGCGGTATAGAACATCGGATTATGCCGCATGGCCATCCCGGCCCAGGCCGGGCATCCCAATTGACCGATAATCGATATGAATATGAGCCTATTCCGCCGCCACGGCAATCGGCATGGCTTTCTTCTCGCTTCTGCGCAGGAAATCCTCGCGCAGGCGCAGCGCCTGCTCCACGGCTTTCTGCTTGACGTGCCCGAAGCCGCGGATGGTCGAGGGATAGGCAGCGAATTCGCTGATTTCATCAGGATCGCGCCGGCCGATCCATTCCCTGATCGTCGCGAGATCGGCCTCATATTGCGCCAGCAGCGCGCGTTCCCTCCTGCGTTCCGCCAGGTAGCTGAAGGGGTCGAAGGCGGTGCCGCGCAATCGCCGCATCCGCGCAAGCAGTGAAAAGGCGCGCATCATATAGGGACCGTAGTTCGACTTGACCGGCTCGCCCTGCTTGTTCCGTCGGGCGAACAAGGGCGGCGCCAGATGGAATTCCAGCCTGTCGAAGCTTTCGAACTCCTGCGAAATCTGCTTTGCAAACGAACCGTCGGTATAAAGCCGCGCCACCTCATATTCGTCCTTGATTGCCATCAGCTTGAAGAGATTGCGCGCCACCGTCTCGGAAAGAATGGTCGAGCCGGGCTTGGCTGCCGCCTCCCGCCGCCGCACATCCTCCACCTGTTCGAGATAGCGCTGCGCATAGGCTGCGTCCTGATAGCCGGTGAGGAAAGCGGCGCGCCGCGCGATGATCTCGTCGAGCGTCTGCGCGAGGGATTGCGCCTCCCCGCCCTTCACCTGGTCGATCAGCTTTTGCACGCTTTGCGGATCATGCGCCGCCCGCCTGCCCCAGCGGAATGCCTTGATGTTCATGTCGACGGCCTGGCCGTTCATGCCGATCGCCTCCTCGACCGCCTCCGGTGAAACCGGCAAGCCGCCTTCCTGGCAGGCAAAGCCCAGCATGAACATGTTGGCACCGATGGCATTGCCGAAAAGCACATTGGCCGCCTTCGTCGCATCGAAGAAATGCGCTTTGTCGTCGCCCGCGGCATCGCGGATCGCCCGCTTCAGCCGCTCGATCGGCAAGGAGAAATCGGCATTGCGGGTGAATTCGCCGGGCATCACCTCCGCCGTGTTGACGACGAAGATGGTCTCGCCCCGCCGGACGCTCGCCAGCACCTTCTTCGCGCCCGAAACCACCAGATCGCATCCCAGGATCAGATCGGCCTTGCCCGCCGAGACACGGATCGAATGAATATGCTCGGGCGATTTGGCGATGCGCACATGGCTGAAGACGGAGCCGCCCTTCTGCGCAAGGCCCGCCATGTCGATCATGCCGCAGCCCTTGCCTTCCAGATGCGCGGCCATCCCGAGAACCGCCCCCACGGTCACCACGCCAGTGCCGCCGACGCCGTCGATGATCGCCGCCCAGCCATGGCGTAGATCCGCCATGCGTGCGGGCGGCACGCCCTCCAGCGGATCGGCATCGCCGACCGTGCCTTCCGCCTTGCGCAGTTTCGCGCCATGCACGGTGACGAAGGACGGGCAGAAGCCGTTGACGCAGGAGAAATCCTTGTTGCAGCTCGACTGGTCGATGCGCCGCTTGCGGCCGAATTCCGTCTCCACCGGCTGGACGGAGACGCAGTTGGATTTCACCCCGCAATCGCCGCAGCCCTCGCAGACGAGTTCGTTGATGATGACCCGCTTGTCGGGATCGGGATAGGTGCCGCGCTTGCGGCGCCGGCGCTTCTCGGCGGCGCAGGTCTGATCATAGAGCAGTACCGAAACGCCCTTCACATCGCGCAATTCCCGCTGCACCAAATCGAGATCGTCCCGGTGATGAATGGTCATTCCCTCGGGAAATACCTGCGACGGGGTATATTTGCCGGGCTCGTCGGTAACGAGCGCAATCCGCTGCACACCTTCGGCGCGCACCTGCCGGGCAATCATGTCCACCGTCAGCCCGCCTTCATGCGGCTGGCCGCCGGTCATGGCGACCGCATCATTGTAAAGAATCTTGTAGGTGATGTTGGTGCCGGCCGCGAGCGCGAAGCGCAGCGCCAGGATGCCCGAATGATTATAGGTGCCGTCGCCGAGGTTTTGGAAGATGTGCTGGCGTTTCGAGAACGGTGCTTCGCCCACCCAGTTCGCGCCCTCGCCGCCCATGGCGGTGAAGCCGACGGTCTGGCGGTCCATCCACAGCGCCATGATGTGGCAACCGATGCCGCCCGAGGCACGGGAGCCCTCCGGCACCACCGTCGAGGTGTTGTGCGGGCAGCCCGAGCAATAATAGGGCGTGCGACCGGCGATATCCTTGGTATCGGCAAGCATCGCCTGGAACTGCCGCAGCCGTGAAATCCGGTCGGCGATCTCGTCGGAATGGCCGATCACCTTGAGGATGCGCTCGCCCACGGCGATCGCGATATCGTTCGGGTCGAGCGCGCCTTTTACCGGGAAGAGCCAGCCGCCGCGTTCATCCTTCTTGCCGACCACGGTCGGTTGCATGGCAGTGCCGTAAAGGTCCTCGCGCACCTGCACCTCGATCAGCGAGCGCTTCTCCTCCACAACGATGATGGTTTCGAGCCCGCGGGCGAAATCCTTGATGTGTTCGAGATCGAGCGGCCATGGGCAGGCGACCTTGAAAAGCCTGATGCCCAATTGCTGCGCGCGATGCTCGTCAATGCCCAGATCGTCGAGTGCCTGGCGCACGTCGAGATAGCTCTTGCCGACGGTGATGATGCCGAGCTTGGCCTTGCGCCCGCCGGTATAGATGATGCGGTTCAGCTTGTTGGCCCGCACGAAAGCCGCGGCAGCGGCCCGCTTATATTCATGCAGCCGCGCTTCCTGCCCCAGGAAATCGAGCTCGTTGCGGATGTTGAGACCGCCGGGCGGCATGTCGAATTCCGGCTGGATGATGTTGATGCGGTCGAGCGAGACGTCGACCGAGGCTGTCGATTCGATATTGTCCTTCACGCATTTGAACGCCGTCCATGTGCCCGCAAAACGCGACAGCGCAATGCCGTAGAGCCCGTAGTCGATAATCTCCTGCACGCCCGCCGGATTGAGGATGGGGATCATCGTGTCGACGAAAAGGAATTCCGTCTGATGCGCATTGGTGGAGGATTCGGCGGTGTGATCGTCCCCCATCATGGCCAGGACGCCGCCATATTTGGCCGAGCCGGCGAGATTGGCATGGCGGAACACGTCGCCCGAGCGGTCGACGCCCGGTCCCTTGCCGTACCAGACGGAGAACACCCCGTCATATTTGCCCTCGCCCGTAATATTGGCCTGTTGCGTGCCCCAGCAGGCAGTCGCAGCCAGTTCCTCGTTCAGCCCCGGCTGGAACAGGATATTGGCTTGCTCCAGCTGCCGCCGCGCTTTCCAGAATTGCTGGTCGACCCCTCCCAGCGGCGAACCGCGATAGCCCGAAACGAAACCGGCCGTGTTCAGCCCCGCAAGACGATCGCGCTCGCGCTGCATCAGAAGCATGCGGATCACCGCCTGCGGCCCGGACACGAAGATGCGCTCCCGCGTCAGGTCGTATTTGTCGTCCAGCGTGATGTCATGCATGGTCATCGGCGTTCCTCCATGCCCGGCAACCGATGCCCTGCGCGCCGGTTCGGGCGGCCGCCGGCGGCACCTCCCAAATGCCCTGTGCCGCCATCCATAAATATCAATGTTGGTATGCGGAGCGCCCGCGTCAAACAAATTCGTTTGTGCGGCGCAATAGCGAAAGAAGCGCCATTTTCCGGGCTTTTCAGGGTCAGTTTATGTCTTGAAAGCCCGCGAAAGCGCAACAGCGTTACATCAGGCTTTTTCACGCCGTTTCAGGCGATTCGCCGATCACCCCTGGAGGCTGTGTCCGCCGTCGATTGTGACGATCGCCCCGGTCATGTAACGGCTGGCATCGGAGGCCAGCATCAGGACCGCGCCATCGAGATCCGGTGCCTCGCCAAGCCGGCGCATCGGGTTGCGTCCCCTCAGGAAACCGCCGGCCGGTCCTTCGAGCACCGTCTCGTTGAGCCGCGTCGGAAACCAGCCCGGCGCTATGGCGTTGACGCGGATATCGTGGCATGCCCATTCCAGCGCCAACGCCCGCGTCATCTGCGATATCGCTGCTTTCGACATGGCATAGGCGGCGGCGCCCTTCTGCGGCCGTTCGGCCAGGATGCTGGTGGAATTGACGATCGCTCCGGCCCGGCCTGCCGCGATCAGCCGCCGGGCAGCTTCCTGCGCTACGAAAAACGCGCCCGCGACATTGACCTCGAAGACATGTTCAAGCATCTCGCGCGTCGTGTCGAGCGCGCGGGCCATCTGCGCCACGCCGGCATTGTTGAAGACGACCGTCACCGGCCCGAGCCGCGCTTCCGCCTCGTCGAAAGCCCGCTGCACCTCGTCGGCATGGGTCACATCGGCCAGAATATCGATGATTTCGCCGCAGCCCTGCTCCCTGCCACGCTCCGGCGCATGTGTCCGAGAGATGGAGATGACATTGGCACCATGCCTGGAAAGCACTTCGACCATCCGCAATCCAAGACCGGAAGAACCGCCCGTCACCGCAATGGTTTTTCCGGCCACGGAGAAAAGTGCTTCATCGATCATGAATGGTCACACATCCAGGAACTTTAGGATCAACAGAAGGATTCACGAATCCTTTCTTAGAGGCTGCAATGTATCGTGACAACTGCGAGACATCGCTACATCCCCGATCATCCAGAGATCATTCGACTGCTTCCCATCAAACTGCACCGATACTCTGGACGGCGCTCAGCGCTTACGCCATGAACCTCCAATGCATGCATGCCGCGACGCAATAATCGGCAATAAAATTGCCTCGATCTAAAGTGTTATTGCTTACAAGGTTGAAGGAGCCCGCCTTCGCTGTTATCGAGGCATCAAAACGGATCGGCGAGACGTAGCGGCCAGAGGGATGGCGCAGAATCATCCACCCGGCCAAGCCCTATAAGGAAAACGCTGCCGGTCCGCAGGGTGCAGTTTTAGGGGAGGAAATCCATGACATTCCTGCTCGGCCTGTCTGGGCTGATCGACCGTGTCAACGAATTCATTGGCAAGAAGGTCGCCTGGCTCATTCTCCTGGCCGTTCTCGTCAGCGCCGTCAACGCCGTGGTGCGCAAGGCGTTCAACATGTCCTCCAACGCCTGGCTGGAACTGCAGTGGTATCTGTTCGGCGCGGCTTTCCTGCTCGCCGCCGCCTATACGCTGCAGCAGAACGAGCACATCCGTATCGATATCCTCTACGGCAGCCTTAAACGCCGCACCCAGCACTGGATCGATCTCTTCGGCCACATCTTCTTCCTGATGCCTTTCGTTATCCTGATGATCGTCTATTTCATCCCCTATGTCGGCCTCTCCTATCGCAGCGGTGAAATGTCATCCAGCGCCGGCGGTCTCATCCTCTGGCCGGCCAAGTCGCTGCTGCTCATCGGCTTCGTGCTGCTTGGCTTCCAGGGCATTTCCGAGATCATCAAGAAGATCGCCGTCATTCGCGGCATCATCGATGATCCCAGCCCGCATCTGACCAAGGAAGAGATCGCCGCGCAGGAAGCCGCATTCGCGGAGAGCCGCAATGATTGAGCTTATTGCACAGAACCTCGCACCGATCATGTTCGCCTTCCTGGTGATCTTCCTGCTGATCGGCTATCCCGTCGCCTTCGCGCTTGCCGCCAACGGCCTGCTGTTCTTCTTCATCGGAGTGGAGCTGGCGCCGTTCTCCAACGGCTCCATCACCCTGTCATGGCCGTTGCTCTCCGCCCTGCCCGCACGTTTCTGGGGCACGATGTCCAACGAAACCATGTTGGCCATCCCGTTCTTCACCTTCATGGGCATCATTCTCGAGCGTTCCGGCATGGCCGAGGACCTGCTTGACACCATCGGCCAGCTGTTCGGGCCCATCCGCGGCGGGCTTGCCTATGCCGTCATCATCGTCGGCGCGCTACTGGCCGCAACGACGGGCGTCGTCGCCGCATCGGTCATCGCCATGGGGCTGATCTCGCTGCCCATCATGCTGCGCTACGGCTATGACCGGCGGGTGGCCACCGGCGTCATCGCCGCATCGGGAACGCTCGCTCAGATCATACCGCCCTCGCTCGTACTGATCATCCTGGCCGACCAGCTCGGGCGTTCGGTCGGCGACATGTATCACGGCGCGCTCATCCCCGGCCTGGTGCTCACCGGCCTTTATCTCAGCTATGTCGCCCTCGTATCGATCTTCTTTCCGAAGGCAATGCCCGCCCTGCCAAAGGAAGCGCGCACGCTTGGATCGGGCATCATGTCGCTGCTGGTTGCCTTCATCGCGACCGCCGCCGTCACCTATGGGGCCTACCACCTGCTCACCGCGCGCGGCACTGCCAATGCCGGCGTCTGGGCCGCCACGATCGGCATCGTGGCGATCTATGCGGCCACGCTCCTCGACAGGAACCTGTGGCTCGGCCTGATGTCGCGGCTCGCCCAGCAGGTCGTGATCGTGCTCATCCCGCCGCTGGCGCTCATCTTCCTGGTGCTGGGCACCATCTTCCTCGGCATCGCCACGCCGACGGAAGGCGGTGCCATGGGCGCGGTCGGCGCGCTGCTGATGGCAGCCTCGAAACGCCGCCTCAACATGAACGTGATCAACCAGGCACTCGCCGCCACCACGCGGCTTTCCGCCTTCGTCATGTTCATCCTGCTCGGCGCGCGCGTCTTCTCGCTCACCTTCTATGGCGTCAACGGCCATCTCTGGGTCGAGCACCTGTTGGTCTCGCTGCCCGGCGGAGAAACGGGCTTCCTGATCGCGGTCAATATTCTGGTCTTCATCCTGGCGTTCTTCCTCGATTTCTTCGAGCTCGCCTTCATCATCGTGCCGCTCCTGGCTCCCGTCGCCGATAAGCTCGGCATCGATCTCATCTGGTTCGGCGTGCTGCTCGGCATCAACATGCAGACGAGCTTCATGCACCCGCCCTTCGGCTTTGCGCTGTTCTATCTCCGGTCGGTTGCAGCCCGGGTGCCCTATCTCGACAAGATCACCGGCAAGCGGATCGAGCCCGTCAAGACGAGTCAGATCTACTGGGGCGCCGTACCCTTCGTCGTTATCCAGATCATCATGGTGACGCTCACCATCATGTTCCCCCAGATGGTCATGCATTATAAGGGTCCGGTGGTCGATCCGAATTCGATCGAGATCCAGATACCGGGAATGCCGGATCTGGGCGGAGGCGGGCTTGGCCTGCCGCCGCTCGGCGGCCCCGGTGGTGGCAACTCCGGCGGCGGCAATTCCGATGGTGGTTTGGGTCTTCCCCCGCTCGCTCCGCTTGACGCACCGGATGCGCAGCCGGCGCCGCCTCAGCCGGCCAAACCTGCAGAGCCGGCGCAGCCCGATCTGAGCCAGCCGCCGAAATTCGATTAAAACCGCAAAGAAAAAGCCCCGGCGCATCACTGCACCGGGGCTTTTTATCGGGTGAAGCCGCCGCTTAAAGCTTGTTGTTACGCTGCTGCACCATCATGAACGTATCGAAATTATATTCCGCGATCTGTTCATAGAGGAAATGCTCGTTCCTGAAGGCCTTGATCGATTCCCAGATCTTCTTGAACTCGGCATTGTTGGCCATGATCTCGTCATAGACCTGGTTGGTCGCATCGAAGCAGGCGCTCAGGATCTCCTGGCTGAACGGACGCAGCTTGGCGCCCGATGCCACCAGCCGCTTGATGGCCGCCGGATTGAGATAGTCGTACTTCTGGAGCATGTTTGCGTCGGTCGCCTGCGCGGCCGTCCGCACCAGCGCCTTGTAGTTCTCCGGCAGCTCGTCATACTTGGCCTTGTTGAACATGAGATGGACGGTCGGGCCGCCTTCCCACCAGCCGGGATAGTAGTAATAGGGCGCGACCTTTTGGAAGCCGAGCTTCTCGTCGTCATAGGGACCGACCCATTCGGCAGCGTCGATGGTGCCCTTCTCCAGAGCCGGATAGACATCGCCGCCCGCCAGTTGCTGCGGCACGACGCCAAGCTTTTCGAGAACCTTGCCGGCAAAGCCGCCGACGCGCATCTTGAGGCCCTTCAGGTCCTCGACGGTCTTGATCTCCTTTCGGAACCAGCCGCCCATCTGCACACCGGTATTGCCTCCCGGCAGCGCATGCAGGCCCTGCTTGTGGAAGAACTCGTTAACCAGGTCGATGCCGCCGCCATGATACTGCCAGGCATTGCGTCCACGGGCGTTCAGCGCAAAGGGAACGTCGGCGGCAAGCGCCCAGGTGGGATCCTTGCCCCAATAGTAATAGGCGACGGTGTGGCACATCTCGACAGTGCCCGCTGCGGCGGCATCCGCCGCCTGCAGACCGGGAACAATCTCACCGCCGGCGAACACCTGGATCTGGAAATTGCCGTCCGTGGCGTCGGAGATATGCTTCGCAAAAACCTCGGCTCCGCCATAGATCGTGTCGAGCGATTTTGGAAATGACGACGTGCAGCGCCAGGTGATTTTCGGATTCGATTGCGCGATGGCCGGTGCGGCCAGTGTCGACGCGGCGGCAGCCCCCGCGCCCATCAAGCCTGCATTCTTTATGAATGAACGGCGGTCCATATATTTCCTCCCGATTCTCTTCTCAAATACGATCACCGATGCCGGACATGGGTGATTGTATTGCCCCCTTCCGACGATCGCGGCCTAACATACATGCTCGCATCGCGCTGTCCACATTTGCTGGCGCCATATCATACTTTTATGCTAGACGGCCTCGCTTTCGGCGCCCATTGGAAAAATGCTGCGGGCACCTTAAGTTAAGCGAATTCGATCAACGATCTGCCTGCGGGCAGGTTTCGGAAAAAGCCGCCATGTCGCAACCGTCGAAACCACTCGTCGCCGTCACATCCGATGTACGCACTTTCGAAAACTACACCTGGCATGCCGCACCGGAGCAATATCTCACGGCAGCGATTGAGGGAGCCGAGGTCACGCCGCTGATCGTGCCATCCTATGGCGCGGCACTCGATCTTGACGCGATCCTCGCCTCCGTCGATGGCGTGCTGGTGACAGGCTCGAAATCGAATGTGCATCCCGCACTTTACGGCGCGGAGCCGAATGAGGCGCATGAGCCTTTCGACCCCGCGCGCGACGCAACGTCGCTGCCGCTCATCCGCCGCGCCATCGAACTGGGCGTACCGCTTCTGGCCATCTGCCGCGGCATTCAGGAACTCAATGTCGCGCTCGGCGGCACGCTTGCCACCGAGATCCAGGAACTGGCCGGCCGCATAGACCACCGCGCGCCGCAATCCGACAGCCAGGCGGAACGCTTCGCCATCCGCCATCCCGTGCGCATCAAGCCTGGCTCATGCCTGGCATCCATCCTGGAAGCTGACAGCGTTCAGGTGAACTCGGTCCACAGGCAGGCGATCGACAGGCCCGCGCCGCGCCTCGAGATCGAGGCGACGGCGGAAGACGGCACCATCGAAGCTGTGTCGGTGAAGGATGCCAAGGGTTTTGCCGTCGGCGTGCAGTGGCATCCCGAATATTGGGTCCGCACGGATAGCGCTTCGCGCAAGGTCTTTGCCGCCTTCGGTGATGCCGTGCGCGCCCATAGGGCGGCGCGTGCCCATCTGGCCGCTGCCGAATAACGGTCAGTTTGCCGCCAGATCGTCCGCAACAAGCCTCGACATCGACAACAGCACCTCACCGGGTTTGACCGATTCATATTGCAGGCCATCGCCCTCGGCGAATTCCACCACCGCACCGCCCTGCCGGTCGGCAAAGACGAGGCTGCCATCCGGATGGCGCTGCCATGCCACCGCTTGCAGAAGACGCGGATAAACGGCAAGGCAATCGGCTTCAACGCGGAGAACGCCGCGCTCGGCGGCGGTGTATTTTGCCACATGGGCGAGGCAGGTCCTCTCCTCGCCAGCCGAGGCGAGCACGAAGGTTTCAGGTGTCAGCGAAGCGATGCTGCTCCTTCGGTGCACCTCGAACGGGACCTCCTCCGGCGCAATGGCCACGGTCGTCAGGGGATCGATCCCCACCTCGGCTACAGCCTCGCGTGAGAAAAACAGGCCGGACTGGACCGCACCGGCACCTAGAAGCACGACGAGCAGGCCACCCAGGGCAACATTGCGATAGATCATGGCTTTCACCATCCTTTCCGTGACGGGATCAGGACCGGCAACCCAGAAAGGATGGTAAACAAACGTGGTAAACGCCGCGTTAAGCCGGCTTCTCAGGCATGGCGCTTGACGTTGACCGTCTCCGGCACCGGCGTCAGAGGCGCGCCGTCCTTGAACCAGGCGATGAGGTTGTCCACCACCAGATCGGCCATCGCCCGCCGCGTCGCCTGCGAGGCGGAGCCGACATGCGGCAACAGCGTGGCGTTCGGCAGGTCGATCAGCGCCTGCGGCACATGCGGCTCATCGGCGAACACGTCGAGGCCCGCGGCCGCAATGGTGCCGCTGCCGAGCGCCTCGATCAGCGCCTCCTCGTCAACGACGCTGCCACGGCCGATATTGATGAGAACGCCGTCGGGCCCGAGCGCCCGCAGAACCTCCGCATTGATGGCTTTCTCCGTCCCCGCCCCGCCCGGCGCGACCACGACGAGCGTGTCGACGGCTTCCGCCAGCCCCAGAAGAGTGGGATAATAATCATAAGTCACACCCTCGGCCTTGCGGCGGTTGTGATAGGCGATGGGCAGGCCGAAGGCCTCGATCCGGCGACCGACGGCCTTGCCGATCCGCCCGAGCCCGAAAATGCCGACGCGGCGGCCACGCAATGACAGTTTCGTCAGGGGGTAATTCCCCTGGCTCTCCCATTTGCCTTCACGCAGCCATGCCTGCGCCTGCGGCAGTTCGCGCACCGTGTCGAGCAGCAGCCCCAACGTCGTGTCGGCCACCTCCTCGGTCAGCACATCAGGTGTATTGGTGACCATCACGCCGGCGGACTCCGCATAAACGGCGTCGACTTTGTCGTAACCGACGCCGAAATTGGCCACGACTTCCAGATTGGGCAGCGTATCGATGAACGGACCGTCGATCACCGCAGCAGTGGCAACGCCGCGCACGCGCGCCGCAAGTTCCGGCGTTATCAATGCCGGATCGCCCTCGTCGAGCTTCTCCATCCTGAATGTCTTGCCGATGCGCTCGACGGCATGCGGATGAAGTGCCCCGACCACAAGGACAGTCGTTTCATGCGTTCCGGTCATGACGGTCAATTCCTCCCTGATGTGGGTAATTGGTTTACCGATTTTTCGGCTTTGCAGTCGATTGCCGGATACGAAGCTCCGGTTTGATGAGTTCCTGGCGCGGCGGCGCGCCGACACCATTTAATTGGTCGAGCAGCGCCCGCGCCGCCCTGAGGCCCACCTCGCGCTGGCCGTTCCAGACGGTCGTCAGCGCCGGGGTGGCGATCGCCGCTTCCTCGAGATCGTCATAGCCCGTAACGGAAATGTCCTCGCCGGGCACCAGTCCTGCCCGCGCGATGCCGTTCATCAGGCCGATTGCCGTCAGATCGTTCCAGCAGACGGCCGCCGTCGGCTTGTCGATCAGCGCCAGGAACTGCGGCGCCACTTCGAAACCGCCCTGCTTGGTGCGCGGCCCGGGAATGCGCCATTCGGGCTTCACCGGCAGCCCGGCTTTTTCCATCGCCACCACATAGCCGTGATAGCGGTCGCGGCCGGTCGAGGTCTGGTCGGTGCCGCCGATCATGGCGATCCGCGTATGCCCGAGCGAGATCAGGTGATTGGTGGCAAGTCCGATGCCATAGGAATCGTCCCCGCGAAACACCGGAACATTCGCCCCTTCGACGGTACGCGCGATCAGCACCACGGGAAGGCCGTTGTCTTCTGCAAGCTGGATATCGGCGGCGGGCGTGCCGATCGCCGGCGACATGATCACCCCGTCCGCGCCCAGTTGCAGCAGCGTGTCGATGAAAGTGCGCTGCTTTTCCAGCTGGTCGTAATGGTTGGACAGGATGAAGGTCTGCCGCGACCGGTCGAGCTCCGATTCGATCGACCGCAATATCTCGGCGAAGAACGGGTTCATGATGTCGTGCACCACGACGCCGACGATCCCTGAGCGTGATGTTCTGAGGCTGGCCGCACGGCGATTATAGATATAGCCGATGGCGCGGGCGTGCTCCTTGATCTTTTCGCGGGTCTGGTCGGCCACCAGTGGGCTGTCGCGCAAAGCCAGCGAAACCGTTGCGGTCGAAACACCCAGCGCATCCGCTATGGTCGAAAGCTTGATCTTCTGGGCCAACGCGCCTTCCCGCACCTCATTTGAACCGATTTGAGCAAATCGGTTGAATTATGATGCGTGATTTATGCCACCCCGGTTTGGGAATTGAAAGATTTTTTGCTGCCGGAGAGCCGGCCGGCGCATAGCGTGCTAGTCGACGTATTCTTCCTCGGGCGTCTCTTCGGTCTCCTCCGCCGGACGGACGACATCGCGCACCGACAGATTGGCCTCAAGCCGGTTAAGCAGTTTGAGAAGCGTCTTGCGCTCTTTCTTGTCGAGCCCGCGCAGCGCATCCTTTTCCGTCTTGCGGATCGACTTTTCGATGATCTTGATCACCTCGCGCCCGCTGTCGGTCAGGAACACATGCGCCTGCCGCTGATCCTTCTCGGAGGCCTGTTTTGTCACGAAACCCTGCGATTGCAGGCGGGCGATGGTCTTGGTGACGGTTGGAGGCCGCACACCCAGGCGCTGCGCCAGGACACCGGGCGGCAGCCCGTCTTCCGCGGCCAGTTGCAGCATGATGGCATCCTGCCCGGCATAGAGCCCATGCTCCAGAAGCCTCGTCGCAAGCGACGTGCGCCCCAGCCTTGCTGCCGATTGCAGCCGATACAGGATGGCCGGCTTGCGTTCTTTGGTCATGCGCGTTCCCTCTAGGCCTTTTCAGATAATAAGTCGGCTTCCCCTCAAGCGCAAACACTTCCGACAGGACACCGGTTCCGTCCTTGCCCGCTCATATCAGCTTCGTTACGCTGGCTTAGGAATGTTACAGGAGAATAACATGCGGCTTTGGATAAAGCCTTCACGCGCAAATGCGGCGTCGGAGAAGGCATGAAATGAGCGACAACAGAACCATTGCTGTCCTGCCGCTTGGCGCCCATGAGCAGCACGGCCCGCATCTTCCCTTCGAGACTGATACGATCATCGCTGAAGCGATCGCCACCAGAACCGCCGCCGCGCTCCCGTCCGATCTCCATGTCCGGTTCCTCCCCGTCGAACCGGTCGGCTACTCCATCGAGCATATGGATACCGAGGGCACCCGAAGCCTCGCTTTCGATGAAGCAGTGAACCGCTGGATCGGCATCGGCGAAACTCTTCATGCCGGCGGCATCCGCAAATTCGTCATGCTGAACGCCCATGGCGGCAACTCGCCCTTGATGACCATCGTTGCCACCGAGCTGCGCGTGCGCCTCGGCATGCTGGCTATCGCTACGAGCTGGACACGCTTCGGCCTGCCGGAAGGCCTGATTTCACCGGAAGAGAAAGCGCTCGACATCCATGGCGGCTTCATTGAAACCTCGGTGATGCTGGCGCTCCGCCCCGATCTGGTTGATATGGCAAGGGCCCGTGACTTCCCCAATGCGCAGAGCGAATTCGCCAGGGATTTCCGCCATCTGCGCGCATATGGCCCCCACGCCTTCGGCTGGAAGATGCACGACCTCAATTCCGACGGCGTGGCGGGCAACGCCGCCCGCGCCAGCGCCGAAGCCGGCGAAAAGCTCATCGATCACGCGGTCGCCGGCTTCATCGAACTCCTGCGCGATGTCGACCGCTTCGACATCGCGCGTTTCCACGGCAATTCCTGATCAGCAAATATTACTCGGTGTGCTCATACGCACCGCGATCGATCGTGCCGCCGATAACACGCGGATTCCACTCGATATCGCGTGTGCCGACTGCCGGAACGCCTAACCCAGCATCGAAACGGCCGCTGTTGAGACCGGGGGAGCCGGCCTTCAGATGGAGATCCCAGCTAGATTGATCCACGAAGTCCGGATCGGCGACGATGCTGGTGTTGCTGTCGCCGCTCGCCGCCTTGAAGGCCGCAAAGCCGTTCGGCGAGCTGCCGTCATTGTAATAGTTCGTATCAACCCAGAACCAGCGCGTTTGAGCGCCTCCCGCGACGGTGTAGTAGATATTGTTGCCAAGCGTGACGGAGCTGGAATTGGCAGGAGAAAATTTTACGATCGCGTAGCCTTTCTCGCTGGCAAAGAGAATATTGTTCTCGAATACGACGTTGTTCGCGTTGAAGGAGATCTGCAATTCCGCCCCGTTGATATCCTGGGTATTTTTCACGTTATTCCGAAACAGCGTATTGTTGACGATCACAGCATTTTCCAACCCGCCCGAGGCAGTTGCATCATACCCTCCAACCAGAATACCGGCGCCCTGATTGAGCCGAACCACCTTGTTGCGGACCGTTATATCGCTCGTGTTCTTGCCGGGATGCTCGCTCAGGAGCCAGATCCCGCCATCGGAGGAGTCGGCGCTGTTGCCTTCGATGGTGATGTTCCGGCCGCCATCCACATAAATGCCGATGGCCGCAGCGGCGAAGGTCAGTGCCTGATTATTGGCCGTTGAAAGGCTATAGACGGTGTTCGAGAATATCCAACCCTGTCGGGCTTGAGCATTGGGCTGGCTCTCCGTGTAATATCCTGACGCGTCAATGCCGATGAAATTATTGTCGTGCACCAGATTGCGCGAGACCTGAAAGCCTTCGACATTGCCGGTGACGGTCAGGGATTCGCTCGTGCCGGTCTTCAGCGCATGCAGTTCGTTCTTGTCGATGATGACATTGCGCATCGGCGTGGCTTCCGTGCCTTCCACGAGAATGCCCGATGCATTCGCATTGCCGTTGGCCGGCAGATTGTTCGCCTCAATGTGATGGATATCGTTGTTCCGGATTTCGATCCGCTCGCCGCCTCCCTGCACGATGACGCCGGCCGGGATAAATTCGGTATTGGAGACGTAATTGCGCAGTTCGAAGCCTTTCACCCTGACATAGCTGACGTGGTAGAGATTGATCAGGCCACGCATGCCGTAAGGCTCGGTCACCAGCCCGGCACCGTCGAGAATGGCGTTCTCGCCGGGGTTCTCCATCAGCGTGATATAGCCGTTTGCCGCCGAACCGGATTGGGTGATCATCACGGTTTCATTGTATACGCCGCCGCGCACGAGGATCGTGTCGCCCGCCTGCACGTGGTCGACGGCATATTGAATGGTGCGCCAGGGAGCCTGCTGGCTGCCCGCATTGCTGTTCGAACCCGTCGTCGCGACATAATACGTATTGCCGGGGCGCGTATATTTGTCCGTACAGACCGCGGCATTGGCAATCTCGGTCTGGTCCTCTACGGAAACCGCCGTGACGGTGGCTCCCACCGCCTCCTCCATATTGGCGGGCGCGGTATAGACGCCGTCCTGCGTGATCGTTCCCATCTCCGGCGCGCCGCCCTTCACTCCGTCGACCATCCAGACCACGGCTGTATTCGTCGCATCCGTCACGGTGGCGTAGAATTGCTTTGTCTCGTTCGGCTGCATCACCTGACAATTGGGGAAGACGCTGACTGTTACCGCCCCCGCTTCATGTGCCGGGAAGCAAAGGGTGAAAACGGCACCGACGGCCGCCAGCATGATTTTGCGTGGATTGGAATGATCGAAAGACATGGAAATTTCCCTCTGAAACGAAACGCTATGACGTCTTCAAGCGGGACGTCGCAAACAAAGGGTAGGTGCATTCCAGCAGGCGGGGATAACTTGCCTTTCGATTCCCCGAAAACCTCGGCCATGGCGGGCGGGGCACGCCATTTTATCCCCGCCCCGGCAGGCTCCATAGCGCGAACGTGATGAAGCGGAATGTAATATTATAGCATTGCATATGGCATTCCCTCCGGCCTTCCCTTATATGAAACCTCCAGTCCGAGGCCCGGCATCACGGCCCGCTCGGGCCAAAAGCCGCAACTCCATGAGGCACGAGAATGAGCCAAGCCCAAGCCACCGCATCCGCTCCCGCCACAGAGGCCACCGCCCAGATCCCCGTCACCGTGCTCACCGGCTATCTCGGCTCCGGCAAGACGACGCTTCTCAATCGCATCCTCACCGAGAACCACGGCAAGCGCTATGCGGTGATCGTCAATGAGTTCGGCGAGATCGGCATCGACAACGATTTGATCGTCGAATCGGACGAAGAAATCTATGAAATGAACAACGGCTGTATCTGCTGCACGGTTCGCGGGGACCTTATCCGCGTCGTCGAAGGCCTGATGCGCCGGCCCGGCCGCTTCGATGCCATCATCGTCGAGACAACCGGCCTCGCCGATCCCGTGCCCGTCGCCCAGACCTTCTTCATGGATGACGACGTTCGTGCCAAGACCTCGCTCGACGCGGTCGTTGCCCTTGTCGATGCCAAGCACCTGCCGCTGCGCCTGAAGGACAGCCGTGAGGCGGAAGACCAGATCGCCTTTGCCGATGTGGTGCTTCTCAACAAGACCGATCTGGTGACGCCGGAAGAGGCGGATGCGGTGGAGGCGACCATCCGCGCTATCAACCCATACGCCACCGTTTACCGTACCGAGCGCGCCACCATCCCGCTCGACAAGGTGCTCGACCGCGGCGCTTTTGATCTCAAGCGCGCGCTGGAAAATGATCCGCATTTCCTCGATCATGATCATCCCGATCACGTCTGCGGCCCGGATTGTGACCACGACCATCATCATCACGATCATCACCATCATGACCATGATCACCACGCGCATGATCATGACCACCATCATCACGACCATGCCTCGCCAATCCATGACGTGACCGTCACCTCCGTCTCGCTGCGCACAGGCGAAGTGGATCCCGGAAAATTCTTCCCCTGGATCCAGAAGATCACGCAGGAGCAGGGGCCGAACATATTGCGCTTGAAAGGCATCATCGCCTTCAAGGGTGATGCCGACCGCTATGTGGTTCAGGGCGTTCATATGATCATCGAGGGTGATCACCAGCGCGCCTGGAAGGAAGGTGAGAAACGCGAGAGCCGCCTCGTCTTCATCGGGCGCGAGCTCGACCACGACGCGCTGAAAGCCGGCTTCGAGAACTGCAAATAACAAGGTCCTAGATGCCGACAGTAGCCCCGCTTGACCTGACCGGCCATTGCGTCTCCGCGCGTTTTGTCTCCGGTATCCCCTTCTATGCGTTTGCCGATGGAACCATCCACCGCCTCGACAACGGCCATAAGGTGAGTGAAGCCCATGACGGGCTCCTCTGCGCCACGCGCTCCCTCGACGGGAAATCGCTTCTGACCGGGGGAGAGGATGGCCGCATCTGCCGCACGGCTGCCGATGGTGAGCCGGAGGAACTGGCCTCCTTGCCGCGCAAATGGATGACCTCAGTCGCTTCAGGGCCGCAGGGCGCCGTCGCTTTCGCGTCAGGCCGCGGCGCCTGGGTGCGCGAAGCGAATGGCAAGATCCGGGAATTCCAGCACCCGCGCAGCGTGGAAGGCATCGCCTTCGCGCCGAAGGGCATGCGGCTTGCCGTCGCCCGCTATAATGGCGTGACGCTGCACTGGGCCGCCACCGAGGGAAAGCCGGTGGAACTCGAATGGAAGGGCGTGCATATCGGCGTGACCTTTTCGCCCGACGGCCGCTTCCTCGTCACCGCGATGCAGGAAAACGCCCTGCATGGCTGGCGGCTCGAAGACAATCGCCACATGCGCATGACCGGCTATCCCACCAAGGTCAAGGACTGGTCGTGGAGCGTCAAGGGCAAGTGGCTCGCGACCTCTGGCGCGCCCGCCGCGATCGTCTGGCCCTTTTCCGGCAAGGATGGTCCGATGGGCAAGGCGCCGATGGAGCTTGGCTTCCGCGGCGATACCATGGTCAGCGCCGTCGCCTGTCACCCGGCGGAAGACATCGCCGCCATCGGCTATTCGGACGGCATGATCCTGGTCGTCCGCTTCGCCGACCAGAAAGAGGTGCTTTTGCGCAGGCCCGGCAAGGGCGCGATCACCGCGATGGACTGGGACGACACTGGCCGCCGCCTCGCCTTCGGCTCCGAAGCTGGCGATTGCGGCGTGGTGGATATCTCGGCCTGACAAGCCCACCGCAAAATCCGCGGCCTTATTACCTCAATCGAAATGAACGGCGGTCGTGTTGGCTCCACACAGCAGCACCGCCACGTTTTCCTCCGGTCTCGGAGCATATTTCCCCGACAGAAGCGCGGCGAACGCCGTGGCCCCTCCTGGTTCCGTCACTATCCGAAGCCTGTCCCAGAGCATCTTTTGTGAGGAACGGATCTCGTCATCGGAAACCAGCACCGGCCGCTCGGCGAACGCTTTTGCGATCGGGAACATGATCTCACCGACACGCTTCGGCGCGAGCGAGTCGGCGGCGATGCCTTCCGCCGGAGCATCGACCGGATGCCCGGCCTCGATCGCCCGCCGCAGCGTCGGTGCCCCCTCGGGCTCCACGGCGACGATCTTGACCCGCCCGCGAAACCAGCCGGCTATGCCGCCGATCAGCCCGCCACCGCCCACGGCGACCAGCAGCGTATCGATATCGGGAATCTCCGTATCGATTTCGCAGCCGATGGTGCCCTGCCCCAGCAGCGTCTCCGCCTGGTCATAGGCGTGAACGGCCATGGCGCCTCGCTCCTCGACGAATTGCTGGCTGGCGGCGAGCGCATCGGCATAGCGTTCGCCGGCAATGACGAGGTCCGCCCCATAGCCGCGGATACGCTCGGCCTTTGCGGGTGAAGTGACATCAGGCACGAAGATCGTCGCTGGAATGCCGAGCCGCATGGCTGCATAGGCCACCGCCGCGCCGTGATTGCCGCCGGAAGCCGCGACCACGCCGGCCTTCGGGACCGGCCTGCCCAACAGATTGGCAAAGGCCCCGCGCGCCTTGAACGAACCGGAATGCTGCAGATATTCGAGCTTAAAATCCACACGGCCCGGCCTCAGACCGAAATCGGTTGCGTCCGCATGCAGGACCGGCGTGTGCCTGATATGCGGACGGATCAGCCGCTCTGTTTCACTGATGCGTTCGGGCGTGATCGGTGTATCGGGAAACATGGTGGCTCCACTGGATTGACAAAGAATTTGTTACTTAGCAAAGTGACGAAATGCAAGAGGTTGATCTCATCAAGGCGCTGGCCAACGAACGCCGCCTCACCATTCTCCGCTGGCTGAAGGCGCCGCTGGCGCATTTCCGGCCGCAGGTGGATGGCGATCTGGTAGAGGACGGCGTCTGCGCCGTTCTCATTGCCGAAAAGCTGGGCATCAGCCAGGCGACGCTCAGCGAGCACATGCGTATTCTCGTCCATGCCGGGCTGGTAAGGCCCAAACGCATCAAGCAGTGGATCTTCTACAAGCGTGACGAGGAACGGATGGCCGCGCTCGCAGCGCTCATTGCGGGCCTTTGAGTCATTCAGGAGTCCGTTGCATTTGTTCCTTGTTTGTTCTTAAATCGGAATATGCAACTGCACCTGCCATTGGAAACGGCCCAGCCCGTGGAGGCCGTGCATCACCGGCTCGAACAGGCGTTCGACCGGGCGCCGGAACGGCCGCGGCTCGATCCGGCGAGCCAGTTCATCCGCGGCATGCTGAGCGTGCGCACGCATGGCGAGGTGTCGCGGGATGTATTCCAGCGCCTGCAACAGCGCTTCCCCAAGTGGAAAGGCCTGGAGGAAGCCTCTTTCAATGAGTTGTGGAACCTGATCGGCGAGATCACGCTGGCGGAGAAATATGCACGCTATATCCCGCAGGCGGTGCAGAACATCATCAGCCTGAGAGGCGCATTCGATCTCGATTTCCTGCATGACTGGCCGGCCGGATCGGCCATGCAATGGCTCGAGCGCCTGCCCGGCGTCGGCGTGAAGATCGCCGCCTACACGCTCAACTTCAGTACATTGCAGAAACGGGTTCTCGTCATCGACACGCATCATCTGCGCATTGCCAAAAGGCTGAGGCTTGTCGGGCCGCTGGCCTCCATCGAAGAGGCCTATCCCGCTCTCGAGCGCCAGCTTCCCGATAATTGGGATGCCGGCGCTCTCGAAGACCATCACTGGCTGATGAAGCGTCTTGGGCAGACCATCTGCACGGCCCGCACTCCCTCTTGCCGGCAGTGCCCGCTCAAGGACTTTTGCGTCTACGCCAAGGCGGGATAATCGATATAGCCTTTGGCGCCGCCGCCGTAGAAGGTGGTGTTGTCGGGCGTGTTCAGCCTGGCCTCTTCCTTGAAGCGGCGGACGAGATCGGGATTGGCAATGAACTGCTTGCCGAAAGCCACGAGATCGGCCCGGCCTTCCGCGACGGCTTCTTCTGCCATTTCCCTGTTATAGCCATTGTTGACCATCCATGCGCCCGTGCCGCCCGCATTGCGATAGGCCGCCTTGAAGGCTGCGTAGTCGAAAGGCTTGTCTCCCTGCTGGAAATCGCGCTCGCCACCCGTTGCCCCTTCGATGACATGGACAAAGGCCAGGCCATATTGGGCGAGCTTGCCGGCGACATGGTTGAAGAGCGGCTGCGGATCAGGGTCGGATGCGCCGTTGGCGGGTGTTACCGGCGAAAGGCGAATGCCCGTGCGGCCGCCCCCGATCGCCTTGGTGACAGCCTCCACCACTTCAAGCGGGAAGCGGGCGCGATTCTCGATCGAGCCGCCATATTCGTCGGTGCGATGGTTGCTGCCGGAACGCAGGAACTGGTCGATCAGATAGCCGTTGGCGCCATGGATCTCCACGCCGTCGAACCCGGCTTCCTCGACGGCCGCCTTTGCTGCGCGGGCATAGTTCTCGACGATCCCGGGCAATTCACTCTTCTCCAGCGCGCGGGGCTCCGATGTCTCGGCGAAGAACCCATTGCCATCGGCATCGATGATATAGGTCCTCGCATTCGCCCGTATCGCCGATGGCGCGACCGGCTTTCCACCGCCCGGCTGCAGTGAGGTGTGCGAAACCCGTCCGACATGCCAGAGCTGCGCGACGATTTTGCCACCCTTGGCATGCACCGCGTCGGTCACCTTTCGCCAGGCGGCGAGCTGTTCCGGCGCGTAAAGGCCCGGCACGTCGGCATAGCCTTGCCCCTGCTGGCTGATGGCCGTTCCCTCGCTGACGATCAGCCCCGCCGTCGCACGCTGCGTGTAATAGGTGATGCTCATCTCCGTTGGGGTTGCATTGGGCGAGCGGTTGCGTGTCAACGGCGCCATAGCGATGCGGTTGGCGAGTGTTAGATCGCCGGCCTTGATCGGATCAAAGAGTGTGGTCATGTTGGATATGCCTTTCGTTTGGGAGGAAAAAAGCTCAGAGATCGGACAGTGATTTGAGAAACGCCGCGATGGTTTCCTCGTTGCGTTTGTAGAAAATCCACTGTCCGACGCGGCGCGAGGTCACGAGTTCGGCGCGGGTAAGCGTCGCCAGATGCGCCGATACGGCCGATTGCGACAGGCCGCAGGAACGCTCGATCCCGCTGGCGCATACGCCCATCTCGAACGGATGCTCCTGGGTGAAATGCTTTTCCGGTTCCTTCAGCCAGTTCAGCATGTCGAGCCTGACGGGATGTGCCAGCGCCTTGAGGATTTCGTCGCGGTTCATGGTTGCCCTCGTGCATCGGGTTTACCCGATACATAGATCGCGTTTGCCCGATATAAAGCGCATCCCGCCTCACATTGCCGTGAAGTCGCTCGGGCGAATGCTTTCCTGTGGAACACACCCCCTCCCCGCATTGCCTTGATTGCGCCCATGAACGGTCTGACTATGGTTGCCCTCCCTGAGATCAGCACGAGACCGACATGGCAGAAGACATCAAGCGCCTCGCCCCCCTCATCGCAGCAGAGATCAACGCGCGCCCCGATCAGGCCGCCGCCGCAATCGGGCTTCTCGACGAAGGCGCGACCGTCCCCTTCGTTGCGCGCTATCGCAAGGAGGCGACGGGTGGGCTGGATGACACGCAGCTGCGCCTGCTTTCCGAGCGCCTCGCCTATTTGCGTGAGCTTGAAGCGCGCCGCGTCACGATCCTCGAATCGATCCGCTCACAAGGCAAATTGACCCCTGAGCTTGAAGGCAAGATCGCCTCCGTCGGCACCAAGGCTGAGCTCGAAGATATTTACCTGCCCTATAAGCCGAAGCGCCGCACCCGCGCTGAAATTGCCCGCGAGCGTGGGCTGGGGCCACTGGCCGAAGCCATCCTCGCCGATCGTAGCCTGATTCCGGCGGAACTGGCGCAATCCTACATCACCGACGAAGTGCCCGATGTTAAGACAGCGCTCGAAGGCGCGCGCGACATTATCGCCGAAGGCTTCGCCGAGAACGCCGACCTCATCGGGCGGCTGCGCAACTACCTGAAGGAGCGCGCTTTCCTCCGCTCCCGCGTCGTGGACGGCAAGCAGGAGGCAGGCGCGAAGTTCTCCGATTATTTCGACCATGCCGAACGCTGGGCTACTGTTGCGGGTCACCGCGCGCTCGCCATGCTGCGCGGGCGCAACGAGGATGTGCTGTCGCTCGAAATCGAGGTGGATGCCGACGACACCGCGCCGATCAAACCCGTGGAACGCATGATCGCCGCCGCCTATTCCATCGGCGCGACGCTTCCCGGCGACCGCTGGCTGATGGAAGTCGCGGGCTGGACCTGGCGGGTGAAACTCTCGCTCCACCTCTCGCTCGACCTGATGCGGGAACTGCGCGAGCGGGCGGAGGAAGAGGCGATCCACGTCTTCGCCCGCAATCTCAAGGATTTGCTCCTCGCCGCCCCCGCAGGCTCCCGCGCCACCATGGGGCTCGACCCTGGCATTCGCACCGGCGTCAAGGTCGCGGTGGTCGACGGCACCGGCAAGCTGCTTGCCACCTCGACCGTCTATCCCTTTCCGCCGAAGAACGACTTGCGCGGAACTCAGGCAGAGTTGGCAAGCCTCATCCGCAAGCACAAGGTCGAGCTCATCGCCATTGGCAACGGCACGGCGAGCCGCGAGACCGAGCGCGTCGTCGCCGACATGCTGGCCGACATGCCCGCACCGAAGCCCCTGAAGGTGATCGTCTCGGAAGCCGGCGCATCCGTCTATTCCGCCTCGGAAACCGCCGCCGCCGAATTCCCCGGCCTCGACGTATCGCTTCGCGGCGCGGTATCCATCGCCCGCCGCCTGCAGGACCCGCTCGCCGAACTCGTCAAGATCGAGCCGAAATCCATCGGTGTCGGCCAATATCAGCACGATGTGGACCAGTTCCGCCTCGCCCGCGCGCTCGACGCGGTGGTCGAGGACGCGGTGAACGCGGTGGGCGTCGATTTGAACACCGCCTCCGCCTCGCTGCTTGCCCGCGTTTCCGGCCTCGGCGCCTCATTGGCGGAAGCGATCATCGCCCACCGTAACGAGACCGGCCCGTTCAAGAGCCGCAAGGAGCTTCTGAAAGTGCCGCGCCTCGGCAACCGCACCTTCGAGCAATGCGCCGGCTTCCTGCGCATTCCGAACGGCACGGAGCCGCTTGACGCCTCATCCGTTCACCCGGAAGCCTATGGCGTGGCGAAGAAAATCGTCGCCGCCTGCGGCCGCGATGTCCGCTCCCTCATGGGCGACAGCGCCGCATTGAAGGCGCTGAACCCGAGCGTCTTCGTGGACGAGCGCTTCGGCCTGCCGACTGTCAAGGACATCATCGCGGAACTGGAAAAACCCGGTCGCGACCCGCGACCGGAGTTCAGGACCGCGACCTTCGCCGATGGCGTCGACGACATCAAGGACCTAAAGCCCGGAATGCTGCTGGAAGGCACGGTGACCAACGTCGCCGCCTTCGGCGCTTTCGTCGATATCGGCGTGCATCAGGACGGCCTCGTGCATGTTTCGCAACTCGCCGACCGCTTCGTCAAAGACCCGCATGAGGTGGTGAAGGCGGGTGATGTGGTGAAGGTGCGCGTGCTGGAGGTGGATGTGCCGCGCAAGCGCATCAGCCTCACCATGCGCAAGGATGGGGAAGCTCCGCCACCACGCAGCAATCAGCCCAAAGGCACCGGCAAAAGCTTTAGCCCGAAGCCACAGGAAAAACCCGCGCAAGGTGCATTTGGTGCCGCTCTCGCCGAAGCGATGCGGCGAAAGTGAACGAAGCTCGCTGGGCGCTACAGCGCGTCCAGCAGATCCCGCCCCAACGGCGTCTCGCCGAACCAGTTAAGCCGGTTGATGCAGATATATCCCCGGTCGATCAGATCATTCTCATCACCGGGTGCGCTCGCATGCGCACGCCCGCGCGGAACGATCAGCACCGTCTTGCCCTCTTCTTCCGAAAGAACCTGCGCCGTGGTGCCGATCTTGTCGCGGCCGATTTTGGGCTGCGCTAACTGCGCGGGCAGAGCGGCAGGCAGGTTGATGCTGAGCCAGTGCCCCTCCAAAGCCCACGCCTCCCGCATTTTCCAGAAAAGGTGAACGAAACGCGCCAGGAAATCGGCGTCTTCCGGTCGCGAATCGGGATTCTTCACCCGTGAAAAGCCGATGGCCGGAATGCCCCAGAACGTCGCCTCACGGGCGATACCCAGTGTGCCGGAATAGATGATATCCTCGGCAGCATTGCGCCCATCATTGATGCCGGCAAGCACCAGATCGGGCCTTCGCCCGTCTTTGAAGAGCCATGTCATGGCCGTGACCACGCAATCGGCCGGCGTGCCGGAACAGGAAAAGCGGTTATCGCCGAGATGCTCCATGGCAAGCGGCCTGCCGACGGTAATGGAAGCGCTCGCCGCCGTTCGCTTGCCATCCGGCGCCACCACCCAGACATCGTCCGAAATCCGACGGGCCGCCCCTTCAAGCAGCCTCAGCCCCGGCGCGTCGATGCCGTCATCGTTGCAGACGAGAATTCGCATCATTGATCATCTTTCAAATCGATAAAATCGCCAGTCGCGAGATCAGTCCGAAGCCCCGGCAGGTGCAACCGCAGCTCCTCGAGCGCGCTTGGCGCGCAGGAATGGCCGAGCACAAGCGGCTTTCCACACTGTTCCCATATGCTGACGAGGCCGGACAATGTCGGATGGGTCGGCAGCCTGATCCAGTCTGCCCGTCCCTGTTCATGAAGCACATGGGCAGGCGTGCCCTCAGGAAGATGTCCCGTCAAAAGGATCGGATAATCTTTGGCATCAGCCAAGGGAATGGCAATGGCGGAAGGGCCAGCCCGGCCCATGCCGTCATCGGTGAGCAGTGGACAGGGGGGAAGCGGCTCGCCCTCGCGCCAGTCCTCCACCTGGGCCAGACGCCGGCGAAGCAGCTTGATAGCATCGGGATAAAGCATATCCGCCGCAAGCTGCGCCTCGAGCGCTTCCCGCATACCGGCATGGATGGCGCACCGGCCCGGCAGGATCGCCATCAATTCGAGCGAGCGCCCGGAGAGCGGTGTTGGCAGAAGACAGCCGTCGGGGTGTGCCTCTATCCATTGCCGGATGGCGGCGGCGCGCTCGCTGCCCGACACGGGATCAGCGCCATAGGAGGCATCGAGAATGAGCAGGTCGCATGACGGCAGCGGGTCCATGATGAAGACATTGCTATCAGGCACCACATCCGCCGAATAGACGATACGCCTGTCTTCCGCCTCGGCCGCAAACCAGACGCCGCCTGCCACATGGCCGGAGCGGCCTGTCGTGATCTTCAGTCCGCCGAGATCGATGGCGTCTCCCGGAGCGAATATCTCCACCGCATCGGCGGCAAGTGGAAAAGCCTCAAGATGCTTCTTCTCGCCATAATGGGCAAGCGTCTCCGGGCTCTCTGCCAGCGTTTCCGCCGTCATGAAGATACGGCCCTTGAAACCGCGCGACAGAAGCCAGTTCAGCCCGCCGACATGGTCCTCATGCGCATGCGAGATGAACAGCGCATCCAGCCTGCGAATGGCTTCATCATTGATTGCGGGATAGTAATCCCGGCCCGTCGCCCCGACCTTGATGCCGGCGTCGAGGAGCACGCTCAGGCCGCCGGCTTCGATACCGATACTGGTACGGCCCTTCTCGCCGAAACCGCCGTAAAGCCCGACGCGGATCAACGCGTGGCTCCCTTGGCCTGCGGGATAACCCAGCCGGTCCTGATGGCAAGGCGCGCCTGCGTCCCCTCCTCCAGCCTGGCCGGATCCGGCAGATCGAAATGCAGATCGATATCCGGACGCTCTACCGGAGAAGCCTCGATACGCGACCCGCCGCCGCGATAGATCGAACGCTTGACGCGGATGGCAATGCCGCCTGTCTTCACCACCTCCAGATCACCGGCCCGGACGCAGACCCTGGCGTCCGCACGGGTAATTTCGTCCGAACGGCAGCGCAGCACCGCCTCCTGCCCCAATATGCGCGCCCGGCAGGCACCATCCTCAGCCGACAGGATTTCGGCAGGCAGCACCATGCCTTGCGCGATGAAGGAAGCGACCATCTCGTTCGCCGGCTCTTCATAGAGCATCCGGGGCGTCGCGAACTGCGCCAGCCTGCCATGGTCGAGCACCGCGATCCGGTCGGCAAGCGCCATCGCCTCCGCCTGGTCATGGGTAATATAGATGATGGTGGTTCCGGTACGCTTATGGAACGCCGCGAACTCGTCCTCCATCGCGGCGCGTAAGTGAACGTCGAGATTGGCGAGTGGCTCGTCAAACAAGACGAGCGACGGCGCCGCGACGAGGCATCGCGCCAGCGCCACGCGCTGCCGCTGCCCGCCCGAGAGATTGGCCGGCCGACGATCGCCGAAGCCCTGCAAATTGACGAGCGCCAGTGCCTCTTCCACCCGTTTCTCGCGCGTTGCTTTGTCGACCTTGGCGACTTTCAGGCTATAGCCGACATTCTCGGCCACATTCATATGCGGCCACAGCGCATAATTCTGGAAAACGATACCGACTTTCCGGTTTTCCGGCGGCACATTGAGGCCCGTTCCAGACATCACTTTCCCGCCGATGGCGATTTCGCCTTCATCAAGTTGCTCGAAACCGGCGACAAGCCGCAGAAGCGTGGTCTTGCCGCAACCGGACGGCCCCAGCACGGCGACGAACTCCCCATCCGCCACATCGAGCGAGACATCCGACAGCGCCGCGAAATCGGCAAAACGCTTGGTGAGGTTTTCAATTTTCAATCCCGCCATGGGAGAACTCCGCTGGGAAGATGCCGCGCGAACAAATTGGTGGCGAGCATCAGAAGGAAGGTGACGGCGACGACCAGCACGGAGATGGCCGCCGCATAAGACGAGTCCCCGCCCTGCTCGAAGGAGAAGATGACCACGCCGATGGTTTCCGACCCTGAAGCCCAGAGCAGCGCCGAGACGGTCAGTTCGGAAAAGGCGGTCATGAAGATCAGCACGCCACCGGCAAGCGTCGCCGGGGCAACGAGCGGAAAGATGATGGTGCGCATCCGCCGCATCAGCCCGGCGCCCGCCACCTGCGCCGCCTCCTCCAGTGCCCGGTCGATCTGGTGCAGCCCGCTGATCGTCGGTCTAAGCGCCAGCACAAGGAAGCGGGCGAGATAGGCATAAAGGATGATCCAGATCGTGTTGTAGATATGAAGCCCGATCACCGGCACCGGCTTCAGGAACAGAAGCAGCGAAGCGATGGCGAGCACCACGCCCGGCAGCGCGTAAGGAAGCTCCGCCGAGAGATTGAGGAACTTTGTCCACCAGCGCTCCCGCCACGTGATGAGATAGCCAAGCGGTACGGCTAGAACTACGGCGAACGCCGCAGCCGCGAGCGAAAGGCCGATGCTGTTGCCGAAAGCGCGCTTTGCGGCGCCATGCTCGAAAAGGACGAACTTGAAATTAGCTAGCGTCGCCGTCTCGAGACTGAGCGGCACACCATAGGCCGGCACCAGCGCCGTCAGGAGAAGGCCGACGAGCGGCAGCACCAGCACGAGAAAAATCAGGAGCCAGATGCCGGTCTCGACAGCAATTCGTGAGCGGCCAAGTGCGAATGGGGCCGCCGGCAGAGACGTGGAAACGATGCGGTAATCCCGCCGGCGTGCCGCATAATCCTGAGCGAGAATCCCGGCCATGGCGATGATGCCGATCAGCATGGAAAGCACCGCCACTTCCGACAGCACCGACGGCCCTGCCCCGGCCAGCCGCTGGTAGATCAGGGTTGGTAGCACGAGATAATTTGCCGGAATGCCGAGAAAGGCGGGAATGCCGAAATTGCCGACGCAGGAGACGAAGGCAAGCGCCGTCGCCCCGATGATCGAAGGCGTCATAAGGGGCAGAATAATTGTGCGCAACACCGTCCATTTGCCGGCGCCGCTGCTCAAGCCCGCCTCGACCAGTTCCCGCGGCAGCTTGCGTAACCCCGCGCGTACGATCAAAAAAACCAGCGGGCCGTATTGCACGCCAAGCAGCAAAATGATGCCCTCCGTCGAATAAAGCGGGTTGCGGCTGCCGAGCGGCGGCGCGAGGCCGATCAGTTTCAGGAACGGGCTCGCCGGCCCGAAAAGCTGCAGCCAGGCAAGCGCCGTCACTTGCGGCGCGATGAGAAGCGGTGCGACGAAGAGCAGGACAAAGGCACTGCGCAAACGGATATCGGTGAGGCCGACCAGAAGAGCAACCGTGGTGCCGAGAATAACGGCGAGCACCGTGCCGCCGATGCCGACCTGCAGCGAATGCCATGTCGCGACCCAGGTGGCGGAACTGGAGAGTGCGGATTGCAGCGCGGTGAACGAAAACCGGCCCTGCGGCGCGATGATCTCCATCCCGAGGCGGAACATCGGCAGGATCGAGAGCGCCGCGACGACAACCGCCACCGTCGCAATCAGGGCCGCGTCATGGCCCTGATGCCTTTTGGTATCATGCATGCTGCCGATCCTACCCGCCGAACAGTTCCGAGAAGCGCTTTTTGTCGGCGTCGGTGTGCTGCAGCACCTTCTGCGTGTCGATCGACATGATCTTCACTTCCGTTCCCTCAGGCAGCCAGGCGGGACGTCCGACGGAAGCCTTGGCGGGGAGATATCCCTGTTCCAGTGCCAGCTTCTGGCCCTCGTCCGACAGGATGAAATCCACGAACTTCTCCGCGCCTTCGACATTCTTCGCCGTCGCCATGATCGCCACCGGCTCGGTCACGGCCGGAACGCCCTCGGACGGAAATACGAACTCCACCGGCGAGCCCTTGGCCTTGGCGTTGAGCGCCATGAAATCGACGAGAATGCCATAGGGCTTCTCGCCGCTTGCGACCGACTTCAGCACCGCGCCATTGCCGCGCACGCTGACGAGATCATTCGCCTTCAGCTTCTCGAAATAGTCCCAGCCGAGATCGGGATTGAGCGCAAAGCCCGAGAGAAGATAGGCGGCGGCGCCCGAATATAGCGGGCTCGGCATGACGATCTGGCCCTTATATTCCGGCTTTGCGAGATCGGCCCAATGCTGCGGCTTGTTCGTGGCGGCCGAATTATAGGCGATGCCGGTGGTGATCAGCTTCGAGCCGAAATAGGTCTTTTCCGGATCAAAGGAATCCGCCGGAAAGCCTTCCGTATTGGCCTTCTCGTAGGGGCGCAGACGCTTGTCCTTCTTCAGCGCTTCCATCGACACGGCATCGGCGATGAGGAGCACATCCGGCTGGGGGGCGCCGGCGGCGAATTCTGCTGCGAGCTTGCTCAGGATATCGCTGGTGCCCGAGCGATAGACCTGAACATCGATATCCGGGTTGACCTTGCGGAAGCCCTCGACGGTCTTCGCCGCGTCTGCTTCCGGCTGCGAGGTATAGAGCGTCAGCGTTTCGGCATGGGCGACGCCGATAGCGAGCGAGGCGGCGAATAGTGCCGGGATGGCGAACATCCCCTTGAGAATGGTTTTCATGCTGCTTCCTCCCGAAGTGCCTTTTGGCTGTTCCTGCCTTTTATATGCCGGCATGGCCCGATCCTCCATCAGCCTTGCCGGAGCATGAGCACTTTTCCTATGTGCGGGTTGATCATTCATGTTCATTTGTCACCTGTCAAATACATTTGAACAAAATTTTCGCGGACGTGCCAACACCCGCCTGCCGTCCCATAGGCGCGGAAAGCGAGTGGACAAAAGACCCACTAAGGGAAATGCGATTCAGATATATGACAGTCGCAAACCTATTTTAGTTGGTGATATAGGGGGAGCAAAAAGGAGGACGGTATGGAGAAGAAAATACAGCAGGCCGAGGCCCCTTCCCTGCCCATGGTTTCCTCCAACCTCAAGATCAAGACCGCCTGGCTCTATTATGTCGAAGGGATGACGCAGGAGCAGATCGCCGAGAAACTCGGGGTAAGCCGGGTAAAGGTGATGCGCACGCTCGCCGCCTGCACAGAGGAAGGCATCGTCGTCACCACCATAAACCGGCAGGCTGCAGCACAGATCGCCCTGGAACGGGCACTGGAAAACCGCTGGAGCCTGTCGGCGGCCGTCGTCGTCCCGACACCTTCGAGCGAGGAACATCTGGAGACCGCCATCGGCCACGCCGTCGCGCAATATCTGGGCGAGCAGATGGCCAACGGCATGACGCTCGCCATTGGCGGCGGCGCGACGCTTTGTGCCAGCCTGAAATTCATCGAGCGGCGCAAGCTGGAGGATGCATGCGTCGTCGCCCTGGTCGGCAGCCTGCCGCATGCACGCTGGATCAATCCGTCCATCGTCGCGGCGAGGGTCGCGGAGATCTACGGCATCGACAGCTATCAGATCACCGCACCGGTCATCGTCGATGATCCCAGGCTGCGCGAGGCGCTCTGGGCGCAACCGACGCTGAAGGAGGTCAGGGATATTGCGGCCAAGGCCGATATCGCGCTTCTGACGGTGGGGGGACTGACGCCCAAGGCCACGATCTTCCGCCACGGCATCGTCTCGGCCGATCTGATCAAGCCGCTGAAGGCGAAGGGCGCGGTGGCCAATATCCTCTGTCATTTCGTCGATGCCGACGGCAAACTGGCGGATCACCCCGTCAACAGCCAGGTGATGGCCATGGACCTCGACATCGTGGCGCGCATTCCCAATGTCGTCATCGCGGCAGGCGGAACGGAAAAGATCGAGGCCATCCGGGCGGCGCTTAAAGTCGTCTCCGCAAGCGTCCTCATCACCGACAGCGAGACGGCGAAAGCCCTGACGGCTGAAACCGAATAGATCTAGAGAACGCCGCGGCTGCGCAGGAAATCGAGGAGCCCGACATGGGTGTGCTTCTCGAACTCGGCCGCCGCTTCGGCGAAGCGCTTGCGCTGGTTGATTAACATATGGAAGACCTGCTTCATCTCCGATGAGACGCCGAAGCGCTCCCAGCGCTCGGCCACATGGGCGGGCAGTTCGAGATCGCTGCAGAACTCGGCGATATCGCGATAACCGAGTTCCGCAAGGCAGGCCCTGACTTCCGCTGCCGGCATGCGCTCCTCGACCGCATGGTCGTGCAGGCGCTGCGCGACGAGCCGAAGATCCGACGGCGCGGAATCCATGACACGATTGAGAATCGAGCGGACGTCGGAGGGGAAAGCTGGCATGGCGCGCTCCTGAAAGGGCTGATTTCCATCGATATTATATCGGCGATACCGCCCCGGCAATCAAATGATCGTCCCTGCCAGATGTGCGATCTGGGCGCCCGCCTCGTAATAAGCCTCCCGCAATGTGCGGAATGTCTGCTCCTGCGGATCGGTAATGGGAAGCGGCAGGTCCGCTTCGCCAAGCTCTCCGCTGATATGGCGGGCCAGCACCTGGCCGAAGACGGTGCCCGGCGCGATGCCGCGTCCGTTATAGCCGCTGAAGCCGATGACACCAGGCGCCAGGCGATGGAATTTCGGCAGACTGTCTGCCGTCATGCCGATCTTGCCGTACCACCCGGCCTCGAATTCGACTTCGCCGACATCAGGAAAGATGCGGGCAAGCGCCCGCTTCGCCCAGGTGCGATGCACCGCCGTGCCGGTGCCGCGCAATGCGCCGACGCTGCCGAAGATGAGCCTGCCCTGCTTGTCGAACCTGAAGGAAGAAAGGATCTCCTTCGTGTCCCACGCGCCCTGCCGCTCCGGCAGGATGAACGCGCGGATATTGTCGGAAAGGGGTTTTGTGGCGAAATTGAAATAGGGCAGGTGCACGAGCTCGGTGCGCACCTGCGGCCATGGCGCTTTGGTATAGGCATTCGTTGCGACGATGATCCATTCCGCCGAGACCGAGCCTTCCGGCGTCTTCACCGACCAGCGCTGTCCATCACGTTCGGCCGCAACGACAGGGCTGCCGGTGAAAATCTGCGCCCCTGCCTCGATCGCCGCGCGGGCAAGCCCCCTGACATAGGCGAGCGGCTGGATGGTGCCGGCACGCAGGTCCAGAAGCGACGCGGCATAGGTGGTCGAGCCGACCTTCTTCGCCGTCTCCTCGGCATTGAGCAGATGCACCGGCGCGCCGCGCTTCGCCCATTGTTCGGCACGCTGTTCGAGTTCTTTCACGCCAGCCGCGCCGACGCCGCAATGGAGCGTACCCGTGCGTACGGCCTCGCATTCGATCCCGTGCTTTTCGATTAGCTTGAAGACGAGATCTGGCGCATTGCCCAGGAGTTCGAGCAGCCGCCCGCCATATTCCTCGCCCAGCACGCCGGGCAGATCATCCGGCATTACCCACATGCCGGCATTGACCAGGCCGACATTGCGCCCCGAGCCGCCGAAGCCGATCTCGACCGCCTCGAGCACCACCACCTTCGCGCCTTTTTCGGCCAGATGCAGCGCTGCGGAAAGTCCGGTATATCCGCCACCGACGATAACGACATCGGCGGCAAGATCGCCTTTCAGGGGTGCCGTCTGCGGCGCGGCAGGCGCCGTCTTTTCCCAGAGACCATGAGAAAGGGGATCGTTAAGCATCGAAGTTTCGCTCTTCAGTAACCGAGGGTACGCCTCGATTTCTCATTGATATGACGCTTCCGAAGAAGTGCTATTTGCGCAAGAGATCATGCCGGCGCGGAATGAATCAGTTCTTGATAATTGCTCCGGCCGACTTGACCCGTAATCCAGCTGCAGAAGATTTGCGTAAGCGGATTTTCATGCTTCCCCTCAGGCACCACCAGATAATAATCGTTCTCCGTCTTGAGCGGCTTGTCGAAAATGAGGACCAGGCGCTTTTCGCGTAATTCCTGCTCGATGAGGTAAAGCGGCAGGAGTGCAAAGCCCATCCCCGCAAGCGCCGCCTCGATCACCATGGAAAACTGGTCGAAGCGGTGGCCGCGATAGGCCGACCGTGCCTCGATGCCGCATGCCTCGAACCATTGCGCCCAGATCTTCGGCCGCGTCGCCAGATGGAGCAGCGGTTTCTCCTCCAGCGCCGCGGGCTCTTGCACCGGGTGCTCCGTCACGAATGCGGGGCTTGCCACCGGCACGATCAGCTCGCTGCAGAGATAGCTGCATGTCGCATGCGCCCAGACCGGCTTGCCATAATGGATGGCGAGATCAAAGGGCTGCTCGTCGAAATCGAACACTGCCGAGCGCGAGGCGAGGTTGAGTGCCACGCCGGGATTGTGCTCGAGGAAATCCGGCAGGCGCGGCATCAGCCAGCGGCTGCCGAAGGTCGGCAGCGTGGCGATGGAGAGCGAAGATGCCGATTGCGCTGAGGCCATGGCGCGCAGCATCGTATCCTCGGTCTGATTGAGGAGACGCCGCACTTCGGGCAGGAATTTGCGCCCCGCATCGGAAAGCAAGATGCGCTGACGGATGCGCTCGAAGAGGAGCACGCCCAATTGCCCCTCGAGATCCTTGATCTGCCGGCTGACCGCGCTCTGTGTCAGGTTCAGTTCATGCGCGGCCTGGGTGAAGCTGCCATGCCGCGCCGCGCACTCGAAGGCCTGCAGCGTTGCGATGTCAGGAATAAGCCTGCGGCTAAGTTTCATTCCCGCCCCGCATCAACATAGTCGAATCCATTGCCATCACGCCCGAAAAGACACCGATATTATCCGCTTTCTGCATGATATAGCACGCCGACAGATCCCACTTCATCCAAAATGCGAGACGTTTGACGATGAAAGAAGAGAGTTTCGTTTCCGCCGACGATATCCGCTCGGCCTTCTCCGCGGCGATGTCCGCCATGTACCGCAAGGAAGTGCCGGCCTATGGCACGCTGCTCGACCTGGTGGCGGAGGTCAACAAGGCAACGCTCGATGCCTCGCCGCAATTGCGCGAACGGCTCGTTGAGACGGATTCGCTCGACCGTATCTCCGAGGAGCGCCACGGCGCCATCCGCCTCGGCACGGCCGAAGAACTCTCCGTGATGCGCCGCGTTTTCGCGGTGATGGGCATGTTCCCGGTCGGCTATTATGATCTCAGTGCCGCCGGCGTTCCCGTCCACTCCACCGCCTTCCGCCCCATCGGCGATGCAGCGCTGAAGCGCAATCCGTTCCGCGTCTTCACTTCGCTCCTGCGGCTTGATCTCATCGCCGACAAAAGCCTGCGCGAAGAAGCCGAACGCATTCTGGCTGCCCGCCACATCTTCACGCCTCGCGCAGTAGAACTGGTCGAAAAGGCTGAGGCGCAGGGCGGACTCGCTCGTGAGGACGCCGCCGCGTTTGTCGCTGAAGTGCTCGAAACCTTCCGCTGGCACGATCAGGCGAATGTCAGCGCGGAGCTCTACCGCCGTCTGCACAACGCTCATCGCCTCATCGCCGATGTGGTCTCCTTCAAGGGGCCGCATATCAACCATCTGACCCCGCGCACGCTCGATATCGATGCCGTGCAGCGGCTGATGCCGGAGCGCGGCATCGCGCCGAAAGCAGTGATCGAAGGGCCACCGACGCGCAAATGCCCGATCCTCTTGCGCCAGACCTCGTTCAAGGCGCTGGAGGAGCAGGTCTCCTTCATCGGTGAGGATGGCATGTGGAAGCCGGGCTCGCACACCGCCCGCTTCGGCGAGATCGAGCAGCGCGGCATTGCACTCACCCCCAAGGGCCGTGCGCTTTACGACAAGCTTCTCGACGAGACGCGCAAGCGTGTCCGCCCGGCGGCAGATGGCTCCAACGCAGCCGAATATGAAAAAGCGCTAAAGGACATCTTCCGTGCCTTCCCGGACAATTGGGCGGATATTCGTGCTCAGAACCTCGGCTATTTCGCCTATTCCGTAGCGCCCAACGCGTTGGTGAAAAAGGTGCCCGAGACGGGTGATCTCGAAGCGCTCATTGCCGCCGGCGCGATATGCTTCGATCCGATCACTTATGAGGACTTCCTGCCCGTCAGTGCGGCCGGTATATTCCAGTCCAACCTCGGCGATGATCAGGCGCAGGAGTTCGTCGAAAGCCCCAACCAGAAGCGGTTCGAGAGCGATCTGGGCGCGAGCGTGCTGGACGAATTCCAGCATTATGCCCGCATCGAGCGCGAATCCGCGGAAGCTGCGCTCCGCGCCTTGAGGGCAACCGAACCGGCGCAATGACATGCCGGTATCGAATTCCCATCTATGATGGAAATGGACAAAAGGGCCGCTAGCCTGGCCGGACAGAACGATTGAGAGGAAGAGGAACCATGGATAGCCCAGTCAACAAGATCGATGTGAAGCGCGAGACCGCAGAACTTCTGGAGAAGCTCGGCGTCGAGGCGTCAAGCTATACCTCCGGGAACCTCGCCTCCTTCACGCCGGTAACGGGCGAGCAGATCGCCAGCGTCAAAACCCATTCTGCAGCTGACGCAGAAAAGATCATCGACAAGGCCGATGAAGCCTTCCGGCAGTGGCGGCTGGTGCCCGCACCGAAGCGCGGCGAGCTGGTGCGCCTCTTCGGCGAGGAACTGCGGCAGTATAAGAATGAGCTCGGTCGGCTCGTCTCCATCGAGGCGGGCAAGATTCCGTCCGAGGGCCTGGGCGAAGTGCAGGAGATGATCGATATCTGCGATTTCGCCGTCGGCCTCTCCCGCCAGCTCTACGGCCTCACCATCGCCACCGAGCGCCCCGGCCATCGCATGATGGAGACCTGGCACCCGCTAGGCGTCGTCGGCGTCATCTCCGCATTCAATTTCCCCGTCGCGGTCTGGTCCTGGAATGCAGCGCTCGCGCTCGTCTGCGGCAATGCCGTGGTGTGGAAGCCGTCGGAAAAGACGCCGCTGACTGCGCTCGCCTGCAATGCGATCTTCGCCCGCGCCATGAAGCGTTTCGGTGATGCGCCGGAAAGCCTCTCGCAGCTGCTTATCGGCGACCGTGCCATCGGTGAGGTGCTGGTCGACAGCCCCAAGGTGCCGCTCGTCTCGGCCACCGGCTCCACCCGCATGGGCCGCGAGGTCGGTCCGCGTCTCGCCAAGCGCTTCGCCCGCTCGATCCTGGAGCTCGGCGGCAATAATGCCGGCATCGTCTGCCCCTCGGCAGACCTCGACATGGCATTGCGCGCCATCGCCTTCGGCGCCATGGGCACAGCAGGCCAGCGCTGTACCACGCTGCGCCGTCTCTTCGTGCATGAAAGCGTCTATGACGCCTTGGTCCCGCGCCTGAAGAAAGCCTACGAGAGCGTCTCCGTGGGAAGCCCGCTCGAGACCTCTGCGCTGGTCGGTCCGCTGATCGACAAATCCGCCTTCGACAACATGCAGAAGGCGCTGAAGGAAGCCGCCGCCAATGGCGGCAGAATCACCGGCGGCGAGCGCGTCGATACCGGCCATGCCGATGCCTATTACGTGAAGCCCGCTCTGGTCGAGATGCCGAAGCAGGTTTCGCCGGTGACGGAGGAAACCTTCGCCCCGATCCTCTATGTGATGAAGTACAGCGATTTCGACGAAGCGCTGCGCGATCACAATGCGGTCGGTGCCGGACTGTCGTCCTCGATCTTCACCCTCAACCTGCAGGAAGCTGAGCGCTTCCTCGGGCCTGACGGCTCGGATTGCGGCATCGCCAATGTCAATATCGGCACATCGGGCGCGGAGATCGGCGGCGCGTTCGGCGGCGAGAAGGAAACGGGCGGCGGCCGTGAATCCGGCTCCGACGCCTGGAAAGCCTATATGCGTCGCGCCACCAACACCATCAACTACTCGAAGGCCCTGCCGCTGGCCCAGGGCGTGTCGTTCGATATCGAATAACAAATGAGACCGGGAAAGCGTCCTCACGCTTTCCCGGCTTCTGCCTCGGTTTTCAGATTGCGCTTGCGCAGCGCCGAGATAACCTCTCCCAGCACGGCGACGGCGATTTCCGCCGGGCTGGCGGCACCGATGTCAAGGCCGATCGGCGCATGGATGCGCCCGATCCGCTCCGCCGACAGTCCGGAAGCTTTTAGTCGCTCCACGCGCCCCGCATGGGTCCGGCGGCTGCCGAGCGCACCGACATAGAAGCAATCGGCAAGAAGCGCTTCCTTCAATGGATAATCATCGATCTTTGGATCATGCGTCAGCGCCGCCAGCGCCGTATACGCATCGAGCGGCCGCCTCCTAAGCGCGTCTTCCGGCCACTCCGCATGAAGCGGCACGTCAGGGAAGCGCTCCTCGGTGGCGAAGGCGGTGCGCGGGTCGATGATCTCCATGTCATATCCCGCGATCTTCGCCATCGGCGCCAAAGCCTGGCTGACATGCACCGCGCCGATCACCACCAAACGCGGCGGCGGCAATTGGACATTGAGGAAGAGCTTGCGCCCATCCATCTCCACAACGCGTGATTTTCCCGAGCGGAACGCATCAGCGACGACTGCGGCAAGACCGTCCCCGACCGGATCGCCCGGCGCGATCACGCGCTCCCGCCCGCCGGTGAGATCGCTGAGCAGGATCACCGCGCGGCGGGCATGGCGCGCGGCGTTCAACGCCTTGAGACTGCTTATCTCCATCAGCCGATCCGCTCCACATAGACGCTGATACGGCCGCCGCAGGAGAGCCCTACCCGCCAGGCGGTCTCGTCGGCAACGCCGAATTCAAGCAATCGCGGCTTGCCATCGGCGATCACATCCATGGCCTCGGCGATGACCGAGCCCTCGACGCATCCGCCCGAAACCGAGCCGTGGAAATTGCCCTCGCCATCAATGACGAGATGACTGCCGACCGGACGGGGCGCAGATCCCCAGGTTTCGATCACCGTGGCGATGGCGACGGTGCGTCCTGCCTCGATCCATCGCTCGGCCACATCGACCGGCGCCGAAACATCATCGGGTGAAAAACTGTCCTGCATGGGTAAAGCCGTTCGTTGCTGGAGCCTATTCGCCTGTCCCGCATGATATAGGAACAGCAAGTCGGCAACCGCAACCGAACTTCGCGTTACCGGCTAGAGCATGCCGAGAAACTGTTTCAACTCAGGCGTCTTCGGATTGGAAAACACCTCGTCCGGCGGGCCGATTTCGTGCACCCGGCCCTGATGCATGAACACCACCCTGCTGCAAACATCGCGGGCGAACTTCATCTCATGCGTCACCATCAGGAGCGTCATGCCTTCCGCCGCCAGCTCGCGCACCACGGCCAGCACCTCCGACACGAGTTCGGGATCGAGCGCCGAGGTGATCTCGTCGCAGAGCAACGCGATCGGCTGCATGGCAAGCGCACGCGCGATCGCCACGCGCTGCTGCTGGCCGCCGGAGAGCTCGTCCGGATAGGCATCGAACTTGTGCGCCAGCCCGACCCGCTCCAGCATCTTGCGCGCCATCGCCTCGGCTTCGGGCTTCGCCGTCTTCTTCACCACCATCTGCGACAGCATGACATTGCCGCCCGCTGTCAGATGCGGAAAGAGATTGAACTGCTGGAAGATCATGCCGACCTTCAGCCGCAGCGCCTTGAAATGGATTTCATCCGGCTGCAGCTGCGCTCCGGCGACGGAAATGGAGCCGCTGTCGATATTCTCCAGCCCGTTGACGCAGCGCAGAAGCGTTGATTTGCCCGAACCGCTCTTGCCGATGATGGCGATCACCTCGCCCGGCTCGACATCGAGATTGATGCCCTTGAGCACTTCGTTGGCCCCGAAGCTCTTGCGGACCTCAGTGATTTCGATGAGCGACATTGAGCTTCCTTTCCAGAATCTGGCTGCTCTTCGACAACGGCCAGCAGAGAGCGAAATAGATGAGCGCGACGAGCCCATAGACGGTGAAAGGCTGGAAGGTCGCGTTCGTCACCATGGTGCCGGCCTTGGAGAGCTCCACGAAGCCGATGATCGAGGTTAGCGCCGTTCCCTTGATGACCTGAACCGAAAACCCGACAGTCGGCGGAATGGCGATCCGCAGCGCCTGAGGCAGGATCACGTAACGCATCTGCTGGACATAGCCCATGCCAAGGCTGGAGGATGCCTCCCATTGTCCCCTGGCGATGGCCTCGACACAGCCGCGCCAGATCTCCGCGAGGAATGCAGCGGTCCAGAGGATGAGCGCGACCGCCGCCGCCAGCCATGCAGGCACATCGATGCCGAACAGCCCCAGGCCGAAGAACGCCAGGAAGAGCTGCATCAGCAGCGGCGTGCCCTGGAAGAGCTCGACATAATATCTGGCGAAAAGCCGCAACGCGCGGTGCTTGCCGATCCGCATGAAGAGGAGCAGCGTCCCGACCAGCCCGCCGCCGATGAAAGCAACGAGCGACAGGAGGACGGTCCAGCGCGTGGCGAGGAGAAGATTGCGCAGGATGTCCCAGAGCGAAAATTCGATCACCGGCGCGCCCTCCTGGGGAAGATCAGCATGCCCGCGGCTGCAAGCACCTGCCTGAGCGCGATCGCCAGCAGGAGGTAGATCGCCGTCGAAACGAAATAGGCCTCGAATGCCCGGAAAGTGCGCGACTGGATGAAATTCGCCGCGAAGGTCAAATCTTCCGCCGCGATCTGCGACACCACGGCCGAGCCCAGCATGACGATGACGATCTGCGAGGAAAGCGCCGGCCATATCCGCTGCAGCGACGGCACGAGAATGACATGGCGGAAGGTCTGGATCGGCGACATCGCCAGGCTCGCTCCCGCCTCGAACTGGCCGCGCGGCGTCGCCTGGATGCCGGCCCGGATGATTTCGCAGCTATAGGCACCCAGATTGACGACCATCGCCAGATTGGCCGCCTGCAATTCGCTCATCTGCAGCCCCAGCGACGGCAACCCGAAGAAGATGAAGAAGAGCTGGATGAGGAACGGCGTGTTGCGGATCAGCTCCACATAGCCGGTGATCACCGGCCGCAGCCATTTGGGCCCGAGCGCCCTCGCCCAGGCACAGAAGATGCCGAGCGCCACGCCGAGCACCGCCCCAACCGCGATGAGCTCGATGGTGATGCCGACACCTTTCAGCAGCACGGGCCAATATTGGCCGAGCCACGCGAAATCGAAGACATATTTCAAGGGAGATACCCGCTTTTTCAGGAAAATCGATGCTGTCCCGCCTTGGATAGGACAGCATCGATCTGGCTACTTAGAGACCGGCGGGAAGATCGGCACCCAGCCATTTCTGCGAGATGGCGTTGAGCGAACCGTCAGCTTTGGCAGCGGCGATGATGGCGTTGACCTTTTCCAGGAGCGCCGGCTCGTTCTTGTTGAGACCGATATAGCAGGGCGAATTCTTGATCAGGAACTTCAGTTCCGGCCGCTTCGGCGGGTTCTTGGCGAGGATCGCCGCGGCAACCACATTTCCGGTCGCCACCACATCGACCTGCCCGGAAAGGAAAGCGGAAATCGTGCCGTTATTGTCCTCGTAGCGCTTGATCACGGCATTTTGCGGCGCGATCTTCGTCAGTTCGAGATCTTCCACTGCCCCGCGCGTAACGCCGATCGTCTTGTCGGCCAGATCCTCAGGCTTGGACACGCTCACCGCATCCGGCGCGAAGACGCCGTTGAAGAACGGCGCATAGGGGGCCGAAAAACCGATCACTGCCTCGCGCTCGGCATTCTTGCCCAGGCTGGAAATGACGAGATCGACCTTGTTGGTCTGAAGATAGGGAATGCGGTTGGCGCTCGTCACCGGAACGAGTTCGGTCTTCACGCCCAGCTTCTCGCCAATCAGATTGGCCATGTCGATATCATAGCCCATCGGCGCCATATCCGTACCGACACTGCCGAAGGGCGGAAAATCCTGCGGCACAGCCACCCGCAGCACGCCGCGCGCCGTGATGTCGGCGAGTGCGTCGGCAAAAGCCGCCTTTGCCGACAAGAGCGGCGTTATCATCAGGGTTGCGGCACCGAAAATGGCAAGTAACTGTCTGCGCTTCATTCCTATGTTCCCCATATGGTTTTCTGGTGGCTCCAGCCGAGCAATTCCCATGCCAACCCGCCGAAATGCCAGGGCTCTATGGAATCGAACATTATTTTCGCGGCAATCTGCTTTCCGATCTGACGCGGAACAGGCGAATGCGCCTAGATATTAGGCAATGCTGAAACGCGCCCGCCATGCTGGCGGTGGCGGAAAACCCGGCAATATCGTATGATGAACCATGGCTCGGGTGAGGAAAATCATCGGAAACTGGCCGGGATATCGGCGTATCGCCTTTTCCGTTGTCGTGACGTTGCTCGGCCTCTTCCTGTCGATACTGCCCAATGATGCGCAGACGGGCCGCACTGCATTGGTCTTCCATATCCGGGGCATCATCGGCCCTGCGGCTGTCGATTACCTCTCGCGTGGTTTGGCGATGGCGGCCGAACGTGAGGCACCGCTCGTCATCATCGAGATGGATACGCCGGGCGGCCTCGATACATCGATGCGCGATATCATCCGCGATATCCTTGCCTCGCCCGTTCCCGTCGCAACTTATGTCGCGCCGAGCGGTGCGCGCGCGGCAAGCGCGGGCACATACATCCTCTATGCCAGCCACATAGCGGCGATGGCGCCGGGCACCAATCTCGGCGCGGCGACACCGGTCCAGATCGGCGGTGGTGGCGGTATGCCTTTTCCAGGCGGCAGCGAGCAGCCGAAGGATCAGGACCAGAGCGCGGACAAGAAACCGGCCGGCGACGGACAAGACCAGCCGCGGCAGCCCGGCAATGCCATGGAGGCAAAGGCGATCAACGATGCTGTCGCCTATATCCGCTCGCTCGCCGAACTGCGCGACCGCAATGTCGACTGGGCCGAGAAGGCGGTGCGCGAGGCGGCGAGCCTCCCCGCCAGTGCCGCGCTGAAGGAAGGGGTCATCGATATCGTGACGCCCAGCCTGGACGATCTTCTCCTCCAGGCGAATGGCCGCACCGTGACGGCGGCAGGAAACCGGATCACGCTCGACACATCGGGCATTGCGCTCGAGCATGTCGAACCGGACTGGCGCACGGAATTCCTGACCGTGATCACCAATCCCAACGTCGCCCTGATCCTGATGATGATCGGCATCTATGGGCTCATTTTCGAATTCATGAACCCCGGCGTGTTCTTTCCCGGCATCATCGGCGCGATCTGCCTGCTGATCGGGCTTTATGCCTTGGCCGTCCTGCCTGTGAACCTTGCCGGCCTCGGCCTTATCGTCCTTGGCCTTGCGCTGATGGCCGCCGAAGCATTCGCGCCCTCCTTCGGCAGCCTCGGCATCGGCGGCGCCATTGCCTTCATCTTCGGCGCGACGATATTGATGGATACCGATGTTCCGGGCTTCCGCCTCTCATGGCCGGTGATCGGCAGTGTTGCCCTGTTGAGTCTCGCGCTTACTCTGCTGATCGTGCGCATGGCCATCGCCTCGCACAGGCGCCCGGTCGTCACCGGCAGCGAGCAGATGATCGGCGCGCGCGGCGAGGTGCTGGACTGGCGCGGAAATGCGGGCCATGTGCTGGCCCATGGCGAGCGCTGGAGTGCGATTTCCGGCACGCCTTTGAGGAAAGGGCAGAAGATCCATGTGGCCGGCATCGAGGGACTTGTCCTCAAGGTCGAACCTTATGTGCCGGAGAACAGTTAAGCCCATAGCCAACGCGTTTTTGCCCGATGGAGGATTTTTCCAATGCTTAATGGTATTACCTTTCTTGCTCCTCTCATCATTATCCTGCTGGTCATCCTCGCATGGGCCATCAAGATCCTGCGGGAATATGAGCGCGGCGTCGTCTTCACGCTCGGCCGCTTCACCGGGGTAAAGGGCCCAGGTCTCATCATCCTGATCCCTTTTGTCCAGCAGATGATCCGTGTCGATCTCCGGACGTTGGTGCTCGACGTGCCGAGCCAGGACGTGATCTCCCGGGACAATGTCTCGGTACGCGTCAATGCCGTCCTCTATTTCCGCGTCATCGATCCGGAGCGGGCAACCATACAGGTTGAAGACTTCATGGCGGCGACGAGCCAGCTCGCCCAGACCACCTTGCGCTCGGTGCTCGGCAAGCACGATCTGGACGAGATGCTGGCCGAGCGCGACAAGCTCAACAACGACATTCAGGAGATCCTCGATGCCCAGACCGATGCCTGGGGCATCAAGGTCGCCAATGTCGAGATCAAGCATGTCGACATCAATGAATCCATGGTGCGCGCCATTGCCCGCCAGGCGGAAGCCGAACGCGAACGCCGCGCCAAGGTCATTAATGCCGAGGGCGAGGAACAGGCGGCGCAGAAGCTTCTCGAAGCTGCCACGATCCTGAGCCAGCGACCCGAAGCCATGCAACTGCGCTATCTCGGCACGCTGAACGTCATCGCCGGCGAGAAGAATTCGACCATCGTCTTCCCCTTCCCCATGGAAATCGGCGATTTCTTCAAGCAGGCTACAGCCGCCGCCTCCCCGACCAAACCCTCGGCCAAATCCGCTGAATAGGAAGAGCGTTATGAGCGAGACATTCGTGATCGCGCAGGGCGGCGGACCGACCGCCGTCATCAACCAGACTTTGGCCGGCGTGGTCATCGAGGCCCGGCGGCGCCACCCCGGCGTCCGGGTGCTCGGCGCCCGCCATGGCGTGCGCGGCATCCGCGACGGTGATTTTGTCGATCTTTCGGCCCTGCCGGATAACGAGTTGAAACGCATCGCGGCAACCCCCAGCGCAGCGCTCGGCAGCACCCGCGATAAACCCGATGCGGCCTATTGCGAATTGATCCTGAGAAGCTTGCGCCAGGCCGGTGCGACCGCCTTCGTCTATATCGGCGGGAATGATACGGCCGGAACCCAACAGATTCTTGCCGAAGCCGCCAGCGGCGATATCGCCTTCGTCCATGCACCGAAGACGATAGACAACGATCTGGTCGAAAGCGACCATACGCCCGGTTTCATATCCGCCGCCGAATTCGTCGCCGGTGCCTTTCTCAGCATCGATCTCGATTTCCGCGCCCTGCCCGGCATTTATGTCGGCATCGTCATGGGCCGGCATGCCGGCTTTCTGACGGCCGCGTCCGCCGCCTGGCGGCAGGATGAGGAAAGCGCACCGCATCTCGTCTACGTGCCGGAACGGGCCTTCTCGGCCGCGCGGTTCATCGATGATGTGCACGCCGTCGTGAGCCGCCATGGCCGCTGCGTGGTGGCGATGTCGGAAGGCGTTACGACCGAAGATGGCCACCCGCTCGTGGAAAGCCTTGTTCCCCCGGACAAACTCGAACGCGATGCGCATGGCAATATCAAGCTTTCCGGCGGCGATCTCGGAATGGCGGTCGAACAACTCCTGCAGCAAGGCCTGCCGGGCAAGCGCGCCCGCGTGGATACTTTCGGCTATTTGCCGCGGGGCTATATCGGCGCGATCAACCCGACGGACGCGCGCGAAGCCTTTGATGCAGGTGTATTCACGGTCGAGGCGGCGGCACGCGGCGGCGGTTCGGTCGCCCTGCAATATGAGAACGGCGCAACAGTTCCGCGGCTCGTGCCACTCGCCGATGTCGCTGGCAAGACGCGACATATGCCGGATGATTTCCTGCTGCCGGAGACCAATCAGGTCTCGGTGCAATGCATGGCCTATCTCGCGCGATTGCTGCCCAAACGCTTCGATCCGGCAAAGCCGTTTGTCTGATACCAATCGCTCCGCAGTACCTTCCCCAAACGTTTAGGTTTTCATCACGGCAGAGATAGCTTATTCTTCTCAAAAATAAGGCGAAAAGCCACATAAAACGGGAGGAACTCATGCCGAGTGGAGAAATTTCACGTCGTAAATTCTTGCGCAATTCTACGGCTGCAGCATCCGCTGCCGCCGGAACCTTGGCTGCGCCCGCAGTTCTGGCGCAGTCACCCATCACCATCAAGATGCAGACTTCATGGCCGGCATCCGATATCTGGATGGACTTCGCCCGCCAATATGTCGAGCGGGTCCAACGCATGTCGGGAAACCGCTTGAAGATCGACCTCCTGCCGGCGGGCGCGGTGGTCGGCGCCTTTCAGGTGCTCGACGGCGTCAATGACGGCGTGCTCGATGCCGCCCATACCGTGCCGGTCTATTGGTATGGCAAGCACAAGGCCGCTTCGCTCTTCGGCACCGGCCCGGTCTTCGGCGGCAGCGCGACGACCATGCTGAGCTGGTTCTATGCCGGCGGCGGCAAGGAATTCTACCGCGAACTGACGCAGGACATTCTCGGCCTGAATGTCTATGGCTTCTACGGCTTCCCCATGCCGGCCCAGCCCTTCGGCTGGTTCAAGCAGCCGGTTGAGACCGTGCAGGATATACAGGGCTTCAAATACCGCACCGTAGGACTCGCCGCCGATCTCATGCAGAAAATGGGGATGAGCGTTGCCCAGCTTCCTGGCGGCGAGATCGTGCCAGCCATGGAACGTGGCGTCATTGACGCCTTCGAGTTCAACAATCCGTCATCGGACCTGCGTTTCGGTTCGGCCGACGTCGCCAAGCACTACATGCTGTCCTCCTACCACCAGGCCAGCGAATCCTTCGAATTCCTGTTCAACAGGGATTTCTTCGACGGCCTTCCCGACGATCTGAAGGCGATCCTGGAATATGGCGTGGAAGCGGCCAGCACATCCAATACCGCCCTCGCCCTGGACAATTATTCCAAGGATCTTGAGAACCTGCAGACCGAGCACGGCGTCACCGTGCACCGGACCTCGAAGGAGATCCTCGACGCCCAGCTGAAGGCATGGGACGAACTCATTCCCGTGCTGGAAGAGGACGAATACATGAAGCGCGTCCTCGACAGCCAGCGCGCATGGGTACAGCGCGTCGTCTTCTACGAGCTGATGAACTCGCCCGATCTGGCATTGGCCTATGAGCATTATTTCCCCGGAAAGCTGAAGCTCTAGTTTCCGGCAATCCGACACATCGCAATCCGGCGGCGTCCGCCGCCGGTTGGTTTTCTCCAAGCGATCAGGATTTTCGCATGCTTGGCTATATCAGGTTCGCCGATCGCCTCTCGGCCTGGTTCGGAAAAGCCTTCGCCTGGTGCGTCGTCATCATGACGATCGGCGTCGGCTACGAAGTTTTCGTCCGCTATGTGCTGAACAGCCCCACCGCCTGGGCGTTTGATCTCAGCTATATCATGTACGGCACCATGTTCATGATGGCCGGGGCTTATACGCTCTCGCGCGACGGTCATGTGCGGGGCGATTTCATCTACCGCCTGTGGAAGCCGGCAACCCAGGCCAAAGTGGAGCTCGTCCTCTATTTTCTCTTCTTTTTTCCCGGCATCCTCGCGCTGATCTTCGCCGGCTGGCGCTATGCCAGCAGATCCTGGCGCTATTTCGAATCGAGCTCCATGAGCCCGGCGAATATTCCGATTTTCCAGTTCAAATCTGTCATTGTCGTTGCCGGAATTCTCCTTTTCATCCAGGGCATCGCACAGGTCTTCCGCTGTATCCTGACCATCCGGACCGGAGAGTGGCCCAGGCATGAGGAGGATGTGGAAGAACTCGAAAAGCTTCTTCTGCAGGAGGGGGCCGCAGCGCTGCGACATGGCGACGAAGCGGTCGATATCGTCAGACCCGGGGAGAAAAGGCCGTGACCGATCCGCAAGTCGCGGTGGCGATGCTTGGCATCTTCATCTTCATCATCATGCTCGGCTTTCCCATCGCCTTCACCCTGATGGCCATGGGCATCGGCTTCGGTTATTACGCCTATTTCGATGCCAACCGCATGTGGGCGCCATACCGGCGCGCACTGGAACAGGATGCCGATACACTGACGCTGGCCCAGCACTGGATCGGCGGGCTCTTCAACAACCGGATATTCGACCTGTTCGTCAACCAGACCTATTCGGTAATGGCCAATGACGTGCTGACGGCGGTGCCCCTGTTTCTCTTCATGGGCTATATCGTCGAACGGGCGAATATCGTCGATAAACTCTTTCACACGCTCAGTATCGCCACCCGCCGTCTTCCGGGCTCGATGGCCGTCGCCGCCCTCATCACCTGCGCATTATTCGCCACCGCGACAGGCATTGTCGGGGCGGTGGTAACGCTCATGGGCCTTCTGGCTTTTCCAGCTATGCTGAAAGCGCGCTACAACACACGCTTTGCATCCGGCGTGATCTGTGCCGGCGGCACGCTCGGCATTCTCATCCCGCCTTCGATCATGCTGATCGTCTATGCTGCGACGTCAGGCGTTTCCATCGTGCGGCTCTATGCCGGAGCGCTCCTTCCGGGGCTGCTGCTCGCCGGGCTCTATCTCGTCTATATCGTGGCCCGCGCCACCTTTCAGCCATCGGTAGCACCAAGGCCGAAGGAGCCGGAACAAAAGATCCCCCTCTTAAAGCTTCTCTGGATGCTCGCGACATCCTTTCTGCCGCTTGCTGCGCTTATCCTTGCGGTGCTGGGCGCAATCCTCTTCGGCCTGGCGACACCGTCGGAGGCGGCCGCCATCGGCGCGCTCGGCGGCCTGGTGCTCGCCGTGGCCTATCGCGCGCTGACATGGACGCGGTTGCGGGAATCCGTTTATCTGACCGTGCGCACGACGGCCATGGTCTGCTGGCTTTTCGTCGGCTCCTGGACGTTCTCCTCGGTCTTTTCCTATCTCGGCGGCGAGCAGGTCGTCAGCGAATTCGTGCGCGGGCTGGACCTTACGCCGCTGCAGTTCCTGCTGCTGGCGCAACTGATCATCTTCCTGCTCGGCTGGCCGCTGGAATGGTCTGAGATCATCATCATTTTCGTGCCGATTTTCCTGCCGCTTCTGCCGCATTTCGGCATCGATCCGCTGTTTTTCGGCATTCTGATCGCGCTCAATCTGCAGACATCGTTCCTGACGCCGCCTATGGCGATGTCGGCCTATTACCTCAAGGGCATCGCGCCGCCGCACGTGCATCTCATCGATATCTTCCGGGGTTCGATGCCCTATCTCGCCATGGTCTTCCTTTCCATGATCGTCCTCTACACCTATCCCGATATCGCCTATTGGCTGCCGCGGGTGATCTATGGCCGGTAAAGCAATGAACAGGCCGCAATGCCGAAAGGATGAAATGCGATGACGAACAGGATCATTGCCCTTGCAGCACTGCTGATCTTCGCAGCCTTCATCGGCATCATCGTCGTTCGCGTGCGGACGATCGACCTCACCATCGTCGCGGTGATCGGTGTCGGCCTGGCAAGCTGGGATTTCTGGAGGCAGCTCTTCCCGCGGAAGCGATAGTCCCCTTACGGGTCGGCGATCTTCCCATCGACCAGATGGATGCGGCGATCCATGCGCGCGGCCATGTCGATATCATGGGTAACGGCGATGACCGTCTTGTTGCGTTCGCGCACCAGCGTTTCGAGGATATGGAACACCTGCTCCGAACTTTTGGTATCGAGGCTGCCCGTCGGCTCGTCCGCGAGCACGATCGGCGGGTCGTTGGCAAGCGAGCGAGCAACCGCGACGCGCTGGCGCTGCCCGCCGGAAAGCTGGTCCGGCTTCTTGTCAAGGTGCCCTGCAAGCCCGAGCGATTCCAATAGCTCCGTTGCCCTTGCGCGCATTTGTGATCGCGATAATTGCCCCAGCTTGCGCATCGGGATCTCGACATTATCGCGCACTGTGAATTCCGGCAGCAGGAAATGAAACTGGAAGACGAAGCCCAGCATCGCGAGGCGGGTTTTCGCCCGCTCCTCCTCGTTCATCGGTCCCGTATCGCGCCCGCCAATCCTGAGCGTACCGCTGGTCGGCTTGTCGAGCAGGCCGAGAAGATAAAGAAGCGACGATTTTCCCGATCCGGAAGGACCGGTGACGGCAACGAACTCCTTCTCGCCGACCGACAGCGAAACATCTTTCACCAGCGTCACCGGCACGATGGCCGGCAGGATGCGCGTGAGGTTTTCCGCTTCGATCAGCGTGCTCATGTCGCGCCCCGGATGATATCGACGGGATTGAGCTTCGCCGCCTTGCGGGCAGGCAGATAGCCGGCCACCGCGGCCGAGGCGAGCGCAAAGCCGGCGGCAAGCAGATAATGCAGGAAGCTCCAGGCGATCGGCAGGTGCGTCATCTCCTGCCCCGTGGTGGCGAGTTCGAAACGCACCTGCGCCAGCGCATAGACGAGCGTGAAGCCGAGCAGCCAGCCGATGAGCGATCCCGCAGCGCCGATGGCGACGCCCTCGATCAGGAACAGGCGCCGCATGTCGCCCTCGGCAAAGCCGAGCGACTTCATGATCGCGATGTCGCGCGCCTTTTCATGGGTGATGGTGGAGATGATGTTGAAGATACCGAACCCGGCGACGAGCATGATCGCCGCCACCACCGTGTACATGATGACATTGCGGATCACCAGCGCTTCCAGGATGGATTCATTCGCCTCCTGCCAGGCCACCGCCTTGTAGCCGAGTTCTGCCTCGGCCCGTTTCGCCACGCCGGGCGCCGCATTGGGATCGGCGAGCTTGACGCGGATATCGTTGATCGCATTGGCCCGCTCGCTCAGGATCTGCGCATTTTTCAGGAGCACATAGGCCTCGCCTTCGTCACGCGCCGTGGTGCCGGTGTGGAAGAGGCCGGCAATCTTGAAATTGCGCGACAGGCCGGTGGAGGATACCGCCGTGACCGTATCGCCGAGGCCGGCACCGAGGCGCGATGCCATGGTGTCGCCGATCAGGATGTTATTGCCGCCAGCCGACAGCCTGTCGAAGCTGCCCTGGACGAAATCATCGACAATCGGCGACACGTCCCGTTCGGCATCGGGATCGACTCCGATGATCGAAGCACCGACATCCCGGCCGGAATAGCGGATGACGCCCTGCGTCTTCAGGCTTTCCGCCACACGGCCCGGCACCCAGCCCCTCAGCCAGGTGAGCGCCGCCGTCGGATTGATGATCCCCCGCCGGTCGTCGCGTGGCCGCAGCCCCGAAATGGCGGCCGCTTCAAAGACCTCCTCGGCAGGCTGGCGCGGCGGCGTGCGCCGCTCGTCCGTGATCTCCACATGCGGCATGGTGTTGACCAACTGCTCGATGAAATCGTCCTGACCGCCCTGCATCAGCGCCGCCATGGCGATCGAGAAGCCGACCCCCACCGCAACGCCCAGGATTGCCACGAGGGTCTGGCGCCCGCGCCCGACGATGTGGGTAAAGGCGATGTCGAGGATAAGGCGCATTTCCTTCTCACTCCTTCGCCAGCGTCACGCGCGCGCCCTCGGCAAGATCCTCCGGAAACGGTGAAATGACGCGGGCATCGGCGGCGACGCCGGACAGGATCTCCACCTCCCGCATGCCGTGAATGCCGATATCGAGCTTTCGCCGCACCGCCTTGTCATTCTCCACAACATAGACCTCGTCACCGCGCAGCGCGAGCGACGGCACGAGCAGGGCATTTTCGGAGACCCGGATGACGATATTGACGTCCACCGACATGCCGATCATCAGCGGCGTATCGTCAGGCAGCTTCAGGCGAACCCGGTAGGTCTTGGTGACCGGATCGCCCTTCGGCGTGATACTGTCGACGACGGCTTCCAGATTGCGGCCCGGAAACGCATCGGAACGCAGAAGCGCCCGCTGCCCGACCTTGACGCGCGGAATATCCTCCTCATTGACATCGGCGATGACGAGAAGCGGCTTCGGCTGCCCAACCCAGAACAACTCGGTTCCAGGCTCCGCGATTTCGCCCACTTCCGCGTCCCGGCGCAGAACTACGCCGTCCGCCGGGGCCCGCAGGACATAGCTGTCGAGCCGTGCCTTCTGTCCCGCCACCAATGCTTCAAGCTGCGATACCTCGCTGCTCGCCCGGTCGAGCGCCTGCAGGCTGGCGGCATTGCGATCGGCGAGCACCGAAAGACGCCTGTGCTCCTCCTGCGCCAGGCGCAGGCGCGCTTCGAGCTCGTGCAGCGCCGATTCCGCCTCGCTCGCATCGAGCCGGGCGAGCACCGCACCTTTCTCCACCCGCTCCCCCTCGCAATCGCATTCCTCAACGATGCGCTCGCGCACGAGCGATGTCACCTTCGCCCAATTGCGCGGCTCGACCACGCCGCTGGCATAGACGATTTCGGCCGCCTCTCCCCGCTTCGGCATAATCGTGGTGACCGGCGTCGGGCGCTGCATATACCAGTAGCCGAAGGCGGCAAGTGCCAGGACAATTGCGATGGCGGCCAATATCCGGAACATCCGCATCAAGTCTCTCCGGCGTTAAAAACAGGTCGCGAATGCCCGGACTATAGCAATAGACCGACGGTCGGTCTATAATGGAAGCGCGCGCCCGCCATCGGTGCGACGAAGTTGCGGCGATAAAGCGAATGTGCGTTCTCACCCCGACCGTGCGGAAATAAGGATATGCATGCAATTTGAGGAATCCTGCCTATGATTCGTGTCGTCAAGGCACCCGAGGTGCGCCTGACCGAACTTCTGGACTGCGCACAGCGGCTGTTCTTCAGCCGCGGCTATGACAACACGACCATCAACGACATCATCGCGGAAGCAGGCTTGTCGAAAGGCGCCTTCTATCATTATTTCGCTTCGAAGGAGACGCTGCTGGAAGCGCTGGCCACCCGCATGGCGCGCGACAGCGTGAAAGAGCTCGAGCCTCTCCTTGAAAACCGCGAACTCGATGCAATCGGCCGCCTTAACGCGTTTTTTGCCAGATCACGACGCCTGAAGGTCGAGATGGCGCCGCATATCCGCAACACTTTCGAGGTGATCTTCCGCCCTGAAAACATCGTCCTCTTCCACCGGATCGACCGGGCGGTGACAACCGTCGTCACGCCCATTCTGGCCGGGCTTCTGGCCAAGGGGCATGAGACGGGCGTTCTCGATGCGCCCGATCCGCAGGCAATTGCCGAAATGCTGCTGCAATTCCGTCTGAGCCTCGGCCCGGTGATGCATGAGGCGCTGCTGCAGGCGAAGAACGGCAATATCGACGAACCGGCGCGGATGCTCGACGAGCGCCTGCGCCTTTACGGCATCGCCATCGACCGCGTGCTGAAACTGCCCGACGGCACGATCAAGATGGCGGAAGAGGGTTTCGCCCGCGCGCTGCTTGAGCCGGATTGATCGACAGAGATGGACGTGTTGAGGATTGGTGCCCCTGGCCGGGATCGAACCAGCACTCCTTGCGGAACTCGATTTTGAGTCGAGCGCGTCTACCAATTCCGCCACAGGGGCCAGACGCCGAAGGCAGCGTCGGACGGCCGGACTATAATTAGAAGTGCCTCCCCGTCAACAGGAGATCGCATCGCAGTCGCACAATAGTTATGTGCACTGCAATTGCCTGATGCCGCTTTTGCCTCTAGAGAGCTTGGGTCAGGAAAATCTCACCGCACCAGGAAAGCTGATGCTGCGCCGACTTTACGACTGGACACTTTCCCTCGCTTCCAGAAAATCCGCTCAGTGGTGGCTTGCTTTTATCGCCTTCGTCGAGAGCTCGGTTTTCCTGGTGCCGGCCGACGTTCTGTTCCTGCCCATGGCGCTGGCCAAGCCCGAGCGCGCCTATCGTTATGCGCTGATCGCCACCGTCGCCTCCGTGCTGGGCGGTATCGCCGGCTGGTATCTCGGCTATCACGCCTATGAATCCATCGCCAAGCCTGTCCTCGAAATGTACGGCAAGCTCGATACTTTCGAGCAGCTGCGCGGCACCACCAGCGCCGACGCCATCCTGCTGATGCTGATCACCTCGGGCTTCGCCCATCTGCCGCCCATCAAGGTGGTCACCATCCTCTCCGGTGCCGCAGGCATCAATATCTGGTTGTTCATCGTCTCGGCCATCGCCGCGCGCGGTGCGCGTTTCTTCTTCCTCGCCTGGCTGCTCCGGCGCTATGGCGAGCCGATCCGCGAATTCATCGAAAAGCGGCTGGGGCTCATCGCCGGCGCCGTATCGGTCGCCATCATTTTGCTGTTTGTAGCGGTCAAGTACCTGAACTGAATGATGACCACACAGGAACAATCCATGTCCCTCGATATCGCTTCGCTCCGGGCACCCACAGGCCGCACACAAGCCATCGCTGCCGCCTTTCTTGCCATTGCCATGGCTGCGACCGTCGGCGGGGCGCTCGGCTTCGAGCATCTGGGCGGCTTCATGCCCTGCAAGCTCTGCCTTGAGGAGCGCACGCCCTATTATATCGGCGCGCCGCTGATGGTGCTGGCGCTTCTTTCCCACGGCTTGAAATGGCCGGGTTGGCTGACCCGCGGCCTCCTTCTCATCGGCGCGCTGCTGATGACCTACGGCCTTGCGCTGGCCGTCTTCCATTCAGGTGTGGAGTGGAAATTCTGGGCTGGCCCGACCGACTGCTCGGCGGCCACCATGTCGATCACCACGGATGCTGGCAATCTCCTGAGCGATCTGAACTCGGTCCGCCCGCCCGCCTGCGACCAGGCGGCAGGCCGCTTCCTCGGCCTCTCCTTCGCCGGCTGGAACGCCGTAGCCAGTCTCTTCTTTCTGGCGGTCGGCTTCTACGCCGCTTTCGCCCGGCCAGATAAGCGCGCGTAAGGGCGTATCGAGATTCAGGTCAGGGCGAGGGAGAATGATGTGTTCGAGTACCGGAGCGCTGCGTACTATAGCACGTGAGCACCGGAAGCGCGCAAGAGCGCCATTCGCAGTCCGCCCTCACCTGAATATCCACCCACCCTAGGGCTCCAGTTCGACATCCCAGTAGAGATAATCAAGCCAGCTCTCGTGCAGGAAGTTGGGCGGAAACAGCCGGCCGTTATTGTGCAAATCGTGCACGGTCGGCGCATAAGGCTTCTGCCTTGGCCACATCTTGGCTTCGGCGGGCATCATGCCGCCTTTGCGTAAATTGCAGGGGGAGCAGGCCGCCACGACATTCTCCCATGTCGTCTCGCCGCCATGCCGGCGCGGGATCACATGGTCGAAGGTCAGATCCTCGTGCGTCCCGCAATATTGGCATTGGAAACGGTCGCGCAGGAAAACATTGAAGCGGGTGAAAGCCGGATTGCGCGAGGGGCGTACATAGGTCTTCAGACAGACCACGCTCGGCACACGCATGGAAAAGGATGGCGAAGCGACCTCGTGCTCATATTCAGCCACGATATTCACACGGTCGAGGAAGACTGCCTTGATCGCGTCCTGCCAGGACCAGAGCGACAAGGGATAATAACTCAACGGACGATAGTCCGCATTCAATACCAGAGCGGGTAACCCGCCGGGCGAGACGGCGACCGTCAAAGAATCACCTCCTTTGGAGCAAGCCCAGGAAAAGTGTGAAACGATTTTTCCGTCCGGACTTGCGTAAACAGAGAATCCAATCAGCCGACCGGGATAATGTAAGCTGGAGGTGACACTATTGTGAAGCGGCAAAACGACGAGGGCGCCGTCAGACTTATCAATTCCTCTGTTTTTGCACTTTCACAGGAGCGGTGTGGCCTCTCTGCCGCGAATGGCAGCGTAATAGGCCCAGAAGAGCCGTGCTGCCACGCCTCGCCAAGGCGACCATGCCTCTGCGAGGACCCGCAAATCCGCTGCGGCGGGACGTGATTCGCGGCCGAACGCATGCCCCACCGCTGCCTGCAGCGCTACGTCGCCAGCCGGAAACACGTCCGGATGACCGGCAGCAAAGAGCAGATAGACTTCCGCCGTCCATGGGCCGATACCCTTGATCGCCGTCATTGTGGCGATCGCCTCTTCCGCCGGATGATCGCACAGGCCGAAAAGGTCGAGTTCCCCCGCAAGCACCGCTTTCGAGACATGGACGAGCGTACTCTGCTTCGGCCGCGACAGGCCGGCGAGGCGCCAGGCCTCCTCGCCGCGTTCAAGATAATTTTCCGGAGTCAGCGGGTCGACATGCATCTTGAGCCGGGCCCAGATCGAGGCGGCGCTTGCCGTCGAGACCTGCTGCGCCACGATAATCGAGGCGAGGCTCTCGAACCCCGGGGGAGAGCGGCGCAACGGAACGGCATGGGCGCGGCTGCGAATGTCGACCAGTCGCGCATCGGCAAGAACCAGAGCGTCGAGCCCCGCCTCAATATCCGCCATCGTATCGATCCGTTGCATCCTCTGGCCTTTTCTTTTGATCACGAGAGACCTACCAAGGGGATCAGATGACAATCAACTGACATGCAACATGATCCAGCCTGTCTTCCGCTTCGCGCCCAGTCCCAACGGTTTACTCCACTTGGGACATGCCTATTCGGCGCTCCTCAATCAACGCATGGCCGGGACAGGCGGCGGACGCTTTCTCCTGCGCATCGAGGACATCGATTTGACCCGCTGCACGCCGGAGCTGGAGAGGCAGATGATCGAGGACTTGCGCTGGCTCGGGCTTTCCTGGGAGGAGCCGGTGCGCCGGCAGTCACAACATTTCGCGGATTACAGGGAGGCGCTCGACACGCTCATGGAAGCGGGACTGGTCTATCCCGCCTTCATGAGCCGGGGCGAGGTTCGCGCCCGTATCGAGGAATGGGCGCGGGAGGGGCGCGAATGGCCGCGTGACCCCGACGGTACGCCGCTATATCCCCGGGACGAACGCACCATGCCGGAAAGCGAGCGCCACCGCCGCATCGCCGAAGGCGAGCCGTTTGCCTGGCGCCTGAATGTCGAAGAGGCGATGACCCGTTACGGCGGGGATTTGTATTGGGACGAAAGCGGCGCGGGTCCCGAGGGCGAAACAGGTCGCATCGCCGCCGATCCCACGCGCTGGGGCGATGTCGTCATCGCCCGCAAGGAGACGCCGACCAGCTATCACCTTTCCGTCGTCATTGACGATGCGCTGCAGGGGATTACCAACATCGTACGCGGCCGCGATCTCTTTCATGCAACGGCCGTGCACCGGCTGCTGCAGGAAATCCTGGGGCTTCCCGTCCCGCTCTACCACCATCACGATCTGATCCTGGACGAGCACGGCCACAAACTCTCCAAGAGCCGGGGCGACACGGCGCTCGCCTCACTGCGGCAGGCGGGCATGCAGCCCGAAGATATAAGACGGCAGGTCGGCCTGTGACGCGCTCTCCATCTGGAAAGAACCCGCGCCATGCGCTAACCCTCCTCACACAACAGGGCGAGGAATAATCGTGACAGCAGTTGTAGGGGCGGATGATGAGCGCGATGCGCTCTTTCTCGGCATAGACACCGGCGGCACCTATACCGACGCCGTGCTCTGGTCCGAAGCAAGAGGCGTCGTCGCCAAGGCCAAAGCGCTGACCACCCGCCACGACCTCGCCGAAGGCATCGCCGATGCCGCCGACCGGGTGATCGCCGCAGCCGGGATCGACCCCGGCATCATCCGCCTCGTTTCCATGTCGACGACGCTCGCCACCAACGCCCTCGTTGAAGGACAGGGCGGGCGGATCGCGCTCGTCATGATCGGCTTTACCGAAGCCGATCTCGACAAATCGGGCCTGCGCCAGGCGCTGGGCTCCGATCCGGTTGTTTTCGTCGCCGGCGGCCATGATGTACACGGCCAGGCGAAAACGCTCGACTTGGAAACACTGGAAACGGCGCTGCCAGGCCTCGCCGGAACCGTATCCGGCTTTGCCGTCTGTGCCTATTTTGCCGTGCGCAATCCTGCGCATGAGCTTGCGGTGCGCGATCTCATCAGGCAGAAAGTCGGCCTGCCGGTAACCTGCAGCCATGAGCTTTCGGCCAAACTCAACGGGCCGCGCCGGGCACTGACCACGGTACTGAACGCCCGTCTGATCGCAATGATCGACCGGCTGATCACGGCAACGGAAAATTTTCTCGAAAAGCGCGGCATCCATGCGCCATTAATGGTGGTGCGCGGCGATGGCGCGCTGGTCTCATCAGCCTTTGCCAGAACACGGCCGATCGAGACGATCCTCTCGGGACCTGCGGCAAGTCTCGTCGGCGCCCGCCATCTGACCGGGCTCGACAACGCCCTCGTCTCTGATATCGGCGGCACCACCACCGATGTCGCGGTGCTCGACCGTGGTCGGCCGCGGCTCGATCCGGAAGGGGCGACGGTGGGCGGCTTCCGCACCATGGTGGAAGCGGTGGCGATGCGCACCTTCGGCCTGGGCGGGGATTCCGAGGTCACGCTGGACGATCAGGCGCTGACACCGAGATTGAAGCTCGGGCCGCGCCGCCTCGTGCCGCTTTCGCTCCTGGCGAAAAATCATGGGGCGGATGTCATCACGCATCTCGAACGTCAGTTGAAATCGCCACAGCCGGGCCGCCTCGACGGACGTTTTGCGCTCCGCACCGGCGTGCCGGAGGCACTGGCAGCAGGGCTGAGCCCCTCGGAAGCCGAGCTCTATCAGCGCGTCGCACGCGAGCCGCAGCCGCTCGACAAACTGCTCACCACAACTTCCCAGACCGCGACACTCAACCGGCTTGTGGCGCGCGGCCTTGTCCATATCGCAGGCTTCACGCCTTCCGATGCCTGCCATGTGCTGGGCCTCCAGCAGAACTGGGATTCCGATGCCGCCCGCCTCGGAGCGCTGCTCTTCGCCCGCCGCAAGGATGGTTCCGGACGCCCGCTTGCCGGAACGCCAGAAGCCCTGGCCCGGCAGATCTATGTAGCCCTGATCCGCCGTTCATCGGAAGTCATTCTCGAAACCGCCTTTGCCGAAGACGGGCTGGACGGCCCGCTGACCGTAGCCCATCCCCTCATCCAAAACACAATTTCCGGAAAAGGCGGTATCGCCGGCATAAACATCGCCATTGACCGGCCGATCATCGGCCTGGGCGCCTCTGCCCCCATTTATTATCCGGCGGTCGGCGAGATGCTGGGGGTGGAGGCGCAGGTGCCGGCGGACAGCGATGTCGCCAATGCGCTGGGCGCCGTTGTCGGCCAGGTCCGCGTTTCGCTCACCGCCGAAATCAGCCAGCCGGTCGAGGGGCGGTTCCGGGTCAGCGCGGGCGAGACGATCCGCGATTTCGAGGACGAAGAGCAGGCCCTTTCCTTTGCCGAAGCGACGCTGCGTGCACACGTCGCCACCCGCGCCATCGATGCCGGAACCGACGAAGCCGAGATCACGATCAGCCATGATATACGCGCAGCCACCGTGGAAGATAAGCGCACGTTTCTCGAAGCGATCCTCACTGCAACCGCCAGCGGCCGCCCGCGCATCGCGCACTAAAACCGCTTTTGCCGCTGCGTTGAAAATGATGTTCATTCTTGACAGATTGACGAAACTCGCGCGGCGGGTTTCAACCATTATCAAATCATGAGACAAAAGCCGGAAACCTGCCGGATATTACCCAAGGAGTGCCTGTCATGAGCGAGCGCATCGAGATCGACGGACTGAAGGTCGCTAAGGAACTCTATGATTTCATCAACAATGAAGCGATACCGGGGACGGGCGTAGAGCCGGCCGCTTTCTGGTCCGGCTTCGCGGAAATCGTGCGGGATTTAGCGCCCAAGAACCGCGAATTGCTTGCAAAACGCGACGCGCTCCAGGCGAAAATCGACGATTGGTACAAGGCCAGGCGTGAAACCGGCTATTCCCAGGAAGAATACCAGGCCTTTTTGAAGGAGATCGGCTATCTCATGCCCGAAGGCGAGAAATTCTCCGTCTCCACCGCCGATGTCGACCCCGAGATCACCGTCACCGCTGGACCGCAGCTCGTCGTTCCCGTCATGAATGCGCGCTATGCGCTCAATGCCGCCAACGCCCGCTGGGGGTCGCTCTACGATGCGCTTTACGGCACCGATGCGATTCCCGAAACCGATGGCGCGGAAAAGACCGGCGGCTATAACCCCAAGCGCGGCGAAAAGGTCATCGCCTGGGCCAAGGCGTTTCTCGATGAAAGCGCCCCGCTGGCCTCAGGCAAGTGGGAGGATGTCTCCGGTCTCGCCGTCGAGGACGGCACGCTTACGCTGAAGCTCGGCAACGGCTCGACCACGCGCCTCAAGGACATTGGCCAGTTTGCCGGCTATCGTGGCGAGCCCGCTTCCCCTTCCGCCATCCTCCTCGTTAAGAATGGCCTCCATGTCGAGATTGCCATCGATGCCGCCCATCCGATCGGCAAGACAGATCCGGCGCATATCGCCGATATCGTGCTCGAATCAGCGCTGACCACCATTCAGGACTGCGAAGACTCCATCGCCGCCGTCGATGCCGAGGACAAGGTCGTCGTCTATCGCAACTGGCTCGGCCTGATGAAGGGCGATCTGGAGGATACGTTCGACAAGGGCGGCAGAGAGATCACCCGCCGCCTCAATCCGGATCGGGAATACACCGCGCCGAACGGCGCGCCACTCACCCTTCCCGGCCGCTCGCTGATGCTGGTGCGCAATGTCGGCCACCTCATGACCAATCCCGCAATCCTCGACGCGGAGGGCAAAGAGGTTCCCGAAGGCATCATGGATGCCGCCTTCACCTCGCTCATCGCGCTGCACGATGTCGGTCCGAACGGGCGTCACAAGAATTCACGTTCCGGCTCCGTCTATATCGTCAAGCCGAAGATGCACGGCCCCGAGGAAGTCGCCTTCGCCTCCGAGCTCTTCGCCCGCGTCGAAAAGCTCATCGGCATGAAGCCCAACACGCTGAAGATGGGCATCATGGACGAGGAGCGCCGCACCACCGTCAATCTGAAGGAAGCGATCCGCGCGGCGAAGGAGCGCGTCGTCTTCATCAACACAGGCTTTCTCGACCGCACCGGCGACGAGATCCACACCTCGATGGAAGCCGGCCCGATGATCCGCAAGGGCGATATGAAGCAGGCCGCCTGGATCAACGCCTATGAAAACTGGAACGTCGATATCGGTCTCGAATGCGGCCTCTCCGGCCATGCACAGATCGGCAAGGGCATGTGGGCGATGCCGGACCTGATGGCGGCGATGCTGGAACAGAAGATCGCCCATCCCAAGGCCGGCGCCAATACCGCATGGGTGCCGTCCCCGACGGCGGCGACGCTCCACGCCACCCATTATCACAAGGTCGATGTCGCCGAAGTGCAGGACAAGCTGAAGAGCCGCCCGCGCGCGAAGCTGGACGATATTCTCTCCGTTCCCGTGGCGAGCCGCCCGAACTGGACGCCGGAAGATATCCAGCACGAACTCGACAACAACGCGCAAGGGATTCTCGGCTATGTCGTGCGCTGGATCGACCAGGGCGTCGGCTGTTCCAAGGTGCCTGACATCAACAATATCGGCCTGATGGAGGACCGCGCCACGCTGCGCATCTCCTCCCAGCACATCGCCAACTGGCTGCACCATGGCGTGGTCACCCGCGATCAGGTGATGGAAACGATGAAACGCATGGCAGCGGTCGTCGACAAGCAGAATGAGGGCGATCCCAACTACCGCCCGATGGCGAAGGATTTCGACGGCTCCGTCGCCTTCCAGGCGGCCTGCGATCTCGTCTTCAAGGGCCGCGAGCAGCCGAATGGTTATACCGAGCCGGTGCTGCACGCCCGTCGCCTGGAACTGAAGGCGAAAGGGTAATTGAATTCTCAATCGCCATTCTCAGGACAATCCCGAGAATGAAGGAATGGGCAAAACGGCGGGAGCGATCCCGCCGTTTTTTTGCCCACCCCATGAATACCGCTTGACTCCATTATAGTAGATATTAATTCTAAGATAATGGAAAACGCGATTGAACATCTCGACAATGCCATCGGCGAAAGCCTGCGCAACCAACGCTTGGCGCAGGGGTTGACGCTTGACGCCCTAGCGGAAGCATCCGGCGTCAGCCGCGCCATGATCTCCCGCATCGAGCGCGGCGAAACCAGCCCGACGGCACAGCTGCTCGCAAGGCTGTGTGCGGCCCTTGGCACGTCCCTGTCGGTCTTCTTCGCCCATACCGAAACGCCTGCCTCGCCCTTTCTCGCCCGCAGCGAGCAGCCCGTCTGGCGTGATCCGGACACGGGCTATATCCGCCGCGCGGTTTCGCCGCCGGGCACCGGCTCGAATGTCGATCTCATCGAGGTGGAATTTCCGCCGGGCGGACGCGTCGCCTTTGCCCCGCAAACCGCCAATGCCGGCATCACCCAGCATATGTGGCTCTTCGAGGGCGAGATGGAGATGAAGGTCGGCGAAATCGACTACCGGCTCCTCCCCGGCGACTGCCTGTTCATGCCGCTCATGGCAGGCATTACCTTTCACAATCCCGGCAAGACGCCGGCACGCTACGCCATCGTGCTGGAACGCCGCGCCGGCTCCTAGGAAAATATCCATGATCAAAGTGCTTGATGCAGATACAATTCACGCTGCCATCCCCGCCCTTGCCGAAATCCTGTCGGATTGCGTCAATGGCGGTGCTTCCGTCGGTTTCATGATGCCCTTCTCGCTTGAGGATGCCCTGCCCTACTGGTCACGCGTCGCGTCCGAGGTCGAGACCGGCAGCACGGTTCTGCTTGTTGCCGAACATCAGGGCGAAATCGTCGGCACGGTGCAGCTCGGCATGGCGCAGATGCCCAACCAGCCGCATCGCGCCGATATCAAGAAGCTGCTCGTGCACCGCAAGGCGCGTGGTCTGGGGCTGGCCCGGCAGTTGATGGAAAACGCCAAATCGGAAGCACGCAGCCGCGGCAAGACCCTGCTCTGCCTCGACACCGCCACCGGCAGCGAGGCCGAGGCGATCTATGCCCATCTCGGCTGGGAGAAGGCGGGGGTCATTCCGAACTACGCCCTGTTTCCCGATGGCAGCTATTGCGCCACCACCCTCTTTTACAAAGGCATCTAATGACCATGCCCCTCATCCGCCACGCGACCGAAGCCGATCTGCCGGCCATCCTCGCCATCTATAACGACGCGGTGGAAAACACGACCGCCATCTGGAATGAAACCCTGGTCGATCTCGAGGATCGGCGTGCCTGGCTGAAGACGCGCACGACAAGTGGTTTCCCGGTTCTGGTCGCCGAGCGGGATGGCCAAACGATCGGCTATGCCAGCTATGGCGCCTTCCGCGCCTTCGACGGCTATCGCCACACCGCCGAGCTCTCCGTCTATGTCGACAAGGCCGCGCGCGGCAGCGGCATCGGCCGCCTCCTCCTCACCGGGCTGATCGAGGAGGCGAAACGGCGCGGCGTGCATGTGCTGATCGCCGGGATTGAGGCCGGCAACGCGCCTTCCATCGGCCTCCATGCCTCCCTCGGTTTCAAGGAAACCGGACGGCTGCCAGAGGTCGGCCGCAAATTCGACCGCTGGCTCGACCTCGTCCTGATGCAGCGGATTCTCTGAAACCGCTGTCCCTGGTTCCCGCTGATGCAGCCATGCATTCCGGCATGGATAGGCTGCTTCTTTGCACGTTGACATTTCACGCCTTGGGATTAAGTTTAGAATAATTCTAAACTCGGACCCACAACCATGTTCAGCCGCTTTTTCCGCGCGGGGCGCCGCCCCTTCGATTCGCTTTCCGAGCAGGAGATCCTGGCGCTCGCCATTTCGTCCGAGGAGGATGACGGCCGCATCTATCTCGCCTATGCCGACGGGCTGAAGCAGGAGTTTCCGCAGACAGCCAAAATCTTCGAGGAGATGGCGGCGGAAGAAAACACCCACCGCGAGCGGCTGATCGAGATGCACCGCAAGCGCTTCGGCGACCGCATCCCGCTGATCCGGCGCGAGCATGTCAGCGGTTATTACGAGCGCAAGCCTGACTGGCTGGTACGCCCGCTCGGCATCGACAAGGTGCGCCAGATGGCTGAAGAGATGGAGGATCAGGCCTATCGCTTCTACATCGAGGCGTCCAAGCGCGTCAGCGATGCATCGACCCGCAAGCTTCTCGGCGATCTCGCCATGGAGGAAAAACAGCATGAGTCGCTCGCCCATCGCCTGGGCCTCAAGCTCACGCCGACGGATGTCAGGGAAGAAGAACGGGAAACCGAACGGCGACAGATGATCCTGACCTATATTCAGCCTGGTCTCGCCGGGCTGATGGATGGTTCGGTCTCCACCCTTGCGCCCATCTTCGCCGCCGCCTTCGCCACGCAGAACACCTGGTCGACCTTTCTGGTCGGCCTCTCGGCCTCCGTCGGCGCGGGCATTTCCATGGGTTTCACAGAAGCCGCCCATGATGACGGCAAGCTTTCCGGGCGCGGCTCACCGTTGAAGCGCGGCATCGCCAACGGGCTGATGACAACGCTGGGCGGGCTCGGCCACGCCCTGCCCTATCTCATCCCGGATTTCTGGACGGCGACCAGCATCGCCATCACCGTGGTTTTCGTCGAGCTCTGGGCGATCGCCTATATCCAGAACCGCTTCATGGAGACGCCCTTCCTGCGCGCCGCTTTCCAGGTTGTGCTGGGCGGCGCGCTGGTGTTTGCCGCCGGCGTCCTAATCGGCAACGCCTAACGGCAGCTCTTCGGGCAAGATAATATTGCTCTTTCCCCCTTCGACCTGGTCGATGACGAGCAATTCAAGAAACGACGAGCCGACATTGACCCCTCGGTGCCATTGATCGACCGCTTCGACGATGAATTCACCTGTTTTGAAGTCTCTGCTTCTTCCAGTGCCCTCATAGGAGACACGGAGCGTGCCGGAGAGGACATAGGCGTAGCGTGGGTAACTGTGCTTGTGGACGGGCAATTCCACGCCCGGTGCGATTTCATATTTTGAAACGATGACTTGTACATTCCCGCGCGGTAGCGCGATGAATTGTCCGCTTGTTGTTCTGTTGGCTTCGAGAATAGGTGTTATGATCACATCCTTATCCTTCTTTATTTCCTCAGCTTGGAGAGGAAGCGGAAGAATAAGCATGATATATGTCAGAAATATTCTCTTCATTGTATTTCTCACGAATATCGATATTCTATACTGAATTATGACAGAATAAATACATCCTGTCTTTACATAATATTGAAATAGAATCGGAAGACGAGACGAACCGTCTCACCTTCCCCGATTATGCGTCCGCTCGTAAAGCGTGCGGATGATCCCACTCGCCGTCTTTTCGAAAAGGAAAGGCAGGAGCGCATGGATCATCGCGGCAAAGGCGGCCGCAAAGAGCTTGGCTGAAAAGCCTGCCGCAAAAGCCATATGCTCAAAATAGGTCTCGTCCACGGAGGCCGGGTGGTCTGTGAAAAGTCGGATAATGCGGGTCGTCATGTCGTTCTCCCTTCTGGTCCCTCTGAAACGCCAATTTTCCGAATTTTAACAACGCATCCCGGGAGATACGTCCCAATCTGTCCTTGCCATTCCTGCATATTTGAGACAAACATCCCAATATGACCGTGGAACTCGATGAACTCGACCGCCGGATCCTGGCCGAACTGCAGCGCGACGGTACGCTGTCGGTCGATGCGCTCTCGGAGCGGGTGAACCTATCCCGCAACGCCTGCTGGCGACGTGTGAAGCGGCTGGAGGAGGAAGGCGTCATCACCGGCCGCGTCGCGCTCATCGATGCCGACCGTGTGGGCTTGGGCCTTTCCGTCTTCATCCTGGTGAGAACGTCGAACCATGATCCGGACTGGCTGAGACGCTTTCGCGAGGCGGTCTCTTCTCTGCCGGAAGTGGTGGGGGTCTATCGCATGACCGGCGATCTCGATTATGTGCTGCGCGCCCGCGTGGCCGACGTGAAGGCCTATGACAGGCTCTACCAGCGGCTGATCGCCAGGATCCCGCTTTCCGATGTCTCGGCCTCCTTCGTCATGGAGGAGATCAAGGAAACGACAATCGTGCCGTTGGAAATCCGGTGACGATCCCTTATAGCGGTTGACGATTTCTCACCGCGGGTGAAAAGGTCCCCACATGTTCACCATATCCGATTCCGCTCCGCGCCTTGGCATCGTGCGTCTTCCGCATGGGCATGGCCTCGATCTTCCCTCCTATGAAACCGCCGGTTCGGCCGGGCTCGACCTGCGCGCAGCCGTCCCCGAGGACCGGCAGATCGTGCTCCTCCCCGGCCGCCGCGCGCTGGTGCCGACCGGGCTGATCTTCGAGCTGCCCGCCGGCTACGAGGCGCAGATCCGGCCGCGCTCGGGCCTTGCCTTCAAGCACGGCGTTACCTGCCTCAACACCCCCGGCACGATCGATTCCGATTATCGCGGCGAGATAAAGGTGTTGCTTATCAATCTCGGCGATGACGATTTCCGCATTGAGCGCGGCATGCGCATTGCTCAGGCCGTCATCGCGCCGGTGGCCCGGGCAGTCGTCGAGGAACGGGAAAGCGCCGGCGAGACCGCGCGCGGCGCCGGCGGTTTCGGCTCGACCGGGACGGCCTGAGAAACAAGCTCATGATCAAGCCGCTTGCCGTGGTTGACATGCATACCGGTGGAGAGCCGGTGCGCATCGTCACCGGCGGCTATCCGGCCCTGCCGAAAGGCACCATTCTGGAAAAGCGCCAGTACGTGCGCGAGAACCTCGATCATTTGCGCAAGGTTCTGATGTTTGAACCGCGCGGCCATTTCGATATGTATGGCGCGCTTCTGGTCGAGCCGGATCTGCCCGGTGCCGATCTCGCCGTTCTTTTCATGCACAATGAGGGATATTCCACCATGTGCGGTCACGCGGTGATCGCGCTTGGCCGCTATGCCGTCGATCAGGGGATTGTGGCGGCTGTGGAGCCCTTCACCACTGTCAATATCGAGTGCCCCTGCGGCATGGTCGTGGCCACCGTCGAGGTCACGGACGGCAAGGCGGGATCGGTCTCCTTCGAAAGCGTTCCCTCTTTCCTGTTCGCCAGCGATCAGACGGTCACGTTCGAGAAATACGGCACGATAACTTATGACATTGCCTATGGCGGTGCGTTCTATGCGCTGGCCGATTGCCATCAGTTCGGGCTGGAATTCGGCCGTGATCCTGTAAGCGCCTTCGTCGAGGCGGCGACCGCTTTGACCGAGGCGGCACGACAGGCCGTGCCGCTTTCCCATCCTGATCACGATGATCTCGCCTTTCTCTATGGCTCGATCCTGACCGATGGCGCTGATGCCTGGTCGCCGGAGCCGACCCGCAATGTCTGCGTTTTCGCTGACGCGCAGGTCGACCGGTCGCCGACCGGATCGGGCGTTACGGCCCGCCTGGCTGCCATGCATGCCAAGGGCGAGATTGAGCAGGGCCGGAAGCGCGTCTTCGAAAGTATCGTCGGCTCGCATTTCGAGGGCGAGGTTGCCTCCGCCATCATGGCGGGTAACCGCCGCGCGATCGTTGCCCGTGTCTCCGGCCACGCCTGGTATTCCGGCAAGGCCGAATTCATGGTCGAGGACGGCGACCCGCTCGCACCCGGATTTCTGGTGTGTTAGAATTCGGAATACTGGGCATTCCCCTCATATCCTTCTGAGGGCAAACAGTATTCGCGCCTAAAAAATTTGTAATTTTTATTCCGTAGGCTCCACCGTCTACTATATGCCAGACGGATCATATTCTTGAATTTTTACTTTGAACGGTAGACCAGACTGATGCCCCAGACCGCCCCCGAGCCCAAGAACGACGCGCAGCAGCCGCAGATCACCGTGTTTCCCGGCGCGACGACGCCCCGTCGCAAGCCGCGCAGGCGCATCTGGCCCTGGCTGGCCCTCGCCGCCGTGCTGGCGATTGGTGCGGCTGTGGTGATCGTACCCCGTCTGCAAGGACAGGAGACGACGAACTACCTGACCGAACCGGTCACCCGCGGCGATATCGAAAACGCGATCACCGCCGTCGGCACGCTGAAGCCGGTCAAGGACGTCAATGTCGGCGCGCAGGTCTCCGGCCAGCTCAAATCGGTGCTGGTCGAGGTGGGCGACAAGGTCAAGGAGAACCAGCTCATCGCCGAGATCGATCCCCGCTCGATCGAGACGAAGGTGGAGATCAGCAGCGCGCAGGTCGACAATCTCAAGGCGCAGCTGCAAAGCAAGAAGGCCCAGCTCGTCCTGAAGCGCGCCAATGCGGAGCGGCAGAAGACGCTTCTGACGACACGCGGCGTCAGCCAGGCGACCGTCGATCAGGCGAATGCCGATCTCGCCGCCGCCGAAGCCGACGTCAAGGCGCTCGACGCGCAGATCCGGATGCAGGAAGCGCAGCTTGCCGGTGACAAGGTGGATCTCGGCTACACCAAGATCTACACCCCCATGGCCGGAACCGTGGTCGACCAGGCGGCGAAGGAAGGCGAGACGCTCAACGCCAACCAGTCGACCCCGACCATCGTCACTGTCGCCGATCTCTCGACCATGACGGTGGAGGCACAAGTGTCGGAAGCCGATGTCGGCAAGCTGAAGATCGGCATGCCGGCCTATTTCACCCTGCTCGGCCAACCGGGCAAGCGCTTCACCGGCACACTGCGCCAGATCAAGCCGACCCCCGACACCACCAACAATGTCGTGCTCTATTACGCCCTCTTCGACGCGCCCAATCCCGATGGCGAGCTGATGATCGACATGAGCGCGCAGGTCTATTTCATCCTTGGTTCGGCCAGGGACGTCCTGCTGGTGCCGACAGCGGCTCTCCACACCACACGCGGGCCAGACGGCAAGCCGCAGACGACGGTCAAGGTCGTCAACGCCTCAGGCGGTACCGAGGATCGCCCCGTGGAAATTGGCGTGCGCAACCGCGTCCAGGCAGAGGTCAGGAGCGGCCTGAAAGAAGGCGACCGGGTGGTCGTAACGTCCAGTGCGGACGGAGCGGGTAACCAGGCGAGCGGCAATTCGCGCCGGATGCGCATGCCACGGATGTTCTGAGGCGGATTTCCATGACCACACCGCTCATCCGGCTGGAGAATATCCGCAAGACCTACTCCAACGGTGATCTCGCGGTCGAGGTGCTGCACGGCATCTCGCTCGATATCGAGGCCGGCGAGTTCGTCGCCATCATGGGCGCGTCCGGCTCCGGCAAATCGACGCTGATGAACATTCTCGGCTGCCTCGACGGCGCCACCAGCGGCCGCTACCTGCTCGAGGGCGAGGACATATCGGGCCTAGATGCCGATGAATTGGCTGCACTGCGGCGGAGGACCTTCGGCTTCGTCTTCCAGAGCTATAATCTGATCGCCACCTCGACGGCGCAGGAGAATGTCGAGGTCCCGGCCATCTATGCCGGCACCCCTGCCGCCGAGCGCCAGGCGCGCGCGGCCGAGCTCCTGACGACGCTGAAACTCGGCGACCGCCTCGACCACCGCCCGAGCCAGCTCTCCGGCGGCCAGCAGCAGCGCGTCTCCATCGCCCGCGCGCTGATGAATGGCGGACGCATTATCCTTGCCGACGAGCCGACCGGCGCACTCGACAGCCAGAGCGGCGAGGAGGTGATGGCCCTTCTGCGCTCCATGCACGAGCAGGGCCACACCATCATCGTCATCACCCATGCGCGCGAAGTGGCGGAGCAGGCGGACCGCCTCATCGAGATCCGCGACGGGCATATCATGTCGGACCGCACCAAGCGGCGGGTTCCCGACCGGACGGCGCCGCAAAGGTTGAAGCAGAATTTGAGCGACGGCATGGCGGCCATCGCCGATTTCTCCGAGGCCGTGAAGATGGCCGTCCGGGCGCTGCGCGCCAATCTCTTCCGCACCATCCTGACGCTGCTCGGCATCATCATCGGAGTGAGCTCCGTGGTTGCCATGCTCGCCATCGGCACGGGCGCGCAGAAATCCATCCTCGACCGCATCAACGCCATGGGATCGGACCTGCTCCTGATCCGACCCAGCATGGCCAATTTCCGTGGAAGCGGCTCGATCGTCACCCTCGTGCCGGCGGATGCGGATGCTATCCTGGAATTGCCCAATGTCGCGACCGCCGTGCCGGAAGTCACGGGATCGGTGACGCTGCGCTACGGCAATGTCGATTATCAGTCGCAGGCTGACGGCACCACCCCCGCCTTCACCACCGCCAAGTCGTGGAAGATCGAGCGCGGCGACTTCATCAACCAGAACGATGTCGATACCTACGCGCCGGTTGCCGTTCTCGGCACGACCGTCGTCAAGACGCTCTTCCCCGACGGCTCTGACCCGATCGGCAAATATATCCTCGTGCAGAAGATCCCGTTCCAGATCATCGGCGTGATGGAATCGAAGGGCGCAGGACCGGGCGGCAACGACCAGGACGACGTGGTGATCGTGCCGCTCTCCACGGCCAATCTCAGGCTGTTCGGGCAGAAGCATGTTCGAACCATCACCGTGCAGGTCAAGGACGGAGACCTGATCGACACCACACAGGACCAGATACAGGCGCTGCTCGACAAACGGCACAAGGCCGACGACACGATGATCACCAACATGTCCTCGATCCGCGAGGCGGTGACCGAGACATCCAATACGATGACGCTCTTCCTCGGTTCGGTGGCGGCGATCTCGCTGCTCGTCGGCGGTATCGGCGTCATGAACATCATGCTCGTCAGCGTCACCGAGCGCACCCGCGAGATTGGCGTCCGCATGGCGACCGGTGCGCGAACGCGCGATATCCTGCTGCAGTTCATCACCGAGGCGCTGGTCGTCTCGGCAATCGGCGGCGCGCTCGGTGTCGTGTTGGGATTGGGGATCGGCGTCGTCGCCCGATATCTCGGCGCGCCGATCAATTTCAGCATCGGCCCGGTGGCGCTCGCCTTCGCCTGCGCTTTCGCGACCGGGCTGATCTTTGGCTTCCTGCCCGCCCGCAAGGCCTCCAGGCTGCAACCGGCGGTCGCCCTGTCGTCGGAATAGGCGGGCTGTCGGCCTTACCGGAAACGGATCGGAATGGTCAGCGACATCCGCGTCCTGGCGATTGCCGGCGGCGGCGCCGGAAGCGGCGATGCCCGCCGCACCATTTCTTCCGCGAGGTCATCCAGGGCGGAATTCCCCGATGATGCGCGTGCGGAGATCACATTGCCGGAAGGGTCGATGCTGAAGGTCAGGCGCACCGTGCCCTTGATCCCCGGCGAGCGGCGCTCCAGATAGCGCCTCTGGCGGTTGAGATGCGCCTGCACCTTGGCCTGCCACTTGTTGGAGCTCACCCCCGGCGAACCAGCCGTATCGCTGTTACGGCTTGCAGCGACTTTCGGTCCGCTTTTCGCATCTACCTGCGGAGCCGCGGCCTTTTTGACCGGCTTCGGCTTCTCGGCCTTCTTCGGCTCAACCTTCTCGACGGTCTTCGGCTTCGGCTTGGGCCTCTCGGCAACTTTCGGCTTTTCAGCCGGCTTCGGCACGACGACTTCGGGCTTCTCCGCCTCGACCACGTCCGGGACGGGCTCCTCCGGCTGTTCGATCTCTTCGACCGGGTCTGCCTCGGCCACCTCTTCGGGCAGCGTTTCCGGCTGGACTTCCTCAACCGGCTCGACAGCTTCTGCCTGCTCGGGTTCGATCGGCTCTTCCGCCGCTTCCTCGGTCTGGGCTTCGGGCACCAGAGCGGCCTCTTCCACGGCCGGTGCGATGGGCTCCGGCGCGAGCTCCATCATGATGGCGGGAGGCGCCGAACCATCCGGCTGGATGGGCGGCTGCAGATGATGAATCGCATAGGCACCGGCGGCATGGGCCACCAGCATCACGACACCCGCCCCGCCCCACAGCGCAACATCCCGCCAACCCGTGCGCTGCAGATCGGCGGAATGCGCCTGCATCGGGGGATGGTCCTGCGGCTGTTCGGGATGCGGAGACCGGCTCATTGCGCGCTGCCACCTCCGGAAGAGGGAGCCGTGCCGGGTGCTGCCGGGGCTGCTGGAACCGTCTCGAGCCCGACCAGCGCGATCTTCAGATAACCGGCATGGCGCAGCGCATTCATCACATTCATCAGCTCGCCATAATCGACCGCCTTGTCGGCCCGCAGGAAGATGCGCGTTTCCTTGTTGTTCTGCGACAATCGGTCGAGCGTCGCCCCGAGCGTTTCGCGCGTGGCGGGGTCATTGCCGACATTGAGCGTTAAATCCTGCTTCAGCGTCACATAGAGCGGCTTGTCGGGCCTTGGCTGCGCCGTTGCCGAGGAAGCCGGCAGATCGACATTGATATCGACAGTGGCAAGCGGCGCCGCCACCATGAAGATGATCAGGAGGACCAGCATGACGTCGATGAAGGGCGTCACGTTGATCTCGTGATTTTCCTCCAGCTCGTCGCCGGCGCCTTCACGTATTCTGGCTGCCATCGCTCCTACTCCGCTGCCGAGGCCCTGGCCTCATGCTGTGCCGCCGGCACGGCATGGATTCCGGCGGCGCGGAAATCGAGATCGCGGCTGATAAGCCGCTCCACCCCCGCCGAAGCATCGGCCAGAAGTTGGCGATAGCCGGTAATCGACCGGGCAAAAACATTATAGATCACCACCGCCGGGATAGCCGCCACCAGCCCGATCGCCGTGGCGAGCAGCGCCTCCGCGATGCCCGGCGCAACGACGGCCAGATTGGTCGTCTGGGCCTCCGAAATGCCGATGAAGGCATTCATGATGCCCCATACCGTGCCGAACAGGCCGACGAACGGGGCCGTTGAGCCGATTGTGGCCAGGACACCGGTTCCCTTGGTCATGCGACGCCCGGCGGCGGCCTCAATGCGCGAAAGGCGCGAGGCGACGCGCTCCTTCAGCCCTTCGCCGCTGCCCTTGACCGCACCGGCCGAAAGCCGCACCTCTTCCTCCGCCGCCCGCACCAGCAATGCGCCCGCGCCCTTGCGGCCATGCAATGCACGGACCGCGTCATTGAGGCTCCGCGCTCCGGTAATCTCCTTCAAAGCGCGCTTGGTCGATACTCTGGCGCCGGCAAGCTCCAGCGATTTGGCGAGCCATACGGTCCAGGTGACGAGCGAGGCGAAGGCGAGACCGAGCATCACGGCCTTGACCACCCAATCGGCGGCCATGAACATGCCCCATGGCGAGAGATCATGCGGCAATTCCAGCTCGATGCTTTCGTCCTGACCGTCGGTCGCCGCCTGCCCGATCGCCTGGCCCTGCTCCTGGGCAGGCGGGGTGGCCTGCGGTGCTGGCGCCTGCGCGGTAGGTGCTTCGGGTGCCGTGACGCCCGGTTGCGGGGCCGCCGGCCCTTCTTGCGCCGAAACCGATGCCGGAAGACCGATGACCGCGAGGCAGCCGAATGCCATCGCAATGAATTTCACCTTGAACACTTCTAAGCCTCTCTCGACCGATCCGATGAAAGCCGGGCATGTGGTCCTGCGGGCCTGCCCGCGACTTGTTGGGAGGAACTCTTAACCGCGCATAAGATGATAATGCAAGTCATGTTTTATGTTTAGGCCATGACAACGCTTTTTTTCACTGGCGGACGGGAGTCTTGCAGTTCCCTGCCTTGCTGCGGTATCTGCGACATCCGACGCCGGAAAATGACTGTTCCGCTTCGCTTTTGCGGCAATGCCCCCGTCGCAGCCGAACTATGGTGGCCGCAATAAAACAGGTTCGAACATGCCCGGAGGATATATGGCCGAACATTCTTACATCCTGACCCTTTCCTGCGAGGATCAGCCCGGGATCGTGGCTGCGGTGACGACGGAGCTGGCCGGGATCGGGGCGAACATCGCCGAGAGCAACCAGTTCTGGGATCGCCAGACCAACCGCTTCTTCATGCGCATCGCCTTCACCGTGGCCGAAGGCATCGCCAAGGACGACATCGAGCGCGGCATCAAGCCGGCGGTCGAGCGCTTCGCCATGAAGACGGCGATCGTCGATCAGGCGCGGCGGCCAAGGATCATCATCATGGTCTCCAAATTCGACCATGCCATGCTGCATCTGCTCTACCAGATCCGCGTCGGCTGGCTCGATGCCGAGGTGGTGGCGATCGTCTCCAACCATGAGGATTCACGCCGCACCGCCGAGCTCGAAGGCATCCCCTATCACTATTGGAAGGTGACCAAAGACAACAAGGCCGAGCAGGAGGAGAAGCTGATCGCGCTGGTCAAGGAGACCGGCGCCGACCTCGTCATCCTCGCCCGCTACATGCAGGTCTTGTCCGACAACCTGTCGAAGCGGCTTTACGGCAAGGTGATCAACATCCACCATTCCTTCCTGCCGTCGTTCAAGGGGGCCAAGCCCTATCACCAGGCGCATGAGCGCGGGGTCAAGCTGATCGGCGCCACCGCGCATTACGTCACGCCCGATCTCGACGAGGGCCCGATCATCGAGCAGGAGACCGAGCGCGTCACCCATGCGATGAGCGCGGAGGATTTCGTCGCCACCGGCCGCGACATCGAGGCCCGCGTGCTCGCCCGCGCCGTCAAGCAGCATCTGGAAAGCCGGGTGATGCTCAACGGCCACAAGACGATCGTCTTCGGGTGAGGGGCAACGAGCGCCTCACCCTTCGATCAGTATCGCGCGCAGGTCGTTGACATTTGTCCCCGTCGGACCGGGGACAAACAGATCGCCGATCGCATGAAAAGCGGTCCAGGCATCATTTCCGTTCAAGAGCGCCGCGCCGTCTTGTCCTGCCGCGATGAGCCGCGGGACGGTGGTGCCGTCGGCGAAGGCGCCGGCATTGTCTTCCGAACCATCGATACCATCCGTATCGGCGGCGAGTGCGGTGATGCCGCGCATGCCGTCGATATCGAGTGCGAAGGAGAGCAGGAACTCGGTGTTGCGCCCGCCTTTGCCTGACCCACGAACCGTCACGGTCGTCTCGCCGCCCGACAGCATCACCACCGGCTTCTTGAACGGCCGGTCCTTCGTCAAAACCTCCTTGGCAAGCGCCGCGTGGACATGCGCCACTTCGCGCGCCTCGCCCTCGACGGCATCGGAAAGGATCACCGCCTCCACACCTTGGCGACAAGCTTCCGCAGCCGCTGCCTCAAGCGAGACCGCGGCGGAGGCGATCACCCGCACTTCATGACCTGAAAATCGCGGATCCTCCGGCTTCGGCGCATCCGCGGCCTCGTGTCCGAGATGCCGGAGAGCGGCCTCGGGCAGCGGCAAGCGGTAGCGCTCCACCACCTTGAGCGCATCCTCGCGTGAAGTCGTGTCGGGCACCGTCGGCCCCGAAGCGACGAAGGCCGGATTGTCACCGGGTATGTCGGAGACGACGAGCGAGACCACCTTTGCCGGATGAGCCGCGGCGGCGAGCCTGCCGCCCTTGATGGTGGAGAGGTGCTTGCGCACGGCATTCATCGCAGAGATCGGCGCTCCGGAAGCGAGCAGCGCCTTGTTGACGGCGATTTCATCTTCGAGCGTCAAACCGTCGGGCGGGGAAGGCAGAAGCGCCGAACCGCCGCCGGAAATCAGAGCCACCACCAGATCGTCCGCCGTCAGATCGGACACGGCGGCCAAAAGACGTTTCGATGCGACGAGCCCCGCCTCGTCGGGCACGGGGTGCGATGCCTCGATGATCTCGATGTCGCGGCAAGCGGTGCCGAAGCCGTAACGCGTGACCACCACACCTTCGAGCGGCCCGTTGCCCGCCTTTTCCCACGCCCGCTCGAAAGCCCGCGCCATCTGCGCCGACCCCTTGCCGGCGCCGATGACGACGGTACGTCCTTTCGGTTTGGGCGGCAGGTTGGCTGCAATGACATGTTCGGGATCGGCGGCGGAGACCGAGGCGTTGAAGAGGGATGTCAGGAAGGCTTTGGGATCGGCAATGCTCATCGGGCTCCTCACGGACACTTACGGCGCTGCTGGTGTCGCATGGACTTCGCCCCTTGTCTACACAGCGCACGGGCAGGAACCAAATGTTCGTCGCCGGCGTTGATATCCGCCATGATGAGGGGGACGATGCGACACTTTCAACCGAACCCGGCCTTCGTCAGATTACCGCCGAAACTCGATATCGAGGCGCTTCTCACCATCGCGGCGCGCCTGTCGCTCGTGCTCCTGGCGGTCATAGCGACGATGCTCGCGCTGTATCTCGGCCGCTACATTCTTTCGCCCGTGGCGCTTGCCGTCGTCATCGGCCTGATGTTCGGCCCTGTCGCAACCCGCCTGGAAAGTCACGGCGTGCCCAAGGAGCTGGCGGCGATCCTCGTCGTCATTCTCTTCTTTGCGCTGATCGCCGTCGGCGCAGTCATGTTCGCCGTGCCCCTGTCCGTATGGGCGGAAAAGGTGCCCGTCATCTGGCAGGAATTGCGCCAGCAGCTGATCGCCCTGAAGCAGCCGATCGAGATGCTGGGCGCGTTGCAGGATCAGATCCGCAACATAACCGGTGCGGCCGCCGCGCTGTCGGTAAAGGTGGAGGACGGCAGCACGGTGCAGAACATCGCCTTTCTCGCGCCTGCGATCCTGGGGCAGGTGCTGATCTTCCTCGCCAGCCTCTATTTCTTCGTCGCAACGCGCAACGAAATCCGCGCCGCCATTCTTTCCGTCTGCGTCGGCAGGCGGATACGATGGCGCGCCGCCCATGTCTTCCGCGATGTCGAGGCCGATGTCTCGCGCTATCTCCTCTCCATCACCGTCATCAATGCCGGAATGGGCGTCGCCGTGGGCCTGGCGATGTGGCTGGTCGGCGTTCCCTCGCCGGCCCTGTGGGGCGGTCTCGCCGCAACGCTCAATTACATTATCTATATCGGCCCGACGCTGATGACGGCGATCCTCTTCGGGGTCGGGTTGGCCACCTTCGATGGCTATTCCGTTTTCCTGCCGGCCGGCGCCTATCTCCTGATCGAACTCCTGGAGGGGCAGTTCGTCACGCCGCATGTGATCGGACGTACCATGACGCTCAATCCCTTCACCGTTTTCCTGGCTCTCGCCTTCTGGCTGTGGATGTGGGGGCCGATCGGCGGCTTCATCGCCGTGCCGTTTCTCCTGGTGCTCTATGCTGTGATCCGCAACATCCTGCCCCATTATACGAGGGGAAGGTCCTCGAAACCGTTCATGCCGCGTTCTCCCTGAGGCGGGAAATGCGTCAATGAAAATTCATTTGCATTGCAGCCCCAAATCACGGCCAAATAGCACTGCATCCGGTCCAGCCCGGATATGGAATGTGGAGGACATGCCATGATGCACAAGGACATTCAGACGCTGGAGCATGCAGCGCGCACGGCAATGGCCGGTGCATATGAGCCGGCACGGATGGATGCGCCCGTCTCGCGCGCCGGTTATGTGCTGGCTGGCCTCGCCGCATTCGCCGCAGTCGCCTACTTCATGTTCATCTGAGCTACTCACGACAGGGAACAAAAACAAAAGTTTAGCGTTACCTCCCGGTGAAAAACCAGGAGAGGACCATGTCTCTTACGACCATTCTGATCATCATTTTGATCCTGGCGCTGATCGGTGTTTTCCCCTCATGGCCATATGCGCGCGGCTGGGGTTACGGGCCGAGCGGCATCGTCGGCCTCATTCTCGTCATTCTGCTCATTCTGGCGCTTCTCGGCAGGGTCTGACATCTGCAGCTGCTGACCGCACCCAACATTTTCAATCCAGATTTTGTTGGAACGCAATTATGCTTCGGCGGAATACCGCTATGCTTCGAACGTAGTCTCCGCCGGTGCATCCGCAGAAGCGGCTGTTGCCGCTTCTGCGGCTCTGAGCCGGGTTGGAACCGGACGGCGGAAAAGCCGTTGAATCGAGCGATTTATCTCATTTGAAGGAGAACCATCATGGCCCGTGCATCCACGACCATCAACCAGCCTGAAGACATTCTCAAGGGTGACGGCAAGAGCGAGGCTTCAAGCGACCTGCAGGCCCAGATCGCTCAATTGAAGGAAGATATCGCCGGCCTTACCGCGGCGATCGCCAATCTGGGTTCTGAGAAGATGCACAAAGCCAAGCGCCGGGCGGCCGAGACCTATGAGAGCGCCTATCACAGCGGCGAGGATACCATCACAGAGCTTCGGGACCAGCTTTCCCAGACCGCCCGCGAACGGCCGCTGACGACCATCGCGGCGGCGGCTGGCATCGGCTTCCTGCTTGCGCTGATGGCCCGCCGCTAAGATGCTGCGCCTTCTCATCCCGTTCCTGACCGGTGCCGTCAGCGGCGAAGTGACGACGGCGATCCACCGGACGAAACGCCGCGCCGTAACCATGTCCATCATCGGATTGCTGGCGCTGGCGGGAGCAGCATTCCTGCTGGTAACGATCTATCTCGCGCTGGCTCACGTCTTCGGCGATATCTGGGCAGCGCTCATCGTTGCCGCGGGCTGTTTCGCCCTGGCGATCCTCGGCCTGATCGTGATGAAGATTTCGGACGCCTATTACAAGCGCCGCATGCGGGAGCGGACCCATATCGACGGATCGACGGTCCTGACGGCAACGGCGCTCGCGGCACTGCCGGTGCTGGCCAAGCGGCCGCTGCTCGTCGCGGCGGCTCTGCCTATCGTCGGCCTGGCGGCCTATGCCTTCATGTCCGAGGGTACGGCCGACCCCAAAAACCGCCGCGACGGTCGCGGCGGAACGCAGAAATAGGCTGGCCTCGGGATCAGCTGTCCGGCAATGCCGGCATCTCCATCGCCGGGGCGAGTACCTTGAGCGCACCCGGATGGATGACGATCTCGACGATCTCGTCCTCGAGCGGCACCAATTCGCCATCGATCACGGCATTGGCGTTTTTCCGCAATTGCGGGAAACGCAGGCCGACTTCTTTCGCCCTTATCTCCTCGACATCCCTGTTGCTGCGCCAGCGGCCGAGCAGGATATCGGCCATCAGACGCATATAGCCCCGCGATGCCAGCGGCCTGGTGATATAGATGCCGAGAAGCCCGGTCTCGATATCCGGCGCATAGGGCAGCGGCGCATCCCCATAGGGATTGTTGGAAATCGCCAGCGCCGAGACCCTGCGCAGCATTGCCTCGCCCCCGACCGTGAGTTCCACGGGAAAGGACGGCGGATCCTTGATCACCATTCCGATTGCCCGCGCGCTGGCCAGGATCTTCCCCATGCGCGAGCCGTATCGGAAGTTCTTTCTCAGCCGGACCATGCGCGGATGGAACCCGAGCGCGAACTGGTGCACGAAAGGGCGGCCATTGGCAGTGGCGATATCGACATTGCGGATTTCCCCCGAGGCCAGCGCCTCAAGGGCCGCCGTGAGCGCCTGGGGGATTTTTAACGAACGGGCGAAGAGATTCATCGTCCCGGCCGGCAGAACGGCGAGCGCCGTGTCGGTTTTCCAGGCGATGTCGGCTGCAGCCGAGACCGTGCCGTCGCCCCCGCCGGCCATCAGCACGTCACCGTCACCCTGCGTCGCTGCCTCTTCCAGCGCAGCCACGATCTCGTGTGCGGCAACCGGCCGGCAGTCGATCTCATGACCATGCCGAGCGAAAATCTCCCCCGCCAGAATGCAGAATTTTTCGATATCCAGGGACCGGAATGTCCCGCCTTCGCGATTGAGGACAGCAATGATCTTCATCCCGGAGGACACCTCTCACTGAAAGGCCGCCCGCCAATCGATTGCTTCCGCCATAACGCAGAGGTTCGGTAGAACGTTCCTGATGCTCCTTTCCTCAATCCCGGACCTCAAGCGACGGAAAGCGGACCACGGCCCTGGTGCCTGTCTCGCCATTATCACCATAATGGGGCGTATCGCCGAACTGCACGCAAAGCTGTTCGATGACCAGCATGCCGAGTCCACCGTGATTGTTCTTCCGCCCCCTCCGCCCGACCCCGTCATCCGTGACGGTGAGCGTCAGAATCCCGTCTTCGCCCCGGCCGAAGGTGACGAACACCGTCCCCCGACGATGATCCGGAAAGGCATGTTTGACGGCGTTGGTGACGAGTTCTCCCAGGATGATGCCGATGGTGGTGACGTCGCGTGCATTCAGATTGAGCGGCGCAAAGTCAGTCCCGAAACTGATCCTGTCGCCCGAGGTGAGGGAAACACCGACATCGTCGATCACCGCCTGCAGGAATTCATCGACCCGTACGGTTTCGAGATCTTCGCCGAGCCGCAGGCGCCGATGCGCCGTCGAGATCGTCTGCACCCGGTCACGCGCGGCGATCAGCACCCTTCGCGCGTCCTCATTGGTCGCCTGACGCAGTTGCAGCCCGAGAAGCGATGAGACCGTCGCCAGCGAATTGCCGATGCGATGATTGCTGTCCTGCAAAAGCACCTCGACGCGCTGGCGTTCGCGCTCGGCCAGCGCGCGTGCGCTCTCCAGCTCCGCCGTGCGGTCCTTCACCCGCTGCTCCAGGAGCACGTTTTCCGACATGAGCGCAGACTGGCCTTCGCTCAGCTGCTGCACATAACGCTGCACGCGGTTGAACAACAGGCAGGCAAGCATCACCGCGCTGGCAAGCGCGGCCAGCGCGGCAATCGTCAGCCAGTTACGGGTCCGGTTTATCCTTTCGTTGCGCTCGATCAGCCGCTGGTCTTCCTCATCCATGAAGCTGCGGATGGTCTTGCGCAGCTGGTCCATCAGGATCTTGCCCTGATCGCTTCGGATCGTTTCCAGCGCCTTTTGCTGCTGGCTGCCGATCGCCAGTTCGATCGTTCGCTTCACCTCCGCCTGCTTTTGCGCAGTCAGTTCCTCGATCTCCTTGACACGTGCTTCCTGCGACGGGTTACCCCGCGTCATCTCTGCCAGTCGTTTCAGGGATTCGTCGATCGAGAGCGAAGCGGCCCGGTAGAGATCGAGATAGGAGCTCTGCAGCGTCAGGAGATAACCCCGTTGGCTCGTCTCCATATTGGTGGCGAGCAGCAGCGTTTCGTCCGCCTGCTGGAGCAGTTCATAGGTATTGGACACATCGATAAGCTGCTGGTTGACGCCGCGCGTCAGAAAGACGGTGGAAGCTGCAGTCAACAGCACGAGGCCGAGCGACACGATGACGGCAAGCTGGCGCCGATACGTCATGCGCATGCGAGGAGCAGGCAATGGTTGCGCGATATCGTCCATCTGCTTCTTGAACGGAAGGGGATCAAGTTTGAAGATCATAAGCTTCCGCAGACGAAAAACGAAATCCTAACCTTTCATACTGCCGGCGGAACCATTCAAGCTTTGAAACGCAAGCATGAAAAGGATGAAGCGGACTGGGATGTGAGCCGCCCCGATCAGCCGTCTTGCGGCCATCGGACGGATGGTTGATCAGGTCAGGCGAATGAGCGGGTCGTCGTCGGGGCGGAGGTGGCGTCGGGACCGTAATCGGATTCACCGCTGACCCCCAGCAGTTCCTGAAGCCGTGTGCGGGCCCGGCTGACGCGGCTCTTTATCGTGCCCACAGCGCAGCCGCAGATTTCCGCCGCTTCCTCATAGGCAAAGCCGGACGCGCCGATCAGGATGATCGCCTCCCGCTGGTCGGCGGGGAGCTGGTCGAGCGCCTTGCGGAAATCCTGCAAATCGAGAGCGCCATATTGCGAAGGATGCACGGCAAGCTGGCTGGTAAACGTCCCTTCGCTGTCCTGGACCTCGCGGCCGCGCTTGCGCATCTGGCTGTAGAACTCGTTGCGCAGGATGGTGAAGAGCCAGGCCTTGATGTTGGTGCCCATCTCGAAAGAGTCCTGCTTCGCCCAGGCCTTCATGATGGTATCCTGGACCAGATCGTCGGCCTTGTCCTGCTGGCCGATCAGCGAGACGGCAAAGGCGCGCAGGCTGGGAAGTGCCGCCAGAAGATCTCTTTTGAACTCGGTCGAACCATCGCCCACGATATCGCTTCCCTCACTGTCGTTCATTGATCACCGGAGCTGGAGCTGTTGCGCTCTGCCTGATCGAGTCTTTCGAGGAGGTCGAGAAACCTGGCAGGAATGGTTTCCTCCTGGATCGAGGTATAGAGAGCCCTCAGCTTCGAGCCGATCTCGCTGTTGGGGCCCAATTCGTCCCGGGAAGAGCGCGCCTCGCTAGCCCCGCCATGGCCCGCTCTGGGACGAAGATTGGATTTTTCAGTCATATTCAACCCAGCCATTCTTCACATATGAATGCGTTTAAATGTGCCGCACCTTTATGCCGCATTTTTGGTCATAATGTTCGAGTGTGTGAAAAGTTCCAGCTCAGGCGGAACTTTTTTTCCCATGTTGCGTTTTGCAACGGCTGTACCGTAGCTTGGATCGTAGCAACCCGAACACGATCCAGGGGTCTGAAGGGAGCTCAAAAACATGTCATTATCGACGCGTATCGCGCCGCATCTTCCTTACCTGCGCCGTTATTCTCGTGCCGTCACCGGTTCGCAGACATCGGGCGATGCCTATGTGGCAGCGACCCTGGAAGCGCTTATTGCCGATGTTTCCATCTTTCCGGAAACCTCCTCGGACCGGATAGGGCTCTACAGGCTTTTTTCCAACATGTTCGAATCGACAACGGTTCGCGTTCCTGAACCGACATCCGAATTTGCTTGGGAGGCCCGCGCCGCCGCTAATCTTTCCATGGTCGCCCCCAAGGCGAGACAGGCTTTTCTGCTGGTTTCGGTGGAAGGCTTCAGCGAGAAGGAAGCCGCCGAAGTCCTCAACGTCAGCGAGGAGGAGTTTTCAGCCCTGCTTGCCCACGCTTCGCTCGAAATCTCGCGGCAGGTGGCCACGAGGATCATGATCATCGAGGACGAGCCGCTGATCGCCATGGATATAGAGCAGATGGTGGAAAGCCTCGGCCACGAGGTCGTCGGCGTGGCTCGCACCCGCCAGGAAGCACTCGAACTCTATAAATCCGCCAAGCCGCGCATGGTGCTTGCCGATATCCAGCTTGCCGACGGCAGCTCGGGCATCGATGCGGTCAACGACATTCTCCAGAACGACACCATCCCGGTGATCTTCGTCACGGCCTTCCCCGAGAGATTGCTTACCGGCGAGCGGCCGGAACCGACATTTCTCGTCACGAAGCCGTTCAATCCGGAAATGGTGAAGGCCCTGATCAGCCAGGCGCTTTTCTTCGAGGAGAGTTCGAAAGTGGCGGCATGAGAGACGTGAATCCTTGCTCCTCTGAGCATTGGAATATCAGGGGGAGCGGCAAGAAAGAGACGGCAGGTAAAAGGAACCTATTCTCCCCTTCGACGTTTTTTTGGAGCGAACGAAGAGGAGATTGGACATGCTTTATTATGCACTCGTTTTCCTGGTCGTGGCGCTGGTGGCCGGCGCACTTGGTTTCGGCGGCATTGCCGGCGCATCCGCAGGCATTGCCCAGATTCTGTTCTACATCTTCCTTGCGCTTCTGGTCATATCGCTGGTGGCGAGCTTTATCCGACGGGCTTGAACGACCGGCGAAGGCGGGCGGGAAAGCTCGCCTGCCGCTGACGTTGCGGTCCGCCCGAATGCAGCGTAAAGCTGCTGCTGGGCAATGTGGGATGGCCTGCACCGCTGGTACGGGCCATCTCGATCTATTCAGATTTGGGGGTTCACCGATGCTCCAATGCGTCTCCGGCAACATTTCAAAACATGACAAGCCCGATCCCCACCCAGCCTGACCGGAGGGAAGGCAGCAGATTGCGTTCGCTGTTGCGGGCCATCCGCAACAGCAATGTCTGCGTCCTCTATCAGACCTCCGATCTGGCCTATGTCTGGGCTGAGAACCTGCCGGACATGTGGGCGGATGTCTGGCATGTAGGCGTTTACGATCACGAGCTCATACAAGAGCCCATGGCGGCCAAGCTGGCGGCCGCAAAGCGTGCGGTGCTCGATACCGGCGAGCCGCAGAGCGTGGAGATCGAAGTCTCTCAGGACGATCAGCTCCGCTGGTTCGAACTTTCGATCGATTGCGACCGGGACGATGACGGCGCCGCCATCGGCGTGGTCACGACCGCGGTGGACGTGACGGAGCTGAAACGCCGTGAACAGGTCCTCAAGACGCTGCTGCGGGAGGTCAGCCATCGCTCCAAGAACCTGCTGGCCATCATCCAGAGCATAGCCATGCAGACCGCCCGCTTTACCGGGACGGTCGATGATTTCCTCTTCAAGTTCCGCGGACGCGTACAATCGCTTTCCTATTCCCAGGACCTGGTGACGGATTCCAACTGGCGCGGTGCCCAGTTCCGGGAGCTCGTCCGCTCGCAGATGCAGAAATATATCGATGTCTCCGACCCCCGTTTCACCCTGTCGGGCGATGATCCCTACATTTTCCCTGGCGCCGCTCTTCATATCGGCCTCGCGCTTCATGAGTTGATCGTCAATTCGACGTCCTATGGCGCGTTGTCCAACGGCCATGGCACCGTCGCCATCACCGGCAAATTGGAAAATGTCGGAACCGACAAGATGTCGCTGCTGATCAGATGGGACGAGAAAGTTCCAGGCTCCCTCAAGGAAGATGACCTCAACGCCCGCTTCGGCAGCGCTGTTCTGGAACGTATCGTGCCGATTTCCGTCAACGGGACATCGACCTACAATATCGAGCCCGACGGGGTGACCTATTCGCTGGATGTTCCCCGCTCGCAGTTCGATCTCTGAACCATCCAAAAAAGATCGCCACGGGCTGGACCCATGACGATCACTAGATTGCGCACCGGCTATTAAGGACCTGTGCATCCCAGACGATGCGCGGTGACCGCAAGCGTTAGGGGATGACTTGCGGTCGCGGTGTCCGGCATTTTGAGGGGGGCGGGGTCCGCCAGACACCGAATGCCCTTAAAACGCAGCTGCACGTCAAAGGTTCCAGAAAAAAATCGACTTCCTTAAATTTTTTACTCCCCCGGCAGCATCTTATACACGCGATTGTGAGTACCTATATTAGTAGTCCCTTGGACAGCAGACGGAACTATTTTTCTGTTTTCTCCGTTGATTTCGTCGAAGGAGACAGGGTCATGGAGCAATTGGCTGCCATCATGCTGTTGGTTACGTGCTCGAACGATCTGGCCATGTGCCATGAGCGCCCGGCACCGACCGTGTCCTACGAAACGATCGCCACATGCGAAACGGAACTGAAACCGGCCTTGCGTAACCTCGCCGCTGAAAACACGCGTGTTTACGGCAAATGCGTCGAAGTCGACCCCGAAATCATGGAGCAGGACGTCGCCATTTACTGGGAAATCGACGGAAATGACGAGCTGCAGATCACCATCCGTGAGGAGCACGAAGACGCAAACCCTACGATGATGGCGAAAAGCAACTCGGAAACAGGCGCGATTCCGGCGAAAAATTAGAGAATTGATCCGTTTTCAGGCGATATCGACCCAGCATTTTTCGCGAAATGAACGCGCCATGGCGTGAACCGTACGCTCGAGTCCATATCCTTTTTCGAAATCGATGACATGCGCTTCACCGTCGCCGGACATGCGGCGGATCAGTTCCCGGCATTCGATGATCTTCAGATCATTGAAGCCGAGGCCGTGGCCCGGCGCCGGTATGAACCGCCCATAGGGTTCGTGCTGTGGTCCGGTGAGGATGGTGCGGAATCCCTGCTCGGTGCTCCGATCGCTGGTCAAATAAAGCTGGAACTCATTGAACCGCTCCTGATCGAAGAGGATCGAGCCGCGCGAGCCGAATATCTGCAGCGCAATCCGTCCTTTCCGCCCCCAGGCAGCGCGGTTGAACTGCAGCGTGCCGGAGGCCCCATTCGCAAGCCGGATCAGCACGTTGGCGATGTCATAGGTCTCGACGTCCCGCTCCTCGCCCTCCGCCGTCTTCCGCCGCGCCTGCGGCTTCGCCATGTCGCACATGACGCTCGCCACCGGACCGAGCAACGTCGTGATCAGCGATAGCGGATGGACACCGAAATCGTCGAGCGCGCCATAGCCCGAAGCGGCCTGGTGCTTGTACGAGAACGGCGCATCAGGATCTGCCATGAAATCCTCATCCATCTCGACGCGGATGTGATTGACCCTGCCTATCGCATTCTCGCCGAGCAATTGCCCGATATGGCGGATGGCCGGGTTCTGGATATAGTTGTAGCCCAGAACGGCCGTTTTGCCGGATTGCCGCGCCGCCTCCAGCATCGCCTCGGCATCTCGGATCCCGGGCGCCATCGGCTTCTCGCACCACAGATGCTTGCCGGCCTGTAATGCAGCGATCGCCATTTCAGCGTGGAAACTGTTCGGCGTGGTCACCGAGACCACATCGACATCAGGATCCTCGATCACATTTCGCCAATCGCCGGAGGCCTCGGCAAAACCGAATTCCGCTGCCCTGGTGCGCGCCAGCGCCTCATTCGCCTCGCCAAGATGCACCAGGGCAATGTCGGGTACGTCGCCGAAGACCGGTTTGACCGCATTCCAGGCAAGGGCGTGGCACTTTCCCATATAGCCTGTGCCGATCAGGCCGACGCCGATCTTCTCCATGCATTTTCCTCCCATTTCGGCTAATTCAGAATAATTGAGCCGAGAAAATAATAATTGGAATTTTTATTCCATTTCCGCCATAGTCCGTCAAGCATCCGCATTTTGGGCTCGACATATGGGGATTTTCGCTCAAGCGGCTGGCGACCAGACAGTCTAAATGCGAGAACAGTCGAGGGAGGCGAGAAAACGGAATGAACATGAACAACGGCGTCAATACCAGCGACGCGCCAAGGAATTTTCATAGTCTGCGTGAGCGCATTCTGGAGCGGCGCGACCTCTTTCCGAAGCGCCTTTCGCAGGTCGCCGCCTTCGCGCTCGACAATCCCGACGAGATGGCGTTCGGCACTGCGGCGAGCATTGCCGCGCGCGCGCATGTGCAGCCCTCAACCCTTGTCCGCTTTGCCCAGAGCATCGGCTATGCCGGCTTTTCCGATCTGCAGGCGGTTTTCCGCGAGCGTCTGCGCGAGCGCCCCTCCACCTATGATGAAAGGCTGCAGGCCCTGCGCAGCGATGCCAGCCGCGATTCCAGCAGTGCGATTCTCGGTGGTGTCATCGCCGCCGCGCAATATTCGGTCGAAAGTGTCTCCTCCGCCATCGGCACCCAGGCTTTCGAAAAGGCCGTTAAAGCATTGGCCGCAGCCGAAACCATTTTCCTCGTGGCGCAGCGCCGCTCGTTCCCCATTGCCTCCTATCTTGCCTACACCTTCGGCAAGCTGAAGGTGCGCAACCAGCTCGTCTCCTCGCCTTTCGGCATCGAGAGCGAGCAGATGTCTTTCGCCACGCCGCGCGATGCGGCGATCGCCATCTCCTTCTCGCCCTATGCCGCGCCCAGCATGGAGCACGCGCGCGTGCTCTCACAGGCCGGCGTTCCCGTCGTCTCGATCACCGACAGTGCATTCAGCCCGCTCGTGCCGCTGTCGAAACACTGGTTCGAGATCGCCGAGGCCGATTTCGCCGGGTTCCGCTCGCTTTCAGCGAGTATTGCCTTTGCGCTCGCGCTGGCCATCGCGGTAGGTGAAGAGCGGGCGCGGGCAAAATGAAAAAAGGCGCTGCAATCAGCGCCTTTTATCGCGGAAGATGATTACGACTGTCAGCGGAGTTTCACCGGCTTGCCCGTTTGATGCGCAGTCGTCGCGGCATCGGCAAGACGCTGGGCTTCCAGCCCGTCCTCGCCATTCGGCCGCGGCTTCTTGCTCGTGGCGATCGCATCGATGAAAGCTTCGACCTCCCGGGCATAGGCTTCCGCATAGCGCTCCAGGAAGAAATTCTGCACCGGATCGGCGGTGATGCCGTTCCTGGCCGCAAGCCGGACCGTCGTTTCGTGCACATTACCCGCCGAGATCATGCCCTCGGACCCATGCACCTCGATGCGCTGGTCATAGCCATAGGTGGCGCGGCGCGAATTGGAGATCTGGCAGATCTTGCCCGAAGCGGTCTTGAGCAGCACCGCCGCCGTGTCCACATCGCCCGCCTGACCGATCGCCGGATCGACCAGCGATGAACCGACTGCGTGGACTTCCACCACTTCCTCCCCGAGCAGGAACCGCGCCATGTCGAAATCATGGATCATCATGTCTCGGAACAGGCCGCCCGAACGTTCGATATAGGAGACCGGCGGCGGGGCCGGATCGCGCGACAGGATGGTAACCATTTCGACGGTCCCCACCGCGCCTTCAGCAATACGCGCCTGCAGGGCCGCGAAATTGGGATCGAACCGTCGGTTGAAACCGATCATCAGCGGCACGCCCGCTTTCTCCACCACTTTCAGCGTGTCCTCGATACGCGCCGAGGAGAGATCGACCGGCTTTTCGCAGAGGATCGCCTTGCCGGACTTTGCAGCGCGATCGATGAAATCGGCATGCGTATCCGTCGGCGTGGCGATCAGCACTGCGTCGATATCGCCGGCCGCCAATATCTCGTCCATCGTGCGCACCGATGCGCCCGTTCCCTCGGCAAGCGATTCGGCCGCGCCTGCCATCGGATCGGCGATCGCGACCAGAACCGCCTTTTTCGACGCTGCAATGTTTCTCCCGTGGATCTGGCCGATGCGGCCAGCCCCCAGCAACCCGAAACGAACCATGATCTCCTCCAAAAACGCTGAAAAGCACCTCGACTCAGAAACGGAACATATATTCTGAATTGACTATCAAACAGAATTTATGTTTCATTTTCGAAACTCATAATAGCGTTTGCGCCAGTCGTCCATCCCTTTTGCGGGGCGCGAACAGAAGTGGGAGAAGAAAGATGCCGCGCCAACCGGAAAAAGAGCTCGACGTCATCACCATAGGGCGCGCCTCCGTGGATCTCTATGGCCAGCAGATCGGCTCGCGGCTTGAGGATGTTGCGTCCTTCGCCAAATCGGTCGGTGGCTGCCCGGCCAACATCGCCGTGGGCACGGCCCGGCTCGGGCTGAAATCGGCGCTGCTCACCCGCGTCGGCAGGGAGCAGTTCGGCAATTTCCTGCGCGAGCAGTTGCTGCGCGAGGGCGTTTCCGACAAGGGCATCGTCGTCGATCCCGCGCGCCTGACCGCACTTGCGATCCTCTCCGTTGAAAACGACAAATCCTTCCCCCTGCTCTTTTATCGCGAGAATTGCGCCGATATGGCGCTCAATCCCGACGATATCGACGAGGATTTCATCGCCTCCGCGAAGGCAATCGTCGTCACCGGCACCCATTTCTCCAAGCCCAACACCGATGCGGCCCAGCGCAAGGCAATTCAAATCGCCAAGGCCCATGGCGGCAAGGTGGTCTTCGATATCGATTACCGCCCGAACCTGTGGGGCCTCGCCGGTCATGCCGAAGGCGACAACCGCTACGTCGCCTCGGCGGAAGTCTCCAGCCACCTCAAGACCGTGCTTGCCGATTGCGACCTGATCGTCGGCACCGAGGAGGAAGTGCTGATCGCCTCGGGCGAGAACGATCTGCTCGCGGCGCTCAAGACCATCCGGGCACAGTCCTCCGCCACCATCGTCCTGAAACGCGGGCCGATGGGCTGCATCGTCTATGAAGGGCCGATCAGCGAGGATCTGGAAGACGGCATCGTCGGCAAGGGCTTCCCCATCGAGGTTTATAACGTGCTCGGTGCCGGAGACAGCTTCATGTCCGGCTTCCTGCGCGGCTGGCTGGGCGGCGAGAGCCTGGAGACTGCCGCGACATGGGCCAACGCCTGCGGCGCTTTCGCCGTTTCCCGCCTGCTCTGCTCACCTGAGATCCCGACCTTCGAGGAACTGCAATATTTCCTGAAGCACGGCAGCCCGCACCATGCACTGCGCAAGGACGAGGATATCAACCATATCCACTGGTCCACGACCCGACGCGGCGATATCCCGTCGCTGATGGCCTTCGCCATCGACCACCGCATCCAGCTTGAAGAGATTGCCAGACGGACGGGGGCCGATCCCGCCCGCATTTCCGCCTTCAAGGTGCTGGCGGTGAAGGCTGCCGCTCGTGTCGCCAATGGCCGTCCCGGCTATGGAATGCTGATTGACGAGAAATTTGGCCGGGACGCCTTTTTCGAGGCGGCGAAGCACGGCTTCGACTGGCTGGGCCGCCCCGTCGAACGGCCCGGCTCGCGTCCGCTGCGTTTCGAGTTCACGCAGGATATCGGTTCCGAGCTGGTGGAATGGCCGGTGACGCACACCATCAAATGCCTCTGCTTCTATCATCCCGACGATCCCGCGGAACTGAAGAAGGAACAGTCGGAGAAGCTGCGGGCGCTCTACGATGCGGCGCGTAAGGTAGGCCGCGAACTGCTGGTGGAGATCATCGCCGGCAAGAACGGCCCTCTCGACAACCAGACCATCGCCCGCGCCCTGACGGAACTCTATGATCTCGGCATAAGGCCTGACTGGTGGAAGCTGGAGCCGCAGGCATCGAGCGAGGCATGGCGCAACATCCAGAACGTCATCGCCACGCGCGACCCGTGGTGCCGCGGCGTCGTGCTGCTCGGCCTCGAAGCCCCGCATGACGAGCTGGAGGCGGCCTTCGCCGCGACGGCGGAAACAGATGCGGTCAAGGGTTTTGCCGTGGGCCGCACGCTCTTTGCCGACGCCGCGGAGAAATGGCTGGCCGGCAGCATCACGGACGACGAAGCTGTTGCCGACATGGCGACACGCTTCGAAAGGCTGACAGGGGCATGGCTCGATGCCAGAGGGCGCAAGGCGGCCTGAATTCGGATAGATTATGCGCAGCAGGATTGCGCAGGGAGGAATAAAATGACGAAGACGATCAGATTGACCATGGCGCAGGCCCTCGCCCGTTTCCTGACGCGCCAGATGACCGTCATCGACGGCGAGACCGTCCCGATCTTCGCCGGTGTCTGGGCGATCTTCGGCCACGGCAACGTCGCGGGCATGGGCGAGGCGCTGCATGCCGTCTGCGACGAACTGCCGACCTATCGCGCCCATAACGAGCAGGGCATGGCCTTTGCCGCCACCGCCTTTGCCAAGGCTTCATTCCGCCGCCGCTTCATGGCCTGTACCTCGTCGATCGGGCCCGGCGCGCTCAACATGGTGACGGCGGCGGGCGTCGCCCACGTCAATCGACTGCCACTCCTGCTCCTGCCGGGCGACGTTTTTGCCAGCCGCATTCCCGATCCGGTGCTCCAGCAGGTCGAGGATTTCGGCGACGGCACCGTTTCGGCCAATGATTGCTTCCGCCCCGTCTCGCGTTATTTCGACCGCATAACCCGCCCCGAACAAATCATCCCCGCCCTCGCCCGCGCCATGCAGGTGCTGACCGATCCCGCGGATTGTGGCCCGGTCACCCTGTCGCTCTGCCAGGACGTTCAGGCGGAGGCCTTCGATTACCCCGAGGATTTCTTCGCAGAGCGCATCTGGACGCCGCGCCGCCAGCGCCCGGCGCTGGACGAACTGGAAATCGCAGCCGCCGCTCTGGCAAAAGCCAAGAAGCCCCTGATCATCGCCGGCGGCGGTGTGCTCTATTCCGAAGCCTCTCCGGCCCTGAAGCAGTTCGCCGAGAAGCACGGCATACCGGTTACGGAAACCCAGGCCGGCAAATCCTCCCTCCCCGCCGACCACCCGCTCAATCTCGGCTCGATTGGTGTGACCGGCACCTCAGCGGCCAATGAAATGGCGGCGGAAGCCGATGTCATCCTCACCGTCGGCTCGCGCCTGCAGGATTTCACCACCGGCTCATGGAGCCTGTTCCGCAACGAGGCGAAGACCATCATCGGCCTGAACGTCCAGCCGTTCGATGCCGGCAAGCATCAGGCGCTGCCGCTCGTCTGCGACGCCCGCACCGGGCTCGGCGAATTGTCTGAGAGGCTCGGCCAATACGTTACCCCGGCCCCATGGCAGGATAAGGCGAGAACCGCGCTCGCAGCCTGGAACGAGGCCGCCGACAAGGCCACCGCCGCGTCGAATGCGGCGCTCCCCTCCGACGCCCAGGTGATCGGCGCGGTGCAGCGCCAATTGACCGCCGAGGCAACCGTCGTCTGCGCCGCCGGCGGCCTGCCGGGCGAGTTGCACAAGCTCTGGCGGCAGGGCGCGCCGGGTTCCTATCATCTGGAATACGGCTTCTCCTGCATGGGCTATGAGATCGCCGGCGGCCTCGGCGTCAAGCTCGCCAAACCGGACAAGGAGGTGGTCGTCATGGTCGGCGACGGCTCCTATCTCATGCTCAATTCCGAGATCGCCTCCTCGGCCATGCTTGGCGCCAAGCTTACCATCGTGGTGCTCGACAATCGCGGCTTCGGCTGCATCAACCGGCTGCAAATGGCGACAGGCGGCGCCAACTTCAACAATCTGCTGCGTGACACCCGTCACGAGACATTGCCCGATATCGATTTCCGGGCACATGCCGAAAGCCTGGGCGCGGAAGCGGTCAAGGTCTCTTCCATTGCCGAGCTCGAAACGGCGCTGGAACGTTCGAAATCTTCGACACGCACCACCGTTATCGTCATCGACACCGATCCGCTGATCACGACGGAAGCCGGCGGCAACTGGTGGGATGTGGCCGTGCCGGAGGTGAGCGGCCGCAGCGAAGTCGAAGCGGCACGCAAGCGATATGAGGAGGCGCGCCGGCTGCAGCGCATCGGCAACTAGCCCGTACATCTAGACACGAATTCAAAATCACGGAGAAAACACATGATCCGCATCGGCGCGAACCCGATCGGCTGGTCCAATGACGACATGCTGGAAATCGGCGGCCACATCCCCCTCGAGCAATGCCTTGATGAGGCGAAGGCCGCCGGCTTCGAAGGCATGGAGCTTGGCAATAAGTTCCCGCGCGAGGCCGCGAAGCTGAAGCCCATCCTTGATGCCCATGGCCTTGCGCTGGTCGGCGGCTGGTATTCGACGGAGCTTCTCATCCGCGACGTGGCGGAGGAGATGAAGCATGCACGCGCCCATATCGACCTTCTTAAAGCAATGGGCTGCAAGGTCTTCATCGCCGCGGAAACCTCCAACGCCATCCATTCCAACAAGGTGCTGCCGCTCTCGGCGCGCCCCGTCCTGGAAAAAGCCGCCTGGAAGGAATTCGGCGTGCGTTACACCGAGTTCGCCGAGCGCCTGCGCGAGGAAGGCCTGCAGCTCGTCTATCACCATCACATGGGCACGGTGGTGCAGAGCGAAGCCGAGATCGACCGCCTGATGGAAGTCACTGGCGAGGCGTTTCATCTGCTGCTCGATACCGGCCACGCCACCTGGGGCGGCGGCGATCCCGCCCGCATCGCCCGCCACTATCGCGACCGCATCAGCCATGTGCACTGCAAGGATATCCGCGAGGAGGTGATGTGGCAGTCGCAGAAAGGCGACTGGTCGTTCCTCGATTCGGTGCTGGCCGGCGTTTACACGGTTCCGGGCGACGGCTTTATCGATTATGTGCGTGTGCTGAAGGAACTGCCCGGCTATTCCGGCTGGGTCGTCGTGGAAGCCGAGCAGGACCCCGAGAAAGCCGATCCGGCGACCTATGCTAGACTGGGCCGCAAGAATCTTGCCGGCTTCATCAGGGAAGCCGGCCTAACCTGAAAACGAGGGCAATTTGAGCCAGAACACCTCCTCCCATCCTTTCCTCGATCCGCTCTGGCGGCGTATCGCGCTCGTCGGCTTCTGCGCCGCCTGGAGCATCTATGAATGGACGAGCGGCGAAGCCTTCTGGGGCACGCTGACCGCGGGCATGACCGCTTATGGAGCGTGGTCGTATCTCGTGAATTACGTGCCGAGCAAAAAGGGAGAATAGCGCGATGTCGAAACTGCATGTCAAACCGGCTTCCGGCACCGGCCGCACTATCGATATCACGCCGCAATCGGCAGGCTGGACCTATGTTGGCTTCGCGCTCCATCGCCTTTCACCGGGAGAAACCGCCAAGGGCAGCGAAAGCGACCGCGAAACCTGCCTCGTCTTCGTCGCCGGCAAGGGCAAGGTAATCGCGGACGGAAAGGATCTGGGCGAGCTCGGCCAACGCATGTCCCCATTCGAGGGCAAGCCCTGGTCGGTCTATATTCCCGCCGGCGCGTCATGGTCCGTCGCGGCGACGACTGATCTGGAACTTGCCGTCTGCACGGCGCCGGGCCGGCCGCGGAGCCATCCCGTCCGCGTCATCGCGCCGGAGACGCTCGGGCAGGAGACGCGCGGCAAGGGCACCAATGTGCGCCATGTCGTCAATATCCTGCCGGAGACCGACCCGGCTGCCGATTCGCTGCTGGTGGTCGAGGTCATCACGCCCGGCGGGCATACGTCGAGCTATCCCCCGCACAAGCATGATCAGGACGACCTGCCGCACGAATCCCTGCTGGAGGAAACCTACTACCATCGCCTCAACCCGCCCCAGGGCTATGCTTTCCAGCGCGTCTACACCGATGCGGACGAGACCGGCAAACGCAAGCTGGATGAAGTGATGGTGGTCGAGGATGGCGATGCGACCATGGTGCCGGAGGGTTATCACCCCTGCGCCGCCATCCATGGCTATGATCTCTATTATCTCAACGTCATGGCCGGGCCGAAGCGGACGTGGAAGTTCCACAATGCGCCGGAGCATGAGTGGCTGCTGAAGGCTTAACCCTTCTCGCGCTTGCGCCCGTAAAGCTCGAGCCGGTGGTGCACGATATCGTAGCCGAGCGCGCGGGCGATCTCTTCCTGCAGCTTCTCGATGCGGTCGGAACGGAACTCGATCACGTCGCCGGTTTCGATATCGATCAGGTGGTCGTGATGTGCTCCGCTCGCCTGCTCGAAGCGGGACGGGCCGCCATTGAAAGCGTGGCGATGGATGGCGCCGCGCTCTTCCAGGAGCTTCATCGTGCGATAGACGGTGGAGAGTGAAATGCTGCTGTCGACGGAAACGGCGCGGCGGAAGATTTCCATCGCATCAGGATGGTCTTCCGTCCCGGACAATATATCGAGAATGATGCGCCGTGGTCGCGTGATCCGAACGCCTGCCTCGCGCAATTCCTTCTCATAATCGGGCTTGTGATTCATCGTTCCCATAGAGCCGATTATGCGCCTGCTGACAAGGTTTTGCAAAATTTGCAACTGCGCAGAACCATCCTGCGCAGTATCGGTAGTTTCGGCTCAGAGGAGAAAGTTGGCACGCCCAAGGGGAATCGAACCCCTGTTTCCGCCGTGAGAGGGCGGCGTCCTGGACCGCTAGACGATGGGCGCGCAGCAGCGCCGATATAATCAAGCGCTGACGAAAGCGCAATGATTATTCGGGAAAATAATGCACGATTGCCAAATTCCTTTCATCCCTGAAAAAAGGGCATTACTCCGGCGTGCCGAGACGCATGCGGGCGATGATGCGGGATTTGCGGAAATCATAGACGACGATCTCCGTGCCGCCATCGGGCAAAAGCGTTTCCAGCGAAACATGATCGCCGGAAAGGCTCTGCGAGAGAAGGCGTGTACCGGGCGCCAGCGGCACCTCGGATTCGATGACGGCGGGCGGAATATCCTGGCTGACGGCATCCTGCCCCGGTATATCGGAGCGCGCCTGCGGCGTTTGGGGCTCGTCCGTGCGATTGGCTTTATAGACAACCGCCACCAGTACCGCCATAAGACCGATAAGCATGATGCCGATCGAAACCGCCAGAAGCCGCATCATCTTGCGACGCACCCGCTCCATGGCGGGATCGAGCGGGGGCTCCTGATCCTCGTCAAGATAGCCCTGGTGATCAGGATAGCCCTGATGGTATCGGTCCTGCATCAAATGTCTCCGGTTCGCGCATGATCCCCGAAAAGTTGCGGACTTTTTGGATAAGATCATGCGAACAAATATGCGATGGGTCGCGTGATAACGAAGGGAATTGACGATTGAAAGAGCTAATTGCCGATGCCGACGCCGCGGGAAAGCGCCTCGACCAGTGGCTGGCGGCGCAGCTCGCCCCGGATCTGTCGCGCAGCCGCATCCAGTCGCTGATTGCCGAAGGCCAGGTCACGGTCGACGGCAAGCCCGTGCATGAGCCCAAGCACAAGCTGCGCGAGGGCGCGACAATCCTTCTGGAAATGCCGGAGCCCGAACCCGCGGAACCGGAGGGCGAGGATATCCCCCTCGACATTCTCTACGAGGATGGCGACGTCATCGTCGTCAACAAGCCGGCCGGGCTGGTGGTCCATCCCGGCAACGGCAACTGGACGGGAACGCTCGTCAACGCGCTGATCCACCATTGCGGCGACACGCTTTCCGGCATTGGCGGCGTCAAGCGGCCGGGCATCGTCCATCGCCTCGACAAGGAGACATCAGGCGTCATGGTGGTGGCCAAGAACGACCGCGCCCACCGGCATCTTTCTGCACAATTCGCGGATCACGGCCGCACGGGCGATCTGGAGCGCGCCTATCTGGCATTGGTCTGGGGCACCACGGACCGCGCCACCGGAACGGTTGATGCTCCTCTTGGGCGTTCGCACCGCGACCGCACCAAACAGGCGGTGGCCCACCCCGATCGCGAAGACGCCCGCCACGCGGTGACGCACTATTCCGTTATCGAGAAATTCGACGCCAGGGAGGATGCAACCGCCCTCGCCTCACTAATCGAGTGCCGTCTGGAAACCGGCCGCACACACCAGATCCGCGTCCATATGGCTCATATCGGACACCCCCTCATTGGTGATATGGAGTATGGCAGCGCCTTCAAAACCAAGGCCAATAAACTGCCCGAACGGTTGAGAGAGGCAGTGTTGAAGTTTCCCCGGCAAGCACTACATGCAGGGCTCCTGAGCTTTGCTCATCCCGCGGATGACAGGGTGATGCGTTTTGAAGCCTCATTGCCGGACGATATGGCGGAACTGGTCGAAGCGTTCCGTAAGCATGCGAAGCAGTGATGCCGTTAAACGGCCTTGATGTTTCTGCAAAAGCCGTTCGGATTTGAGTATTTTTGTTTCGAGAAAAGTGAAACTTTTCGTACTGAATTATCGTTCACTTTGATGTGACGGATTGTTTCGTGTCTTAAAGGATCGTGTTTTTGCCCAAATGATGATTATATAGGTCATCTTAAGCCCGAGGTGCAAAGGGCAATCGGGCGCAACGGGTCTGCCGCGTTGGGGGCCCGAAATTCCCAAGAGGAGGGTGCTATATGGCCCAGATGAGTCTTCCAAGTCTTGTTTCCGGCGATGGCGGTCTTACCCGCTATCTCGAGGAAATCCGCCGCTTTCCCATGCTTGAGCCGCAGGAAGAATATATGCTGGCCAAGCGTTATCTCGAACATGCCGACCCGCAGGCGGCACATAAGCTCGTGACGAGCCATCTTCGCCTGGTGGCGAAGATCGCCATGGGCTATCGCGGCTATGGATTGCCGATCGGTGAGGTGATTTCCGAAGGTAATGTCGGCCTTATGCAGGCGGTCAAGCGCTTCGAACCGGAGCGTGGTTTCCGTCTGGCTACCTATGCCATGTGGTGGATCAAGGCTTCCATCCAGGAATATATCCTGCGTTCGTGGAGCCTGGTCAAAATGGGGACGACCGCCAATCAGAAGCGTCTGTTCTTCAACCTGCGCAAGGTGAAGAGCAAGATCCAGGCGCTTGACGAAGGCGACCTCAATCCTGAGCAGGTCAGCGAAATCGCCACCCGGCTGAATGTCAGCGAGGAAGAGGTGATCTCGATGAACCGCCGCCTCTCCGGCGACGCTTCGCTCAATGCGCCGATCCGCGCGACCGAAGGCGAATCCGGCGAATGGCAGGACTGGCTCGTCGACGAAAGCTCCAGCCAGGAGCAGATCCTGATCGAACAGGACGAGCTGGAAAACCGCCGTTCAATGCTGAGCGGCGCCATGGCTTCGCTCAACGACCGCGAACGCCGCATCTTCGAGGCGCGCCGCCTCTCCGATGAGCCGGTGACGCTTGAGGATCTGTCGACCGAGTTCGGCATCAGCCGCGAGCGTGTCCGCCAGATCGAAGTCCGTGCCTTTGAGAAGGTGCAGGATTCGGTAAAGGCCGCCGCCATCAGCCAGCAAAAGGCATTGGCCCACGCCGGCGCCGCTCAGTAATCTCGCTTAGCGGCCCGACAGGCCTGATAAACGATAAGGGCTCCGTCGATCAGACGGAGCCCTTTTTCCATACCCGGTCCAGCGAGCTACCGGAACGGCGGCCGTCAGCCGCCGGTGTTGCTCTCGCCGCCGCCGGCGCTGCCCCAGCTCTTCAACACCTCGTCGAACACCTTGTCGCCCGGCACGCCCTTTTCGAGCGTGATCAGCGCGCGGCGGCCCGTCCTGTAGGTGATCGGGATATCGATCCACTGCTGACGGCGCATCAGCGTCATATTGGTATTGATGGCGGTGCGAGCATCGTTGAGCGCCACGATGAAGATGTTATCGGCGATCTTTGCCGGAACTGCGATCAGCGGGCTTCCGGCCGCCTGTTCGGTATCCTTGAACGTCACGCGCTGCACATTGTCGATCGCGCCACCGGGGAAATTCTCGGGCACGGTGAAAATCATCTCGACCAGATGGCTCGCCGGCAGCGATTTGTCGGTATTGCGGCGGATCGTCATGCGCAGGCTGATCCCGTTATCCGGCACCGTGACGTCGGCCCGGATCGCCGGCTCTTCCGGCTCGCCCTCACCGGGCGAATCCTGCACCACCGACCAGACGACAGTGCCTTTCTTGGCCGATCCCGCCTCCTGGCCGCTGCGCTCTTCATAGAAGAAGGCTTGCTGCCCGACAGGAACCGCTGTCTGCGGTGCCGCAGGCGCGGGCGTCTGTGCCGTATCGCTGGCGGCCACCGTCGATGTCCCTTCGCCTATCCCCGGCTTGTCGCCCGCGGGACCCGGATCGACCTCGGTCCCATCCGGCAGCAGGCGCTGCGTCAGCTTGGGCTGGGGCTGCGGCTGCGGCTGCGGCTGCTGGGTGGCACCGTTTTCCGCTGGCTGTGCGTTCGCAGGCGGCTGCTGCGGCTGCTCCGCCGGCTGTTCGGCAGGCGCTGTCGGCGCGGGTTCTTCCGCAGCGTCATTGGCGCTGTTGAACTGGTCCATCACGCTTGTCAGATAGGTCTGCAGCTGATCCCTGTTGGCCCAGGCGGCATATCCGGCGCCGCCAAGCACGATCAGCGCGAGCAGGCCGAGGATCAGCCCTCGCCCGCCCCGGCGCCGTTGCGCCCCGGTTTCGCGATAGGCCGGATCGCGCGCGAAGGCATCTTCCTCTTCCCGGTCCTGGTGCCATTCGTCCCGGTCGCCCCGGTCGATCGAAAGCACCGGATCGTTCTCGTGCGCATCCTGCGACCCCGGCGCCTGCGCAAAATCCGGCATCGGATGGGACGACGGCAGCGGAGCCGGCTGGGCCCCTCTCAGAAACTCCTCGAGCGGATCGGAAGGCTGTGGTTCGACATCGCCGACGGGCTCGGCTTCCGGCACGCTCGTCTCTTCTTCGGGAGCCGTTTCCTCTGCACGATGCTTGGCGGCGGCGGGCTTTTCCGGGGCAGGAGCCGGCGCAACCGCCTTCGGTTCCTTCTTTACTGCGGGTGCCTCGTGCACCTCCGGAGCCTTCTCCGGCTCGGGTGCCGCTTCACTTGCTTCAGGCTCGGCATATTGCGCCTCGACTTCGGCGATGGCGTCTTCCAGCGCCTTGCGCTGGCGATTGGCAACGGCGGCAGGCGCGTTGGCGGAGACGAGCTTCTGCTCGATCGTCGCACGTGCCTTGGCATAGACGCGCTGCCGCAACTCAGGCGTGGGATGCGCCTGCGCGTCGATGGTCTTTTTCAGTACCGCTGCGAAATCTGCCATGCCGTGATGCTCATGATTTGCGAATAGGTTTGGCTATTAAACTGCTCAATAATCACAATAATCAAGCAAAAGCAAAATTTGGAACGATTTTGCTTCCCCACCACCTCACGCGATGCCCGGCAGCAATGATCAATCCTGGAAAGGATCCGTTACCAGGATCGTGTCCTCGCGCTCAGGGCTCGTCGAAAGCATCGCCACCGGCGCGCCGATCAGCTCCTCGATATGGCGGACATATTTGACCGCCTGCGCAGGAAGCTCGTTCCAGGAACGCGCGCCCGCCGTCGTTTCCGACCAGCCCGGCAGCGTCTCGTAGATCGGCTTGACGCGCGCCTGCGCGCCCATCGAAGCTGGCAGATAATCGATCCGCTTGCCATCGAGCTCATAGGCCACGCAGATCTTGACCTCTTCAAGGCCGTCGAGCACGTCGAGCTTGGTGAGCGCGATGCCGTTGATGCCGGAGGTGCGCACCGTCTGGCGCACGATCACCGCATCGAACCAGCCGCAGCGGCGCTTGCGCCCCGTCACCACGCCGAACTCATGGCCGCGCGTGCCGAGGAAATTGCCGATCTCGTCATCGAGTTCGGTCGGAAACGGCCCCTCGCCCACGCGTGTCGTATAGGCTTTCGTAATGCCGAGCACATAGCCGATCGCCGTGGGACCGAGGCCGGAACCCGCGGCAGCCTGACCGGCAACGGTGTTGGACGAGGTCACGAAGGGATAGGTGCCGTGATCATTGTCGAGCAATGCCCCTTGCGCGCCCTCGAAGAGGATGCGGTCGCCCGCCTTGCGGCGCTCGTCGAGCACCCGCCAGACCTGATCGATATAGGGCAGGATCTGATCGGCGACCGAAGTCAGCTCCTGCATGATCGTTCCGACCGCGATTTCCTCAAGCCCCATGCCGCGACGCAGGGCATTATGATGGGCGAGCAGGCGCTCGACCTTCGGCTCTAGCGTTTCGGGCTCTGCGAGATCGATCACGCGGATGGCGCGGCGGCCGACCTTGTCCTCATAGGCAGGGCCGATACCGCGCTTGGTCGTGCCGATCTTGAGACCGGAATTGGAGCTCTCGCGCATCGCATCGAGATCACGGTGCAGAGACAGGATCAGCGGAGAGTTCTCCGCTATGCGCAGCACGTCAGGCGAAATCTCCACGCCCTGCGCGCGCAGCTTTTCGACTTCCGCCACGAAATGATGCGGATCGACCACCACGCCATTGCCGATGACGCTGAGCTTGCCGCGCACCAGGCCGGAGGGCAGCAGCGAAAGCTTGTAGCTGACGCCGTCGATGACGAGCGTATGCCCGGCATTATGGCCGCCCTGATAGCGCACGATCACATCGGCGCGCTCCGACAGCCAGTCGACGATCTTTCCCTTGCCCTCGTCGCCCCATTGCGACCCGACGACAACCACATTGGCCATGAAAAACTCTCCGCTCCGGGCGGAAAGACCGCCCGCCATCTGGAGCATGATCCCGGAAAGTTGCTTCACTTTCGGATAGATCATGCGGCTGAAACAATGACAAACGTGAGCCTCTATACAGACTAGTTTGCCAAAGCGCGACCAAAAATCGTTAAGTGGCGGAAAGCTTTCGCATCATGTACCGCGCGTCGCTGGAATAGCCGAGAAGCTTCTCGCTGAGTTCAGGCACCTCGACAGCCGCGAACCCCTGCTTCTGCCAGAAGCCCGGAGAGCCGTTGACCGCGACAAGCGACATGGTGGCGAAACCATCGCGCTTCGCCTGCTCGGCCATGGCTGTCACAACCTGGCGAGCCGCGCCGCCGGACCGGGCTTCCGGCAGCAGCGCAATATCATGGAGATAATAAGTGTTCGCCTTTTCCGGCAGCCGCCCGAGAAGCGTGTTCAGCGCCGGTATCTGGAAGATACGCCAGGGATGGCTGATGCCATATCCGAGCAGACCGCCCTCTCCTTCAAGGACGAAGCAACCCCCGGGATAGAGTTTCAGCCGTTCGATGAAGACGGCGTCATCCTCGAAGAAATCCGTATGAATGGCGGCGGCCATGGTGCTGACGCGAGGAATATCCTCCTCGCGCATCAGCCGCCAGCGCCGGCCGCCAGTCACGTCATCCATCTATCGCTCAGGCCTCGGCCACGTCGAATTCCAGCGGCCGCGCCGAAAGGATCGCCGTGTTGGCGCGCAAGTCCTCCAGCACACTCTCGGGAACGCGCTCGTCCAGATAAAGCAGCGCAATTGCGTTGCCACCAGGACGATCGCGGCCAAGCGAGAAGTTTGCGATGTTGACGCCATGCTGGCCGCACACCGTGCCAAGCATGCCGATCATGCCCGGCGTGTCATTGTTGGTGGTGTAAAGCATATGCTGGCCGACCTCGGCGTCGAGATTGATGCCCTTGATCTGGATGAAGCGCGGCTTGCCATCGGAGAAGCAGGTACCCGCAATCGAGCGGGTGCGCTGCGTGGTCTTCACCGTCAGCTTGATATAGCCGTCGAACACGCCCGACTTGTCGCGCTTGACCTCGGAAACGATGATGCCGCGTTCCTTCACCATGATCGGCGCAGAAACCATGTTGACGTCGGCCACCTGCGGACGGATGAGACCGGCAAGCGCCGCACTGATCAGCGCGCGCGTATTCATCGTCGCCGTCGAGCCGTCGAACAGTACCTCCACTTCCTGGATCGGCTCGTCCGTCACCTGCCCGACGAAGGCGCCCAGCACTTCGGCAAGCTTGACGAACGGCTTCAGCCGCGGCGCTTCCTCGGCCGTGATCGACGGCATGTTGATGGCGTTGGTGACGGCACCCTTGATGAGGTAATCCGACATCTGCTCCGCCACCTGCAGGGCGACGTTTTCCTGCGCTTCCGAGGTAGAAGCGCCCAGATGCGGCGTGCAGACGACATTGGGCAGGTGGAAGAGTTCGTTCTCCGTCGCCGGTTCGACTTCGAAGACATCGATCCCCGCACCGGCAACCTTGCCGCTCTTCAGCCCTTCGATCAGGTCCTTCTCGACGATCAGGCCGCCGCGCGCGCAGTTGATGATGCGCACGCCATTCTTCATCTTGGCAATGGCCTCGGCGTTGATGATGTTGCGCGTCTTGTCGGTGAGCGGCGTGTGCAGGGTGATGAAATCGGCGCGCGCCAGGAGATCGTCAAGCTCCACCTTCTCCACGCCCAGTTCCTGCGCGCGGGCTTCCGAAAGAAATGGGTCGAAAGCGACGACGTGCATCTTGAGCCCGATGCCGCGTGTCGCGACGATCGAGCCGATATTGCCGCAACCGATAACGCCGAGCGTCTTGCCGGTGATCTCGACGCCCATGAAGCGGTTCTTCTCCCACTTGCCGGCGCGGGTGGAGACGTCAGCCTCCGGCAGTTCGCGCGCAACGGCGAACATCAACGCGATGGCGTGCTCGGCGGTGGTGATCGAATTGCCGAAAGGCGTGTTCATGACGATGATGCCCCGGCGCGATGCCGCCGGAATGTCGACGTTGTCGACACCGATACCGGCCCGGCCGATCACCTTCAGCTTCTTGGCGGCGGCAATCAGCCTTTCGGTGACCTTGGTGGCCGAGCGGATTGCCAGGCCGTCATACTGGTCGATGACTTCGAGGAGCTTTTCCTTGTCCTTGCCGAGATCGGGCAGATAGTCGACTTCGACGCCGCGGTCCTTGAAGATTTGGACGGCGGTCGGCGACAGCTTGTCGGAAACGAGTACGCGAGGTGCCATGGTGGCCTCCATCAGATGGATATGAAACGGGAATGAAGGCGGCCGCTCACGCACGGCCGCTTGAAGACCAGATCAGGCGGCTTTTTTCAGCGCGGCCTTCTGATTGGCGAAGGCCCAGTCGAGCCATGCGGTAAGCGCTTCGAGATCGGAAGCCTCGATGGTGGCACCGGCCCAGATACGCAGGCCCGAAGGCGCATCGCGATAGGCGCCGATATCATAGGCGACGCCCTCCTTGTCCAAGGCCGTAACGATGCCCTTGGCGAAGGCCGCCTGCGCATCGGCATCAAGCGCCGTCACTTCCGGATCGACGATGGTGAGGCAGACGGAGGTGTTGGAGCGCGTCTCCGGCTTCACGGCCAGATTGGCGATCCATGGCGTCCGCTCGACCCAGGCATCCAGAACGGCGAAGTTCTTGTCGGCGCGGGCGATGAGCGTATCGAGCCCGCCGATTGACTTCGCCCAGTTGAGCGCATCGAGATAATCCTCGACGCACAGCATCGAGGGCGTGTTGATCGTCTCGCCGGCGAAGATGCCTTCGATCAGCTTGCCGCCCTTGGTGAGGCGGAAGATCTTCGGCAGCGGCCATGCAGGCTTGTAGCTTTCCAGCCGCTCGGCGGCACGGGGCGACAGGATCAGGACGCCATGCGCGCCCTCTCCGCCCAACACCTTCTGCCAGGAGAAGGTGACGACATCGAGCTTGGAAAAATCGAGGGCTTGAGCAAAGGCGGCCGAAGTCGCGTCACAGATCGTCAGGCCCTTGCGGTCGGCGGGAATGAAATCGCCATTGGGCACGCGCACGCCCGAGGTGGTGCCGTTCCAGGTGAAAACCACGTCGCGGTCGAAATCGACTTTTTCGAAATCGACGATTTCGCCATAGGGCGCTTCGAAGATGCGCACATCCTCGAGCTTCAACTGCTTGGCGACATCCGTCACCCAGCCCGCACCGAAGCTTTCCCAGGCGACCATGTCGACGCCACGCTCGCCGAGCAATGACCAGAGCGCCATTTCGACGGCGCCGGTATCGGAAGCAGGCACGATGCCGATGCGGTAATCGGCGGGGACCTGCAGAATTTCACGGGTAAGGTCGATGGCGTCTTTCAGCTTGGTCTTGCCGATTTTCGCGCGGTGCGAACGGCCAAGAGCAGCATCGGCAAGCGCCTGAAGCGACCAGCCGGGACGTTTTGCACAGGGACCGGATGAAAAATTGGGATTGGCCGGACGCTGGTCCGGCTTCGCGATATCAGTCATGTTGTTTCCTATCCTCTCAGATAGCACGCCTCTCGTTGGGGAGAGGTGGCCCGCTGCGGGGATTAGGTGAAACGTCGCACGCAGTCAAGAAATTTGTTCTCCCGCGACATCACTTTTGCGGGGAAGACGAAATTGAGGTGCCCACCGATTCTGCGGAAAACCGAAGGCGTAATAGAAAAAAGCCCGGCATGGCCGGGCTCTTCCTCTGATCCAGTGATCTATTTATAAACGGGAGCCGGCTCACCATAGGTCGGCAGCGGCTCCGGCTGATAAACCGCCGCCTGCGACCCGCCGAACTCATAGCGCAGGCCGACGCGGACCTGATGCACCGAGTAGCCGTCGTCATAGCCCTGCGGTCCGGTAGCGCCGTCCGCCTGGTCGAAGGCATCCCAGCCGAAGGCCTTGCCACCCTTTATGTGTGAATAGCGGTAGCCGAAATCGAGCTTGGTGTTGGCGGTGATATCCACCGTCGCGCCGGCCATCAGCGCCCAGGTGAAGCGCGTCGACGAGAGCCCCTCGTGATCGGCTACATAGCTGTTGCCGCAGATGGAAGGCTCGGAGCAGAACGCCCGGTTCTTCAGCGTGCCATATTTGACGCGCGTGAAGCCCAGACCGCCGCCGATATAGGGTGTGATCCTGCCCCAGGTGGCGATGTCGACATATGCGTTGGCCATCAGCTCCCATGCGCTGATCCTGGACGTATCGTCGAAGAAGAGCACATCGCTGAATGCCGTCTCGCCGAAGACATCGCGTTTCCAATAGCCGAGCGTCGCATCCGCGCGCAGATAGCGGTTGAAGCGATAGCCGGCGCCGATGCTGAAATCCGTATTGCCGCGCAGTTCGATCGAATCATAATCGTGGTCGGTGATGACGCCGCTATCCAGAACGCGATAGTGCCCGTCCGTCTCGGAATCGAAGCTATGGCCGACATCGCCACGCAGATACCAGCCGGACGCCACCTCGGGAGCGGGCTCGACGATAACCGGGCCGGGTTCCGGCTGGGCGTAGACCGGTTCGAGATCGGCGGCAAATGCCGGACCAGTCAGGAGCGGCCCGGACAGTGCGGCTATCAAAATGCGCTTGGCGTCTATCATAGCGAATCCCCCACGGAATCGGGCGAAGGCGCCCTGCCGTCATGCCACCGATCATTAACCAAAAATCTTAAGCAGCCGTTAAGTATGGCAAAGCCGTCTGCCGGCCGGCCTCCAGCCGCTGCCTCAAAAAAAGCCCGGCCGAAGCCGGGCTACTGGAGGTTGAAAACATCAGATCATTTGTAGACCGGCAGCGGCTCGGGTGCATAAGCGACGGCGGAGGGGCCGCCGAACTGATAGCGCAGGCCGACGCGGACGTCGTGCAGCGAAAGGCCGTCATCATAGCCCTTGCCGACGAAATCATTGCCGGCGAACATGTTGCCGCCTTCGATCCGGCGATAACGGTAACCGGCATCGAGCTTCAGGTTCTGCGTGAGGTCGACGGAGACGCCGGCCATCAGTGCCCAGGTGAAACGCCAGCTCGTTGCACCGTCATGATATTCGGTGCCGCTCTGGTCGAAATCACCGCCGATCGTGTTCTCAAGCGTTCCCCACTTGACCCGCGTGCCGCCGATACCGGCACCGACATAAGGCGTGAAGCCGTTGAAATTGCCGAGATCGACATAGGCGTTGGCGAGGATCGACAGGGCCGAAAGCTTGCTGCTGTCCGAGGAGGTGCAGGTGAACGCCTCGCCGCCGGACGTGCAGGTGCCGACCGTTTCGCCTTCAAATTTCGAACGCGTCAGGTAATCCACCGTCAGATCGGTGCGGAAATAATCCGTCACCTGATAGCCGATGCCGCCGCCGACGAGGAACGAGCCCTTTAGATCGCCGTCGAGCGAGTTTTCGCCGAGGCCGCCGCCGCACTCATCGCAGCCGAAGGTGGCGTAGGTGGCCTCACGAAACTTGGCCCAGGAATAGCCGATGTCGCCGCGCAGATACCAGCCGCCGACGGAGGGTGGCACCACGACCTCGGGAACAGCCGGCACTTCCGGCACCGGTTCCACGAAGTCCGCCGCGAGAGCGGATTGAGACACGCCAGCGACGGCCAGAAATACCGCGCCGGCAATGAGGGATGTTGTCTGATGATGCATGGTCGCTTTCCCATCCGGAACTTGCTGACGCTCGCGCGCCCGAACCCACTGACTTCAATCGTTAGAAATAGACGGGAAAAGTTAAGCCTGACTTAACCCTGTTTTTTCACCATTTTCGTTAAGGAATGCAGGCGCGATAAAGAAAAAGGCCCGTGAACGGGGCCTTTTTGAAAGCAGATTCGGGTGAAGAAGGGTGCGACCTCAAGCCGGGGTCGGGGTGCGGGCACCAGAGATCACATTGACAATATCGTTGACGACGGCCTCGACGAGATTGCGGTCGTCCCCCTCCGCCATCACACGGATCAAAGGCTCGGTCCCCGAAGGCCGGATGACCAGTCGTCCGTCCTTGCCGAGCCGGTCGCGAGCATCGTTGATGGCGCTCTTGACGCTCTTGTCCTCAAGCGGCTTGCCACCGGTGGTTCGAACATTCTTCAAGAGCTGCGGCACCGGCTCGAATTTCTGGCAGACCTCGCTCAAAGGCCGCTGCTGTTCCTGCATGACGGCAAGGATCTGCAAGGCGGAGACAAGGCCATCGCCCGTGGTCGAGAAATCGGAAAGCACGATATGGCCGGACTGCTCGCCACCGACATTGAAGCCATGCTCCCGCATATGTTCCACGACATAGCGGTCGCCCACCTTGGTGCGTGCGAGCGTCAGCCCCATGCCGCCGAGGAAGCGTTCGAGACCGAGATTGGACATGATGGTGGCGACGATGCCGCCGCCGGTAAGCCGCCCGGTATCGGCCCAGGATTCGGCGATGACGGCCATCAGCTGGTCGCCGTCGATCACATTGCCGTGCTCATCCACCATCAGCACACGATCGGCATCGCCGTCGAGCGCAATGCCGAGATCGGCCCTAACCTCATGCACCTTCTTCATCAGGCCGATCGGATGGGTCGAGCCGCAATCCTCGTTGATGTTGATGCCGTTCGGCTCGTTGTTGATCGTCACCACCTCCGCGCCGAGCTCCCAGAGCGCCGAGGGAGCGACCTTGTAGGCGGCGCCGTGTGCGCAGTCGACGACGATGCGGAGCCCCGAGAGGGAGAGATTTCGCGGCAGGGTGCGCTTGGCGAATTCGATGTAGCGATAGATGTCGCCCTCGACGCGCTTGGCCCGGCCGATCTCGCCATTGCTGGCCAGCATGCCGCTCATGTCCTCGTTGATCAGCTTTTCGATTTCGAGCTCCAGCTCGTCGGAAAGCTTGAAACCATCAGGGCCGAACAGCTTGATGCCGTTGTCGTAATAGGGATTGTGCGAGGCCGAGATCATCACGCCGATATCGGCGCGCAACGACCGGCACAGCATCGCCACTGCTGGCGTCGGAATAGGCCCGAGCAGGAAGACATCCATGCCCGTCGCGGTGAAACCCGCCACCAGCGCATTCTCCAGCATGTAGCCGGAAAGGCGGGTGTCCTTGCCAATCACGACGCGCTTGCCCTGGCCCGATTTCTTGAAAATGAGCCCAACGGCCATGCCGACTTTCATGGCGATGTCAGGCGTCATCGGATAAGTGTTGGCTTTTCCGCGGATGCCGTCGGTTCCGAAGTATTTGCGACTCATGACTATGCCTTATCCAAAGCTTTACGCCGATTTTTGGGCTGTTTTATCGCAGAAATAGCAACTCTGCGCAATTTCACCTTTTGTAAGTAATCCACATCATCCCTGCGGCGGAGGGGGCAGGAATGCACCCTATAATGGGCCCTGAATCCTTAACCGAGACTTTCGATCCGCTTTGCCGGCTTGCAAGGCGCGGCAGCCGCACGAGATGATACAGCCGGGCTTTCGCCCGGCTGCTTTTCCCTGGAATTGTCGGAGAACCCTGCTGATTATGACTGCGGCTGCGGCTCCATGCCGGTATCGGGCTCGTTGCCCTTGCGCTTCTTGGCGGCACCCGCCTTCGGCACGCTGGAGCCGCGCGAGGGCGGCGTATCGTCGCCGAGATCCCGTGCAGGCTTCTTGCCGGCGGTGAGCGCCTTAAGCTCCTCACCGGTCAGTGTCTCATATTCGAGCAGGCCCTCGGCGATCGCAATCCATTCCTTCTTCTTCCTGGTCAGGATGTTGCGCGCTTCCGCATAGGCGTTGTCGATCAGCTTGCGCACTTCCGCATCGATCAGCTGTGCCGTCTCTTCCGAGACATTCTGCTGCCGCGCGACGGAATGGCCGAGGAACACCTCTTCCTGGTTTTCACCATAGGCCACCTGACCGAGCTTGTCGGAGAAGCCCCAGCGGGTCACCATGGCGCGAGCAAGCTTGGTCGCCTGCTCGATATCGGAAGATGCGCCGGAGGTAATGTTCTCCTTGCCGAACTTGAGCTCCTCGGCGACACGGCCGCCCATCATGATGGCGAGGCGCGAGATCATCCACTTGTAGCTCATCGAATATTTGTCGCCTTCCGGCAGTTGCATGACCATGCCCAACGCGCGGCCGCGCGGGATGATCGTCGCCTTGTGCACGGGATCGGCGACAGGCACATTCATGGCGACGACTGCGTGGCCGGCCTCGTGATAGGCGGTGAGCTCCTTTTCCTCCTGCGTCATGGCGCTGGAACGGCGCTCCGCACCCATCATCACCTTGTCCTTGGCGTCCTCGAATTCGAGCATGGTGACGAGACGCTTGTTGCGCCGCGCCGCCATCAGCGCCGCCTCGTTGACGAGGTTCATGAGGTCCGCGCCCGAGAAGCCGGGCGTGCCGCGTGCCAGCACCTTCAGGTCGACATTGGGCGCCAGCGGCACGTTGCGGACATGCACCTTCAGAATCTTCTCACGGCCGGCGACATCCGGATTGGGCACGACCACCTGACGGTCGAAACGGCCGGGACGCAGGAGCGCCGGGTCGAGCACATCGGGACGGTTGGTCGCGGCGATCAGGATGATGCCTTCATTGGCCTCAAAACCATCCATCTCGACCAGCAACTGGTTGAGCGTCTGCTCGCGCTCGTCATTGCCGCCGCCAAGTCCGGCGCCGCGATGACGACCGACCGCATCGATTTCGTCGATGAAGATGATGCAGGGCGCATTCTTCTTGGCCTGCTCGAACATGTCGCGGACGCGGCTCGCGCCGACGCCGACGAACATTTCGACGAAATCCGAACCCGAAATGGTGAAGAACGGCACATTCGCCTCGCCTGCGATGGCGCGGGCAAGCAGCGTCTTACCGGTTCCGGGAGGGCCGACGAGCAGCACACCGCGCGGGATACGACCGCCCAGGCGCTGGAACTTCTGCGGATCGCGCAGGAATTCGACGATCTCCTCAAGGTCTTCCTTGGCTTCATCGACGCCTGCCACATCCTGGAAGGTAACGCGGCCATGCGCTTCCGTCAGAAGCTTGGCCTTTGACTTGCCGAAGCCCATCGCCCCGCGCGAGCCGCCCTGCATCTGGCGCATGAAGAAGATCCAGACGCCGAGGATCAGGATCATCGGCAGCCATGAAAGCAGGATGCCGACGAGCGAGCTGGAGCCATCGCTTTCGGGGCGCGCGGTGATCGACACGCCCTTGCTCTCAAGCCGCGAGACAAGCTCAGTATCGCCCGGAGAATAGGTCTGGAAGGTGGAGCCGTTATCGGAATAGTTTCCGCTGATCCGCTCCCCCGTTATGGTCACCGATTTGACCCGTCCGTTCGAGACATCGTCGAGGAACTGCGAATAGGAGATCTCACGCGACGAAGTGCGCTGCGCCGGACTCTGGAACAGGTTGAAAAGCGCAATCAGGAGAAGGGCAATTATCGCCCACAAGGCGAAGTTGCGATAATTCGGATTCATAACGGGTCCAATCGGTCATCACACCCACCCCGGCGAACCCGGAATGGCAATTTCAGCTAACATAGGATCGAAGCAAGGCCTTGCCAAGGCAGACCATAGCTGTTGCTGCGATTCTTATCGCTCTGGTTTACAACATATTCGGCAACACCGGCGGCTGCGGATAGGTCTCCCGCCCGAACAGGCCTGCGGCGGCATTGGCAAGCGCCAGATCGTGCCCCGGCAGCACCTTGTCATAAAGGGCGATATGTCGCGTCACCGCAAGCCCGGCGGGCAGAAAGCGCCCCTCTGTCAGCGCCGGAACATCGACCACCTCGCCAGCGAGATGGACCGCCGGACCCGTCAGGACGGCAGCGCGGTAAAAGCCGTTCCGCTCCAGATCCTTTTGCAAGCAGAAGGCGTGCAGCTCAGCAGCCGTCGGCGGCGCGATCCGCACCGTCTCGCCACCGGGAAGATCATTGACGACCCGGTAGCGGCCATCCCAGATGGCGCTTTCGCCGGCAACCAGCGTCAGATCCGGCAACCCGCGCCCCTCGCGCCAGATGCGGTGCCGCTTCACGCCACGCTGGACGATGCAGCCGCTCAGGCTGAGCCGCGCAGATCCCCCCTCTGTGCCGGTCAGAAGCGTGAGCAGACGCTCCCGCTCCGCCTCGCCCGTCAGGAAGCTGCGCCCGCCGATGATCGCTGTGAGAACGCCGAGCGCCAGCGCAGCGGCATCGCGCTCTCGCTCCGCCAGCCATCCGGCATCGAGCGTTGCAGCATCGCCCGGCCCGATTTCCACCTTGCCTGAGGAAAGGAGGTCCGCTGCGGCCATGCCCTGCGCGCACCGCATCGCCGTTCGCGCCGCGATCTCTTCGAGAATGGCACCGGGCTCAACCCCGGTGGCGCGGTCGCGGATGCGCGGGCGCTCGAAAGCCATGTTCTCATTGGTCGGATCGTCGAACCAGGCGATCCGCCGCTCTGAGAGGAATGCGCGCAGATTGTCCCTGCGCGTTCCCAACAGCGGCCGCAACAGCCAGACCCCCCGGTCGAGCAGGGTGAACGCCGCCATCCCGGCCAATCCACGTTCTCCGCCGCGCGCCTTGCGCATTAGGAATGTCTCGATCTGGTCGTCCTGCGTGTGACCGGTGACGATGAGCCCGGCGCCGGCCTCCCGCGCCGCCTCCACCAGGAGCCGATAGCGCGCCTCGCGCGCCGCCGCCGGAATGCCGGTCTCCGGCTTTTCGCCTTCCCAGCGCAGGATGCGATGAGCAATGCCATGGCGCTTGCAAAGCTCCGCCACCGCTGCGGCCTCCGCCGCCGATTCCGGGCGCAGGCCGTGATCGACGGTGACGGCGATCAGCTCCGGTGCATCGTTGATCCCGGCGAGATAGTCCCGGAGAAGAAAAAGCAGAGCCAATGAATCCCCGCCGCCGGAAACCGCTGCGATGACGGCATGCGCCCCGCTGAAATCGACAGGCGCAAAGATCCGCGCCGGATCGACCGGCGAAAAACCTTGCTGGGAATATAGCTCAGCAGTGGTTTTTGCTGCGCTCATCCGTGACCCGCTCCAAAACGGCCGGCGGGGCGTTGGGATAACGCGTCGGCACCTGCGCCAACGTCGCGCAGGCGACGTCGTGGTCCTTCATCTTCGACAAAGTCATGCCGAGCTTCAGCATATTTTCTGCGCCACGCTTGGATTGCGGAAAATCGCGCTGCGTATCGATGAACACCGACGCCGCTTCCGGGTAGCGTTCCTGCGCGTAGAGCGATTCTCCCAGCCAGAACCGCGCGTCGGCGGTCATCGGATCGGTCGGGAAACGGTTTATATGCTCGCGGAAAGCCGTTTCCGCCGCGCGATAGTCGCCTGACAATATATATTGATAGGCGAGCTGGTAGAGTTCCTGCGGATTATCCGTCTCGGGCAGCGACGCGATGTCATTGCCGCCTTTCGGTACGAGAGAGCCGTTCCCGCTGTTGGGTGCCGCAGGCGTGTCCATCGTCTCGCCGATTACATTGCCATTGGGGTCGAACTTGATCGTGCCGAGCGAACGGGGGGGAATGCCCCGCTCTTTCGACCCGCCTTGCGGTTCAATGGCAGTGGAATCGGCGCGAGCGGTCTTGCCGCTTGCAGCGGGCGTGGAGATCGAGGCGGTCGAAGAGGCATCTCCCGATGCCTCGACCTTGCTCCCGCGGGAGGTGGATGCGACCGCCCTGTCCTGGCGTCCGCCCGCATCCGAGCGCTTGTTCTTCTCAAGCTCCTCGAACCGGAATTCATTATCCTCCTGCACCTTGCGCATCTGCTCCTGCATCTGCAGGATCTGGAAATTCAACTCCTCGATCTTGCCGGTCAGGTCGCGGACCTGTTCCTCAAGCTTGCTGACGCGAGGGTCGGCGGCCTGCGCATACTGCACCTGCGCCACCGGCGCTTCCGCATCCGATTTCTGCGTCATCCATGACGGCAGGAGCTTGTCCGCAAGGGTCGCACGTGAAGCTTGCACAGGTTGTCTGCCTCCCTGATCGACGCTTGCGGCAAGCGCCGGTCCTCCGGCAAGCAGCGGGAGCACAGCCACGCCGAGTATTAGTCTTTTCAATGGTCCGTTCATTCCTCTTTGGCCCCTTTGTCGGCCCCATGCCGTGAGAAGAAATACCGCCATACCGGTCGGCTTGCTCATTTATCAGTCCGTGCTCTATTTCAAGGCAAGCGAGTTCGGCCAAAATTTGTTGGGTAGGACGGACGAAATAAAAAAGCGGCCGATAAGGCCGCTTTTCTTTATCCATGTGTGGCTTTTTTGCAAGTCCTGCCGCCAGCCCAAGGCATCCGGCAGTTCCCGGCCCTCAGCTGCCGGCGCCGCCGAGAACTGTGACCGCGCGGCGGTTCTGCGACCAGCAGGAGATATCGTCACAAACCGCAACCGGACGCTCCTTGCCATAGGAGATCGTGCGCATGCGGCTGGCCGGCACACCCTGCGAGGCGAGATAATCGCGTGTCGCGGCGGCGCGGCGCTGGCCGAGCGCGAGGTTGTATTCGCGCGTTCCGCGCTCGTCCGCATGGCCTTCGATGGTGATCTGATAGTTGGGATAACGCTGCAGCCACTGTGCCTGCTTGGCGAGTGTCTGCTGCGCATCGGCGCGGATCACCGAGGAATCGGTATCGAAGAAGATGCGGTCGCCGACATTGACCGTGAAGTCCTGCGCGGAGCCGGGGACGGCTCCGTTTGCGCCCAATCCAAGATCACCGGCATTGTTCGGGAGATTTTTCTTGGAGGCGCATCCGGCAACGGCAAGCGACATGAAAAGGGCGACAGCGATCGGGCTGCGTGCAATCGACTGGATACGGCGCATGGGCCGGAACTCCTTGAAATTTGAAGTGTTGCGGTGAACAACCAGTAACCATATCGAGGTTAAGACGCACCCAAGAAACGTGGTTAACAGTTTCTTGCGCACCGATCCCGTCCCCGGTGGGTTCCCCGTCCGCAGATTAAAAGACAATGCGGCGGAAAGACGGCCAGCGGCGGAAATCCGCCGCTCTCTCGCCGGATTGTTGCTTAATCGAGCAGCGGCGACCAGGCCGGGTCCGAACCGAAATTGGGCGTCTGGATCTGGCGCTCGTTACGGCCCGTCAGATCGATCGTGAAGAGATGCGGGCCTTGGCCGGGAGGCTGGCGGAAGAACATCAGGACGCGGCCGTTGGGTGCCCAGGTGGGGCCTTCATTGTGGAAGCCCGTCGTCAGCAACCGCTCGCCCGAACCATCCGGCTTCATCACGCCGATGGAGAACTGGCCGCCGGACTGCTTGGTGAAGGCGATCAGATCACCGCGCGGCGACCAGACAGGCGTCGAATAGGTGCCGTCACCGAAGGAGATGCGGTGCGGATTGGAGCCATCGGCACCCATTACGTAGATCTGCGGACGGCCGCCGCGATCGGACTCGAACACGATCTGCGTGCCGTCAGGCGAATAGGAAGCCGCCGTATCGATGGCCGAGCTGCTGGTGAGGCGCGTGGTCGTGCGGCTGCGCAAGTCCATCGTATAGATGTTGGCGCTGCCGTCGTCCTGGAGCAGGCTCATGATCACCTTCTGCCCATCGGGCGAAAAGCGGGGGGCAATCGTCATCCCCGGAAAATTACCGACGATCTCACGCTGCCCCGTATCAAGCTGCAGGAGATAGACGCGCGGCTTGCCGCCGGCAAACGACATATAGGTGATTTCCTGCCGGTTGGGCGAGAAACGCGGGGTGAGCACCAGGTCGCGCCCGTCCGTGAGGTAAATGACGTTGGCGCCATCCTGGTCCATGATGGCGAGACGCTTTACCCGGTTTTCCTTGGAGCCCGATTCATCGACGAAGACGATACGCGTATCGAAATAGCCCTTTTCGCCGGTCAGGCGTTCATAGATGGCGTCGGCGATGATATGGGCGATGCGGCGCCAATTGTCGGGCGAGGTATAGAACTGCTGACCGGCGAGCTGCTGGCCGGCAAAGGTATCCCACAGGCGGAACTCGGCCTTCAACCGCCCGTCCGCCTCCTTGGTGACGCGGCCCGTGACAAGCGCCTGTGCGTTGATGACCTTCCAGTCCTCGAAACGCGGTGCGGCATCGGGATTGGAGATCTTCTCGATGAAAGCGCCCTTGTCGATCGGCGCAAACAGGCCGGAGCGCTCAAGGTCAGCGGCTATGATCTGGGAAATATTCGGGCCAAGCTGATCGGCTGACAGGAAGTCGGTGATCGCGATCGGCAGCGGCTCCACATTGCCCTTGTTGATGTCGATCTCGACGACGGCATGGGCGGGCAGGACCGCTGCCACGCTCATCGCCACGAACATGGCAAAAGCCGAAAGAAACGTCCGGATCATTGTCTTCATAATGTCGGGGACCTCGTTTGTCCTTGGCACTCGATTGGCAAAACTGTTGAAACTGTCAGAACATTTCACTGGGGTCGAAATTGACGATCACGTCAGCCCAGGCGTCATATTTGTCGCGCGGCAGGTTATAGGGCGCGCACCGGATGACGGCGCGCCGGGCGCTCTCGGCCGCAACCCTGCCGATACCGGAATCATCCCCGCCGGAAACGACACTCGGCGCCCCCTCGATCTCGCCCGCTTCGGTAAGCTTCATCTTCACCGTCACGCGCAGCCCCTTTGCATCCGCGGCGCCGGCAGGCACATTCCAGCAACGGGAAATCTGGCTTCGCAGTGCGTCCAGCTCGCTCTGGCTGAGCTTCGAGCCGCCGGTATTCTTTTCACCGCCAAGCGAAGCCTGTTCGGACGAGCGCTTCGCACCGCCGCCCGAGGCCTTTTCCCGGTTGAGCAATGCCCTGACCTCATCGGCGATGGCATCCTTCTCCTGTGAAGAGGTCTTTGCCGCGGATGCTGTCTTCTCCGCCTGGTCGGTCTGCTTGCGATCGGGCGTCTTCGCGGTCTGCGCCTGCGGCGGCTTCGGCTTGGCATCGGGTGCCGGGACCTTGTCGGGAAGCTTGACCGTTTCCGCATCAGGGCTTTCCGTCTGTTTTTCGATCGCTTCAGCCACAGGATCAGGTTTCACCTCCTGCTTGGGCTGAGGCTCCGGCTGGACTTCCGTCGCCGGAACCGTTGCGGGTTCGGGCTTCGGCTCCGGCTTGGGTTCCGGTTTTGGGTCCGGCTTTTCTACCGGCTTCGGTTCCGGCTTGGCGGCCTCCGCTGTCTCGATCGGCTTGGGCTTCAAATCCGGCTTGGGCGGCGTCTTCAGGTCGAGTTCATTGTCGCCGACGTTTTCGGCATTCTCGACCGGCTTCGGCTTGCTCGTTGGCGTCGGCGCGGGCTTTTCCTTCATCGCCGCTTTCTTATCGCCCTGCTGCACCTGCGTGATCGACTCGACCGGCACGATATCCACCGGCAGCGCCTCGGTATCGGCCACGTCAAAGGCCTTCGGCGACGAGAAGGAGAACAATCCCCACCCGATGACGATGGCATGCAGGATGACGGAGGATGTCAGGCCGGCCTTCATGATGGCGTCAGCTATCCTGCTCCTGGAGTGTGACAAGGCCGATATTCTTGAAACCGGCCGCCGAAATACGCGCCATGACCTTCATGACGGTGCCGTAATCCGCCGTCTTGTCGCCGCGCACGAAGATGCGCTCGTCATAGCCGGTCTTGGAGATCGCCTCGAGCTTCGGCACCACCTCGTCTATGCCGACCTCGGTTTCCTGCAGATAGATCTGCCCCTTGTCGTTGACCGAAACGGTGATCGGCTGCGTCTGTGCGTTCATCGCCTTCGCCTGGGTCTCGGGAAGATCGATAGGCACGCCGACGGTCAGCAACGGCGCCGCGACCATGAAGATGATCAGGAGCACCAGCATCACGTCCACGAAGGGCGTGACGTTGATCTCGCTCATCAGCGCTTTCCTGCGGCCGCGCCGGCGACGTCCCGACTGCAGCCCCTGATTTCCCACCGACATGCCCATGGCATAGTTTCCTAGCGTCTAGAACCTGGTTTTACTGATTGCGCGGCTGAAGCTTCTCATCGATTTGCCGCGAGAGTATGGCGGAAAACTCGTCGGCGAAGCCCTCCATGCGGGCGCTGATCTTGCCGGCATCGCTCGAAAGCTTGTTGTAGGCGATGACGGCGGGGATGGCCGCGAGAAGGCCGATGGCCGTTGCCAGCAGCGCCTCGGCGATACCCGGCGCCACCACTGCAAGGTTGGTCGATTTCGAGGCGGCGATCGCCTGGAATGACGTCATGATGCCGACCACCGTGCCGAAAAGGCCGATGAAGGGCGCAGCCGAACCGATGGTCGCGAGAAAGCCGAGCCGCGCTTCCAGCTTGTCGTTCTCGCGGGCCAGTGCCACATCCATCGCCTTGTCGATGCGCATCTGCAGGGCGATCGGCGAACGGGCGCCCTTCTCGAACGACTTCTTCCACTCGCGCATCGCCGCCATGAAGATGGCGCTCATGCCCGTGGCGCGGCGGTCGCTCAAATTGCGATAGAGCTCCTCGAGCGACTGCCCGGACCAGAACACCTGTTCGAAGCGATCGAGCGCGCGGCGCGCCCGGCCGAAGCCGAGCGTCTTGTCCACGATGATCGCCCAGGTCCAGATCGACGCGCCGAGAAGGCCGAGCATGACGAGCTTGACCACCCAGTTCGCCTGCATGAACAGGCCCCAGAGAGTGACGTCCGCGCTGGGTGCCGCAAGCGCAATGTTTTCCATAAGTCCACCATCCTCGAATCCAAACGCCCGGCTCGTGACCGGGCGGCAAGGGTCGCATTCGTTGTCGCAATCGCCGCTTCTGCTAGGGTTAACCAGCCCCTAATGCGGCTTCTTGCGGCTAAATTTGGTGAAAGGAAGGCGCTTCAGTAAAACACGGGCCTTCCCCTCGTTCCCTACTTCGCCATTCATGGATTGTTATGGTTAAGGATGAGTTAGGATTCCCGACAATTCTGACAGGCATCTGACATTTATGACGCATTGAACAGGAAAACGTCTTTCCACTCCTTGGGAAAGCGCCTTGGCCGCCCCTCGCCATTGATCAGTGCCGCCTCGACCCTGGCCTCGATCAGCACGGTGCCCTCCCGCGAGATCATTTGCCGCATATGGATGCGGGCGCCCGAAACATCCTCCACCCTGGTCTCGATCATCAGAACGTCGTCGATGCGCGCGGGCGCCCGAAAATCGATCTCCATGCGCCGCACGATCCAGACGAGCTGTTCACCATGCAACCCATCGGCCAGCTCGGAATGATGAATGCCGGTCAGGCGCAGAAAATCGGTGCGGCCGCGTTCGAGAAATTCCAGATAGCGGCCGTGATAGACCACGCCGGAAAAATCCGTATCTGCATAATAGACGCGCGCCAACAGCCGATGACCGCCATCCACCAGGGCGCCGGAAAGCCCCTTTTCATCCCCTGCCGTTACATTATTATCGGCTAGCCGGTTCTGCTCGGTCATCCCGCTTTCCTCTCACTGGGAGCATTTTCTTGCAACCTTTTAATGGCGATGGGAAAGCGATGGCATTCTTGCCGACCATGTTCAAGAAGCTGTTGCTGTCGGGGCTACTGTTGAGCCTGGCCTCCGCTTGTTGCCTTCCGGCAACCGCAGCGACCTTCAAGATGAAACGCGGCGTCAACCTCGATATGTGGACCACCTGGCCTGATGAAAGCCGCTGGAACGACGAAGGCGTGCTCCTGCCCTATCCGGAATGGCGCAAGACGCTTACGGAACAGGATTTTCGTGCGCTGAAACAGGCGGGTTTCGATTTCATCCGCATCCCCGTCGATCCTTCGCCTTTCCTTTCCGATCGGACGGCGGCATTTCGCGATCGGCTCTATGAAAGCGTTCTGCAGTCCGTCCGACTCGTCAACCGGGCGGGGTTGAAGGCTGTTGTCGACCTTCATCTCATTCCAGCCGGAGATGATCGCAGCGCCGACATGATCCAGGTCATGGAAAAGCCCGCCCTCTTCGAGCGCTATCTCGAAACCGTACGGACAATGGGACGCACACTTGCCCACGAGCCGCCTGAGCAGGTGGCATTGGAGCTCATGAACGAGCCGGTGATCGATTGCGATCCGTCGCCCGTTGCCGGATGGCCTGTGAAGCTGCGCCGGCTTTTCGCCGCCGCCCGCTCTTCGGCCACGCGGCTGACCCTGGTGCTTTCAGGCGGCTGCTGGGCAAAGGTCGAGTTCCTGGCGCGCCTCGATCCGCGCGATATCCCCGACGACAACATTATCTGGACCTTTCATTCTTACGAACCCTTCCTGCTGACGCATCAAGGCGCGAAATGGGCAGGCGACTTCATCCGTTACGTTACCGGCATTCCCTATCCGCCCTATAGTGTTCCCAAGCCGGAGCAGAAGAAGATCCTCGACGGCATCCGCCGTCGGATCGAGGACGAGGCGCCACCGGAGCGCCGGGCCGGCATGCTCGCCTATCTCGACGAGCAATACGCCCTGATCGATACGCCGGAAAAGCTGTCGGAAGTCATGGAAGCCCCCTTCAGAACCGTGGAGGCATGGGCGGGGAAATACGGCATCGCCCCTGAAAATATCTTCCTCGGCGAATTCGGCATGATCCGGCGGGAATATGGCAACTCCTACAGAATGCCCGCAGAATGGCGCGCCGCCTATCTGCACGACGTCACCACGTTGGCGGAACGCTATGGCTATGCCTGGGCGGTCTGGTCCTGGGGTGGCGCCTTCGGCATCACCGACAAGAGCGGCAAGCTGGATCCGGTCCTATTGAAGGGCCTGGGCCTCAAATAGCGTTTCCGGCCTAATCGTCGTTATCGAACAGCCCGATCTGCGTCTGGGCGAGATCGGATGGCGCGGTCAGGCCAAGATGCTTCCATGCATTGACGGTCAGGAGCCGCCCTCGCGGCGTGCGCTGAATAAAACCCTGCTGGATCAGATAGGGCTCGATGATATCCTCGATCGCATCGCGGGGCTCGGAAAGACCGGCGGCGATGGTTTCGATACCGACCGGTCCACCGCCGAAATTCCGGGCGATCATGTTCAAATAGCGCCGGTCGAGCTGATCGAGGCCGAGGCTGTCGACCTCCAGCCGCTGCAGCGCCTCGTCGGCAATCTTGCGGTCGACCGTGTCGGCGCCCGCGACCAGCGCGAAATCGCGCACTCTTCTCAGTAGCCGCCCGGCGATGCGCGGCGTGCCGCGGGCGCGGCGGGCGATCTCCAGCGCTCCATCCTCGGCAATACCAAGCTGCATGATGCGCGCGCCGCGCCGCACGATATGCTCGAGCTCCTCAACCGTATAGAAGTTGAGCCGCACAGGGATGCCGAAGCGGTCGCGCAACGGCGTGGTCAGAAGACCGAGACGGGTGGTCGCCGCGACCAGCGTGAACCGGGCAAGGTCGATCTTCACCGAGCGCGCCGCCGGCCCCTCGCCGATGATGAGGTCGAGCTGGAAATCCTCCATCGCCGGGTAGAGGATTTCCTCCACGGCCGGGTTGAGCCGGTGGATTTCATCGATAAATAGCACATCGCGGTCTTCGAGATTGGTCAAAAGGGCGGCGAGATCGCCCGCCTTGGCGATCACCGGGCCGGAGGTCGAGCGGAAATTGACGCCCAGCTCCTTGGCCATGATCTGCGCCAGCGTCGTCTTGCCGAGCCCCGGCGGGCCGACGAAGAGCACATGGTCGAGTGCCTCGCCGCGCGTTCTCGCCGCCTCGATGAACACTTTCAGATTGGCGCGCGCCGCCGCTTGCCCGACGAAATCGTCAAGCGTCTGCGGCCGCAGCGTATTGTCAACATCCTCGCCGCGCTTGTCGGCGGAGATCAGGCGGTTGGTATCATTCATGCCGCTTTTCTCATAAATGCTTACTTTTCATCCGCCTTCGCATTGCGGAGGGGAGTAAGTGAGTAGGGGAATAAGGGAATATGTCTATCGCAAACATACTCCCCTACTCCCTTATTCCCTTACTCCCCCTTTCACCGCGCCAATTCCTTCAGGCCCAACCGTATGAGCTTCGCCGAATCGGCCTCTTCTCCCGCCTGCTTCAGCGCGGCCGCCACCGCATTGGCGGCCTGGTCGCGCGAATAGCCGAGATTGCTGAGCGCCGAAACCGCATCGGCGACCGGCGCGGAAGCCACGCCCTCGCCCAATTCCTGCTTCAGCCCGATGGTTCCGGAGGCCTCACCGGCGAAGGCGGGTGCCTTGTTCTTCAATTCCGTGACGATGCGCTCTGCCACCTTCTTGCCCACCCCCGGCGCGCGGCTGACCATGGCGATGTCGCGCAGCGCAATCGCATTGGCGAGGTCGGAAGGCGTCAGCGTGCCGAGCACGGCAAGCGCCACCTTGGCGCCCACCCCCTGCACATTCTGCAGAAGGCGGAACCATTCGCGTTCCAACCGCGAAGCAAAGCCATAGAGCCGGATCAAATCCTCGCGCACATAAGTCTCGATGAAAAGCGTCGCCGCCTCGCCCGGCCCCGGCAGATTGCCCAGCGTGCGCGTCGAGCAATAGGCGATATAGCCCACGCCGTGCACATCGATGATGACATGATCCTCGTCGATCTCGTCGACAGTCCCCTTGAGCTTGCCGATCATGCGATTGCCGCGAGCCTCCCGCTTGCAAGAACACTCTGTCTGTTATGCGCATGGCAGATGGCAATCGCCAGCGCATCCGCCGCGTCGCTGGTATCGAAGGCTGCCTTCGGCATCAGCACTTTCACCATCATGTGGATCTGCTGCTTTTCGCCATGCCCGACGCCGATCACCGCTTTCTTGACCGCATTGGGCGCATATTCGGCAACGCGCAAGCCTGCCTGCGCCGGCACCAGCATGGCGATGCCGCGCGCCTGCCCGAGTTTCAGCGTCGCCGAGGCATCCTTGTTGACGAATGTGTGCTCCACCGCCGCCTCGTGCGGCATGTGGTGATGCAGGACCGCCGAAAGCCCTTCATGCAGCTGGCAAAGGCGGGAGGCCAGATCCATCTTGTCGTCGGATTTCACCGTGCCGGCAGCAATGAAGCGCAATGAATTGCCGAGCGTCTCCACCACGCCCCAGCCGGTGCGCCTGAGCCCCGGGTCTATGCCGATAATCCGAATCGCTTCCTTCATGTGCAGACCTTATCGTTTGACAGGCGCACATGACAGCAGAAATGTGAACAAAAGGGAAACGAGCGTCGCCGTGAAAAGCGAGATGGTGAGTGGCAGTTTTTCTACCCACTCTCCTGTCCGAATCTATCGTCCGCCGAAGGCCGTCTGCAGCAGCACCAGCTGATCCGATACCGGATTGCTGTTTGCCGCGGCATGCGAGAGGCTGTGCTCGCCATAGATCTCGTCATCCATGCGGCGCACGCGATCCTGCAGCCGCAACGACCGTTCGATGATGTCGACGAAATCCGCCGGCATTTCCGCCCAGCCCGGCACGGTCCCGGCCGCTGAAGGCGTATCGAGGCGGACCTTGGCCTTTTCCAGCGCCACCTGCTCGCGGGTCAATTCGCCATTGCGCGCCGCGCGCTGCAGGAGCAGCCAGGAGGCGATCTGCATGAGGCGGGTCGTCAGCCGCATCGATTCGGCGGCATAGAACGTCGCTGCGGAGCGTGACAGGGCCTTCGCCTCGTCGCGGCCGGCGCCGTCGAGATAGGCGGCGGCCTCTTCGACCAGGCCCATTCCCTCTTTGTAGAGAGGCTTGAACGAATCGGAGAAGACGACGCGTTCGGCCAACCGAATGGTATTGTCGTTCCGGCGCTCACGTTCGATCATGATACTCTTCGCAACCCCGCATCGCCATCTTTCACGGCGGATATCGTTCAAATCAACCAACAAAGCCTGCTCGTCATTGCTCCGGGTTCGACCACGAACCAGGAGCGGACGAAACAGGCTGGGTCATGAATTCCACCGTAAACTGCCTCGCAATACACTGTCGCGCAAGATTATGTTTAAGAAAGGGTTAATGCAATCCGCCTTATCCCAAAAACTTGTGAACAAAAAAAGAGCCGCAAAGGCGGCTCTCAGGAGTTTAACAGGGAGGCGTCAAACAGAGTGGCAAAACCACTCGGTAAGTATCCAGACGAACTGGATATCAAGCATTTAACACGCTTAGGATTAATGAAGGGTTAACTCGGTTAAGAATTCCCGAACCATCTGTATCGGTTCTGGACGGGGCAGAAACGACGTCGCGAATGCTCCGCGGCGCCATTCCTGTCGGTATGTCAGACCGGCTGAAGCACCGGCTTTCCCGCCGGAAAATCATTGCCGGGCAACGGATCCGGCGCTGCAGCGGGCGCGGTCGCAGCCGCCGGCTTCGCAGCGCCCTTGCCGCTCCAGCCGATGCGCGGCAGCCATTCCAGGTAATAGGCGAGCGCGAACTGCACCACGATGCCCGTGGCGATCAGCAGCGTGTCATAGGGAAGACCGCCGGGATTGACGAGCTTCATCACCTGGGCCGCCATGGCGAGGATCGTGCCGGCGACGAAGATCGGCAGCGAATGCTTGCCGAGGATCGCCAGCGGATGATCGGGCGCCAGCCGCGCCAGATTGGAGAGCGACGGGATCGCAACGATGAGATAGCTCGCCGCCAGCACGTGCAGCAACCGGGGAGCCGAGAGGAAGGTCTTGTCGAAACCCGTCAGCACGGCCGGCAGGCCCATCGAGATATCGATGCCCCAGAGCGGCACCTTCACCCAGGCGAGCGCTAGGAGCAGATAGGCCGCCGATGCCCCGATCAGCCATGGATTGGCCGTGATGCGGCCGCCGCGGCGCACATGCAGGATTCCTGCGATGCCGATGACGAACAGGAACTGCCATGACAGCGGATTGAGGAACCAGACGCCGTCGTTCGGATAATTGTGGGGCGCAATCTGATAGATGCCGGCAAGAAGCCAGAGGAGACCCGACACGCCGACCATCAGGCGCAGGCTGACGCGCGCCAGCAGCAGGAAAGCCGGTGCCATCAGCAGGAGCACCGCATACATCGACAGAATGTTGTTATAGCCAAGCTGATGGCCGAGTGTGGCGATGCCGAAAAGCGCCTCCGCCGGATGTTTCATCAACGGCCCGATGTTGATCTGGGACAGGAATTCCGGCCGCCTGAAGAAGATCGCCGCGCCGCAGAAGATGGCCAGCGTCGCCGCCGTCGTCATGATATGCGTGATGTAGAGCACGCCGGCCCGCCGCCACATCTTCAGCCCGAGCAGCAGACGATTGCCGGGCTCGAACTTCGCTCCGTAGGCAAGGCCCACTGCGATGCCGGAAATGAGCACGAAGGCTTCAGCCGCATCGGAGAAGCCCAGATTCTTGTGGGTCATATGCTCGTAGATCGTGCCGGGCACGTGATTGACGAAGATCGTCAGCAGAGCCAGTGCCCTGAATACGTCGATACGAGTGTCCCGTTTGTTTGGAGCCTGCATAGTCATCCCTGTAGAAGACCGGAAATAACACCGGTTTTATTTGCCAACCCATGGTTGAACGCATGGCCAGCTAGATAGATCATTTATCGGCTCTCGCGAAGCCGGCGAAGATCTTATTCCCGTTAAAAGAGCCCGAATTCCGTATCGGGATGATCAACTTTCATTCCAGCTCAAAACATACCGGCAACGCCGTCATAGATAAGCTTGAGCCCGGTCAGGAAGACCATTGCATAGATGAAAGGATAGAAGATCTCCGGCTTCATCCGGCGCACGATCCAGGCACCGGCGAAAGGCGCTGCGAATGCCAGCGGCGCAAGAACGGCGGAAGCCGACAGATTTGTCGCGTCGAACTGGCCCTGCGCGAAATAGGGAATGACCTTTAGCGCATTTACGATGGCGAAGAAGACGACGCTGGTGCCGTTATAGATTTTCGGGTCCTGCCTCAGCGGCAATGTGTATATCTGGTAGGGCGGCCCGCCGGAATGGGCGACGTAGCTCGTGAAGCCGGCCACCGTCGACCAGCCGGTCGCGGCGATGAAATTATGTGGCTTCGGCTTTGCCCGTCCCGCGGCGCCGGCAAGGACATAGCGCAGCACGAACAGCACCGCGATCGCCCCGACGACCAGCCTGACCATATCGTCGGTCACCGCCGCCGACATCAACCAGCCCAGGGCAATGCCGATCACACCGCCCGGCAGCATGTATTTCAGCGTCTTGTTATCGCGACAGCCGCGCCAGGTCCAAAGGCTCGCCACATCCATGACCAGCAGGATCGGCAGCATGATCGCCGCCGCCTGCAGCGGCGCCATCACCAGCGTCATCAGCGGCACACCGAGTTGCCCCATGGCGCCGCCGAGCCCTCCCTTGGAAAGGCCGACGAGAATGACGGCGGGAACGGCAACCGCGTAGAACCAGGGATTGGCGAGGAGATCGTGCATGGAGGAAACTCTTGGGAAACGCGTTCTCATAACCGCCCGCCGCACCGATGGCGAGACATGTTTTCGTGAAACGCGCCGTTCACCCCTTTCGATGAAGGGGCTGTTCAACCGGCAAGCCATGTTCTAGAGCGGGATGAGAGCAGTTAAAACAGCGCTGTTCTCATCTGCGCTCATCCCGTTTCATGCCCGAATTCGATCACTTTCTTCCGTTTTAGGCTTCTCCCATGACCACGCCGAACCAAGCCGACCGTTGCCGCATCGTTCTCGTCGCACCGCCTCTCGGCGATGGCGATGCCCTTGCCGACCTTCTCCGCAAGGCGCTTTCCGGCGGCGACGCCGCAAGCGTGATCCTCGATTCCTCCGGCCTGGACGAAGCCACTTTCCAAAACGCCGCACAAAAAGCCGTTCCCGTCATCCAGGAAGCAGGCGCGGCGGCACTGATCCTCAACGATACGCGTATCGCCGGCCGCGTCGGCGCTGATGGTGTGCACATCGAGGGCAAGGTCGCCGACCTTGCCGAAGCCATTGAACGCCACGCCCCAAGGCTCATCGTCGGCATGGGCAATCTGCGCGACCGTCATGGCGCCCTGGAGATCGGCGAGCTGCAGCCCGACTATGTCATGTTCGGCAAGATCGGCGCCGACAAAAAGCCCGAGCCGCACTCCCGCAATATCGGTCTTGCCGAATGGTGGGCGACGATGGTCGAGATCCCCTGCATCGTCCAGGCCGGCAGCGCGCTGGCGAGCATCGAGCAGGCGGCCGCGACCGGCGCGGAATTCGTGGCCCTCGGCGCCGCCATCTTCGACAGCGCCAATCCCGCCGAGGCGATGCGCGAGGCGAACCGGCTGCTTGACGAAACCGCGCCGCGTTTCGAGAATTGAACGATGAGAAAACGGTTCACCTTTGCTCTTGCGATCTCCGCCGCCCTGTCAGGCGCATGCGCGCAAGCCGCGGCATTGACGGAGAAGGACGACAAGCCGGTCATGCTCAAGCAGCCGGCTTCGACCGAGGTCCTGCCCGCCATCGATCCGAGCCGCTTCGGCGAGGCGCCCGCCGACGAGGCTTTCGGGGCATACCAGCGCGGGCTTTACCTGACAGCGCTCCACCTGGCGCTGCCGCGCGCGGAAAAAGGCGACGCCGCCGCACAGACGCTCGTCGCCGAGATCTATGCGCGCGGGCTTGGCGTGCCTGTCAACCAGGCCGAAGCCGCGCGTTGGTATGAGAAGGCCGCCGATCAGGGCGTGACCGAAGCGCAGTTCCGCTACGGCGCCATGCTGCTTCAGGGCCGATATGTGCCGCGCGACAAGGCAAAGGCCGAAAAGCTGATGAAAGCCGCCGCCGATGCCGGCAATCGCATGGCACAGTTCAATTACGGCCAGCTTATGATGATGGACCATCCCGGCGAGGCAGGTCTCGACGAGGCATTCCCCTGGTTCATGAAAGCAGCCGAGGCAAAGCTTGCCGATGGCGAATATGCGGTCAGCCAGATCTACGCCAACGGCACGCTGAAAATCCCGCGCGACGATAAAAAGGCTAGAGAGTATCTCGAAAGGGCCGCGAAACAGGGCTACGACACGGCGCAGCTCGACCTCGCCGCCTGGTATATAGAGGGGCGCGGCGGCCCGCGCGATTACAAGGCCGGCTTCCGCTGGATGCAGCGTGCCGCCATCACCGGCAATGTGGCGGCGCAGGCCCGTCTTGCCCGGCTCTATCGCGACGGCATCGGCACGGATGGCGATTCCATCGAGGCGGCGGCGTGGTACATCGTAGCACGCCGCGCCGGCCTCTCCGCCCATGATCTCGATTCCTTCATGGACGGTCTCGCCGAGGATCAGATCAAGGAGGCGATGGCCCGCGCCAACCGGCTGCGGTGATCCAAGCCCTGGGTTGCCCCGGGGGAATTTGCGCCTAAGTCTTGCGTAAAGTCCCGTTTTATGGTCTTGGGAGCCCGATTGCTGCGGCTCATGCCATCCCCGGCACCACCGCGCCCTTCTTTCAGACAAGATCCGGAACAACCCAATGAAGATCAACGGTAACGAAATCCGCCCCGGCAACGTCATCGAGCACAATGGCGGCCTCTGGGTCGCGGTGAAGACCAACGCGGTGAAGCCCGGCAAGGGCGGCGCCTACAATCAGGTCGAGTTGAAGAACCTCATCGACGGCACCAAGCTGAACGAGCGCTTCCGCGCCGCCGAGACTGTCGAGAAGGTCCGCCTCGAGCAGAAGGATTTCACCTTCCTCTATGAGCAGGGCGATGCGCTGGTTTTCATGGATTCCGAGACCTATGAGCAGCTTGAGCTTCAGAAAGATTTCGTTGGCGATCGCGGCGCCTTCCTGCAGGACGGCATGACCGTCACCGTGGAACTCTACGAGGAAAAGCCGATCGGCATCTCGCTGCCGGACCAGGTGACGCTGACGATCACCGAGGCCGATCCGGTCGTCAAGGGCCAGACGGCGGCTTCCTCCTACAAGCCTGCGATCCTCGAAAACGGCATTCGCATCCTGGTTCCGCCTTTCATCGAGTCGGGCGAGCGCATCATCGTCGACACCAACGAGATCACCTATATCCGCCGGGCGGATTAACATTCCTGTCGTCTTCCTCGGGACTGTCCCGAGGATCTACGATCAGAAGAGCACAATCCGCAACATATCCTCTTGGCAATTTTGATAAAGTCCGTCGCCTGTGATGGAAACCTGATGTTTCTCTTATGGTAGATCCTCGGGACGAGCCCGAGGATGACGGATCAAAGGAACTAACAAATGGCGCGTTCGGCGATACTCAATGTCATGGTCCAGGCGGCGATGAAGGCCGGACGCTCCCTGGCGCGCGATTTCGGCGAGGTGCAGAACCTCCAGGTCTCTCTCAAGGGCCCTGGCGATTACGTCAGCCAGGCGGACAGGCGCGCCGAGGAGATCGTCCATACGGAGCTGCGCCGGGCGCGGCCCGATTACAGCTTCCTGATGGAAGAGACCGGCGCGATCGAGGGCAGCGACAGCCAGCACCGCTGGCTGGTCGACCCGCTCGACGGCACGACCAATTTCCTGCACGGCATCCCGATGTTCGCCGTCTCCATCGCGCTGGAGCGCCAGGGCCAGATCGTCGCCGGCGTCATCTATAATCCGGCCATGGACGAACTCTACACTGCCGAGCGCGGCGGCGGTGCCTTCCTGAACGACCGTCGGCTGCGCGTTGCAGCGCGGGCCAAGCTGCAGGATGCCGTCATCGGCACCGGCGTGCCGCATCTCGGCCGCGGCCATCACGGCAATTACCTGCTCGAACTGCGCAATGTGATGGGCGAGACGGCCGGCATCCGCCGCCTCGGCGCTGCGGCGCTCGATCTCGCCTATGTCGCCGCTGGCCGGCTCGACGGCTTCTGGGAAGACGCGCTTCACCCCTGGGATATCGGCGCGGGCATGATCCTCATCCGCGAAGCGGGCGGCTTCCTCTCCGACAAGAATGGCGGGCAGGACATCTTCGAGACGAAATCCATCGTCGCCGGCAACGAGGCCATCCATTCTGCCCTGCTGAAGGTGCTGAAGAAGCCGGTCAGCTCCGCCTGATGCACCCGCAGCCGCGGTTTAAACCATCGTCCGGATAAAATCGCGCAACGCCATGAAAAATAGAGGCGGCAAGAGAAAAGCCTCTGTTTCGTCCTTTCAATTTCGCCGCAATTTCGGTTAGGCTTCGCATCCAGCAAGCATTGCCCCACGGCGTTGCTTGGAATGGGCAGCCGTGGATTTGGCCGGGAGTGGGAATATATGGCGAGATCGAAAGCATCGAGGATGGATCTGGACATCGGAGAGGATTTCGATCCTTACAGGCTGTCAAGCCCCCGCATTGTCGTTCTGTCGATGGTGATCTTCCTGATCATCGTGGCTTTTCTCGCGGCCATTCTGTTTCGCCAGATACAGACCTTCTTCGTCACCAATCCCGGATTGAACGGTCTCATCCTCGGTGTCCTCCTGGTCGGCATCCTGCTCGCCTTCGGTCAGGTCTTGCGCCTTTTCCCCGAAATCCGCTGGGTCAATTCCTTTCGCGGCGGCTTTGAGGAAAAGAGCGGACGGGAACCGGTGCTGCTCGCGCCCATGCGGGCGCTGATCGGCCGCCGCCAATCCATGGCGCTTTCCACGAGCTCGATGCGTTCGATCCTCGATTCCATCGCCACCCGCCTCGATGAGAGCCGCGATATCTCGCGCTACCTGATCGGACTTCTGGTCTTTCTCGGCCTGCTCGGCACTTTCTGGGGTTTGCTTGAGACCATCGGCTCGATCGGCCAGACGATCCAATCGCTCGATCCGAATGCGGGCGATGCCAATGACGTGCTGGATGCGCTGAAATCGGGGCTGCAATCGCCGCTGCATGGCATGGGCACGGCGTTTTCCTCCTCGCTTTTCGGCCTTTCTGGCTCGCTCATCCTCGGTTTTCTCGACCTCCAGGCCGGCCGTGCCCAGAACCGCTTCTATACGGAACTGGAAAACTGGCTCTCCTCCGTCACCGACCTCGGCTCCGACCTCATCGCCCAGGAAGCGGCTCCCGGGTCGACGGAAGAGCTGCGGATATTGGCCGAACGCCTGCAGTCCATGCATGAGGCAGGCGCGCCCAGCCAGCGCACCACGGCAGCGCTCGCCAATCTTGCCGAAGGCATTCAGGGCCTGGTCAAGAACATGCGTAACGAGCAGCAACTGATGCGCGACTGGGTGGAAAAGCAGGCCGAGGAGCAGAAGGCGATCCGCACGACGCTCGACAAGCTCGGCACGGCCATTGCCAGACAGCAACAGCAGCATCGCGAGGTCAAATAAGCCATGGCGCTTGCCCGCAGCCGTCGCCAGAACCGGACGATCGATTACTGGCCGGGCTTCGTCGATGCCCTGTCGACGCTGCTTCTCGCCATCATGTTCCTGCTGTCGGTGTTCGTTCTGGCGCAGTTCCTGCTGAGCCGCGAGGTGACCAGCAAGGACACGGTGCTGAACCGCCTCAACAGCCAGATCAACGAATTGACGCAGCTCCTGTCGCTGGAGCGCAGCAACAAGCAGGACCTGCAGGACAACATCGCCAATCTCCAGGCATCGTTGGCCCAGGCCGAGAGCGAACGCTCCCGCCTGCAGACGCTCTTGAACGAGGGAGCCGGTGCTGGCGCTGCCGCCGAAAGCCGTATCGGCGAACTCTCGAGCAATCTTGAGGCGGAGAAGCAGGTCAGCGCCCGCGCCCTCTCGCAGGTCGAATTGCTCAACCAGCAGATCGGCGCACTGCGCCGCCAGATCGGCGCGCTAGAGGCGGCACTCAACGCCTCCGAAGCACGCGACCGGGAATCCAACGCCAAGATCGCCGATCTCGGCAAGCGGCTGAACGTTGCCCTTGCCCAGCGGGTCCAGGAGCTCAACCGCTATCGCTCCGATTTCTTCGGCCGCTTGCGGGAGATCCTCTCCGACCGCGAGAATATCCGCATCGTCGGCGACCGCTTCGTCTTCCAGTCCGAGGTGCTGTTTCCCACCGGATCGGCCGATATCAATCCCGCCGGCCAGGAGGAGATGAAAAAACTCGCCGGCGCGATCATAGAGCTGAACAAGGAAATCCCTGACGATATCAATTGGGTCCTGCGTGTCGATGGGCATACGGACAATGTTCCGCTCGCCGGCACCGGCCGCTTCCGCGACAATTGGGAGCTGTCGACGGCGCGCGCCACCGCGGTGGTGAAATTCCTGATCGCCAATGGTGTCCCGGCCAATCGTCTGGTGGCTGCCGGCTTCGGCGAATATCAGCCGCTCGACCCGGCCGATACGCCTGAAGCGAGAAGCCGTAACCGCCGCATCGAACTGAAGCTGACGGAGCGGTGACGGAATAAAAGAGCCCTTCTCGAAAGGGCGGAGGGAGGGGGAAAATGGCGAGCGATGCGGATGTCATCATCGTCGGGGCAGGGCTGGCCGGGCTCGCCGCCGCAACCGAGCTGGCGGCCGCAGGCAGGCGCGTCATCATCGTCGAGCAGGAAGGTGAAAACGGCATCGGCGGGCAGGCCTTATGGTCGCTCGGCGGGTTGTTCCTGATCGACACGCCCGAACAGCGGCGCCTCGGCATCAAGGACAGTTTCGAGCTTGCAAGGCAGGACTGGTTCGGCTCCGCCGGTTTCGACCGGCCCGAGGATTACTGGCCGAAACAATGGGCCGAGGCCTATCTGCAGTTCGCCGCGGGCGAAAAGCGCGCCTGGCTCCATTCCATGGGCATGCGCTGGTTCCCGGTGGTCGGCTGGGCGGAGCGCGGCGGCAGCCTGGCAACCGGACACGGCAATTCCGTGCCCCGTTTCCATATCACCTGGGGCACCGGCCCCGGTGTGATCGAGCCGTTCGAGCGCCGCGTGCGAGACGCCGCCGCGAAAGGTCTCATCACCATCAAATGCCGCCATCGCGTCAACTCCATTCTCAAGACGAATGGCGCCGTCACCGGCGTTGCCGGCGAAATCCTCGAACCGACATCCGTCGGCCCCGGGGAGAAATCGAGCCGGGAAGTCAGCGGCAATTTCGAACTCTCGGCCGGCGCGGTCATCGTCACATCGGGTGGCATCGGTGGCAATTTCGACCTGGTGCGCAGGAACTGGCCACGCGACCGGCTGGGCGATCCGCCGGCCCATATGGTCGCCGGCGTTCCCGATCATGTCGACGGCCGGATGATCGGCATTGCGGTGGAAGCCGGCGGCGCCACGATCAACACCGATCGCATGTGGCACTATACGGAAGGTCTCAAGAACTGGGATCCGATCTGGACCAACCACGGCATCCGCATCCTGCCTGGCCCCTCCTCCCTCTGGTTCGATGCCCTGGGCAATCGCCTGCCTGCGCCTTGCCTGCCGGGCTTCGATACGCTCGCTACGCTGAAGCACATCCTTTCCACCGGCTATGACTATTCCTGGTTCGTCCTGACCCAGAAGATCATCGAGAAGGAATTCGCCCTCTCCGGCTCTGAGCAGAACCCGGATCTGACCGGAAAGGACTGGAAGCTGCTCCTCAAGAGCCGGCTCGGCAAGGGCGCCCCGCCGCCGGTCGAGGCGTTCAAGCGGCATGGCGAGGACTTCATCGTGCGCGACAATCTCCCTGACCTGGTCGAGGGAATGAATGCGCTGACCGGTGAGAAACGGATCGATCTCGATCATTTGCGCATGCAGATCGAAGCGCGCGACCGCGAGATCACCAATAAATTTTCCAAGGATGCGCAGGTGATCGCCCTGCGCGGCACGCGCAGCTATATCGGCGACAGGTTGGTGCGGACGGCAAAGCCGCATCGCATCCTCGACCCGGCAGCCGGGCCGCTGATCGCCGTTCGCCTGCATATATTGACGCGCAAGACGCTTGGCGGCCTGCACACCAATCTGCAGTCACAGGTGCTGGACAGTTCGGGCGAGCCGGTCCCCGGCCTCTATGCCGCCGGCGAAGCCGCGGGCTTCGGGGGCGGTGGTTACCACGGCTATAACGCACTGGAAGGCACCTTCCTCGGCGGCTGCATCTTCTCCGGCCGCTCGGCAGGCCGGGCCGCGGCTAAAAGCGTCTAAACACGCCCCTTCGCCGCCCATCACATCGCAACAGTCGACTTGACCAACACACAATCCGTCAGTGATGTATCCGAACACCTGTCCGCCATCTCTCCGGGCTGAACACCTGTCCCGAGGGTCTACTGTCTTTGCAATTCCAATGCCTTACATTCTCTGGCTCGATTTCATGCCAGCGCTGCCGACAGATCCTCGGGACAAACCCGAGGATTGACGATAGATAGCCGGCTCGGAATGGCCTGGTTCGAATTAATCCTGACAACACCAAGGCTGAATTTCTCCACCCCCCGCAATACGTTGAGCGCTGGCCTTGCTTATCCTTCAGAACTGGAATATCCATCGATATGTAATGTTATTACATTGCATAAACTGAGTATGGCTCCCCATAAATGACAAGGGTACGAAAATGCAAAAGACGACGGCATGGTCCGCAAGCGCACTCGCTATTTTCCTCGCTTTTTTCGCCATGAGCCCCGCAACGGCGACAGAGCACAAACATTCCCATGATCACTCACATGACCATTCCCATGCCTCGAAAGGCTCCGTTTACGAAGGATATTTCGAGGATAATCAGGTAAAGGCGCGTCCCCTTTCGGATTGGCAAGGTGACTGGCAGTCCGTCTATCCCTATCTGGTTGACGGCACTTTGGATCCGGTGATGACGGAAAAGGCCAAGCATGGCGACAAAAGCGCCGAGGACTATCGGGCCTATTATGAGACGGGCTACAAAACCGATGTCGACCGGATTGTCATCGATGGCAACAGCGTTTCGTTCTTTCGCGGGAAGGAACCCGTCAAAGCCGAATATGAAACCGACGGTCACGAAATCCTGACCTACAAGAAGGGAAATCGGGGTGTGCGTTATGTTTTCAAGAAAAGCGCCGGAGACGAGGCGGCTCCGCAATTCATCCAGTTCAGCGACCACACCATCGCGCCCCGGAAGGCGGAACACTTCCACCTCTATTGGAGCAATGACCGTGCGGCCTTGCTGAAAGAGGTCACGAACTGGCCGACCTACTATCCGTCACATCTGGGCGGCAAGCAGATCGTCGAGGAAATGCTGGCTCATTGATCATCCGACCGTCGGCGCAGATGAGGGAACGGGATGTTATTCTGCTGCTCCCTTGAAAGCATCCGCCCCGGCCTCGAATTGCAGCTTGGCGAGGCGGGCATAGATCCCGCCTTGCCTGACGAGGCTTTTATGCGTGCCCTCCTCGACGATTTGGCCCCCGTCGAGCACAAGGATGCGATCCGCCTTGAGAACGGTCGCCAGCCGGTGCGCGACGACCAGCGTGGTTCGTCCTGCCATCAGATGCTCCAGCGCCTTCTGCACCAGCATCTCGCTTTCGGCATCGAGCGCCGAGGTCGCTTCGTCGAGCAGCAGGATCGGCGCATTACGCAAGATCGCCCGGGCAATGGCGATGCGCTGGCGCTGGCCGCCCGAAAGCATCACCCCGCGCTCACCGACCTCCGTGTCATAACCGTTCTCGAGCGCCAGGATGAAATCATGGGCGAGCGCGGCCTTCGCAGCGGCATCGATCTCCTCCGCACTGGCTCCCGGCCGGCCGAAACCGATATTGTCACGCACGGAGGCTGCGAAGATCGCCACATCCTGCGGCACGACCGCAATGCGGCCGCGCACATCGAGCGGATCGGCCTCACGCAGATCGACGCCGTCGATCGCAACTCGGCCGGATTGCGGATCGTAATAGCGCAGGATCAGCGAGAAGATCGTGCTTTTCCCCGCCCCTGACGGTCCGACGATGGCGACGGTCTCGCCGGGTTTCACCGCAAAGCTGATATCGTTTAGGGAAGGCGCGTCCGGCCGCGCCGGATAGCTGAAACGCACATGATCGAAGGCGATCGCACCCTGCGCCGGCTCGGGCATGGCCACCGGATGGGCCGGCGCCGCAATCGCCGGCTCTTCGGCCAGAAGCTCCGTCAGCCGCTCGGTGGCGCCGGCCGCCTGCGCCAATTCGCCCCAGACCTCCGACAGCGCGCCGAGCGCACCGGCGGCGAACACCGCGTAAAGCAGGAATTGGCCGAGCGTGCCGGGCGACATCGTTCCGTTCAAGACATCGCGCGAGCCGAACCACAGCACCGCCACTACGCTGGAAAACACCATGAAAATGGCCAAGGCCGTCAGGAACGAACGCGCCAGGATCGACGCGCGGGCAGCATGGAACGCTTGATCGACGGCCGTTGAAAAACGCTTGTTCACCAGTGCTTCATTGGTGAAGGCCTGCAGCGTGCGCACCGCCGATATCTGCTCGCCCGCATAGGCCGTGGCATTGGCCAGCATGTCCTGCGCTGCACGCGAACGCCGGCGCACCGAACGCCCGAATGCGATCAGCGGCAGGACGACCAGTGGGATGGCGGCGATGACCAATGCCGAAAGCTTCGGGCTGGTGACGATCATCATCGCGATCGCGCCCAGGCCCAGGATGAGATTGCGCAACGCCGTCGAAGCGGTCGCCCCCACCGCCGATTTGATCTGCGTGGTGTCGGCGGCGAGCCTGGAGACGATCTCGCCCGACTGCGTCCTGTCGAAGAAGATCGGCGATAGGGTCGTGACATGGGAGAACACGTCACGCCGCAGATCCGCCACCACCCGCTCGCCAAGCGTGATGACGAAATAGTATCGCGCGGCGGAGGCGAAGGCGAGGACGGCGGCGAGCACCACCAGCATGCCGAAATAATTGTTGATGAAATGGCTGTTGGCGGCGGTGAAGCCATGATCCACCATCCGGCGCACGGCGATCGGCAGGGTCAGCGTGGTGGCGGCGGCAAGAACCAGCGCGATGACGGCACCGACGACCAGGCCCATGTAGCGGCCGAGATAAGGCGCCAGGCGCCGCAGCGGCGCCACCGAGCGGCGATTGCGGCCGGTGGTCTTGCCTTCGTTCAGATCATCGATATCGCGTGAGGCTGTCTCGGCCATCGTTTCCTGGGTTTACCCTTGTTATTGCCGTCCGGCTGATGTATAGGCTCGCCAACGCTTTTGGAAGCCGTAGCCGTAAGGTCTGCGGCTTCAAGTTTGCCATTGGGCGGAAGTGCCGCAGTTTCGATGCGCATCGGGACGTGGTTCTCGCCAGAATCCTTCAGGAATGTGACCGATGAAAGCCAATATCCATCCCGATTACCACACCATCAAGGTCGTGATGACCGATGGCACCGAATATACGACCCGCTCGACCTGGGGCAAGGAAGGCGACACGATGAACCTCGACATCGACCCGACCACCCATCCGGCCTGGACCGGCGGCTCGCAGACGCTCGTCGACCGTGGCGGCCGCGTCTCCAAGTTCAAGAACCGCTTCGGCAATCTCGGCATCTAAGCCCGGTTCGAACAAGATATCAAAAGCCCTGCTACGGCGGGGCTTTTTTGTTACCAAAGCCAAAAGAAAATCCCCGAAAACAGCTGTTTTCGGGGATTTTTGTTCGAAATAAATCGAGATCGCCGGCTTATGCTGCGCTGAGCTTCGCCAGCACCTCGTCGCTCACTTCGAAATTCGCATAGACGTTCTGCACGTCGTCATCGTCTTCGAGCGTGGCGATGAGCTTCAACACCGACTGCGCCTTGTCCTCGTCGACCGGCGCGCCTGTCTGCGGCTTCCACACGGTCTTGATGGATTCGGCTTCGCCGAGCGACGCTTCCAGTGCCTTGGAAACCTCGCCGATATTTTCGAAGGCGCAGATGATCACGTGGCCGTCCTCATCCGACTGCACGTCGTCGGCGCCCGCTTCGATCGCCGCTTCCATCACCTTGTCGGCGTCGCCGGCACTCGCGGGATAGACGATCTCGCCGACGCGGTTGAACATGAAGGAGACGGAACCGGTCTCGCCCAGCGCGCCACCCGCTTTGGTGAAGGCAGCGCGGACATTGGAGGCAGTGCGATTGCGGTTGTCGGTCAGCGCCTCGACGATGACGGCGACACCGCCCGGGCCATAGCCCTCGTAGCGCACTTCATCATAGTTTTCGGCGTCACCGCCCGCAGCCTTCTTGATGGCGCGTTCGATATTGTCCTTCGGCATCGACTGCGCCTTGGCGTTCTGCACAGCCAGACGCAGGCGCGGGTTCATCGCCGGATCGGGCAGACCCTGCTTGGCAGCAACCGTGATTTCGCGGGCAAGCTTGGAAAAGATTTTCGACCGCACGGCATCCTGCCTGCCCTTGCGGTGCATGATGTTCTTGAATTGTGAATGGCCAGCCATGGCACCCCTGTCACGTTTGATTACGGCAGCACGGATATCCCAGGCGCGTCCTCCCGCGCCTTTGTGCAATCCGTGTGGAATGCCGGCCTTATAGGGAAAATGGGCGCCCGCGTCCAGAGAAAGCGACCTGCAGAGCCTCACACAGCGGAAAAAGCGGCGGGACAATCAAGTGTGACTTGCAGAGGAACAACACCTGATCCTACGCTCCCATCACCGCAGAATGCTGCCGCATTCGCCCGGCTCCCCCGCTTGATGGAGTGACCGCCATGCCGAACATTCTGAAAGCCGCTCTGCAACAGAAATGGCGACTGGCCCTGCTCATCCTGGCAATCGCCACCATGGGCACGGTCGGCGCTCAAGCGCAATCATCCGGGAATGAGGGCGACCCGGTGCCGAGCCAATGCCTCGCCTTGGCGCGGTCGCTGCCCGGCGCCATCTATGCCCGCTTCGAACCACTGGCCGACACGGCAAAACCGCTGAAGGCAGCGGCGGAACCCGGCGTGGTGCGCATCACCTATGTGACGCATTCGACCTATCTCATCGAAACGCCGGAAGGAATAAGGATCGCCACCGACTATGCGGGCTGGGCCGGCGAAGGCCCCGCGCCCGACGTCGTGACCATGAACAAGGCACACTCCTCGCACAATACGAGCTTCCCCGACCCGGCCATTCGATATGTGCTGCGCGGCTGGAACCCGGAGGGCGGCCCGGCCAGACATGCACTCACCGTCGGCGATGTCTATATCCGCAACGTCACCACCGATATCCGCTCCGGCGCCGGCATGGAGAAGGACGGCAATTCCATCTTCATCTTCGAAACGGCCAATCTCTGCATCGGCCATCTCGGTCATCTGCACCATCCTCTCACGCCGCAGCATTTCGCCGCGATCGGGCGTCTGGATATCGTCATGGTGCCGGTCGATGGCGGCCTGACGATGAGCCAGGAGCGCATGAGCGAGGTGATGAAGCGGCTGCAGGCCTCCATCGTTCTTCCCATGCATCGCTTCGCTATGCCAATGGACCGCTTCATTGCGCTGATGGGCGAGAACTTCACCGCCGATTATCGCGACAGCGATACGATGGAGGTCTCGCTTTCCACCCTGCCGCGCCGGCCGACGGTCGTGGTGCTGCAGGGCACGTGAGCGAAACTTCCCTGTGCCCAAGCCGCATATCGCCTCGACAGGTGAGCGGCCGTAAATTATCTATAATTTATGACCAAGCAGAAAGAAGACACCATTGCAATCCGGATCAGCCGCGCCCTGGCGGAGCGCATCATCGCCGGAGAAATCGACCCCGGCACCAGGCTGCGGCAGGATCATATAGCGGAAGAATTCGGCACCAGCCACGTGCCGGTGCGCGAGGCCTTCCGCCGTCTCGAGGCGCAGGGGCTCGCCGTCAGCGAACCGCGCCGGGGCGTGCGCGTCGCCTCGTTCGATCTCAGCGAGATAAGGGAAGTGGCCGAAATGCGCGCCGCTTTGGAGGTGCTGGCGCTGCGCCATGCCGCGCCGCATCTCACCAAGGCCATTCTCGACGAGGCGGAGGAAGCGACCAGGACCGCCGAGAAATCCCGCGATGTCCGCTCCTGGGAGGAGGCCAACCGCCGCTTTCACCGCCTGATCATCACCCCATGCGCCATGCCGCGGCTGCTTGCCGCCATCGACGATCTCCACGCTGCCAGCGCCCGGTTTCTGTTCAGCACCTGGCATTCGGAATGGGAGGCGACGACTGACCATGACCACCGTGCCATCCTGACGGCGTTGCGCAAGGGCGACATCGACAATGCCGCCACCGTCCTTGCCCGCCATGTGCAGCGGATCAGCCGCAAGCCGGTCAAGACCGCCTCGGGCACGGTGCGGGAGAGCTTCGCCCTCGTCGGCTAGCACTCTTTTTTTCAGCCCGTTTTGAGCCAATGAAAGCGTCGGCAAAAACCGGCGCTTGTTTTTTGCCGCGGAATGTGGACTCATAAATAGATCGAATCTCAATTTTATCTATAATTTGCAATTGAGGAGAATCCCATGAGTGAGACTACATCCCCGACACTTCGCCCCTCGTTCAGCCCGCTACGGCTCGACAGCCGATCGACGGTCGCGAAGGTCGTCGCTGTACTGGCCGGTACGCTGGTTCTGGCCATCGCTTCCCAGATCGAGGTGCCGATGGTGCCGGTGCCAATCACGTTGCAGACCTTGGTCATTCCTTTGATCGGCGCGCTCTATGGCTGGCGCCTGGGTGCGCTGACCGTTCTCGCCTGGCTGGTTGAAGCGGCGGCGGGCCTGCCTGTCCTGGCGGGCGGCGCTGGCGGCCTGCACCATTTCGCCGGCCCGACCGCGGGCTATCTTTTCTCATTCCCGATTATCGCCGCCCTGACCGGCTGGCTTGCCGAGCGCGGCTGGAACGGGCGCAACGTGCTCCATGCCTTCGCCTCTTTCCTCCTCGCCAATGCCATCTGCCTGGCACTCGGCGCGATTTGGCTCTCCGCCCTGATCGGCGTCGAGAAGGCCGTCGCCTTCGGCGTCACGCCCTTCCTCGTCGGCGCGCTCATCAAATCGGCGCTGGGCGCAGCGATCCTCAAGGCTTCTGTGCGTTGACCATCCGCCTGCGCGCGCATCATCTTCTCTGCATGCTGACCTATGTCGGCAAGGGCTACAGCCCCGCTTTCGTCGCCAATTACGATAGAATAGCGGGGCGGCTTGCCGGAGGAGAGGATATTCTGCTGGTGGCGGGGCCGGATGATATCTGCGCTCCGCTTACCGGCGATGCCGAATGCCACTGCCATCGCCGGAGCGTCGTTGATCGCGATGCGAAAGCCGCCGAAGCGATTTCCGAACTTCTCGGCCGTTCGCTGCATCCGGGTAGCCGGATCAGGCTCGATGCGGAAATGCTCGCCCTGATGCGCCACGCCTTTGCGGCGGGGAAAATCCGGCAGGCCTGCCGGAAATGCGAATGGTCCGAGCTTTGCTCAGGCGTGGCGGACGGCGGATTTGCCGGGGCAAAAATCGCCGTCCCGTAACGATCGCTACGACTTCTCCGCGCTCTTCCTCTTGCGCCGCGCCAGCATGTTCAGCCCCTCGACCAGGGCGGAGAAGCCCATCGCCGCGTAGATATAGCCCTTGGGCACATGAAAGCCGAAGCCATCGGCAATCAGCGTCATGCCAATCATCAGCAGGAAGCCAAGCGCCAACATGACGATCGTCGGATTGGCGGCAATAAAGCGCGACAGCGGATCGGCGGCCAAAAGCATCACGGTCACGGCGGAGATGACGGCAATCACCATGATGGCGATTTCGTCGGTCATGCCGACTGCGGTGATGATGGAATCGATGGAGAAGACCAGATCGAGCAGCAGGATCTGCCCGATCGCCGCGCCCATCGTCAGCTGTACCGCGCTACCGACCATGCTGTCCTTGTGATCTTCCGGATCGACCGAGTGGTGGATCTCCTTCGTCGCCTTCCAGACCAGGAAGAGCCCACCCGCAATCAGGATGAGGTCGCGCCAGGAGAAGCCGTGGCCGAACAGCTCGAAAATAGGTGCGGTGAGCTGGACGATGATCGAGATGGTGAAAAGTAGCGCCAGCCTGAGAACGAGGGCCGCGCCGATGCCGAGACGCCGCGCCCGGGTCTGCTGTTCCGGCGGCAGCTTGTTGGTGAGGATCGAAATGAAGATCAGATTATCAATGCCGAGCACGACCTCCATGACGACCAGCGTGGCGAGTGCTGCCCAGCCGGCCGGATTGGCGAGAAATGCCAGATGCTCGACGACGATGCTCATGTCCGATGTCCCCTCTAAACAATGGCGCAGAGCGCTGTAGGTAGGGAGCACCCTGGCCGTCGTCAATCCGCAAGGTTACCAGAAGTCGGGAATGCTCTCCTGCAGCCGGGGCCCGATGCGCAACGGGGCAATCTTCTCGGCAAGCCCGGTCCGATCCGAAATCTCCACGCAGACACCGGAAAGTGTCGCCGGACCACCCGCCGCCTCGAAACGTCCTTTCGGCACCTTCGACAAAAAGCGATTGAGCGGCTCTTCCTTGTCCATCCCGAGCGAGGAATCGTAATCGCCGCACATGCCGGCATCCGACATATAGGCCGTGCCGCCGTTCAATATCTGCCAGTCGGCGGTCGGCACATGGGTGTGCGTGCCGACGACGAGGCTGGCGCGGCCATCGACGAAATGGCCGAAGCACTGCTTTTCGCTGGTCGCCTCAGCATGAAAATCGAAGATCACCGCATCGGCCTGCTCGCCCAGCGGGCAGGCGGCGAGGATGTCCTCCGCCGCCTGGAACGGGTCGTCGAGATCGGGATGCATGAACACCCGCCCCATGATGTTGGAGACGAGAACCCGCGCACCATTGCGGGCGAGATAGACGCCAACGCCCTTGCCGGCCGTCCCTTTGGGAAAATTGGCGGGGCGCAGGAAGCGCTCCTGCCGGCCGGCGAAATCCAGCGCCTCGCGCTGATCCCAGACATGGTTGCCGGTGGTCACCACGTCGGCGCCCGCCTGGATCGTCTGGTTGAAAATCTCCTCGGTGATACCGAAGCCGCCTGCCGCGTTCTCGCCATTCACCACGACAAAATCCAGCTTGAAGTCGCCAATCAGCCCCGGCAGTTTTTCATAGACCGCCGTGCGCCCCGACCGGCCCACCATATCGCCCAGAAACAGAAATCTCATCGCCTGCCTTTATCAGGCGGAGACAACGGGACGCAAGCCGCTCTCGGTGAGGATCTGCTGAAGCCGAACATCGTGCGGCTCATCAGGCACTTCCGGCACCTCCTGGCAATCGAAGGCCAGACCGAGAAGGAGCGGATGCAGCCCCTTCTCCGCAAGCCGCGCCAGCGCGCGGTCATAGTGGCCGGCACCATAGCCGATGCGCCTGCCATGGGCGTCAAACGCGGCGAGCGGCACCAGCATCAATTCAGGATCCACCATCGGCGCATCCGGTCCCGGCCCTACCGTGCCGAAACCCGTATCGATCAGCGGTGCATCGCGCAGCAATTCACGAAAACCGATCGTCTCGCGGTCGAGCACAACGGGAAGGCTCAATCGCGCGCCGCGCTCGCGCAAGGCGAAGAGCAGCGGACGCGGATCGATCTCGGAGCGGATCGGCCAGAAGCCGGAGACCACGGTTCCGGGTGAGAAGGTGATGGCCTCGCCATGCCGCGCGGCCGCCAGCGATGCTTCGGCGCGATAGCCGGAATCGAGCGCATTGCGCCGGGCAAGCGCCTGCTGTCGCAGCGCTCTCTTCTGTTCTTTGCGGTTGGGGATTGTCTGCTCCACCTCTGCGTCTCCGTAACTGATCGCCGGAGACAACCGTGACTTGGCCGCGAGGTCAAGTATGAAGGAGAAGTGGCGACCACGACAACCGATGGAGAGATTGATCCCGGGAACCTACAAAGTAGGTGGGCGCCGTGTGAAAAAGCCCACGAGCCTTTCCAGGAACAGCTCCCTATGAGATCAATAAGGCCCCGGGGATAAGTTACTCCTGTCGCGAAGCGCAGTACGCCGGACGCCAATATAGGACGCCGGGCCTCGCCGCACCAGAGGGGTGGGCCTGCTTGCCTCGTGGTTTTTGAACAAAATTATACGGAGTCCGGAAGGGCCCTGCGGGAATGGGGCCGGCATATTTCATGCGCCCGGCTTCATCGCCAGTTTGGTCGCAAGCGTCTCGACACGCTGTGCTACCTCCGAGAGGCTTTCCGTCAGGGCTGCCTCTTTCCGATCGGCGTTGCCCAAGGCTTCGTCGCGCGACCGCCGCAGGGTCTCCGCTTCGTTCTCCAGGCCCTTCAGGCGTTTCTGCATCTCGACGAGTTCGTCCATCACCATGATGCCGGCCATCACCGTCAGACGCTGGTCGCCGATCTCGCCGAAGGAGGATTTCAGATGGGTGACATAACGGTCGAAACGTTCGGCAAGCCCCGTCAGATGCTGCTCCTGGCCCTCGTCGCAGGCCATGCGGTAGGCTTTTCCATCGATCGTAACCGTCACCGTTGCCATGCGATCTCTCCTAGAGGGTTACCGGTCCAGAACGGCGCGGATCGTTTCCATCGCTGTGACAAGACGCCGCGACACTTCGCGGTTGGCGGATTCGAGACGCTCGGCACGGGATTCGGACGTGTCCAGCTCCTGCGCCAACCGGCTTCGGTCGGTGTTCATGCGCTGCACTTCTTCCTCGGCTTCCGCGTAGTCGCCCTCTTTTTCAAGCCTCAGATCAACCGCCTCCTCAAGCGCGTTGAGCGCCCGGTCCAGCCTGTCCAAGACTTGTCTGAGGGTCGTTTCCGGTGCCATCCCTGGTTCATCCCCTGACCATTCCCGGCAATTTTCCAAGGCGACGAATCGCATTGCCAACGAACGGCATCTTATTGAATATTAGTGGCCGCTTTGATTGCACGCAACAAATCAAGGCAGTCATGAAAAAGTCATACACCGGTTATCGACTGCATTATGGCCTTTTGCTGACAATGCACAAGTTCTGTGCGTACACACATTGTCCGGCCAGCTCTCCGAATCGTGCGGCACGGCTTTGTTGACTCCACATGTGCACCTGCTATGTGTCGCCTGCTTTTCCCGCGCGCAAGTCCCTTTCGAAAGACGGCCGAGACCATGACCAATTCCGAAAAACACAACAGAATGGCAAACGCGATCCGCTTCCTGTCGATGGACGCGGTGGAGAAGGCCAATTCCGGCCACCCCGGCCTCCCGATGGGTGCCGCCGATATCGCCACGGTTCTCTACACCCGCTTTCTTTCGCATGACCCGAAGAACCCCCACTGGCCCGACCGCGACCGCTTCGTGCTGTCCGCCGGCCATGGTTCGATGCTGCTTTATTCGGTGCTCTATCTCTCGGGCTACGAGGATATCACCATCGACGAGATCAAGAATTTCCGCCAGCTGGGTTCGCGCACCGCGGGGCATCCCGAATATGGCCACGCGGCCGGCATCGAGACGACCACCGGCCCGCTCGGCCAGGGTCTCGCCAATGCCGTCGGCATGGCGCTCGGCGAGCGCATCCTGAACGCGCAGTTCGGTGACGACCTCGTCAATCACTACACCTATGTGCTTGCCGGCGACGGCTGCCTGATGGAAGGCATTAGCCAGGAAGCCATCTCGCTTGCCGGACATCTGAAGCTCAATAAGCTCATCGTCTTCTGGGACAACAACAACATCTCCATCGACGGCCCCGTCTCGCTTGCCGATAACACCGATCAGGCTGCCCGTTTTGCTGCATCGGGCTGGAATACGCTGAGCATCGACGGTCATGACCAGGAAGCCATCGCCAGGGCAATAGAGGAGGCCCGCGCCTCCGACAGGCCGACGATGATCGCCTGCAAGACGACCATCGGCTTCGGTGCGCCGAACAAGGCCGGCACCAATAAGGTCCATGGTTCGCCACTCGGCGCCGAAGAGATCGCCGCCACCCGCAAGGCGCTCGGCTGGGAAGAGCCGCCCTTCGTCGTTCCCGCCGACATTCTCGATGCCTGGCGTCTTGCCGGCCTGAACGCGGCACGCAAGCGCCAGGAATGGGAAAAGCGCCTGGCCGCTGCCGATGCCGATACCCGCGCCGAATTCGAGCGCCGCATCCGCGGCGACCTGCCGGGCGGCTTCGAGCAGGCAATCGCCGATTACAAGAAGAAGGTCTCGGCTGAAAAGCCGAAGGTCGCCACCCGCAAGGCGTCGGAAATGGCGCTTGAGGTCATCAACGGCGTAGTGCCGGAAACCATCGGCGGCTCCGCCGATCTGACCGGCTCCAACAACACCAGGACCAGCCAGACCAAGCCGATCACGCCGGACGATTACAGCGGCCGCTATGTCCACTACGGCATCCGCGAACATGGCATGGCGGCGGCGATGAACGGTCTGACGCTGCATGGCGGCATCATCCCCTATTCCGGCACATTCCTGACCTTCTCCGATTATTGCCGCCCGGCCATGCGCCTCTCGTCGCTGATGGGCATTCGCGTCGTCTATGTGATGACGCATGATTCCATCGGCCTCGGCGAGGACGGCCCGACCCACCAGCCGGTCGAGCAGCTCGCGGCATTGCGCGCCATTCCCAACCATCTGGTTTTCCGTCCCGCCGATACCGTGGAGACGGCCGAATGCTGGGAGCTGGCGCTGAAATCGGTAAAGACACCGTCGACCCTGGCGCTCACCCGTCAGAACCTGCCGACCGTGCGCACCGACCATATCGAGGAAAATCTCTGTGCCTATGGCGCCTATGAGCTGGCGACGGCCAGCGACGATGCCAAGGTAACGATCTTTGCCACGGGATCGGAAGTGGAAATCGCGCTGAACGCCCGTGCCATGCTCGAGAAGAAGGGCATTGCGGCCCGCGTCGTCTCCGTCCCCTGCTTCGAATTGTTCGAGGAGCAGACACCGGCCTATCAGCAGGCGCTGATTGGCGATGCACCGGTCAAGATCGCGGTCGAGGCGGCGATTTCACTCGGCTGGGAACGCTTCATCGGCGAGGACGGCGTCTTCATCGGCATGAAGGGTTTCGGCGCCAGCGGGCGCATCGAGGATCTCTACAAGCATTTCGGCATCACAGCGGAGGCTGTCGTCGAGGCTGCCGAAGCCAAGTTGCAGAAAGCCGCCTGAGCGGCTTTACACCTTCGGGCATCACCAGGGCACCTTTACTCGCTAGTCAGGGAGAGAATTGAAAATGGCAGTTCGCGTCGCAATCAACGGGTTTGGCCGTATCGGCCGCAACATCCTCCGCGCCATTGTCGAATCCGGCCGCACCGACATCGAAGTCGTGGCGATCAACGACCTCGGCCCGGTGGAGACCAATGCGCATCTGCTGCGTTATGACTCCGTTCACGGCCGCTTCCCGGCCGAGGTCAAGGTCGATGGCGACACGATCGTCATCGACGGCCGCAAGCCGATCAAGGTGACGGCGATCAAGGATCCGGCAACGCTGCCGCACAAGGAACTTGGCGTCGATATCGCCATGGAATGCACCGGCATCTTCACCTCGCGTGAAAAGGCGGCCGCTCACCTGACCGCCGGCGCCAAGCGTGTCATCATCTCCGCTCCCGGCGAAGGCGCGGACCAGACGGTCGTCTATGGCGTCAATGATGACAAGCTGACTAAGGACGATCTGGTCATCTCCAACGCCTCCTGCACGACCAACTGCCTCGTGCCGGTGGTCAAGGTTCTGGATGACGCGGTCGGCATCGACCACGGCTTCATGACCACCATCCACTCCTACACCAACGACCAGCCGTCGCTCGACCAGATGCACAAGGATCTCTACCGCGCCCGCGCCGCGGCGCTGTCGATGATCCCGACCTCGACGGGCGCTGCCAAGGCCGTCGGCCTCGTGCTGCCGCACCTGAAGGGCAAGCTCGACGGCACCTCGGTGCGTGTGCCGACCCCGAACGTCTCCGTCGTTGACCTGAAGTTCGTCTCCAAGCGCAGCACTACCGTTCAGGAGATCAACGACGCCATCAAGGCGGCTGCCAACGGTCCGCTGAAGGGCGTTCTCGCCTATACCGAGGAGCCGCTCGTCTCGCGCGACTTCAACCACGACCCGCACTCCTCGATCTTCGCGATCGACCAGACCAAGGTCATGGAAGGCAATTTCGTGCGTATCCTCACCTGGTACGACAATGAGTGGGGCTTCTCCAACCGCATGGCCGATACGGCCGTCGCCTTTTCCAAGGTGATGTAAGCCGATGTTTCGAGCATTTGCAGCCAAGTGGAATCACTTGGCGTCGCAGAAATGCGGTGCAAAATGAAACCCCTCTCCCAAAGAACGGTGCGCTGGCGCCCGATCGGGGGAGAGGGGCTCGAACATCTCGTGATCGCACCGCATGACGGTGGGATTCGCGTCGACAGCGTGGTGATCGGCGAGCAGGGCGATATTTCCTACGGCGTGCGCTACCGCATCGATTGCGACGCGCGCTGGCATGTCCGCCGCTTCTGGATCGAAACCATGGCTGGGCAACGGCTTGCCCTTCTTTCCGACGGCAAGGGGCACTGGCGGGACGAAGAGGGCAACGCTTTGCCCGAATTCGAAGGCTGCATCGACATCGACCTTGCGGGAACGCCTTTCACCAATACAATACCGATCAGGCGTCTCGGCCTGACCCCGCAATCCGAAACGGCGAAGCTCACCATGCTTTACGTGCCGTTCGATCGCTTCGAGCCATTCCGCGACGGGCAGCATTATACCTGCCTGGAAGCGGACCGGCTCTACCGATACCAGGCCGAGGACCGCAGTTTCAGCGCCGATCTTCTTGTCGATGAAGACGGCCTCGTTATCGATTATCCAGGCCTGTTCGAAAGGCTGAGCGTGAATGAGCCGTTCGCGGCACCACGCGCCAACACCGACCGGAGAGAAGACCGATGAATTTCCGTACCCTCGATGATGCAGATGTCGCGTCTAAGCGTGTTCTCCTCCGGGTCGATCTGAACGTCCCCGTAGCGAACAGCGAGGTGACGGACGCAACCCGCATCGAGCGCGTCGCAGGGACCATCTCCGAATTGTCGAACAAGGGGGCAAAGGTCATCCTGCTTGCCCATTTCGGCCGTCCCAAGGGCGAGCCCTCCCCTGAATTTTCGCTGCACCAGGTGGTGAAGGCGCTGGAGAAGCATCTCCGCCATCCCGTGCATTTCGCCGAAGACTGCATCGGCGAAAAGGCGGCAAGCGCCGTCGCGGCCATGAAGGACGGCGATATCCTGCTTCTTGAGAACACCCGCTTCCATAAAGGCGAGGAGAAGAACGATCCGGATTTCGCCAAGGCGCTGGCCGCCAATGGCGACATCTATGTCAACGACGCCTTTTCGGCCGCCCATCGCGCCCATGCCTCGACCGAAGGGCTCGCCCATCTGCTGCCCGCCTATGCCGGCCGCGCCATGCAGGCCGAGCTGGAAGCGCTGGAAAAAGGCCTCGGCAACCCCGCCCGCCCGGTGGTGGCGATCGTCGGCGGCGCCAAGGTTTCTTCCAAGATCGATCTCCTCACCAATCTGATCGAAAAGGTCGATGCGCTCGTCATCGGCGGCGGCATGGCCAACACCTTCCTCGCCGCGCGCGGCCTCGATGTCGGCAAATCGCTTTGCGAGCATGATCTCGCCGACACGGCGCGCCAGATCATGGCCAAGGCCGAAGAAGCCAAATGCGCGATCATCCTGCCCATCGACGCCATCGTCGCATGGCATTTCCAGGAGGACGCCCCCAATCATGCCTATGGCATCGACGCCATTCCGGCCGACGGCATGATCCTCGATGTCGGCTCGCAATCGATCGAACGCATAGAGGGCGCGATCGACGATGCCGCCACGCTGGTCTGGAACGGCCCGCTCGGCGCTTTCGAGATGCGCCCCTTCGACCGGGCAACGGTCGCCGCCGCGCGCTATGTCGCCGCCCGCACCAAGGCCGGCAAGCTCGTCTCGGTCGCCGGTGGCGGCGATACGGTAGCGGCCCTGAACCATGCGGGCGTAGCCGACGATTTCAGCTATGTATCGACGGCCGGCGGCGCCTTCCTCGAATGGATGGAAGGCAAACCGCTTCCCGGCGTCGATGTGCTGAAGCGCTCATGAGGAACTGAAAGATTGAAACCCGGCCTTGGCCGGGTTTCTTGTTTCAAGAGGCCGGAAAACCCCGTGCGCTCTCGCTCCTTAACCGTGTGGCGAAAAAAGTCATTGCCCTAAATCGTTTGAAATAAATTCAATCGTTTCAAAGATTTGCACTGCCGTTTTGTTTGTCGCACTCTTTTGTTATGCGCAGGACGAAAGCCGGAGCAGCCGTGGTACGGGCCCCGGTTTTCCGTCTGGATCTGCGTCAAAACGAAAGAGTTGGAGCCCCATCTATGACTGAACGTCTCGAAGATATTGCGATTGCCATGGTTGCCGACGGCAAGGGCATTCTTGCCGCCGATGAAAGTTCGGGAACGATCAAGAAGAGGTTCGACACCATAGGACTGGTCTCCACGGAAGAAAGCCGCCGCGACTATCGCGAAATGCTGTTCCGCTCCGAAGAGGCGATGAAGAACTGCATCTCCGGCGTCATCCTCTATGACGAGACGCTTCGCCAGAGCGCGGCCGACGGCACCAGGCTTGCCGACATCATCAAACAGGCCGGCAGCATTCCGGGCATCAAGGTGGACAAGGGCGCCAAGCCGCTGGCCGGCTTCCCCGGCGAAACCATCACCGAGGGGCTCGACGGCCTGCGCGAACGCCTCGCCGAATATTACGAACTCGGCGCCCGCTTCGCCAAGTGGCGCGGCGTGATCTCCATCTCCAACGACCTGCCCACCTGGGGCGCGGTCAAGCAGAATGCCCAGGCGCTCGCCCGCTATGCCGCACTCTGCCAGGAGGCCAAGATCGTCCCGATCGTCGAGCCGGAAGTGCTGATGGACGGCAAGCCCGGCGATCACTCGATCGACCGCTGCTACGAAGTCACCGAATGGGTGCTGAAGACAGTTTTCGCCGAGCTTTATGACGCCCGTGTTCTGCTCGAAGGCATGATCCTGAAGCCGAACATGGTCATCGACGGCAAGAATGCCCGCCAGGCCTCCGTCGAGGAAGTGGCGGAAAAGACCGTGCGCTGCCTGAAATCGACCGTGCCCGCCGCCGTGCCCGGCATTGCCTTCCTCTCCGGTGGCCAGTCCGACGAGGAAGCGACGGCCCACCTCTCCGCCATGAACGCCGCCTATCAGCTGCCCTGGAAGCTCACCTTCTCCTATGGCCGCGCCTTGCAGGCGGCGGCGCTGAAGGCCTGGGGCGGCAAGCCGGAGAATGTCGCCGCCGGACAGCGCGCTTTCACCCATCGCGCCCGCATGAATGCGCTCGCCGCAAAGGGCGGCTGGAAGGAAGACCTCGAAAAGGCCGCGTAAGCCTGACGATCAATCCAGGAAAGGCCCGGACCGCACGATCCGGGCTTTTTCATTTCTGGAGTATGGCACCTGCGTGCAGGACGACGACGAAAAACATCAGCCCGATCGCCACCACGGCAATTTTCCAGAAATCGCTGCGGCGCTTGAGTCCCAGCAAGCCGAACGGCTTGACGAGATGCAGCGCCATCAGAATGAGGAGCAGAACGGGTAAGATCTTGGTCAAGAGCTGATCCTTTGAAAGCCTCCTTACAGCGCAGCACGATGAAGCGCCATTCATTTCCCGATATTTCGCCGATGCTTTAGTCCCATGGACGTTTGGCCGCCTAAGCAGTTACAAAAGAAGCGGAGGAACTGTTTTGGGAGGAGCAGATGTCGTCGCGCTATGATGCCACCTACGAGTCGTGGAAACGCGATCCGGAAGCTTTCTGGGCCGAAGCCGCCCAGGCCATCGATTGGGTCAGACCATGGGAGAAGGTCTTCGACCCTGACATGGGCGTCTATGGGCGGTGGTTTCCGGGTGCGCTGTGCAACACCTGCTACAACGCCGTCGACCGTCATGTCGAAAACGGCCGTGGCGACCAGCCCGCCATCATCTATGACAGCCCGATCACCGGCAGAAAGCGCAAGCTAACCTACGGCGAACTCCTTCAGGAGGTCCAGGCGCTCGCTGCAATCATGCAGGACAATGGCGTGAAGGCCGGCGATCGCGTCATCATCTATATGCCGATGGTGCCCGAGGCGGCGATCGCCATGCTCGCCTGCGCCCGCATCGGCGCTATCCATTCCGTGGTCTTCGGCGGTTTCGCCGCCCATGAACTTGCCAGCCGCATCGATGACGCCCAGCCCGTCATGATCATCGCCGCCTCCTGCGGCCTGGAGCCCGGCCGCGTCATCGCATACAAGCCCATGCTCGACAAAGCGATCGAGATCGCCAAACACAAGGTCACGCGCTGCATCGTCCTCGAGCGGCCGGAGCTTGCCTATGAGCCGGTGCCAGGCCGCGATCTCGACTATGTCTCCTCCGTCGCCGCCGCACGCGGTCGCAGCGTTCCATGCACGCCCGTCGCCGCCACCGATCCGCTCTATGTGCTCTACACATCAGGCACCACGGGACAGCCCAAGGGTGTCGTGCGCGACAATGGCGGGCATATGGTGGCCCTCGCCTGGTCGATGGGCGCGGTCTTCGATATCGCGCCGGGCGAGGTCTTTTGGGCCGCATCCGATGTCGGCTGGGTCGTCGGCCATTCCTATATCGTCTATGGCCCGCTGCTGATCGGCGCCACCAGCATCCTCTTCGAAGGCAAGCCGGTCGGCACCCCCGACCCCGGCGTCTACTGGCGCGTCATCGACGAGCACAATGTGAAGACGATGTTCACCGCGCCGACCGCTTTCCGCGCCATCAAGAAGGACGATCCCAATGGGGATTATGTGAAGCGCCACGATCTCTCCCGCTTCCGCTATCTCTTCCTTGCCGGAGAGCGCGCCGACCCTGACACGATCAAATGGGCGGAGGAAAAGCTCAGCGTGCCGGTGATCGATCATTGGTGGCAGACCGAATCGGGCTGGCCGATGGTGGCCAATCCCGCTGGTCTCGGCCTCCTGCCGGTGAAGTACGGCTCCCCCACAAAGACCCTGCCCGGCTATGAAATCCACGTGGTGGACGATGCCGGACGGCAGATGAAACGCGGTGAACTCGGCAACATCGTCATCAAGCTGCCGCTTGCCCCAGGCTGCCTCCCCACCCTCTGGAACGCCGACCAGCGCTTCCGCGATGCCTATCTCACCGAATTCCCCGGCTACTATAAAACGGCCGACGCCGGCTATATGGATGAGGACGGTTATCTCTATATCATGAGCCGCACCGATGACATTATCAACGTCGCCGGCCATCGCCTCTCCACGGGTGCGATGGAGGAGATCATCGCGGGCCACCCGGACGTCGCCGAATGCGCGGTCATCGGCATTGCCGACCCGCTGAAGGGGCAGGTTCCCTGCGGTTTCCTGGTCCTCAAATCCGGCGTAACGCGCAATGCCTGCGATATCGAGACGGATTGCATCGCCCGGGTGCGCGAGGAAATCGGCCCTGTCGCCGCCTTCAAACAGGCGCTCACCGTCAAGCGGCTGCCGAAAACCCGCTCGGGCAAGATCTTGCGCGGCACGATGCAGAAGATCGCCGATGGCGAGGAATGGACAATGCCCGCGACAATCGACGATCCGGCAATCCTGTCTGAAATTGCCGAAGCGCTGAAGCAGCGCGGTATCGGCGGTTGACCCCCAGCCCTGCCCGGTCCAATCTCCGCCCGATATCGGCTCGCAAATCAGGGAGAAGGCCGCATGGCGCTGGATGGCAAGACCGCGATCGTGACGGGCGGCGCGCAGGGAATCGGCTATGCGATTGCCAAACGCTACCTGATCGACGGCGCAAGTGTGGTGATCGCCGATATCGACGAGGAAAAGGGCGAAGCGGCGGAAAAAGACCTTTCGCGGCTTGGCAATGTGCGCTTTACGCCGGCCGATGTCGGCCAGAAGCTGGATGTGCACAACCTGGTGGCCTTCGCCACGGACACATTCGGCGATATCGACATTCTGGTGAACAATGCCGGCATCGCGCACCACGCCGATTTCCTCTCGTTGAAGGAGGAGGATTTCGACCGCGTGCTGCGGATCAATCTGAAAGGCGCCTTCCTCTGCGCCCAGGCCGTGGCACGTCTCATGGTGGCGAGGGTCAAGGCCGGCGGGCCGGCGGGCACCATCATCAACATGTCTTCGGTCAACGCGCTGTTCGGGTTGGAAAACCAGGTGCCCTACTCGATCTCCAAGGGTGGCGTGAACCAGCTTACCCGCGTCATGGCCGTTTCGCTGGCCCCCCATGGCATCCGAGTCAACGCCATCGGGCCGGGCTCGATTAATACCGACATGCTGGCCAATGTGAACGCCGATCCCGGCGCGAGGGATCGTATCCTGTCGCGCACGCCGATGGGACGCATTGGCGACCCCTCCGAGATCGCCGGCGTAGCCGCTTTCCTTGCTTCCCCGGATGCGAGCTATGTGACCGGACAGACAATCTATGCCGATGGCGGACGGCTGCCGCTCAACTACACCGTCCCCGTGAAAACGTAACCGGCCGATCATCTTCTAGACGCTCCTGACAGACAGTTGTCAGGAGGGGTATGCGATTATGTTCTCCTGAAAACAGAGGAGAAACCGTTATGGGTATCGTCATACCTCCGATTTTGAGCATGCTTCAGCACTACCGCCGGAAGATCAGGGAACGGCGCGCCGAGATTCGCACCGAGCGCCTGATCAACGATCTGCCGCGCTATATCCAGAAGGACATCGGCTGGCCTGATGCCCGCGCCGAGCGCAGGGGGAACTGGTGGAAGGCTGTTCTCTGATGCGCGAAAACTGTAAAATAGTTGAGAAAAACTGATGGCGGACGCGAAAATGGCGGCAAAGAAGACAATCGGCCTCGTTTTCATCCAAGGCTATGCCGATTGGGAATTCGGCTTCCTTTCCGGGTCCGCCGTTGAATATTTCGGCGTGCGGATCGTCTCTCTCGCACCTGGAGGAAAGCCGGTCACATCGATTGGCAGCCTGCTCCTCACGCCGGAGCGTGGCGTTTCCGCCGATGAGAATGCCGATCTCGACGCGGTTGCCGTCATCGGCTCTGAAGGCTGGTTTTCCGATAATCCTCCTGACATCGCACCTTTACTCCTGTCGGTTCATGCGCGTGGCGGAACGGTCGGCGGCATCTGCGCCGGCACGTTGGCGCTTGCCCGCGCCGGCCTTTTCTCGGGCCGCGCCCATACCAGCAATGGTGCCGGATGGATGGAGAAGAAGATCGGCGATTACGACGGCGCGGACCGCTATCGCGACGTGCCCTTCGCCGTCAGCAATGGCCGTATCGTCAGCGCATCGGGCACAGCGCCCGGTACCTTCGCCGCCGCCTTTCTAGAAACGCTGTTTCCCGAGCAGGCTGAAAACATCAGGCAGATGCGCGGGCTCCTGGCACGCGAATATGGGAGCGTCTGACGACCATGCGGCGCGCCGACCGTCTTTTCCAGATCGTGCAACGCCTGCGTGGAGGCAGGCTGGTGACCGCCCGGCAGTTGGCCGAAAGGCTGGAGGTTTCGGAGCGCACCATTTATCGCGACATTGCCGACCTGCAGTCGACAGGCGTTCCCATCGATGGCGAAGCCGGCGTCGGCTATATCCTGCGCGAAGGCTTCGACCTGCCGCCGCTGATGTTCACGCGTGACGAAATCGTCGCCCTCGTCGCGGGCGCCCGGCTGATCCGCGCCTGGGGCGGCGCCTCCATGGCGCGCGGCGCGGAGGAAGCGCTGATCAAGATCGAGGCGGTGCTGCCCAAGGAAGACCGCTCCCGCATCGCCAACACCCAGATCCATGCCCCCGCCGCCTATATAAGCGAGCAGGAGCGGCAGATCATCGATATTGTCGAGCGCGCCGTCGATGGCGGCAATGTGCTGACGATACGCTATCGCGATCTGGAGGGGCGCGAGAGCGGCCGCGACATCCGTCCGCTCGGCCTCTGGTTCTGGGGCAAGGTGTGGACCGTCATCGGCTGGTGCGAACTGCGCACCGCCTTCCGCACATTCCGGACAGACCGCATCTCGCTTGCCGCCGATTCAGGCCGCCGTTTCCGCCCCGAACGCGGCAAGACGCTGGCCGATTTCTACCGGCAGATGGAAGCGCGCGAATTCAACGCCTACAAGGACCAACATTAATCCTCCCAAGCGACTGGAAAGCCGCGCATGAAAAACCCGGCACGGATCTCTCCGTGCCGGGTTTCTTCAGTTCGCGGATTGAAACGCGTTTATTCCTCGTCTTCGTCCTCGTTGCGCGACCCCTTCAACGAAGAAAGCTTGGCGAAGACCTTGTCCGCATCGAGCTCCTCTTCCTCTCTGGAGGATGGCTGGTCGTGATAATCGAGGTTCTCCGTCGCCGAAGCCGGGAGCAGCGTGTCGCCGGTCTCCACCGTCGCCGGGCGGTTGCGCGAGGCGCGTTCGACCTCGAGATCGAGATCGATCTGCGAGCAGAGGCCGAGCGTCACCGGATCCATCGGCTGCAGGTTGGCCGAATTCCAGTGGGTGCGGTTGCGGATCTGCTCGATCGTCGATTTCGTCGTGCCGATGAGGCGCGAAATCTGTGCATCCTTCAGTTCCGGATGGTTACGCACCAGCCAGAGAATGGCATTCGGGCGATCCTGGCGCTTCGACAGCGGCGTATAGCGCGGTCCCTTGCGCTTGGCCTCCGGCACGCGGACCTTCGGCTCGGAGAGCTTCAGTCTGTAATTGGGGTCCTTTTCGCCGCGGGCGATCTCCTCACGCGAAAGCTGGCCGGTGATAACGGGATCGAGCCCTTTGATGCCTTGCGCGGATTCACCGTCAGCGATCGCCTTCACCTCAAGCGGATGCAGCTTGCAGAAATTCGCGATCTGGTCGAAGGACAGCGCGGTATTGTCGACAAGCCAGACGGCCGTTGCTTTCGGCATAAGAAGCTGGGTGGCCATTAGATATAATCCTCTCGTTCGTCCGCTCCGGTGGCGCGGGCCGTGGGGTAAACCACAAATTTCCGGGAAATCACGGCCTATATAGCGATCTTTTCGCCGAGGAGCAAGGAATCGCTGCGGATCGTCGCGCATTACCTCCGCTTTTCATCGAACTGTCATGAAAGCGTCATCCCGTTGCAATGCAAAGAGACAAGGAGTGTTCCGAAAAAATAGGGAGCCTTCTCATGCAACGCCGTTCCGTCTATCTCGCCCTCTTTGCCGCCCTCACTGCTTCCGCCGCGTTTCCCGCGGCCGCCGAGCCGGTCTTCAACCGTATAGCCACCTTCCCCGTCGCCAACAATCTGCCGGCTGATGCGGACAAGAAAACCGAAACCTCGTCGGAGATCATCGCCGTTTCGGAGGATGGCAATACGCTCGTCTATTCCGACAGCCCCTATGGCGGTGTCGGCTTTGTCGACATTACAGATCCTGCAGAGCCCAAGGCGGGCGGCAGCATCAAGCTCGATGGCGAGCCGACATCGGTGACGGTGGTGAGCGGCAAGGTGCTTGCCGGCGTCAACACCTCCGAGAGCAAGGCCAACCCCTCCGGCCGCCTCTATGTCATCGACCTCGCCACACGCAAGGTGGAAGCAAGCTGCGATCTCGGCGGCCAGCCCGATTCCGTCGCTGTCTCGTCCGACAAGGCGTTCCTGGCGGTAGCGGTCGAGAACGAACGCGACGAGGACCTGAACGATGGCGAGATGCCGCAGCTTCCGGCGGGCGACCTCAAGATCTTTTCGCTGAAAGACGGCGAACCGGATTGCGCCGGCGCGAAGACGGTCGCGCTGACCGGCCTTGCCGAAATCGCACCGGAAGATCCGGAGCCGGAATTCGTCGCCTTCAACGGCAAGAACGAGATCGCCGTGACGCTGCAGGAGAACAACCACGTCGCCATCGTTGATGCGGCCAGCGGCAAGATCCTCTCGCATTTCTCCGCCGGCCAGGTCGATCTCGACGGCATCGACACCAAATTTGATGGCGCGCTAACCTTCGACAAGAGCCTGAAAGGCGCGTTGCGCGAGCCGGATGCGGTGAAATGGCTCGATGACGAGCGCCTCGTTATCGCCAATGAAGGCGACTACAAGGGCGGCGCTCGCGGCTTCACCATCTTCAACCGCGATGGCAAGGTGCTCTATGAATCCGGTCCCTCGCTGGAGCGGAAGATTGCCGGGATCGGCCACTACCCGGAGAAACGTTCGGGCAAGAAAGGCGTCGAGCCGGAAGGCCTCGAAGTCGCGACCTTCGACGGTACGAAATATATCTTCGTCACCACCGAGCGCGCTTCCATCATCGGCGTTTACAAGGATACGGGCGGCGAGCCGGAATTCGTCCAGCTCCTGCCCTCCGGCATCGCGCCGGAAAGCCTGATCGCCATCCCGCAGCGCAAGCTGATCGCCACTGCCAATGAGGCCGATCTGGTCGAGGATGGCGGCGCCCGCTCGCATGTGATGATCTACAGGCTCGAAGACGGCAAGCCCGCTTATCCGACGATCGCCTCCGCCGACAGGGAAGACGGATCGCCGCTCGGCTGGGGCGCCCTCTCCGGCCTCGTCGCCGACCCGAAGGAATCGGGCAAGCTCTTCGCCATCTCCGATTCTTTCTATTCATCGGCCCCGACAATCTTCACCATCGACGCCACGAAGGAACCGGCTGAGATCACCAATGCGCTCACCGTGACCCGCGGCGGCCATCCGGCCCAGAAGCTCGATCTCGAGGGCATCACCACCGATGGCAAGGGCGGCTTCTGGCTCGCCAACGAGGGCAATGCTGCGAAGCTGGTCCCGCACGCGATCCTGCAGGTCAATGAGAAGGGCGAGATCAAGCAGGAGATATCACTCCCTGAAGAAATCCTGGGCGGCCAGACGCGCTTTGGCCTGGAAGGCATCACCCGTGTCGGCGAAGGCGACGACGAGACGCTGTGGATGGCCGTGCAGCGCGAATGGGCTGACGATCCCAAGGGCACCGTCAAGCTCCTCGCCTATAAGCCGAAAGCCAAGGAATGGGCGGCGGTTCGCTATCCCCTGGACAAGACCGAAGCCGGTTGGGTCGGCCTCTCCGAAATCACCGCCCATGACGGCCAGCTCTATATCGTCGAGCGCGACAACCAGATCGGCGACAAGGCGGCGATCAAGAAGCTCTACCGCGTCTCCCTCGACGGGCTGAAGCCTGCCAAGCTCGGCGGCGACCTGCCGGTCGTCGAGAAGACCCTCGCGCATGATTTCATGCCCGACCTGAAGGCGGCCAATGGCTATGTCCTCGACAAGCTCGAAGGCTTCACCATCGACAATGATGGCAAGGCCTATGCCGTCACGGACAATGACGGCGTGGACGACTCCTCCGGCGAGACGCTGTTCTTCACCATCGGCAACGTTCAGGCGCTGAACTGAGCCCGGAAACAAGCGGAGAGAAGGCCGCGCCCTCGCGGCCTTTTCATTTACGCGACATCGAGCACGATCTTGCCGATATGCTGGCCGTCCTCCATGCGCTCATGCGCCCGCCAGGCATCGCGCAACGGGAAAATCATGTCCATGACGGGCGAGATGCGCCTTTCGGCAAGCAGCGGCCAGACCTTGCTTTCAAGCTCCTGCGCGATTCCCGCCTTGAACTCCACCGAGCGCGAGCGCAGCGTCGAGCCTGTATGGGTCAGGCGCTTGGTCATCAATTTCGCGAAATTGGCCGTCGCCTTCGCACCGTTCAGAAAGGCGATCTGGACGATACGCCCTTCGACAGCCGCCGCATCGTAATTGCGATCGATATAGTCGCCACCCACCATGTCGAGAATGACGTTAGCGCCCTTGCCGTCGGTGACCTCCTCGACGATTTTGACGAAATCCTCCTCGCGATAGTTGATCGCCCTGTCCGCGCCGAGCCTGAGGCAGGCCTCGCATTTCTCCGCCGAGCCGGCCGTCGTGATGACATAGGCGCCGAAAGCGCTGGCAAGCTGGATCGCCGCCGTGCCGATGCCGGATGAGCCGCCATGCACTAGAAGTGTCTCCCCTGATTTCAGCCCTCCCCGCTCGAAGACATTGTGCCACACGGTAAAGAAGGTTTCCGGGATGGCGGCCGATTCGGCATAGCCGAAGCCTGAGGGAAGCGGCAGCGCATTGCTCTCATCCACCGCCGCGAATTCGGCATAGCCACCACCGGCGACGAGCGCCATCACCGGATCCCCCACCTGGAAACGCTGCACCCGCTCGCCCACTGCGGCCACTTCGCCGGCTATTTCCAGCCCTGGAATATCAGGGGCACCGGGCGGCGGCGGATAATGGCCCTGCCTTTGCAGAACGTCGGGGCGATTGACGCCGGCCGCCTTCACATGCACCAGGATTTCGCTTGCCGCCGGTCGCGGCACGGGACGTTTCACCGGGTTCAATGCACGCGGACCACCCGGTTGGGTGATCTCGACAGCCGTCATCTGCGAGGGGATCTGCAGAGCCATGAAGGAGCGCTCCTATTCGAATGATTTGCATGTCGGGTGCATTGGAATGTATCTTTTGACCCGTATCTGGCAATGGGGTCGGGGAAGCGAGGAGAATGTCATGGCGCTTTTCGATGACGAGCCGCCGGTCAGGAAGACCATTCACGAGATCGGACAGGACCTGTCGCTGCTGTCGGTTTCGGAACTCGACGAACGCATCGCGATGCTGCAGGCGGAAATCGAGCGGCTGAAAGCCGATCGCGAAAGGAAGGGTGACAGCAAGGCGGCGGCCGAAGCCCTGTTCCGCTGAGCCCTCGGGAAGCGGGAGCACAAAGCCTCTTCGCCCGGAACCCCAGCAGATATTCCGGGCACGCAACCAATTTCGATTTTCGCCATTATTTCGACTAGGGCGTTTCCTTCCTTCAGCAGAATTTCACAGATTCGGGGATCATTTTGCTCAGCTCTTTCGTCCAGGTCTTTGCGCTTCTCTGCGGCACGGCGTTTCTTCTGGCTGGTTCCGGTCTTCATGGTCTTCTCCTGCCGCTGCGCGGCGGCAGCGAAGGTTTTGCCATCAGTTCCCTCGGCCTTCTCGGCACGGCCTGGGCCGGCGGCTTCATCACTGGCTGCCTGCTCGCTCCCAGATTGGTGCGCCGGGTCGGTCACGTCCGCGCCTTCGGCTTCTTCGCGTCTTCCGCCGCGATCATCGCCCTGCTCACCGGGCTTTTCATCGATTCAACCATCTGGATCGTGCTGCGCGCCTTCACCGGCTTCACAATGGCGGGGGCGTTCATGGTTATCGAAAGCTGGCTCAACGAGCGCGCCACCAATGAGACCCGCGGCCAGATCTTCGGCCTCTATATGATGGTGAACTATGGCGCGGTGATGAGCGGCCAGATGATCGTCGCCGCCGGAGACGTGCGCACGGCAACCCTTTTCATGGTGACGGGCATCTTTTTCTGCCTCGCCCTGATCCCCACCGCTGTATCGACCGCCATGAGCCCGAAGCCCCTGAGCGAGGTGCAACTCGACCTCAAGGCGCTCTACCGGAACTCGCCCGTTTCCTTCGCAAGCTGCATCCTGATCGGCATCGCCAATGGCGCCTGGGGCACGCTCGGCGCCGTGTTCGGCGCGGGCTCGGGCATAGACACCACCACGATCGCCCTGATGGTGAGCTTCACCATCCTGGCCGGCGCGCTCACGCAGATCCCCGTCGGCCGCTTCTCCGACAGGACGGACCGACGTTTCGTGCTGGCCGGCGTGGCCGGCGCGTCATCTCTGGTCGGACTTGCAATCTTTCTCATCGCGCCGACCAGCGCCATCGCGATTCTCGTGCTGACCGCACTTTACGGCGGGCTGGCCTATGCGCTCTATCCCGTCGCCGTCGCCCACGCCAACGACTTCGCGGCATCGGAGAACTTCGTCAAGATTTCCGGTGGTCTGCTCCTGCTTTACGGCTTCGGCACCATGATCGGCCCGCTGCTTGCCGCCGTCGCGATGGAATATCTCCGACCGTCGGGCTTGTTCGCCGTGACGGCGCTCGCCCATATTTCCATCACCGCCTATGCCATCGTCCGCTCGCGCCAGCGCGCGGCTCCGACGGCGGAAGAAAAGGATACTTTCCAGAGCCTGCCTGCCGAGCGCGCCGCGACACCGGAAGGTCTCAAGCTCGTCCCCCGCGCCGATGGCGAACAGGAATAACCGGTGGTGACGATATCATCTCATCCCTGAAAAACCGAAGGGACGCCCAGAGGATTGCTACGGGCGTCCCTTTTGGGAGTTAATTCAGCAATGTTCAATGGCGTGTAGCCTGTGTTCTAAGCCTTTCAATCTGGTCCTTGAGCATGAGTTTCTTGCGCTTGAGATCGGCTATGTGGAGGTCGTCCATTGACGGACACGCCATCGCCTCGGTGATCTCCCTTTCGAGCGCACCGTGCTTTTTCTCCAGCGTTGCAAGATGGGACTCAATGGCCATGATTGCATCTCCTTCGGTTTGTTTTCCTCATAAGGCTTCAGGCCATGGGCTCATGAATCCGATCGAAGACGATCGGCAAGGGCCGTGGAGCAGCCTATGCCTGTTGGGCTCCACAAACGCACACTCGAGCTGTAATCAGACATTTTTCTGCCGCTTCAGGCGTCATTCGATCAAATAAACGAGAGCCTAGACCTACCCTGCCGGAAGACTTCGTGACAGAGTGATGACAGTTTGCCACGACTTTGCTGGAGAGTCGAATTCGGAATAGTAGCATTTTCTCGCGCGCAAAAATGTGATATGGGCTCCGCCCGGAGTCGAAGCGCGATCCTCGCGCTTTCCTCGGCGATCCCAAAGCAGATAATCAGAAACGGGACAAACCGCATGCCCGATCAGGAACAGGCAGAGATACGACTGGCTGTCGCACGTCTGAAACAGGAGCACGCGGATTTCGACGCCGCCATCAACGCCATGATCCAGGTCGGCTGCGATCAGCTGCGCATCCAGCGCATGAAGAAGAAGAAGCTGGTCATCAAGGACAAGCTCCAGGAACTGGAAGACAAGATCATACCGGACATCATCGCCTGAGCCGGGCAACCGCCGCGGCCTTGCCTTGCGGGCTCTCCGCTTTTCCGCTAAGTGCCCCTTTCCGGTCGTAAATTCATCAGGATCGAATGGTGCTGAAAGATAAATTTACGACCTGAAACAGCGAAGGGGAATGGGCGATGGCCGAAACATCCGCCGAAGTTGCCATCATCATGGGCAGCCAGTCCGACTGGCCGACGATGCGCCATGCGGCAGAGACGCTCGATGCCTTGGGCGTAGCCTATGATGCCCGCATCATTTCCGCCCATCGCACGCCGGATCGCCTCGTCGCCTTCGCCAAGGGCGCCAGGGCCGAGGGCTTCAAGGTGATCATCGCCGGCGCGGGAGGGGCCGCCCATCTGCCCGGCATGGCGGCCTCGATGACACCGCTCCCCGTCTTTGGCGTGCCGGTGCAGTCGAAGGCGCTATCCGGCCAGGATTCTCTTCTCTCCATCGTCCAGATGCCGGCCGGCATTCCCGTCGGCACGCTTGCCATCGGCCGTTCCGGCGCGGTCAATGCCGCGCTGCTCGCCGCCGCCGTCCTGGCGCTTTCAAACCCGGCCCTTGCCGAGCGGCTCGATGCCTGGCGGGAAAAACAGAGTGCAAGCGTGGCCGAACGCCCCTCGGACGAGGCGTGATCATGCTGCAACCGGGATCGACGATCGGCATCATCGGCGGTGGCCAGCTCGGCAGGATGCTTGCCGTGGCGGCGGCCAGGCTGGGCTTCCATACCGTCATTCTGGAGCCGCAGGCCGGCTGCCCCGCCTCGCAGGTGGCCAACCGCCAGATCGCCGCTCCCTATGACGATGCAGATGCACTGGCCGAGCTCGCGCAGGCCTGTGACGTCATAACTTATGAATTCGAGAATGTTCCCGTCGAGGCCGCGCAGAAACTCGCAGAGGAGAAGCTCGTCTATCCGCCTCCCCTGGCGCTCGAGGTCTCGCAGGATCGCTTCCGCGAGAAGGCCTTCCTCAATGATTGCGGCATCGAAACCGCGCCATGGCATCTGGTCAATGACACCGAAAGCCTGGTGGCGGGGCTCGCCCAGTTCGATGGCCGCGCCATCCTGAAGACACGGCGCCTCGGCTATGACGGCAAGGGGCAGGTGCGCTTCCGCGGTAACGGCAGCGACGACGTGGCGGGAGCCCTCGCCTCCATCGGCAATGCGCCCGCCATCCTTGAGGGCTTCGTCGCTTTCGAACGCGAGATTTCCGTCATCGCCGCGCGTGATCGCGAGGGCAATGTCCGCACCTACGACATCGCCGAGAATGTCCATTCCAACGGCATTCTCGCCACCTCCACCGTGCCCGCCGCCGTCTCCCCGGCGACCGCCGAAAAAGCGCGCGAGGCGGCAGAGAAGCTGCTGAACGCGCTCGATTATATCGGCGTCCTGGGTCTCGAATTCTTCGTGCTCGCGGACGGTACGCTGCTTGCCAATGAATTTGCGCCGCGCGTTCATAATTCCGGCCACTGGACGGAAGCCGCCTGTGCCATATCGCAATTCGAGCAGCACATCCGCGCCATATCAGGTCTGCCGCTCGGCGACACCGCCCGCCACAGCGACTGCGTGATGGAGAATCTCATCGGCGACGATATAGCCCGCGTGCCGGAACTTCTAAAGGAGCCTGCCGCCGTGGTCCATCTCTATGGCAAGGCGGAAGCGCGTCCGGGCCGTAAGATGGGCCATGTTACGCATCTGAAAACCAACAAATAGAGTCGCTTGGCCTGTTTCTTTTGCCGGACGGGAGTTGACAATCGACCCATTCCTTGGCTATTTCGCGCCAACCTTTTACGGCATGCCTCGCGCGTGCCTTCATTGATGCCCGGTGACGGGCCAACCAGACCGGTGACTGACATGAAGATCAAGAACTCGCTCAAAGCGCTCAAGGGCCGCCATCGCGACAACCGCATGGTTCGCCGCAAGGGCCGCATCTACATCATCAACAAGACCGCCCCGCGTTTCAAGGCGCGCCAGGGCTGAGGTCGGTTTGTGTTGAAGCGGACGCTCATCCGCTTCACAAAACGCGTCTCACTGAAATTTGCATTTGACGTTTCGCTGTGCGGGTCTACCCTTGTGCACATGCGGAACGTTTTTGCTGTTCTCACACTGCTTGCATTCCCCGCTGCCCCGGCAGCGATGCCTGTTGCCGCCATGGCGCAGCAGGAACAGGCACCTGCCGCCTCCCCGGCAAATCTGCCTGAGGGCGGAGCCACCGTTGCGCAAAAGCGAACGGCCGAGCTGGACCGTCTCTTTCTCGAACTGCGCAAGGCGCATAATGAGGCGAAGGCCAAACGCATCGCCAACCAGATATACGGGATCTGGAACCAGTCGGGCAGCGCCACCATCGACCTGATGATGCAATGGGCCAATAGCGCCATGCGTGAAAAGAAATATCCGGTGGCGATGGATTTCCTCAACGAGGTCATCGTCCTCAAGCCGGATTATGCCGAAGGCTGGAACCGCCGCGCCACGCTCTTCTTCCTGATGAACGACTATGGCGGCGCCATGCGTGACATCAACAAGACGCTGCAGCTGGAACCGCGCCATTTTGCGGCCCTGGCCGGCATGGGCTCGATCCTGAAGGAAACGGGACGCAAGGAAATGGCCATGCACGCCTATGAGCGCGCCCTCGCCATCTATCCCATGATGCGCGAAGTACAGAAGGAAGTCGGCGAGATTGCCGACGAGCTGGCCGGCACACGGACCTGAAGGCCCTTCGCCTCCTTCTCTTCGGGGATCATGTCCTTATCCACCCTTCATACCACCTTCTCCCGCAAGGGGAGAAGGAGAAGAGCAACCCTCCGGAAATCAGATTCCCGTTAGCCCGTCCGTGCCGATATAGGCAATGCGCAGCATGTTCGTGGCGCCGGGAGTACGCAACGGTACACCGGCAGTGATGATGACGCGGTCACCCGGCTTGGCGAACCCTTCGCGGAAGGCGATGTTGCAGGCGCGATCGACCATATCGTCCAGATCACGCGCATCCTCGGTGACGACGCAGTGCAGCCCCCAGACGATGGAAAGCCGGCGCGCCGTCTCGACGATCGGCGAAAGCGTGATGATTGCCGTCTGAGGCCGCTCGCGCGCCGCGCGCAAGCCCGTCGTTCCCGAGGCCGTATAGGTGATGATCGCCGACAGCCGGAGCGTTTCAGCGATCTGGCGTGCCGCGAGCGAGATCGCGTCGGCGCCGGTCGCCTCCGGTTCGGAGCGCTGTGCATAGATGATGCCGGGATAGGTCGGGTCGCGCTCCACCTTCTCGGCGATACGCGCCATGGTGGCGACGGCCTCGACCGGATATTGGCCGGCCGCCGATTCCGCCGACAGCATGATCGCATCCGCGCCCTCGAACACGGCGGTGGCGACGTCGGAGACTTCGGCGCGGGTCGGCACGGGCGCGGTGATCATCGATTCCAGCATCTGCGTGGCAACGACCACCGGCTTGCCGGCGCGCCGCGCAGCCCGCGTGATCTGCTTTTGAATGCCGGGAACGGCCTCCAGCGGCATTTCCACGCCGAGATCGCCGCGCGCCACCATCAGCGCATCGGAGAGTTCGATGATCTCGTCGAGACGGGCGACCGCCTGCGGCTTCTCGATCTTGGAGAGCAGACCGACGCGGCCGCGTGCGATCTTGCGTACCTCGGCCAGATCTTCCGGGCGCTGGATGAAGGAGAGCGCCACCCAGTCGATCTCCTCCTGCAGCACCGCGTCGAGATCTCTGCGGTCCTTTTCGGTCAACGCGCTGACGCCGAGCGTCGTATCGGGAAGGCTCACGCCCTTGCGGTCGGAAATCCCGGTGCCGGAAACGACGCGGGTGCGGATCGACTTGCCGTCGGCCGCTTCGGCAACGAGCGTCAGCCGGCCATCGTCGATCAGCAGCCGATGCCCCGGCTCCACCGCCTGCAGGATCTCCGGATGCGGCAGGAAAACACGGGTGTTGTCGCCGGGCACGTCCTGATCATCGAGCGTGAAGGTCTGGCCGGGCGTCAGGGTAACCTTGGTGTCCTTGAACTTGCCGACGCGCAGCTTCGGCCCCTGCAGGTCGGCGAGAATGCCGATGGGGCGTCCCAATTCCCGCTCCACATTGCGGATGCGGCGGACGAGCGAGCGCATCAGATCGTGGTCCGCATGGCTCATATTGATGCGGAAAACGTCCGCCCCGGCCTCGAAGAGCTTGCGGATCGTCGCTTCTTCGGAGGATGCCGGTCCCAGCGTGGCGAGAATTTTGACCTTGCGGCTGCGTCTCATGGATTATTCGTTCCTGTCACTGTCGGATTTTCGGGCGGCGCCTCATCGGTCAGCTGGACCATCCAGCTCGATTGCTCACCCGTGTCGTATTCCTGAAAGCCGGCGCGCTGGAAACCCCGCGCGAAGCAGTCGTTGACGCCGGCGATCTTGAATTCCTTTTCAGCGACGCACATGTTGACCGGGCCGTCCCATCGCCCGCCCCCCTCGGCGTCCTCCGCATAGAGATAATAATAGCGCTGGGAGAGCGGCCCCTCGATCAGCGTCTTGCAACTCGAGCCATTGATATGCCACCAGCCCTCGGTGACCCATCCCGTCTTGGCGCGATATCCGATGGCCACGCCCACCAGATTCTGCGTCGAATTGCAGACGCGGAAATCGGCACGGGCCTCGGCCGCCATGAACAGCATGCCCATGACGAAAATGCTAAAGAAAACCAGGGGGTGTTTAGAGCGCATCCGCCGAAACCTTTCAGCGCACATGTGCGGGTCTGTCACGCTTGGAAATCCCATTTTTGTTGCCCTCTTTTCGGCAGTTTCGCAGGTGATGTCAACGCGCCGGGACGACTGTTGAGTGAGAAACAGCCCGCGGCAAGGAATTTCATCGATGCCCCTTGCCGCCCGGCGAAATCTCCACCGCTCCTGATGGCAAAAGAATGACGGTTGCAATCCATCCGCACGCATGAGAAACCGAAATCTCCCCTCAGGAACCATGGATCCCGCCCTTATGCCGTTTTCACCTGTGCATTATGTCGAGGGAGACTATAGCCTCGGCCTGCTCCTGATCGCAGACCATGCCAGACGGGACCTCCCGCCGGAATATGGCTCGCTCGGGCTCGCGCCCGAGCAGTTTGAACGGCATATCGCCTATGACATCGGCGTCGAGAACCTGACCCGCGATCTCGCCAGGCGCCTGGGCGTTCCGGCCGTTCTCGGCGGCTTTTCCCGCCTGCTCATCGATCCCAATCGCGGCGAGGACGATCCCACGCTGATCATGCGGCTTTCGGACGGTGCGGTCATACCGGGCAACCATCCGCTCAGCGAAGCCGAACGCGAAAAGCGGCTGAACCTCTATTACCGTCCCTATGATGCGGCCGTGGCAGGCGCGATAAGCAAGATAGTTGCGGCGACGGGAAAGCCACCGCTGGTCGTCTCCATCCACTCCTTCACCCCGTTCTGGAAGACAAAGGAGCGGCCATGGCACATCAGCCTGCTCTGGGATAGCGATCCGCGCGCCGTCAAACCGCTCCTGGACATGCTGCGCACCGATTCCGCACTCGTAGTGGGCGACAACGAGCCCTATGATGGCGCACTGCGCAACGATACCATGTTCCGGCACTGTGTGGTCACCGGCTATGCCCATGCCCTGATTGAGGTGCGGCAGGACCTGATCCGCGATACGGCGGGCGCTGAAAGCTGGGCGGAAAGGCTGGCGCCGATGCTTGCAGCCGTGAACGCCCTGCCCGATATTCATGAGATCAGGCATTTCGGTTCGCGGACCGGACCGATCGACGAAAAGGAGGAAGCGGCATGACAGAGCTTGAGGAACGGCAGCGCATCGAATTCGAGGCCGCCGCCTTTCGCACCCTGGTGGAGCACCTGCGCAGCCGCACCGATGTGCAGAACATCGACCTGATGAACCTCGCCGGCTTCTGCCGCAACTGCCTCGCCAACTGGTATAAGGATGCAGCCGATGCCGCGGGCGTCGGCCTTTCCAAGGAAGAGGCGCGCGAGATCATCTACGGCATGCCCTATGAGGAATGGCGCGCCAGGCACCAGACCGAAGCGTCGGATGTGCAGAAAGCCGCCTTCGAGGCCAGCAAGCCGTCGCATTGAAACCAATCGTTTCCGGATGACGCGCTCTCCGGTCTTGACCATACGTACCGGGTCGGGCATCGAATTGCCCCAAACTCAGGCTCCGAGTCGCGAGCCTGCCCCTTCCCCGATCAATCTGGAGAATGAATCCGTGGACGATATTACGAGTGACAACGCACAGACCGTAGCCGTCGGACAGCTGCGTGCCTTCATCGAGCGTATCGAGCGTCTCGAAGAAGAGAAGAAGACCATTTCCGAGGACATCAAGGAAGTTTACGCAGAATTGAAGGGCACCGGATTTGACACCAAGGCCGTACGCACCATTATCCGTCTGCGCAAGAAGGAAGAGCACGAGCGCCAGGAAGAAGAGGCGATCATCCAGCTCTACAAGGATGCCCTTGGCATGAGCTGACCACCGCGCCGCTTCGTCCGGCGCAAGGCAAAGGAGCAAGCCGATGGCCCGCAAGAAGCTTGGACGCACCGATATCGAGGTTTCAAAGCTTTGCTTCGGCGGCAATGTCTTTGGCTGGACGGCGGACGAGGCGACTTCCTTTTCACTGCTCGACCGTTTCGTCGATGCCGGGCTGAATTTCATCGATACGGCAGATGTCTATTCATCCTGGGCGCCTGGCAATACGGGCGGCGAATCAGAAACCATCATCGGCAATTGGCTGAAGCAGCGCGGCGGCCGCGACCGCGTGGTGATCGCCACCAAGGTTGGCGGCGAGATGGGTCCCGGCCAGAAAGGGCTTTCGGCGGCTTATATCCGCCAGGCGGTTGATGCTTCGCTGAAGCGCTTGCAGACCGATTATATCGATCTCTACCAGTCGCACTGGGACGACCCGGAAACACCTTTCGAGGAAACGCTCGGCGTCTACAAGGAACTGATCGACGCCGGCAAAGTGCGGGCCATCGGCGCCTCCAACCTGACGGCGGCACGGCTCACAGAAGCGCTCGATGCCGCCAAACGCACCGGCCTGCCGCGCTACGAGACCCTGCAGCCGCTTTATAATCTCTACGACCGGAAGGATTTCGAGGAAGGACCGGAATCTGTCTGCATCGCCAATGACGTCGGCGTCATCTCCTACTATTCCCTGGCGAGCGGCTTTTTGACCGGAAAATACCGCTCCAGGGACGATCTCGGCCAGAGCGCCCGAGGCCAGGGCGTCGCCAAATATCTGGATGACCGCGGCTGGAAGATTCTGGCCGCTCTGGATCAGGTAGCGGCCGAGCACAACTCGACGCCGGCGCAGGTCGCGCTCGCCTGGCTGATGGCACGCCCCTCGGTCACCGCGCCGATCGCCAGCGCGACCAAGCTCAGCCAGCTGGAGGATCTGATCGCCGCCACGCGGCTGGAACTCGGTGATTCCATCAAAGTGTTGGACGAAGCAAGCGCCTGATCAATTAGAGCATTTCAGACTGAAGTGGAAATGCTGACCGGATAGGATCCGCTTTGTCCTCCGACCGTCATTCTCGAGGGCGTGTGCGTTCCATCAAAACGGGAACCGCTATAGCCGCACCTACCCCTCGATCTCCTCGCGCAGCATCTCCAGCTCCAGCCATTCCTCTTCCATGGCCGCATGCGCTTCCCGTTTTTTCTCCAATTCCCCTGCGGTCTTGGCGAAAAGTTCGGGATTTTTTGCATAAAGTTCGGGATCGGCGAGCTTATTCTCCAGCACGGTGATCTCGGTAGCAAGCGTCTCGATCTTGCCGGGCAGCGTCTCCAGCGCGAATTTCTGCTTGTAGGAAAGCTTGCGCTTTTCCTCGCGCTTCGGCTCAGGCGCGGCCGTTTCGGCCTGTGAAGGACCACGCGCGCCGGAAACCTTCACCTCCCGCTTGGTCAACGCCATCTCGCGCCGCTGCGCCATCATGTCCGCATAGCCGCCGGCATATTCGAGCCAGCGTCCGTCGCCTTCCGGCGCGATCACCGATGTCACCGTGCGGTCGAGGAAATCGCGGTCATGGCTCACCAGGATGACGGTTCCGGCAAAGCCGGTCACCAGTTCCTGGAGAAGATCGAGCGTTTCCATGTCGAGATCGTTGGTCGGCTCGTCGAGGATCAGCAGATTGGCCGGGCGCGCCAGCACGCGGGCGAGCATCAGCCGCGCCTTTTCGCCGCCCGACAGCTCACGGATCGGCGTGCGCGCCTGCTCCGGCTGGAACAGGAAGTCCTTCATATAGGAGACGACATGGCGCTGCTCGCCGTTGACGACGACATTTTCCCCGCGCCCATCGGTCAAATAATGCGCCAGCGTCTCATCGGGATTGAGGCTCTCGCGCTTCTGGTCGAGCACCGCCATCTCCAGATTGACGCCGAGCCTCAGGCTCCCTTCATCGGGGGAAAGCATCCCCGTCAGCATCGAGAGAAGCGTGGTCTTGCCCGCCCCATTCGGCCCGACCAGGCCGACACGGTCGCCGCGCATGATCCGGGTGGAGAAATCCTTGACCAGCACCCGCCCGTCATAAGCCTTGCCCAACCCCTTCGCTTCGATGACCAGCTTGCCCGATTCCTTGCTGTCGCTGGCCTGAAGCACCGCAGTGCCCTGCGCGCGGCGATGGGTGCGGAACTCCTGACGCATCGCCTGCAGTTCGCCCAGGCGGCGCATGTTGCGCTTGCGCCGGGCGGTCACGCCATAGCGCAGCCAATGCTCCTCGCGTACGATCTGGCGGCCGAGCTTGTGCAGGTCTCGTTCTTCTTCTTCCAGTATCTTGTCACGCCATTCCTCGAAATGGCCGAAACCCTGCTCCAGCCTGCGCGTTACGCCACGATCGAGCCAGATGGTCGAGCGGCTGACATTTTCGAGAAACCGGCGGTCGTGCGAGATGACCACGAGGCTCGACCGGATCTGCCTGAGCTCATCCTCCAGCCATTCGATGGTGGTGAGGTCGAGATGGTTGGTCGGCTCGTCGAGAAGCAGGATATCGGGCTGCGGCGCGAGCACCCGCGCCAGCGCCGCGCGCCGCGCCTCGCCGCCGGAGAGCTGGCCCGGCTTTTCCCGGCCCGTCAGCCCGAGATGTTCCAGCAGATAAGTGACGCGATAGGGGTCGTCCGCCGGCCCTAGCCCCGCTTCCACATAGGCATGGACATCGGCAAAGCCCTCCATATCGGGTGCTTGCGGGAGATAGCGGATAGTCGCGCCCGGATGACGGAACACCTCGCCCGACGTCGGCTCGACAAGCCCCGCGGCGATCTTCAAGAGCGTTGATTTTCCCGACCCGTTGCGCCCGACGAGCGCGATCCGCTCGCCTTCGCTCACCGAAAGCGCGGCATCCTCCAGAAGCGGCGTGCCGCCGAAGGTGAGCTTGATCTGGTCGAGACGAAGAAGCGGAGGAGCCATGGAACCCGAAATCGGTATCGTTGGTGAGGAGATTGAACGCGCTTGTCCGCGAGAACGGTGCTTATGTCAAATAGGTAAAACCTGCCCAAAACAAAACAGGCCGGAAAATTTCCGGCCTGTCCTCATTTGATATGGCGGAGGCTTATTGGCAGGGCGCCTCGTAAACGCGGCCGTAAGGATCACGGTAGCGGCAATAGCCCTGGCGCGAGGTCGAAGCGCCAAGCAGCGTGCCGGCCACTGCGCCGATGGCGGCACCCGTCAATGCGCCGCGGCTGTTACCGGTGATTGCGCCGCCGGCCAAGCCACCGAGCGCAGCACCGCCCACGCCATATCCAGCGGTGCGCTGTTCGGCGGTGGTGCAGGCGGCAGTCGAAAGAGCGAGCAGCCCGCTGACTGCGATCATTGAAAGATGTTTTTTCATGGAGATCTCTCCCGTTAAGAATGAAATGCGGCCAACGTTGCGTCCCCAATGCGGCAAGACAAGGTGGCACCATCTTGTTGAATTTACAATAGCCTTGTCTGCTCATCCCTCCAGAGTGGCGACAAGAACGCCGTATCCCGAACGCAGCAAAACGCCCAGAGTTCCCCGGACGACATTGGAAACTGTGAGTGAAGAACCGAGCGGAACCTTCACATTATCTAACGGCCATTCCGCACTTGTGATCGTCAGTCCCTGAAGTTCAGTGAAGCCGATGATGCTGAAAAGCGTCCCATCGGGCAGATCCGGAGTGTATGTTCCCGGGAGAATCGGCCAGGCTTCTTCCGTGCCGCTCGACAATAGAATGTCGCGTCCCATGGCCGCCTGCGCCGTCGCCATGGTCAGGTGCAGCATGGTGTGATCGGTGCGCATGCCACCGAAAGCGCCGCACAGGATGACGCTGGTCGCGCCAAGGGCGAAGGCCTCGCCCAAGGCAAGCTCACCGTCGGTCATGTCCTTGGCGCGCGGGAAGCTGCGCCGCGGCACATGCTCATACCGCCGCGCCAGGGCCGGAGAAGTGGAATCGAAATCGCCGAGCCATAATTCCGGCTCGACGCCAAGCGGCCCGGCATGGCGCATGCCGCTGTCGGCAGCCAGCACCCGCGCGCCGGCAATCTGCCGCTTCAGCCTGTCGGTTACCGTCAGATGCCCGCCGAGGAGGATGACAAATTTGCTCATGCGCGGCTCTTATCACGCGCCATGTCTGGCGGAAAAGCCCCGGCACGCTTGCGGTCCTAACTTGCCTCAATTATTGTTGATTCCGCTCTAACGGGGTGCCGAAAACCGGCTGAGAGACACAAGGCGTGCCGAGATACAGGTCAGGGCGAGGCGAGAAAGGCGTTTTTCGAGAACCGGAGGGCAGCGTACTATAGTACGTGAGCACCGGAAGCGCAGGAAAGCGCCATTCACAGCCCGTCCTCACCTGAATATCGGTATGCCGTCAACCCGCAGAACCTGATCCGGTTGATACCGGCGGAGGGATTAGACGCTGCCTTCTACCGGCGCTCGATCCTTTTGACCACGAACGACAAAGGAAACGCCGATGAGGCTCGCCAGATTTCTCGCCCTCTCCGCAGCCGCGCTGCTCGGTTTTGTCGCCCCGGCAGCGGCAAAGGACACGCTCACCATCTATACCTATGAGAGCTTCACCGCCGATTGGGGGCCGGGACCGAAGGTCAAGGAGAATTTCGAGAAGGAATGCGATTGCACGGTCCAATGGGTCTCGGCAGCGGACGGCGTTGCGCTGCTCAACCGGCTGAAGCTCGAGGGGCCCAGCACCAAAGCCGATATCGTGCTCGGCCTCGACACCAATCTGATCACGGAGGCAAAGCAAAGCGGCCTCTTCGCCCTGCATGGCATCGACACCTCGAACGATACCGTTCCTGGCGGGTTCAAGGACGATACCTTCGTACCCTATGACTACGGCTATTTCGCCGTCGTCTACGACGGCGAGATCCTCCCCAACCCGCCGAAGAGCATGAAGGAGCTGGTGGAAGGCGACGCCTCGCAGAAGATCGTGATCGAAGATCCGCGCACCTCGACGCCCGGTCTCGGCCTCCTGCTCTGGGTCAAGGCGATCTATGGCGACGATGCCGCGAATGCCTGGAGCAAGCTAACGGACCGGGTGTTGACGGTGACCCCCGGCTGGTCGGAAGCCTATGGGCTGTTCACCAAGGGAGAGGCGCCGATGGTGCTCTCCTACACCACCTCGCCCGCCTATCACATCATCGTCGACAAGGAAGAGCGCTACAAGGCGGCCTCCTTCTCGGAGGGCCATTACCTGCAGATCGAGCTCGCCGGCATCACCAAGAACGGCGCGAAGAAACCGCTTTCGGCAAAATTCCTTGAGTTCATGACCGGGCCCGGTTTTCAGGACGTCATCCCCGAAACCAACTGGATGTTCCCCGCCGGCAAGACCTCGAAGCCGCTCGACCCCGCCTTCGATACGCTGGTGAAGCCCACGAAAACCCTGCTGCTTTCGCCGGACGAGGTGGCCAAGAACCGCAAGGCTTGGATCGATGAATGGCTCACGGCGATGAGCAGGTAGGGTAGGCGTTTAACAGATAATGGCTGTTTCTCCCCCTCCTCTGGCCTGCCGGGCATCTCCCTCTCCTCCAATCGTCATCCTCGGGCTTGACCCGAGGATCCACGGCAAGGGAGCACAAAACTTCCCATCACGCGAGCGTGTTCCCGCAAGCGAGTACAGTTCAATACCTCGCTTGCTGTATTACGATCCTGCCGCGGATGATAATATCGCTTCCTCCTTCTTTTCCATGGATCCTCGGGTCAAGCCCGAGGATGACGATTGGAGGAGGGGGAGATGGCCGGCAGGCCAGAGGGGGGCGCTGTCCCGCAACGCATGTCGTTGATCCCCCGAACGATCATCCCGACCGCAAAACCCCTCGCAGGCGCTATCGCCCTCGCTTTCCTCATACTTCTCGCAGGCGGCGCGCTTTTCTCGCTTGCCTTCGAAGCCACCCGCGGCGAGAGCGGCGCTTTTGCCGCCTTTGATGCCTATCTCTGGCGCGTCGCGCGCTTCACGCTTTTTCAGGCGCTGCTCTCGACCTTGCTGTCGGTCGGCTTCGCCCTGCCCGTTGCCCGCGCGCTGCATGCGCATCAGCATTTCACCGGCCGCGCCTTCATCCTGAGGCTCTTCGCCTTGCCGCTTGCCCTGCCGGCTCTCGTCGCCGTACTCGGCATCACCAGCATTTATGGCCGTGCCGGCTTCGTCGCCCAAACCGCGCATTATTTCGATCTCGGCTTCACCCCGGATATTTACGGCCTGACCGGCATCCTTCTGGCACATGTCTTCTTCAACCTGCCACTCGCTGTGCGCCTGCTGCTCGCCGGCCTCGATTCCATTCCGCCGGATTACTGGAAGCTTTCCGCCCAGCTCGGCATGGGAAGCACGGCCCGTTTCCGCCTCATCGAATGGCCGGCCATCGCCCGCAGCCTGCCCGGCATCATGGGCCTCGTCTTCATGCTCTGCGTCACGTCCTTTACGGTGGTGCTGACGCTTGGCGGCGGGCCGCGCGCCACGACGCTGGAGGTGGCGATCTATCAGGCCCTGCATTATGATTTCGATATCGGCCGGGCGGTCGCCCTGACGCTCACCCAACTGGCGCTGACGCTGACCATCCTCTCCCTGTTCCGCCTCACCGGCAGGCCGACCGAGGAGGGTTTCTCGCTCGCCATCACCACGCGCCGCTATGAAAAGCTCAGGCCCGGCGAAAGGCTTGCCGACCTCTCCGTCGTCCTGCTCGCATTCCTCTTCGTTGCCCTGCCGCTCGCCGGCATGGTCGTCTCGGGGCTCGCCGCCGATTTCGGCAGGTTGTTTAGCGAGCGTTCCGTTTGGCGGGCGATCGCGACGAGCCTCGTGCTCGGTGCGGCCGCCGCGTTTTTCTCCGTTCTCCTTTCGCTCGCCCTCGTCGCGGCCCGCGAGGCGGTGGCGAGCGCCAGGAAAGGAGGCAGGCAATCCCTCTTCGAACGCGGACTCGATACCGGCGCCAGCCTCATCCTCGTCGTGCCGCCGATCATCATCGGCGCCGGCTGGTTCATCCTGCTGCGCCATTTCGCCGACCCGTTCGACTTCGCGCCATGGATGGTGATATCGGTCAATGCCGCCATGGCCATGCCCTTTGCGGTGCGGGTTTTGCGCCCGACATGGGATACCGCAAGCGCCCGGCACAACAGGCTGTGCGCCCAGCTCGGCATATCGGGTTTGACCCGCCTGCGCCTCATCGAATGGCCGGTGCTCCGCCGCCCCCTCGGCGTCGCCTTTGCCTTCGCCATGGCCCTTTCGCTCGGCGATCTCGGCACCATCGCGCTCTTCGGCAGCGATGCGGCACAGACCCTGCCCTATCTCCTGTTGCAGCGCATGGGCAGCTACCGCACATTGGATGCGGCCGGGCTGGCGCTGATTCTGGGGGTGCTGAGCCTCGGGCTGATGATGCTGGCCGACCGTGGATCGCAGGCCAGCCCACGCAAAGAAGAGAAGCCATGACCGACAAGACAGGCGGAGCGGCAGTCGCGCTCGAGGAGGTCCGCTTCAGCTATGGCGAGATGCGGATGCATTTCGATCTCGCGGTTCCCGCCTCGCAGATAGCCTCCATCATCGGCCCCAGCGGCTCCGGCAAATCGACGCTCCTCAACCTGATCGCCGGTTTTGAGACGCCGCAATCCGGCAGGATCCTCATCGGCGGTCTAGACGTCACGCAGCTTCCACCCGCGGAGCGGCCGGTTTCGATGGTATTTCAGGAGAACAATCTCTTCGCCCATCTCGATGTCGAGGCGAATATCGGGCTTGGCCGCTCGCCGAAACTGAGGCTGACGGCCGCCGATCGCAAAGCGGTTGCGGACGCCATTGCCCGCGTCGGCCTCGCGGGCAAGGAGAGGCGCAAGCCCGAGGCGCTTTCCGGCGGCGAAAGGCAGCGCGTGGCGATTGCACGCGCGCTGGTCCGCAGCCGGCCGGTCCTGCTGCTCGACGAGGCCTTCGCCTCGCTCGGCCCCGCACTGCGCAACCAGATGCTTGATCTCGTGAAGGCGCTGCATGCGGAAACGCAAATGACCATCCTGATGGTCACCCACCATCCGGAAGATGCGCTATATCTGGATAGCCTGCTGTTTTTCCTGGAAAATGGTATGATCGCTGCGAGCGGCAGTGCAAGAGACCTGCTCTCGGACACTGGTCCGCAAGCACTGAAACGCTATATGGGCAACACGGCACCTTCCCGGAATTGATTAATATCGGCGGCTGCAAGGTGACAGTTTGGACGCATATGCGGCAAATTTGACATATTTTGCCCCCAATCGGCGGCAAGAAGCTGCATCGGCGATCAACCGCACTTGTGCGCTGCACGCTCTCTGCTAGCGTGACCGGGAGCGAAAGGCGGCACACGAGGGAATCAGGGCGAGGACACGATTCTGAATTCGCAGTCGGAACCAGCATGCGCAACGATGCGCCACACCAGACGATTGCTGTCGCCAGGATCCGTGCCGGGCATGCTCCTGCTCGTCCTCTTGTCCGGCTGTCAGGCGCTCGACCTCAGCAAGCAGGACGTGGCGCTCGGCCCCTCCGCCAACCCCGTCACCGTCGACAATGTCACCCGCAACGATCGGTTGGCCAAGCTTGGTGCCGAGCAGCACCCGCGCATCCTCGCCACCTATGGCGGTGAATACAAGGATCCGAAGCTCGAGCGCATGGTTGCCAAGATCGTCGGCAAGCTGACACTCGTTTCGGAAAACCCGAACCAGACCTACCGCATCACCATCCTCAACTCGCCCAATATCAACGCCTTCGCTTTGCCTGGCGGATATGTCTATGTCACCCGCGGGCTTCTGGGCCTGGCCAACGATTCCGCCGAGGTCGCCGCCGTCATCGCCCATGAAATGGCGCATGTCACCGCCAACCACGGCATCCAGCGCCAGCAGAAGGAGGCCGAGGCCGCCATTGCCGGCCGTGTCGTCTCCGAGGTGCTGCACGACGATATAGCGGGGCGCGAGGCACTCTTGCGCGGCAAGCTGCGGCTCGCGCAATTCTCGCGCAACCAGGAACTCCAGGCGGACGCCGTCGGGATCAAGACCATCGGCGAGGCCGGCTACGATCCCTTCGCCTCGGCCCGCTTCCTGCAATCCATGGAAGCCTATCAGAGCTTCCGCTCCGTCTCCGGCGCCACCGATGCCAGCCTCGACTTCCTGGCCACCCATCCCGCGACCCCGCAGCGCATCGAGCTTGCCATGGGGCACGCGCGCAGGATCGGCGCGCCGGGCGTCGGCACCACGGACCGCAACGCCTTTCTCGACGGCATCGACGGCATTCTCTATGGCGAGACGCCCGATGAAGGCTATGTGCGCGGCCGCACGTTCATCCATCCCAAGCTCGGCGTGACTTTCACCGTTCCCGAAGGCTTCAGCATCGACAATTCGGCCGACGCTGTCATGGCCACCGGCCCCGGCGAGATCGCGATCCGGTTCGACGGGGCACAGCTCGCCAGCGGCTCGAGCCTGACCGATTATATCAAGAGCGGATGGGTCTCTGGACTTGACGAGTCGACGGTCCGCCCGACAACGCTCAACGGCATGCCCGCGGCAACCGCCCGCGCCAGCGCCGACCGCTGGCAATTCGATATCCTGGTCGTCAGTGCCGGAGAGAAGGTCTACCGTTTCCTGACCGCCGCCCCGAGGGGAAGCGCCGCGCTCCTGCCGACCTCGCAGGCCGTCACCCGCAGCTTCAGGATCCTCTCGCCCGCCGAACAGGCGGCGATCAAGCCGCTGCGCATTCGTGTGGTGACGGTGAAGCCGGGAGAGACCATCGGGACGCTCGCGGCGAGGATGCAGGGAACCGACCGCAAGCTCGACCTCTTCCGCCTGCTCAACGCGATACCCTCCGGTGGCACGGTTTCCGTCGGGGATCGGGTGAAGATAATCAGTGAGTAGTGAGATAAAAAATCACTATCTCACCATTTCCTATCTCACTAAAATCACACCTGATACGCGGAAATTTCGTGCTTGCTCAAAAGAGCGACCTTCAGCTTTTCCAGTGCGCGGTTTTCGATCTGGCGCACGCGCTCCTTCGATATGCCGAGGCGCTGGCCCAGCGCTTCCAGCGTCGCGCCCTCATCATCGAGACGGCGTTCGCGGATGATGTGCAGTTCGCGCTCGTTGAGCACGGTCAAGGCCTGCATCAGCCATGATGAGCGGCGTTCGGAATCGATCGCGCCTTCGACGATTTCGTCCTGCAGCGGATTTTCGTCGATGAGGAAATCCATCCGGTCGGCATTGCCGCTGTCATCGGCCAGAATCGGCGTGCTGAGCGAGCTGTCGGGTCCTGAAAGGCGGAAATCCATCAATTCGACATCCGCTGCCGGCACGCCGAGGCGGATGGAGATGCGGCGGTAAATATCGTCCTGCGAGAGGGCTTCGTCACCCTGGGTGAGCCGCGCGCGCAGCCTGCGCAGGTTGAAGAAGAGCGCCTTCTGGGTCGAGCTGGTGCCGCCGCGCACGATCGACCAGTTGCGCAGGATGTAATCCTGCATCGAAGCGCGGATCCACCAAGTCGCATAGGTGGAGAAGCGCACCTCGCGTTCGGGCTCGAAGCGGACCGCCGCCTCCAGCAGGCCGACATGCCCTTCCTGGATGAGATCGCTCATCGGCAGGTCGAACTTGCGGAACCTCGCCGCCATCGAGATCACCAGCCGCATATGCGCGGAAGTGATGCGATGCAGCGCATCCTGGTCCCGCTCGTCCCGCCACCGGATCGCCAGTTCCCGTTCCTCTTCGCGCTCCAGATAGGGCGCTGTCATGGCACTTCGTATCATCGACCGGCTAAGCGAAGATGACCCGGAAGACGGTCGTCCAGGCGATGATTGGGGAGCGGGGGAACGGCTTTCGGCGATCTGCTTCATATCGTTCTCCTGGACCTGGCCGGCCGCGGCCATGGAGATTGCAAACAAAAAAGAAGCGGCCAAAGAACTCTGGCCATGGTGCAAACGCACGAAAGGCCCCTGCGGTTCCGCAGCTCCCGGCAATTCACCCTGTCAGCGAAAACTCCTGCCTTTGCACACCTGTTCCGGAAGAGAAAAACATGCGGAAAAACAAAAAAGCCCGGCAGTGCCGGGCTTTTTAGGGTAATGCGAAAAAACGCGCTGTTACGCCGCTTCCGCCTCGTCTTCCTCGATCTCGGCTTCGGCCTTGGCGCCGCGTTTCGGCCCCTTGGCGAGGTTGACCTCGATCAGGCGGACAGCCTCGGTTTCCGACATCTTGTTGACGGCAGCGATTTCACGCGCCATGCGGTCAAGTGCCGCTTCATAAAGCTGGCGCTCGGAATAGGACTGTTCGGGCTGGTTCTCGGCGCGGTAGAGATCGCGCACCACTTCCGAAATGGCGATCAGATCGCCGGAGTTGATCTTCGCATCATATTCCTGCGCGCGGCGCGACCACATGGTGCGCTTGATGCGGGCACGGCCCTGCACGACCTTCAGCGCGCGATCGACATAATCCGTCTCGGACAGTTTGCGCATGCCGATGGAGGATGCCTTGGCGACCGGCACCTTGAGGCGCATCTTGTCCTTCTGGAAGTCGATTACGAAAAGTTCAAGCTTGTGACCGGCCACTTCCTGCTCTTCGATAGCAACGATCTGGCCGACGCCGTGCGCGGGGTAAACGATATATTCGTTCGTCTTGAAACCCTGCCGCGTCGCGGGCTTTTTCTGCTGGGATGTCATACGCTTCATTACTCCCTGTTGTGCCCGGCGGCCCCCGCCGGTTAACACATGGTAAGCCGGCCACCCGAGGATGCGGGGCAGCCGGTCTGCCGACACTTTCCTGAAAAGCGCAAATCACAAGGCGCGCACATCTTTCCCGGGAAGGGACGGAAAGCGAAGCGAACACCAGTCGCACATTTCCGCCCGGTACTGTTAAAGTCCGGGAAAAGTAAAACAGCCTTTCGGTGATTAACGCATCTGCGCCACGAGTTGACGTCCAGTCATCGACATTATGAACGTATCCTTACCACAAAAAGCTGAAAGAATCAACAATTTGCCGCAAGTGCTAAAAATGAGCCGGCAAGTCAGGCTTTTTTCAAGCCTCTACATCAGCCCGCTATTTCGAGGGAGGCTGGCGGAGCGAATTTGATATTTGCTCGGGCAGGCTGCCTCAACGGGATGCGGATACCGGAAGAGGAGCGCTCAGTCGCCTTCCCCCGGTTCGGCGGAGAAATACTTCTCGAACTTGTTCTCGACGCCGTCCATTTCCTTGGCCTCGGGAAGTTCTTCCTTCTTTGCCGTCAGGTTCGGCCACTTGCTGGCATATTCCGTATTGATTTCCAGCCATTTATCGAGGCCGGGCTCGGTATCCGGCTTGATCGCCTCGGCCGGGCATTCCGGCTCGCAGACACCGCAATCGATGCATTCGTCGGGATTGATGACGAGCATGTTCTCGCCTTCATAGAAGCAGTCGACCGGACAGACCTCAACGCAATCCGTATATTTGCAACGGATGCAATTGTCGGTCACGACATAGGTCATTGTCGAACTCCTGAGGCGTCTTATCGAAATACAGGGCGTGAGGTAGCGATTTTAGAGCCTGCTGGCAAGAGGACAGGCCCCTCCCGGCGACGCTTCACCGCAGAACGCGAAACCATCCCTGCCATCATCCCGAAACGTGGAATATTTTACTAGTTCACCACCCCCGGACGCCAGGAACCGCGCGCAAAATGCATGGGATCGCCATCCAACGGTTCACAACGCTGTCCGTGCGTCTTAACGACGCATGGCAGGCGAAAATCGGCCGGGATGGCCTCTATTCGGATTCATCCCGGTCGCGCAGACGGTCCGTTTGCCGGCGCTCGCGCTTAGTCGGGCGGCCGCTGCCCGGATCACGGACGGGCGGCAATTCCTTCGGTGCCGTTTTGCCACCTCCCGGCGAAGCGGGCGGCAAAACATCCTCGTAAAGAAGCCGCGCTTCCTCCGCCGGACCGCGCCGGCTCCCGGTAGCGAGAACCCTGTAGACCAGGATCCGCCTCTCCAGCGTGACGGTCAGCACGTCGCCGACCTTCACCAGATGCGAGGCCTGGTCCACCTTGTCGCGGTTGACGCGCACCCGCCCGCCCGTGGCAAGCTTGGCCGCCAGCGATCGGGATTTGACGACGCGCGCGAAGAACAGCCATTTGTCGATGCGCTGCCTGTCGCCCGCCGTCATCGCCTATTTCTTCAGCTGTTCCTTGAGCGCCGCCAGCTTGGCGAAGGGTGAATCGGGATCGATCTTCACCGGGCGCTCCTGCCGCTCGTGATGCTTACCGCCGTCGCGGTTCGGATGATGCCCCTTCCCGCCCTTGCGCGCCTCGCGATTCTCATGCCTGGCATCGCCCGGCTGGCCCTTATGGAAGCGCTTGCCACCATCCTTGCCGCCCTGGCCCTGCTTGCCGCGGAAATTGTTGCGGCGTTCGCCCTGCTCGCCGGCGCCCTCGGCTGCCTGGCCGCTATTGCCGCGATGCCGGTTGCGCGTCTGGTCGGGCCGGCGGCCGCGACCCTCGAAACGGCCCTGCCGCCACAACAGCACCGGCTTCACCTCTTCAGCCGGAGCATCGACGGAAACGTCGGCCTCAGGCTTCAACTCCGGCGCCGCTTCCACCACGGGCGCAGGCGCTTCGGCCTTTTCCTCTACTGCAGCAGGCCAATCGCCCACCGGTTCCGCCGGTGGCACGGCAGATTTCTCCGCCGCGGCGGCGGGAGCGACAGCGCTGCCCGCCGCGGCGGCCACAGCATCGAGTTCGGCAAGCTTAGCCGTCACACCGGCCGCATCCACCGCTTCATGGCGATAGCCGAGGTTGCGCAGCACCTCCTCCATGTCGTCAGCGGTTGCGCCAAGGATCGACATCATGGCGGGGGTGACAATGAAGCGGCTGCCGTCATAGGCGCCGTCCGGTCGCGGGCCGGAGCCCGGACGCCAGGCGAGCGCCGGGCGGATCAAATCGGCCAGGCGCTCCAGAATGTCGATGCGCACGGCGCGTCGGCCCAGCATGCGGAAGCCGGCGAGCTTGTAGAAAGCCGGATCGAAGGAGGGATCGGTGACGACCGATGTGCGGCCTGCCGCCAGCACATTGACCACATCGCCATAGCCCAGACGCTCGCGTGCATCTTCCTTCAGCGCCCAGAGCAGCGTGATCAGCCCGGCCGGCGCAGGCTTCAGCAGCGCCGGCACGAAGACGTGATAGGCGCCGAAGCGCACGCCGAGGCGGCGAAGCGCCGCGCGCGAATCCTGATCGAGCCCGCGCACCTCATCCGCCACGTCGCGGCGCTGCAGGATGCCGAGGTTCTCCACGAGCTGGAAGGCGAGCCCGCGCGTCATGCCCGTCAGCGCATCGGCGCCGGCAAGATCGTAAAGCGGCTTCAGCACCGTTTCCAGATGATGGCTCACAAAGCGGTCGATGCGGGCGGCAACCTTATCGCGCGCCGGCCCCGTCAACTGCTCGTCGGCCAGAAGCACGGCACGCGGCTTCAGCGTATCCTCGCCCGCGACCAGCGTGGCGATGGGCGCGCCGATCCAGCGCACCACGCCGTCGGACGCGATTGCGAAATCGCCATTGGCTGATGCGGCGAACCGCTCGGCCCGGCGTTCGAACTCGGCGGCGAGCGCCTTCTGGGCGGCTCCCTTCAGCGCCTTCGCGTCAGACCCTTCGGCCTGCGTATCGGCGGTAAAACGGAACCCTTCCAATTGGCCGACATGGTGGCCTTCGACGAGGACGTCACCGGACGGGCTGATTTCGGCTTCAAGCATGGCATTCTCTCTTAGACGCTTCATGAGCACGCTTGTCCTGCGGTCTACAAAGCGTTTCGTCAACCGTTCATGCAGCGCATCGGACAGTCTGTCCTCTATTTCGCGCGTCTTCTCCTGCCAATGTGTCGGATCGGCAAGCCATCCGGGCCTGTGCGACACGAAAGTCCAGGTGCGAATCTGGGCGATGCGATGCGACAGCGTATCGATATCGCCATCCGTCCGGTCCGCCAGGCGCACCTGTTCGCTCATGTAATTCTCGTCCACATGCCCCCTGCGGACGAGATCATTATAGATGGTGGCGATAATGTCGGCATGCTGCGCCGGAGCGATCTTGCGATAGTCCGGCAAGGCGCAGGCATCCCAGAGCGTCTCGACGCGCGCTGGCGTATCCGCCAGCCTCGCGATATGGATATCGCGTGAGAGATGCTCGAGCGCCTGGCTGTCGACGGCGGGCAAGGCACGAACCAGCCCTTCCACCGGCGCGGGCGCGTCGATCGACTGGCGCAGCGCCTCTATCGAGGAGAAGTCGAACCGTGCCGTGCGCCATTGCAGGACCTTCACCGGATCGAAGGCATGCGCCTCGATCTTCTCCACCAGTTCATTTTCGAACGGATCCACCTGGCCGGTGACGCCGAAAGTGCCATCGCGCATATGCCGCCCGGCGCGGCCGGCGATCTGGCCCAGTTCGGCCGCCGTCAGATTGCGGAACTGGTAACCGTCGAATTTGCGGTTCTGTGCGAAGGCGACATGGTCGACATCGAGATTGAGGCCCATGCCGATGGCGTCTGTCGCCACCAGGAAATCCACGTCACCCGACTGGTAGAGCGCCACCTGCGCATTACGCGTGCGCGGGGAAAGCGCGCCCATGACCACAGCCGCACCGCCGCGCTGGCGGCGGATCAGTTCGGCGATGGCATAGACCTCGTCCGCCGCGAAGGCGACGATCGCCGAGCGGCGCGGCAGGCGCGTGATCTTCTTCGAGCCGGAATAGGCCAGATGCGAAAGACGCGGCCGCGTGACGACGGAAATGCCTCGCAACAGCTTTTCCAGAATGCCGCGCATCGTGGCGGCGCCGAGGAGAAGCGTCTCCTGCCGGCCGCGCAGGTGCAGGATGCGGTCGGTGAAGACATGGCCGCGCTCGAGATCCCCTGCCAGTTGCACCTCGTCGATGGCGACGAAGGCGACATCGGTGGAGCGCGGCATCGCCTCGACCGTACAGACGGAATAGCGCGCGCCCGGCGGCACGATCTTCTCTTCACCTGTCACCAGCGAGACGTTGGCCGAGCCGACGCGCTCGACGATCCGTCCATAGACCTCGCGCGCCAGTAGTCGGAGCGGCAGGCCGATCATGCCGCTCTCATGCGCCAGCATGCGCTCGATGGCGAGATGGGTCTTGCCGGTATTGGTGGGCCCCAGCACGGCGGTCACATCACGACCGGAAAGCACCAGGGGCAGTTCGTTGGCTGGCTGATGGTTCATCTTTTATACGGATCGGATTCCAGAAAGCCTGCGATAACATTATCGGCAGCGCGTCGAAACCGGAATGTCGGTTGGCTTAAAGCTTTCGCCTGTTAAGAAACGGAACGTGAACGGAACGAATCGGCTACGAATCGCTGACTCCCATCGATTCCCCCTTTGTTCACGGCGATATATGGTAGCAGCCCGGCATCTTCCCACCACATGCTGAATCGACCGGGCCCACGCGGCACCATATGAGAACACAAGCGTTAACCTTTGCCGGAACCCATGCAAGGACAAATTGCCCGTCGGATCGAATTTTAAGAAAATCGCAATAATTCCTTAGGGTTGCTTAACGTTGCCAGGAACTTTCTGGTCGTGTTGCGTTAACCTTTCGACCAAATGCGGAACGAATCGGCGACGAATCGCTTTTCCCACCCGTTTCCCGTTTTGTTCGCACCAGATATAGTGCTCCCGCACGCGATATCTCCATAGGCGGGAAGAAATTTCCGATCTCCGCTCCTGCCCGGTCACGGACGGCATTAACCATTTGTGCCGTTTTGGACCACACCAGCCCCGGTTCCGTTCAGACGATATATTGGCCGCCATTGGCGGTGATGGTGGAGCCGGTGATGAAGCCGGATTCGTCCGAGGCGAGGAAGACGGTGATCCGCGCGATCTCCTCCGGCTCGCCCAGCCGGCCGACCGGTATCTGCGGCAGCACTCGCTCCTTCAGCACAGTCTCGTCCATGGCGCGGACCATTTCCGTGCCGATATAGCCCGGACATATGGCATTCACCGTTATACCGACACGCGCCCCTTCCTGGGCAAGCGCCTTGGTGAAGCCGATATCACCGGCCTTGGCCGCAGAATAATTGACCTGCCCCGCCTGCCCCTTCTGGCCGTTGATCGAGGATATGTTGATGACGCGGCCGAACCTGCGCTCGCGCATTCCCGGCCATAGCGGATGCGTCATGTTGAAGACGCCGTTGAGATTGGTGCCGAGCACCGCCTTCCACTGGTCCACCGTCATCTTGTGGAACATCGCATCGCGGGTGATGCCGGCATTGTTGACCAGCACTTCGACAGGGCCGAGATCGGCTTCGACGCGGGCAATGCCCGCCACACAGGCCTCATAATCCGAAACGTCCCAGCGATAGCTTGGAATGTCGTTGTCGGCGCTGAAGCGCGCCGCCGCCTCATCGCCGCCGCAATAATTGACTGCGACCTTATAGCCGGCCTTCTTCAACGCGATGGCGATGGCCGCGCCGATACCGCGCGATCCGCCTGTTACCAGTGCGACCCTTCCCATGTTCCCCTTCCTTTATTCTCCGACTGTCATGCGCAGTCGGTTTAACCGGTATTTTTTACAGGCGTTCGACGCAAAGCGCGACGCCCATTCCGCCGCCGATGCACAGGGTCGCGAGGCCCTTCCTGGCCTCGCGCCGCTTCAGTTCGTAGAGCAATGTATTGAGGATGCGGGCGCCCGATGCGCCGATCGGATGGCCGATGGCGATCGCCCCTCCATTGACGTTGACGATCTCCGGATTGAGGCCGAGATCACGCACGACCGCGCAGGACTGTGCGGCAAAGGCCTCATTGGCCTCCACCAGATCGATATCCGCTACCTGCCAGCCCGCCTTTTCCAGCGCTTTCTTGGTCGCGGGGATGGGGCCGGTGCCCATGATCGAGGGATCGACCCCCGCCGTCGCCCAGGAGACGATGCGCGCCAGCGGCTCGATTCCGCGCCGCTCCGCCTCGGCCTCGCTCAGAAGCACCACGGCAGCCGCGCCATCATTGATGCCCGAGGCATTGCCGGCGGTCACCGTGCCCTCCTTGTCGAAGGCCGGCCGCAGCTTGGCCATCGCGTCGAGCGTTGCGCCATGGCGGATGAATTCGTCGTCGGAGACCTCGATATCGCCCTTGCGCGTCTTCACCGTAACCGGGACGATCTCGTCCTTGAAGCGTCCCGCCTTCTGCGCGGCTTCCGCCTTGTTCTGGGATGAGACGGCGAATTTGTCCTGATCCTCACGGGTGAGTTGCCACTGCCTGGCGATATTTTCAGCGGTGATGCCCATGTGATAGCCATAGAAGGCGTCGGTCAGGCCGTCCTTGATCATCGTGTCGATCATCTTGAAATCGCCCATCTTCACCCCGCCGCGCAGATGAGCGCAATGCGGCGCCATGGACATGGATTCCTGCCCGCCGGCGACGATCACCTTGGCGTCGCCAGTCGCAATCTGCTGCATGCCGATGGCGACGGCGCGAAGTCCCGAACCGCAAAGCTGGTTGAGGCACCAGGCGGTCGTCTCCTTGAGAAGGCCTGCCGCCATCGCCGCCTGCCGCGCCGGGTTCTGCCCTTCGCCCGCCGTTAGCACCTGGCCAAGCACCACTTCGTCGACCTCGGCCGCCTCGATGCCGGCGCGCGAAAGCGCCTCGCGGATCGCCACCGCACCCAGTTCATGCGCGGGAATATTGGCAAAGGCGCCGTTGAACGAACCGACAGGCGTACGTGCCGCGCTGGCGATGACAATGCTGCCGTTCCCGGACGAGATGCTCATGGGTATCCTCCTTAGGTGCCGGTGTGGCCCGGTCTCTGGTCGCTCTGGACTGAAGATGGAACGAGAATAGCCGCCTTGGCAAGGGCACTGCACAATGAACGCGCCTTTGCATTGCACAAAACGCTTTGAAATGTGCCGATTTTGGGCCTATCCTTTCATTGGGAGAATACAACCAATGATAAGAATTTGATCGGGAGGCGATCGTGGCATCAAAGTCGGACCATACCATTATCAAGAAATACGCCAATCGCCGGCTCTACAACACCGGCACGAGCACCTATGTCACGCTCGAGGACCTGGCGGAGATGGTCAAGAAGGGCGAAGAGTTCAGCGTCCAGGATGCCAAGACCGGCGAGGATATCACCCATAGCGTGCTGACGCAGATCATCTTCGAACTGGAGAACAAGGACGGCCAGAACATGCTGCCGATCCCGTTTCTCCGCCAGTTGATCGCCTTTTACGGCGACCAGATGCAGATGATCGTGCCGAGTTATCTCGAGCAGACCATGGCGGCCTTCACGCGCGAGCAGGAGCGGATGCGCGAGCAGCTCGCCTCCGCCTTCGGCAAATCGCCGGCCGAATTGATGCGGATGGACTTCCCCGTCAAGCTGATCGAGGAGCAGGTCCGCCGCAACACCGAGATGTTCAACCAGGCGATGCGCATGTTCACGCCCTTCCCGCTCGGCGGTTCGCCCAACGGCAAGGCCGAAGAACCATCGAAGAACAATTCCGAGGGCTCCAGGCAGCAGTCGAGCGATGATCTGCGCGAGTTGCGCGAGCAGATCGCCGCAATGCAGCGCAAGATCGACCAGATCGCCAAATAGCGCGCCTTGTCAAAGGGCCGAGACGCCGGGGACAAACTGTTTTTCCCGAAAATCACCGGATTTTATCGGTGCATTCGCATGAGTCTGCGCTAAAAAGGCCGGGCGATTTCATGCAATTTTCAGGAGAATCCCATGGCTCGGCTGACACTCAACAAGGCGAACCAGATCATCAAGGGCGCGTTTTCAAAGGCGGACGAGATGGGGCTGAAGCCGCTCGCCGTCGCGATCTTCGATGCCGGCGGCAATCTGAAGGCTTTCCAGCGACAGGACGGAACCTCGATCCTGCGTTTCGAGATCGCCTCCGGCAAGGCTTTCGGCGCGCTCGCCGTCGGCGCCGGTTCGCGCTGGCTGCACAATCAGGCGAAGGACCGCCCGCATTTCCTTGAAGGGCTTTCCGGCGTTTCCGGCGGCCGCGTCGTGCCGGTACCCGGCGGCGTCCTCATCAAGGACACCAAGGGCGAGATCCTGGGTGCCGCTGGCATTTCCGGCGACACCTCCGACAATGACGAGGCAGCCGCCGTGGCGGGCATCGAGGCGGCTGGTTTCATCGCTGACGCCGGCTGAGGTCATCCCACAATGCAAACAAAAAGACCGGCCTTCGAGCCGGTCTTTTCAATATTCGCTACCGAAATGGCTGAATTCTCGGGAGGTGTAAACCTTCCCGAGAAGGATTAGCCTTCCTTCGGCGTCAGAACCTGACGGCCGCGGTACATGCCGGTCTTCAGGTCGATATGGTGCGGGCGGCGCAGTTCGCCGGAGTTCTTGTCTTCGACATAGGTCGGCGCCTTCAGCGCATCGGCCGAACGGCGCATGCCCCGCTTCGACGGAGAGGTTTTTCGTTTAGGTACAGCCATGGATTCTGCTCCACTGATCAGTCAACAAAGGTCCGGCCCGGCCCCGGCGGAGCCTGTCACATCGGACAAAATTCCGGAAAGTCCGCGTGCCTATACACGCAACCGGACTGTTTGACCAGCGTAATCAGCAAATTTTTTGGCATTTGCCTTGCAGTTTACGTCGTTTTTATTGCAGGCAGCCGATATAGGCGCCGGCTCGCCGCGCCCTGGCCTCGACGACGCGGGCCACGCGCTGCATGGACCGGCCGGGTTTCGCCGGATCGCGCAGGATCGGGTTGGGCAGCGTCACCGCGAGATAGGCCGCCTGCCGTGCGTTCAGCTGCGAGGCCGACCGGCCGAAATGATGCTGGGCGGCGGCTTCCGCGCCATAGATGCCTGGCCCCCACTCGGCGATATTCAGATAGATCTCCATGATCCGCTGTTTCGGCAATATCAGGTCCGCGACCACGGCCAGCGGCAGCTCGATCGCCTTGCGGATGAAGGAACGCCCGTTCCAGAGAAAGAGGTTCTTCACCGTCTGCATGGTGATCGTGGAAGCACCCCGCACCCGGTCTCCATCCACCGCATCGGTGATCACCGCATTGAGCTGGCGCCAGTCGATGCCGGAATGGCTGCAGAACTGGCCGTCCTCCGACACCATCACCGAATTGACGAGAACGGGCGACATCTCCTCGATCGGCATCCAGCGCCGGTCATAACCCTGAAACGTCACCAGATCCTTCAGCATCAGCGTCGAGACGGGATGCACGAAAGGGAGCATATAGACGAAAAGCAGAAAGACGGGCGTCACCGCCAGGACAAAGACGATCCGCACGATATTACGCAAAAGCCGCGAGTGAATCGGATCGGTCAGATACCCTCTGCCATCCCTGTTCCTGATCACAACTTTCGCCACGTGTTCTGCCCGCTTGCATATTCCCTCCGACATAGAACATTCCGGCCAAAGATTGAACCCGTCGCCTGTCATATCCCTGCAGATCAACCGCCGCCGCCTGCAATCCGCGATGGATTATCCCGCCACAATACAGTTCCGTGAAAAAGCTTCATGCGTCATTACGGACCAGTTGACCGGCGCACGGCTTTCGTCCATGCCGGATTTCATGGTGACCGATATTCTGCGCCCCGATTTCGAAACCGCTCTGGCGACACGCGCCCGCTCCGTGGAAGCGGCGCTGGAGAAGCTTCTGGACGATCGCGTACGCAATGGCGAGATCGTGCGGCCCGAACGCCTCATGGCGGCAATGCGCCACGGTGTCCTCAATGGCGGCAAGCGGCTTCGCCCCTTCCTGGTGATGGAGAGCGCCGCCCTCTTTGCCGCCGACAAGGAGCCGGCGCTGCGCGTTGCGGCCGCGCTCGAATGCATCCATTGCTATTCGCTGGTGCATGACGACCTGCCGGCCATGGACAATGACGACGTCAGGCGCGGCCAGCCGACTGTGCACAGGGCGTTCGACGAAGCGGCGGCCATTCTGGCCGGCGACAGCCTGCTCACCTATGCATTCGAGATCGTCGCCAGCGACGAGACGGAGCTCCCGGCCGCGACGCGGACGAAGCTCGTTGCCGCGCTCGCCCGCGCCGCCGGGCACGGCGGCATGGCGGGCGGCCAGGTGCTCGATCTCGCCGCCGAAACCCGCAAGCCGGACGAGGCGGGCATTATCACCCTGCAGGCGATGAAGACGGGCGCGCTGATCCGCTTTGCCTGCGAGGCCGGCGCCATCATCGGCAATGCCACGCCGGAGGATCGCGAGCGCCTGGCCGAATATGGCGCGGCGATCGGCCTCGCCTTTCAGCTTGCCGACGATCTGCTCGACGTCACATCAGACGCGACGAGCATGGGCAAGGCCACGGGCAAGGATGCAGCGGCCGGCAAGGCGACGCTGGTCTCGCTGCACGGCGTGGAATGGACGAAGAAACAGCTGCAGGGCCTCGTCGAACAGGCCGAGATGCTGCTTGAGCCCTTTGGCGCGGATGCAATGCTTCTGAAGCAGGCCGCTCGTTTCATCGCGGACAGGCAGAGTTAGAGACGTAGGTTTGGCCCTTCACCCTCGCTCTTCGAAAGACCAGGTGCTCGGCGAAGATTTCAATTCTGACCAGCCGCGACCTTGCGTCCCATTCCAAACCGGTTCTCGATATAATCGGCGACCATCTTCTGGAATTCCTGGGCAATGCCGGGGCCGCGCAGGGTGGTTACCTTCTTGCCGTCGATGAAGACGGGAGCTGCCGGCGTTTCGCCGGTGCCGGGCAGCGAGATGCCGATATCGGCATGTTTCGATTCGCCCGGCCCGTTGACGATGCAGCCCATGACGGCGACCTGCAGCGCCTCGACGCCCGGATATTTCTCGCGCCACACCGGCATGTTGGCGCGGATGTCGTTCTGGATCGTCTGCGCCAGTTCCTGGAACACGGTCGAGGTCGTCCGCCCGCAGCCAGGGCAGGCCGCGACAACAGGCACGAACTGGCGGAAGCCCATGGTCTGGAGCAGCTCCTGCGCCACCTGCACCTCGCGCGTGCGGTCGCCGCCCGGCTCCGGCGTCAGCGAGATGCGGATCGTATCGCCGATCCCCTGCTGCAGGAGAATGCCCATCGCGGCAGATGAGGCCACGATCCCCTTGGTGCCCATGCCGGCTTCGGTGAGGCCGAGATGCAGCGCATGGTCGGAGCGTTGTGCCAGCATCGTATAAACCGCGATCAGGTCCTGCACCTGGCTGACCTTGGCGGAAAGGATAATCCTGGAGCGAGGCAGGCCGATTTCCTCGGCAAGCGTCGCCGAAATCAGCGCCGATTGCACGATGGCCTCGCGCATCACCTCCTGCGCCGTCAGCTTCGAGCCTTCGGCCTGGTTGCGGTCCATCAGTGTGGTCAGCAGTTCCTGATCAAGCGATCCCCAATTGACGCCGATGCGCACAGGCTTGTCGTAGCGGATCGCCATCTCGATGATTTCGGCGAACTGCTTGTCCTTCTTGTCCTTGAAGCCGACATTGCCGGGATTGATGCGGTATTTGGCAAGCGCCTCCGCACAGGCCGGATGATCCGCCAGGAGCTTGTGGCCGATATAGTGGAAATCGCCCACCAGCGGCACATCATGGCCGAGACGGTCGAGCCGCTCGCGGATTTTCGGCACGGCCGCCGCCGCCTCGTCGCGGTCCACGGTGATGCGGACGATCTCCGATCCCGCGCGATGGAGTGCCGCCACCTGTGCCACCGTCGCATCCACATCGGCCGTATCCGTATTGGTCATCGATTGCACGGCCACGGGCGCGCCGCCGCCGACCATCACGCCGCCGACATCGACGCCGACCGAGGCGCGGCGGTCGAAGGGATGAGAGAAATAGCTTGGTGTCTCAGTTGCCATTGTGCTGCATTCGTCGATGGGCATGCCTTGAGGTGGAGGAGACGAGGCGATCTGTCAACTCCCGGTCACGCCCGTTGATGGCAATTTTATATTCAAGCTTTAACATCTTGCCGAGAAACCGTCACCCCAGCATTATGCACTGCAACATGACTGCCCGGCGGAATGAAACCAATGAGGCCGGGCACAAGGGAGGACGGCGACAAGATGACTGCACGCAAGACCGCCATTATCACAGGCTCCAATTCCGGCATCGGCCTTGGCATCGCGCATGCGCTCGCGGCCAACGGCCACAACATTGTGATCAATTCCTTCACCGACCGTGACGAGGATCATGCGCTCGCCGAACTGATCGGCAAGGAACACGGCGTCAAGACGGTCTACATCAAGGCCGACATGAGCAAGCCGGAGGAATGCCGCGCCCTTGTCGCGAACGCCGCGTCCGCTTTCGGCACGGTCGATATTCTTGTCAACAACGCCGGCATCCAGCATGTCGCACCCGTCGAGGAGTTTCCGACGGAGAAGTGGGATGCCATCATCGCCATCAACCTCACTTCGGCCTTCCACACCGTCGCCGCCGCCGTGCCCCTGATGAAGGCCGCCGGATGGGGCCGCATCATCAACATCGCCTCCGCCCACGGCCTGCGCGCCTCGCCCTTTAAATCGGCCTATGTGGCAGCCAAGCACGGCATCGTCGGCTTCACCAAGACGATGGCGCTGGAGCTCGCCGAACAGAAGATCACCAGCAACGCCATATGCCCGGGCTATGTGCTGACGCCGCTCGTCGAAGCGCAGATCCCCGATCAGATGAAGACCCACAATATGGACCGGGAGACGGTGATCCGCGAGGTGATGCTGGAGAAGCAGCCGACCAAGCAGTTCGTCACCACCGAACAGATCGGCGCGCTTGCCGCCTTCCTGTGCACAGACAATGCCGCACAGATCAACGGCACGACGCTTTCGGTCGATGGCGGCTGGACCGCGGAATGAAGCCGCAATGCCTCACGCATCCTGTGTGACGGTCTCCTCATGCGTGCCCGCATCGGCATAGCGCGCCAGGCCCGAAAGCGACAACACGACGATCAGAAGCAGCGGCAGGGCGGCGAACACGGCCGAGAAGCCCGTATGCTCTGCAATGAAGCCGATGGTCGACGGTGCAAAGAGAATGCCGGAATAGCCGAGCGTGGTGGCGATCGAAAGGCCGACGCCGGGCGCCATCCCCGGCAGGTTGCCGGCAATCGAGAAGGCGATCGGCACCATGTTGGAAATGCCGATCCCGCAGAGCGCGAAACCGACGATGACCATCAGCGGATCGGGCGCAAGGCTGGCGGCCAGCATACCGATGATCGCCGTCACCGTACATAAGCGAAGCGTCAGCACGGCGCCGAGCCTGTCACGCACCAGATCACCCGCAAAACGCATCACGGCCATGGTCAGCGAGAAGGCGGCAAAGCCGAGGCCGGCGACACTCACCGTCGCGCCCAGATCCTGCTGGAGATAGAGCGCGCTCCAGTCGAGCACCGCGCCCTCCGGCACCATGGAGAACAGCGCCATCAGCCCCACCAGCCAGGGCAGCGGCTGCAGAGGCAGGCGGAAACGTGTTGGCTGATCCGCATGGTGCACCGGGCGATCGGCATGGACGATCGGCCAGGCCACGGCCAGCATGATGATCGCCATCACGGTGGCGACCACCGCATGCACGCTCGTGCCGAAATGCTCGATAAGAGTGCCGCCGATGCCGGCGCCGATAAGCCCTCCCAAGCTCCAGAAGGCGTGGCAGGAGGACATGATGGCGCGGCGCATCTTCTGCTCCACCGCCACCGCATTGGCATTCATGGCGACGTCCATGCCGCCGACAAAGCCGCCAAAGAGAAAGAGTGCTATCGCCGCCGAGGGTACGCTCTGCGTAAACGTAAGCGCCAGAATGGAGGGCAGCAGCAGGATCGCCGAAATCTTGGAAACCCGCGCCCCGCCGAACCGGGCAATCTGCATTCCGGCCACCGGCATCATCGCCAGCGACCCGATGCCGAAGACGAGGATCATCAATCCCAGCTCGCCTTTGCTCAGATCAAGCCGCCCGGCGAACTCCGGGATCTTCGGCGCCCAGTTCCCGACCATGAAGCCATTCATCAGGAAGAGCAGCCATACGGCCAGCCGTTCCTTCGGCAGGTAGCCGGACCGGCCCGTTTCTGCTCGCGGCTTATCCACGCGCATCTCCATTCTCATGCTCCTCCGGTTAAACCTTGCTTGCTCTGACGACTTCGACGCCCAGCGCCTCGATTTCCACAATCATATCCGCGGCCGCATCCTGTTCGACAACGAGCCTCGCGCATTCCGCCAGCGCGATCACGTCATGCGGCGCAGCGGTGCCCAATTTCTCCAACGTTGCCGTGGTCATGACTGAGCGGCTGCGCCGCGCGATCACCCGCTTGAACTCGGCGTCCTCCAGATGGAACGCCGTGATGCCGGCTTCTGCATCGACACCGCAGGCGCCGAGGATGCAAAGGTCCGGCCGCAAGAGCGCCACGTCGCTCAACGCCTTGCCGCCGATCGCCGCGCCAACCCGCGGGTCGACCATACCGCCGATGAGGATAAGGTCTACCGTCTCCATCAAGGCCGAAGCGATGAGCGGCGCATTTGTTGCGACCGTGATGCCGGAGACGGACGAAATCTCCTGTGCAATCGCCAGATTTGTCGATGAAGCATCGAGGAACACCAGCATCCCCGGCTCGATGAACTGCACGGCGGCACGGGCGAGCGCCCGCTTGCGCTCCGGCTGCTCCGTCGTCCGCTCGTTGAAAGGCGCGGTGGGCGGGGTCGGCGCAAGCGCGCCGCCATAGACCCTCCGGCAAAGCCCGGCCGCCGCCATTTCCCTGAGATCACGCCGGATCGTGTCTTCCGACACCGCAAATTCAAGCGCCAGCTCGCCCGCCAGCACCTTGCCGGATACCGCCAGTTTCCTGGCGATTTGCGCCTGCCGCTCCTCGACCAGAAAATCGGACGCGCTCATTGCCTTCCCTCCAATCGTGCATAATCGTGCACGAACATGCACCATCGATAGCCGTATTGGACGTGTTTGGCAAGAGCCTCGAAACTGTTCCCGGTCAGCGCCATATGTGATAGTGTTTAATCCTATCAAAGCGAGAGATCACCATGCGTAGCACGCAACAATTCAGTATTACGCTGCCAAATGAAATGGCGCAGATGGTCAAGGACAAGGTATCGTCCGGCGAATATGCCAGCGAGAGCGAGGTTATCCGCGACGGCCTGCGCGCCCTGCAAGCTCGCGACAAGGTCCTTGAAAACTGGCTGCGCACGGAAGGTGTTGCCGCCTATGACAGATTGAAAGAGGACCCGAGCCGAGCGCTCAGCGTGGATCAGGTACGGCAGCGTCTTGCTGCGAAGCGGTCAACTTCTACGTGACACATACCGTTCGCTTCTCACCAGAAGCCATAGACCAGCTTGAGGAGCTGCAGGCCCACATTGCTGCTGCAGGATCGCCTCTAGCATCACAGCGGTATATCGATTCCGTAGTGGACCATTGCGAAAACCTGCAAGTCTTCCCCTATAGAGGCACGCGGCGCGACGATCTCAGACCAGGCCTGCGGACGCTTGGGTACAGGCGTAGCATGACGATTTTGTTTGAGGTCACCGCGGACACTGTGAATATTCTGGGCATCTATTACGGCGGCCAGGACTACGAAGCAGATTTGCGAGACGGCGAAGAATAGCGCCGCTTGCTTCCACAGCTATCCCTCACCCATAAACCACCAGCAGGTCTTTCGCATCGATCTGGTCGCCCGCACGCACCAGCACTTCGGCGATCACCCCATCCCGCTCCGCGTGGATTGCGGTTTCCATTTTCATGGCTTCGATGGAGACGAGCACGTCGCCGGCCTTCACCGGCTGGCCTGCCGATACGGCAATGGTCGAGACGATGCCCGGCATCGGCGCGCCGACCTGATTGTCGTTTCCAGGCTCCACCTTGCGCCTGGTCCCGTTGCCCGTCGCCCCATGCGCCCGGTCGGGCACCTTGACGCGTCGCGGCTGGCCGTTCAGCTCGAAGAACACGGTGACCATGCCCTTCTCGTCGGTATCGCCCACCGCCTGATTGCGGATGACCAGCGTCTTGCCGCGCTCGAGGTCGACGAAGACCTCCTCCTCCTGTGCGAGCCCGTAGAAATAGACCGGCGTCGGCAATACGCTCGTCGGCCCATAGGTCTCCTGCGCCAGTGCGTAATCGGTAAAGACCTTGGGATACATCAGGTAAGACGCGAACTCCCGGTCGCTGATCTTGCGCCCGAGCTTCTCCTCGATCTCCTTGCGCTCCTTGTCGAGATCGGCGGGCGCGAGCAGTGAGCCCGGCCTGACCGTGAATGGCTTCTCGCCCTTCAGCACCTTTTTCTGCAGAGCTTCCGGCCAGCCAGACGGCGGCTGGCCCAGATCGCCGCGCATCATCGAGACGACGGAATCGGGAAAGGCGATGTCCTTCTCCGGGTTCTCCACATCGGCGACGGTCAGGTCCTGGCTCACCATCATCAGCGCCATGTCGCCGACCACCTTGGAGGACGGCGTGACCTTGACGATATCGCCGAACATGCGGTTGACGTCGGCATAGGCCTGCGCCACCTCGTGCCAGCGGGTCTCCAGTCCCAGCGAACGCGCCTGCTCTTTCAGGTTTGTGAACTGCCCGCCCGGCATTTCATGGAGATAAACTTCCGATGCCGGCCCCTTGAGATCACTCTCGAAGGCGGCATATTGCGTGCGCACCGCTTCCCAGTAGAAGGAGATCTTGCGGATCCAGACGGGATCGAGACCGGGATCGCGCTCGGTGCCGGAGAGCGCCTCAACGATCGAGCCGAGGCAGGGCTGCGAGGTGTTGCCCGAAAGCGCATCCATCGCCGCATCGACCGCATCGACCCCTGCCTCCACGGCGGCGAGGACGGTGGCGGCGGAAATGCCTGATGTGTCATGGGTGTGGAAATGGATTGGCAGATCCGTCGCCTCGCGCAATGCCTTGAAAAGCACCTTCGCCGCCGCCGGTTTCAGCAGCCCCGCCATGTCCTTGACGGCGATGATATGCGCGCCGGCTTTCTCCACCTCCCTGGCGAGCTCGACATAATATTTCAGGTCATATTTCGGCCGGGCGGCGTTGAGGATATCGCCGGTATAGCAGATCGCTGCCTGGCAGAGCTTGTTCTCTTCAAGGATCGCATCCATCGAGACGCGCATGTTCTCGACCCAGTTCAAACTGTCGAACACCCGGAAGAGATCGATGCCGCCGCGCGCTGCCTCACGGACAAAGTACTTCACCACATTGTCGGGATAGCTCTTGTAGCCGACGCCGTTCGCCCCGCGCAGCAGCATTTGCAGGAGGATATTGGGCGCCGCCTCGCGGATGAGCGCCAGCCGCTCCCACGGGTCTTCGGTCAAGAACCGCATCGATACGTCGAAGGTCGCTCCGCCCCAGCATTCCAGCGAGAAGAGGTCAGGCAGCACGCGGGCATAGGTGCCGGCGATCCGCGCGATGTCATAGGTGCGCATGCGCGTGGCGAGCAGCGACTGGTGCCCGTCGCGCATCGTCGTGTCAGTCATCAGCACGCGCTTCTCATTGCGCATCCATTCGGCGAATTTCTTCGGTCCCAGCGCATCGAGCCGTTGCTTCGTGCCGTCGGCGATCTTCCCCTCGCCGGCATAGGGCACCTGTGGAGGCGCGGCATCTGCCGGCGGACGGGCACGGCCCTTGGTCTCGGGATGTCCGTTGACAGTTACATCCGCCAGATAGGTGAGAAGCTTGGTGGCGCGGTCCTGCCGCTTCACATGCTCGAAGAGCTCCGGCGTATTGTCGATGAACTTCGTCGTATAGGCATTCGCACGGAATTGCGGATGCGTGATGATCGCTTCGAGGAAGGTCAGGTTTGTCGCCACGCCGCGAATGCGGAACTCGCGCAGCGCCCGGTGCATCCGGTCGATCGTTTCCTCCGGCGTCGGCGCCCATGCCGTCACTTTTTCGAGCAAGGGATCATAGAAGCGGGTGATCACCGCGCCGGAATAGGCGGTGCCGCCATCGAGCCTTATGCCGAAGCCGGTGGCGCCGCGATAGGCGGTAATGCGGCCATAGTCGGGAATGAAATTCTGCTCGGGATCTTCCGTAGTGATGCGGCATTGCAGGGCATGGCCGTTCAAGCGGATGTCCGCCTGCGCCGGCACGCCGGATGCCGGCGAGCCGATCGCCGCCCCTTCCAGGATGCGGATCTGCGCCTTGACGATGTCGATGCCCGTCACCTCCTCGGTGACCGTATGCTCGACCTGGATGCGCGGATTGACCTCGATGAAATAGAAGGCGCCGGTGTCGGCATCCATCAGGAACTCGACCGTTCCTGCACCGATATAATCCGTCGCATGCGCGATCTTCAGCGCATGATCCGCCAGCTCCTTGCGCTGATCGTCGTTGAGATAGGGCGCCGGAGCCCGCTCCACGACCTTCTGGTTGCGCCGCTGGATCGAGCAGTCACGCTCGAAAAGATGCACGGCATTGCCGTGTGTATCGCCGAGGATCTGCACTTCCACATGGCGGGCGCGCTCCACCAGCTTTTCCAGATAGACCTCGTCCTTGCCGAACGCCGCCTTCGCCTCACGCTTGGCCTCGGTCACCTCCTTGGCGATCTCATTGGCCGAGCGGATGACGCGCATGCCGCGCCCGCCGCCGCCCCAGGAGGCCTTGAGCATCACGGGATAGCCGATCCTCTCCGCCATCGCCTTGACCTGATTCATGTCGTCGGGAAGCGGCTCCGTCGCCGGCACCACGGGAACGCCGATCTCGATGGCGAGATTGCGCGCCGCCACCTTGTTGCCGAGGCGTCGCATCGTCTCCGGCTTCGGTCCGATGAAGATGATGCCGTTTTCCGCACAGGCCTCGGCGAATTCAGGGCTCTCCGAGAGCAGCCCGTAGCCCGGATGGATCGCATCGGCGCCCGAGAGCTTGGCGACCCGGATGACCTCCTCGATCGAGAGGTAGCTCTCGATCGGCCCGAGATCGCGCGTCAGATGCGGGCCGCGTCCGACCTGATAGCTCTCATCAGCCTTGAAGCGATGCAGCGCAAGCTTGTCCTCTTCCGCCCATATGGCAACCGTTTTCATGCCGAGTTCGTTGGCCGCGCGGAAGACGCGGATGGCGATTTCGGATCGGTTGGCGACGAGGATCTTCTTGATCGGCAAGGCAGGTCTCCCAAACTGCGAGGCAATATTCGAAGGGTCCCGATCTGATGAAGCCGATATGCCGTCTCTTTTATCGTTATGATTTTGACGGATACCGGTTCCCACTGGACCCGATTTCAATGCTTAGCGTGCAAAATGCTGCAGCGCAAACGCTGTGTTGAAACCGACATGCAAAACAAAATGCCCGGCGCGAAGGCCGGGCATTTCCATTTTCTGGTCTCTCGGGAGACGGCTTACTGCTGGAAATAGCTGTACTTGCCGTCCTCGCCCTTCTTCCACTCATACATGACGTAGCCGGGAAGCTTGGGATCGCCCTTCTCGTCGAAGGAGATATCGCCGAGAACGGTCTTGAACGGACCCTTCTCCTTCATCGCGGTCGCCACTTCCTGCGGATCGTTCGATCCGGCGGCATTGGCGGCAGCGGCGATCGCCTGAGCAGCGGCATAGGAATAGAGCGTATAGGCTTCCGGCTCGAAGCCGGCGTCGCGGAATTTCTTCACCAGCTCGGCATTGTCCGGGTTGTTGCGCGGATCGGGACCGAAGGTGTTGAGCGTTCCCGCAACAGCGTCGCCGGCGATCGAGGCGAGCTCGTTGGAGACGATGCCGTCACCGGAGATGAACTGCACCTTCAGGCCCTGGTCGGCGAGCTGACGCATGATCAGGCCGGCTTCGGTGTGCAGGCCGCCCCAGTAAAGGACGTTGACGCCTTCCTGCTTCATCCTGGCGATCAGCGCCGAGAAATCCTTCTCGCCGACATTCACGCCTTCATACATTACTTCCTTGATGCCTTCCTTGTTGAGCTCCTTCTTGGTCTCGTCGGCAAGGCCCTGGCCATAAGGCGTCTTGTCGTGGATGACGGCGATCTTGGCATCCTTGAAATGCTCGGCGATGTACTTGCCGGCGATGGTGCCCTGCTGGTCGTCACGGCCGCAGGTGCGGAACGTGTTCCACAGGCCGCGCTCGGTGAAGACCGGGTTGGTCGAAGCGGGCGTCACCTGGAGAATGCCGTTTTCGGCATAAACATCGGAGGCCGGGATCGACACGCCGGAGTTGAAGTGGCCGATGACGAACTTCACACCGTCAGCAGCGAATTTATTGGCAACCGAGATACCCTGCTTCGGGTCGGACACATCGTCGCCGATGGTGATGGCGATCTTCTCGCCATTGATGCCGCCGGCAGCATTGATTTCCTTGATCGCCTCTTCGGCGCCTCGCTTGATCTGGGCGCCGTAAACGGCATTGGGACCGGTGATCGGAGCGCCGATTCCGAAGAGGACATCGGCCCAGGCGCTACCGCTGCAGGCAAGCATTGCAGCCAGTGCAACGCCGGAAAACAGTGACTTTTTCATGCGAATAACTCCCATTCTTCTTAGACCCCACGCGATGCGAGCAGCACCGCCTGTTAACACACTTGCCGATTTCCCGGCGCTTGTCACGCTGATTCGTTTTTCTCAGCGCGATTGCTCAAGTGAACCCGATCAGGACGCCGGGTTACCTTTCTTTTCCTTCCACGAGAGCGGAGAAACCTTTTCGTATAGCCAGCTATACTGGCGCACCATCTGGTTGGTGCGTGTGTAGCGGTAGCCGATCGTACCGATGATCATCAGCACGATCGTATCGACGATGTAATAGTGCAGCGACAGCATGGTGCCGCCGAAAAGCGCGTGGTGGATGAACCGCACGGCAACGCCGAGCGGGATCATATAGAAGAGAAACACGCCATAGCTGCGCCAGGTCTGGGCGCAGGCCCGCCCCGTCATCCATGCCGCCCAGCCACCCAGGATGCATGTGACGAACAGGAAGAGCGCAAATGACGGTTCTTCATAGAGAATGCCCTGCATGGCCACCTTCCCCTTTGAGCATGATCCCGAAAGTTGCAGGCTTTTCGGATAAGATCATGCGGCTGAAAAACTAGTGCCGTCCGCCCTCGAGATAGGCGGCGCGCACTTCCGGATTGGCGAGAAGTTCCTTGCCGGAACCGCTCATGGTGATCGAGCCGTTGACCATGACATAGCCACGGTCGGCCAGCTTCAGCGCACCGAAGGCATTCTGCTCGACCAGGAAGACGGTGAGGCCCTTGGTGCGGTTCAACTCCTTGATGGCCTCGAAGATCTGCTTCACGATCAGCGGCGCGAGGCCGAGCGAAGGCTCATCGAGCAGCAGCAGCTTCGGCCGCGCCATCAGTGCACGGGCGATCGCCAGCATCTGCTGCTCGCCGCCCGAAAGCGTGCCACCGCGCTGGTTGATGCGCTCCTTCAGACGCGGGAACAGATCGAAGATCATCCGCACGTCCTCGTCGAAATGGGCCAGATTGTCGAGGCTTGCCCCCATCTGCAGGTTTTCCTGCACGCTCATGCGCGGAAAGATGCGGCGCCCTTCCGGCGACTGCGCAACGCGCAGGCGGGCGATCTCGTGCGGCGGCAGTTGCGTGATATCCTGCCCGTTGAAGATGACCCTGCCGCTGCGGGCACGCGGGCTGCCGCAGATCGTCATCATCAGGGTCGACTTGCCGGCACCGTTCGCCCCGATGAGCGCAACGATCTCGCCTTCATCGACCGTGACGTCCACGCCCTTGAGCGCACGGATATTGCCGTAATAGGTCTCGACATTCTCGACCTTGAGAAGCGAATTCTTCGCCGACATCACTTGCTCCCCTCGGACGGCTTCTTCGTGCGGGCGGATGTCCTGGACGTTTTGCCCGCCGGCTTGGCTGATGAGGATTTGGCCGCCGCCTTCTTGCGTGCCGGCTTCGCCTGCGGCGCGTCCGCCTTTGCGACGGCTTCTTCCTGCGCGATCTCGGCCACCGCCTCCTTGGCCAATTGCTTGACGGCGACGTCGGCGGGATCGGCCACGCTGGGCGTATCCACCTCCTCGATCAGTTCGGCGATCTCTTCGTCTTCGACACCGAGATAGGCCGCGATCACCTTCGGGTCGTTGCGGACCGCTTCCGGCTTTCCGTCGGAGATCTTGGTGCCATATTCGAGCACCACCACATGATCGGAGATTTCCATCACGACAGCCATATCGTGCTCGATGAGCAGGATCGACGTGCCGGTCTCGCGGCGTATGTCGAGCAGCAATTCGTTGAGCTGCGAGGATTCCCGCGGGTTGAGACCGGCCGCGGGCTCGTCGAGACAAAGCAGTTCCGGGTCCGTGCACATGGCCCGCGCGATCTCCAGGCGGCGCTGGTCGCCATAGGGCAGATCGCCCGCCGGATCGTCCGCCCGTTCGACCAGATTGATCTTCTCCAGCCAGTACCGCGCCTTTTCGGTCGACTCCGCCACCGCCCGCTTGTAGGCCGGCAGGCCGAGCAGCCCGAGGATCGTATAGCCCGAGGATTTCATCAGCGGGTTGTGCTGCGCGACCAGCAGGTTTTCCAGGACCGTCAGGCCCGAGAACAGGCGGATGTTCTGGAACGTGCGCGCCACCTTCGCCTTCTGCGTGATCTTGAAATCCGGCAGCCGCTCCAGGAGATATTTCTCGCCGTTCTTCCTCGAAAGCGTCAGCATCCCGCCGGTCGGCTTGTAGAAGCCCGTGATGCAGTTGAACACGGTGGTCTTGCCGGCGCCGTTGGGGCCGATGATCGCGGTGATATCGCCACGCTTCGCCTCCAGGCTCAGATCATTGATGGCGATCAGCCCGCCGAATTTCATCGACAGATGCTCGACCTTGAGAATTGGGTCCATTGCAGTTTCAGACATGGTTTGTGCCGCCGACATCAGCCGTGTCCCTCCTTGGTGAAGGCTCCGGAGACCAGCTTGCGTTTGTGCAGGAATGCGCTGGGCTCACGGCTTCCGACGAAGCCGCGCGGCTTCCACACCATGACCGTCACCATCGCCAGGCCGAAGATCAGCATGCGATAGAGTTCGGGCGTGAAGCTCGGCCCGAAGATGAGCTTGAGGAAGCCCATTTCGCGCAGGATTTCCGTTCCGCCGATCATCACCACCGCGGCGACCGCGATGCCGACGAGCGACCCCATGCCGCCGAGCACGACGATCGCAAGGATGACGGCGGATTCGAGGAAGATGAAGGATTCCGGGCTGACGAAGCCCTGGCGGGCGGCGAAGAAGGAGCCCGCGAAACCGCCGAACATGGCGCCGGTTGCAAAAGCCGTCAGCTTGGTCGTCGTCGTATTGATGCCGAGCGACCGGCAGGCGATCTCGTCCTCGCGCAATGCCTCCCAGGCGCGCCCGACCGGCATGCGCCTGAGGCGGATCGTCACCCACGCCGTCAGCAGCGCCAGGAACAGGATCAGATAATAGAGGAAGATCTTGTAATAGGCGGAGGAAAGCGGCAGGCCGAATATGGCGGCGAAGCCGTCCTTGCTGGCGGTGAAGGGAATGCCGAACAGCGTTGCCTTGGCAATGCCTGATATGCCGAACGTGCCCTTGGTGACCTCGGTCCAGTTGACGAGGACGAGACGGATGATCTCGCCGAAGGCGAGCGTCACGATGGCGAGATAATCGCCGCGCAGGCGCAGTACCGGAAAGCCCAAGATGACACCCCAGGTGGCCGCGAAAATGCCTGCCATGGGCAGGAGCACCCAGAAGGACAGGCCGAAATAGCTCGAAAGCAGCGCGTAGGAATAGGCGCCGACGGCGTAGAAGGCGACATAACCCAGGTCGAGCAAGCCGGCGAGGCCGACGACGATATTGAGCCCCCAGGCGAGCATCACATAAATCAGGATCTGGATGCCGAAATTATCCACCCATTTCAGCGATCCCTGCAGGCCGACCAGGAGAACGACCAGAACGGGATAGACGAGCAGGAAGGCAATCGCCAGCCGCGAGAAATTGCGCCGGAAGAAGGAGGGCTCCGCCACCTCGCCGACCTTGGCGCTTTCCTTTGCCTTGATGCGGGCGGTCAGCCAGGGCGAGATGAACGCCTTGAAGAGAAACCGCCCCACCCCGGCGATCGCCACCATGATGAACAGGAGCCCCCAGCGCTGATCCAGGATGAGCTCGTTGTTGATGTTCTGGTCCGTGCGGAAGCCGATGATCAGCACGAACAGGAAGAAGGCGATAACGCTGGCGATGATGCCTTCACGAATGGCCGAGGAAAAAGCGGATTCCGGACGGGGTTTGGAGAGTTCGGCCATGATCACACCTTTTCGACTTCAGGACGGCCAAGAATGCCGGAAGGCATGAAGATGAGCACGATCGCAAGGATGGAGAACGCCGCCACATCCTTGTAGTCGATCGAGAAATAGGCCGACCACAGCGCCTCGATCAGGCCGATGAGCAGCCCGCCGACGACCGCCCCCGGCAGCGAGCCGATGCCGCCGAGCACCGCCGCGGTGAACGCCTTGACCCCCGGGATGAACCCGTCGGAGAAGGAGATGACGCCGTAGAACATGAGATAGAGCGTGCCGGCAACGGCTGCGAGCGCCGCGCCCATGACGAAGGTGAGCGAGATCGTCCGGTCGACATTGATGCCGAGCAGCGCCGCCATCTTGCGGTCCTGTTCGCAGGCCCGCTGGGCGCGCCCCAGCGACGTGCGGTTGACCAGATACCAGAACGCCGCCAGCAGCGCCGCCGTCACCATGATGATGACGATCTGCTTGAGCGAAATGGTGATATTGGTGCCGTAGATCGTATATCCGCTATTGATCAGCGGCGGGATCGGCTTGTTGCGCGGTCCCTGCGTGACCTGCACGAAATTGGAAAGCGCGATCGACATGCCGATCGCCGTGATCAGCGGCGCCAAGCGGAACGACCCGCGCAGCGGGCGATAGGCCACGCGCTCGATGGCCCAGCTCCACAGGCTCGTCAGGCACATGGCGACCACCATCATCAGGAAGAGCGCCAGCACGACCGGCACGCCGCCGATGAATGTCGTCAGGATCAGGAACACGATGAGCGCCATGAAGGCGCCCAGCATGAAAATGTCCCCATGCGCGAAATTGATCATGCCGATGATGCCGTAGACCATCGTATAGCCGATCGCGATCAAGCCATAGATCGAACCGAGCGTCAGCCCGTTGATCAACTGCTGGATAAAATATTCCATCGAAAAGCCACCCTTACTTCGGTCGGGACCATTATTTCCTGCCTTTTTAGGGCGGTTCCCTTGTTCCCCGATCCTTCTTACACCTAACCGCTGCAACGCGGAAAGCAACCGTTTTTATTATCAGACGAAGGACTAATAAGCCGCCCCCCGCATTTATAGGCATTTCCACCAAAGGGCTAGGGCTGTTCCGTTTATTTCCCCGATTACGTCGCTATAAAACGAGGTTTTCCCATATTTTCAATTGCGAAATTGCAGAGCGGAGCTCATCCGGGCTGGCCAATATGCGACATCACTCTAAACGACGACGAAACCATGGGCGAACGGGTCGCGATCATCGATGAAGATTGTGTTGTAGCCGGTCATCCGCGCCCACCCCGCAATAGAGGGAATGATGGCCGGGCGCCCGGCCACTTCCACCGCCTTTTCGACCCGGCCGTGGAAAAGCGAGCCGATGATCGATTCATGCACGAAATCGTCGCCCGGCTTCAATTTGCCCTTGGCCGCAAGCTGCGCCATCCGGGCGGAAGTTCCCGTGCCGCAGGGCGAGCGGTCGATGGCCTTTTCGCCATAGAACACCGCGTTGCGGGCATGCGCCTCTTCCTTTGTCGGCTTGCCGGTCCACAGGATATGGGTAAGGCGGTTGATATCGGGCTTTTCGGGATGGACGAAGGAATAGCGCTCGTTCAGCCTCTGGCGCAGCACCGGGCTCCAGCCGATCAGGTCGAGCGCACGATAATCCGCCATGTCGGCATAATTCTCCTGCGGATCGATGATGGCGTAGAAATTGCCGCCATAGGCGACATCGACCCGCAGCGGGCCGAGATCGGGGCAATCCACCTCCAGTCCTTCCGCATGGAGGAAGGCCGGAACATTGGTGATCCGCACGCTTTCGACATATTGCCCCTTCTGCTCATATTCCGCCACGACCAGCCCGGCCGGCGTATCGAGCCGCAGGATGCCCGGCGTCTTCGGCGTCACCAGCCCGTGTTCGATCGCCATCGTCACCGTGCCGATGGTGCCGTGCCCGCACATCGGCAGGCAGCCGGAGGTCTCGATGAACAGCACCGCCACGTCGCAATCCGGCCGCGTCGGCGGATAGAGGATCGAGCCCGACATCATGTCGTGGCCGCGCGGCTCGAACATCAGCCCGGTGCGGATCCAGTCATATTCTCTGAGGAAATGCGCCCGCTTCTCCATCATGGTCGCGCCTTCAAGGTTCGGGCCACCGCCGGCCACCAGCCTCACGGGGTTGCCGCAGGTGTGCCCATCGACGCAGAAGAAGGAGTGTCTGGCCATGTTTTTAGCCTCAAAAACGTTGCGGGTTGAAGGGGGCGAGATCGATCGCCGGAGTTTGCCCGGAAATGAGATCGCGGATCAAGCGGCCGGTTGCGGCCGACTGGGTGAGCCCCAGATGGCCGTGACCGAACGCATAGAAGATATTGGGCAGGCCTTTCGCCCGGCCGATGGCGGGAAGCGAATCCGGCAATGACGGCCGATAGCCCATCCATTGCCGTCCGCCACGGGTCTTCAATTCAGGCAGGAACAACTTCGCCTTTTTCAGCATCGCCTCCGAGCGCGCATAGTTGGGCTTGAGATTGAGCCCGCCGAGCTCCACCGCCCCACCGACGCGAATGCCGGTATCGAGCGGCGTGATGACGAAGCCATGCCCGCCGAAGATCAGCTGCCGCCTCAGATCGAAGCTGTCGACCGGCAGCGTGGTATTGTAGCCGCGCTCTGTCTCCAGCGGTATGGCGTCGCCGCATTGCCGTGCCAGGCGATGCGACCAGGCGCCGGCCGCGATAACGAGCTTGCCCGCCGATATCGTGCGGCCGTCCGCCAGCCATATCGTCGTTTTGCCGCCGGACGGCTCAACCCCCTTCACCTCACCCTTGATGAACCGGGCGCCGGCGCGCTGCGCATAGGCCCACAATGCCTGGCCCAGGAGCTTGGGATCGCTCACCGTCTTCCAGTCCGGCACGAAGCTGCCGACGACGAAGCGCGGCGAAAGCCCCGGCTGATACTGCGCCAGTTCCTGGCCGCGGATATGCCAGAACGCGATATCCGCCTTCTCCCGCGCGTCCCAGCCAGGCTGCGCCGCCTTCAGCTCCGCCTCGCTTTCATAGAGTTCGAGCGAACCGTCCTCCCGCAGCATGTGCGAGAGGCCTGTGCGCTGCATGAGCGACAACATCTCGGCTTCGGCAAGCCGCATCATTGCCGCCTGCGCCTCAAGGCTCTTTGCCTGAGCCTCCTCCCCGCTCGCCAGCCAGAAGCGATAGAGCCAGGGCACGAGCTTCGGCAGATAGGAAGGCCGGATGGCGAAGGGTCCGAGCGGATCGAGAAGCCACCGCGGCAGCTTCGCCAGCACGCCCTTCGAGGCGAGCGGCAATATATCGGAGAAGGCAAGTGCGGCGGCATTGCCGGAGCTCGTTTCCTCGCAGATGCCGGTGCGGTCGATGACGAGCACCTCATGCCCGGCCTCTGCCAGGAAAGCGGCGATCGAGATGCCGATAATGCCCGCGCCCGCGATGACGACCTCGTGGGCGGACTGGTTTTCGATGCCGGGCATGCTGCTTCCTTCTGCTCGCCGATATGTCCCTATGCGAAGCCCGGGGGGAAGACTTCAGCGCATCAGGGGGATAACCACCGGACAGTGCCCGTATGCGCTATCTCCTCGATTGATATATCAGTGATATATCTATACCGTGCAGGCCGTCAAGCTGGATCCGGTTGAAGGGAGGAAGCCGATTGAAGCAGATGAGGGAACTACGAACGCCGATCGACAATCCGCCGGGCGAAAGCCTTGCCGAGCAGGCCTACCGCACGCTGGAGCGCCTGATCGTCACCCTCGTCCTCGAGCCCAATATGGTGGTCAACGAGCGCTCCCTGATCGAGCTGACCGGCATGGGGCGCACGCCGGTGCGCGAGGCCATCCAGCGGCTGGCCTGGGAGGGGTTGATGGAGGTTCGCCCCCGCTCCGGCATCGCGATCACCCCGCTTGATCCGAAGGATTTCCCCAAGGTGCTCGATGCGCGCGAGGGAATAGAACAGGTGCTGGCGCGCGATGCCGCGCGTCTGGCAAGCCCGCGCGATCATGAGCGCTTCCAGACCGCTGCCGATGCCATGAAGAAGGCGGCGCGGCACGAGGATGTCGACCGGTTCCTCGACGCGGACAAGGCGCTCGACGCGGTCCTTGGGCAGGCCGCCGGCAATGCCTTCGCGGCGCGCGTGGCCGCCCCCCTGCAGACCCATAGCCGTCGTTTCTGGTTCCGCTTCAAGCGCAACGACGGCATCGCCGCATCGACCGGCGCCCATATAGCCCTGATCGAAGCGATCCTCGCCCGCAATCCGGACAAAGCCGCTGCCGCAGCCGCTGGCCTTATCGGCCATCTGCGGACGCTTTCAGCCTGAAGGGAACGGAGAAGCGGCGGGCTACTTCCCGCCGCCTCGCCGGGAATCACATATTCTTCAGGCCCTGCACTGCCGTGGTAGCCGGCCCGACATAATCGACGTAGAAATTGCCTTTGAGATTGCTCTGCCAGGCAATCACCACATCATCGCCCGGACGGATATCCGGATGATAGTTGGGATTGAGGATGAACGAGCGGCCGCTCTCCAATGTGACGATCTGGCTGTTCGGATCATACATCTTCACTTTGCCGGAGGTGAAATCCTCCGCCTGAGCACTGAAAGCGGAGAGGGCGAGAATGGCCGCCGCGGTCGAAAACATCTGGATACGCATGCGATAAATCCTTTATCTCGATAAAGTGCTTGGGAAGGTCCGCCCTGCGGGATCACCGGGCCGCCGGTTGTCGCAGCTCGAAGCGGCGCCGGCTCCTGGATGATATCGTGCCGGCCGGACAGCCTTTCCAGCGGCCATGCCGTTCAAAACCGTTCACTTGTTTTCACGCAAACGCGACCGGAACCATTTCATTGAACGCCGCGTTGCAGGCATGTTGCAACAATGCGCAAAGAGGAGATGAGAGATGGTTTCAGCGGCGACAAAGGCCCGTGCCGTGACCAGCAAGGATCTCGAAAATCAGATTGCCGAATTGCGAAATGAGATTGCCGAAATCTCTGGAATGCTTTCCCGCCAGGGCTTCCATGTTCTGGACAGCGCCAGGGACACGGCGTCGGACGTCTATGATCTGCTGAGGACGAAGGGCGCCAAAGCCGCTCATGTGGCGGGCAGGCAGGTACATTATGTTGCCGACACGGCCCGGGAAAGGCCGGTGGCGTCCATCGTCATCCTCGTCGGCGTCGGCCTCATCATCGGCGGCCTGCTCGCCCGCCGATAGACTGCCGGATCAGTTCGGCCGCGAGGCCGAAGGCCTGTCGGTATTGTCGATCGAGCGTCCCATCGCATGCAGGACGCGGACGGTCGTGGCGAGATCCTCGTCACTGATCGAATCGAGTAGGTCTTCCCGCACGTCTTCGGCAAGCTTGACCACCTGTTCGGCTTGCTGACGCCCCTCTTCGGTCATGACGATCTGCTTGGCCCGGCGATCGCCCACGACCGCGCGGCGTTCGATGAAATGCTGTTTTTCGAGCCCGTCGAGAAGACGCACCATCGTCGCATTCTCGATCTCCAGCATCTCCGCCAGTTCCCTTTGATAAAGACCCTCCTGGCGGCTCAGCGCCAGGAGCGTGCGGGCCCGCGCCAGGGTCAGCCCCTGCTCCTTGACCCGCCCGTCAAAAAGCGTGCGCAGCTTCCGGCTGACCTTCGAAAGCGCATCGACCATTTCCGAGCGAAGTTCCTTGGTCCCCATGCCTGGTCCCCCGTAATAGACATCCATATATGTAGGATACTAACGATATCTGGCTAATTAGAGCCCCGTGACAATGGTTTCAAGTAAACACTTCATCCTCACGCAAGTGTGAATCAGATGATCTCCGTGCCGCCTGGTCCCCTCGAGGCAGCACGAAACAAAAAAGCGGCCTGAGGCCGCTTTTTAAAACTGAAATCGGAAGTCTGGATCAGGCCGGCAGGATAGAGCCTTCCAGCGTCATCAGCTGATGCAGGAACTGCTCGGCCTTCGTGCGCTGTTCCTGCGTGCTGGCATCCGCCAGATCCTCGCGCGCATCCTGGATACGGCGCTGAAGCTCTTCGCGGTTCAAATCATCGACATGAACGGCGGATTCGGCGAGAATCGTGCAGCTTTCCGGCAGCACATCGGCAAAACCGCCGAACACCACATAGGAATCTTCCTTGCCGTCGGACTGCCTGACCCGGATGACCCCGGGCTTGATGGTAGCCATCAGCGGCGCATGGCGGGCCATGACGGTCAGATAGCCCTCGCTTCCGGGAATCACGACTTCCGTGACCTCCGCGGAAAGAAGAAGGCGTTCCGGCGACACCAGTTCGAAATGGAAGGCTTCAGCCATATCGTTCTAGTGAGTAGTGAACAGCGAACAGTGAGCAGGGAACAAAAATCCCCATTTTCACTATCTCACTATTTCACTACCTCACTACTCCCTATCCCTAAATTACGCCGCTTCCGCAGCCAGACGCTTCGCCTTCTCCACGGCTTCCTCGATGGAGCCGACCATGTAGAAGGCGGCTTCCGGGAGATGGTCGTATTCGCCTGCGCAAAGGCCCTTGAAGCCCTTGATTGTGTCGGCGAGGTCGACGAGCTTGCCCGGCGAGCCGGTGAAGACTTCGGCGACGAAGAACGGCTGCGACAGGAAGCGCTCGATCTTGCGGGCGCGGGCGACGGTGAGCTTGTCCTCTTCGGAAAGCTCGTCCATGCCCAGGATCGCAATGATGTCCTGCAGCGACTTGTAGCGCTGGAGGATCGACTGCACCTGACGGGCGACCTGGTAGTGCTCCTCGCCGACGATCATCGGGTCGAGCATGCGCGAGGTCGAGTCAAGCGGGTCGACGGCCGGATAGATGCCCTTTTCCGCGATCGAGCGCGATAGCGTGGTCGTTGCGTCAAGGTGCGCGAACGAGGTTGCCGGCGCCGGGTCGGTCAAATCGTCGGCGGGCACGTAGATGGCCTGCACCGAGGTGATCGAACCCTTGGTGGTCGTCGTGATGCGCTCCTGCAGGGCGCCCATGTCGGTCGCCAGCGTCGGCTGATAGCCCACGGCCGAGGGAATGCGGCCGAGAAGCGCCGACACCTCGGAGCCCGCCTGCGTGAAGCGGAAGATGTTGTCCACGAAGAACAGCACGTCCTGGCCCTGGTCACGGAAATATTCGGCAACCGTCAGGCCCGACAGGGCGACGCGGGCACGCGCACCGGGCGGCTCGTTCATCTGGCCGTAGACGAGCGCGGCCTTGGAGCCCTCGCCGCCGCCGAGCTTGTTGACGCCCGACTCGATCATTTCGTGATAGAGGTCGTTGCCCTCGCGGGTGCGCTCGCCGACACCGGCGAACACGGAGTAACCGCCATGTGCCTTGGCGACGTTGTTGATCAGTTCCATGATCAGAACGGTCTTGCCGACGCCGGCGCCGCCGAACAGGCCGATCTTGCCGCCCTTGGCGTAAGGCGCCAGAAGGTCGATGACCTTGATGCCGGTGACGAGGATCTGCGCTTCCGTCGACTGCTCGATATATTCAGGCGCATCCTGATGGATGGCGCGCCGATCTTTTGTTTCGATCGGGCCGGCTTCGTCGACCGGCTCGCCGATGACGTTCATGATGCGGCCGAGCGTCGCTTCGCCGACCGGAACCTCGATCGGAGCGCCGGTGTCGATCACTTCCTGGCCGCGCACCAGACCCTCGGTCGAGTCCATGGCGATGGTGCGAACCGTGTTCTCGCCCAGATGCTGCGCCACTTCCAGAACCAGGCGATTGCCGAGGTTGTCGGTTTCCAGCGCGTTCAGGATCAGCGGCAGATGATCGTCGAACTGCACGTCGACCACAGCGCCGATGACCTGCTTGACGCGGCCGACCACACCCTTCGCCTTCTGGGCGGCGGTGGGCGCCTTTGCTGCCGCGGTCTTGGCAGGGGCCTTTGCTTTTGCAGCCGCGGCTTTCGGCGCGGCCTTTGCTGCCGGAGCCGGCTTGGCTGCGGCGGGTGTTTTCGGGGTCGCTGCTTTTGCCATCGATCCTTACCTTCCGTTAGCATGTTCCCGAAAGTTGCTTCACTTTCGGATAAGATCATGCGGTAAAACTAGAGCGCTTCCGCGCCCGAAATGATTTCGATCAGTTCCTTGGTGATCTGAGCCTGACGCTGGCGGTTATACGTGATCGACAGCTTGTTGATCATGTCGCCGGCATTGCGGGTCGCGTTGTCCATGGCGCTCATCTTGGCGCCCATCTCGCCCGCCACATTCTCCAGGAGCGCCCGGAAAATCTGGACGGAGATGTTGCGCGGGATGAGATCGCTCAGGATGGTCGCCGGGTCTGGCTCATATTCGTAAAGCGCCCCTGCAGCGCTGTCGGCTTCCGCCTCGCCGCCGGCGGAGGCCGGGATGAGCTGCTGCGCAGTCGGCACCTGGCTGATGACCGACTTGAACTCCGAATAGAACAGCGTGCAGACGTCGAAGGCGCCCTCATCGAACAGCGCGATGACCTTGCGGCCGATCTCGTCGGCATTGGCGAAACCGATCTGCTTGACCTCGCGCAGGTTGAAATGCTCGATGACGAGCGATCCGAACTCGCGCCTGAGGATATCGGCGCCCTTCTTGCCGACGGTGATGATCTTCACCGTCTTGCCTTCGCTTAAGAGCTTGCGCGCATGATCGCGCGCCAGACGCGCGATCTGCGAGTTGAAACCGCCGCAAAGGCCGCGTTCCGCCGTGCAGACGATGAGCAGATGCACATTGTCGGAACCCGTGCCGGTCACCAGCCTCGGCGCGTCCTCACCGCTGACATTCTGCGCGATATTGGCGAGCACCGCGCTCATGCGCTGCGAATAGGGCCGTGCGGCTTCCGCAGCTTCCTGGGCACGGCGCAGCTTCGCCGCGGCGACCATCTGCATCGCCTTGGTGATCTTCTGCGTCGCCTTGACCGAGGCGATACGGTTTCTCAGATCCTTGAGTGAAGGCATCCGCTGGTCCCGTCAGAGTTAGCTGAAGTTCTTGGCGAATGCGTCTACCGCCGCCTTGAGCTTGGCCTTGATGTCGTCGGTAAGCTGCTTCTCGTTGCGGATCGAATCCAGCACATCCTTGTGCTCGGTGCGCAGATAGGCGAGCAGACCATCCTCGAACTTGCCGACCTGGCTGACGGCGAGCTTGTCGAGATAGCCATTGACGCCGGCATAGATCACCGCGACCTGCTCTTCCGTCTTCAGCGGCGAGAACTGCGGCTGCTTCAGGAGCTCCGTCAGGCGCGCGCCGCGATTGAGCAGGCGCTGCGTCGCCGCGTCGAGGTCGGAACCGAACTGCGCGAAGGCCGCCATTTCGCGGTACTGCGCCAGTTCGCCCTTGATCGAGCCTGCGACCTGCTTCATCGCCTTGATCTGGGCGGCGGAGCCGACGCGTGACACCGAGAGGCCGACGTTCACGGCAGGACGGATGCCCTGGTAGAACAGGTTGGTCTCGAGGAAGATCTGGCCGTCGGTGATCGAGATCACGTTGGTCGGGATGTAGGCCGACACGTCGTTCGCCTGCGTCTCGATGACGGGAAGCGCGGTCAGCGAGCCGCCACCGTTTTCGTCGTTGAGCTTGGCGGCGCGCTCCAGAAGGCGCGAGTGCAGGTAGAAGACGTCGCCCGGATAGGCTTCGCGGCCGGGCGGACGGCGCAGCAGGAGCGACATCTGGCGATAGGCGACGGCCTGCTTGGAGAGGTCGTCATAGCCGATGAGCGCATGCATGCCGTTGTCGCGGAAATATTCGCCCATCGCGCAGCCGGCGAACGGCGCCAGGAACTGCATCGGCGCCGGATCCGAAGCGGTGGCCGCGATGATGATCGAATATTCGAGCGCGCCGCGCTCTTCCAGAACCTTCACGAACTGCGCGACGGTCGAGCGCTTCTGGCCGACGGCGACGTAGACGCAGTAGAGCTTTTCCTTTTCCGGACCGGTGTCCTGGATCGACTTCTGGTTCAGGATCGTGTCCAGGATGATGGCGGTCTTGCCGGTCTGACGGTCACCGATGATCAGCTCGCGCTGGCCGCGGCCGACCGGGATCAGCGCATCGACGGCCTTGAGGCCGGTCGACATCGGCTCATGCACCGACTTGCGCGGGATGATGCCGGGCGCCTTCACGTCGACGCGGCGGCGTTCCGTCGCCTTGATCGGGCCCTTGCCGTCGATGGGGTTGCCGAGCGCGTCGACTACGCGGCCGAGCAGCGCCTTGCCGACGGGGACGTCGACGATCGAGCCGGTACGCTTGACGGTGTCGCCTTCCTTGATGTCGCGGTCGGCACCGAAGACGACGACGCCGACATTGTCGCTTTCCAGGTTCAGCGCCATGCCGCGGACGCCGCCGGGGAATTCGACCATCTCGCCCGCCTGGACGTTGTCGAGACCGTAGACACGGGCGATACCGTCACCGACGGACAGAACCTGACCGACCTCGGAGACCTCTGCCTCCTTGCCGAAATTCTTGATTTGCTCTTTCAGGATTGCGGAAATTTCCGCAGCGCGGATGTCCATCAGCCGACCTCTTTCAGTGCAAGCTTGAGAGAAGAAAGTTTGGTGCGAAGGGAAGTGTCGATCTGGCGCGATCCCATCTTGACGATGAGGCCGCCGAGGATCGACGGATCGACGGTGACATTGATCGTCACGTCCTTGCCGGCCACGCCCTTGAGCGTCGCCTTCAATTCGTTTTGCTGTGCGGCAGTGAGCTCGTGTGCCGCAGTCACGTCGGCGGAAACCTCGCCGCGGTGCGCGGCCGCGATCTCGCGGAAAGCCTGGATCATGCCGGGCAGCACGAAAAGGCGGCGGTTGCCGGCGACGACACGCAGGAAATTGCCCACCAGCCCCTTGATGCCCGCCTTGTCGGCGATCGCGGAGATTGCCTCCACCTGTTCTTCGGTCGAGAAAACCGGGCTGGAGACCAGCCGCTTGAGATCATCGCTGCCGTTCAAAAGGGCCTCGAACCGGCCGAGATCCTTTTCCACCCCGGCGACGGCATTTTCCTCGAGCGCCAGCTCGAAAAGCGATCCGGCATAACGCCGCGCGACACCTGAAATGAGCGATGAAGTTTCCGTCACGAACAACCAGCTCTCTGCTTTGACGCCAAGACCCGGACGCTCAAAAAGAAGAGCTAATCTAAGCCTTTGACTTTATTGAATTTTTTCAGCGATCTTTCCATGCGCTGGGCATCCCCGCTGAAATTCGATTGCCGTCTAGCATGAACCGACAGGACTCGCAACACGCGAATCTCTCTGTTTTTGGTCAGCTTTGTCGCAATTACGGGGATTTTTCGTCACCGGAGAGGCGTTTCCACCCCCTCAGGCGACGAATCCGAAGGCGAAAAGCAGCGGCCCGGCCGCGAGCAGGAACTCCAGCACCACCGCCGTCCAGTTGTAGAGCGTGCCACCCTTGTCCGACATCATCGAGATGAGCCGGCCGAAAAGCGTGAAGCCCCAGGCTGCCCCGAGCGTCAGCCAGAGAAAGGGCTGGGCGAAGATGAGGCAGGAGAGCCCCAGTCCCAAATGAAACCCGGCCATTGTCGCGCGGATCGAGGCAAAAGCCTCAGGCCGGCCATTGGCCGATGCAAGCCGCAGAAGCCTCATCGACAGCCCCGGCGCGAAGAACAGGATCGCCCCGAAAAGCGCCGTCACCGCTGCCGAAGTCCAGGCAAGCCACTCGCCATTGCTCGCCGGCCAGTAGAATTCCATGTCATTTCCTCACGCGTCGAAAATCAGTTACGGCTCTATAGGACACATAAAAGAAAAGTGCGACAAAAAGCGCTAGGTTGATGTCTTAAGAAGGAAATGCCAGCGGGACAGCGCCCCCTCTGGGCTGCCGCCCATCTCCCCCGCACGGGGGGAGATTACACCGTCACCGACCTTCGGCACCAATCGCAAATGTTGCAGAATGTGTGCCGAGCGCTGTATCAGCCAATCTCCCCCCTTGCGGGGGAGATGTCCGGCAGGACAGAGGGGGGCGCTGTCCCGCCAATGCTTCCTTTGACTTCTCTATAAAAAACTCTGCGGATCGATATCCACCTGCACGCGCACCGAGCCCCGCTCCTTCGGCCCCGCCGCAAGCAGCGTGCGGATAAAGGCCTGGATGTCGGCGCGTTTCGTCCCGTGGATGAGCAGCCGGAAACGGTGCCTCCCGCGAATCAGCGCCAGCGGTGCTTCCGCCGGACCCAGAACCGCGATCTCCGATGATGAAGGCGCGGCGCGACGAAGCCCTCGCGCATGGCTCTCCGCTTCGGCGCGCGTGTTGGCCGAAACGATCAGCGCCGCCAGCCGCCCGAATGGCGGCAGGCCGGCGCGCTCGCGCTCCTCGATCTCGCGGGCGTAGAATGCATCCGCATCACCCGAGACGATGGCGCGCATGACGGGGTGATCCGGCTGGTAGGTCTGGAGGAGGCCGATGCTTTTCCGCCCCGTGCGCCCTGCCCGGCCCGTCACCTGGTTGAGCAATTGAAATGTCCGCTCGGCGGCCCTCGGATCACCATTGGCAAGCCCGAGATCGGCATCGACCACGCCGACCAGCGTCATATCAGGGAAATTATGCCCCTTCGCCACCAGCTGCGTGCCGATGACGATATCCGCCTCGCCCTTGGCGATGGCTTCAAGTTCCAGCCGAAGCCGCTTCACCCCGCCAAGCAGATCAGACGAAAGCACGATGATCCGGGCATCCGGAAACGCCGCCGCTGTCTCCTCCGCGATGCGCTCGACGCCCGGACCGCAGGCGACCAGATGATCAAGCGTGCCGCATTCCGGGCAGGCATGCGGCGTCGGCTCGTGATAGCCGCATTGGTGGCACATCAGCTGGCCGCGAAAACGATGCTCGACCAGCCAGCTCGAACAATCAGGGCACTGGAAGCGATGTCCGCAGACGCGGCAGAGCGTCAGCGGTGCATAGCCACGCCGGTTGAGGAACAGGAGCGCCTGTTCCTTGCGCTCCATCGTTTTCGCTATCGCCTCCGTCAGCACCGGCGACAGGAATCTTCCCGGCGGCGGCGGGGAACGGCGCATGTCGACGGTCTTGAGATCAGGCATCGCCGCCTCGGCATAGCGGGCGGCAAGCCTGATGCGCCTGTAGCGGCCCTGCTCGGCATTGACCTGGCTTTCGATGGAGGGCGTCGCCGAGGCGAGCACTACCGGAAAGCCGCCGATATGGCCTCGCACGACAGCCATGTCGCGGGCATTATAGAAGACCCGGTCCTCCTGCTTGTAGGCAGGATCATGTTCCTCATCGACCACGATCAGCCCCAGTTCGCGGAACGGCAGGAACAGCGCCGAGCGCGCGCCGGCCACCACCCGCACCTGCCCCTCCGCCACCTGCCGCCAGACCCGCTCGCGCATCTTCGGTGCGAGATCGGAATGCCATTCGGCCGGCTTTGCCCCGAAACGGTCGTGAAAGCGGTCGAGAAACTGCTGCGTCAGCGCGATTTCCGGCAGAAGGATCAGCACCTGCCGGCCGTCCTCGATCGCCTTCGCCACCGCTTCGAAATAGACCTCCGTCTTGCCCGAGCCGGTGACCCCGTCGAGCAGCGAAACGGAAAATCCTTGTCTCCCGACATTCTCCACCAGCATGTCCGCCGCCGCCTGCTGGTCGGGCGAAAGATCGGCGCGGGCGTAATCGATGTCGGGTGCGGCGACCACGGGACGCGGCGGGATCATCACCTCCTCGAAGACGCCCTGCGCCTTCAGCCCGTCGACGACGGTGAGCGAGACACCGGCGGCGTGCGCCAGGCCCGAGCGGGTCCAGGCCATGCCGTCCTCGGCCAATTCCATGATGCGGCTGCGCGCTTCCGTCAGCCGGTCGGGCCTTGTCCCCGTATATCGAAGGCCCGGAACGGCAGGCTCGGGATCGAACGCAGTGGGGACACGCAGTAACATCCTCGCGACCATGCCCGGCGGCGACAGCGTGTAATCCGCCGCCCATTGCACGAAGCGCAGCATCTGCGGCTCGACCGGCGGGCAGTCGAAGATTTCCGAGATCGGCCGCAGCTTCTTCGCGTCGACTGCATCCGTTTCGCCCGCCGTCACGATGCCCGCCACCTCGCGCGGCCCCAGCGGCACGCGCACGATCGAACCCGGAACGACCTCCATTCCCTCCGGCACCGCATAGGAATACGGACGCTCCGCGGGCATGGGAACGAGCACCGGAACCGTTCTCTGAGGGGCTTGCGAATCTTTCGACATGATGGCGTGACCTTGGCCCGGCTTTGGGCTAAAGAAAAGCCACCTTCCCGGGATTATGATCCCAGCAAGCCCTGTTAAGGAGGACCGCTGAAATGAAATTCTTTGTCGATACCGCCGATGTGAAGGAAATCCGCGAACTGAACGATCTCGGCTTCCTCGACGGTGTGACCACCAATCCTTCGCTGATTGCGAAATCCGGCCGCGGCATCCTCGAAGTCACCAAGGAAATCTGCGACATCGTCGCTGGTCCCGTCTCTGCCGAAGTCACCGCCCTCGATTATGACGGCATGATGAAGGAAGCCGCGGTTCTCTCGAAGATCGCCGACAATATCTGCATCAAGGTGCCGTTGACGCTCGATGGCCTGAAGGCCTGCAAGGCGCTCACCTCCGACGGCCGCAAGGTCAATGTCACGCTCTGCTTCTCCGCCACCCAGGCGCTGCTGGCCGCCAAGGCCGGCGCGACCTTCATCTCCCCCTTCATCGGCCGCATCGATGATATGGGCGCCAACGGCATGGAGCTGATCTCCGAAATCCGCACCATCTATGACAATTACGATTTCAAGACCGAGATCCTGGCCGCCTCGATCCGCACCGTGAACCACGTCAAGGAAGCCGCCCTCATCGGCGCCGATGTCGCCACCGTCCCGCCGGCGACGCTGAAGGCGCTGGTCAAGCATCCGCTGACCGACAAGGGCCTGGAATCCTTCCTCGCCGACTGGGCAAAGACCGGCCAGAAGATCGCCTGACGGCATGTTTGAAAAGGGGATCGGCGTCTCGCCGGTCCCGATGCGGCAGATGGCTTCGTCCTTGCCCCTCTGCCGTTCCGGAATGGATCATCGGGTCAAGCCCCATGACGACGATGGGAGGGATGGAAACTCTCATTTTCTGCCGCAACGCCTGCCCAACAGGCTGACAAATGTCGGTATAACGTCTGTCACTCGAGCATTTCACTTTTAGGCAAGGTCGCGTCTTCTTTATCGTTGTGGCGACGCCGCCATCGAGGCCTGGATCCCAGTGACAAGCACTGGGATGACTGGGTGGGGATGTTCTTTCCTCCCTGCTGAAACCGGGCCAAGCGGAAAGGTCGAGGTTGGCTGCCAACAGCTAAGCAGCCGTCATCCCAGTGCTTGCCATTGGAATCCAGGCCTCTACGTTTTCATCCCCCAACGGTCCAGATTCGGATCCAACGTTTCTCCCAAACCGCAAACCGCTCTAGCCATCTTCCTCCCCACAGCCGTCATCATCGGGCTTGACCCGATGATCCATTCCGGAACGGCAAAACGAGCCGCAACACCCCTCCTCCCAAAAACTTATCCCACACTTCCCCCTCCGCCCTTATCCTTCTCCCCAGTTCTTCCCGCGGGAACGCGGCTCGCGACGGCGGGTCTCGCGGAAGGACCGGCGCCTCCGGTTCATCGCTGACGTAGCGGTGGGGCTGGGGAGGCTCCGCCCAAGCGCTCCTTGGCCGGCAATACGACCGGTGGTGCCGGAAACAGGCACCGAAGCGGGGAGAGCGTACGGTATCCGTGCAGGGGTGACAGACCTGCACCAGGAGCCGCAGGCCTTCCCGTGATTGGAAGGGGCGGAGACGGAAATCGCCGGACGGGCGGTCCTGTGACCGCAGTCAAATAATTAAAAGATGAGCGTTCGCATGACCGCCCGTCTTCCCATTCCCGGTTCGGGGCGTTCTTTCTCAATGACCAGACGCGGAAAGCGGGCGTGGTGATGAGCATCGCTGCCGGCGAGCTTACGGCACTTCGTTTTAAGCGAAAACGCCGGCGGGACAGCGCCCCCCTCTGCCCTGCCGGGCATCTCCCCCGCAAGGGGGGAGATTGGCTGGCATCGATGACGGCGTTGATCTTGCAGCGCTGGCGATTGGCGAAAGCGGAAATGAGAGCGTAATCTCCCCCCTTGCGGGGGAGATGGGCGGCAGCCCAGAGGGGGGCGCTGTCCCGCCGGCGCTTCCATCCAGTGTGGCTGTTCCAATGAACTACATCCCCTTCACCACTGTCTCGCCATTCTCGCGCAAGACCGTTGCGGGCCGTGCCCCGGTCTCATCCCGGATAGCCTGCGCCAAAACGCTGGAATGCGTGACCACCCAGACCTGCGCGCGTTCCGCCGCCTTGGCGATCATGCCGGCAAGGGCCGGCAGCATGGAGGGATGAAGGCTTGCTTCCGGCTCGTTGAGCGCGATCAGCGGCGGCAGGCGATAGGAAAGCAGCGCACCGGCGAGAGCGAGGAACCGGATCTGGCCGTCGGACAATTCCTCGGGACCGAAGACCCGCTCGGGAAATTCCGGAACGACGAGGCCGAAACTAGCGGTCCGGCCGGGCAGCGGAATGTTGAGCCTCGCCCCACCCAGCGCATCCGCGACACAGCGGTCGAGATCGACCGTGTCGCCCCTGATATGGGCGAGTGTTGCAAAGACGGCGGCGAGATTACCGCCATCCTCGTCCAGAAGCGGCGAGGTGACCGCGATCGACGGCTGGCGGACGGGCGAATCCCGGTCCGTCCGGAAGCCGTGATAGAAACGCCATCCTCGCAGTGCCGTGCAGAGATCGCCGATCTCGGGATAGCGGCCCGAGCCCGCCAGCAGGGAAAGCGCCGTTTCGGACTCCAGCATTCGCACGGGATGCTGCACGCGCTTCCCCTCGCCGTCGCGCGCAAAGACCGCCGGTCCCCGGCGGCTCATCAGCTCGACGGGCCGGCGCCCCGTATCGAGGCTCAGTTCCTCCTCCTTCATGTGAGGCTCGAACTTGAAGCCGGCCGATACCGGCGGCGGAAGCCCCGCCTCGATGCGATAGGAGAAGCGGGCCGCCGTCTCCTCATCCTCGAAACGGGTTTCAAGGATGATCCGCACCGGCTTTCCGGCTTTTCGCACGCCGGTCCACAATGCCGACTGCATGCCGCCCTCCCGGGCGATCTCGCTTGCCAGCGTGCCTTCGGCCGATGCCTTTATAAGCTGCAACGCGCGATAGAGATTGGACTTGCCCGCGCCGTTTTCGCCCACGAACAGCGAAACCTGCCCCGTCTCGAGGTGGACGGAGCGAAGCGAACGATAGCCGCTGGCGGAAAAGGAGGTCAGGCGCATGGTGTGGGCAAGGGTGCTCCCCAAATTCGCTCCCCCGCCCCTGTCCCGCAAATCGGGCGCAACGATGGACGGCCTAACGCTGCTTCGACAGGTCCTGCGCGATGGCCAGCATGACCTGCTCCGCCAGCTCCTGCGCCGCCCGGTCCTGCGCATCGCGCTCGGCGCGCAGATTGGCGAACTCCTGGCGCGGACGGTCGAAGGACGCGCTGACGGTGCGCACGCCCTTGGCGACCGGCTTGCCGTCGGGATCGCGCAGCAGATAGCGCGATGTCATGCGCACGGTACCGGCCGAGGGGCGGCCGGTCCTGTCCGTGGTGTCGCCGACATTGACGCGCACCGCAGCACTCGTCGCCGACGAGACGCCGAGCGACAGGCGATAGGCGGGATTGGCCGGCTCGCCGGCGCCGCCACTCAACAGGAAGATCAGCTTGTTGCGCACTTCCTGCGCATAACGGGTCGTCGCCGGCTCGATGGCGATCGAGGCGAGCTTCTCGCGCATGCCGGGCTGGGCGCTCGCGCCGATGCTCGATGTGCCGTCCCCGCCGGAATAGAGCGGCTGCACCGTGCAGCCGGCACCGGCGATAAGGGTTCCGGCCAGGGCGGCGAAAAGCGCGGCGCGCTTCAATCGGGCCAGGGAAAAAGGGCGGTCAGGCAACGACATTGACGATCCTCTGCGGCACCACGATGATCTTCTTCGGTGCGCTCCCGTTGAGGGCCGACTTGATGAAATCAAGTTCGAGCACCGCCTTCTCGACGGCCAATTGATCCGCATCGCGGGCGATTGTCAAATCCCCACGCTTCTTGCCGTTGATTTGCACAGGAAGCGTGATTTCGTTCTCCACGATCAGCTTGGGATCGAAGGCCGGCCAGGGCGCCATGGCGGCAAGACCGTCGGCGCCCAGCTCGGCGCGGCAGGCCTCCGCCAGATGCGGCATCATCGGCGCGATCATCGCGATGAGAATGTCGACGGCCTCGCGCAGCGCCGCCTGAAGCGCGGCGTCAGCCTTGCCCTCGGCCACGGCCTGCAAGGGAGAGGCGATCGCGTTGACCAGCTCGTAGAGACGGGCCACGGCCTTGTTGAAGGACAGTTTCTCGATGTCCTCGCCGACCGCCTTCAGCGTCTTGTGGACCGTTTTCGAGATCTGCCCCGCCTCGCCCTCCGAGGCCGATTTCGGCGTGACCGTCTTCAGCACGGGCGCCGCCTCGGAAACCAGACGCCAGACGCGCTGCACGAAGCGATGTGCGCCTTCGACGCCCGCCTCAGTCCAGATCACGTCGCGATCGGGGGGCGAATCGGAGAGCATGAACCAGCGTGCCGTATCCGCGCCGTAGGAGGCGATGATGTCATCGGGATCGACGACGTTCTTCTTCGATTTCGACATCTTCTCGATGGAACCGATCTCCACCGGCTCCCCGGTCGCGACCAGCACGGCCTTGCGCGCGCCGTCGCTCTCCTCGATGCGGATATCGGCAGGCGCGACCCAGCCTTCCTTGCCCCTGTAGGTCTCGTGCACCACCATGCCTTGGGTGAACAGCCCCTGGAAAGGCTCCTCGACCATGTTGACATGTCCGGTCGCCTTCATGGCGCGGATGAAGAAGCGCGAATAGAGCAGGTGCAGGATCGCATGCTCGATGCCGCCGATATACTGGTTGACAGGCAGCCAGCCGGAAGGCCCATCGACAGCAGAGAGCGTCGTCGGCTGCGTCTCGTTCCAGGGATCGGTGAAACGGGCGAAATACCAGGACGAATCGACGAAGGTGTCCATCGTGTCGGTGTCGCGCCGGGCATCCCCGCCGCATTTCGGGCACGCCACATGCTTCCAGCTCGGATGATGGTCGAGCGGGTTGCCGGGCTTGTCGAAGGTCACGTCATCGGGCAGCAGCACCGGCAGGTCGCTGTCCGGCACGGGCACCGGCCCGCACGCGTCGCAATGGATCACCGGGATCGGGCAGCCCCAATAGCGCTGGCGCGAGATCAGCCAGTCGCGCAGGCGGAACTGCACCTTGCGCTCACCTTGCGGACGACCGTTGATGGTGATCTTCTCCAGCCGCTTGGCCACTTCCTCGAAAGCTTGGCTTGGCTTCATCCCGTCGAGGAAGCGTGAATTGATCATCACGCCGTCATCCGTGAAGGCCTCTTCGGTGATCTGGAACGTCGCGGCATCAGCGCCTTCCGGCATGACCACCGGAACCACCGGCAGGCCGTATTTATTGGCGAAATCGAGGTCGCGCTGGTCGCCCGACGGGCAGCCGAAAACCGCACCCGTGCCATATTCCATCAGCACGAAATTGGCGACGTAGACGGGCAGCGTCCAGTTCTCATCGAAGGGATGAACGACGCGGATGCCCGTGTCGAAGCCTTTCTTTTCGGCCGTCTCCAGCGCGGCGACCGAAGTGCCCATGCGGCGGCATTCCTCGGCGAAGACCGCCAGTTCCGGATTGGTCTCGGCAGCCTTCTTCGCCAGCGGATGGTCGGGCGAGATCGCCATGAAGGACGCGCCGAACAGGGTGTCGGGCCGGGTCGTATAGATTTCCAGCTCGCTTTCGCCATCAGGCGCGGTGGCCTTGTCGAGCGCCCAACGGATCAGGAGGCCTTCCGACCGGCCGATCCAGTTCTGCTGCATGACGCGGACCTTCTCCGGCCAGCGGTCGAGCGTGTCGAGACCGTCCAGCAGCTCCTGGCCCATGGAGGTGATCTTCAAAAACCATTGTGTCAGGTCGCGCTGCTCGACCAGCGCGCCGGAGCGCCAGCCGCGTCCGTCGATGACCTGCTCGTTGGCGAGCACGGTCATGTCGACCGGGTCCCAGTTGACCTTGGCCGATTTGCGCTCCGCCAGCCCGGCCTTCCAGAAATCGAGGAACAGCTTCTGCTGGTGCCTGTAGTAACTCGGATCGCAGGTCGCGATCTCGCGCGTCCAGTCGAGCGAGAGGCCCATCTTGCGCAGCTGGCCCTTCATCGTCGCGATGTTGGCATAGGTCCACTCGCGCGGGTTGACCTTGTTGTCGCGCGCGGCATTTTCCGCCGGCAGGCCGAACGCGTCCCAGCCCATGGGGTGCAGGACGTTGAAGCCCTTCGCCCGCTTGTAGCGCGCCACCACGTCGCCCATCGTATAGTTGCGGACATGGCCCATATGGATGCGCCCCGACGGATAGGGGAACATTTCGAGGACGTAATATTTCTCGCGCGAGTCGTCGTTCCCGGTCTCGAAGATCTTCGCGTCTTCCCAGACCTTCTGCCAATGGGGTTCCGCGGCGCGCGGATTGTAGCGTTCGGTTGCCATGACCGTATTTCTCTTGCAAAGAGGATTTGGAATATGTGGGCGGACCTTCACCATGGATTGGCGGAGGCGTCAACCATCACCCGATAGGTAGCGAGCCCAAACCGCATTAAAAAGGGGTGTTAATGCCATGACCGATGCCGCAATCAGTGTCACTGGGCGCCTGGAAAATGTCCGCAGTGCCATCGCGGATGCGGAACGCGAGGCAGGGCGGCCGCAAGGCTCGGTCACCCTCGTCGCCGTTTCCAAGACGTTCGGCCCTGAGGATATCTGCCCCGTCCTGGATGCCGGCCAACGCGTCTTCGGCGAAAATCGCGTGCAGGAAGCGCAAGGCAAATGGCCTGAACTGCGCCAGGCTTATGATGGCATCGAGTTGCACCTGATCGGCCCGCTGCAATCCAACAAGGCCGCCGATGCGGTCGCTCTTTTCGACGTGATCGAGACCGTCGATCGCGAGAAGATCGCCGCAACGCTCGCCGCCGAGATGAAGAAGCAGAACCGCTTTCCCAGGCTCTACGTGCAGGTCAACACGGGAATGGAGCCGCAGAAGGCAGGCATCGCTCCGGCCGAGGCTGAAGCCTTCGTCAAACGCTGCCGGGAAACACACGGCCTCGCCATCGAGGGGCTGATGTGCATCCCGCCGGCGGACGAGAACCCCGGACCGCATTTCGCGCTTCTCGAAAAGATCGCGCACGCCGCCAGCGTCGAAAAGCTCTCCATGGGCATGTCCGGCGATTACGAAACGGCGATTGCCTTCGGCGCCACCTCCGTGCGGGTCGGCTCGGCCATTTTCGGCCACCGCGATTATAATTAGGTCGCTTCCGGCTCGTGCTTCTTGCGTTTGGCGAGATAGGTATAAAGGCCGGCGAGCGCGATCGCCACGGCGCAGCCGACGGCGATCTCGATCAGGCGCAACAGGGCATAGGTGATCTCCTCGCGATGCGAGGTTGCCAGCCGTCCCGCATCCATCAGGATGATCACGGTTGCCGGCGCCAGCCGCCAGTTCGCCGGATAGCGGTCGATCAGCATGATGACGAAGACGGTGAAGGCGGCCGCAAAGAGGCTCGCCTCGGGCGAATAGCCGAACAGAAGCATGGTTACGAGGCCGACGGCGCAGCCGACCGCCGTATTGATGGCGCGCGCCTCGGCCAGATTGAGCGTCGTGGTGACATCCGGATCGCTGACGATCATCACCGTGATTACCGCCCAGATCGGATTGGCAACCCCGAGGAACAGCAGGCCATACCAGCAGATCAGCGCCCCCAGAAGCGTCTTCGAGGCATAGATCAGGGCTTTTCCAAGACGGCCTGCGCGCTGCGGGTTCATCCAGCCGTTCTACCGGAACCGCGGCGCAAACGAAAGCAGCGTCCGTTCCTCTGGTGAGCGCGCCCTTAATGCAGGACGATTTCGCCGTTCACATTGCGCCATTCGTTCGGCCCGATGAGGCGCTTGTGCGCATAGACGATCGAGTGGATCGGACCCTCGATCTCCTCCTTCCAGAAATCGATGAAGCGGAACAGGACCGGAAAATCCGGCTCCAGATCATATTCCTGCCAGATGAAGGTCTGGAGCAGATGCGGATGATCCGGCAGATGATAAAGGATCTGTGCCGTCGTCAGCCCGTAACCTTCAAGCTGAAGTTCGAATGCGGATTTCATCATTCCAACTCCCGTCCAGTTTACCCGATATGAATTTCTACCTATTTTTCCCGTTCGTCCAGAGGGAAATAATCGCACCTATTCCTTTTTCAATTGTAAAAACAGAGTGTTAGCATCAAGTCACGGTGAGTGCTGACAGCCGGTCGCATATGATGCGTCACTTTGATCTTCCTCCACAGTCATTTGTCTAATTTACGAACCGCGCGTGCAGTTGCTAGAACAGCCTCACTGCAGCCGGTGCGGAGGCACACCGGTCCAATTCGGAGGAGTTTCATGTCGGAGAAGATCTATCCCGTGCTGCCCGGCGCGAAAAAACGCGCGCTGATCGACGACGAGACATATCAGAAATGGTATAAGAAAAGCGTCAGGGATCCGGAAGCTTTCTGGGCCAAGCACGGCAAGCGCATCGATTGGTTCAAGCCTTTCACCAAGGTGAAGAACACCTCTTTCACCGGCAAGGTCTCGATCAAATGGTTCGAGGACGGGGTGACCAACGTTACCTATAATTGCATCGACCGCCACCTGAAGAAGCGTGGCGACCAGGTGGCGATCATCTGGGAGGGCGACAACCCCTATATCGACAAGAAGATCACCTATAACGAGCTCTACGAGCAGGTCTGCCGCCTCGCCAATGTGCTGAAGAAGCGCGGCGTCAAGAAGGGTGACCGCGTCACCATCTATATGCCGATGATCCCGGAAGCCGCCTATGCGATGCTCGCCTGCGCACGCATCGGCGCCATCCATTCCGTCGTCTTCGGCGGCTTTTCGCCGGATGCGCTCGCCGGACGTCTGGTGGACTGCGAATCGACCTTCATCATCACCGCCGACGAGGGCGTGCGCGGCGGCAAGCCGATCCCGCTGAAGGAGAACACCGATACCGCGATCGACATCGCAGCCAGGCAGGGGCTTCTGGTCAAGAACGTGCTGGTGGTACGCCGCACGGGCGGCAAGATCGCCTGGGCCAATGGCCGCGATCTCTGGTACCATCAGGAGATCGCCTCCGCCGAAGCGGAATGCCCTCCGGCCAAGATGAAGGCGGAAGACCCGCTTTTCATCCTTTACACCTCAGGTTCGACCGGCAAGCCGAAAGGCGTGCTGCACACGACGGGCGGCTATCTCGTCTATGCCTCGATGACGCATGAATATGTCTTCGATTATCACGAAGGCGATATCTACTGGTGCACCGCGGATGTCGGCTGGGTGACGGGCCACTCCTATATCGTCTATGGGCCGCTTGCCAATGGCGCGACGACGCTGATGTTCGAGGGTGTGCCGAACTATCCCGATGCGGGCCGCTTCTGGGAGGTGGTCGACAAGCACAAGGTCAACATCTTCTACACGGCGCCGACGGCGATCCGCGCTCTGATGGGCGCCGGCGACGATTTCGTCAAGCGCTCCTCGCGCAAAAGCCTGCGCCTGCTCGGCTCGGTCGGCGAACCGATCAACCCGGAAGCCTGGGAATGGTATTATCATGTCGTCGGCGAGGATCGCTGCGCCATCGTCGATACCTGGTGGCAGACGGAAACCGGCGGCATCATGATCACCCCGCTGCCCGGCGCGACGAAGCTCAAGCCCGGCTCCGCGACGCGGCCCTTCTTCGGCGTCCAGCCGCAGCTGGTCGATCCCGAAGGCAATGTGCTGGAGGGGCCGGCGGACGGCAATCTATGCATCGCCGATAGCTGGCCGGGCCAGATGCGCACTGTCTATGGCGACCATAAGCGCTTCGTCGAGACCTATTTCTCCACCTATAAGGGCAAATATTTCACCGGCGATGGCTGCCGCCGCGACGAGGACGGCTATTACTGGATCACCGGGCGCGTCGACGACGTGCTCAACGTCTCCGGCCACCGGCTCGGCACGGCGGAAGTGGAATCGGCGCTGGTCGCCCATCACCTCGTCTCCGAGGCGGCCGTTGTCGGCTATCCCCACAGCATCAAGGGACAGGGCATCTATTGCTATGTCACGCTGATGGCGGGCAGCGAGGAAAACGACGATCTGCGGAAAGAACTCGTCGCCCATGTGCGCAAGGAGATCGGCCCGATCGCCACACCGGACAAGATCCAGTTCGCGCCGGGCCTGCCGAAGACCCGCTCGGGCAAGATCATGCGCCGCATCCTGCGCAAGATCGCCGAGGACGATTTCGGCTCGCTCGGCGACACCTCGACGCTTGCCGATCCCGGCGTGGTGGATGGCCTCATCGCCAACCGGCAGAACAAGCAGGGCTGATTCCAAAGGGAGTAGGGGAATAGGGGAGTAAGTGAGTAGGGGAGTAAGTTTTGCTCCAACATACTCCCCTACTCACTTACTCCCCTACTCCCCTTGGCTACAGCCCCGCCGCTCCCCTGAAAGCCGCCGCAAGCACCCTCAGCATCTCGCGCGAACGCTGGTCGGTCTGGCGTGAAAGAAGGACGATGTCCAGCGCTGGCAAAGGCGGCAGCCCGAAACGTTCGCCTACATCGATCGCGCCGGCCGGCGCCACGCGCCGCGCTAGGGCGGCAACCGCGAGACCGGCATTGACCGCGGCGCTGAGCGCCAGCACGCCGCCGCCGACAAAGGCCTCCGTCCAGGGAATGCCCGCCTGTTCGAGCGTGTTGATCGCCACCGCGCGGATCCCGCAGGGTGCGGCAAGGGTGGCGAGCTTCAGCGGCTCGCCCGCCCGATACCGGAAGGAAGGCGCGGCGAACCAGCAGAACTGCTCGGCAAAGAGCCGCTCGCCATCCCCGCGCTCCTCGCCCCGCCGGATGATCACCGCATCGAACGCATTATGGTCGAAGCGTTCCATGAGATAGCTGGACGCCGCGATCCTGACCTCGATCAAAAGAGCAGGGTCATAGGCATTGAGCCGGCTTAGCAATTGCGGCAATTCCGGCCCGGCCACATGATCGCTGATCCCGAGCGCCAGCCTTCGCTGCGGCGCAGCGCCGACACCCGATAGCGCAAGCTCATGCGCCGTCAACAGGTCGCGCGCCGCCGGCAGGAAGCGGTTTCCTTCTCCCGACAGCCGCACATGCCGCGGCGTCCGCTCGACGAGGCGGCAGCCGAGCCGTTCCTCCAGGCGTTTCAGCTTGAGGCTGATCGCCGCCTGAGAGGTCTCCATCACCTCGGCGGCGCGGGTGAAGCTGCCGAGATCGGCGATCAGGACAAAGGCCCGCACCGTCTCGAGATCAAGCGCTTTTGCCGATTCATTCATTCTGATCTGTTATGTTAGATATATACATTCATATGTTTTCATAATCATGAAAATCTGGCAAGCCTCATCCGATCAGAAATGGAGACGGAGGCTGCCATGTTCATGAAACAGTATATCCACCGCCTGCCCGCCGATTACGACATGAACCGCATCCGCGAGCGCGCCGCCCAACTCGGCCCCCGCTGGGACGAGACGGAAGGGCTGGCCTTCAAGGCTTTCGTCGCGCAGGAGCGCGGCGTCAGCGGAGCCAGGGGCAACACCTATTCCTCGCTCTATCTCTGGCTCCATGACGAAGCCGCCGTCGATTTCATCACCGGCGACCGGTTTCAGGCCGTCATCGACGGCTTCGGCCGCCCGCACATCGAGACGTGGATACCCCTGGACATCCATCTGGGCCATGCCGGAACCGCCCGTTCGCTCTATCGCGAGGATATCAGCATAGGCTCCGCCACCGATCTCGCCCAGTTACAGCGCAACGAGATCGCCCGCAACAACGCCCTCGCCCACCGTGCCGATACGCTGGCGACCATAACGGCGCTCGATCTCTCAAACTGGCGGCTGGCGCGCTTCCTGCTCAGCGCGGAGGCGACGCGAACCCCGATAACCGGCTCGGCCTATGAGGTTCTGCACCTTGCCAAGCCGGGCCTGCCGATGCTCCTCGAAGCAGCCTGACGGTACGGCGGAAAATTTAACTCTTGCACAATCGGCAGAGAACCCCCACCTTGGGAGCGTGTTCAACAAGCGAAAGGAGGTGATCCGATGTCGAGTGATTTCGTTTTCCGTTGCGAGGCCCGAGCGGATTGCCTGATCGGAGAGCAGCCTCTCCGTTGATTGCATGACGCTGCAGCTTCAGCCGGGATGCCCGGCAAGCAAAGGCTGCGTAACGGACGGAATTGCGGGGCCACTCCTTGGGGAGTGGCCCTTGCCTTTTATACCTGACGTATTTCCGGCATTGCGGCGGTCTTAAAAATCGATCGCCCGGCCCTTGATCTCCCAATCGCCGAAGCGTGCCGGATCCTTGCCACCGCGCCCGCCGATCTCGCGCGGGGTCTGCTTTTCGGCGGCTTCCGCAATCCGCCGCTCTTCCGCTTCTTTCAGCGCCCGCTGGGCCGCCGGCGGCAGATCGTCGAAAGCCCGGCGGGAGGAACCGCTTTCCAGATCGCCCGCACCGGAATTCATTTTCTCGCTCATCTTTGGTCCTCGCCCAAACTGGGACTCATTGAAGCTTGGCGGCTTCGACACCATGATATAGGCAAACACAGCCATTCGAGGCAAATCACGGCTCAAGGCCTCTTGCCCGTAACGGAGACTATACGATGAACATGATGCGCACTGCCATGCTGATCGCCTTTATGACGGCGATGTTCATGAGCGTGGGTTATCTGATCGGCGGTGGCGGCGGCATGATGGTCGCCCTGGTCATCGCCGCCGCGATGAATGTCTTCAGCTACTGGAATTCCGACAAGATGGTGCTGCGCATGTATAACGCCCAGGAGGCGAACGAGCGCACCGCGCCGGAATATTACCGCATCGTGCGCGAGCTCGCGCAGCGCGCCGGCCTGCCGATGCCGAAAATCTATGTGATCGACAATCCGCAGCCCAACGCCTTTGCCACCGGGCGCAACCCCGAGAATGCCGCCGTTGCCGCCACGACAGGCCTGCTGCAGCGCCTGACGCCGCAGGAGATCGCCGGCGTGATGGCGCACGAGCTCGCCCACGTCCAGAACCGCGATACGCTGACCATGACGATCACCGCGACGCTCGCCGGCGCGATCTCCATGCTCGGCAATTTCGCCTTCTTCCTCGGCGGCAACCGGGACAATAACAATCCCTTCGGCTTCATCGGCGTGCTGATCGCCATGCTGGTCGCGCCCTTTGCGGCGATGCTGGTGCAGATGGCGATCAGCCGCACGCGCGAATATTCGGCCGACCGGCGCGGCGCGGAGATCTGCGGCAATCCGCTCTGGCTCGCCTCGGCGCTGCGCAAGATCGCCAGCGGCGCCCATAACATCCCCAATGAGGAGGCCGAGCACAATCCCGCCACCGCCCATATGTTCATCATCAATCCCCTGAGCGGCCGCGGCGCGGACAATCTCTTCTCCACCCACCCGGACACGGGAAACCGCATCGCCGCCCTGCAGGCGATGGCCGTCGAGATGGGGCAGGCAGGTGCGGAATTCGGCTCCGTTCCGGGCGGCGCGCCGGCCTCCCCGGCCTCCCGCTCGCCTTTCGGGACCGGTGGCCCCTCGCCGCTCCAGCCCTGGGGCAGCCCTGACGATGATCATGATTCACGGCCGCCGAAAGGACCCTGGTCGTGAGCGGCGGCGGTGCCGCCTTCCGCTCCAAGAGGCATGCAGGAAAACGAAAGCCACCGGAAGCCGCCGATAGGCCGGGCCTCGCCGCGCGCCAATGCGCCGCGAGGCTGCTTGGCGCCGTCATCGAGAAGAAGACCTCGCTCGACGGCCTGACCGACAACCAGCACGGCCACCCGCACTATCTGGCGCTTGACGACCGCGACCGCGCGCTGGTGCGTGCCATATCAGGCGCGGCCCTGCGCCATCGCGGCACAATCGACGCGCTTCTGGCGCAGTTGCTCGACCGGCCATTGCCGGAGAACGCGGTGGCGCTGAAGGCTCTCCTGCACATTGCCGCCGCCCAGATCCTCTATCTCGATATCCCCGACCATTCCGCCGTCGACCTCGCCGTCACCGCCGCCAATGAAGACCCGCGCAACCGCCGCTATGCCGGCCTGGTCAACGCGGTGCTGCGCCGCCTCTCGCGTGACAAGGATAAGCTCTCGACATCCGCGCCCAATGCACCCGCATGGTTTGCGACAAGTCTCACCGAGGCTTATGGCGCGGAAAAGGCAGCCGCCATCCTGGCGATGCATGCGGTCGAGCCGCCGGTCGATCTCACGGTCAAGAGTGACCCGCAGGGCTGGGCCGAGCGCCTCGGCGGCACCGTGCTGCCGAATGGAACGGTACGCCTCGCAAGGCTCGATGGCGCGTTGACGGAGCTTCCCGGCTTTGCCGAAGGCGAATGGTGGGTGCAGGACGCCGCCGCCAGCCTCCCCGCCCGCCTCTTCGGCGATATCGCCGGCAAGCGCGTCGCCGATCTCTGCGCGGCACCCGGCGGCAAGACGGCGCAGCTCGCGCTGGCCGGAGCCGATGTCACCGCGGTCGAGATTTCCGCCAATCGCCTCGCCCGCCTGCGCAGCAATCTCGAGCGGCTGAAGCTTCACGCCCATACGGTCGAGGCCAATCTGATGCAGTATCAGCCCGAAGAGAAGTTCGATGCGGTGCTGCTCGATGCGCCCTGCTCCTCGACCGGAACGGTGCGTCGCCACCCGGACGTGCCATGGACGAAATCGCCCGAGGACATCGCCAAGCTCGCCGCCCTTCAGGCGCAGTTCCTCGCCCGCACGGTCGAATTGGTGAAGCCCGGCGGCATCATCGTCTTTTCCAACTGCTCGCTCGATCCCTCGGAGGGCGAAGCCGTTGCACGATCGGCTCTTGCAAATCCCGCGCTTCAGGCGTTTCCTGTTGCCGAGGACGAGATTCCAGGCTTGCACGGTTTGATCACACCGGAGGGCTTCCTGCGGTCGACCCCTCAGGACTTTCCGCATCCGGATCTCCGGCTGGCGGGCATGGATGGTTTCTTCGCGGCAAGATTTCGCCGCATTTGTGCATAAGTGCTGGATTAATTTACATTTTTCATTTCCGCCTTCTTTCGGCAAACATGGTTAACGCAAGCTTTACTATTAGCTGACCATAATTTACCGCAAGAACCGGAACATTCGCCAAATCGGACGGAAACACCTGCGGCGGGACAAGGAGATAGAACGCGTGACGGTCGCGCTCAGCGAAACGCCGCATCTGTGGGGGCTGGCTGCCGCGCAAATGTGGCGGCGGATGCGCCGGCGCCTGCGCATGGGCCCGCTCTTCCGCTGGCGCTTCACCGGCTTCACCCCCGAACGTGTCTTGATCGCCCCGCCCGACCTGCGTGTCGCCGATCCGCAGCTTGCCCAGGAGTTCTATCACGGCCGCTTCTCGCTCGCCGGGCGCACTGTGGAGACGGGCGGCCGCTCGCCCTTTGCGGTCGAGCCGCCGAGCGAGGCATGGGAAGCGGCGCTGCACAATTTCAGTTGGCTGCGCCATCTGCGCGCCGCCGGCAGCGAACTCGCGACGGTCAACGCCCGCGCCCTCGTCGAGGACTGGATCACGCTGCACGGGCGGCGCATGGGCGGACCGGCCTGGGCGCCCGATGTCACCGCGCAGCGCATTATTGCCTGGCTGCAGCATTCGAACCTCATCCTCGCCGGCGCCGAGCTCTCCGCCTATCGCCGCTTCATGCGCTCCCTCGCCTTCCAGGTGCGCTATCTCCGGACCGTGGCGGCGGTCATGGACGATGGCGAGGAGAAGCTCCGGGCGCGCATCGCCCTCGCCTTCGCCTCGCTCGCCCTTCCCGTTTCGCCGACGACCGCCCGCGCCGCACGGCGCCATCTGGAGCATGAGCTCATCCGCCAGATCCTGCCGGATGGCGGCCATATCTCGCGCAATCCGCTGACGATCCTGGAGCTTCTGGCCGATCTCCTGCCGCTGCGCCAGACCTATGCCAATGGCGCGGAAGCGCCGCCCAAGGCGCTGATCGAGGCGGTGGAGCGCATGCTGCCGGCCTTGCGCTTCTTCCGCCACCATGACGGCAGTCTGGCGCTTTTCAATGGCGTCGGCCCGACCTTGCCCGAGCGCATCATCGCGGTCTTGCGCCATGACGAGACGGCGGGCTCGCCGCTTACCCATGCGCCGCATTCGGGCTATGAGCGGCTCTCCATGGGCTCGACCACCATCATCGCCGATACCGGCCTGCCGCCGCCGGTCACCGCCTCGCGCGATGCCCATGCCGGCTGCCTCGCCTTCGAGATGTCGTCCGGCCGCCAGCGCTATGTCGTCAATGCCGGCATCGACCGCTACGGCCCGCCCGAGTTCCGTCCGCTCGGCCGCTCGACCGCCGCCCATTCCACGGCGACCGTCAACGACACCTCCTCGTGCAGGTTCAGCCTGAGCAGCGGCCTTTCCAGCATGCTTGGCACGCCGATCATTGCCGGACCGACCAAGGTGCAGATCAAGCGCATCGAGGGCATGAACGAGCAGGGCTTCGTCGCCAGCCATGATGGCTATGCCAGGCTGTTCGGCATTCATCACGAGCGCTCCATCGTGCTTTCGCATAATGGCAGCGTCATCGAGGGACGGGATCGCTTCCTGGCGGCCAATGGCAAAGCGCCGCGCGCCAACGGGCGCGACAACATCACCGTTCGCTTCCACATCCACCCTGCCGTGGATATCGCCTTCGACGAAGACGGCCTTCTGGTGCTGCGCGCCGAACGCGACGACACATGGGCCTTCTCCTGCGTCGAAGTCGCGCCGCAGCTGGAAGATTCGATCTTCTTTGCCGGCTTCCGCGGCCCGGTGAAGACCCGGCAGATCGTGCTTTCCTTCCCGGCTTCCGAATTGCCGGAGATCAACTGGCGCTTCACCCGCATCGCGCTTGGAAGCTACGTCTAGACACTCACGCTTAGATGGAAGCGATGACGTTTCATTTTGCTGGAGAGTGGCTGTGGGACCGTCGAGGCATGGATCCCAGTGACAAGCACTGGGATGACGAGGTGGAGATACCTTCCCCTAGCGAGTCCCGTTCCTGCAGACAGAAACATTTGAGATTAGCCTCAACAGCCATCCCATCCGTCATCCCAGTGCTTGTCACTGGGATCCATGCCTCGATCTTTCCACTACCATAACGGTGCAAAATGAGGTTGGGTTAAATTGATTCCATCAAACGGGCATTGCTCCAGCTTGCCGGAAATCTTCCATCGAAGGTAGGATTCCGCGCAAGCCTATGCTAACCCGCGCTCAATCCTCCCATCCGACGAAGAGACCTGTTCCATGGCTGTCACCTCCAAGCACATTCCCGCTCCCGATCTCACCCGCGTGCGCCGCGCGCTTCTGTCTGTATCCGACAAGACAGGTCTGATCGATTTCGCCAGATCGCTGGCAGGCCGCGGCATCGAGCTCATCTCAACCGGCGGCACGGCAAAGGCTATCGCAGCCGAAGGCATCGCCGTGCGGGACGTCTCGGATATCACCGGCTTTCCCGAGATCATGGACGGCCGCGTCAAGACCCTGCATCCGGCCGTCCATGGCGGTCTGCTCGCCGTGCGTGACGATCCGGACCATGCGCAGGCGATGGAGGCCCATGGCATCGAAGGCATCGATCTGGTCGTCATCAATCTCTACCCCTTCGAAGAGGTGCGCTATCAGGGCGCCGATTATGCGACGACGGTGGAGAACATCGACATCGGCGGGCCGGCGATGATCCGCGCCAGTGCCAAGAACCACGCCTATGTCGCGATCGTCACCGATCCGGACGATTACAACCAGGTGCTGAGCGAACTCGACGGCCATGACGGCTCCCTGCCCTATGCCTTCCGCCAGAAGCTCGCGGCCAAGGCCTTTGCCCGCACCGCGGCTTACGACGCGGCAATCTCCGGCTGGTTCGCCGAGACGACGAAGGCGGAGGCGCCTACCTGGCGCGCCGTTGCCGGCAAGCTCCATTCCGTGATGCGCTATGGCGAGAACCCGCATCAGGCGGCAGGCTTCTACCTGACCGGCGAGAAGCGCCCCGGCGTCGCCACCGCGACGCAGCTCCAGGGCAAGCAGCTTTCCTATAACAATATCAACGATACCGACGCCGCCTTCGAACTCGTCGCCGAGTTTGATCCGGCCCGCACCGCCGCCGTCGCCATCATCAAGCATGCCAATCCCTGCGGCGTGGCGGAAGGCGCGACGCTGAAGGATGCTTATCTCAAGGCGCTCGTCTGCGATCCCGTCTCGGCCTTCGGCGGCATCGTCGCGCTGAACCGCACACTCGATGCGCAAGCAGCCGAAGAGATCGTCAAGATCTTCACCGAGGTCATCATCGCGCCGGATGCAACCGAGGAGGCCCAGGCCATCATCGCCGCCAAGAAGAATTTGCGGCTGCTGGTGACAGGCGGCCTGCCCGATCCGCGCGCCCCCGGCATTGCCGCCAAGACGGTCGCCGGCGGGCTCCTGGTGCAGTCGCGCGACAATGGCGTCGTCGATGATCTGGATCTCAAGGTGGTGACGAAGCGCGCGCCGACGGACAAGGAAATGGCCGACCTGAAATTCGCCTTCCGCGTCGCCAAGCACGTGAAATCGAACGCCATCGTCTATGTCAAGGACGGCGCCACCGCCGGTATCGGCGCTGGCCAGATGAGCCGGGTCGATTCCTCCCGCATCGCCGCGCGCAAGGCGCTGGACGCCGCCGAGGCCGCCGGCAATGCCGAGCCGCTGACCAAGGGCTCGGTCGTCGCCTCCGATGCGTTCTTCCCCTTTGCCGACGGGCTTCTTTCAGCCATCGAGGCCGGCGCTACCGCCGTCATCCAGCCGGGCGGCTCCATGCGCGACGAGGAAGTTATCGCCGCCGCCGACGAGCATGGCATCGCCATGGTCTTTACGGGCATGCGGCATTTCCGGCATTAACAAGCTTTTACGGAGACGCTGGCGGGACAGTACCCCCCTCTGGCCTGCCGGCCATCTCCCCCTCAAGGGGGGAGATTGGTTGACACAAATCGCACAACTCACCTTCCAGCCTCTGCGATTGGTACAAACATCCATGAAAGCCTAATCTCCCCCCCCCCCCCCCTTGAGGGGGAGATGCCCGGCAGGGCAGAGGGGGGTGCCGCGCGATCTCGATCAAACGGAAAACGCTCTAAATCTATTCCCCATCCTCCACCGCCGGATAGGGCGTTCCCACGAGGATCGTCAGTCCGGCGAGGAAGAAGGCGATCAGCACCGCCATGCCGAGACGCGGCGAGCCGCTCAATGCCGTCACGCTCGCCACCAGGAAGGGCGCGACGAAGCTCGTCGCCCGTCCGGCGAGCGCATAGATGCCGAAATAGCGGCCCGCCTCCTCGGCGCTGACGCTGCGCGCCAGATAGGAGCGCGACGAGGCCTGCACCGGGCCGAAAGCAATGCCGATCAGGATGCCGAAGACCAGATACGCCTTCTCGGCTGATGTGGCGAACAGGCCGCCGCTATCCGCGCTGGAAAAGCGTAAAAATCCGAACAACGTGTAATCCGGCCCGGTGGACACGATGCCGATAGTCGCAATGAAGAGCAGCACCAGCGACAGGATCACCACCGCTTTCGAGCCGAAAGCCACATCCATCCGGCTTGCCACAAGGCATCCGAAGATCGCCACCACATTGAGAATGATGCCGAAAAGCCCGATCTCGGTGATTGACCAGCCGAACATCGCGGCGGCGAACCCGCCGCCCAGCGCGAGCAGCGCGTTGACGCCGTCCTGATAGATCATCCGGGCGATGAGAAAGCGGAAGATGTTGGCGCGTTGCCGCACCTCGCCAAGCGTTGCCTTGAGCTCGCTCAAGCCCCGCTTCACCGCAGGCACGAGCGGCAGGCCCTTGTCGCCATCCGGCGTGAACAGGAACATCGGCAGGATAAAGACGAAATACCAGAGCGCCGAGATCGGCCCCGCCACCCGCGCATCCTCTCCCTTCGCCGGATCGAGCCCGAACAGCGGATCGAGCCCGAGCAGCGTCTTTCCCGTCTGGGGCGAGGCGGCGAGGAAGGCGACGAGGAAGATCAGCACGATCATGCCCCCGAGATAGCCGAGCCCCCAGGCGATATTGGAGATGCGCCCGATCTCCTCCTTCGAGACAAGCCGCGGCATCATGGAATCGTTGAAGACGATGGAAAATTCCGCCGCCACTGAGGCAGCCGAAAAGGCGGCCAGCACCCAGAAGAGGCTCGAGCCCGGCGCGGCAAACCACAGGAGCGACAGGCTGATGATCTTGATCACCGCGAAGAAGCCGATCCACGGCTTGCGCACACCGGTCTGATCGGCGATGGCGCCGAGAACCGGCGAAAGAATGGCAATGACGAAGCCCGCTGCCGCAACGGCATAGCCCCACGCAGCCTGCCCCACCGCCGGATCGGCGGCCATGCGCGAGATGAAATAGGGCCCGAAGATGAATGTGGTGACGACGGTGAAGAAAGGCTGGGCTGCCCAGTCGAACAGCATCCAGCCCCATATGCCGCGCCTGGTGGCGCGTTGATGCATCGCCTCGGTGATAGCCACGTCCCCTCCAGCCCGGCAACGGACCCGGAGGTCCCGTCGTTACGCCGCCAGATCAGACATCAATCCCGCGGCCACTGCAAGCCGCGAAACGGTGAGATCACCACCTTCCGCCAGCGCGCTCATGCGCTGGCGTATCGCCTCTGCCTGGCTGTTGCCGCTCTCGAGCCACGCCGCCGCCGGGTTCTTCTCCTCGCCGAAGCGGGTCAGCGCCGCGATGGTGATCGCCCGCGTCGCCTGGGCGATCGTGTCGTTGGCCCGCGCCAGCGCCATGCCGTCATAATAATCGGTGATCGGAATGGCCCGGGCGGCTTCCTCGATCCGGGCGATGCGGAAGGCCTCGGTGATGGTGAAATAGGCCTTCGCCGCCGGAATGAGCTCCGATTTCGATCGATAGGCGATGAGCGCGATATCCGGCACCACGGACGCGATCTGCAGCCGGGCAAGCCGGGCCGCGAGATCGGCAGGCGCGCCCCTTTCCACGAAAAGCGCCGTATCGTCGGCAATGACGCCCGCCATGAAATCCGGCATCAGCTTGGCCATGCGCGGCTCCAGCACGCGGCGGGCATTGCGGATCGCCTCGACGAATTCGGCAAGCGTGGCATTGGAATTGTCGTTGCGCAGCACCCAGGCGGTCGTCCAGTACAGCATGCGCGAGACCTGCGCATAGAATTCGTTTTGCACATCGCCCGGCACCTGGTTGTCGAGCTTGTCGATGGCGTCGAACAGGCTGTCCAGCTCGAAACCGTCGCGCACCGCCACATAGGCGCGCAGGATCGCCGCCGGCGACTTGCCGGTCATGTCCTGCAGCCGGCTGACGAAGGTCGGCCCGCCACGATTGATCGCATCATTGCCGAGCAGCGTGGCGATGATCTCGCGCCGCAGCCTGTGACTCGCGATCTCCGGCGCATAGATCTTCTCCATGCGCTTCGGGAAATAGCCTGTTAGTTCCGGCTCGAAATAGGGATCATCAGGCAGGTCGCTTTTGACGATCTGGTCGACCAGCACCAGCTTGGCGTAGGCGAGCAGGACGGCGAGCTCCGGACGGGTGAGCGGCACGCCGCGCGCCTCCCTCTCGCTCAGCGCCTGCTCGTCGGGCAGCGTCTCGACCTTGCGGTCGAGCAGCTTCTGTTTCTCCAGATCCGCCATGAAGCGCGCCTGGTAAGGCAGATCGGAAAGCCCGCGCCGCTCCACCAGCGAGATCGCCAGCGTCTGCAGATAATTGTTGCGCAACACCAGCGCCGCCACCTCGTCGGTCATCGCGGCGAGCAGCTTGTTGCGCGCCGGACGCTGCAGCTTGCCCGAACGCATCGCCGCCGCAAGCGCGATCTTGATGTTGACCTCGACGTCGGACGTGTTGACGCCGGCCGAATTGTCGATCGCGTCGGAATTGCACCGGCCGCCGGCCAGGCTGAACTCGATGCGGCCGCGCTGGGTGACGCCCAGATTGGCGCCCTCGCCGATCACCTTGGCGCGCACCTCGCTCCCCGTGATGCGGATCGCATCATTGGCGCGGTCGCCCACCTGGGCGTCGCTTTCGCTGCTGGCGCGGACATAAGTGCCGATGCCGCCGAACCACAGGAGATCGACCGGTGCTTTCAGGATCGCATTGATGAGCTCAGCCGGCGTCATGGCGGCCTTGCCGGTGATGCCGAGCGCCTGGGCGGCCTGCGGCGATAGCGAGATCGTCTTCTGCGAGCGCGAAAAGACGCCGCCGCCCGCCGACAGTTTCGAGCGGTCATAGTCCTGCCAGCTCGAGCGCGGCAGGTCGAACAGCCTTTGCCGCTCGGCGATGGCGACAGCCGGATCGGGATCGGGATCGATGAAGATGTCGCGATGATCGAAGGCGGCGATCAGCTTGGTTTGGGCAGAGAGCAGCATGCCGTTGCCGAAAACGTCGCCCGACATGTCGCCCACGCCGACGACCGTGAACGGCGTCGTCTGGATGTCGGTATCCATCTCGCGGAAATGCCGCTTCACCGCTTCCCAAGCGCCGCGCGCGGTGATGCCCATCTTCTTATGGTCGTAGCCGGCCGAGCCGCCGGAGGCGAAGGCATCGTCGAGCCAGAAATCATGCGCCTGGCTGATGGCGTTCGCCGTATCGGAGAAGGTCGCCGTGCCCTTGTCGGCGGCAACGACGAAATAGGGATCGTCATTGTCGTGCCGCACCACGCTCTGCGGCGGCACCACATGATCGCCGACGATATTGTCGGTGACGGAGAGAAGCGTCGAGATGAAGGTGATATAGGCCTGCCGCCCCGCCTCGAAAAAGGCGTTGCGGTCGCCGCCCGTGGGCAGGTGCTTCGGATAGAAGCCGCCCTTGGCGCCGACCGGCACGATCACCGCGTTCTTCACCTGCTGCGCCTTGACGAGACCCAGCACTTCGGTGCGGTAATCCTGCGCGCGGTCCGACCAGCGGATGCCGCCGCGCGCCACCGGGCCGAAGCGTAAGTGCACGCCCTCGACCTCCGGCCCGTAGACGAAGATCTCGCGATAGGGGCGTGGCTCGGGCAGCCCCTCCACCATGCGCGGATTGAGCTTGAAGGCAAGCGTCACCCGCGGCGAGCCGTCCGCCTCCGGCGCAAAGGCATTGGTGCGCAGCGTCGCCTCGATGAGATTGAGAAAGCGGCGCACGATCTGGTCGTCGTCGAGGCTCGGGACGGATTGCAATTCCTTGTCGATCGCATCGCGGATCCGCTTTTCCGCACCGGCCTTGGCATCCTCGCCCGCGCGCGCCGGGTTGAACCGAAGATCGAACAGGCTGTGAAGATTGCGTGCAATATCGGGATAGCGGTTGAGCGCGGCGGCGATGAAGCCCTGTGAATAGGCAATGCCCGCCTGCTGCAGATAACGGCCATAGGCGCGCAGGATCATGATCTCGCGTGCCGAAAGCCGCGCCGTCTGCACCAGCGCATTATAGCCGTCATTATCTGCGGCACCGTCCCACACGGCGCGGAACGCCTCCTCCAGCAGCGCGCCATCGTCGCTCAGATCGACGGGGACGCCGAAGGCGTTGACGAGCTGCATGTCGTGCACATGCACCTTCGTCCCGTCCGCTCCGGGCAGTTCGAAGGTCTGCTCGCTGATGACCCGGAAGCCCATATTCTCCAGAAGCGGCACGCGCCGCGACAGCGCCACCGCCGCGCCGTAGTGATAGATCTTCAGCGATGCCGCATCCGGTCCATCGGCATGATGTTTGTAGAAATCGACATGGAGCGGATTTTCCGGTGAGAGCGCCGCGATGCGCTCGGCATCGGTGAGCGCTTCGCCGGGCGTGAAGCTCTCGCGATAGGAATCGGGGAAGCTCGATGCCAGCGCCGCGATGTTGACCCCGCCGACGACCACCGGGCCGGAGAAGGATTCCGCCGCCTCCTGGACCGCATCCTCCCAGGTGCGCACGATGGCGCGGATTTCCGCCTCCAGCGTCTCGCGCGCCACCGCCGGCACCGTGCCCTCGTCACGGCGAACGATGAAATGGACGCGCGTCAGCGTCCCCTCGGGGAAGGAGGGCTGGAAATCGATGCTCTGCCCCTCATAGACGCGCATCAGATATTGGCTGATCTTTTCACGGACGATCGAATCATAGCGGTCGCGTGGTACATAGACCAGGACGGATACGAAGCGCCCGAACGGATCGATGCGCGGCAGGGCCCGCACACGCGGGCGCTCGCCCAGCGCCAGGATGCTCTCCGCATTGGCCACCAGCGTGTTGAGATCAACCTGGAAGAGTTCATCGCGCGGATAATCTTCGAGCACATTGATCAGTGCCTTGCCGGAATGGTCCTGAGGGTTGAACCCCAGCCGCTTGATGACCGCGTCCACCTTTGGCCGCAGGAAGGGAATCTTCAGGACGGAGCGCGTATAGGCGGTGGAGGTGAAGAGGCCGACGAACCGCAATTCGCCTACCACCTCGCCCTTATCATTGAACTCCTTGATCCCGACATAATCGAGATAGCCGCGCCGGTGCACCCGCGAGCGGGTATTCGCCTTGGTGACGATCAGCGCCTCCGGCCCTTCGAGGAAGGCCAGCGTCTCGCTCGTCGCCGTCGTGCCCGTTTCGCCGCGGCGCAGGACCCGCACGGAAGGGTCGCTCAATATGCCCAGTTGCGGCTTGTCGGCATGGACGAGCTCGCGCTTCTTGCCCTTCTTCCTGTAGTCATATTCGCGCATGCCGAGAAAGGTGAAATTGTCGTCGCGCAGCCATTCGAGGAATTCGATGGCCTCGGCGACATTCTTCTTCTTTCCCGGCGGCGGATTGGTCTTATAGGCCTCGATCGCCTTGTCGAGACGCGCCAGCATCGGCTTCCAGTCCCGGACGGCCGCACGCACCTGGCCGAGCACCGTCTTCAGGGATGCGGCGAGATCCTCCCGCACCGCCTCGTCGAGCATCGGCAGATGGATCTGCATGACGCTGACCCGGTCGGTACCTTTCGGCTCGGGGCCGGCGGACGCCTCGCCATGGACGACGACGCCGTTTTCGCCATGCACCACGTCGAGAACCGGATGCAGCACCAGATAGACGGTACTGGTTCGCTCGTTGATTTCGCCCAGCACCGAATCGAGGAGGAAGGGCATGTTGTCGTTGATCAGGGTGACGATTGTCACCGGCCGTCCGGCACGAAGCACATCATTTGCGCCATTGACGGAAACGACGCTTTCTCCCTTGCGGTGCCTGGAAAGTTCCGCGAATGCCAGGCGGGCTGATTCTTCCAGGGCGGAGGTGTCATATTCGGCCAGGTCTTCCGGCGGGGCCCACTCGAAAAGCAGGGCTGCGAAATCCTTCAATCCCTCCTTTTTGCTCGATTTGGTCCTGACTGCCCCGACTTCCCGTTCCTGCCTGGCTGACACTTCCATACTCCCGTGGGAAAGAAATTTTCGGCAACCTATCAGATAGGCTTTCTTTTGCGACCACAAACTGCCTTCGCAGAGTGAATTTGCCATGACAAAGCGACAAAATGCGGCAAAAAACATCCGCCACGAGGGAAAATGCGGTGGAGGACGAGCGATTTATCGCGTTTGCCCGGCAATTTTGTCATTTCGGGCGATCCGCCCTCACAATTCGACCAGGTGATCGCTGAGCTCGTTGGGCTTGCCTTCCGTGGGCGGGAAATGGCGGGCAAGCAGCCCGCCGGCCTTGCCGATCGCCGCCACGAATCCGTCGGCCACCGCCTGGCGCGAGGCGTGATGGGTTAAGGTGGCGACGATATCGTTCCACTCCTCCTGCTCGACCCTGGCGTTGATGCCCGCATCGGCCACCACCTCGGCATAGCGTTCGGCAAGCGAGACGAAGAGGAGAACGCCCGTGCGATCCGCGGTGACGTGGACATTGCGCGCCAGGAACTGTTGGACCGCGTTGAGATGGGCGCGGCGGTAGCGGATGCCATGCGGCACCAGCCGGATGCGTAGTCCCGGCACCAGCAAGAGCACGAGCCAGACCGAGACGAAGGCCGCCAGAATGGCAAGGCCGAACACCGGCAACGAAAGGTCGAACCAGTACCAGTGTGCCAGAAGGGCAGCGATGATCGCCGCGATGATCACGCCGCAGGCCGCAACGAAACCGGCAGCGAAGAAATAATCATCACTGCGGCGCGCCAGGACGGCATAGATCTCGCCATCCGTCTTTTCCTCCGCGAGGCGGATGGCTTCCGCGATGCGGGCGTGATCGTCGGCACCAAGAAATTGCTGCACGGAAATTCCCCTCTCCTACCAGCTTCCCGAGGCGCCGCCGCCCCCCGACGAACCACCGCCGCCGCAAAATCCGCCGCCGCCCGATGACCAGCCGCCACCGCCGCCACCAAAACCGCCACCGCCGATCCAGATGCCTCCGCTGCCGAGCCCTGCCGAGCGGCGTGCGCCGGGGCCGGTCTGCATGCCCAGCCATTCATAGCGCCCCGGCCCGAGCTTGCGCCCGAAGATCGGCGCCAGCAGCGCAAAGCCGAAACCGCCGAAGAAGATGATGCCCCAGAAGATGAGGAAGATCACCGAAATCCAGTCGATCCCCGAACCAGAGGATTGCGCCTGCGCATTGCGCTGCGCCCGCGCCTCGAAATCCGCCGCATCGCCGGCCAGAACGGCCAATATGCCGTCGACGCCTTTCGAGATGCCGCCGGCATAATCGCCCTGCCGGAAGGCGGGAATAATCGCAGCCCGGATGATGACGCTGGAGAGCGCATCGGTCAGCGAGCCCTCGAGGCCATAGCCGACCTCGATGCGCACCTTGCGATCATTCGGCGCCACTACCAGCAGAACGCCGTTGTTTTCCTTCTTCTGGCCGAGGCCCCAGCTGCGGAAGAGCCGGTTGGAATAGGATTCGATGTCCTCGCCGCCCAGGCTTGGTACCGTCACGACCACCACCTGGTCCGACGATTTCGCCTCGAAGGCGGCGAGTTTTTCATCGAGTGCGGCGCGCGTCTGCGGATCGATGATGTTCGCGTCATCGACGACACGTCCGGTCAGCGCCGGCAATGGCGCATCCGCCACCGCAATCGCGATTGAAGCGGCGAGCGCCATCATGATGCTCATCACCAGGCAGAACCAACGCGCGGTATCCCGGCCGGTCGGCATCTCTCGGATCAATGTCACGGCAGCGTATCCGTCAGTTGTTGAAATTGACCTTCGGTGCCTCTTGGGCCTGTTCGCTGATCGTGAAGGTCGGCAGCGGTTTCTTGTCGCGGAACCAGATGAGCCGCCAGAGCATCGTCGGCATGGTCTGGAGCGAGGTGTTATAGGTGCGGACCGCCTCGATATAATCGCGCCGGGCGATCGCGATGCGGTTTTCCGTGCCTTCGAGCTGCGACTGAAGCGCCAGGAAATTCTGATTCGCCTTCAGGTCGGGATAGTTCTCCACCACCGCGAGAAGCCGCGAAAGGGCGCCGCTGAGATTGGCCTGGTTCTCCTGGAACTGCTTGAAGAGCTCCGGATTGTTGAGCATGTCGGGCGTCACCTGCACCTGTGTCGCCTTGGCGCGCGCCTCGACTACATCGGTCAAGGTATCCTTCTCATGCGCTGCATAGCCCTTGACCGTTTCCACGAGGTTGGGAATGAGGTCCGTGCGGCGCTGATACTGGTTCAGCACCTCGCTCCATGCCGCCTTGACCTGTTCTTCCTGGGTGGGGATGGTGTTGAAGCCGCATCCCGAGAGAAGCGGCGCCAGCATGGCGAGAAGAAGCGCAGCAAAGAGACGGCGGCCGGAAAGCCGCAGATTGGTAACAGCGGTCATGCATATCTCCTGATGATGGCCCCCTGATATGGCCCATTGACAACTGGTTGTGCCATCCCCAGCACAGTAGCGTGAGAGTAATCGTATTCGCCGATAAAGAAAACAGCTAAGAACTTGCCATGTCATTTGCCCTGCCGGTTGAAAAACCGCATGGTGAAACGAGCCGAAGCACTTATGCGGAGTGGGGGATCATGAGGGAGTGGACGAAGTGGTGACGGAGCGCCGGAAGGACGACGGCATGGAGACGGAAGCCCGCCGCATTCTCGACAGGGTCGGCCGGGAATCCACGGCCGATTACGGCATGGTCACGCGGGGTATCGAGCGGACGAAGCGGCATCTTTCGGCCGCGGATGCCGACCAGACCGACAATATCGAATTGTGGGGCACGCGCATCGGACGCGCGCTCGGGCTGCTCCTGATTGTTGCTGCAATCATCTGGCTCCTGTTCTATCTTGCCCGAACGTCTTGAAACTCCTCTCTTCCAAGACGCCCCGATACATCCTGCGAGCACCAATTGATGAACCATTCCGAAGCGTCAGACGCAAACGCCGTCATCGTGATCTCCAGCCATGTCGTGCGCGGCTCTGTCGGCAACCGCGCGGCCGTCTTCGCGCTGGAGACGCTCGGCCATCCCGTATGGGCGGTGCCGACGGTGATCCTGCCGTGGCACCCGGGCCACGGCCCTGCCAAGCGCATCATCCCCGAGGAGCAGGAGTTCGACGACCTCATCGCCGATCTGGAGCGTGCGCCCTGGCTTGGCGAGGTGGGCGCGGTGCTATCAGGCTATCTCGGCCGGGCCTCGCAGGCGGCAAGCGTTGCAAGGCTCGTCAATACCGTGAAAGCGAAGAACCCGCGCGCCTGCTATCTCTGCGATCCGATCATGGGGGACGAAAAGGGGCTCTATGTCCCCGAGGCGACGGCCGCCGCCATCCGCGATCAGCTGATGCCGCTCGCCGATATCGCGACCCCCAACCGCTTCGAGCTTTCCTGGCTGGCCGGCGTACCGCTGGAAGACAACAACACCATCATGGAAGCGGCCCTCGATGCCGGCCCCGCCACCATGCTCGTCACATCGGCCATACCGCTGATGAGAGGCAGCACGGGCAATATCCTGCTGACGCCCACATTGGCGATGATGGCCGAGCACCGCCGCGTCGACGGGCCGACGAACGGCCTGGGCGATCTGACGGCCGCCGTCTTCCTCGCCCGCACCATGGCCAGGCTGTCGCCGGAAAAGATCCTGCAGGGGACGACGGCGGCGGTTTTCGAGATCATGGCGCGTGCCGCCAAGCGCGGCGCCGACGAACTGATGCTGGAAGCTGATGCACCGAGCCTGTCCACCCCGATGGCCATGGTCCAGGTCCGCAGGCTCATGCATCCGACCAAGGGGCTGAGGGTATGATGGCTGCCCACGCGGCCTGGACGATTGATCTTCTTCTCAAGCAAGGCTATTGGCACAGGCATGAGCGATCCTCTCGATAGTCATCTCCCCGACGCGCTTCTCGCCGGTTACCGCAATTTCATGTCAGGGCGGTTCACAAACGAATCGCTGCGCTACAGGGAACTGGCCGAAAAAGGCCAGACGCCCGAAACGATGGTTATCGCCTGCTGCGATTCCCGTTCCGCACCCGAAATCATTTTCGATACCCGTCCCGGCGAGATTTTCGTGCTGCGCAATGTGGCCAATCTGGTCCCGCCCTATGAGCCGGATGGCGAATATCACTCCACTTCGGCCGCGCTCGAATTTGCGGTGCAGAGCCTGAAGGTCAAACATATCGTCGTGATGGGCCACGGCCGCTGCGGCGGCATCAAGGCGGCGCTCGATTCCGAAAGCGCCCCGCTTTCACCCGGCGATTTCATCGGCAAATGGATGAGTCTCGTCGCTCCCGCCGCCGAGACCGTCGCCGCCAACGGCCTGATGACCTCAGGTGAACGGCAGACTGCGCTGGAGCGCATCGCCATACGCTATTCCATCGCCAATCTGCGCACCTTCCCCTATATCGATGCCCAGGAGAAGAAAGGCCATCTCACCTTGCACGGCGCCTGGTTCGACATCTCCACCGGCGAGCTCTGGGTGATGGACCGCAAGACGGGCGATTTCATCCGGCCCTGAAAAAGAGAGAGGGAACAGGGAGTAGAAGAAGGCTTTCCCTGCTCCCCGTTCCGTTTTTTCAGCCATCGATCTCCTTGCCGATGATGGCGATCGCCTGCTGATAGACGCTTGCCGCATTCCAGCCTTGCAGCGCGCCGAAATTGGCCTGTCCCGGCTGATAGCCGCCACCCGGCTGCCAACCATGGCCGCGCAGGAAATTTGCCGTCGAAGCGAGCGCATCGGCCTTGGAGCGTGCCATGTCGATATGGCCGCTGCCGTCGCCGTCCACGCCGAACCGCAACACGTTGAGCGGCAGGAACTGCGTCTGGCCGATCTCGCCATGCGCGGCGCCGATCGCGCCGGGATCGAGATCGCCCCTGTCGATGAGCTTGAGCGCGGCATAGAGCTGATCGGTGAAATAGGCCGAACGGCGGCAATCATAGGCAAGCGTCGCAACGGCGGAAAGCGTGTGCTGATTGCCCATATAGTTGCCGAAGCCCGTCTCCATGCCCCAGATCGCGATCAGCGGCCCGGCCGGCACGCCGAACCGCCGTTCCAGGCTGGCGAAAAGCTTGGCGTTCTGCTTCTTCAGCGATCTGCCACGGCTGATGATCGCCTGACCACCGCGCTTCTTCATGAACTGATCCAGCGAAAGCTTGAAGCTCTTCTGGTTGCGGTCCGCATAGATCGTCTTGGTGGCGTAACGGGTATTGTCGAGGGCGCTCAATGCCCGTCGCCCGATGCCCTGCGCCGCAGCCTCCTGCTTGAACTGCTGCAGCCAGGCGTTGTAGCCGCCGGCATTGTTGCCGCATGAGGCGGCCTCGGCACTGCCTGCGACAGCCAGCAGGCCCGTCGCAAGAAATATGGTTGCTGCGGTCATTCTCGACCGGCTTTTGGCAAAGAATGCCATTCTTTTCTCCTTTGGGGTGATTCGACCTCGACGCGAATTTGCCATTCATCCGGCGAAATGTCACCGGTACCAGGCGCGGGAGTGCAGAACACTCGATGCCGCGATGAACGGCCCCGCCTGGGGAAAACCTCTTAGACCTATTGCTTATTGCATAGTGGTCAAATTTCTTTACCAGCGTATAGCCGGCATATGCCGGTCTGGTTCGGCGACGACGAGGGAGGACGCCATGTCGAACGGATTTCTTGCGCTATTTGCTTTTCTGCCAATTCTCGTGGCCGGCGTGATGCTGGTCGGGTTTCGCATCCAGGCGCGGATCGCGATGCCCATCACCTATGTCCTGACCGTTGTCATCGCGGCGACGATATGGGGCATGACCGGCAATCGCGTGATGGCATCCACGCTGCAGGGTCTCATCCAGACGGCGGGCCTGCTCTGGATCATTTTCGGGGCGATCCTGCTCCTCAACACGCTGAAGCATTCCGGCGGGATTTCCGCGATCCGTTCCGGCTTTGCGCAGATCAGCCCGGACCGGCGCATTCAGGTCTTCCTGATTGCCTGGCTGTTCGGCTCCTTCATCGAAGGCGCATCGGGTTTCGGCACGCCGGCCGCCGTGGTGGCGCCGCTGATGGTCGCCATCGGCTTTCCGGCGCTTGCCGCCGTCACCTTCGGCCTGATGATCCAGTCGACGCCAGTCTCCTTCGGCGCGGTGGGAACACCGCTCATCGTCGGTGTTCAGTCGGGTCTCAATCGCGAGGCGCTGACGGCGCAGCTGCAGGGTGCGGGATCGAGCTGGGAGCAATTCTTCCACATCATCACCTCGGAAGTGGCGATCCTCCATGCGATCTGCGGCACGTTCATGCCGCTGTTCCTGGTCGTCATCATGACGCGCTTCTTCGGACGCAACCGCTCCTGGACCGAAGGCCTGGCCATCCTGCCCTTCGCGCTCTTTGCCGCCTTCGCCTTCACCATTCCCTATGTGCTGAGCGCGGTTTTCCTCGGTGCCGAGTTCCCGTCCATGATCGGCGGTCTCGTCGGCCTGACCCTTGCCACGCTCGCCGCGCGGGCCGGCTTCCTGATGCCGAAGGACAAATGGGACTTTGCGCCGCCCTCGCAATGGCCTTCGGGCTGGATGGGCAGCATCGAGATCAAGCTCGATGAATTGACATCGAAGAAGATCCCGCTGTTCCTGGCATGGACGCCCTATGTGCTTCTGGCGATCTTCCTCGTCGTCAGCCGCACGGTGCCATCCGTCGGCAACGCGCTGAAGTCGGTCACCTTCGCCGCCAGGGACATCATGGGCGAGACAAACATAAGCGGCGATTTCACACCGCTTTTCCTGCCCGGCGGTCTTCTGGTCATCGTCTGCCTGATCACCTTTTTCCTGCACCGCATGAGCACAGGACAATTCGCCAAAGCACTTGGCGAAAGCACCAAGACGCTGTTCGGCGCCGGTTTCGTATTGCTCTTCACCGTGCCGATGGTGCGCGTGATGATCAACTCAGGCGTCAACGGCAATGGTCTGGTCAGCATGCCGCTGATGGTGGCCGACTGGGTGGCGACGGAAGTGGGCAATGTCTATCCCTTCTTCGCGCCCGCAGTCGGCGCGCTGGGCGCGTTCCTCGCGGGTTCCAACACGGTGTCGAATCTGATGCTCAGCCAGTTCCAGTACGGCGTGGCGGAAGGGCTGGGCGTATCGGGCGCGCTGATGGTGGCCGGCCAGTCGGTGGGCGCCGCGGCGGGCAACATGATCGCCATCCACAATGTCGTGGCTGCCTCGGCAACAGTCGGCCTCCTCGGGCGCGAGGGAACGACGCTGCGCATGACCATCATTCCGACCATCTATTACGTGACTTTGGCGGGCACGGTGCTGATGATCGGGCTATATGTACTCGGCATCGGCGATCCGCTCGCCGGCGCAGGGGCACAATAAAGCTAAAATGGGCTCCGGTGCCGACACCGGAGCCAATTCGTGGGCGCAACCCACTGGCCTTTGCTTGACTTTATCGGGCTTTTCCTGTTTAAGCGCCCGATCAATCCGCGACGAGCCTTGACTCCGAGCAGCCGACCGGGACCCATTTGGCATAAACAGATCCCGGAGGTCCACACCCGACAGCGCGATGCGCCCTCGGGTGCCGTTTCGCTTTGGACTATTGGGCTTCGGCGCGGAATGACCTACCTCTTGCGAAGAGATTGTCCTCGCACGGGTAAAAAGGAAAACGGATGTTTGAAACGCTACAGGAACGCCTCGGCGCGATATTGAACGGCCTGACCGGCCGCGGTGCCCTGTCCGAACAGGATGTGGCGGCGGCGCTGCGCGAAGTGCGCCGCGCGTTGATCGAGGCCGACGTCGCGCTCGACGTGGTGCGCTCCTTCACCGACCGCGTCCGCCAGAAAGCCGTCGGCGCGGAAATCCTGAAAAGCATCAAGCCCGGTCAGATGGTCGTCAAGATCGTCCATGACGAGCTGGTCGAGATGCTCGGCGCCGAAGGCGTCACCATCGATTTGAACGCCCCTGCCCCGGTCGTCATCATGATGGTCGGCCTGCAGGGCTCCGGCAAGACCACGACAACGGGCAAGATCGCCAAGCGCCTGGCCGAGCGGCAGAAGAAAAAGGTCATGATGGCCTCGCTCGATACGCGTCGTCCGGCGGCACAGGAGCAGCTTCGCCAGCTCGGCACCCAGACCGGCATCGACACGCTGCCGATCATCGCCGGCCAGTCGCCGGTGGAGATCGCGGCGCGGGCCGTCCAGGCGGCGAAGCTCGGCGGGCATGATGTCGTGATCCTCGATACCGCAGGCCGCACCCATATCGACGAGCCGCTGATGGTCGAGATGGCCGACATCAGGAAAAAGGCCGATCCGCACGAGGTGCTGCTCGTTGCCGATGCCCTGACCGGCCAGGACGCCGTCAATCTCGCCCGCTCCTTCGACGAGCGCGTCGGCATATCAGGCATCGTCCTGACCCGCATGGATGGCGACGGCCGCGGCGGCGCGGCCCTTTCCATGCGCGCCGTCACCGGCAAGCCGATCAAGCTGATCGGCACCGGCGAAAAGATGGATGCGCTGGAGGAGTTCTATCCCCGCCGCATCGCCGACCGCATCCTCGGCATGGGCGATATCGTCTCGCTGGTCGAGAAGGCGGCCGAGAACATCGACGCCGAAAAAGCGGCGGCGATGGCCAAGAAGATGCAGACCGGCAAGTTCGACCTGAACGACCTTGCCGACCAGTTGCGTCAGATGCAGAAGCTAGGCGGCATGGGCGGCATCATGGGCATGATGCCCGGCATGGCCAAGATGAAGGACCAGGTGGCCGCGGCCGGCCTCGATGATTCCGTCTTCAAGCGCCAGCTCGCCATCATCGGCTCGATGACGCCGGCCGAGCGCGGCAACCCTGATATGCTGAAGCACAGCCGCAAGCAGCGCATTGCGAAAGGCTCCGGCACCAATGCGGCCGACATCAACAAGCTTCTGAAGATGCACCGCCAGATGGCCGACATGATGAAAGCCATGGGCGGCAAGGGCAAGGGCGGTGGCCTGATGCAGAAGATGATGGGCGGCATGGCCTCCAAGATGGGGCTCGGCGGCCTGGGTGGCATGGGCGGCATGCCCGATCTCTCCAAGATGGATCCCAAGCAGCTCGAGGCCCTGCAGAAACAGGCGGAAGCGGCCGGTCTCGCCAAGGGCGGGTTGCCCGGCCTTGGCGGCGGCTTGCCTGGCTTGCCCGGCGGCCCGCGCCTTCCCGGCCTTGGTGGCGGTCTCCCCGGTTTGCCGAAGAAGAAGTGATTGAGATGAACGACAAGAGCCTGCCCGATGAGCTTTTCGCCCTGCGCGCCTCGATCGACAATATCGATGCCGCGCTCATCCATATGCTGGCCGAGCGCTTCCGCTGCACCAAGGCGGTGGGCGTTTTGAAGGCTGAATACGGGCTCGCTCCTGCCGATCCGGCCCGTGAGAAACAGCAGGTCGAGCGTCTGCGCCGTCTGGCGCAGGATGCAAGCCTCGACCCCGATTTTGCCGAGAAGTTCCTGAACTTCATCGTCAAGGAAGTGATCCGTCATCACGAGAATACAGCCGCCGAACGCAACGGCGGCTAAACCCAATCCGCCTGCAAAGCGGTAAGAGAAAACGAACAGGAGAATGAAATGTCGTTGAAAATCCGTCTGGCCCGCGCGGGCTCGAAGAAGCGTCCTTACTACCACATCGTCGTCGCCGACGTGCGCGCGCCGCGCGACGGCCGCTTCATCGAGAAGATCGGCGCCTGGAACCCGACGCTGCCGAAGGACGCCGAGCGCGTCACGATCGACGCCGACCGCGTCAAGCATTGGCTCGGCCATGGGGCGCAGCCGACCGACCGCGTGCTTCGCTTCCTCGATCAGGCTGGCCTCGCCAAGCGCCCCGCCCGCAGCAACCCTGAAAAGGCCGTTCCGGGCAAGAAGGCGCAGGAGCGCATCGCCCTCGCCAAGCAGGCCGAGGAAGAGGCAGCAGCCAAGGCTGCTGAAGCCGCTCAGGCCGCAGCCGAAGCCCCGGCAGCGGAAGAAGCCGCCAGCGAGTAATTCGCCTTTCGGCACAGAGATCCAAATGAAAACGGCAGCCCTTCGGCTGCCGTTTTTGTTTCCGGATGTTTTCCCGGATCAGTTCATCGTCGGAATGACGAATTCAGCGCCTTCCTTCACGCCTGCCGCCGCGATGCGGTGAGGACGGCAAACGGAAAACCGTCCGGCTCAATTCATAGTCGGAATGACGAACTCCGCGCCTTCCTTTACGCCGGACGGCCAGCGCGAAGTGACGGTCTTGGTCTTGGTGTAGAAGCGGAAGGCATCGGGGCCGTGCTGGTTGAGATCGCCGAAGCCGGAGGCTTTCCAGCCGCCGAAGGTGTAATAGGCGATCGGCACCGGGATCGGCACATTGATGCCGACCATGCCGACCTGAACGCGGCTTGCAAAATCGCGTGCCGCATCGCCGTCACGAGTGAAGATGGCGACGCCATTGCCATATTCGTGGTCGTTCGGCAGGGCCAGCGCCTCTTCATAGTTCTTCGCCCGTACCACAGAGAGGACCGGGCCGAAGATCTCTTCCTTGTAGATGCGCATATCCGGCGTCACATTATCGAACAGGCAGCCGCCCATATAATAGCCGTTCTCATAGCCCTGCATCTTGAAGCCGCGCCCATCGACGACGAGCTTCGCGCCTTCCTGCACGCCGAGATCGACATAGCCGCGCACACGGTCGAGCGCCTGCTTCGTCACCAGCGGGCCGTAATCGGCGCTCGCATCCGTTGACGGGCCCACCTTCAGGCTTTCGACACGAGGAATGAGCCGCTCGACGAGGCGGTCCGCCGTTTCCTGCCCCACCGGCACGGCGACCGAGATCGCCATGCAGCGCTCACCGGCCGAGCCGTAGCCGGCGCCGATCAGCGCATCGACCGTCTGGTCCATATCCGCATCCGGCATGATGATCATGTGGTTCTTGGCGCCGCCGAAGCACTGGACGCGCTTGCCGTTGGCGCAGCCGCGCGCATAGATATATTGCGCGATCGGCGTCGAACCGACAAAGCCGATTGCCTTGACATCCGGATCGTCGAGCAGCGCATCGACCGCATCCTTGTCGCCATTGACGACGTTGAAAATGCCTGCAGGAAGCCCGGCTTCGATAAAGAGCTCGGCAAGGCGCATCGGCACGCCCGGATCACGCTCCGACGGCTTCAGCACGAAGGCATTGCCGCAGGCAATCGCCGGAGCCGCCTTCCACAGCGGGATCATCGCCGGAAAGTTGAACGGCGTGATGCCGGCGACGACGCCGAGCGGCTGGCGCATCGAATAGGTGTCGATGCCCGGACCGGCACCATCGGTGAATTCGCCCTTCAGCATATGCGGGGAGCCGAGGCAGACCTCGACCACTTCGAGCCCGCGCTGGATGTCGCCCTTGGCGTCGGGAATGGTCTTGCCATGTTCACGGGCGAGCAGTTCGGCGAGCGAGTCATATTCCGCCTCGACCAGTTCGAGGAACTTGCGCAGCACGCGCGCCCGGCGCTGCGGATTGGTCGCACCCCATTGCGGCTGCGCCGCCTTGGCGTTTTCGACCGCGGCGCGCACCTCGTCCTTCGTCGCCAAAGCGACCTTGCCCTGGACCGTGCCGTCGAGCGGCTGGAAGACGTCAGCCGTCCGTCCGCTCTTGCCCTCCACGTGCTTGCCGCCGATGAAATGACCGATATTGCGCATAGCGCCTTCTCCCTTGTGGTCTCGGTTATCCGGATTTATGCAAGCATCATCGCTCTGCAAAATTCATATTGCAAGACGCGCAAAGGCGTATCCGTTGTGCGAAAATTATAGTAATTCTTGCTCATGAACTGGGACGACATCCGCATATTCCTCGCAGTCGCGCGCGCCGGCCAGATCCTCGGCGCCGCCCGCAGGCTCGGGCTCAATCACACCACCGTGGCCCGCCGGCTCACTGCGCTCGAAGCCGCACTCAACACGACACTGCTGACCCGGCGGACGAACGGATCGGAACTGACCCAGGCCGGCGAGGAATTTCTGCTCTCCGCCGAGCGCATCGAGGCGGAAATGCTCGCCGCCCGCTCGCATGTCGGCGATGCCGATGTGGCGATATCAGGCACGGTCAGGATCGGCGCCCCCGACGGCTTCGGCGTTACCTTCCTCGCCCCGCGGCTCGCCTCGCTCACCGCGGGTTATCCCGATCTGACTATACAGCTCGTGCCGGTGCCGCGCTCCTTTTCGCTCTCACGGCGTGAGGCCGACATCGCGATTACCGTCGACAGGCCGGACCAGGGCCGGCTCGTCGCGCGAAAGCTCGTCGACTACACGCTCGGTCTCTATGCCCACGCCCATTACCTGCAAGAGCACGGCATTCCGCAATCGGTGGAGGAACTCGCTTCGCATCGGCTCGTCGGCTATGTCGAGGATCTCGTCATCAGCCCTTCGCTCAACTATGCGCCCGAGATCAGCCGCGACTGGAACCCGGCCTTCGAGGTATCGAGCGCGCTCGGCCAGGTCGAGGCGGTGAAGGCCGGCGCGGGCATCGGCATCCTGCACACCTTCATCGCGCGCGAGCATGCCGATCTCGTATCCGTCCTGCCGGAACGCGTCATCCGCCGCTCCTATTGGCTCGCCTATCATGAATCGGCGCGCACGCTCCGCCGCGTCACCGCCGTTTCGGGCTTCATCTCCGACCTGGTCGAGAGCGAGCGCAGCCGGTTCGTCTGATTTGATCAGACGATGCCGCCGCTGCCGCCCTTCACCGCCGGACGCTCCTTGCCGACCTTCAGGCGGTAACCACTCGTACGGTAGGCCGCAACCGGATCGATAGCCCCGCCCGCGCGACGGCGGGCTTCGGCCAGGATCGGCTCGACATCGGTGCGATAGGCCCGCTTCAGCGTCTCGGAGGCCATCAGCGCGTCATTGTCTTCCTGGTAGCCGGCGAGCGCTTCGCGATCCACCAGCAGTGCCTGCGCATAGGCGCGGCGGATTTCATTGGCGCTGGAGATCAGGCTTTCGATCGGATCGGTGACATTGTGCGACTGGTCGATCATATGCGCGGGGTGGAAACCCTTCACGCCGCGATGTTCGGCATCCACCAGCTCGTTGAAGACGAGAAACAGCCGGTAGGGCTCGATCGCGCCGGCATCAAGATCGTCGTCGCCATATTTGGAATCGTTGAAGTGGAAGCCGCCGAGCTTGCCGAACTGGATGAGCCGCGCAACGATCATCTCGATATTGGTGTTGGGCGCATGATGACCGAGATCGACGAGGCAGAACGCCTTTTCGCCCAGGGTCGAGGCGATGAGATAGTTCGTTCCCCAGTCCTGCACGACCGTCGAATAGAACGCCGGCTCGTACATCTTGTGCTCGGAGAAGATGCGCCAATCCTCCGGCAGATGGTCGTAAATCTCGCCCATCGCGGCGAGATAGCGCTCGAACGCCTTGGTGAAATTGGACTGGCCGGGGAAGTTCGACCCGTCGCCGATCCACACCGTCAGCGCCTTGGAGCCGATGGCTTCGCCGATCTCGATGCACTCGATATTGTGCTCGATCGCCTGCGCCCTGACCGCAGCGTCCACATGGCTGAGCGACCCGAACTTATAGGAATGTTTCTGGTCCGGCGTATCGGAAAAGGTGTTTGAATTCATCGCGTCGAAGCCGAGGCCTAGCGCATCCGCCCTGGCCTTCAACTCCCCGGGATCAGCCTTGTCCCATGGGATATGCAGCGAAACCGTCGGCGTCGCGCGCGTCAGTTGCTGGATAACGGCGCAATCATCGAGCTTGTCGAAGATGTTGCGGGGCTCGCCGATGCCGGGAAAGCGGGCAAAGCGGGTGCCGCCCGTCCCCACACCCCAGGAGGGAACCGCGACGAAGAACTGCGCCACCTTTGCGGTGATCGTCTCGATATTGATGCCGCGGCGCGCGAGATTTTCCCCCAGCGCGTCGTAGTCGCTCTTCAGCGCGCCCTCGCGCTTGGCGTTCTCGTCGGCAACAATATCCGCCGCTATTCTCAATTCAGACATATGTTCCTCCCCATTAGGGGAGCAAGGGAATAGGTGAGTAGGGGAATATGTTCGGTGCTAAAAACATACTCCCCTACTCCCTTACTCCCCTACTCCCTTATCTCGTAAAGCTCTGCGCATTCCCCGCATCGACATTGATGATATTCCCCGTCGATTTCGCCGACGCATCCGACGCGAGGAAATAGATCGCCTCGGCGATATCCTCGGGGAAGACGTTCAACTTCAGGAGCGAGCGGTTGCGGTAGTGCTCCTCAAGGTCGTTGACGTCGATCTTCGAGGATGCCGCACGCTGCTCGCGCCACTCGCCATTCCAGATTTTGGAGCCACGCAGCACCGCATCCGGATTGACCGTGTTGACCCGAATGCCCGCATCCGCGCCTTCCAGTGCCAGGCAGCGCGCCAGATGGATTTCCGCGGCCTTTGCCGTGCAATAGGCGGAAGCGCCGGGCGAAGCGGCAAGGCCGTTCTTGGACGCGACGAACACCACATTGCCGCCCAGCTTCTGGCGGCGGAACAGCCGGAACGCCTCACGCGCGACGAGGAAATAGCCGGTTGCCAGAATATCGATATTGCGGTTCCACATCGAAAGCTCTGTCGCCTCGATCGGCGCGGAAGACGCTATACCTGCATTCGAAACGAGAATGTCGAGCCCGCCGAATTCCACCGCCGTTTCGGCAAAAGAGGCGATGACGCCGGCTTCATCGGTAACGTTGAGCACGACGCTGCGCACCACATCGCCGCCGAAGCGCCTGGCGAAATCCTCGTGAGCGGTTTTGAGCGATTCCGCATCGATATCGGCGAGCACGACGCATGCGCCTTCGCCCGCCAGCCGCTCCGCGGTGGCACGTCCGATACCGCCCGCACCGCCGGTGACGAGCGCGATGCGGCCTGCAAGGCTTTTCGGCTTCGGCATGCGCTGCAGCTTCGCTTCCTCGAGCAGCCAGTATTCGATGTCGAAGGCTTCCTGTTCCGGCAGGCCCTGATATTCGGAGACGGACGACGCGCCCCGCATCACATTGATGGCGTTGACATAGAACTCGCCGGCAATCCGCGCTGTCGCCTTGTCACGGGCAAACGAAAGCATCCCGACGCCGGGCACGAGGAAGATCACCGGATTGGGATCGCGCATCGCGGGCGAATTGTCGTGCTTGCACGTTTCGTAATAGCGCGTGTAGTCGGCGCGGTAGTCTTCCAACGCCTTTTCCAGCCCCGCTAGCACGGCATCTACATCGGGCTTCGCCGGGTCGAAATCGAGCACCAGCGGGCGGATCTTGGTGCGCAGGAAATGGTCCGGGCAGCTCGTGCCGAGCGCCGCCAGCGGGCGCAAATCCCCGGAATTGACGAATTCGAGCACGGCGTCCTGATCGTCGAAATGGCCGAGCTTGCGCTCCGCCTTGCCGATCATGCCGCGAATGACAGGCATCAGGCGTGCGGCCACAGCACGACGCTCGGTAGGATCGAGGCTTTGGGTTACAGCACCGCCGAAAGCCGCCTTGCCCTCGGTCTTCTCCGCCAGCCAGCGGATCGCCTTGTTGATCACGTCGAGCGTCAGCTCGTAGCACGCCTTGGCGTCATCGGCCCAGGTGAAAAGGCCATGGCTTTCCAGTACGACGCCCTTCGCCTGCGGGTTCGCCTTAACGAAGGCTTCAAGGTCGAGCCCGAGCTGGAAGCCCGGCCGCCGCCATGGCAGCCAGCCGATCTCGTCGCCGAAGATTTCCTTGGTCAGCTCTTTCGAATTCTTCGACGCCGCAATGGCGATGATTGCGTCGGGATGCATGTGATCGACATGCTTGTAGGGCACGAAACCGTGCAGCGGCGTATCGATGGAAGCGGCACGCGGATTGAGATTGAAGGTGCAGTGCGGCAGGAAGCCGACCATGCGGTCTTCATCCTCGACACCCCCATAGATGCCCTTCAGCGCATCGAGCTTTTCCTGATAGAGCGTCGCGAAGCCGTCGAGCTTGATCGTGCCGACATCACCGCCCGAGCCCTTGACCCAGAGCACCTGCACCGGCTCGCCCGTCAGCGGATCGGTTTCCGTCACCTTGGCGGAAGTATTGCCGCCGCCATAATTGGTGATGCGCTTGTCGGCACCGAGCAGATTGGAGCGATAGAGCAGCTTCCCCGGCTCATCCAGCCCCACCGCCTTTGCGTCGTCCCAACGGTTTTCCAGAAGCCGGATCTGAGCCGCCATGTCATCCTCCCGATCGCAGATTGTTCAAACCGGCGGAAGCTTGGTCCGCCCGTCTCGTTGGGCGCAGATATGGCGCAGCTACACTTTCACTGTCAATCGAAATCAGTCAAAAATGATCATATTGCAGCGCAATAATGAAATTTCATGATCGAATGTGATTGACAAACTCCGATCAATTGCGGGATAGAAAAGGCAGGAGGAACCATGCACGAGCGCGAACGCCACCGCATCATCCTGAGCGCTGTTCAGGAAAAGCCGGTTGTCACCATTCAGGATATCGTCGAGCTGACCGAGGCATCGGAAGCGACGATCCGCCGTGACATCGCCAGCCTGCATGTGCAGGGCCGTCTCCGCCGGGTGCGCGGCGGCGCGGAAGCGGTGCATCCGCCCCAGCTCGCCAGCCTCGCCGGGCGTCCTTTCCGTGTTTCCGAATCCGAGAATATCGACAAGAAGCGGGCGATTGCGCGCGAGGCCGTGGCGCTGTGCGAGGAAGGCGACGCCGTTATCATCAATGGCGGCACGACGACCTTCCAGATGGTGCATTATCTGGCCAGCCGCCGCCTGCAGGTGCTGACCAATTCCTTCGCCATCGCCGAGCATCTGGTCAAGCATTCCAAGAGCACGGTCATCGTGCCGGGCGGCGCGATCTATCGCGAGCAGAGCCTGATCCTCTCCCCCTTCGACAATGACGTGACGCGCAATTTCTATGCACGCCGCATGTTCATGGGGTCTCAAGGAGTCGGGCCGCTGGGAGTGATGGAATCCGACGCGCTGATCATCCAGAGCGAGCAGAAGCTGATCAACCAGGCGGACGAGCTGGTGCTGATGGTGGATTCGACCAAATTCAATCGCCGGTCGAGCCTGATCCTATGTCCGCTCACGCGGGTGACGACTGTTATCACCGACGATGGTGTTTCCGACGCCGCGCGGCGCATGGTGGAAGATGCAGGCATTCAGCTGATCGTGGCGCAGACCGCCACGGCAGCGAAGAAGGAGGATTCCTCTTCCGTGGCATGAGAGCAAGGAAGAGGTGCTGGTAACCAAGGGAGGACTAACGCATGAAACTGTTAAAGAAACTGGCGCTCGGTGCGGCTTTTGCCGTGTCAATGATCGCCGCCCAGGCCCAGGCCGAACCGATGAAGATCGCGCTTGTCGTCAAATCGCTCGGCAACGGCTTCTTCGAGGCGGCCAACAAGGGCGCACAGGAAGCAGCGAAGGAATTGGGTGATGTCGAAGTCATCTATACCGGCCCGACCACCACGACGGCCGAGGGCCAGATCGAGGTCATCAACTCGCTGATCGCGCAGGGCGTCGATGCCATCGCCATCTCCGCCAACGATCCCGACGCGGTGGTGCCGGCGCTGAAGAAGGCCACACAGCGCGGCATCAAGGTCATCTCGTGGGATTCAGGCGTCGCACCCGCGGGTCGCATCATGCACCTGAACCCGTCGTCGAACGAGCTCATCGGCAATATGTGCCTGAAGCTCGCCGCCGATCACCTGCCTGACGGCAAGGGCGATTTTGCCATTCTTTCGGCAACCACCACCTCGACCAACCAGAATATCTGGATTGAAGAGATGAAGAAGCAGCTGCCGAAATATCCAGGCCTCAACCTCGTCACCACGGTCTATGGTGACGACCTGGCCGACAAGAGCTACCGCGAGGCGCAAGGCCTGCTGACCTCGCATCCGGAAGTCAAAGTCATCGTCGCGCCGACGACGGTGGGCGTGCTCGCCGCCTCGCAGGCCGTCAAGGACGCCGGCAAGATCGGCGATGTCTATGTTACCGGCCTCGGCCTTCCCTCCGAGATGGCGGGCGCGATCAAATCAGGCGCGACCAAGGAATTCGCCATCTGGAACCCGATCGATCTCGGCTATACCGCGACCCAGATCGCCTATCACCTGGTCAAGGGCGATGCCGACGGCAAGCCCGGCACCGAGGTCGACGCCGGTCGCATGGGCAAGATCAAGATCGGCGACAATGGTGAGGCAGCGATGGCTGATCCGTTCGTCTACGACAAGTCGAATATCGACGAGTTCTCCAAGGTCTTCTGATCGCGGTGGGAGCGGCCCGTACCCGGCAGCTGAAACAAAAGCTGCCGGGTGCATTTTTCAATCAGGTCCAGATAATGAACTCAGCCGTCCAGACGCCAGCGCAGGAAACGGTCCGCCCGGTTTCACCAGATACCCCGCTTCTCGAAATGCGTGGCATCTCGAAATCCTTTCCCGGCGTTCGTGCGCTCGATCAAGTCGATATCGCGCTTTATCCCGGCACGGTGACGGCGCTGATCGGTGAGAACGGCGCCGGCAAGTCGACGCTCGTGAAGTGTCTCACCGGCATCTACCAACCGGATGAGGGCGAAATCCTGGTCGATGGCAAGCCGGTCACCTTCGCCACTGCGCAGGACGCGACCGACCATGGCGTCACCGCCATTCATCAGGAAACCGTGCTTTTCGACGAATTGTCGGTGGCTGAAAACATCTATCTCGGCCATGCACCGAGAACGAAACTCGGCTTCGTGGACTGGAAGGCGCTCAACGCCCGCTCGCTGGCACTGCTGCACTCGCTGGAAACGACGGTCGATGTGCGCGCCAAGCTGAAGGAGCTTTCCATTGCACAGCGCCATCTCGTCGCCATCGCCCGCGCTCTTTCGGTCGATGCCCGCATCGTCATCATGGACGAGCCCACCGCCGCCCTGTCGCGCAAGGAAGTGGACGACCTTTTCCAGATCATCGAGCGGTTGAAAAACCAGGGCAAGGCGATCCTCTTCATCAGCCACAAATTCGATGAGGTCTATGAGATCGCACAGAATTATGCCGTCTTCCGCGACGGCCGCGCTGTCGGCCATGGGGCGCTGAAGGACACCAGCCAGAACGAGATCGTGCGGCTGATGGTCGGCCGCTCGGTTGATCAGGTTTTCCCCAAGATCGACGTGACGCCCGGTGAAACCGTGCTGAAAGTCGAGAACTATTCGCATCCGACCGAGTTTCGCGACATATCCTTTGAACTCCGGCGCGGCGAAATCCTCGGGCTTTACGGCCTTGTCGGCGCGGGGCGGTCGGAATTCTGCCAGTCGCTCTTCGGCGTCACCCGCCCCTCCGGTGGCAGGCTGACGCTGGAGGGCAAGGACATCACCATCCGCTCGCCCCGCGATGCCATTGCCCACGGCATCGTCTATGTGCCGGAAGAGCGCGGGCGCCACGGTGCGGTGCTGCAAATGCCTATCTTCCAGAACATTTCGCTGCCCTCCCTCGCCCGCACCTCGCGCGCGGGTTTTCTCCGCTCGGCGGAAGAATTCGCATTGGCGCGGCGCTATGCTGAACGCTTCGACCTGCGCGCCGCCGCCCTCTCCGTACCCGTGGGTACGCTTTCCGGCGGCTACCAGAAGAAGGTGGTCATCGGCAAATGGCTGGCCACGCTGCCCAGGGTGATCATCCTCGACGAGCCGACCAAGGGCATCGACATCGGCTCCAAGGCCGCCGTCCACGCTTTCATCAGCGAACTGGCGGCGGAGGGCTTGAGCATCATCATGGTTTCATCCGAGCTGCCGGAAATCCTCGGCATGTCCGACCGCGTCCTCGTCATGCGCGAAGGGCTGGCGGCCGGCCTTTTCGACCGGCAATCGCTCGATGCGGAAACGCTCGTGCGGGCAGCGACGGGAAACGCCTGACATGAACCAGATATTGAAACACCGCGAGATCCTTCTTTTCGGCATCATTGCCATCCTGGTGGCAGGCTTTTCTGCCCGAGCGCCGGGCTTTGAATCGCCCAAGAACCTCGCCAACATCTTCAACGACACCTCGATCCTGATCATCCTGGCCCTCGGCCAGATGGCGGTGATCTTGACCAAATCCATCGACCTCTCCGTCGCCGCCAATCTGGCCTTCACCGGCATGGCGGTGGCGATGCTCAACGCCGCACACCCGGAGTTGCCGCTGGCGCTGCTCATCGTCATCGCCATCGGCATCGGCGCATTCCTCGGCTCCCTCAACGGCCTCCTCGTCTGGAAGCTCGGCATCCCGCCCATCGTCGTAACGCTGGGTACGCTCACCATCTATCGCGGCATGGCGTTCGTCCTTTCGGGCGGCGGCTGGGTCAACGCCCATCAGATGACACCGGTCTTCCTGAACACGCCGCGCCATGTCTTTCTCGGTCTGCCGATCCTCGGCTGGACGGCAATCGCGATCGTCATCCTCATCTATGTCATGATGACGCGCAGCTTCTTCGGCCGCGCGCTCTATGCGAGCGGAGGCAACCCGACCGCCGCGGTCTATGCGGGTATCGATGTCGGGCGTACCCGCTTCTTCGCTTTTGTGCTCTCAGGGGCACTCGCCGGGCTTTGCGGCTATCTCTGGGTATCGCGCTATGCGGTCGCCTATGTCGACATCGCCGCCGGCTTTGAGCTCGACAGCGTCGCCGCCTGCGTCATCGGCGGCATCTCGACGCTCGGCGGCATCGGCACGGTCGCAGGCACCGTGCTCGGCGCACTCTTCCTCGGCGTCATCAAGAACGCGCTGCCCGTCATCAACATATCGCCCTTCTGGCAGATGGCGATTTCGGGCGCCGTCATCATCCTCGCCGTCATCTTCAATGCGCGGTCGGAAAGGCGCGGAGGTAGGATTATTCTGCGTGAGAAAGCCGCCAAGACTTACTCTGAGCAGGAGGCTGCCGCATGAGCGCCCTTCCCGAAAAGCGCCATATCCCAGACCGGCTCGGCACATCCTTCACCCGGCTGTTTTCAAGCTGGGAGATGCTCCTGCTCGGCGTGGCGATTGCGATCTTCATCGCCAACTCCTTCGCCTCGCCCTATTTCCTGAATGTCTGGAACCTTTCCGACGCCACCTTCAACTTCACCGAAAAGGCGATGATCGCCTTCGCCATGGCGCTGCTGATCATATCGGGCGAGATCGACCTTTCGGTCGCCGCTATCATAGCGCTCGCCTCCACCGCCATGGGCGCGGCGGCGCAAGCGGGCGTCGGCACGCCGGGGCTGGTTGCGATAGGCATCGGCGTCGGGCTTTTCGCGGGCGCGTTCAACGGCTTTCTGGTGGCGGGGCTGGGACTTCCCTCCATCGTCGTCACGATAGGCACGATGAGCCTCTTTCGCGGCATCTCCTATATCGTGCTGGGCGACCAGGCCTATGGCAACTACCCTGACAGTTTCGCCTATTTCGGCCAGGGTTATGTCTTCTGGGTGTTCTCCTTCGAATTCGTGCTCTTCATCGCCTGCGCGATAATGTTCGCCATCCTCCTCCACGCCACCAGTTTCGGCCGCCGCGTCTACGCCATCGGCAACAATGCCTTCGCCGCTCGCTTTTCCGGCATTCCGGTGGAACGGATCAAGTTCATCCTGTTTCTGCTAACCGGCCTGATGAGCGGCATCGCCGCCGTGTGCCTGACCTCGCGCCTCGGCTCCACCCGCCCGTCCATCGCGCAAAGCTGGGAGCTTGAAGTCGTCACCATGGTCGTGCTCGGCGGCGTCTCTATCCTCGGTGGCTCGGGCACCATCGGCGGCGTGGTCATCGCCGCCTTCGTCATGGGCCTCGTCACCTTCGGCCTTGGCCTTCTGAACGTGCCGGGCATCGTCATGTCGATCTTCATCGGCCTGTTGCTAATCGTCACCATCTCGCTGCCGATCATCATTCGCCGTCTCAAATCCGGGAAAACCGCATGAGCGAGAAATACGCCTTCAAGATGCGGCTCAATCCCGGCATGGAAGCCGAATACAAGCGCCGCCACGACGAAATTTGGCCGGAGCTGGTGGAGCTTCTGCACGAGGCCGGCATTTCCGACTATTCGATCCATCTCGACCGCGAGACCAACACGCTTTTCGGCGTGCTGACACGGCCTGCAAATCACCGCATGGCAGACCTGCCGCACCATCCGGTGATGAAGAAATGGTGGGCCCACATGGCTGACATCATGGAAACGAACCCCGACAATTCGCCGGTTCAGTCCGAGCTCGTGACGCTGTTTCATCTGGCTTAGGGAGAGATTTGTTTGACCGAAATGCTAGGCGCCCCCCTCTGGCCTGCCGGCCATCTCCCTCTCTCCCGGCCGTCATCCTCGGGCTTGACCCGAGGATCCACGGCAAGAAGGCGGGAACGGAACTGTCATCTGCTACCGGATCATAAAAACTCGACCCGAAATGTCGGGCGGCTTGTGCTCGCTGGAACGCGTCATCCCGTTGGGACTGTCAGTGCTCCCCTACCGTGGATCCTCGGGTCAAGCCCGAGGATGACGGCTGGAGGAGAGGAGATGTCCGGCAGGACAGAGGGGGGCGCTGTCCCGCCACCGTCTCGGTTATGACCTCCCCCACCCGCATCGCCGTCCTCGACATCGGCAAGACCAACGCCAAGGCCGTCATCGTCGATACGGCGACGGCGACGGAAATCGCCGCGCGTACCATGCCGAACCGCGTGCTGCCGGAGCCACCCTATCCGCATTATGATATCGAGGCGTTGTGGCGTTTCTTCCTCGAAGCCCTTGCCGCCTTTGCCCACAATCCCGGTTTCGACGCCATCTCGATCACCACGCATGGCGCATCGGCGGTACTGCTTGGCGAAAAAGATCTAGCCATGCCGGTGCTGGACTACGAGCACACCTATCCGGACCATATCCGCGAAAGCTATGCCGCGCTGCGTCCGGATTTCAACGAAACTTCCTCACCGTTTCTCTCCGGCGGCCTCAATCTCGGCGCGCAGCTGCATTATCAGAAAACCGCGTTCCCCGATCTCTTCGCCAAGGTGCGTACCATCCTCACCTATCCGCAATATTGGGCATGGCGGCTGACCGGCGTTGCGGCTTGCGAGGCAACTTCGCTTGGCTGCCATACCGATCTCTGGAATCCACGCACCGGCACTTTTTCATCTCTGGTCGATGCGCTGGAAATCAGGCCGCTTCTGGCGCCAGTGCGTTTCGCCTTCGACGCGCTCGGTTCCGTATTGCCCGGAATCGCCCGTGAGATCGGCCTTGATCGGCCCGTGCCGGTCCATTGCGGCATTCACGATTCCAACGCCTCGCTGCTTCCGCATCTGATAAGGCGCGAGCCGCCCTTCGCGGTCGTCTCGACAGGCACCTGGGTGGTCATCTTCGGCGTCGGCGGCCATGCGGGCAAGCTTGATCCTGAGCGCGATACGCTCGCCAACGTCGATGCCTATGGCCGCCCCGTGCCATCCGCCCGTTTCATAGGTGGGCGTGAATTCGAACTGCTGATGAAGGACAGCGCACCCGTCGACCCGGATAAGGCTATCACGGCATTGCCGGATGTCCTGTCACGTCAGACGATGGTGCTCCCCAGCGTAGCCAAGGGTTCGGGTCCCTTCCCGGCGCGCAAGATGGCTTGGCTTAACGCGGACAACCTCACCCCACCCGAACGCCATGCCGCCGCCTCGCTCTATGCCGCGCTGATGACGGATGTAAGCCTCGGCCTCGTCGGCGCCGATGGGCCGGTCATCGTCGAAGGCCCCTTCGCGAAAAACAGGATCTACACCGCCGCCCTCGCCCGCTTGACAGGACGCGAAGTGCTGGCGCTTCCCGGCTCCACCGGCACAAGCCTCGGCGCGGCGATGCTCGCCGGCATGAAACCCGGCGTAAACACGCCCGAACGCAATGATCTGGTTATGCCTGAAACCTTCGTACCCTATACGGAGAAGTGGCGGAGCCTGCTTTAACGAAGAGACTTATTTGCCTCCGCGCCACTGATACTGCTCGATCGATGCAGGCTTCATCTCGATCGAGAAGCCCGGCAGCGAGGGCGGCATATAGGCAGCATTGCGGATCACGCATGGATCGACGAAATGCTCATGCAGATGGTCGACATATTCGATGACCCGGCCATCCTTCGTTCCTGATACGGCGATATAATCGATCATCGAGAGATGCTGCACATATTCGCAAAGGCCGACGCCGCCCGCATGCGGCCAGACCGGCAGGCCGTATTTGGCGGCAATAAGCAGCACCGCCAGCACCTCATTCAACCCGCCCATGCGGCATGAATCGATCTGCACGATATCGATCGCGCCTTCGGCGATGAACTGCTTGAACATGATACGGTTCTGGCACATCTCGCCGGTCGCGACCTTCACCGGAGCGATAGCCTCGCGTATCTTGCGGTGGCCGGCAATATCATCGGGACTGGTCGGCTCCTCGATGAAGTAAGGATTGCAGAAGGAAAGCTTCTTCACCCAGTCGATCGCCTGATCGACCTCCCATACCTGATTGGCGTCGATCATCAGGAAGCGGTCGGGGCCGATGGTCTCACGGGCGATGGTGAGCCGGCGGATATCGTCCTCCAAATCGCGCCCGACCTTCATCTTCACATGGTTGAAGCCGGCATCGATCGCTTCCTGGCAGAGCCGCTTCAGCTTCTCGTCGGAATAGCCGAGCCAGCCGGCGGAGGTGGTGTAGCATGGATAACCCTCGCGCTCGAGCGTGGCGATGCGCTCCGCTTTCCCGGCCTCCGCTTTTTTCAGGATCGCGAGCGCCTCCTCTGGCGTCAGCACATCGGTCAGATAACGGAAATCGACAATGCGGACGATCTCCTCCGGCGTCATCTCACCGACCAGCCGCCAGACGGGCTTGCCTGCCTGCTTGGCGAGGAGATCCCAGACGGCGTTGACCACGGCGCCCGTCGCCAGGTGCATCGCGCCCTTGTCCGGCCCGATCCAGCGAAGCTGGCTGTCACTTGTCAGATGCCGCCAGAATTGGCCCGGATTATCCCGGATTGTTTCCAACTCCTGCCCGACAACGAGATGCTTCATCGCCTCTATGGCGAGGCAGCAGATATCGTTGCCGCGCCCGATGGTGAAGGTGAGCCCGTGGCCCGCCAGCCCGTCCTGGTCGGTGTCCAGAATGACATAGGCTGCGGAATAATCCGGATCCGGATTCATCGCGTCCGACCCGTCGAGACTTTGCGACGTCGGAAAACGCAGATCGAAAACGCGAAGGTCTGTTATGCGGGCCACGGGGCACCTCTTCTTTACTAGGTAATTCACGTAGTGGCTGCGGCTCCGTTGAGGAGTGGATCCCAGTGACAAGCACTGGGATGACGAGGTGGGGAGGATTTCGCCATCGACGATCATCACCGCAACAGCCAAACCGCCGTCATTCCTGTGCTTGTCACAGGAATCCATTCCTCAACGCTTCCAACACCACGACAGTTTGAGAATCCGGCTAAGAACATTTGCCGCCGGAGTTCACCGTCCCATGATACAGCTTTAAACGTCAGCCTTCACATTCTGCCTCTGCTCACCCAGCCCCTCGATGCCAAGCTCGACCACGTCGCCCGCCTTGAGATAGCGCGGCGGCTTCATGCCCATGCCGACGCCGGGCGGCGTGCCGGTGGAGATGATATCGCCCGGATGCAACGACATGAACTGGGAGAGATACGAGACCAGATAACGCACGCCATAGACCATGGTCTTCGACGAGCCGTCCTGCATCGTCTCGCCATTCACTTTCAGCCACATGGCGAGGTTCTGCGGGTCGGGCACCTCGTCCTTGGTGACGAGCCAGGGGCCGGTTGGCCCGAAGGTGTCGCAGGATTTGCCCTTGGTCCACTGGCCGGCGCGCTCCGCCTGGAAGGCGCGTTCGCTGACATCATGCGCGGTGCAATAGCCGGCGACGTAATCCAGCGCATCCTCTTCGCTCACATATTTGGCCGTCTTGCCAATGACAACGCCGAGCTCGACTTCCCAATCGGTCTTTTCGGAGCCGCGCGGAATCAGGATATCGTCATTCGGGCCGACAATGGCCGAGGTCGCCTTCATGAAGATCACCGGCTCCGGCGGCACGGCCAGCCCGGACTCGGCGGCATGGTCGGCATAGTTCAAGCCGATGCAGATGAACTTGCCGGTGCCGGCGACGCAGGGGCCAAGGCGCGGGCTGCCGGAGACGAGCGGCAGGCTCTCGGGATCGATCTCGCCAAGCTTCGCCAGGGCATCGGGCGCGAGCACCGCGCCGGCAATATCGGCCACATGGCCGGAAAGGTCGCGAATATTGCCGTTTTTGTCGAGAAGGCCCGGCTTCTCCTGTCCTGCCTCACCATATCGCAGCAGCTTCATATCTGTCTCCTTGTATGAAATGAAAGGGAGTAGGGGAGTAAGGGAATAGGGGAGTATGTTTCCCTACTCACTTACTCCCCTATTCCCCTACTCCCTTAATTAGTCCACCCGCCGTCGATGACATATGCCTGGCCCGTCGTATAGGTGGCGCCGGCGAGATAAACGGCGAGATCGGCAATTTCTTCCGGTGTTCCCAGGCGTCCCATCGGCTGGCGCGAGATAAATGCCGCGCGCGCGGCCTCATAATCGCCCTGCGCGCGCATGCGCTCTTCAAGCGATGGACTCTCGACGGTACCGGGGCAGATCGCCATGCAGCGTATGCCTTGCCCGACATAATCCGCGGCCACCGATTTCGTCAGCCCGATCACCGCCGCCTTGGTCACGCTATAGGCGAAGCGGTTCGGCACGCCCTTGATGCTGCTCGCCACCGAAGCCATGTTGATGATCGCGCCGCCGCCATTGGCAACCATGCCGGGCAGCACGGCGCGGATGGTGCGCACCATCGAGCGGACATTGAGATCGAAGGCGAAATCGAGATCCTCGTCCTTCATCTCCAGGATCGAGCCGGAATGGACGAAGCCCGCGCAGTTGAACAGCACATCGACAGTGCCGATCTCGGCTATGGCCTGCGTCACGGCTGCTGTATCCAGCACGTCCAGCCGGCGCGTGGAAATGCCGGGTTCGTTTGCAAGCGTGGCGAGCGCCTTCTCGTTGATATCGGTGGCAAGCACTGTCGCCCCCGCGCGCGCAAAGGCGAGCGCGGTCGCCTTGCCGATGCCCTGCCCCGCCGCCGTGACCAGAACCGTCTTGCCCCTGAATTTCTCGTTCATCTCAATTCTCCGGAAAAATCTTTTCGTTATGCCTTCTGCCGGCGCTCGGCGATCAGGATATGATCGGCGGCCAAAACCACCTCGCCGCGCTGATTGATCACCTCGCACCGCTCGACGACACGGCCATGGCCGGGACGCTTGGGATCATCCTCCTTGGCGACGATGGTGACGCGGGTGTGGATCGTGTCGCCGATGAACACCGGCCGGACGAATCGCAGCCGATCGTATCCATAGGAGAAAGCGACGGGATTGATAAGGCTTGCGGTGAGCCCAACGCCAATGGAGAACACCATGGTGCCATGCGCGACCCGCTGGCCGAAAGGGGTGGTCTTTGCGAATTCGGCATCCATGTGGTGCGGGAAGAAATCGCCTGTGTGCCCGGCATGGACGACGAAATCCGTCTCCGTGATGGTGCGACCCGTAGTGGTGCGCACATGGCCCAGTTCATAGTCCTCGAAATAGATCGTCTGTTCCGCCATTTTATGCCTCAGGGTCTTGGATCGAGCGGCGTTGCGGGAGCCGCGCTCGACCGGTAGGCGCTTTCCACCAGCGCCATCGTGTACCACGCATCCTCCACGGAACAGACCAGTTCCTTGTCCTCGCCTGCCGCAAAACGCTGCAGATTGGCCATGCGCCCGACGAACGCATCCGGGAACCACGCGCCCTGAAGCGGCACATTCACCCAGCCATCCCCGCCCTTGGGATGGATTTCGAGAATATCCGGCTCGCCGCGCGGATAGTCGAGATTGACACCGAGCTTTACATAGGCCGCGCCTTCAGTACCGCAGATGCGGAACTCGCAAGCCTGGAATTTCCGCCCGAACTTGTGATCGTGATTGATCGAGAGCGAACAGCGCACCCTGTCGCCATAGTCGAGGATGGCGCTCGTCCGCGTCTGAGCCACATTGTGGTTCGGATGCCCCATCGTCCTGGCGTGAACGCCTTGCGGGTCGCCCAGCACCTGTCGGATTAAGTCGAGATAATGGATCGAGTGCATGGCGATCTCGACGCGCGGCAAACCGTTGAGGAAGGGCCAGAGCTGCCAGGGCGTGTCGAGCGCCAGCCAGGCATCAAAATCGATCACCTCGCCGAGCCATCCCTGGTGAATGGCATCCTTCAGGGCCAGCATCATCGGCGCGAAGCGCAGCTGAAAATTCATCGCCGCGATGAGTTTCTTTTCCCGGCAGACCGACAGGATTTCCCGCGCCTCTTCCAGCGTGTTGCCCATCGGCTTCTGGATGAGAACGGTCGCACCATCCGGCAGCGCCTTCAGTACCTCTGCATGACGCCCCGGCGGCGTCGCGAGGTCGAACACCGCGTTTTCGACCGCCGCCGCTTCCGCGACCGATGCAAACGCCTTTACGTCCCAGGCTTCGGCCAGCTTCTGCGCCTTCGCCTGATCGGGATCGAAAAGCCCCGCAATCGGAAAGCCGCCCTTGCGGTACGCCGGATAATGCGCGTCGCCCACGATGGACCCCGCGCCGAACGTAACAATCGGGCGAGGATTGGCCGGTTTGGGCCAGGATTGGGTGAGATTAGCAGGGTCAAAGCTCATCGAACGCTCGTCAATCAAGATGAAAAACCTCGTCCATCATCGCCCACCACTCGCCCTCTTTCCGGGTCGAAAGCGGCACCTGGCAGGGCACGCAGACCGACCACCACTCCTTATTTTTGGGGTCGGCGGCCATCTTCGCCATGTCGGCCTCGAAGTCAGCTCCATGATATTCCCAATAGCCGAACAACAGATTCTCCGGCTCGCGCAGGAAGATCGAATAGTTGCGGATATTGCAGGCCGAAATCAGTGCGAGGATCTCCGGCCAGACGGCCGCGTGAAGGCGCTTGTATTCGGCAACTTTCTCCGGATTAAGTCCGATGACCATCCCCATTCGCTGCATGAATTACCTCCTGATCTCGGTGGTGAATTCGGGAATGCTGCGGGCGGTGAGCGCCTCCCAATCCCAATCGATGCCGATACCGGGCGCATCCGGCGCGATCGCATGGCCGTTCTCGATGCGCATCGAACTCTGTGTCAGATCGTCGAGCTGCGGAATGTATTCGACATATTTCCCGTTCGGTACGGCGCAGACGAGGCTCACATGCAGCTCCATCAGGAAATGCGGGCAGACCGGTATGTCGAAACTTTCCGCCAGGTGCGCCACCTTCAGCCAGGGCGTGATGCCGCCGATGCGCGCCACGTCCACCTGCACGATGGAGCAGGCACCCTTCTGCATATATTCACGGAAATGACGGATCGAATAGAGCGATTCTCCCACAGCGACAGGCGTACTGGTTCTCTGCGATAGCCGCACATGCCCGTCGATATCGTCGGCGGGAAGCGGCTCCTCCAGCCACGCAAGATCGATATCGCGAAGCACATGCGAACGACGGATCGCCTCATCAAGCGTGAAGCCCTGATTGGCGTCGGTCATGATCTCGAAGCCGGATCCGAGCGCGTCACGCATGGCCGAGAGCCGGTCGAGATCTTCCGAACCATGTGGACGCCCGATCTTCACCTTCGAACCGCGAAAACCTTTCGCCTTCGCCGCCAGCGCATCCTCGATGAGCGCCTGCTTCTCGATATGCAGCCAGCCGCCCTCCGTCGTATAGAGCGGGCATCGGTCCTTGGCCCCGCCGGCCAGCTTCCACAGCGGCAGGTTCTGTTTCTTCGCCCGCAAATCCCACAGTGCGGTATCTATGGCCGCCAGCGCCAGTGCCGTGATGGCTCCGATCGTCGTGGCATGGGTGGCGAACTCCAGCTTGTGCCAGATCGCCTCGATGCAATCCGCATCCTCGCCGACGAGCCGCGGCGCAAGGTGATCCGACAAAAGCCGCATGACGGACGAGCCGCCGGTACCGATCGTGTAGCTGTAGCCGGTCCCTGTCGCGCCATCGGAATCGGTGATCGTGACGATGGGTGTTTCCTGAGAAACGAAACTCTGGATCGCATCCGTCCGCAAGGTCTTGGGCGGCAAGTCGACCATGCGCAGTTCGATTTTTTCGATTCTGGCCATCTTAACCTCGCAATGTCCGGCCCGTCTCGGCGGAGAAGAGATGCGCCTGCGACAGGTCGAGGCTCGTCGCGATTTTTTCGCCCGCCGCCAGCGGTCTTGGATTGAGCATACGCGACACCCAATCACGCCTGTTGAAGCCGACGAACACCAGCGTCTCGTTGCCAAGCGGCTCGGTGATCGACACCGGCAGCTCCAGCTGATGGATATCCGTCATATCCGCCGACGACAGGCCGTGCCCGGTCGGATAGATATCGTCGGGCCTGAGACCGAACACGACCTTCTGCCCCGCCGTCACCCGCTCACGAAACTGGGCTGGCAGTGGCAGACTGTCGCCCGATGCGAAGACCAGCTTGCCGTCGTCGACGGTCGCCTCATCGAGGTTCATCGGTGGTGAACCGATGAAGCCGGCGACGAAGCGCGTGGCGGGGAAGCGGAACACGTCATCCGGCGTGCCAACCTGCTCGATATAGCCGTCGCGCATGATGACGATACGGTCGGAGAGCGTCATAGCCTCCACCTGATCATGCGTCACATAGATGATGGTCGATTTGACCTTGGCGTGCAGCTTCTTGATCTCGGTACGCATTTGCGTCCTGAGCTTGGCATCGAGATTGGAAAGCGGTTCGTCGAAGAGGAACACATCCGGATGTCGCACGATGGCGCGTCCCATCGCGACGCGCTGGCGCTGGCCGCCGGAAAGTTGCGATGGCCGGCGCTCCAGAAGCGGCTTGAGATCGAGGATGGTCGCCGCTTCCTCGACCCGCTCGTCGATCTCCTTTTGCGGCCGCTTGGCGATCTTGAGCGAGAAACCCATGTTCTCGCGCACCGTCATATGCGGATAGAGCGCATAGGACTGGAACACCATCGAGATATTGCGAGCCCGGGGCGGCAAATCATTGACCACCTTGCCGCCGATTTCCAGCGCACCGCTGCTGATATCCTCAAGCCCCGCGATCATGCGCAGCGTCGTCGATTTGCCGCAGCCCGAGGGGCCGACCAGCGCCACGAACTCGCGATCCCTGACATCGAGATCGATGCCGTGCACGACTTCGACATTGCCGTAGCGTTTGACGATTTTCCTAAGCGATACGGTAGCCATGAAATTATCCTTTTACCGCACCGAAGGTGAGGCCGGAGACCAGATGTTTCTGGATGATGAAGGTGAGGATCAGCGCCGGTACGATCATCACGACGGCGAGCGCGCACATGCCGCGCCAGTCGATGGTGAACTCGGCGGTGTAATCGAGAAGCCCGACCGGCAGCGTCTTGGAATTGACCGAGCGGGTGAGCTGGGAAGCCAGCGCATACTCGTTCCACGAGGTGAGGAAAGCGAAGATGCCGGCGGACGCGATGCCGGGGCCGGCCAGCGGGAACTCCACCTGCCAAAAGGCCTGCCAGCGCGTGCAGCCGTCGATCTGCGCGGCTTCGGCGAGATCACGCGGCACCTGCCGGAAGAACCCGTCGATCAGCCAGATCGTGAACGGTACGTTGAGTGCCACGTAGGTGAGGATCAGCCCGAAATGCGTGTCGATGATGCCGATCCGCGCATAGATCATGAACAAGGGCAGCGACAAGGCAATACCGGGCACGGCGCGCGTCAGCATGAAACCCAGGAAGATCGCCGATTTGCCCTTGAAGCGGAAGCGCGCGAAAGCATAGCCGCCGGCCATGCCGATGGCGAGCGCGATCACTGTCGAGGTGATCGAGACGATGATGGAATTGCGGAAATAATCCCACACCGGCACGCCGCCCTGCCCCGCGCCGCCGAACATGGCGCGATAGGCATCGAGCGAGAGTTGCGTCGGGATCCACACCGGCGGCTTCGCCATGATCTCGACGGTCGGGCGCAACGAATTCAGGATGATCCAGAAGCCCGGCAGGCAGATGATGAGCATCGCCAGGAAGAGCCCAACGAGATGCGCGGCTTTGAGGACGCGGCGCTTGAGGCGATGGGATCTGTTCTTGTCCTCCATCTTACCACTCCGCTCCGATCTGCTGGCGCGCGGCGGCCAGTTTTCTGAAGAAATAAACAGTGAAAAGGATCGACAGCAGGATCGAGACATAGGCCATGGCGTTGGCGACACCCATGCGCGCATCGCTATAGGCCGTGCGTCCGACGAGCGTCCACAGAAGCTCCGTGCGCCCCGCTGGCCCGCCGTCCGTCATGATCTTGACGATGTCATAGGCGCGGGCGACATCAAGAGAACGGATCGTCATGGCGATGAAGGCGAACGGCATGATGAAGGGCCATGTGACATAGCGGAACGTCTGCCAGGGCGTGCAGCCATCCACCCGCGCCGCCTCTACCGGCTCCTGCGGCATGGCGAGCAGCCCCGCGAGGATCAGGATGGCGAAGACCGAAGTGGAGGACCAGACCTCGGCGACGATGATGGAAAAGAGCGCCAGATTGCCGTTGATTAGCCATGGGATCGCCTGATCCGTCAGCCCCAGCGATTGCAGCGCATTGTTGACGAGGCCGATATTGTCGTTGAACAGGAATTTGAACTGAAAACCGACGAGCACCGGCGAGAACATCATCGGAAACATCATCAGCGTGCGCAAGAGCCGCTGCCCATGCGTCGCCTTGTTGACCAGCATGGCGAGACCAAGACCGAGCAGCATCTCGGCATTGAGCGCGATGGTCAGCAGCAGGATGGTGCGCCCGAAGGCAACCCAGAAATCCCAATTACTCAGAACCCGGACATAGTTGCGGATGCCGATGAACGCCCAAAGACTGTCGGGCCTGGTCAGCCGGAACGGCGTGAAGCTCGAATAGAAGGACAGGATGAGCGGCAGCACGATCACCGCAAGAAGCACGATAATCGCCGGCGTAAGCAGCAGGACTGGGGCTGGAAGTCTGGGTTTCATTTATAAGCCCTGCTCCTGGTCGGCATGCAGCATGAATTTTGTCATCTTGATCAAAGCCGGCTGGTGGCTCGGCCCACCCCCCTCTGTCCTGCCGGACATCTCCCCCACAAGGGGGGAGATTGGCTGTCACTGCCGGTTTCGCTAACTGCCAACGTAACCGATAAAAGTGCCGTCATTTTATGAAGGCCAATCTCCCCCCTTGTGGGGGAGATGCCCGGCAGGGCAGAGGGGGGTGAACCCTCAACCACGCTATATCGGTCTGGTGTTCTTACAGCTTCCCCGCATCCTCCAATATCTGCGTCGCCTTCTCGGCAGCCTGGTCGAGCGCCTGCTTGGACGTCTTGTCGCCGAGGATCGCGGCCTGCAGTTCCGGATAAACCGCGTTGGAAATCTCGATCCATTCCGCCAGAGGCGGCACGGGGAAGGCGTATTGCGAGGCTTCCTGGAATGTCTTCAGCATTTCCGTGCGATAGGGATCGCCCTTCGCCTGCTCGATATTGTACTCCCAGACGGCGCTGCGGGTCGGCAGCGGGCCGGCTGATGATTCGAGCTTTTGGCTGTCCTCATTGGTGAGCCACCAGACGAGCGAGGCCGCCGCTTCCTTGTTGGCGCAGTTCTCCGTCACCGAGAAACCATGGAATCCGGACCAGCCGGTACGCTTGCCCGAGGAGCCCTTCGGCTGCACCTTGATGCCGACATTGCCGGCAACCTTCGACGTCTTGGGATCATTGAAGAAGCCCGCCCAGCCCGGCCAATCCACATTGAGCCCGATCGAGCCGGAAGCAAAACCCTGTCCGAGATCGTCCCAGAGATAATTGGTCGTACCCGCCGGTACGGCCTTCGCCTTATAGAGATTGACGAACCAGTCGAGCGCCCGCACGCCGGCTTCCGAATTGAACGCCGGCTTGCCGTCGGCATCGATATATTCGCCGCCTTCCGCCACCAGCATCTCATAGAAGCGGCCGTTGATCGCCTCTTCCTTGCCGGCGAACTGCGTGCCGTAGAACGTGGGCGGATTGCTGAAGAATTCGGCCTGCTTCGTCACTTCGTCCCATGTATCCGGCGGCACGAGATCCTCGCCGTATTTCTCCTTGTAAGCCTTCTTCTTCGCCTCGTCCTGATAGAGGCTCTTCTGGTAATAGAGCGCCGAAACATCGAATTGAGCGCGCGGCAGCATGACGAGCTTGCCGTCGAGCGTTGCCGCCTTGATGACCGAGGGCACGAAGGCCTCGATCTCCTCCTTTGGGATATAGGGCGTCAGATCCGTATAGATCCCCGGATATTGCGGGGCGAAGGACGAATGGTTCGACCCCACGCACCAGTTCAGGCTGTTGGCCGCGATGTCGGACTTGATTTCCTTGTCGAGCTCGAAATGGTTCTTCTTGGAAAGGATGTTGACCTTGGCGCCGGTCAGCTTTTCCCATTCGCCGATGCGCTGATAGAGCGCCTCATATTGCTGGCCGCCGATCAGCTTGGCGTCGATGGTGACGCCCTCGAATTTGCCGGGCAGGTCCTGGGCCGACGCGACCGCTCCGGACAGCGCGACAACAATGGCGACTGCCGAAACGGCAGCAAGCAATCTCTTCATGATTTCCTCCCTTTGGCGACCACTCCCCGGTCCCCACGCCCTCACATATGGACGATTCATTCATATGCAAACATTTAATTTATGGATCGTCAAGCGAGGAATTTGCTTTCCGCCGAAACCGTTCTTCGTATATGAGTGAATGAATTTACAGGGGAGAGACCATGGCGGATGACGAGGACAGCGAACGATACCGCGCCCCGGCGCTCGACAAGGGATTGGATATCCTTGAGCTGCTGGCCGGCATCGATGGCGGGCTGACCCAGGCCGAGATCGCCAAGGAGCTTGGCCGCAGCCCCAACGAGTTCTACCGCATGCTCGACCGGCTGGTACGCCGCGGCTATGTCACCCGGCTCGACGGCGACCGTTTCTCCCTGACCCTGAAACTGTTTGGCCTGGCGCAGCTTCATGCACCGGTGCGCCGCCTCGCCTCCTATGCCACGCCAATCATGCGCGAACTGGCTATGAAGACGCGCCAGGCCAACCAGCTCGTGGTGTTCGACCGAGGCGCCGCGGTAGTCATTGCCCAGCAGGAAGCGCCGGATTATTGGGGCATTTCGGTCCGCGTTGGCTCCCATATCGGCCTTTTCAACACCGGTTCCGGCCATGTGCTCCTCGCCTTCCGTTCGCCGGAGGAGCGGGCGATGATGATCTCGGAATATGAGCGCCGGATAGACGACGCGCCGCCGGATTTCGAGGCGCGTCTCGATACGATCCGCGAGCGCGGCTATGAGATCATGACCAGCGCCCAGATAGCCGGCGTATACAATCTCTCGGCCCCCATTCTGGCGCCCGACGGGCGGGCGATTGCCGCCCTCACCTGCCCCTATATCACCCTCGTCAATGCGCCGAATGCCCCCGACATCGGACAGACCACGGAGCTGTTGGTAAAGGCGGCGAGGGCGCTTTCAGAGCTGGCCGGGGCGAAGGCACGCTAAGCGGGGACAAGGAAAATAGAATGGTCTGGGAGGAGCATGATGTTCATAGACACCCATCTTCACATCATCGACAAGCAAGCGCTCGCCTATTCCTGGCTGGCGGGCGTTCCCGCCCTCGACCGGGATTTTCTCTACGGGCAATATGCGCAGGAGGCAAAACGGGTCGGTATCGCCGCCGCCCTCCATATGGAGGTCGATGTCGCGCCAGATGAGATCGATGCCGAGATCGACTATATCCGCGGCCTCTCCACCGAGCCCGACAGCCTGATCGTCGGCGCGATCTCCTCCTGCCGTCCCGAAGAGGCCGGCTTCCCGGCCTTTCTCGAACGCAGACAAGCCGATCCTTTCATCAAGGGCTTTCGCCGCGTGCTGCATGTCATGCCCGACGAGCTCTCGGAATCGGCCCTTTTCCGCGAAAATGTGAAGCGGCTCGACGGCAGCGGCCTGACCTTCGATCTCTGTGTCCTGCCGCATCAGATTCCCCGTGCTGCAGCGCTGGTCGATCTCGCCGAGGATACGCAATTCGTGCTCGATCATTGCGGCGTCCCGGCCATCGCGGCTGACGAGCAGCACCCCTGGCAGGAACATGTCGCCGAGATCGCAAGACGCCCCAATGTGGTGGCCAAGATCTCAGGCGTCGTCGCTTATGCGGATGCGGAGACCTGGACGGTGGAAACCCTCTCGCCCTATGTCGAGCACGTCGTTGATTGTTTCGGCTGGGATCGCGTCGTCTGGGGCAGTGACTGGCCGGTCTGCACGCTCGGCGGCGGTCTCTCCACATGGGCGGCGGCAACTCACGCCCTCTTCGCCGGAGCGACCCGGGAAGAACGGCGCAAGCTGTTTTTCGAAAACGCCCGCAGGCTCTGGAAACTCGATCTGCCCGCATAGTTTTGGTTTGACGGAACCGCGAGGCGTGCCCCCTCAGCCCCGCCGGACATCTCCTCATCCTATCATCGTCATCCTCGGGCTCGACCCGAGGATCCATGACAAGGGGGAAAAAGCGGCACTATCATCCGCTACGAGATCATAACAATCAGGAGCGATATTGATCGGCATTCTGCTTGCTGGAATGGTTCGACGCAGTGGCAAGGTCAGGGCCCCTCGGCCGTGGATCCTCGGGTCAAGCCCGAGGATGACGACTGGAATAAGGAGATGTCCGGCAGGGCTGAGGGGGCGCTGTTCCGCCGCCGTTTCCGCTTTGATAAGCAGTTTCTATCCCGCCAAATGCCGGAAGGTCGCGACCACCTTTTCATAAAGTTCGCGCTTGAAGGGCACGATCAGCGAGGGCAATTCCGTCATCGGCTTCCAGGCCCAATCGTCGAATTCGGCCGTATGTCCATCCGGCGGCGGGTTGATGGCGATCTCGCTTTCGTCGCCCTCGAAACGGTAGGCGAACCATTTCTGCTTCTGGCCGCGATATTTTCCTTTTAGCGCCACGCCGACCAGATGCGGCGGCAGGTCGTAATGGATCCAGTCAGGCGCCTCGGCGAGGAGCGAGACCGAACGGATGCCGGTCTCCTCATAGAGCTCGCGCCGCGCCGCCGGTTCGGCATCCTCGCCCTTGTCGATGCCGCCCTGCGGCATCTGCCAGAGTTGCAGCGCCCCATCCATCTCGTCGCCCGGGATGATGATGCGCCGTCCGGCCCACACCAGCCCCTCACGGTTCAGCACCATGATGCCGACACAAGGCCGGTAAGGCAGCGTTTCGGGGTCTACCGGACCCTTGTTCTTCGCCATGGGAATCTCCGCCTGAAAAATGAGAAGTCTCTGCTAGTCCCTTTCGGGATCGCGGACAAGCGCCGAAACCGGCACGATCTCGATGCCGCGCGCCTTCGCCTCGTTCGCCCATGCAAAGACGGCATCGACCGTCACACCGAATGCCGAGCCGGTTCCGATTGCGCTTCCCCTGGCGCGGGCGATGCGCTCCAGTTCGTCCAGCTTCTTGAGAATTTCGCCGCGCTCCTGCACCGCGTCGATCGTCAAGTCCGCGGCCGTGAACGGCGTTGCCTGCGCCTGTGCCACGGCATCCGCCTGGCTGCGCGCCGAGGTTCCATCATCGAGATAGAGCAGTCCTCGCCTGCCGATTTCCTGCATGATTGGGGTAAGAGCCGCTGCATCCGCCGTGAACCGCGCGCCCATATAGTTCATCACGCCCGTATAATTGGTGATGCGCGACAAGGTCCAGAACAGATCCGCCTTGTTTTTCTCGGCCCCGCCCTCAAGCGTCAGCGTATGGCGGCCGGGATCGACCCGCGGATAATCGAAAGGTTCAAGCGGCACCTGCATCAAAAGCTCATGCCCGCGCTGACGGGCCGCCTGCATCCAGCGTTGCAGGCTGTTTCCCTGTGGCGCGAAGGCGAGCGTCACCTCCTCGGGAAGCTGGCGGATGGCATATTGCGTGCCGGTCTGTGACAGGCCGAGGCCACCGATGACGATGGCGACGCGCGCACCGCGGGCTCCCGACCACCCTCTGCTATAGACGTCGAGAGGGCGTCGGCCATCCGGCCCGCGGATCGGCAATGGTCCAAGCGCGGTATTTTCGATCAGTTCCGGATCGGGAAGATGCGCCACGCGCGGGTTCTGCCCTGCCTTGGTCGGATCGTTCACTACGACGACATTGGGCGAGGCCGGCATATCCGGCGTCACCTTGATGATGGCCGGTCCGGACGGCGAGCCGCTGCCTTGTGAACGGGATCGGTTGCGGGCCTGCGGCGAAGGTGCACCGCCCTGTACCGTTGATCCTTCCGGAGACTTGGCTGCGATTTCAGTCGAAGGTGGCGGTGGGGTGCGGAACGAACTGTTGTTGCTGATGGAGAAAAAGCCGGCGACAGCCAGAATAACCGCCACGGAAGCAGAGGGGATGAACCAACAAAAAGCGCGGGAACGGCCATTCCCGCGCTTTGCCTGATTTCTATCCTGCCCCAGCGGGCTATCGAGGTCCGACATGTTTCAGCCCACCACCCCCACGGCTGAATGGAAGCATGGCCAGGCCATGCTTCCGATATTCACCGGCCGAAGCCGGAAATGATCAGTTCGGCACACCCTTGTTCGGGTCTGGCGGGAAGGCCGCATTGGCCATTTCGCCGCGCAGCAGCTTCAGCGCCTGATTGAGCTGGACATCATCCTTCGGATCCTGCGGCACATAGGCAGCCGAGCCCGACCCCTTGTCGTCTTCGTCGACGCCCTTGATATGGCCCTTCAGCTCGGATTCGCCGCGCGTCACGTTCTGGTCCTTGAACTCATCCGGCAATGGCTGCTCGACCACGATATCCGGCGTAATGCCCTTGCCCTGGATCGACTTGCCCGACGGCGTGTAATAGAGCGCCGTGGTCAGCCGCAGCGAGCCATTCTCGCCGAGCGGGATGATGGTCTGCACCGATCCCTTCCCGAAGGACTGGGTGCCCAGAACCGTGGCGCGGCGGTGATCCTGCAGGGCGCCCGCAACGATTTCCGATGCGCTGGCCGAGCCGCCATTGACGAGCACGATCATTGGCTTGCCATTGGTCAGGTCGCCCGGACGGGCATCGAAACGGGTCACGTCCTGCGGATCGCGGCCGCGTGTCGAGACCACCTCTCCCTTGTCGAGGAAAGCGTCGGAAACCGCCACTGCCTGATCGAGAAGACCGCCCGGATTGAGACGCAGGTCGAGCACATAGCCCTTCAGCTTGTCCGCCGGAACCTTCGCCTGGATATCCTTGATCGCCTTCTGCAGATCGTCATAGGTCTGCTCGGTGAAGGAAATCACGCGGAGATAGCCGACATCGTTTTCCACCCGGGAGCGCACCGCACGCACCTTGACGATGTCGCGCACGATCTTGAGCTTGATCGGCTTGTCCACGCCCTGGCGGACCAGGGTCAGCTCGATCGGCGTGTTCACCGGACCGCGCATCTTGTCGACAGCATCGTTGAGGCTCATGCCACGCACCTCGGTCCCGTCGATCTGGGTTATGAGATCGCCGGCGAGAACCCCCGCCTTGGAAGCAGGCGTATCGTCGATCGGCGCGATCACCTTGACCAGATCGTTTTCCATGGTCACTTCGATGCCGAGGCCGCCGAACTCGCCCTTGGTCTGCACACGCATATCCTGCGCGGCTTCCGGATTGAGATAGGAGGAATGCGGATCAAGCGAGGTCAACATGCCGTTGATCGCGTTTTCGATCAGCTTCTTGTCATCGGGCGGCGTAACGTACTGGGCACGGACGCGCTCGAAAATATCGCCGAAAATCGCGAGTTGCTTGTAGGTATCGCTGTCGGCCGCATTTGCCGAAGAAGCCGGGGCTCCCTGCACCACAACCATCGCTGACGCACCCAGAAGGGCGCCTGCGAAAAGAAGCGATAGTTTACGTATCATTTTGGGTCCTTCCAGAAAGCCGCACCGTCCACCACGGGGCCGGATCGACAGGTTTTCCATCTTTTCTAAACTCTATGTAGAGCATAGGCGCGCCATTTCCCACATCCATAGAAGCGGCACTTGCCAAAAGCTTTTCTCCCATTGCGCCGACCGGTTCGCCCGCCAATACGAACTGTCCCTGCGACACATCGATTCTTTGCATTCCTGCTAAGACGATATGATACCCACCGCCGACGTCCAGGATCAAGAGTTGTCCGTAAGAACGAAATGCGCCCGCATAAAGAACAACGCCATCGGAAGGTGACGTAATCGTGGCATTCGCAGCAGTCTCGAGCATTTCTCCCATGCTGCTGCCGGTAATTTCGTCCTTGTCGCCGAAATGTCTGCTGATCCGGCCCGCCGCCGGCAGCATCAACCGCCCGCGCAGCGAGTCGAAATCGGCCTGCGCCGTCAGGCGGTTGGCATCGGGATCGCGACTCTCCGCCCGCTCCTGCCCCTCGGTCAGGCGTTTTTGCTCCGCCAGCCGCGCCGCTTCCGCAGCCTCTCGCACCGCGGCCATCTGACTGTCGAGCGAGTCGATCAGTTCCTTCAGGCTGGTCGCCTTTTGCGCCAGTTCTTCCGCATGCTTGCGCTCGGCGGCAAGCTGTTCTTCCGATTGCGCATGCAGTTTCTTTTTTTCTTCAAGGAGCAGGGAAAGCCTGTGCTGCTCCTCGACTTGCGCCTTGCGGGTCTCGGTAAGGCGCGCCTTCTCCTTGGCAATCGAGGCGGTGACGCGATTCATCTCCTTGAGATCGCCCATCAGTTCTTCCGTCTGCTGGCGCATCTCCGGCACGACGGCACCCAGAAGCACGGCGCTGCGCACCGAAGCGAGCGCATCGTCCGGCCGCACCAGGATGGCCGGCGGTGGATTGAGCCCCATGCGCTGCAATGCGGCGAGCACTTCCGCCAGCACGCCGCGCCGCGCCTTAAGCGACAGCTTTATGCCGTCCTCCTGCTCGCGCAGCGATGTCAGCTTCTCGCCGATATCCTCGATATCCTGCGCCAGCTTCTTCTCCGTCTTGGCGGATTGGATCAGCGCGGCGGTGATCGTCACCTGATCCTTCCTCAGGGCGCCGATTTCCTCATCGAGCTTGGCGAGTTTTTCCTGCGACAGCGATATCTGGCCGGTGATCCGTTGCAGCTCCTCGCTGGTCTGCGTGCGCTGTATCTGCAGCGGTGCATCCTGCGCCAGCCCGGCAGCCGGCAGGCCGACGCCGAGCCACGCCACGCAAAGGATCACCCATCCGGACGCGCGCTTTCGCAAGGCGCGGTCCCCGGCGGTCCTGCATCGGTCTGGCGAACGGCAATTCATCTATTCGTCTTGTCGCCCCTCGGCGGGCGGCCCGGTCATGGTTCGTGGCCGACATTATGCCCTGTTTCGTTAAGGAAACATCAACCATAATGCTCGGCGGCGATAATTTACGCGCAGTGAGGCGCCAACGCCCGACAACACAACCGGAATATCCCGTCCGCCCTGCACGCCAGCCGCTCTTACGCAAGAAATCCGGCAGAAATGCGTGTCTTCAAGCCCGGTGATAGGGATGGCCCGACAATATGGTCGCAGCCCGGTAGAGCTGCTCGGCCACCAGAATGCGGGCGATCTGGTGCGGCCATGTCATGGCGCCGAGCGCCAGAACCAGGTCGGCGCGGTCGCGCAGGCGCGGATCATGTCCATCCGGCCCGCCGATGGCGAGGATCAATTGCCGCTGCCCCTCATCGCGCAGCCGTTCGATGCGCCCCGCAAAATCCTCCGAACCCAGCATCTTGCCGCGCTCGTCGAGCAGGATCAGCCTGGCGCCGGCATCCAGCGCCTCGAATATGCGTGCCGCTTCCTCCTGCTTGCGCTGGTCCGCGGTCGCGGCGCGGCTTTCAACGATCTCCCCGACGCCTGAAAATTCCAGGCCGAGTGAAGATCCGGTCTTGGCGAAACGATCAAAATAGCGGTCGGCCAGCTCCCGCTCGGGACCGGCCTTCATCCGGCCCACGGCAAAAACAGTGATACGCATGGCCTCTCTCGCCTGATCCAGGCCGGCGCGAACGCCGGTTGCGGCACAATCCTGAAAAGTTGAAGACTTCCAAGCAGGATTATGCGCGTGAAATCAGTGCACGGTCTCCGCCTCGAACTCTTCCTCCAGATCCGGCGCGAGCCACATCTTCTCGATGTTATAGAACTCGCGAACTTCCGGACGGAAGAGATGAATGATGATGTCGCCCGTGTCGATCAGCACCCAGTCGCCATTCGTCAACCCCTCGACCCTGACATTGCCATATCCGGCATCCTTGAGGGTGCGCAGAAGCTGATCGGCGACCGCCGCAACATGACGATGCGAACGGCCCGACGCGATTACCATATAATCGCCGAGCGCCGATTTTCCGCGAATGTCGATGGGAACGATGGCTTCTGCCTTGGAGTCTTCGAGACTGGCGAGGACCATTTCGAGGGCATGGGATACGGACGCAAGCCCGCTGACCCCAGCCGTTGAAGGCGCAAACGCGTCCTTCTTCTGAATTGCTGTTCTCAGTGTCTTTCCTTTCCAACAAGAACAACGCCGCACGGAAATACAAGCACCGCGCAGAATTAAGATAGGCAGAGTCCCGTGACAGTTTCAAGACCTGCTTCGGTCAACTTTACTTTCGCTCGCCCCGCGCCGGCCATTGCGGATCGCGGTGGAGGAGAGCGATGAACGGGGGCCGTGGATGAAGGTCCATGCAGGGGCTCGAAAACGGGAGAGAACCGGCGCATCGGCTTCGTCGATCCGGGCGTGGGCGAAGGTCTTGGCCAGCCGTGACGAGAGATAGGCAAGTGTGGAGCCCGGACGATCGACCACCGCGATCGGAAAGGTCATGGCGATCTGCCGCCAGCGCTGCCAGCGGTGGAAGCCGGCAAGGCTGTCGGCGCCCATGATCCAGACAAAATGGACGCCCGGATTGCGCGCCTTGATCAGCGCCAGCGTATCGGCGGTATAGCGTATATTATACGCCGCCTCGAAGGCCGTCACCTTGATGCGCGGGTCCCTGGCAATCTTCTCGCTCTCCGCCAGCCGCTCGACAAGCGGCGCGAGTTCGCTTGCATCCTTCAGCGGATTGCCGGGAGTGACCATCCACCAGAGCTGGTCGAGATGCAGCTGGCGCAACGAGATTTCCGCCACCAGCGCGTGGCCGGCATGGGGTGGGTTGAACGACCCGCCGAAAAGGCCCACCGCCATGCCTTTTTCGACATGGGGCATCCTGAGATAGGCCGGGTCTATACCGGGATAGCGCCGTTGCGGCGGCAATCGATCCGTCACGGGCGCGTCTGGCCGTTGCCGCGCACGCGGTATTTGAAGGAGGTCAGCTGCTCCACGCCCACCGGCCCGCGCGCATGCATCTTGCCCGTCGCGATGCCGATTTCCGCGCCCATGCCGAACTCGCCGCCATCGGCGAACTGCGTCGAGGCGTTGTGGAGAAGAATGGCGGAATCGATCTCGTTGAAGAAGCGTTCCACGGCCGCAGCATCCTCCGCCACGATGGCTTCGGTGTGGTGCGAGGAATAGCGGTTGATATGGTCGATCGCACCGCCCACACCATCGACCAGCGCCACGGAGATGATCGCTTCGAGATATTCGGTCGACCAGTCGGCTTCGCTTGCGGGTTTCGCATCGGGGAACAGCGCCCGCACCTCATCGCTGCCGCGGATTTCGCACCCGGCATCGCGCAAATCTCTAAGGATCGGCACCAGATGTGTTGCGGCAACGGCACGGTCCACCAGCAGCGTCTCAGCAGCGCCGCAAATACCGGTGCGCCGCATCTTGGCGTTGACGGTGATGCGCCGCGCCATGGCGAGATCGGCGGAACCGTCGATATAGAGATGGCAGAGACCTTCGAGATGGGCGAAGACAGGCACCCGCGCCTCCGACTGGACGCGCGCCACCAGACTCCTGCCGCCGCGCGGGATGATGACGTCGATGTTGCCGCCGAGCCCCTTCAGCATTTCGCCGACCGCGGCACGATCCGTCACCGGCACGATCTGGATGGCATCGTCAGGCAGTCCCGCCGCCTTCAGCCCTTCAATAAGCGCTGCATGGATGACGCCGGTCGATTGCGCCGAATCCGAACCGCCGCGCAGGATCACCGCATTGCCGGATTTCAGGCACAGCGCGCCGGCATCGGCCGTCACATTGGGCCGGCTCTCATAGATGACGCCGATGACGCCGAGCGGCGTGCGCACCCGCTCGATATGCAGCCCGTTCGGACGGTCCCATTCCGCGATCACCTCGCCGACCGGATCCTTCAGTTCGGCGATCGCCCGCACGCCGTCGGCCATCGCGCGAATGCGGCCGCTGTCGAGCTTCAGCCTGTCGAGCATCGAAGGCGCCAATCCGGCTTCCTCGGCATTGGCCATATCGATCGCATTGGCGGCGAGGATTTCGTCCTCTCGCCGGATCAGCGCATCAGCCATGGCGATGAGGGCGGCATACTTGCGTTCGGCCGATGCGATGGCGAGTGGCCCGGATGCGGCACGCGCTTTCGCGCCGATCTCCGCCATCAGGCTTGCAACATCCGTTCCGGCCTCTGCTTTCGTCAGCATCATCCCTGTCCTTCCGCCATGCGCGCATCATCGCGCATCTTCATTTCACGCACCACCAGGTCGTTGCGGTGGATCATGGCGACCCGACCCTCATAGCCCAGAATGGCCGCGACCTCATTGCTCTTGCGCCCGGCGATTCTTACGGCATCCGCCGCGTCATAGGCAACCAGGCCGCGTGCCACCTCCCGGCCTTCGAGGCTCATGACCGCAACCGTATCGCCCCGCTGGAAATTACCCTTTACCTCGCGCACACCCGCCGGCAGGAGCGACTTGCCGGAGCGGAGCGCCGCAAGCGCGCCGTCATCCACCACAAGACGGCCCGCCGGTTCAAGGTTGCCCGATATCCAGGTCTTCCAGGCACTGACCGGCGCGGTACTCGCCTTGAAAAGCGTCGCGCGTTCGCCCCGGTCGATTGCGGCAAGCGGGTTGAGCCGCGTGCCTGATGTGATGATCATCGCCGTTCCCGCGGCATTGGCGATCTTGCCGGCCTCCAGCTTGGTCTTCATGCCGCCGCGCGAAAGCTCCGATGCCGCAGCGCCCGCCATGGCCTCGATCTCCGGCGTGATCGCCTCCACGACGGGCAGGAAGCGGGCGTTCGGATCGAGATGCGGCGGCGCGGTGTAGAGCCCGTCGATATCCGACAGGAGGATCAGGAGATCGGCGCCCATCATCGTCGCGACCCGCGCCGCAAGGCGATCATTGTCGCCATAGCGGATCTCGGTCGTCGCCACCGTATCATTCTCGTTGATGATCGGTACCGCCCCGAATTTCACCAGCGTCTCGATCGTCGCGCGTGCGTTGAGATAGCGGCGGCGCTCTTCCGTATCGGAAAGCGTCAGCAGGACCTGCCCGGCGCGGATATCATGCTGCTCCAGCACGTCCGCATAGGCTCTCGCCAATGCGATCTGCCCGGCGGCAGCCGCTGCCTGGCTCTCCTCAAGCTTCAACGCACCCTTCGGCATCGAAAGAACGGTGCGGCCGAGCGCGATGGCGCCGGAGGAAACCACGAGTACCTCGACACCGGCTGCGGCAAGCACGGCGATATCCTCACCCAGGCTTTCCAGCCACTGGCGCTTGAGCCCTTTCACACGGTCGACCAGCAGCGCCGAACCGATCTTCACCACGATGCGGCGATATTGCTTCAGCGCCTTCAATGCCATGATCGCTGTCTCACTCACCCGTTACGGCGGCGGAGCCCGATTCGACCGCCCTTGCCTCTTGGATAATCGCCGCCAGCGCCCGCAGCGCCTGATCAAGCCCCTCGCGGCTGACGGCGGAGAGGAGGAGCGGCGTCTGGCCACTGGCCTTTTTCAGCACCTTCGCCTTCTCCTTGCGCGCATCCTCGTCAAGCGTGTCGATCTGCGACAGGGCGACGATCTCGATCTTGTCGCTCAACCCGTGCCCATAGGCTTCCAACTCGCCGCGTACCGTCCGGTACGCTTTTCCCACATCCTCCTCCTGCGCCGAGACCAGATGCAGGAGAACCCGCGTCCGCTCGACATGGCCGAGGAAGCGGTCACCGATGCCGACGCCCTCATGCGCGCCTTCGATGAGACCCGGAATATCGGCAATGACGAATTCCCGCCCGTCGATGCGAGCCACGCCCAGATTGGGATGGAGCGTGGTGAAGGGATAATCTGCGATCTTGGGCTTGGCAGCCGTCACGCTCGCGAGAAATGTTGATTTGCCGGCATTGGGCAGGCCGACCAGCCCGGCATCGGCGATCAGCTTCAATCTCAGCCAGATCGTCCGCTCCTCGCCAGGCAGGCCGGGATTGGCCCGGCGAGGCGCCCGGTTGGTCGAGGTGGTGAAATGCAGATTGCCGAAGCCGCCATTGCCGCCCTTGGCGATGCGGTAGCGCTGGCCCACTTCGGTCAGATCGCAGATCAGCGTCTCATTGTCTTCCTCGAAGATCTGCGTACCGACGGGTACTTTCAGCACAACATCCGCGCCCTTGGCGCCGGTCATGTTGCGGCCCATGCCGTGCATGCCGGTCTTGGCCTTGAAATGCTGCTGGTAACGATAGTCGATCAGCGTGTTGAGCCCGTCGACCACCTCCACCCAGACATCGCCTCCCCGGCCACCATCACCGCCGTCGGGTCCACCGAATTCGAGAAACTTCTCGCGGCGGAAAGACACCGCCCCCGCCCCGCCATCGCCGGAGCGGATGTAGATCTTTGCCTGGTCGAGAAATTTCATTGCATTACAACCTGTTTGTTTTCAGACGCCTTACAGGAGAAAAGGGAGTAAGGGAATAAGTGAGTAGGAGAGTAGGCATGGAAGAAACTTACTTCTGTATTTCCTTACTCCCCTACTGCCCTATTCCCCTATTCCCTTGTTATTTATGCCAGCTCCGAAGGCCGATCCAGGTCCGCCGGTCGAGCGTGTAACGCTCCGTCGGCACATTGCCGGCGGCGAGCGAATCCATCATGCCCGTGCCGGCATATTGGAAGCCGCTCTTGTGGATCACCCGGCGCGAGGCCGTATTGGTCACCCGGCAGGAGACATGCAGCCTTTCGATATCGGTGGCGCGGAAGGCGAGATCGATCAGCGCATGCGCCGCTTCCGTCGCATAGCCTCTTCCCCAGAAGGGTTCGCCCAGCCAATAGCCGATCTCCAGTCCCTCGCCATGCTTGTGGGAATGGATGCCGCAGCAGCCCATGAAGATGCCCGTCTCCCCCTGCGTAATGGCATAGACGCATTTACCGATCTCGCCCGTCTTGGCGCGGTTGACGAAATCCACCGCATGGGCGCGCGTATAGGGATGTGGCATGCGCGAAAGCATCTCCGCCACGCGGATATTGTCGGCGAGATCGGCAATTGCGTCCACGTCCTCGTCATGCGGAGGGCGCATAACGAGCCGCTCCGTGACAAGGACGGGACAATCGATCCGCCTTGAGCTTTCGTCTTCATCGTCCAATATTTCGGCAACCATTTTCAGTCCTCCAGATGCGAAAAGGGAAGATGGTGGCGTCCCATCTCCCCTTTCTTGATCTCTTGGCCTTGGATGCCAGACACCGGGTCCGATGGGACGCCGGTGCTTGAAGTGGAGTGCTACCGGCTTACTCCGCTGCCTCCGTAATCGGGTTTACCGATACGAAGGTACGTCCGTTGGCTTTCGTGCGGAAGGAAACCGAGCCGTTCGTCAGCGCGAACAGCGTGTGATCCTTGCCGATGCCGACATTTTCGCCGGCATGCCACTTGGTGCCGCGTTGACGCACGAGGATGTTGCCGGCGAGAACGCGCTCGCCGCCGAACTTCTTCACGCCAAGGCGTTTGGACTCTGAATCGCGACCGTTGCGCGACGAACCGCCAGCTTTCTTATGTGCCATCGGTGTTCTCCTTTAACTCTTGCATGACCCCGAAAAGCTGCTGACTTTTCGGATAGGATCATGCGAATAAAACCAAAACTTACTCGGCCGACTTGGCCTTGGCTGCTGCCTTCTTCGGCGCTGCCTTGGCTTTCGGTGCGGCTTCGGTCGCCTCGGCGGCTTCGGCCTTCACGGCCTCGTCCTTCTTGGCGGCGGGTTTCGCGGCGGCCTTCTTCGACGGCTTGGCGCCACCGGTAAGTATCTCCGAGATACGGACCGTGGTCAGTTCCTGGCGATGGCCGCGGGTACGCTTCGAGTTCTGCCGGCGGCGCTTCTTGAAGGCGATGACCTTGCGGCCACGACCCTGCTCGACGACCTCAGCCGTCACCAGGGCGCCCTCGACGATCGGCGCGCCGATCGTGGCGGAAGCGCCTTCGCCGACCATCAGCACTTCGCCGAATTCGACGATATCGCCGGCTGCGCCGGAAACTTTCTCGACCTTCAGGAGGTCGTTGGCGGCAACACGATACTGCTTGCCACCCGTCTTGATGACTGCGAACATTTTTTATCCTTTCGGGTCGTTCGGTCCGGCTCTCATGCGCAAAACGCACGGGCCGTCTTTTTGTCAGTCGTGACAGATTATCTGGAAAGGCCGCCAAATCGCCCGATAGGGAACCCGGCAAACCCGCTCAAACGATGGACGCGGATTCGCCCACGTCTAAAGTCGCGCGCTTATAAAAGCGAAACAGGCGGCAAGTCAAGAATTTTCCCTCGGATTCCGCCAAATAGCTCTTGTATCTCGCGCCCATGCCCGCTATCTAGCGCACCGCACATTCAGCTCGCGTTGAATTTTCCTTAAGCGGATGGTGGAAAGTCTCTTTCCGACTGCCCGCCCATAACGCGGAGAGGTGGCTGAGTGGTTGAAAGCACCGCACTCGAAATGCGGCATAGGGGCAACTCTATCGGGGGTTCGAATCCCTCCCTCTCCGCCATATTCCCATAATAATGCATGACAGGCAGCATGTCGCAAATCCGCGGCATCGGCGATCCGGGGCCTGCAGTGTCATTCCGGAACCTCCTTGCTTGCGGCTACTATCCTCCAACCTCGTTACCGGTTGATCGTTCCCGATCAAGCCGTCCTGAAACAATGTGCATAAGTCATCCCTAATATTTCCGGACCAATAACGTTGCGAAGCAACAATCCTCTCTCCATACCCGCAATAAACGACTAGGTTGTAAGTGTAATTGACCGTTTCAATTACAAGGCGTACCTCCATTGCATAATCCGATGGGGAACGGCGCAATGCGAAAACTCGCGTTTCCGGGAATGCTCGTTGCAAATCTGCTGATGCCGCCAGGCGCCTTTGCCCAGGAGGCCACGGCAGCGGTTGCGCCGACGCTGGATGTCAACGGAAGGGTCGCCCGCGCCTTTGCGATGATGAAGGTCAATCTGCCGGCATCGGCGGCAGGCGCGGCCAAAGCGGCGTTTGCACCCGCTATGGCTTTCGAACCCGCGTCGGGAACATGTCCGGCGACCGATAGCGAGAGCATTCGGCAAACGGTGCGCGCCGTTGCGCTGGAGGAAGGCCTGGACCCCGATCTGGCCGATGCGGTCGCCTGGGTCGAAAGCCGCTATGGCGCAGCCCGCCAGCCGTCGCGCGCGGGAGCCGCCGGCATTATGCAGCTCATGCCGGAAACGGCCAAGGAGCTCGGCGTTGCCGACCGTTGTGATCCAGGGGCCAATATTCGCGGCGGTATCCGCTATCTCAAGCAGCTCCAGGCGCGCTTCGGCGATCCCCTGCTGGTCCTTGCCGCCTACAATGCGGGCCCCGCCAATATCGAGAAAAAGGGCGGAATACCGGAGATCGGCGAGACCGAGAGCTACATCGTGCGCGTTCTCAACCGCTGGAAATACGCAAGGAAGCTCGCCGCCCAAGACCGGCAGGCGGTGCTTGCCGAACACATATCCTCAAAGGGAGACACGACAACCAATGCCTGGAAAGACGGTCATGTTATTGAAGTGGAGTAAATTCGCGCTCAAGCTCGCCGCCGCCGCGGCCATCGGCCTGGCGCTGCAGTCGACCGCCTCCTTTGCGGCGGACGCAGCCCCGGTCGAGCGTGTTCTGCAATGGGTTATCGATACGCTCGGCGGCAATATCGCCAGGTCCTTTGCCATCATCGCGGTGAGCTTCCTTGGTTTCATGGCGATGACCGGGCGCCTCTCCTGGCAGCTGGCCGGATCCATCGTCATCGGCATTGCGCTGGTCTTCGGCGCGGCCAAGCTGGTGGATGCCATCAAGGACACTGCAGGAGCCTGATATGGACGATGACCTCCCCATATTGGAGCCGATCAGCCTGGCGCTCACCCGCCCCCCGGTGAAATGGGGCGTGCGCTACGAGGTCTTCGCCTTGAACGGCATGATCAACGTCATCGTCTTCATCGCTTCCGGCAGCTTTCTGATACCCATCGTCACCGCCATCCTGGTACATGGGATCGCCGCCTATCTCTGCCAGCGCGATCCCTACATGTTCCACATCCTGGAGCGGTTTTTCATGTCGAAGCGCGCCATCAGGAATCTCGGTTTCTGGGGTGCCAGGAGCTATTCGCCATGAGCCTCAACGCCGGCCTGAAATTCGGCAGGGAGCGGACCCGCGAAATGGGTGTCGGGGAGCATGTCCCTTACCTGCGCCATGTCGATGACCACGTGCTGGTCACCAAATCGGGCTTCCTCGCTTGCGTTCTCCAGATGGGCGGACTGCCGTTCCAGACGATGGACCAGGCCGAAATCAACGCCCGTGTACTGAACCGCAATACGACCTTCCGCAACCTCGCGACCTCCCGCTTTGCCCTCTATGCCACCGTCATCCGCCGCCACATCGACCCAAAGCTGGAAGGCGATTTCGACAACCCCTTCGTCGCCGATCTCAACCGCCATTATATGGACGGGCTCGCCCGCAAGAACCTCTTCGTCAACGAGGTCTACCTCACTATCATCCGCCGCACCATGGTCGGCAAGATCGGCTGGGTGGACAAGGCCTTCGATGCCTTCCGGCTTTCTTCCGCCGGCGAGGAGACCCGCGAGGAAGCGCTGAAGGAGCTGCACGATGTGGCGGACGGCATGGTGCAGGACTTCCGCGCCTATGGCGCGCGCAAGCTCGGCCTCGTCGAGCGGCGCGGCTCCGTTTTTTCCGAACCGGCGGAATTCGTCGCCAAGATCCTTGCCGGCGCGGAGGAAGTGGAAATGCCGCTGCCGCGCATGAGCCTTGCCGAAGCCGTGCCGACGCGGCAGCTCTTTTTCGGCCGCAATACCCTTGAGATCAAAAACGCCGGCCAGACCGGCTCCAAGGTCGCCGCCATGATCTCGGTCAAGGAATATCCCCCCTTCACCGCGCCGGGTGGTCTCGATGGCCTGCTTCGCCTGCCGCACGAATTCATCCTGACGCAGTCCTTCGCCATAGAGGACCGCGTTACGGCGATGAAGACGATCCGCAAGATCGGCAATCAGGTGATCGGCTCCGACGAGGCTGGCACCTCGGTCGAGGATTCCGTGCATGAAGGCCTCGACAAGCTCGCCCAGGGCGAGGTGGTCTTCGGCTATCATCACCTGTCGGTCTGCGCGCTGGCGCCGACCATTCCCGCCCTTAATCGGGCGATCTCGGACGTGCAGTCGGAACTCTCGCGGCTATCGATCGTGCCGGTGCGCGAGGCGCTCAACACCGAAACCGCCTTCTGGGCGCAATTGCCTGGCAATTTCAGCTATATCGCGCGCCGGGCGCTGATCTCCTCTATGAACTTCGCCGGCCTGTTCTCCGGCCATAACTATCCCTCCGGCCAGAAGGACGGGTTGCACTGGAAACGCCCGATCGCGCTTCTGGAGACCACCAGCCAGACGGCCTATCACTTCAACTTTCATGTCGACGATGTCGGCAATTTCACCGTCATCGGGCCGACCGGCTCCGGCAAGACCGTGGCGCTCTCCTTCCTCTTGGCACAGGGCATGCGCATCGAACCGCGGCCGCGATGCGTCTTCTTCGATAAGGACCGCGGCGGTGAAATCTTCGTGCGCGCGCTCGGCGGCCGCTATGAGATCCTGCGCCCGGGCGACCCCACCGGCTTTGCCCCCTTGCAACTGGACGACACGCCGGGCAATCGCGCCTTCGTCAACGATCTCCTGCAATATCTGCTGAAGCCCGAGGACGGCGCGCTCGATGCCGCCGAGATCCGGGTGATCTCCAATGCAGTCGACCAGATCTTCAGAATAGAGAAAAGCCAGCGCGTCCTTTCCATGCTGCCGGAGGTGCTGCGCGGTCGCCTCAAGCCAGGCATGAACGACCTGTCGCAGCGTCTTCAGCCCTGGCTCGATCCGAAATCCAGGGGTTGGCTGTTCAACAACACGCGCGACGCCCTCGACTTCTCTTCGCCGGTCATCGGCTTCGACATGACCGATATCCTCAATGATCCCAAGACGCGGACCGCCGCACTGCTCTATATGTTCCACCGCATCCAGGACGTGCTGACCGGCGACCCCGCCATGATCTTCCTCGACGAAGGCTGGAAACTGCTCGACGACGAGGTCTTCGTGCTGTTCATCAAGAACATGCTGAAGACCATCCGCAAGCTCAACGGCATCATCGGCTTCGGCACGCAATCGGCGGCCGATGTGGTGGATTCGGCAATCGCCAACACGCTGATCGAGCAGACGACGACCAACATCTTCTTCCCCAATGCCAAGGCCGACACCCGCTCCTATCGCGAATATTTCAAGCTGACGGCCAAGGAATATGCCTTCGTCAAGAACACGGCCAAGGAAAGTCGCTCGTTCCTCGTCAAGCACGCCAGCGATTCCATTGTTGCCAGGCTCGACCTCTCCGCAATGCCGCAATTGATCAAGGTCCTCTCCGGCCGGGCGGAGACGGTGCGCGAATGCGAACGGCTGCGCCGGGAGTATGGAGATGATCCCGCGGCATGGCTGCCGCACTTCTGCGGGTAAAGTAACTTATAGTCAAAACGAAATAAGAACAAATCTTATTTTAGATAAATGGAAGGGTCAAAATGAAAAACAAGATCTTTTTGTCCATATCAATACTCGCGATTACTGCAGATTGCGCAACAGCGCAGATTGTATTTGACCCGGCGGTAAACAGTTCTGTCAACCAAGTGAACAGCTCCGTTCAACAGAACGTCAAAAACACGGATTAAATAAAAGAAACAAACAAGAAAATGCTGGAAGCGATGACCAAGGACAAAGAAACGAATATGCAATCCAGCGATAAGTCGACGGGAAAGACACCGTCACCCGCCGAAGCTACAAAGGGTGTGGCGAAGAGCCTGACGGAACTGAACAAACAGACGATTAACGGCGCGAAGGGCATCATGTACGGACTCAGGGCCGGAGACCAGATAATCGATCTGGCGGCGCCAGAAGGTTCTGATCTCGCCAAGGCAAACAGGATCTACACCGGCTCCGTAGACCTTCTTGAATCGCTCATCCTGATCGCCGAGGCGATAAACAACGACATCGAATTCCGTGAGAAGGACATGCAGCTGGCTTCCCAGCAAGTGGGCAAGTCCGCCGACATCAAAGCCTCCATGGATCAGAATACTTTTGTGCAGATCGAGAATACCAGAGCGATCAATCAGCTGATCAGCGCACAAAATTATTCGCTTTCCGCAACGAGTGCAGGAATGCGCGACAGTCTGACACGACAGGCGGAGGCCGGCAGGATGCTGGCCTATAAGGACGTCAATCCGTTCAAATAATTCATTTTCATCACCTTAAAATCAAGCGTGCAAGAATGGAAACCAGTTCCGCTCGTCGTAAAGAATTGTTGGTCCGCACTGCGCTTACCTTCGCGCTGGCAGCGGTCGCGAGTTCATGTGCCGGCCCCGGTCGGGAGCTGAAGGCGCCGTGCGGCGCATTGACGAGCTATGCCGGAGACGAGTGCGGGCCGGCCAAGCCGGTCAACACGATCTTCGGCCTGGTGGATGCGGACCATGGCTGACGCGAACCCTTCTATCATTGCGTCTCTGCTGCTGGCCGTCGATAAGGCCGACAAGACCTTCGTCGAGACGCTCTATCTGGGCCTTGCCGACCAGTTGAAGATATATTTCGTCGGATTGCTGACGGTCTACGTCATCTGGTGGGGCTATTCGATCATATCGGGCACGGCAACGGCCTCGCCGCTGGAAGCAGCCGAGCGCCTCGCCAAGGTCGTCTTCATCTATTGGATCGCGACCAATTGGGGCATATTCGCCACCGCTCTTTATGAGATCACCCAATATATCCCCGAAGAGCTGGCAAGCCGCATCGTGGAAGCGATCTCGACCGCGACCGGGCATACGGTAAGCAACACGAACATACATGGAATGCTGAACAATCTCTATGCGATGATGCTGCAGCTTCCGGCCATTTTCTATAGCGGAACCGTGCAGGATACGTTTGCCGGCCTTTTCTCCCTGCTCGTCATCGTTATGACGCTGATGTTCCTCGGCGCCGTGCTGGCGGGCATCATCATCGTCAAGGTCATGTTGAATATCGTGCTGGCGCTCGGTCCGGTCTGGATCATCCTTGCGCTCTATAATTACTCCGCGCGTTTTACCGCAGGTTTTCTGACGATTACCGCCAATCTGATGGTCCAGCAGATCCTGATCTACGGATTCCTCGGCTTTTATTATCATCTTGTCGTCAAAGCGCTGGACGCAGCCAGGAATGGCCAAATCGAAATTGCCGCCGCGGATAGCTCGGGCCAGTCCATCGTTTCCGTCGTCGACCACAAGCTCGCCTATGTGATGCCGCTGATGCTGGTCATGATGATCGGCTTCTACGTACTGATCCGGCTTCCCGGGCTCGCTTCAGCCATCACCGGCAAGGCACAGCAAGCCGCCACCCATATGAGTGCCGCCGTCGCACGCTCCACGGCCGGCTGGTGGCGCCGCTCAGCCGGCGCGGACACCGCAAGACCTATCATCCTCTCCGCGGCCGACCATGAGGCGGCCCGTATCAGCATCCAGCAGGAAACGGCCCGCAACTCGGCCGCCGCACTATGATTTCATCCAACATTTTTCGAACCCGCCAACAGATATTCAAAAGAATAATGGGGAGCTCCGCACGTGCAAAATCCGGATGTGCCAAGTGAGAATATCAGCCCTGCCATCGACCCGCGATATTATAGCGCCGGTGCGACATGGGAGGACGAGACCCATCGAAACCTGAAGCGTTCGCGCACCTTTGCCTGGCTCTTGACCGGCGCGTCCTTCCTCGTCGCCACTGCCTCGCTCTTTGCGCTCGTCATGCTGATGCCGCTCAAGCAGTTCGAGCCATATATGGTCGAAGTCGACAAGGCGACCGGCTATCTGGAAATCGCCCGTGCGTTGAAACCCGGCGATCTCTCGCAGAATGAGGCCGTCACCGCAGCCAACATCGTGCGCTATATCCGGGCGCGCGAGACCTATGATCCAAAGCAGCTCAAATATAATTTCGATCTGGCGCAGCTCCTGTCCGCCGGTCAAGCCGCCGCCGATCTGCACGACGAGTTCTCCCCCGGCAACCCCTCCTCCAGAGACAAGGTTTACGGCACCGGGACGCAAATCGCCGTCTCCGTGAAATCGCTCTCTTTTCTCAACAAAAAGACGGCCACCGTCCGCTTCTCCACCGATGAAATGCGCGACAACAGCATCAATCGGCAGCACTGGGTGGCCGTGGTGAAGTTCCGCTACACCAGCGCCCCGCTCAAGAACGAGTACCGCTTCGACAACCCTCTCGGTTTTCAGGTCGTGGAATATCGCCGCGACCAGGAATCCTTGCCGGCGGCCGGAGGGGCGGAGCAATGAGACATATTTTGCCCAAGGCGGCTCTAGCCGCAGCCATCGGCCTTGCGCTTTCCGCCCCGGCCTCGGCACGCGACCAGCGCATACGCTACATCACCTTCAACAATGATGCGGTCGTCGCCATCGATGCCGGGCTCGGCGTCTCGACCATGATCCAGTTCAGCCCGAACGAGCGCATCGAGACAGTCTCGGCCGGTGATACAATCGGCTGGTCCATCGTGCCGAAGAAAGGCTCGGCGATCCTCTTCGTCAAACCGCTGGTCGAGAGGGCCGAGACGAATGTCAACGTCGTCACCGACAAGCGGCTTTATTCGCTGCTCCTCAGGAGCTCTCCGAACGCCTCGCTCAGAACGGCGTTCCAGGTCCGGTTCAAATATCCCGACGAGGATGTCAACGCCCGTCTTCTGGCACTTGCCGAGGAGAGCGCCCGCAACCCTTCGCTGAAAGGCCTGAACCTGGCCGATCTCAACTACGACTATGCCTATAAAGGCGATGACACGCTGAAGCCCCGCGTCGCCTTCGACGACGGCAAGAAGATGTTTCTGCAGTTCACCGGCGATGTGCCGGCGATTTTCGTGGTGGACGCCAAGGGCCGCGAATCCCTCGTCAACCTGCGCACCGAGGGCGAATATACCATCGTCGACAAGGTGTCTCCGCAATTCACGCTGCGGGCGGGCGACCGGACGCTGTGCCTCTATAACCGCCAGTCTCATCCGCTGAATGCCGATCCGATCGAGCAGATCTACGGCCCGGCCAAGATCAGCCAGCGCAAGAAAAACGGCCCGCTGTTTCCCGGAAAGGACCGCTGATGTCGCAGATTGATCACAATGATCTCGACGGTGCCAGTGTCGTCGCCCGCCGTAATGCGGGCTTCGGCGGCAAGGTCGGCGTCTTCGCCATCGGTGCCCTGCTCATTCTTGGCCTGATTTACGTCAACTGGCCCGACAGTTTCGGCGATTCCCTGACCGGCAATGATGAATTCGGTACGGGCCAATATTCCACCCGCAACCTGCCGCCCTCGTTCGAGCAGGGCCAGGCGCCCGCCACACTCCAGGCATTGCAGCAATCCGCCAGTGTCAAGCAAACGGTTCAGGCCGGCAGGGATCTCGACGCCGAGCGCCGGCTGCTCGAGCAGAAGATGCGCGAGGAGGAGGAGGCCCGGCTGCGCGAGGAAGCCCGCAAGAGAGCCGAGGCCGAACGGCTGCGGCGCGAGAAGGAACAGCAGGCCCTGTGGGAGCGCCTGCGCTCAAGCCAGATGATCACCGATGCGACGGAAACAGGAGGCACCCGGCAGGAGGCAGCCCTGTCGATGCTGCCCGATGGCCAGCTGATCCCGGTGCCGGGCGCCGACACCGATGCCAACAAGGCCTTCCTGGCGCAATCGGAAATGCATCGCAATGCCATGGCCAAGGCCACGCGCAACCAGCGCACCGACGCGCTGATCGCCGAGGGCACGGTCATCCGCGGCTTTCTTGAAACCGCCATCAACACCGATCTGCCCGGCCTCGTACGCGCAGTGGTGCGCGAGGACGTCCGCTCGCTCGACGGCCGGCGCATTCTCATCCCCAAGGGCGCCCGGCTGGTCGGCGAGTATAAATCCGATCTGGAGCAGGGCCAGGCCCGCGTCTTCATCGTCTGGAACCGCATCATCCGCACCGACGGCGTCTCCGTCGATATCGGCTCGCCGGGTGCCGACAATCTCGGTCGCGCCGGCATGCCCGGCCGGGTCGACCGGCATTGGCTTGAGCGTTTCGGCTCGGCCATCATGCTTTCCGTCATCGGCAGCGGGGTCGATTACCTCTCGTCCCTCGGCAAGAAGAACAACAGCGGCACGCAAGTCACCGTCAATGCCGGCCCGCAGGCAGGCGTGTCAGCGGCATCAAGCCTCGGCAAGATCGCGGAAGAGGATTTCAAACGGACCGGCAAAATCCCGCCGACGATCCATGTCGATCAGGGATCGCCGGTCATCGTTCTCGTCCGCCGCGATCTTGATTTTTCCGATCTCTACGCCGATCCGGTGCAGCAGGAGCTCGCCCGCCTTCGCCGCGGCGGCAAGCCACGCCGGGCCATCGATCCCGTTCCCCTCTACATGACGCCCAAGGACAATTGGTTTCCACCGATACCGGAGAACTGACGCGATGAACGTCATCGCCTGCACCCAGGCCGAGATCGACATATGGGCACGCTTTCCCATCCTGCGCATGGAGCTGGAACCGCTGCAGCCTTTCCTGCGGGAGGAGAACGTCTCCGAACTGTCGATCAACCGGCCCGGCGAGATCTTCATCGAGCGTCTAGGCGAAAGCGGGATGGAACGCATCATCGACCGGAACCTGTCGGCGAAATGGATCGCCAACATCGCCACCCTCGTCGCCGGCTCCACGGACCAGATCATCAACGAGGAACGGCCGATCCTGTCGGCCGCCTTGCCGAGCGGCGAGCGCATCCAGTTTGTGCTGCCTCCGGCAGCTCCCGATGGCGGCGCCATATCCATCCGCAAGCAGGTCATCAAGGATATGACGCTCGATGACTATGCCGCGGCCGGCGCATTCGACGGTACCCGCATGGGCGGCAATCTCGGCCTCTCCGACGAAGAGCGCGAGTTGATCGGCATGCTTTCCGGCGAACCCCTGGAATTCATCGCGCAGGCGATCCGCAGCCGTGTCTCCATCGTCGTGTCAGGCGGCACCTCCACCGGCAAAACCACCTTCCTCAATGCGCTTCTGAAACTGATCCCGCCGGAAGAGCGCATCATCACCATCGAGGATACGCGCGAGCTGAAGCCGGTGACGGCGAATTCGCTGACGCTTCTGGCTTCGAAAGGCGACCAGGGGCTCGCCCGGGTCGATGCCCAGAGCCTGCTTGAGGCGGCCCTGCGCATGCGCCCCGACAGGCTCTTGCTCGGTGAATTGCGCGGTGCCGAGGCCTTCGCCTTCCTGCAGGCGATCAACACCGGCCACCCTGGATCGCTCACCACCGTGCACGCCAACTCCGCCCGTTCCGCCTATGAACGCCTGGCACTGATGGTCATGCAGGGGGGTGTCAAGCTCTCCCGCGAGGAGATCATGGCCTATCTCAAGGAGGTGATCCCCATCGTCATCCAGCTTTCCCGCCGCGAAGCCGGCAGACGCGTCATCAGCGAGATCAAGTTCACCAAGGCCGAAACGTTCGATTAACGCCACATTGGCTGGGAGATGATGATGATACGCTGGTTCGCGCTCCTTTCATTGCCGGTCTGCCTCATCCCGCTGCCGCTTCGGGCAGCGCCCGCCGATGGCGGCAATCCGATGTGGCCGTCCGGCTATGTCTGGATGTGCAGGCCGGTATCGAAAACCGTCTGCGAGCGGGAGAACCATTGCCGGACAGACCGGCCGGACCCGGAAAACGTCCTGCTTGATTACAGCCATAGCCAGATAACCTTCGGTCTCCAGACCGTGAAGATCAGGCGCCACTATGCCCAGACGGTGGCCGGCAGTCCGCTTCAAGCCGAAGTCAAGGTAGAGCTTGCCGATAACCGCGTGCTCTGGCTCACGCCGGTCGATGCCAGCCGGGTATTCTCCGATGTCTGGGCCGGCGCTTTGATCGAGCCGAAAGGCGGAGTTGTTCTCTCTGTCATCTCCAGCATCCTGTGCAGCCCATCACAATAATACACTCGTACATCAATTTTCACGACAAATCATATTGCCAAATTTTCATATGAAGATGCGAAAATACATTATCAATACTGAGAAATACTATGATTTAATCTCAAAGCAATATGACGCCATATTTGTAGATCCGATCAGCCGGGCCGAAGATGCTGTCGTCACGGCTATTCTCGTCAGGACGATAAAGCCGGGCGCAAGGATACTCGATTGCGGCTGCGGCACCGGTCTTGGCCGCGTGATGACCCGGGATATCAGCGATGATTATCTCGGCATCGACATCTCGGAAGCCATGATCGCGCAGGCCCGCCGTAATCATTGCCCTCACCATCGTGGTGAAGGGATGTTTGCCGCTGCCGACATGACCAGCCTTGATTTTCTTGATGACGACAGCTTCGATTGCGTCATGTCGCTCAACGGCGCTTTCTCTCATGTGGCGGACGAGCAGGCCGCCGCAGCCGAGATGATAAGGGTGCTCAAGCCCGGCGGCACGCTTCTCGTCATGGTCTATTCCAGATATTCCCTCTCGCGGCTGAAAAGGTTCTGGCGCAACGGCCTGTGCACCCGCAAGGGCCCTTACACCGTCAGGAACGCGGATAGGGGCTGCGCCTGCTGGGCAGGTTTTTATACGCCGCAGGAGCTGAAGCGCTGTTTCAGGGCTTTGACGGCGTTGCGGATCGTCCCGCTCAACATCCTTCCGGATAATTTCCCCTGCAGCCGCAATATGCGTAGGCTCGCCACGCTGATGACCCTCGAAGGCCGGCTTCCCGCCTTCCTGCACGGCCTGGGCCATGCGCTTATCCTGACCGGCGTCAAGCGCTAGGGATCAGGTCATCCTGTCCAGCGCCTCGCGCTGTTTGTGCATCTCCAGAAAGACGCGATAGTCGCGGTCGAGCGCCTCCCGTGTTTTCGGCGACGGCCTGCGCTCCAGCCCGCCTTTCTGCATGGCCGTTGAGGCATTGGCGAGATCGGGATAAAGCCCGGCGGCGGTCGCCGCCACCATGGCCGTGCCGAGCAGCATGGCATCCTCCGCCTGCGGCTCGATGACGGTGCAGCCCGTGGCATCGGCGTAGAGCTCCATCAGGAGCGGGTTCTTGATGTGGCCGCCGGTCACATGCAGCGTATCGATCGTATAGCCCTTGGCGTTCAGCGTCTCGAGGATATGACGTACGCCCAGCGCGATGCCGACGGCGGTTCGCCAGTAGAGACGGCAGAGACTATCGAAGGAAGCATCGAGCGTCAGTCCGCTGATCACGCCCACCGCATGCGGATCGGCCAGTGGGGAACGGTTGCCGTGGAAATCCGGCAACACATGCAGCCGCTTGGCGAAATGCGCGCCCTCCTCGGCCCGCAATTGCTGTACCCGCTCGGTGATACGCCGGTGCATGGCGGCATCCGGCTCGCCGCCCGCTCCGTGCCAGCGGATGATATGATCGAGCAGCGCGCCGGTCGCCGATTGCCCGCCTTCGTTCATCCAGCAGTCGGGCAGAACGGCGCCATAATAAGGGCCCCAGACGCCCGCGGTCGGGCGTGGCGCCTGCGAAAGCGCCATGACGCAGCTCGACGTGCCTGCAATCAGCGCCAGATGGCGGTCGATTTCGGCGATATCGCCGGCATAGCCGCCAAGGACACCAAGTGCGCCGGCATGCGCATCGATGAGCCCGACGCCGACGCGGCATGCAGTGCTCAGTCCCAAATCCCCGGCTGCTTTGTCGGTGAGGCCTCCAAGATCTTTGCCGATAGGGCTTGCCTTCTCCGGCAGCGCACCCTTCTCCGGCATGTCGCGGATGCCAACCTTATCGAAGAAATCCTGCTGCCAGCCCGGTTCCTCGTGGGCGAGATAGGCCCATTTGCAGGTCAGCGTGCATTGCGATCGCTCCAGCGAGCCGGATGCCCGCCAGGTGAGATAATCCGCGAGATCGAGGAAATAGCCGGCCTTTTCCCAGGTCGCCGGTAGATTGCGCTTCAGCCACATCAGCTTCGGCGTTTCCATCTCCGGCGACATGACGCCGCCGATATAGTCGAGGACACGATGGCCGGTCGCCGTGCACTCGTCGGCTTCCGCGAGTGCGCGGTGATCGAGCCAGACGATGGTATCCCACCGGTTTTCGCCAGAGGGCGAGACAGTTAGCGGATCGCCGTTGCGGTCGCGCACCACCAGCGAGCAGGTGGCGTCGAAACTGATGCCGGCCACATCGTCGGGCGCAATTCCTGCCTTGGCGACGGCGGCGCGCACTGCGCGGCAGACCGCCTGCCAGATATCCTCGGAATCGTGCTCGGCGAAATCCGGTTTCGGCCGGTTCATCAGGATCGGATGCTCGGCACGGCTCAGGAGATCGCCATTGCGCGAGAACACACCCGCCCGCGCGCTGCCGGTTCCGACATCGACCGCCACCAGTTTATCGCCCATCACTAGACCTCCCCATGTGAATCAGCCGAACATAGCGCATGCGCGTGGATGGTGGGAATTGTTTGCGGATTCTGGAGGCGCGGGCGTGCTACGCCCTGGAGGGAAAATGCAGCATATCGGGCAGGCGCGCCATTTGATCGAACATGCGGTCCGGCGCCAGAAGCCGCAGCGTCTCGCGATGGCTCTTGCCGCCGGCATGCCCGCCGCCGGTGAAGGCGAAGACATGCATTCCCGCCGCCTTCGCCGCCCGTATCCCTGCCGGGCTGTCTTCGATGACGAGACAGTCCGCAGGCGGAACCTTCATCTTTTCCGCCGCATGAAGAAAGAGATCCGGCGCCGGCTTGCCTTTCCTGACCATGGTGGCGCTGAAAATATCCGGCTCGAAACGATCGATGAGGCCCGTCACAGACAGGGAAAGGCGGATACGCTCCGGCTGGCTGGAAGAGGCCACGCAGAACGGCACCTCCAGCCTGTCGAGCGCATCGATGATACCCGGGATCGGCTTGAGCTCCTCCTGGAAGACTTCATAGAGCCGCGCCCGCCCCTTCTCCAGCGCCGCATGGGTAAGGTCGACCTGGAACTCCTCGCTCAGGATCGCCGTGATGCTGGCAAGGCTCCTGCCGAGAAAGCGCTCATAGGCTTCCTCGGCATCCATGGTGAGGCCGGCATCGGCGAGCGTCTCCATCAGCACCCGGATCGCCAGCGGCTCGCTGTCGACGAGCACGCCGTCGCAGTCGAATATCACGAGGCCGGGATCGATCGCCTTTACATCCATTATCTCATTACCAGCATGTATAGCCACCGTCGGCAAGGACGATCGAGCCGGTCAACAAACTTGCCGCATCGGAGGCGAGGAAATGTACCACCGAGGCGATCTCATCCGGCTGGCCGACACGGCCCATCGGCGTCATCTCCAGCCAGGTTTTGTACATTTCCGGATTTTCCTTGATGCCGAAGGCGGTAAGCGGCGTCTCGATATAGGTGGGCGCCACGGCATTGACGCGCACGCCCCGTGCACCCCATTCGGCGGCAAGCGACTTGGTCAGATGATGCACCGCCGCCTTGGACGCATTGTAGAAAGCCTGCGGCTGCGGCTTGTTAACGATGAAGCCGGACATCGAGCCGATATTGACGATCGCGCCCTTGCCTTGCTCCAGCATCTGCCGGCCGAAGGCGCGGCAGCACCAGAACAGCCCGTCGACATTGACGTCCATGTGGAAGCGCCAGTGCTCATCGCTCGTGTCTTCGGCGCGCACATCGCTCTGGGCCACGCCCGCATTGTTGACGAGGATATCGACCCGGCCATGCTCCTTGACGATCCCGGCGGCAACCGCGTTCACGTCTTTCGACTTGGTGACGTCGAGCGTAACGCCATGCGCCTTGATCCCAAGCTTCTTCAACTCCGAGACGATCGCCTCGACGCGTTCGGGCAGCATCTCGGCGACGATCACCGTGGCGCCGGCCTCGCCTAGCGCCTGCGCACAGGCGGCGCCGATACCCTGTCCGCCTCCGGTCACAACGGCGACACGCCCATCGAGTTTCAGTTTTTCGAGATACATCGGTATGCCCTTTCAGCTCATCCAGTTGCCGCCGTCGACATTGTAGGTTTGCGCGACGACGTAATCGCTCTCGGGACCGGCGAGGAATATCGCCATGCCCGTCAGATCTTCTGCCCGGCCCATGCGCCCGAACGGCACGGCCTCGCCAACCAGCCGCTTCTTCTCGCCGAGCGGCCGGTTCTCATATCTGGCAAAGAGTGCATCGACGCCCGCCCAATGCTCGCCCTCGACCACGCCGGGCGCAATGGCGTTGACGTTGATGCCGTATTTGATGAGGTCGAGTCCCGCCGACTGCGTGAGGCTGATGACGGCGGCCTTGGTCGAACAATAGATCGCCACCAGCGCCTCACCGCGCCGCCCAGCCTGGCTTGCCATGTTGATGATCTTGCCGCCGCGCCCGCGTGCGATCATCGACCGCGCCACCGCCTGCATGGTGAAGAGAACGCCATGCACATTGACGGCGTAGAGCCGTTCATAGCTCTCCTTGGTGATCTCGATGATCGGCGCCATGTCGAAGAGCGCCGCATTGTTGACCAGAATGTCGATGCCGCCGGCCTTCGCCTCGGCCTCCGCGACGGCCTTCTCGATCGAAGTGATATCGGTGACGTCGATATGGACGGCATAGGCGCCTTTGCCGATCTTCGCCGCGCTCTCCCTTGCCCGGTCGAGATCAATATCGGCAAGCGCGACGGTGGCGCCTTCGCGCACATAGGCCTCGGCAAAGGCGAAGCCGATGCCGCGGGCAGCGCCCGTTATGAAGGCCGATTTACCCTCGAGACGTCCGCTCACAATGCATCTCCGTTTTCTCCGAAGCGATAAATCTTGTCGGCTTCGGGGGCGAGGAAGACCTGTTCGCCGTGCCTGACCGGAAATTCGCCCGGCGCGCGCGCCGTCACCGCGCCGACACCGTCGACATCGACATGAACGAACGTATCCGCCCCCAGATGTTCCACGACGGTGACCTTCCCCTGCCAGGGACCTTCCGTCTTCGAAAGCGCGATATGCTCCGGTCGCACGCCGATCGTCGCCGCCTTCTCCCTGGTCGCCGCCGCACCGTCGATCAGGTTCATCTTCGGCGAGCCTATGAAGCCTGCAACGAACAGGTTCTTCGGGCTTCGATAGAGTTCGAGCGGTGAGCCCACCTGCTCTATGCGCCCGGCGTTCAGCACCACGATCTTGTCGGCCATGGTCATGGCTTCCACCTGGTCGTGAGTGACATAGATCATGGTGGTCTTGAGCTGATGATGCAGCTCGCTGATCTCCAGCCGCATATTGACGCGCAGCGCCGCATCGAGGTTCGACAGCGGCTCGTCGAAGAGAAAGGCCTTGGGCTGGCGCACGATGGCGCGCCCGATCGCCACGCGCTGGCGCTGTCCGCCCGAGAGCTGGCGCGGCTTTCGCTCGAGATAATCGGTCAAATTGAGGACGCGGGCGGCAGCGCGCACCTTTTCGTCGATGGCCGATTTATCCTCCCCCGCCATCTTCAGCGGAAAGGCGATGTTGCCGTAGACGCTCATATGCGGATAGAGCGCGTAGGACTGGAACACCATGGAGAGGCCGCGCTTGGCCGGCGCCTCCCGCGTCGCATCCGTGCCATCGATGCGGATCGTACCGTTCGTTACGTCTTCCAGTCCGGCGATGATCCGCAACAGCGTCGACTTCCCGCAGCCCGAAGGGCCGACGAAGACCACGAACTCCCCGTCGGCGATCTCCAGATTGATCTCGGGAATGACATTGGTGGTTCCGAAGGATTTCGAGACCTTTTCGAGTGTTATGCTTCCCATGAAACCCTCCCTCTTTTGATCTGCGCAGCACTCATTTCACCGCTCCGAAAGTCAGCCCGCGCACCAGCTGGCGCTGCGAGAACCACCCCAGAATGAGGATCGGCGCAATGGCAAGCGTCGAAGCCGCGGAGAGTTTCGCCCAGAACAGCCCCTCCGGACTCGAATAGGAGGCGATGAATGCGGTGAGCGGCGCGGCATTGGCCGCCGTCAGGTTCAGCGTCCAGAACGCTTCGTTCCAGGCGAGAATGATGTTGAGGAGCAGCGTCGAGGCGATGCCCGGCACCGCCATCGGCGTCAGCACATAGATAATCTCCTTGGCGAGCGAGGCCCCGTCCATGCGCGATGCCTCGAGGATCTCGCCCGGGATTTCCTTGAAATAGGTGTAGAGCATCCAGATGATGATCGGCAGGTTGATCATCGTCAAAACGATGACGAGGCCGAGCCGCGTGTCGAGCAGGCCCCAATCGCGGAAGAGAAGATAGATCGGCACGAGCACGCCCACTGGCGGCAGCATCTTGGTGGAGAGCATCCACATCAGGATGTCCTTGGTGCGCTTGGTCGGCGAGAACGCCATCGCCCAGGCGGCGGGAATGGCGATCACGAGCCCGATCAGGGTGGAACCGAAGGAGATCACCACCGAGTTCATCACATGCTTGAAATAATTGGAGCGGCTTTGCACCTCGAAATAGCTCTGCAGCGTCCAGTCGAAGAAAAGGAAATGCGGTGGCGAGGCGATCGCCTCGCCCTCCGTCTTGAAGCTGGTGAGCACCGTCCACAGGATCGGAAAGAAGATCACGAAGCCGACGAGCCAGCCGATGATGGTGAAGGTCATTTTCCTTCGGGTCGAAACTGCGCGGGCCATGGCTCAAGCCTCCAGATTCTTGCCGATGAGGCGGATGAGAAAGATGGCGACGATATTGGCGAGGATCACCGCGATGATGCCGCCGGCAGATGCTCCACCCACATCGAACTGCAGGAGCGCCTGCGCATAGACGAGATAGGTGATGTTGGTGCTCTCATTGCCGGGGCCGCCATTGGTCGTCACCAGGATCTCGGCGAAGACACTGAGCAGGAAGATCGTCTCGATGAGGACGACCACCGTCATGGCGCGCGCCAGATGCGGCAGGACAATATAGATGAAGCGGGAGATCGGGCCGGCGCCATCCATCTCGGCCGCCTCCTTCTGCTCCTCGTCAAGCGATTGCAGCGCCGTCAGGAGAATGAGCGTGGCGAAGGGCAGCCATTGCCAGGCGACGATCATCGTCACCGAGAAGAGCGGCAGATTGGCGAGCCAGTCTACCGGCTGCAAACCGAACAACCGCGCGATCCAGGCGAAGATGCCGTAGACCGGATGCATCAGCATATTCTTCCACACCAGCGCCGAAACGGTCGGCATGACGAAGAACGGCGCGATTACCAAGAGGCGTACGATGCCCTGACCGAAGAAGGGTTGGTCGAGCAGCAGCGCCAATAGCGTGCCGCCGACGATGGTGATCAGCAGAACGCCACCGACCAGCAGAAGCGTGTTGACAAGCGCAGCGCCGAACGCCGGATCGGTCAGGAAATAGCGGTAATTGAGCGTCCCCGCCCATTCCTCCATTCCCGGCATCAGGAGATTGTACCGCAGAAACGAGAAATAGAGCGTCATGGCCAGCGGCACGATCATCCAGACGAACAGCGTAAGGACGGCCGGGGTCATCATCAGACGGGCGGCGGACCGCGTGCGAAGGGTTGCCATGGGTCTTATCCCATATTGGGTGCAGGAGCGGGAATGACCGGGGCTGCTTTGTCGTCGGTGAAAGCAGCCCCGGCCCGCGGAGATTTATCCGGACGGGATTACTTGATGTAACCGCCCTTCATCATCTCGCGTTCGCTGAGCTGCTGCGCGCTCTTCAGCGCCTGGTCGACCGAGATCTGCCCGGCAAGTGCTGCCGAGAACTGCTGGCCGACCGCCGTGCCGAGCCCCTGGAATTCGGGAATGGCGACGAACTGGACGCCGACATAGGGAACCGGCTTCACCGTCGGATGCGTCGGATCGGCGGAATTGATCGAATCGAGCGTCATCTTGGCGAAAGGCGCAACCTTCAGATATTCCGCATTTTCATAGAGCGAGGTGCGCGTACCGGGCGGTACGTTGAGCCAGCCATCCTTGGAAGCGACGAGATTGATGTAATCCTTGCTCGTCGCCCAGTTGATGAACTTCTCTGCAGCCTCGGTCTTCTGCGAACCTGCCGGAATGGCGAGAGACCAGGCCCAGAGCCAGTTGCCGCGTTTTCCAAGCCCCTTGTCGGGCGCCAGTGCGAAGCCGACCTTGTCCGCCACCTGGCTTTCCTTGGGATCGCTGACGAAGGACGCTGCCACCGTCGCGTCGATCCACATTGCGCATTTGCCGGACTGGAACAGCGCCAGATTTTCGTTGAAACCGTTGGAGGAGGCTCCGGGAGGGCCCGCTTCCTTCATCAGATTGACGTAGAAATCGAGCGTTTCCTTCCACTCCGGCTGGTCGAACTGCGGCTTCCAGCTTTCGTCGAACCAGCGAGCACCGAAGGAATTGGACATAGCGGTCAGGAACGCCATGTTCTCGCCCCAACCCGCCTTGCCGCGCAGACAGATGCCGTAGACTTCATTGCTCTTGTCCGTCAGCTTGCGGGCGGCATCGGCGATGAAATCCCATGTCGGCGCATCGGGCATTTTGAGCCCGGCCTTGTCGAACAGATCCTTGCGGTACATGGTGAACGAGCTCTCGCCATAGAAGGGCGCGGCATAGAGCTTGTCCTCATAGGTGAGGCCGCTGCGGATCGGCGGCAGCAGATCGTCCGCGTCGTAATTCTTGTCGGCGACGAGCTTGTCGAGCGGCAGGAGCCATCCCTGTTTGGCCCAGATCGGAACCTCATAGGTGCCGATGGTCATGATGTCATATTGGCCGCCCTTGGTGGCGATATCGGTGGTGACGCGCTGGCGAAGCACGTTTTCTTCAAGCGTCACCCATTGCAGGTCGATATCCGGGTTCTTCGCCTTGAAGTCGTCGGCGAGCTTTTGCATGCGCACCATATCGCCATTGTTGACCGTGGCGATCGTCAGCGTCTCGGCCCGCGCGAAACCGGCCATCGCGATCAGCGAGCAGGCACCGAGCGTCAAAGATTTCAATCTCATCTGTTCCTCCCAAGCATTAGAACTCCATGCATCCACACGGATGCACGGAAACGAGCATTTGCTATTGGTATGAGCAATTACTCACAAATCCGCGCGCAGTGTCAAGCCTCATTCGTCGCCGCAGTGCAGCAAGAGAATCGCCCTCTTCGCCGTCATTCTCAGGCTTGTCCCGAGAATCGACGACGAGGGCGGAAGGGGGCTAAGCTCGACGACCCGAAACGCGGGGCAGCGGCGAAAGGGCTAATTCCCGTCGCGCGGTAGATTCTAGAGACAAGCCCGAGAATGACGGCGAAGAGGGCAGCGCGAATATTGTCGAACGTTCAGCACCAGGTGGAACGTTTACTTTTTCAGCAGCGCTGCAGCGGTCGCTTCGTCGGTGATCAACCCATTGATCAGATGACCTTTCACCGCCGCCGCAATCGCCTGCTGCTTCCTCGCACCCTTGGCGAGCGCGATGACGAGCGAATTGCCGCCATTCGGAATCGGTGCACTGGCGACGCGCTCATTGGTGAGACCTTCGAGCATCCGCCCCTCGCTGTCGAATGACCAGCCGAGGATCTCACCCACGCCGCCGGCCTTTTGGAGCGCCTTCAACTCCGCCTGCGTGACGAAGCCGTCAAGATAGAGCGGAGCGTCGTCGCTGAGGTCGCCGATGCCGAGAAAGGTTACATCCGCCTTGGCCGACAATTCCAGCACCGGGCGGATCATTGCCTGGGCGTGCAGGAGCTCGCGTTCCTCCGGCGACGAGGCGATGACCGGCAGCGGCATGGGAAAGCTGCGCGCATGAATTGCATCGGCAATATTGAAGATGACGTTGTAGAAGGCCGCCGATCCGTCGGGCGCGATATTGCCGGTGAGCGAGACCACCTTGTGCTGCGGGCACTCCATCGGCGACAATTGCTCGATCGCCGCCTTCAGCGTGCGCCCGGTGCCGATCGCCATGATGATCGGCTGCGGCGATTTCAGCCAGCGCGCCATCTCCTCCGCCCCGGCCTCGGCAACGCCCAGCGTAGTCGAAGAGGATGCCGGATCGGTCGGCACCACCTCGGCAAAACGCAGGCCGAACTGCTTCTTGAGCTGTGATGCGAGTTCAAGGCAATTGGCGATCGGGTGATCGAGGCGCACCTTGACCAGCCCCTCCGAGACCGCCAGCGACACCATGCGTTGCGCCGATTGGCGGGAAACGCCGAGCTTGGCTGCGATCTCATCCTGCGTGTTGCCGGCTATGTAATAGAGCCATCCCGCACGCGCCGCGTCATCGAGCCTGGTATTGTTATTGTCGCGCCTTGAACTCACCTGACTTTCCGCCTCCTCGATCGCAATGCCTCAAAATGCGACAGGCCGTTGACGGACGCAACTCCTTTGGCTGGCAGCGATATTGCCAAAGCTCTACAAAACTTGACTTTTATCCGCATATTTTGTTTGTTTCAGGCGAATATCTGCATGGCATCGGGCTCATGACATTCCACCCCCAGATGAAAAGCAAGGTCGAAGGCGTCTCCATCATAGGCGGCCTTCGCTGGCGCGCTTGGAATGGCGTCATTGCCGATGTCTGGTCGGTCGTTTGCGCCAAAGGCGCCTCCGGCCAGTATGTCTCCAGGGCCCCTCGCCTGTTCGTCGTGCTCGAGAATGACGGTGTCGGCCGCTTCGCCATCCGGCAGAGTGAGCAGCAGCAAGCCGCATCGAGAAGCGCGAGCCCCTATCGGATCAGCTATATTCCCGCCGGAATGCCGATCTGGAGCGAGGCGGAGAACACCGGCTTTCTGCGCCATCTCGACCTGCATTTCGATATTGAAACACTGTCCCGGCGCTTTGGCGACGAACTGGACATGCGGAAGCTCTCGGTCCCACGCCTGATGTTCTCCGACGAGCGTATAGCCAGCCTCTCCGGCCTCATCGCCACCGAATGTATGAACGACGATCCGCTGCATGACCTCTATGGCGAGGGGCTGGTATCGGCGCTTTTCGCCGATCTCTTCAAGATCGGCCAGAAGCCGGAACGCAAGCGCAGCCAGCTCTCGCCTCGCCAGTTGCGCCGTACGATCGATTTCATCGAGGAAAACTGCCCGCGTTCCATCCGGCTGCGCGAGCTTGCCGAACTCGCCGGTCTGTCGGAAACCTATTTCAGCCACGCCTTCAAGGCCTCGACCGGCATACCGCCGCATCAGTGGCAGATGCAGGCGCGCATCCGCAAGGCGCAGGAGCTCATGAACCGAAAATCGGTTTCCCTGACCTGGATCGCCTCCGTGACCGGCTTTTCGGACCAGGCCCATTTCACCAGGGTTTTCAAGCGTTTCGTAGGCATCACCCCGGCCGCTTGGCTGCGCGCGCAAAGCGACTGAACGCCCGGACAAAAGCCCAAAATCATACAAAACACAGCAGAAACCGACAATCAACGCATGGATTGTTGATATAAACACTCATCTTATTTCGACAGGGTTAAAGGATGGCCGCCTTCGATTGCCGCTGCGCCGAAGGCCGTTATCCCGTCAAGTAGGGGCTTATCGCAATGACCACACCGCGCCGGACGCCGATCCTCCGCATCCTCCTGAGCAGCACGGCGACGCTTCCCTTTCTCTTTTCCTCGCCGCTTCACGCGCAGGAGAACGGCACGCCGATCCAGCTGCAGCAGATCACCGTGGAAGGCGGGGAGACGAGCGCGACAGGTCCGGTCAGGGGATTTGTCGCAGAGCGCACGGCAACCGGCTCCAAGACCAACACGCCGATCGAGCAGATACCGCAGGCGGTTTCCGTCGTCGGACGCGAGGAGATGGACGATCTCGGCGCACAGAAGGTCGATGAGGCACTGCGCTATACCGCCGGCGTCTTCGCCCAGCCTTTCGGTCCCGATGCCGACACCAACTGGCTTTATATCCGCGGCTTCGATGCCACGCAGTCCGGCACCTATCTCGATGGGCTGCAGAATTTCGGCTATGGTTTCGGCGCGTTTCTCATCGACAGCTTCGGGCTTGAGCGGATCGAAGTGCTGAAGGGACCCGCTTCCGCCCTTTATGGCGGTGCCAATCCGGGCGGTATCGTCAATTATATCAGCAAGCGGCCGACGGGCGAGCGCCTGCGTTATGTCGAGGCAGGCGTCAACTCGTTCGGCAACGGCTATCTCGGCTTCGATATCGGCGACAAGGCCTCCGACGTGGTCGATTACCGCGTCAACGGCATCATCTCCGGCGGCGATGGCTACACCGACTTCTCCGAGGATTTCCGCGGCGTCATTTCGCCGAGCATCACCTGGAAGCCGGACGAGGCGACGAAATTCACCATTCTCGCCAATTATACCCATCTCGACGAAACGCATAATGGCGGTGCCTTCCTGCCCTATTTCGGCACGGTGGTGGATGCGCCTTTCGGCAAGATCTCGCGCAAGGCCAATTTCACCGAGCCCGATATCGATAGCTACAATCGCGAGCAGGCCTCTATCGGATATGAGCTGGAACACACCTTCGAGAATGACTGGACGGTGCGCCAGAACCTGCGCTACGGCTTTGCCCATGTCAGGGAGCACAGCCTCTATCCCTATGGCTATAATCCCTTCTCGGCGGAACCGGTCGGCGGCGATTACGATCTCTCCCGCATCAACTTCCGCCACGACACGACGGTCAACACCTTCCTCGTCGACAATCAGCTACAGGGTACGGTGACGACGGGAGCCATCGAGCACACGCTGCTCTTCGGCGTCGAATATAAATATTTCGAGATCGACCAGATGCAGCAAACGGGCGGCGCCACCCCGATCAGCGCCGTCGATCCGGTCTATGGCGAGCCGCAGGGACCGATGTGGGATCCCTATATCGACCAGGACCTGAAGCGCAATCAGGTCGGCATCTATGCCCAGGATCAATTGCGCTTTGGCGACGGCTGGATCATGACGCTCAATGGCCGCTACGATTATGTATCGGATAAGTCCGAAGGCCTTCCCGCCTATCGGGATCACGAGGGAAGGGCGAGCGGACGCTTCGGCATCGGCTATGAATTCGAAAACGGCCTCACGCCCTATGCCAGCGTCGCCAGCTTCTTCAATCCGGTGATCGAGGCGCTCGGCGACGGCAGTCAGGCGCGGCCGGAAACCGGCCAGCAATATGAAGTTGGCGTCAAATACCGGCCGGAGGCCTTCGACGGACTCATCACCGCATCCTTCTTCGACCTGACGAAGCAGAATGTGGTGACCGGGCCCTCTATTGCCAGGGAACAGATCGGCGAGGTCAATTCCCGCGGCTTCGAGATTGAAGCACAGGCCAACATCACCGATGCATGGCGGGTGACGGCCGCCTTCACCACCTATAAGCTCAAGATCACCGAGGACGCGAACGCCGCCATCATCGGCAATCAGCCCTATCTCGTGCCGGAGACGCAGGCTTCGGTCTTTGCGCAATACACCTTCCTCGACGGCGCACTCGAAGGGCTGCAGCTCGGCGCCGGCGTGCGCTATATCGGCTCCTCCTATGCGGATGCAGAGAACCGGTACAAGGTTCCCGATGTCGCGCTTGTCGATTTGAAGCTCGGCTATGAGAAGGACAATTGGGGCGTCGACCTCAACATCACCAATCTTTTCGACAAGGACTACGTGGCGGGCTGCCAGACGGTCTTTTCCTGCGGCTATGGCGAAGGCCGCAAGGCGCTGCTCAAGGCGCACGTGAAGTGGTGATTTAAGCTCAACTGGGAATGCTGCTGCGATGACACCCCCCTCTGCCCTGCCGGGCATCTCCCCCACAAGGGGGGAGATTGGCTATGAGTTCCTCTTTCGCCAATCGCCAACGTGGCAAAAGGAAGGGCCGTCATTGATAACAGCCAATCTCCCCCCTTGTGGGGGAGATGCCCGGCAGGGCAGAGGGGGGTGAACCCTGCTGTCCCGCCACCCCATAACCCGGCGCACCATGCTCGCTCTTGCGGCGGGCGCTTTTGCATATCCGGGTTCCGCCGCGCCCCTGCCCCGTATCGCGGCGATCGACTGGGCGATGCTGGAGACGGCACTCGCCATCGGCGTCATACCCGTCGCCGCAACGGAGCTCATTGAGTTCCGCAAGATCGCAATCGATCCGGAAATACCGCAAAGTGTCACGGATCTGGGTCTTCGCGGCGCGCCGAACATGGAGCTGTTGCGCATCATCGCACCCGACCTCATTCTAAGCTCCAGCTTCTATGAATACCGCCGGGCGGCTTTCGAGCGTATCGCCCCCGTCTTTGCCCCGACGATTTACCAGCCGGGCATCTCGCCTTTTGCGCCGGCGCGTGACGCCATGCAGGCACTTGGAGCAAAGCTTGGGCTTGAAGACCCCGCACAAAACTATATCGCGGCAACGGAGGCGGAAATCGCTGCCTTGCGCGAGCAAGTCAAACATCGCATCCATCGTCCCGTCTTCCTGATCAGCATCGGGGATGCGCGGCATTTCCGCGCCTTTGGCGGCGACAGCATGTTCGGCGATGTGCTCGCCCGTATCGGCCTATCCAATGCGTGGAAAGGCACCACCAGCTATTCGGCCACCGCGCCCGTCGGCATCGAGGCGCTGGCAAATGTGCCTGAAGCCGATATCATCGTCATCGGACCCATCCCGCCCGAGGCGCGCGACATCCTGCCCACAAGTCCCATATGGAATGCGCTGCCGGCGGTGAGTGAAGGCCGGGTGGCAATGCTCGACCCCATCGACCATTTCGGCGGCCTGCCCGCCGCCCGTCGCTTCATCCGCCTGCTTGGCCAGGCGGGATCGTTTCTGGCGGATGCCGATGGCTGAAGCCACTTTCCATCGCCGTTCCATTCTCTTCTGGGCGCTGTTGGCTCTCCTTGCTGCCCTACTCTGCACGGTCGTCATCGCAGAGCATCTGTCTCCCCGCGCCGCGACGCCCACATTGCAACGGGTGATCCTCTTCCAGGCCACCCTGCCCCGAGCGGCGATGGCCGTGCTTTGCGGGGCGGCGCTCGGACTTTCGGGCCTGCTTCTGCAGCGCGTGCTGCGCAATCCGCTCGCCGAGCCCTCGACGCTCGGCATATCGGCCGGTGCGCAGCTCGCCATGGCAGCGGCCGCGATCTATGCTCCGTCGCTCCTTGCAGCGGGCCGCGAGGGTGTGGCGCTCGTCGGCGGGCTGGCAGCCGTGGCCCTCATCCTGGCGCTGAACTGGCGGCGCGACCTCGAGCCCGTTTCGGTCGTGCTCGCCGGCATGATGGTGTCGCTGACCGCCACCGCCGCCAGTGCCGCGCTGATCCTCGCCAATGGCGAATACATTTTCTCGCTCTTCATCTGGGGCGGGGGAACGCTGGCCCAGCAGGGCTGGGGTCCGACGATAGCGATCGCGCTGCGGCTGGTGCTCGTCGCCGGCGCATCGCTTCTGCTGCTGCGCCCGCTCGCCATTCTCGGGCTCGACGACGCCAATGCCCGCAGTCTCGGCGTGGCGCTCTATGCCACTCGGCTTTCGGTCATCGGCCTTGCAGTCTGGCTCGCGGCAAGTGTGACGGCCGAAGTCGGCATCATCGGCTTCATCGGCCTTGCCGCGCCTTCCCTTGCCGTCTTGAGCGGCGCACGCACGCCGCGCCAGAAGCTCGTCGCCACACCGCTGATCGGCGCCATTCTCCTGTGGTTCGCCGATGGGCTGGTGCAGCTTTTCGCCGGTTCGGGCGGCGAGCGCATCCCGACCGGCGCGGCGACCGCATTGCTCGGCGGGCCATTGCTTCTCTGGCTTCTGCCGCGCCTGCGGATGCTGGAATGGCCATCGCTCGGCGCCAAACCGCATGTCACGCGCCACGCGGGCAATCCGGCTCTCCTGCTCGGTCTTCTCCTGGGCATGACCCTTGCCGCCGCATGCCTTGCGCTGACGCTTGGTCGGGGGCCGGACGGCTGGAACCTCGCCGATGGCGCGCTGCTGCGGGATCTCCTCGCCTTCCGTGGCCCACGCGTCGCCATCGCCGCTGCCGCCGGTGCGATGCTCGCCGCCGCCGGCACGATCATGCAGCGGCTGACCGGCAATCCGCTGGCAAGTCCGGAGATCCTCGGCGTGGGGACTGGCGCGGGCGTCGGGCTGGCCGCCGTCCTCTATTTGAGCGCTATGCCGGGAGAGGCTGCCCAGCTTGCCGGCGCGGCGGTGGGGGCGCTCATCGTGCTCGCCACCATGCTCGCGATCGCCGCACGCAGCGGCTTCGGGCCGGAGCGCCTGCTGCTTGCCGGCATTGCCATGAGCGCACTGTGTAGCGCCATCCTGACAGCGGCCATCGCCACCGGCAGCCGACAGGCCTTTCAGCTCCTTCAATGGCTGAGCGGCTCCATCGGCGAGGTTTCCGCCGACGAAGCCTGGCTTGCCGGCACCACCGCCGTTCTTCTGATAGCGCCACTGTTCCTTACCTTCCGGTGGCTCGACATCCTCCCGCTGGGGCGCACGACAGCGCATGCCCTGGGCCTACCGCTGGCGATAAGCCGGCTCCTGCTCGTCATCCTCTGCGCCGGCCTCACCGCCGTCGCTTCGCTTCTCGTCGGCCCCTTGAGCTTCATCGGCCTGATTGCGCCGCATCTGGCGAGGCTCATCGGCCTTCACCGACCATTGCCGGCTCTTCTCGGCGGCGTACTGATCGGCAGCGGGCTAATGATTGTTTCCGACTGGCTGTCGCGCATGGTTGCCTTCCCTTATCAATTGCCCCTCGGCCTCTTTGCTTCCCTCATCGGCGGTACCTATCTGATCTGGATGCTGGGCCGCGGCGAAAGCCGCGAAACCGCCTGAATTCTCCGCCGTTTCCCTCAAAACGGGAACCGCTCTATGATGGTGATTCCAACAGGGAGCTTGATCATGGACCTGCGCACCTTCCGCCGCGACTTCATCACAAGACCGCTGTTCGGGCAGGCGGCCAAGGTCATGCCGCCGATCTCCGAGACCGAGCGCGAGGCGATCGACGCCGGTACCGTCTGGTGGGACGGCGCGCTCTTCACCGGCGACCCCGACTGGAACAAGCTCCTCGCCATGCCGCCGGCGAAGCTCACCGAGGAAGAGCAGGCCTTCATGGAAGGCCCGGTGCGCGAACTCTGCGCCATGGTCGATGATTGGAAGATCGTCTGGCAGGATCGCGATCTGCCGGCCGAGATCTGGAATTTCATGCGAAAGAAGAAGTTCTTCGGCATGATCATCCCGAAGAAATATGGCGGCCTCGGCTTTTCCAATACCGCCCATTCCGAGGTGGTGCGAACGGTTTCCTCCTGCAGCGTCGTCGCCGGTGTGAGCGTGATGGTGCCCAACTCGCTCGGTCCCGGCGAATTGCTCATGCATTTCGGCACCGACGAGCAGCGCGATTACTGGCTGCCGAGGCTCGCCGATGGGCGGGAAATCCCCTGCTTCGGCCTGACTTCGCCCGACGCCGGATCGGATGCGGCGGCGATGACCGACACCGGCATTGTCGAATATGGCATGTGGAAGGGCAAAAAGACCCTCGGCATCCGGCTCAATTTCCACAAGCGCTACATCACGCTCGGCCCCATCGCGACCGTCATGGGCCTGGCGTTCAAGATGCACGATCCGGAAAACCATCTCGGCCGCGGCGAGGACCTCGGCATCACCGTCGCCCTGTTGCCGACATCGACGCCGGGCGTCAGCCATGGTGAGCGCCACATCCCGCAATTCACTTACTTTCAGAACGGGCCGCTCTATGGCAAGGACGTGTTCGTGCCCATGGACCATATTCTTGGCGGCGAGGAGCGGATCGGCCAGGGTTGGAAGATGCTGATGACGGCGCTCGCTGCCGGCCGCGGCATCTCGCTGCCTTCGCAATCCGCGGCTTCCGCCGCGATCTGCGCGCGTACCACAGGCGCCTATGCCCGTATCCGGACGCAGTTCAACGTGCCGATCGGCATGTTCGAGGGCATCCGCCAGCCGCTCGCCGATCTCGCTGCCAACGCCTATCTGATCGACGCTGCGAGACGGCTTACCGTGGCGGCGCTCGACGAAGGCCACCGGCCGTCGGTGATCTCGGCGATCATGAAATATCACGCCACCGACCGCATGCGCGATTCCATCATCAAAGCGATGGATATCCATGGTGGAAAGGCGATCATCGACGGCCCGAAAAACTATCTCGGCGGCCAGTACCGCTCGGTACCGATCGGCATCACGGTCGAAGGCGCCAATATCCTGACCCGCAATCTCATGATCTTCGGCCAGGGTGCGATCCGCTCCCATCCCTATATGCTCGAGGAATTGCTGGCCCTTTCCGACAATGACAAAGTGCGCGGCCTCGATCGTTTCGACAAGGCATTGTGGAAGCATTTCGGCCATGCCTTCGCCACTGCCGGACGGGCTTTCCTGCGCGGCTGGTCCGGCGGTCATCTCGGCACTGCGCCGGACGGCGCGGCGATGCCGCATCACTGGAAACAGCTCTCGCGCCATGCCTCGGCTTTCGCCCTCCTCACCGATCTGTCGCTCGCCACGCTCGGCGGTGCGCTGAAGCGCAAGGAAATGATCTCTGCCCGTCTCGGCGATATCCTCTCCGAGCTCTATCTGCTCGGCGCCGTGCTGAAGCGTTTCGAGGATGAGGGCAGGCAGGATGAGGACAGGCCTATCGTTGACTATGTCATGGCCCAGGGGCAGGGCCGCATCGCCGCCGCCTTTTCCGGCGTGCTCGACAATCTGCCGGCGCGCTGGGCCGCGGTTCTCGTTCGGTTTCTCGCCTTCCCCGTCGGGCTTTCCGAAACCGTGCCATCGGACAGGCTGACCAATGAGGTGGCGGAGACCCTGATGCGCAACACGTCGCAACGTGACCGGCTGACACCCGATATTTATCTCGGCGAAGGCCGTCAGGACCATCCGCTGCAAGATCTGGAACAGGCCTTCGCGCTTGTCGAAGCTGCCGAACCCATCGAGAAGAAGATGCGGGAGAAGCGCATGCGTGATGCGGAAAAGGCTCGCGACAAGGGCATCATCAGCGCTGCGGAATTCGCACAGCTTGCCGAGGCCAAGGCGGCTGCCGCCCGCGTCATCGCCGTCGATGCTTTTCCCATGGAGGAGATTTCGCCCATCGCCGCACAGCACGCGCAGAAGAAGGCGCCGCCTCGTGTCAGGCGCACCGCTCAACGCAAGAACGGCGCCACGACGCCTACTTGAGCACCCAGCGGAACGCCCGGCGCAGTTCCTCCGTACCGTCTCTATCGTACCAGCGGCCATGCGCCAGGATGATGCGCTTGGGCTGCCATGAAATCATTGTCTCGATTGCAGCCCGCAATTGCGGCTTCTGCTTGGAAAAGGTCAGCCGCATGTCGCGCGGCATCTGGCCGTCGGGATCCTGCGCGCCGGCGAACCAGGTCACCCATCGCATGAGGAAAGAGAGTTTGCGCGGCTCGAAATTCTCGATGAAATCGGTGAGCACCAACGTCCGGCTCGGCCGGTGGAAAAATTCGACCTCGGTCATGAAATCGCCGGCGACGGGAAGCGTCGCGATCTCCCTGTCCCAGGGATAGCCTCCGTCACGATCGAGCAGCGTATAGGCAAAATCGATGCGCCCCTTGGCCTGTTCCTCGATGCGCGGCGCGAGATAAACCTCCGCCTGAGGAAAGGCATTGCGCCAGTCCGGCACCCACCAGTAGTGGATGCGGTTGGGACCAACGATCCAGCGCGGCTTGCCGATCGCGTCGAGCTCCGCCCTCAGCGACGGCACCAGCGGCGTGGGAGAATGGATGAAGAGATCGTCCTTGCCGAGGCGGATCACCGTCATCCGCGTCGAAAAAGGAAATTTCGGCCATGGCATGCCGAAACGGATGAGCGGACCGTCGACGATCCAGACATTGTCGCAGACCGCCTTTAGCGTATTGATCGGCGGATAGGTGATATGCGCGTGGCCGTCCATTCCTGCCCTCATGGATTGTCCAGATGCCCGGGTACAACTTAGCGGCATTTGAACAGTTGCACCACCGGGGAACCAAACGGCCTTTTCCGCGCTTTTCACGCATGGAGAAGATGCTGGCCGATATCGTTGCCGACATGTTGCCGGATACCGCTGTCCCATACCATGTCATTCTGGCGCGGATTTGCGGTTCCATGATCCTCGTCGCGCTGATTGGTATCGACCGCGAGACCCGCAGCAGGCCGGCCGGCCTGCGCACCCATCTGCTGGTCGGCCTGGCGGCCGCCGTTTTCGGCATCCTCGCCGGTGAGATCACCAAGGCGCCACTCTACCAGATCGAGCAGGTCAGGGTCGATCCGCTGCGCATCGTCGAGGCCGTGACGGCAGGCGTGGCTTTCCTCGCCGCCGGACTGATCGTCTTCGGCAAGGGCCAGGTGCATGGGTTGACCACCGGCGCCGGCATGTGGCTTGCCGCCGCCGTTGGCCTTTCGACAGGATATGGCTTCTGGATCATTGGCTTTTTTGCGACGGCAGTCGGCGCCATCGTTCTGCGTTTGCTCTACCGGGTCGAAAGATGGCTGAAATGGAAATGATGCACCTCGCCTTGGCTATTATCACAAGGAAACGTCTGTTGCGGCAAACTGGCGGGCGCAATCAGAAAAGCGGTTTCGCCCGTTTGTTTGCATCCTGTTTGCGACGCCGTCTATAGTGCGTCTCGGTTTCACACTGCAAAAAATATGCGAGGGGAACGATAATGACTCAAATACATGAGCCGGTCGCAGCGCCGGGATTCGACGAACACGGACTGGAAGCGGGGCAGGACAATATCCAGATCGCCGGCCTCGACGTCCATAATCCGGTCTTCTTCATCTCCGCAGTCACCATTGTCGGCTTTGTCATTCTCGCGCTCATCTTCCGCGAATTCGCCGGAACCGTGCTCGAAGGGCTCAGGGTATGGCTGACTTCGACATTCGACTGGTTGTTCATGATCGCGGCCAATATCTTCGTGCTGTTCTGCCTCGTGATCGCCGTCTCCCCGCTCGGCAAGGTCAGGATCGGCGGTGTCGATGCCGTGCCGGATTATAGCTATTCCGGATGGTTTTCGATGCTGTTCGCCGCCGGCATGGGTATCGGACTGATGTTCTTCGGCGTGCTCGAGCCGATGTACCACTTCAACCATCCTCCGCTTGGTGCGGCGCTGCCGATCATCGACGGAACGCTGGTAGAAGGCGCCGTTCCCCGCGCACGCGAGCTCGGCATGGCGGCGACCATCTATCACTGGGGGCTGCACCCCTGGGCAATCTATGCGATCGTTGCCCTCGCTTTGGCGCTCGCCGCCTATAACAAGGGACTGCCGCTCTCCGTCCGCTCGGCCTTCTACCCGATCTTCGGTGAAGGGGTTCGCGGCTGGCCTGGCCACATCATCGACACGCTGGCCGTCTTCGCCACGCTGTTCGGCCTTGCCACCTCGCTCGGCTTCGGCGCATCGCAGGCGCTCGCCGGCCTCAACTATCTCTATGGCGTACCCGATACGGATGTGATGAAGGTGCTCCTCATCATGGGCATCACGGCGATCGCACTCGGCTCGGTGGTTGCCGGTCTCGATGCCGGCGTCAAGCGCCTGTCGGAAATCAACATGCTGCTCGCCATAGCGCTGATGCTGTTCGTCATCGTGCTCGGCCCGACAACGTCCATCATCACCGGCTTCTTCACCAACACCTATGATTACATCAAGGATCTGCCGGCGCTCGCCAACTGGATCGGCCGCACCGACGAATCCTTCGTCCATGGCTGGACGACCTTCTACTGGGCCTGGTGGATATCATGGTCGCCCTTCGTCGGCATGTTCATCGCGCGCGTCTCACGCGGCCGCACCGTGCGGGAGTTCATCACCTGCGTTCTGATCATACCGACGATTGCCTCGATCCTCTGGATGACGACCTTCGGCGGCACGGCACTGGAGCAGTTCCTGGACCAGGGCTATATGGGCGTGCAGCAGACGGTGGTCGATTATGTTCCCGAGCTCTCGCTGTTCAGGATGCTGCAGGATCTGCCGCTTGCTTCCGTCACCTCGCTGATCGGCATCATCCTCGTCATCGTCTTCTTCGTCACGTCGTCGGATTCCGGCTCGCTGGTGATCGACACCATCACTGCGGGCGGCAAGGTCGATGCGCCGGTCAGACAACGTGTCTTCTGGGCGATATTCGAGGGCCTGGTGGCAATCACACTGCTGCTCGGCGGCGGGCTCGCAGCACTCCAGGCGGGCGCCATCGCCACCGGCTTCCCCTTCGCGATCCTGCTCCTGCTGATGACCTATGCAACCTGGAAGGTGCTGCGCGGCGAACAGCGCAGGTGACACCGGATCGGGCCGGCGGCGGAAATCCTACGCGATAACGCCGCCGGCGGTCTGGAGATCATCTGGTGTGTCGACGTCCACCATAGCCGCCGGCCCGATTTCCACGTCGATCACCGGCATATCGCCGGTTTCGATCAGGTGGCGGGCGCCAACATCCCCGGTGAGCTGCTGGATCGCGCCGAACAGACCTCTTGGCAGGATGACCGGATTGCCGCGCTTGCCATCGAAGGTGGCGCGAACAACGGCACTGCCGCCCACCTTGGCGAAGACGTCGATGAGGCGCTTCAAATGATCCGGCCCGAGCGCTGGCATGTCGGCCAAGAGTACCATCATGCCGTCGGCGTCCGCCGGAACATGCAGCAGTGCGGTTTTGATCGAGGAGGAAATGCCGGTGGCATAAGCACCATTCACCGCGGTCACCACGTTGAGCCCTGAAAGCGCCTTCTCGATTTCTCCCGCCATATGGCCCAGCACCGCAATCACCGGGTGGCCGCCGCAAGCGAGCGCCCGCTGGGCCGAGAGCCGGACGATCGGCTCGCCATCGATCCGCGCCAGGAGTTTGTTGGGTCCGCCCATCCGCCGCGACTGGCCTGCCGCAAGCAGTGCCACGGCAACCATGACGGGGCGCTCAGCCGGCTTCGCCTGGCGCGGCTGCGGTCGGGTCGGTATCTCCATCAGCAACCCTCCGACACCCATGCCGACGATATCTTGCGGCGTGACGTCGATGCCCGCCATCAGCCTGTCTAGCACCCAGTCGAAACCGTTTTCCTTCGGGCTTCGTGCACAGCCCGGCGCGCCGAGAACCGGCTTGCCGTCGAACTCGCCGAGGATGAGCAGATTGCCGGGATCGACCGGCATGCCGATGTGATGCACTGTGCCGCCGGCCTCGCGGATCGCCTGCGGCACGATATCGGCAGGATCGGCCACGGCGGAAGCGCCGAAGACGATAAGGGTGTCGGTAACCGGTGCCATCCGTCGGATCGCTTCCATCAGATCCGCCGTCCGGTGCGAAACGCGCATCTCGCCGGTGATCGTGCCGGCATTGCGCACGACCCGCGCTTCGATGACGCGCTTGGTCTTGTCGAGGACGCTCGGCTTGACCGAAGGCAGGACCGTCTGGATAAGACCGACGCTTTGCGGGCGGAACGGGCGGATGCCGAAAGCCAACTTGCCGGCGATCTGCTTTTCAATCTCGCCGATGATCGCGGTATCCACTGCGAACGGAATGATCTTGACCGTCGCCATCATCTGGCCGGGTTCGACCCGGTCGTAATTCTTCAGCGTCGCTATCGTGACCGCCGGATCGACCGCGTTGATGCCATCGATAACATCGGGATCGACCGTGAATAGGCCAGCTTCGAGCGCAAAGAAATTGACCCGCCCGGTCGACGCGGGACCGATCCGCACGCCATCGATCCGCAGCGTCCGGGCAAGCCGCGAGGCAGCCTCGTCCTCGCCGAGGTCGGCTGGCGACAGCCGCGCCACCGTCACACGTGATATGCCGGCTTTATGCAGCGCTTCGATATCGCCGTGCGTCAGCACATGGCCTTTCCTGAGGTTCGACGCGCCTGTCGAGACGGAATGGGCGAGGATCGCGCCTTCCGCCTCCCTGACTGGAACTTCTCCAAATATCATGCGGCTTGCCCTTCGCACATGGCTGATGCGATGCGTTTTTCCACGAATTTGTCCGAAATTATACTGAGAACCATCTCGGTTTTCCGCCGATAATGAGCCGGAACGGCTGCGTTCTTAAGGAAATATCGCGGAAACAGTGCAGATCAAAGCCCCCAAAACTGATTGTGATCGCAACGAAAATTCGCCTTCTCCTTTGGCTCAAGGCCTCGGCAGCTTATATAGGAGCGGACGAATGACAGGAGATTGCCCATGAATATCGGGCTCATGAACATCGGGGAAGCGGCAACCGCGTCAGGCGTTTCGGCCAAGATGATCCGCCATTATGAAGCGATCGGACTGATCGAGCCGGCGGAGCGGACGCCGTCGGGCTACCGCGTTTATTCCGCCAACGATCTGGCGACCTTGCGCTTCATCCGCCGCGGCCGCGATCTCGGCTTTTCCATAGAACATATCCGCCAGCTTCTGGCGCTCTGGCACGATCGCAGCCGTGCCTCGTCCGATGTCAAGCGTATCGCGCTGGAGCATGTCGAGGAGCTCGAGGCCAAGATGCGGGAGCTTCGTGCGATGGCCGATACGCTGCGCCACCTCGCCACCCACTGCCATGGCGATGCACGGCCCGAATGCCCGATCATCCAGGACCTGGCGCATGCCGATGAGGAGGGCGCGGTGCCAGCACCTCCGTCCTCCAGGCGTCCCGGCGCGCTCAAGAGGACGCTGGTCGGCTGATTCCACGGGAGTAGCCATCACCCTATGGATATGCACAGAGAATTATCACTCCCTAATATATCGGGATTGCGCACAGATCGCCCCTCTGCTACGCCACGTTGAAATTGAAGTTTCCGTTGCGACGGCTGCGTCTGTTCCGATATAGGAAAGCGACGCTGATCGCCCGGAAAGCCGGCATCCAGCCAACAGCTGGGCCAAAAGGCTGGCGGGGCCTGTCCGGCAAAAGCGTTCACTGTTCGGCCAATCGGAGTTGGGCCTGAAATGGCGGCTCCGTGTGGTGCGCTGATCTCATAAATCACCGATCGGCCGCTGGCGGACGGACGATCTGGTCCACGCGTAATCCTCCTCATGAAAATCGGATCAAGGAATGACGAAAGTGCCTGTTCGCACAATTGTATGGGGTGAAAACATCCACGAGAATACCAATGCCCTTGTCCGGGAGATCTATCCCGACGGCATGCATATGACGATCGCCAATGCGCTCAACAGCGATCCGGCGATCCACGCCACCACCGCCACGCTGCAGGAGCCGGAGCACGGCCTCACCGATGCTCGACTTGCCGAAACCGACGTACTCGTCTGGTGGGGTCACAAGGCGCACAAGGAGGTCTCTGACGAGATCGTCGAGCGCGTCGCCAGGCGTGTCTGGGAAGGCATGGGCCTGATCGTCCTGCATTCCGGCCATTTCTCCAAGATCTTCAAGCGGCTTATGGGCACGCCCTGCGCGCTCAAATGGCGCGAGGCCGGCGAGCGCGAGCGCCTGTGGGTGATCAATCCCCGCCACCCGATCGCGGCCGGGCTCGACGAAAGCTTCGTCCTCGAAAACGAGGAAATGTATGGCGAACAGTTCTCGGTTCCCGAACCGCTGGAGACGGTGTTCATCTCCTGGTTCCAGGGCGGCGAGGTGTTCCGCTCCGGCCTCACATGGCGGCGCGGCGCCGGCAATATCTTCTATTTCCGTCCCGGTCACGAGACTTATCCCACCTATCACGACGCCAATGTCCAGAAGGTGATGATCAACGCCGTTAAGTGGGCCTACAACCCGCAGGGCGATCTCAAAACCATCACCGACGCACCCAATGTGCCCGTCGAAAAGGCGCATGAGCCGATTGTCGAGCGCGGCCCGAAATTGCACAAGGCCGGTGAAGCCGGTTATCGCTGAGGAACTTACATGAGACTGATTGTTGTTGGCACCGGCGCGATGGCCAAGAGCCAGACCAACCATTTCAAGGCCATCGAAGGCGTCGAGATTGTCGCCGCCGTCGATACCGATCCGGTCCGGCTCAACGAATTCGCCGATCACTTCGGCATCGAAAAGCGCTTCCTGACCCTTGAGGCGGCGATCGCCTGGGGCGAATTCGACGCAGCGACCAATGTCACGCCTGACCGCATGCACCATGCGACCTCGCTGGCGCTGATCGCGGCCGGCAAGCATGTTTTCTGCGAAAAGCCGCTCGCCGAAAATCATGCCGATGCCATGGAAATGACCCGCGCCGCCGAAGCCGCCGGCGTCGTCAACATGGTGAACCTGACCTACCGCAACGTGGCGCCGCTGCAACATGCCCGTGAAATGGTGCTCGCTGGCGAGCTCGGCACGATCCGCCACGTCGAAGCCTCCTATCTCCAGAGCTGGCTCGTCTCCCACGCCTGGGGCGACTGGCGCACGGAATCGCGCTGGCTCTGGCGGCTGTCGACCGGCCATGGCTCGAATGGCGTGCTGGGCGATGTCGGCATCCACATCCTCGATTTCGCCGCCTATGGCGCCGCTACCGATATCGATCATGTCTTCTCCCGGATGAAGGCCTTCGACAAGGCGCCGGGCAACCAGATCGGCGAATATGTGCTCGACGCCAATGACAGCTTCACCATGTCCGTCGGCTTCGCCAACGGCGCACTCGGCGTCATCCATGCAAGCCGCTGGGCGACGGGGCATCTCAACGAGCTGAAGCTGCGCATCTATGGCGAGCGCGGCAGCCTGGAGATCACCCACCGGCCGACGGATTCGGAGCTGCGCGGATGCCTCGGCGAGGACATTGAAACGGCGACGTGGAGAAATATCGAGGTTCCGGCCGTGCCGACCAATTACGAGCGTTTCGTCGAGGCGATCGTCACTGGCCGGCAGCTCGAACCGAGCTTCCGCCACGCAGCCAATTTGCAGAAGGTGATCGATCTCGCCATGGTTTCGGAAAAGGAGCGCCGTGAGATCACTCTCCTGCCGCCGGTCCAAATGATCAGCGTGCCGGAATTGCAGGTGGCCGAATTGCAGACGATTACGGATATCGCCGATCTGGAAACGCTGCCGCCTGCAGGAGAGTGTTGAAGCGCTTTTTGCCGGCCGGTATCTGGAGAATTGATTCAGGGCGGGTGGCCGGCATGGCTGCCCGCCCTGAGTGTTATTCCACAGCCGGATACAGCCTGCCGGTGCGCAGCCGCCGGTTTCTGGCGATTTCTTCATTTAATTCATGAGACGTTGAAAAAAAATGATATTTTAGACAATCTGAAATTAGAAACGAGAGTCCTAAGGACACGCGAGGGGAACCAGCAGATGAATGTAAAAAAAGCCAACCCGATCGACATCCAGGTCGGATCGCGCATCCGCATACGCCGCCTGATGATCAATATGAGCCAGATGCAGCTTGCCTCGCATCTCGGGATTACCTTTCAGCAGGTGCAGAAATACGAAAAAGGCGTGAACAGGGTCGGCGCGAGCCGGCTGATGGCCATATCCGATACGCTCGGAGTGCAGCCGGGCTTCTTCTTTCAGAACGACGATCCGCTCTTGAGCCATACGAATGCCGGCCAGCAGGATACCGAACAGAGCGCCGCGGCCTCGGTGCTGACAGCGGACGGTATCGCTCTCAACAAGGCATTCCTCAAAGTAACGGACCCGGCTTTGCGTCGCCATATCGTCGGATTGGTGAAGGTGATCGCAGAGCGCGAGAAGAATGATGGGCCGAAGACCGTGGAGGAGCGGGCCAACCTTCATCCCGCGGACAAAAATCGCTCATCGCCGTGGCAATAGTCACGCCCTCGTTTTCTCTTTCGGAAGGCAAGCTTGGGGTTTCCTTTCTGACGGCATACCGCCAGAATGCCCGCAGGAAGACTCAATGAATTTCAGACTTGTCACCTTTGGCGGGCTTCGCCTGGTCGATGCTTCGGGCAAGGAGGTTGCTTTTCCCCAAAAAGGCCTCCTGGCGATGTGCTGCCTGCTCGACAGTCCTGATTTCGAACTGCCGAGGGACAAGCTGGCGCGTTTCCTCTGGGGCGATACCCACCATAGCGTCGCCTATGTCAATCTGCGGAAAGCCCTTTCGCGGATCAAGCAGCGGCAGGACGAGTTGGGAACCCGTTTCCTGGAAATCGGGCCGAAAACCGTCGCGCTCGATGCAAAGACCCTGGAAAGCGATTTCCAGGCCTTTCTGCAGGCGGACCCGGTTGCTCCCCTCGCCCGGCTCAGATCGGCCGCCCGGCTGCTGGCCGGGGAATTTCTCGAAAATGTGGAGCCGGAGAGCGCGCCCGCCGGAAAATGGATCACCCGGCAGAGGGAGCGGCTTGCCGGTGAGTTGCGCAGCCTCTTCTTCCAGGCGCTGCCCGATGCACGAAAAGCAGGGGAATCCGTCCTCATCAGGAATATCGCGCTGCGTATTCTCGACGGCAACCCTTTCGACGAGCCTGTCCGCGAAGCCCTGCTCACGGCCCATGACCCAGGAGGAGAAAACCCGCAGGCAGATGGCGCCGGATCATCGCCGCTCGCCGCGACCATGCCGGTCCCGGCGCGGCCGGCCCAACTCGATGTCAGGGCCGATGGTCTTGCAGGACATCTCGGGGCGAACCATACAATCGGCAGCCTCGGGAAGAGCCGGTTGGAGATACCCGCCGCACTGCCGAGGCTCGCCCTGCTGCCGCCGATGGTTACGGATGGAAGCCTCGACCCGAGAGCATCCGCCCATGCGCTCATAGAGGACATCACCATAGGGCTTTGTGCGCTCCGCACCGTCTCGGTGGTGGCGCCTTACACTGCGGCGCAGATTGGCCTTCAGTCTGATAAGGCCAGCATCATCGAACGCCACGCGATCGATTACATTCTCGACTGCCGCATCTCACCGGAAAGCTCCGGCGGAACGCTCTATACGCAGCTCATCCATTTCGCCAATGACGAGATCATCTGGGCCGACCGCTTCAATCTCGCCCCGGAGGGGCTGTTGATCGGACGCCGGGAAATCGCCATCCATATCGCCAAGGCCATCGCCCGGGAGGTCGAGCACAACCGGATGGCACGCGAACATTTCATCAGCGACCCGCAAGCCTATCGGCTGTTCCTGCTCGGCCAGAGAAATATCAAGCAGATACAGCTGCCCAATGTGCGCCGGGCCCGCAAATTATTCCGCCAGGCCGTATCCGTGAAAGCCGATTACGCGCCGGCGCTGAGTGGTATTGCACGAACTTATTTTATGGAGTGGCTGCTGACAGCACGAGGTGATAACGAGCTCCTGGATACAGCGGAACAGTTTGCAAGGCGATCGATCGCGACCGATGAACGCTTTGTCTCCGGCTATCGGGAACTCGGAGTTATCCGGCTCTATCAACGCGAATTCGACGAAAGCATCGAAACATTGGATCGGGCGGAGCGCCTCAGCCCTCATTATGCAGATGTCATCGCGAGTTACGCCGACACTCTTGTCCAGGCATCAAGGCCGGCGGACGCCCTGGAGAAGATAGAGCGAAGCATTTCGCTCAACCCATTATGTCCGGACGAATATCTCTGGACCGCCGCCGGTGCTTGTTATTCGACGGAGCGATACGAACAGGCGCTTAGCCATATTGAGCAAATGAAGAACCGTTCGCCCGCGGACCGTCTCTCCGCAGCGTGTTGGGCGATGTTGGGGGACATGAAGAAAGCGCGTTCTTTCGTTCGCAGAACGCGAGAGGCGCATCCGGATTTTGCCCTCGACAAGTGGATTGCAATGGTTCCGTTCAAGGATGATTGGCAAAAGGAGCACTATTGCGAAGGCTTGCTCAAGGCGGGTTTTTAGAATTGGCACCAAAATGGAAAGGAAACGAAATGGCGCAGGTTGTAGTATTGGGGATGGACGGAACCGATGGTCTCTGGCTTGTAGATTTCGGTGCTGGCACTGTAACTTCGATCAATCCTCCCAGCGACAGTGAGCTCGGGGAAGCTAACAATCTCCGGAAAGCTGGAGCAACGATCGTAAAAGGCGTCAACTTCGCAGTCTCAGTAAGTTCCGCTTCCCCACTCGGATCCGGCTTCATGGATTGATAAAGAAGCTCGGCTTCACAGACGGTGGCGTTTCAACTCCATGACGGCTGAAAGCATCTCATCCGGCACCATCGAAAGATGCTATTCGGACAGGATCTGCACCCCGGAAGCCACGTTCGAAACCATCCGTCCCTATCTCGCCCCGCTGGGCGTGACGCGTCTTGCCCGGGTGACCGGGCTTGATCGCATCGGCATTCCGGTATGGAATGCCGTCGTTCCCAATTCGCGGTCGATCGTCATCAATCAGGGCAAGGGCATCCGGGATATCGATGCCAGGGTATCCGCCGCCATGGAGGCGCTGGAAAGGGCCGTCGCCTGCGCACCTGAGATCGACACCATCACAGCGACACGCGCAGAACTCCTCGCCTTGGGAATGAGCGCCGAGCCGCTCATCTGCCTGACCGCGGCGGGACATCAGGATTTGGGCGACGAAGACGAGACACCCTGGGCGCGAGGCAGGGAACTCCTCTCCGGCGGCGAGGTCTGGGTTCCTCTCGGCGCCGCGCTGCTCGACCGCACGGTCGAAAACTGCCGCTACTGGCAATCTTCCGACGGGCTTGCATCGGGCAATGCCCCAGATGAAGCCATTTTCCACGGGCTGCTGGAACGTGTTGAGCGCGATGCCGAAGTGCTGTGGAAGGTCACATCCCTCACCGGGCGGCTTGCCTGCTGCATCGATCCGCATTCCCTCGCCGACCCGGTGGTCGATGATCTCTGCGCGCGAATAGAGAACGCCGGTCTTCTGATCCGGCTCTTCGACATCACCAGCGATATCGGCATTCCCTGTTTCGTCGCGATTATCGGCCCGCGAGAGGCGGCAGATGCGACCTTCTGCCGGTTTGTCGATATGTCCCAGGGCAATGGCGCTCACCCCCACCCCGTGCGCGCCGCCATCCGCGCCATTACCGAAGCCGCGCAATCGCGGCTGACCTTCATCAGCGGCGCCCGCGACGACATATTCCCCGAAGCCTTCCTCCGCCCTCTCCCCGAAGAGACGCGGCGGCTATTTGAGGCCAAACCCAAACCACTCGACATGAAAAGGGAACCCGCGGCAGCCGGTCTCGGGCCACTTCTCGCCCATGTGCTCGGGCGGCTGCAGAGCGCCGGGATCACCTCCGCCATCGCCCTGCCGCTGACGCGTGGCGAATATCCCTTCGCCGTCTGCAAGATTTTCATTCCCGAACTCGAAAACCCCGACGGCAAGCGGCGGCGCCGCTTCGGCCAGCGGGCAATTTCCAGAAGCCTGGCCTTCAAATGAAAATCATCTTCGTCGGACCGACGCTCCCCGACGCCGCCGATCTCGTGGACGATGATATCGGCGTGCGGCCTCCCGCCTGCCAGGGCGACATCTTCGAAGCCGTCCGTCAGGGCGCGAACGTCATCGGTCTCATCGACGGCAATTTCGAGCAGGTCTCGCCGGTCTGGCACAAGGAAATCCTTCATGCCCTGTCGCAAGGCGTGAAAATTGGCGGCGCCGCCAGCATGGGCGCCCTGCGGGCCGCCGAATGCTCACCCTACGGCATGGAGGGCATTGGCAGCATCTACCGCCTGTATGCATGCGGCACGCTCCTCGACGATGCCGACGTGGCGCAACTGCACGCGCCACGCGAGCTGCGCTACCTCTCCCTTTCCGTGCCGATGGTGAACGTCACCGCGACACTTGAAAAACTGAATGCGGACGGTCGGATCGATGGCGAGGAGGCAGCCGCGCTGGAAGACGCAGCAAGGTTGATCTTTTTCAAGGACAGGACATATCAGGCGATCATCGACCGCGCCGCCTTGACCGGCCCAAGGCGCAAGGCGGAGATACTCGACCTCCTCCTCACCCGCGAGGTCAACCAGAAGCGCCTTGATGCGCTCGAACTTCTTCAATGGCTGGCCGAGGCGCAGGATATCCGCACTCCCGCCGCGACAAGATGGTCTTTCAATTCCACCAGCATGTGGAAAACGGCCTTTGATAATTCAAAGTAGTATTCGCCGGTACACTTTATCCCTCAAGCTGTGTCACGCTCGTGTCACGCGCATATCCAGGCTCTTCGCGCTACTTATGGGGCAGATCATCAATCTGTTCTATTGGGTGGAACGCGAGATGGATATTGTAGAAGCACAAGAGACGTTGAAAACATTCGCCCCGAGCAGGAGCGAAGAAGAGCTGAAGGAGCTGATGGCTCTGGCACGGCTCCTCACCTATGCGCAGGAGACCGCGAAAAACCTCAATGCCGGTTTTATTGAATATTGTCTCGACATGGCGGCAAACGGCGTTCTCGAGGAACTGCAGGGCAACGGCCAGTTCAAGCTGCACAACTGAGCTCGACTCCGCCTGTATTGGAGAGGCGATCGCATAGAGATGCGATCGCATCATACGCCTGGGGCGGATAGGCTCCGCCTATGATTTTGCCTGGGCGCTGAGCTCGCGGAAGGCTTTCTCTCCGGCGTCCGATATCTCCACCCACTTCTTGTCGGGCGCGGCGCCGGCGACATAGCTGTCGTGCCAGTTCCACCATTTGTAGGTCGGGGTCTGGGGATAGCCTTCGGGCGAGTCCTCCCAGACCTCCTGCCGGCCGAGTGGCGTGATATCGAGATAGCTCCAGGTGCCGCCCATCTGCTCGTCACCGCGATTGTTGATGAAATAGGTGCGGAACACCTTATTTCCGTCGCGCAGGAACACATTGTGGCCGTGCCATTCGTCCACGCCGAAATCGGCATCGAAATCGTCGGTGATCGTGTACCACGGAATATCCCAGCCCATGCGGCCCTTCAGCCGCGCAATATCCGCCTGCGGAGCACGCGAGATGAAGACGAGCGTGGTGTCGCGGGCATTCAGATGGGCGAGATGGGCCACCTGGTCGGCCACCATGGAGCAGCCGCGGCAGGCATGGTCGGGCCAGCCGAATACGCCAGGCTCGAAGAAGGCGCGGTAGACGATCAGCTGGTGTCGACCCTCGAAGAGGTCGAGCAGGCTCGCCTTGCCCGCGGGCCCCTCGAACGTATAGGCCTTCTCCACGGCCATCCAAGGCATCCGCCGGCGCTCGGCAGCCAGCGCATCGCCGGCACGGGTGCGGGCCTTTTCCTTGACCAGCAATTGCTGGCGCGCGGCTTCCCAATCCTCGGGCGATACGATCGGCGGCGTTTTCATCGAAGCCGGTCCGGCTTTCCGGTCGTTCTCGGTTGCATGGGTCATTGTCGCTGTACCTCCGATTTTGAACGAACGTTCGGACCTTTGGCTGATGCATGGCGTATCGCCACCGATCGCTCGTGGTTGGCATCGGGCTGATCATGCACCGGACGTATCGGATGGTGAGAGTAACAAGTGTGGCGGGATTGAGAGGCCGCTGCGCGCTCAAGCCGGCGGGGTATCGTTCACCCCTGCCGCCGTGCCGCCAGATCTTCGCTCTCAAATGGCGAGATATTCGTTGCGCAGGTCCGCGTTTTCCAGAACCGCGGCGGCCGGCCCGTCGAAGACGATCTCCCCCATATCGAGGATCAGCGCGCGATCGGCGAGCTCGAGCGCGGCAATGGCATTCTGCTCCACGATGATGGTGGTGATGCCGAGCTCCTTGATCTGGCGCACGATACCCTCGATCTCGCGCACGATCACCGGCGCCAGCCCCTCATAGGGCTCGTCCAGCAGGAGCAGCTTGACTTCGCGGGCGAGCGCCCTGGCGACCGCCAGCATCTGCTGCTCGCCGCCCGACAGGGTGATGCCTTCCTGGTGACGCCGTTCCGCCAGACGCGGGAAATGATCGTAGATCTTCTCGATCGGCCAGCCTTTCGGCTTGGCGATCTGGGCAAGCTGCAAGTTCTCCTCGACGGTGAGACCGGGAATGATGCGCCGGTCCTCCTGTACGATCTGAATGCCTGCGGCTGCCGCCTGATAGTCGCGATATCTGTGAATGGCCTGCCCGCCAAGCCAGATCTCGCCGCTTTTGAGCTGCGGATCCGCGGCGCGGGCGATCGTGCGCAAAGTGGAGGTCTTGCCAGCACCATTGCGGCCCAAGAGGGCGACGATATCCCCCTCCTCGATCTCGAAACTCACGCCCTGCACGATATAGCTTTCGCCGTAATAGGCGTGGATGTCGCGCACGCTGAAGAAAGGCGGCGCCTTGGTCATCTTACGGCTATGGAGATCAGTCGCGATATCCATTAGCTGGTCCCTCCCAGATAGGCTTCCTGGACCACCGGATTACCCCTGACCTCGTCAGGCTTGCCGTCGGCGATGATCATACCTTGGGCCAGCACGGTAATGCGGTCGGCAAGCGAAAAGACCACATGCATGTCGTGCTCGATGATGACCTTGGTCATCCCGCGCTCCTTGATCTTCTTCAGAAGATCGATCGTCGCATTGGTATCGTGCCGCGACATGCCGGCAGTCGGTTCGTCAAGCAGCAATAGGCGCGGACGCTGCACCAGCCCCATGGCAAGTTCCAGCCGGCGCTTGTCGCCGCGCGACAGGCTCCCGGCAAGGTGATGCCGATGCTCGAGAAGCCCGACATCCTCCAGCCAGTGCTCGGCCTCTCCCATGATCTCCGCCTGGCGGGAAGCATTCTGCCACCCGTTCAGCTGGAAGGCGCCGTCGCGCTTGGCAAAAGCCGGGATCATGACATTCTGCAACAGGGTGAGATCGGGAAAGATCTCCGGCGTCTGGAACACCCGCGCCACACCACGCTGATTGATCTCGTACGGTCGCTTTCCCGTGATCACTTCGCCGTCGAAAACGACGGCACCGTTATCGGGCTCGATCCGCCCGATGCAGATATTGAGCAACGTCGACTTGCCGGCACCGTTCGGCCCGATGATGGCATGGGTCGTGCCCTCCATGACCTGCAGGTCGATATCCGAAAGGGCATGCAGGCCGCCGAAATTCTTGCTGACATCCGCGATGTGGAGAACGGCATTATCCATGTTCGTGAGCCCTCGCCTCGGCTGTCCTGAGTGTATCCGGCTCCTTCTTCGTCTTACGGCGCGCAAACAGGCTGCCAAGCCTGCGCACGCCCTCCATCAGCCCGCCGGGAAGGAAGGTGACGATCAGCATGAAGATCAGGCCGAGCGTGAGAAGCCATCCCTCGCCGACGAAGGGCGCGGTGATCGCCACGGCAAAATCCTGAAGGCTCTGCGGCAGGAAGGAGAAGACCTCATGCAGCCGCGCCTCGTGATAGGCAGAGAAGATGTTCTCGAAATATTTGATGACGCCCGCTCCGATTACCGGCCCGACCAACGTTCCCGCCCCGCCGAGGATCGTCATCAGCACCACCTCGCCGGAGGCGGTCCACTGCATGCGCTCCGCCCCGGCAAGCGGATCGGTGACGGCGAGAAGAGCGCCGGCAAGTCCGGCATACATGCCCGAGATGACGAAGGCGGCAAGCGTGTAGGGACGTGTATGGAAACCCGTATAGCCCATGCGGTTCTGGTTCGACTTGATGGCGCGCAACGTCATGCCGAAAGGCGAGTGGAAGATGCGCATGGCGATGAAGAAGCAGACGATCAGCAGCACCGCGCAGAAATAGAAGCCGGCATAACCGTTCATATATGTGCCGAAAAGGTCCGGAAACGGAATGCCCGGCGCCGGCGCCACGCCGAACGCCTTGTCGAGGATGCGCGGATCGCGCAGCGAAAGCTGCAGTCCCGTCTCGCCATTCGTGATCGGCGTGAAGACAGAATAGGCGAGATTGTAGGACATCTGTGCGAAGGCGAGCGTCAGGATCGAGAAATAGATGCCCGACCGGCGCAGGCTGATATAACCGATCGCGGCGGCGAAGAGGCCCGACAGGATGACGGCGAAGATGACCGCCGGTATGACATTCATGGTGAGCAGCTTGAACGACCAGACCGCCGCATAGGAGCCGACACCGAGAAAGGCCGCATGGCCGAAGGAGAGATAGCCGGTGAGCCCGAAGAGGATGTTGAAGCCGATCGCGAAGATGCCGTAAATCGCGAACTTCTGCAGAAGGTCGGGATAATCGGCGCCCAGAGGGTCGAGCCAGATCGGCATGGCGAGGACTATGGCCGCGAAGGCGGCCATGAACAGCACTTCCTGGCGGAGCGTCGTCATCTGCATGTCATTCTTCCATCACTCCGCGGCGCCCCATGAGGCCTCTCGGTCGCACCAGGAGGATCACCACTGCAACGAGATAAATCACCACCTGGTCTATGCCGGGCAGCATGTCCTTGATTTCGTTCATTGAGGCAAAGCTCTGCAGCACGCCCAGAAGGAACCCGGCAAGCACCGCGCCGGCCACCGATCCCATGCCGCCGACCACGACCACCACGAAGGAAAGCACCAGGAAATCCATGCCCAGGTGGTAATCCGGCGGCACGATCGGCGTATACATGCTGCCGGCCATGCCGGCGATGATCGCGGCGATGCCGAACACGATGGTGAACCGGCGCTGGATATTGATGCCGAGAAAGCCGACGGTCTGGCGGTCCTGCATGCCCGCCCGCACCACCATGCCCCAGGTAGTGAACTGCAGGAGTGCGATCACCAGGGCAACCATGATGATCGAGAAGGTAAGATAGACAAGCCGCCACCAGGGATAATAGACGCCGACCCCGAGGCCCAGCCATTCGCCCACATTGGCGCTGCCGGAGAGCGCAGGCGGCGCGCTCACCGGAATGGGATTCGCCCCGAAGAAGAGCTTGATCAGCTCCTGCAGCACGATGGCGAGCCCGAAAGTGACCAGGATCTGCTCCGCATGCGGGCGGCGATAGAAAAAGCGGATCAGGCCACGCTCCATCCCCAGCCCGAACAGCAGCATGACGGGAATGGCGACCAGAAGGGAGAGCGGGACAGAGTATTGCAGGAGAATAGCCCCGAAATCGCCGAGCCAGGCCTGCACCAACGGCGTGTGAATCTCCGTCGGCGTGCCCCAGGGTGTGAGCTGGTTTGGATCGACCGTCACCGTCTCCAGCCGCAGCAGGCGGTTGACGAGAACGGCGATGAAGGCCCCCAGCATGAAAAGTGCCCCATGGGCGAAATTGACGACACCGAGTGTGCCGAAGACCAAAGTCAGCCCCAGCGCGATCAGCGCGTAGGCACCACCCTTGTCCAGCCCGTTGAGCAATTGCAGGAGAAACGCGTCCATTCAGACCACCATTGCCGTGTGGCGGCGAGCGGTACACGACCGGTCGGCGCCTTGCCGCTCGGCCATGTTCCCGCCCGCAGGCCCTGTCAGCACTTGTTGCTTACCGGGCCGAGCTCGCCACCGAAGATGGAAGGATCGTACGTGACATCCTTCGTCGGCACTTCCTTGACGACTTCCAGCAGATCGTACTTGTCTTTCGGCTCTTCCTTGCCCTGCACTACGAGCACCGGCTTGAAGCACTGATGGTCCTCGGCGCGGTAAAGCGTCGGGCCATTGCCCAGGCCGTCGAATTCGAAGCCCTCAAGCGCCTTGGTCACGCCTTCGGGATTGAACGTGCCGGCGGTTTCGCAGGCATTGGCATAGAGCAGCGCCTGCACATAGCAGGTCTGCGCCGCCTGCGATGGCGGTTGGCCGTATTCCTGGCCGAAGGATTTGGTGAAGGCCTTGGTGCCTTCGTTCTCCAGCTTCCAGTCCCAGTTGGCCGTGCCGTAGATGCCCTTGATCGCATCGCCCGCGCCCTGCGCCATCAGCTCGGAGAAGAGTGGCACGACGATCTGGAAATCCTTGCCGTTGACCTGCTTGTCCCGCAGCCCGAACTGTACCGCCTGGGTCAGCGAGTTGATCATGTCCTTGCCGTAGTGATTGAGGATCAGCACATCCGCGCCGGAATTGAGCACCGGCGTGATATATTGCGAGAAATCCCCTGCGCCGAGCGGCGTGCGAACGGCTTTCACGGTCTGCCAGCCGAGTTTCTCGGTGGCGTTCTTGATCGATTCCTCCTGGGTCCAGCCCCAGGTGTAATCGGCCGTCAGATGGTAGGCCTTGCGGTCCGTGCCATAGGCCTCCGCCAGCACGGGCGCGATCGCCACGCCGGACATATAGGCGTTGAAGAAATGGCGGAAGCCGTTGCGCTTCTTGTCCTTGCCCGTGGTATCGTTCGAATGCGTCAGGCCGGCCATGAAGATGATGCCGGATTCCTGACAGAGCGACTGCACGGCGACGGCGACGCCCGAAGACGACCCGCCGGTGATCATCAGAACGCCGTCCTTCTCGATCATGCGCTTGGCCGATGCGCGCGCGGCATCGGACTTGGTCTGCGTATCGCCGGTCACGAAGGAGACCTTCTTGCCCAGAATGCCGTTGCCCTTGAGCGCCGAGCCCTTGAAGGTGTTGAGCATGCCGCCATCGCCTTCGCCGTTCAGATGCTGAACGGCAAGCTTGAGCGCGCGCAGTTCGTCGGCGCCCTCATCCGCATAGGGACCCGTTTGCGGAACGTTGAAGCCGAGCACCACATTGGCGCCGGTGGGAGCGTTGCAGAATTCCTGTGCCCGCGAGGCGCTGGTGAAGATAGTCGGCATCGCCAGGCTTGCGCCGGCGATCGCACTGCCGCGCAGGAACACACGCCGGTTGACGTTGTAAAATTTCATCGATTCCTCCCCTGATGTTGCGCCCGCCCTGAAATGGGCAAGACGCCATCCGCGCAAAGCTTAGCGCTCGATCAGTCAATCTTTCAATAAGTCTTTGGTAAAAAAGAGAAATTTTGTAAATTATTTGCCTTTGACTTGCCGTATTTTGTCATTTATTTACTGAATCGGGAGGATTTTTCGTGGCACGTAACCTGACAGGCCTCAGAATCCGCGCGCTACGCAAAAAAGCGGGCCTCACTCAGAACGTGCTGGCGGAACGGGTCGGCATATCGGCCTCCTATCTCAATCTCATTGAAGGCAACAAGCGGCCGGCCGCCGGCGCCCTGCTCATTCGGCTGGCGGCGGAGCTCGGCGTACCGCTGTCGGAACTGGATGGGCTTGCCGAACGTCGCCTGATCGAAACGCTGGAGGAACTCGCCACCGATCCCCGTATTGGCGGCAAGGCGCCGCGCACCCGCGCCACGGAAGAGCTCGTAGGCCGATATCCCGAATGGGCGGAGCTTATCCTCAAACTCTATCGCGCCTTCCGCGACCAGAGCCAGGCCGTGCTAGCGCTGGCCGATCGGCTCAACCGCGATCCCTTCCTTGGTGAGAGCGTCCACCGGATGCTGACCAGCGTCACCGCCATCAGTTCGGCGGCGGAAATTCTCGGCAGTGCGGATGACCTCACACCGGCGGATCGGGAGCGGTTCCTGGGCATCATCACCGCCGATGGCGCCCGTCTGTCGCAGACCTCGCGCGCGCTGCTCGATTTTTTCGATAATTCCGGGATGCGGGTGCGCTCAGCCACTTCGATGGAGCATGTCGACGCCTTCATTTTCCAGTCCGACAATTATTTTCCGGAACTGGAGGCGATCGCCGACGAGCATCCGGACAAGCCGCTGCCGGAAGATCGGTTTGATACATCCGCCCCCCTGGTCGATCCGGTGAATGCCGCACCTGAAAGCCTACGCTTCGCAGCCATGCGGGATCTGGCGCGGCAGATTGCCGAAAATCGCATCGATGTCATCACCAGGGCCCACCCGGCACTGCCATCCGAGGAAGCCCGCGACCTGGCACGGGCGGCATTGGTGAGCTATGTCGCCGGTGCCATGCTGATGCCTTACGACCGCTTTCTGGAGGCGGCCGAGGCGTTCCGCTATGATCTGGACCGGCTCTCGCGGCATTTCCGCGTATCCTACGAGCAGGCGGCCCATCGCGTCGCCACCCTGCGGCGGCCGGGAGCCGCCGGGGTGCGCTTTGCATATATGCGGTCGGATGCTTCCGGATATGTGACCAAGCGCCTGCCGCTCTCCAGCCTGCCGCTGCCGCGATACGGCACCGCCTGCCCGATGTGGCCTGTTTATGGGGCTTTTCAGACGCCGGGTGTCACGGCGCGCGCGTTCGGCGAGCTTCCCTCGGGCGACGCCTTTCTCTTCTTTGCGCGTGCGGTGGAGAAACAGCCGGCGCAGGTTGGACACCCCCGCAAGCTGCTCTCGATCATGCTTGCCTGCTCCGCGGCAGAGGCCCGGCGTGTCGTCTATGGCGATGGCCTGGATCCTGCCCGCGCCATGCTTGCCGTCGGTGCCGTCTGCCGGCTGTGCCCGCGCATGGCCTGCGGCCATCGCCAGGAAGCGCCGCTCATAGCCTGACTTCCTCACATTATACGAAGGGTCTATATTTTATGTGAATTTGCCCCCTATACTGTGCGAGGAGCCAAGGGGAGGATTGGGTCTGTCTTCGCAGCGCGTTCTGATCGTCGAGGACGAGCCGAACATCGTCGAATCGTTACGCTTCATTCTGGAGCGGGCGCGGTTCGAGGTCGATGTCGTCTCGAATGGGGCTGCGGCCCTGGAGCGGTTGCGGCGCGAGCATTTTGCCGCCGTCATTCTGGATATCATGCTGCCGGAGATGGATGGGTTCGACGTGTTGAGGACCGCACGGGAGAATCCGGCGCTGGCCGCACTTCCCATTATTGTTCTGACCGCCAAGGGTCAGGCGAGTGACCGTGACGCAGCCATGGCGAGCGGCGCCAGCGCCTATATCACCAAACCCTTTTCCAACACGGAAGTCGTGACCCAGGTGAGGAAGCTGACCGGAATGTGAGATGAAGGAGATCGAGACAGGCGGACGCGGCGCAAGGGACGCCGCGACAATGCTGCCCTTCCTGGTGGCGGTTCTCCTTGCGCCTCCGATCATCCTCGTCTTTGCCGCACCGGTCACGATCCTCGGCATCCCGCTGATCGCCGTCTATCTCTTCGGTCTATGGGCGGCGGCCGTGCTGGCCGCCTTTCTTCTGTCGCACCGCCTGGCCGATGCCGAAACGGCGCCCGACCGGGAGGTTCGCCCCTCTGATGCGGAACGGTCGTGATGCTCCCCGCCAATATCGTCATTCTCGTCTGCCTCGGCTATGTCGCCATCCTGTTCGGTGTCGCCTTTGCCGGCGACAGGCGGGCGCGCCGCGATCCGGGCGGCTGGCTGTCCTCACCGCTCGTCTATACGCTGTCGATCTCGATCTATTGCACTTCCTGGACATTTTTCGGCGCGGTCGGCTCCGCCGCCCGGCACGGATATGAATTCGCCACCATCTATCTCGGCCCGACGATCGTCTTCGTCGGCTGGTGGATATTCCTGCGCAAGCTGGTAGCAGTTGGCCGGACCTATCACATCACCTCGATCGCCGATCTCATCTCCGCGCGCTTCGGCAAGGATCCCGCACTCGGCGCACTCGTCACCGTCATGGCGCTGGTGGCGACCGCGCCCTACATCGCGCTGCAACTCAAGGCGCTGACCGCCAGCTTTCAGGTCATCACCTTCCACGCCGGCGCGGTGGCGGCCGCCAATATCGATCTTGCGCCGGATTTCACGACAACCTTCTGGCTGGCAGCGGGTCTCTGCGTCTTTTCCATCATCTTCGGCGTACGCAACATCGATGTGAACGAGCGCCATCACGGCGTCATTGCCGCGATCGCGCTTGAGGCCGTCGTCAAGCTGATCGCCCTGCTGGCCGTCGGTCTGTGGGTGGTCCTCGCCCTGAGGGATACGCCGGCAGCGGCTTTCGACAACGCGCCCGTGAGCCTCACCAATCCGCAGGCCGCCTTCGGCACCCGCTGGCTGACACTTTGTTTCCTCGCCGGGGCCGCCGTCATCTGTCTGCCGCGCCAGTTCCAGGTGACGGTGGTGGAGAACTCCAGCGAAAGGCAGTTGCGCACCGCCTCCTGGCTTTTTCCACTCTATCTTCTGCTCATCTGCCTCTTCGTCATTCCGATCGCCGTGGCCGGTCTGAACCTCCTCCCCGAGGGCTCCGATCCGGATCTCTACGTGCTTACCCTGCCGCTCGGCTTCGACCAGAACACGATCGCGCTGCTCGCCTTTCTCGGCGGCTTCTCCTCCGCGACCTCCATGGTCATCGTCTCCTCGATCGCCTTGTCGACGATGATTTCCAACCACATCATCATGCCGCTGGCGCTGCGCTTCTCCGTCATCCCGTCCGAAAGCGGCCAGGCCATGCGCGGCTTCATCCTCGGCGCGCGCCGGGTGAGCATCGTTTTCATCGTCTTCCTGGGCTTCATCTATTTCAGGCTCAGCGGCAATGAGGGCGCGCTCGCCTCCATCGGGCTCATTTCCTTCTGCGGCGTGACGCAGTTCCTGCCCAGCCTGGTGGGCGGGCTCTACTGGCGCCGGGCAACCCATGGCGGCGCTCTTGCCGGGCTGGCGGCAGGCTTTTTCGTCTGGGGCTATACGCTTTTCCTTCCGAGCCTCGGCGGAACTTTCCTGATGCCCGAGACGGTGATTGAGCAAGGGCCCTGGGGGTTGGCTCTGCTCAAGCCGCAGGCCCTGTTTGGCCTCGCAGGATTGGACCCGCTGGTTCATGCCGTTTTCTGGAGCATGTTTGCCAATATCGCGCTGTTTATGGGCGTCTCCATGCTCTCCGAGCCGACACCGCTGGCGCGCTATCAGTCGCGCCTCTTCGTAGACGTCTTCCGGCGGCGGACGGAGAGCCATATGAGCGTCATCCGCCGCACGGCCCGCCTCTCGGATTTGCGCCGCATTGCCGATCGCATTCTCGGCCCGGCGGAGGCGCTGGAGCTCGTCGCGCCGGCCAAGTCGGCCGACGGCGCGAAGACGGCAAGCGACGAACTCATTTCGCGGGTCGAGCAGCGGCTGGCGGCCAATGTCGGCGCGGCAACGGCCCGCTCTCTCGTATCGAGCGTGGTGACGAGCGAAACGATCAGCGTGGAGGAACTGAAGCGGCTTGCCGACGAGACCGAGCAGATCCGCGCCTATTCGGCCGAGCTTGAGCGCAAATCCCGCCAGGTGGAGGAGGCGGCGGCCGAACTTGCCCGCGCCAACCAGCAATTGCGCGAGATCGATATCCAGAAGGACGAATTTCTGAGCCAGGTGAGCCATGAGCTCCGGACGCCGATGACGGCGATCCGCTCCTTCAGCGATATTCTTCTTTCGACGCCGGAGCTCGACGAGCCGAGAAAGCAGCGTTTCCTCCGCATCATTCAGGACGAAAGCATCCGGCTCACCAAGCTGCTCGATGCCATCCTGCATCTCGGACAGATGGAGAATGGCGGCGGCGGATGGGAAAGCGAGCCGTTCGATCCGGAAACCGCCCTCGATCTGGCGATGGGAAGCTGCGAGGCGCTTGCCCGCTCCGAGGGTGTCATGCTGAAACGCGCGCGCCGCGCCCGCCGGGCAGTTGTCGAAGGCAACCGCGATCAGCTCGCCCAGGTCTTCATCAATCTCATTTCCAACGCCATCAAATACAATACGACCAATGCCCCGCTCGTCACGGTCTCCAGCGTCTCACGCAAGGGCCTCTATGAGGCAAGCGTGGAGGACAACGGCCCGGGCATCCCCGAGTCCGAACGCGAGCGCATTTTCCTGAAGTTTTCGCGCGGGCCGATGCCGCGGCGGGTCGGCGCCGGGTTGGGCCTCGCCATCAGCCGCCATATCGTGGAAGGCATGGGCGGCAGCCTGATGCTTGGCGAAAGCCGGCTGGGCGGCGCGAAATTCACGGTCAGATTGAATACGGACCGGCTTGCTCCAAGACCGTTGCCCGCCGGCTCGCGCCGAAGCGGGACGGACGATACAGTCCCTCCCGCTGAAACGCCGGCGAATTCATTATAAATTGACGCCGGCCAAGCCGCTGGATCAACTGCCCAGGATGGCGCTCTTCAAGGTGTTCACATTGTGATGGAACATGTCGATATAGGTCGATGCCGGTCCGTCGCTTCCGGAGAGCGCGTCGGAATAGAGCGTGCCGCCAACCTTCAGGCCCGTCTCCTTGGCGATCTGCTCGACAAGGCGTGGATTGGTGATGTTTTCCACGAAGATCGCGGACGCCTTGTCCTCCTTCACCTGGTCTATGAGCTTGGCGACATCGGCGGCCGACGCCTCTGCCTCCGTTGAAACACCTTCAGGCGCAATGAATTTCAGGCCGTATTCGTGCTGGAAATAGCCGAACGCGTCGTGGGAGGTGATGATCGTCCGCTTCTCCTCCGGAATGGTGGCGATGGCAGCCTTTACCTCGGTCTGGAGATCAGCAAGCTCCTGGAGATAAGCCTTGGAATTTGCCGTATAGGTAGTGCAACCGGCCTTGTCCGCCGCGCAGAAGGCATCGGCGATGTTCTTCACATAGATTTCCGCATTGGGGATCGACTGCCAGGCATGCGGATCGAATTCACCATGATGGTGGTCTTCATGATCGTGGTCATGATCCGCCTCGGCTGTTTTCTCACCCTCATGATGATGTTCCTCCTCTTCCGCCTTGAGCGGTTCAATGCCCTTGCTCACCTCGACGACGGGCGCCTTGGTCCCGCTGGTTTCGATCAGGCGCGACATGAACCCTTCGAGCTGCAGGCCGTTGACCAGGACGACATCCGCCTGTTTCAGGGATACCGCGTCTGCCGGGCGGGGCTCGTAGACATGGGCGTCGCCGTCGGGACCGACCAGTGTGGTGATCGCTACCCGGTCGCCGCCGACATTCTTCGCCAGATCGGCGATAATGGAGAAGCTGGCGACCACTTTCAGCTCAGCCGCGGAAGCACAGGTGACGAAGCCACCAAGGGTCAGCAGGCCGGCACAGGTTGCAAGGCGTAGCATCCCGAACATGGAAATCTCCTTTTAGTTGATCAGGCTGTTTTGTGGCGGCCGGATGCGAGGGCGCTGACAAGCATTCCCCGCCGTCCGGCCAGGGCGGAAAGCGCATAGATGACACCGGCCGTCAGGATGATGGCCGGCCCGGAGGGCATGGATGCGTGATAGGAAAGCAGCAGGCCGCCGACCGACGAAACCGCCGCGATCGCAACCGCAATCAGGCACATGGCCCGCACCTCGTTCGACCAGAAGCGGGATGCCGCTGCCGGCAGCATCATCAATCCCACCGACAACAGGGTTCCGAGCGCCTGGAAGCCGCCCACCAGATTGAGCACGACGAGGATCAGGAACAAGAAATGCACCGGCGCGCCCATGCGGCTGACGGAGCGCAGGAAAAGCGGATCGAGACATTCCGCCACCAGCGCACGCCAGAAGATGAGAAGAACGGCGAATGTGAGGAGAGCGATGGCGACGATCAGGGTCAGCGCGGCATTATTGAGCGCCAGGACGGATCCGAACAGAACATGCATCAGGTCGACGCTCGAGCCCCGCCATGAGACGAGCAGGACACCAACGGCAAGCGAAATGAGATAGAAGGCCGCCATCGAAGCGTCCTCCTTCTGGATGGTGAAACGGGAGACGATGCCTGAGCCCAATGCAACGAGCAGCCCAACCACCAGACCGCCGATCGTCATGGGAATGATCTCAAGGCCGAAAAGCACAAAACCGAGCGCTGCGCCGGGAAGGATGGCATGCGCCATGGCATCGCCCGTCAGGCTCATCCGCCGCAGCATCAGGAATACGCCCACCGGCGCACAGCTCGCCGACAGGACGAGCGAACCGAATAGCGCGCGCTGCATGAAGCCATATTGCAGGAAGGGACCAAAGAGCGTGTCAAACATGCGCGACAGCCTTCGCTTGCTCGGGATCAACAAACGTTGCCGGCTCCTCGCACCATCCAGATGCATCGTCCCATGCTTCCTGGAACCCCCTCGCCCGTGTGACGTTCTCGGGTGTAAGGACTTCCGCAGTCGGCCCCCAGGCCACCGGCTTTCTGGCCATCAGCAGGGTTCTTGGAAAATGCTCGCGCACAAGCGCATGGTCATGGAGGACACACAGTACCGTCCGGCCTTCCGCCACCCAGCTTTTGATAAGCATGACGAGATCGGCAATCGTCCGCGCATCCACGGCATTGAACGGCTCGTCCAGCAGGATGAAATCCGCATCCTGCAGCATGGTGCGCGCGAACAGCGCACGCTGCATCTGCCCACCGGAAAGACTGTCCAGCGCCCGTTTCTCGAAACCGCTCAGGCCCACCGCATCGAGGCAACGGGCAAGCGCCGCCCGGTCTTCCGCCAGGATGCGTCCCAGGAGACCACGTTTCTGCCAATGCCCCAGCGAAACGAGATCGACCACGCGCGCCGGAAACGTCCGGTCGAGCTCGGATTGCTGCGGAAGATAAGCCAGCCGCTTGAAGCGCGTCCGGCATGAGCCGCTGATCGGCTTGAGAATGCCGGCAATCCCCTTCATCAAGGTGGACTTGCCCGATCCGTTCGCGCCGACGACCGCCGTCAGCGACCCGCATTCCACCTCCCCGCTCAGATGATGAACAGCGGCATGGCCATGATAGCCAAGCGTCAGGTTTTTAAGTTCCAGGCAGACGTCGGTCATCGCATCCTCGGGGGTCGACAGCGCCTGCATACGTAATGTTATTACATCAGTCAAATGAAAAGTAACATTATAACGTATCTACATCACCTGAGCGGCACTCCTCCGATGCAAATGGAATGCGCTTCGGCTGCCGTTCCACGCCCCGACAGATCGGCGACAGATATCCTGGAATATCCGAGCAGCACAGCGGCAACTGTGGTCTACACGAAACCTCTACAGGAGGCGCTGGAGCCGGCTCATGGCCGCACAATGGCTTTGATCAGCGCCTCGCGGTCCTCTGCCAGGGCGGAAAACCGGGAGGGAAGATCAGCCAGGGAAAGTTCCGCCGACAAGAGTGCATCAGTATCGATGGCTCCGCTCCGGATTGCGTCCATCACCCGCTCGAAATCCGATTTCAACGCATTGCGGCTGCCGATGATCCGGGTCTCCCGCTTGTGGAATTCGGCATCATCAAAGCTGATCCGGTCCTTGACGATACTGACCAGAACGTAGCTCGACCCATGGGCGAGCAGAGGAAAGCCGGCCTCGATAGCGCGCGCGGAGCCGGTGGCATCGAAGATCACGTCGAAACCGTCAGCCAGATCGCCCGCCAGAACTGCCGCGGGATCCTCATGCAGGTGCTCGAACCCGAATTTGTCCGAGGCGAGTTCAAGGCGCTTTCGGCTAAGGTCCAGCAGGTGAACTTCGGCTCCCTGCAGCCGCGCGAACATGGCCGTTCCGATGCCGATCGGCCCCGCGCCGGTGACCAGCACCCGGTCGCCCGGGGCAAGTTCGGAGCGCGCAACGGCATGTGCACCTATGGCCAGGAACTCCACCATCGCGGCCTGAACCTCCGTCAGCCCTTCGGCTGCGTATAGATTGCTGCAAGGGACCGCAATTCGCGCGCAAAGCCCGCCATCGCAATGCACGCCAAGCACCTGGATCCGCGTGCAGCAATTCGGCTTGCCTCTCAGGCAAGCGCGGCAGGTGCCGCAGGACACATAAGGATTGATAACCACCAGCGTCCCGGATTTCAGCTCTCCGGTGGTTTCCACAACGCGGCCGGAAAGCTCGTGCCCGATCACGCGGGGGTATGCGAGATAGGGATGCTTGCCTTGAAAAATATGGTAATCCGTGCCGCACAGTCCCACGGCGCATATATCGACCAGCGCCCAGCCCTCGGGTGCGACCTGAGGCAGCGGCGCCTCGCGGAGTTCGAACTTCCCCGGCTCGACGCAGGTGCCGGTCATCATGGTGCGCACCTCGGTCTTTTCGATAACGGTCATTGCAGCTTCTCTCGGTTGCGTGGCGTCCAGTCCTCGGGCAGTGCCCCCTTGATGATCAGGCTTAGCACGTCGTCCTTGGAAACCTCATCGATTCGATACGCTCCGACATTGTGACCACGGTTCATGACGACGACACGGTCACAGAGGTCGAACACGTCGTGCATATCGTGGCTGATCAGGAAGATGCCCACACCCTCCTGCCGCAGTTGTTTGATCAACTTGCCGACCATCGCCGTTTCCGCCGGGCCGAGTGCTGCAGTGGGCTCGTCCATGATCAGCACCTTGGCATTGAAATAGATTGCGCGGGCTATGGCGATCACCTGACGCTGCCCGCCGGACAGACGCGAAACCGCGTCGCCGAGATTGCGGAAATTCGGGTTTAACCGGGCAAGCACCTTCCGGGTTTCTTCCATCATCCGCTTGTCGTCAAGATTGCCCCAGCGGGTCCGAAGCTCCCGCCCAAGAAACAGGTTTGCTGGCGCATCCAGATGATCAGCCAAAGCGAGGGTCTGGTAGATCGTTTCGATCCCGAAATCACGCGCATCGTGTGGCGAGGTGATCTCGGCCGTCTTCCCGCCCACCCGTATCTCGCCCGCGCTTGGCCGCATGGCGCCCGAAAGGATGCGCATCAGGCACGACTTCCCCGCGCCGTTGTGACCTAAAACGCCAACCACTTCGCCCGCATGAAGATCCAGCGACACCCCATTCACCGCGTGAATTCCGCCGAAATGCTTCTCGATCTCAATCATTTCCACTAAAGGTGTCATGGTCCTGCTCTTTGTCCTTTCTCGGTCGGAAAAATCCGGGCGGCAGCGGGTGCAACCGCCCGGATGGTCCGTCAGTAAAGAACGTTTTTCGCCTCAGCCGAGTCGAGGTTCTCCTTGGTGACATAGACGACGCCGGTATCGATCTGAGGTTCGACTTTCTTGCCGGCAATCAGATCGACCACGGCTTTGACCCCCAGTTCGCCCATCTGGAACGAGCCCTGGACCAGCGTGCCATCCAGCACACCATCCCTGACGAAGGCCTGCAGATCCTCATTGCCGTCAAAACCGATGGCCGTGAGCTGGCCGGCCTTGCCCGATTGCTGAAGCGCACGCCCCATGCCCACGGCCGTTGGCTCATTGGCGCCAAAGATGCCCTTCAGGTCAGGATTGGCGGCTAGCACGTCCGTGGTCTGGTTCAATGCGGTCGCCATCTGGGACTGCGAATAATAAGGACCGACGATCTCCATCTTCGAATTCGCCTTGATCTGCTCGACAAAGCAGCCAACGCGTCCGATTTCCGAGCCGACGCCCGCGACATAGGACATGACGGCCACCTTGCCTTCACCGCCGGTCAGCTTGATCATGTTATCGGCGGCCAGTTTCCCCGCCGCGCAATTGTCCGTCGACAGGAATGTCTGATAGGTGCCCTCCCCATCCTTCCCGAGTGCGGAGTCGATGATGGCGACGGGAATGCCCGCCTCGTTGGCGCGCTTCACCGCCGGGATCAGGGCTTCGGGATCGGAAGGGGCCAGGACGATCCCTGCAACGCCGCGGTTCACGGCGTTATCGACCAGGTTCACCTCGTCAGCCACGGCAGATTCGGCTGCAGGCCCGTCGAAGGTCAGCGTATGCCCCGTTCCCTCGATCGCAGCCGAGGCGCCCTTGTTCACGTTCTGCCAGAAGTTGGAATTGGTCGTCTTGACGATGACGGCTATCTCGCCCGCCATCGCTCCGGCCGGAAGCGCCAGAACGGCACCAATGGCAAGAGCGGCTTTCAGAGTAATCTTCATGGTTTCTCCTCCCTGTTTGAAGATTGCTGCTGCTGACCTCACCTGCGGCTGCGCAACTGGTCGACGAATACGGCCAGAATGACGACGAAGCCGATGATGATCTGCTGGATGAAGGCGGAGACGCCGGCCATGTTCAGACCGTTGCGAAGAACGCCGATAATAAAGGCGCCGATCATGGTGCCGGATATCGTGCCGACGCCGCCCATCAGCGAGGCTCCGCCGATCACCGCGGAGGCGATTGCATCGAGCTCGTACATCACGCCCTCATTCGGCTGCGCGGTGACAAGGCGCGACATCAGGATGTTGCCTGCGAGCCCCGCCAGCGCACCCGACAGGACATAAGCCGCGATCTTGGTGCGGTCGACATTGACGCCGGAAAGACGCGACGCCTCTTCATTCGAGCCCGTAGCGTAGATATGGCGGCCGAGTGCGCGGCGGTGGAGCATGTACGCCGCGGCAACGGCCACGATCAGAAGCACGATCGCCGGATAGGGTATGCCGGGAAAGATCACCTTCGAAAGGCCGTTCGGCTGCTTTTCGACCATGCGAAACAGCGCGCCATTGCCCAGTCGTCCGAAAGCCTCGCCCAGTTGCGAAATGGGGGCCGCGCCGGTCAGCTGCAGCGCCGTGCCACGCGCGATGAGCATCATTCCGAGCGTTGCGACGAATGGCGTGATCCGCATCTTGGTGATGACCAGGCCGTTGGCGAGCCCGCATAGCGCCCCGACGCCAATTCCGGCTGCCATGCCCGCCGGAACCGGCATGCCGGTCTTTACCAGCATTCCCGTCACCGTTCCCGACAGCGCCAGCACAGAGCCGACACTCAGGTCGATACCGCCGGTGATGATCACCATCGTCATGCCAATACCCAGTATGCCGATGACCGAAGTCTGAAGCAGAATGGTCAGGCCGTTGTTGATCGACAGGAAGGCGGCATTTCCGAAGGCGAAGATCGCAATCAACAACGCCAGCGTCAGGAGCGCCGAAAGCTTATGCAGTGTCTCGCCACTGGGGCCGCTTGCGCCGGCGACGGGGCGCACTTCGCTGGAAGCAACCGACATAACGCTCCCCCTATTTTGGTTTAGAATTATTAAGAACAGGATTGACCCGCGTGCAGCCTGCTGTCAATTGTTTTTAATTATTGTTTAAAACCCAGCCATGCCGGCGCGACACAGGGGAAGATCTTGGCCAGAACGGACGAACGCTTTCGCGAAGCCTATAATGCCTTGCTGGATTACTGCGCGACGCTGGCCCCGGGCGCACAGCTTTCCTCGGAGGTGGCGCTAGCCAGGTATCTGGAGGTCAGCCGCACCGTTGTCCGCTCCGCCCTGGACAGGCTTCGGACGGAGGGGGTTATCCGGTGGGAGGGACGCGAGAAAGCCCTGCTTCGTCAGCCCGCCCCCCAGGATTGGCTGCCCGTTGAATCCGACCAGATATCGGCCGAGGAGTTGGAGCGGCAATTCCTCAACTGGGTCCTGCGCTTCGACGTACCACCCGGTACGCCGCTGAATGTGACGGAACTGGCCCGCAGGTTCCATGTGCCGGCCCATAGCCTGCAGGAGTTTCTCGCCTCGCTCAGCCGGTTCGGCCTGGTGCAACGCCGCCCGCGCGGAGGGTGGGAATTGGTCGGCTTCACCCGTGACTTCGCCATCGAGCTGTCGGACTTCCGCATCATGCTGGAGCTGAACGCCGTATCGCAGCTTGTAGCGCTACCCGTCGACCATCCGATCTGGAGCCAGCTGGCGGCGCTCGAGGCCGAGCACCGTCAGCTGGCCGGGCAGATCGACGAGCGCTACCATGATTTCTCTCTCCTCGACGAGCGGTTTCATACGACGATCGGCAGCGTGGTGCGCAACCGCTTCGTGGCTGAATTCCAAAAGGTCATCACGCTCATCTTCCACTACCACTATCAGTGGGACAAGAAGGATGAACGTGAGCGCAACCTCGCGGCCATCGGCGAACACCTCAGGCTGATCGAAGCGCTTACCGATCGTGACGAGGCGGGCGCAATCGCCGCCGCGCGTGATCATCTGCGCACATCCAAGCTGACGCTCCTGTCGTCGCTGCGCAACCACGCTCTGGTCTAAATCGTGACCTCGACGCCGGTCTTGCCGACCTGATTTCGTTTCAGGAAACTCGCTCCGTGGTGGCGAGGACCTGACGCAGACGGGGTTGAGGAGCCGCGACGCCAAGGGCCACGCCCCACTGGAGAAAGGCCCCAATCCGGCGGTGCAGCTTTTCGGCATGGTTCTGCGCAATATCCGACAAGCGATGCGCCAAAAACGGATTGGCAAAACGGTCGAGCGTCGTGGCCACATAACCGGCGGCGTCGCCATAGCCGGCCTCAGCGAAGACCGGCAGCACTTCACGATCATAGAGGCTTTCCAGATCCGCCCGTACGGCGGGATCCGCAAGTCTTTCCCGCACCAGAGGCGAACCGGCGCCACCCTCCGCCAGCCAGCCCGCCACGAGATAGCTGTGCCCGAGGTTCAGGATGTGCAGCTTCAACCGCTCGATCCGATCCAGATCAGATACCTGCGTCAGAGCGGCATGCCGGCAGGGCAGCACCAGGCCGGGCTGTTCCTCGACGGCCCATAGGGCATAAGGTTCGGCGACCGCGCCCGCCGGCTCGATCGGCTCCGAAACGATCCGGTCCACCAGTGAATTGGCGAAGATCACATTTTCGGCAATCCAGTCAGCAAGGCCCGGCACCAACGGTCTTGCAAGTTCGAGCACCCGTCGGCGCAAGGTGTCCCCGTTCCGCGCAACCAGTTCCGTCGGCATGACCGTCAGGCGACGGCCTCCCTCTCGAAACCGGGCAAGCAACAATTGCGTCAGCTTCGCCGGATAGGACATCGCCTGGTGGAAGCCTGGCTCATTGTCTTCCCGTTGCGGCACCCAGCCGGCATCGCTGGTATTCGAAAGGATGATTTCGGCCTCTTCTGCGGCAATCCGGACGATCTCTGGCCAATCATTGGCCGTTGAAAGGCCGCGGCGGATCGAAGTAACGCGCTCGACCCGCTGCACCGGTCGCCCGGCCTCGATCCCTTCGACCCGGACCGGAAAGCCATCGGGCGCCGCCAACGCCTGCAATCGGCGCCCGCGTGCAGCCTCCCCGCTGGACTGGACCACCGTGATCGGTCCGAGGGCCTCCCCTTTGACCAGCGCATCGGAGACGAACAGGTCGGCATGGGCTTGCAGAAAACGGCTTGTGCCGAATTGCAGAATGGGCGTGATTGTCATTTATCTCCTCCAATTCAACATGTTTTTTATTATTACAGACACCGTGTCAAGGCGTGCTGACGCGGTTGGAGGATAGAGATGGTGGGCGCGCACCAACGGCCACAGCGCGGAAGCTTCGGAAAATCCCGCGCTGTGGATCAATAGTATCAGCTATGCGTGATCCTGGTGCCCAGAACCTTCAGGCATTCGCGCATGAAGGCGGCGAGGCCGGTCCAGCCTTTTGCCGAGACCATATTGCCGTCGACATAGGCCTCGGTCGGCTTCACGTCGATATAGATGCCGCCGACGGCCGTCACCTCGGGTTCGCAGGCGCCGAGACCCGCAACTTTCCGGCCTTTCAGTACACCCGGCACAGCCATCAGAATCTGCACGCCATGGCAGATGGTGAAGATCGGCTTGCCGGTTTCATGGAAGTGGCGGACCATATCCTGCACGCGCTTGTCAGTGCGGATATATTCCGGGCCACGTCCGCCCGCCGCATAAACGGCGTCATATTCCTCGACCCGCACCTCGGAAAAAGTCTTGTTGATGTCGGCATAATGACCGAGTTTTTCCGTATAGGTCTGGTCGCCTTCAAAATCGTGCAGCGAGGTCTTGATGCGGTCGCCGGCCTTCTTGTCCGGACAGACGACGTGCACCGTGTGGCCGACAGCCTCCATCCCCTGCTGGAAGACATAGATTTCATATTCCTCGGTGAATTCACCGGTCAGCATGAGGATCTTCTTGCCGCTCATGTCACATCTCCTGTTATCGTGAAATTCGGGCGGTGCCCGGCGGTCAGCCGGGCACCGGATCGGATCAGAATGGGGAAGCGGGGAAATAGAACTGGTCAGCGTTCTCCTGCGTGATCAGCGGCGCGCCGAGCAGGAATGAGCCGCGCATGGGCGCCTGTCCGCCGAATTGTGCCGCCGTCATGTAGATGGCCGACTTGATCATCGAGGGCGGGTAAGGAGTAGAGATAGGCGTGCGCTCATTGCCTTCCTTCACCATCTCGATGACCTGCTTCATGCCGTTGCCACCGAGCGCATATTTGATGTCCTTGCGCCCTGCACGATCGACCGCCTCGATGACGCCGAGCAACATGTCGTCATCATTGGCCCAGACGGCATCGATCTTCGGATATTTCGCAAGATAGTCCTGCATCAGCTTGAAGGCTTCGTCCTGGTTCCAGTTGGCATACTGCATGTCGAGGATCTTGATGTTCGTCTTGTTGATGACATCCGAGAAACCCTTGATGCGCTCATCGTCGATGACGGTCGGGATACCGCGAAGCACGACGATCTCACCCTCTCCGCCAAGCTTGTCGGAAAGCCAGCGCGCCGTGTTCGCGCCAACGGCGATGTTGTCGCCGGCGACATAGAGATCCTGGATGGTCGGATCGGCGAGGCCGCGATCGACCACCGTGATAAAGGTGCCGTTCTCCTTGACCTGCTCGACGGGCCCGGTCAGCTCTTCCGAAGTGAAAGGCAGGATGACCAGAGCGTCGAGCTTGTGGGTGGCCGAAAGGTCTTCGAGCGCAGAGACCTGTGCGGTTGCCGAGGATGCCGTCGACAGCACGATATCGATATTCGGGAACGCAGCCTCGATCTCCTTTTCCGCCTGCTCCGCGTGGTAGACGACTCCTCCCGTCCATCCATGCGTTGCGGCCGGAATAGAAACGGCGATCGTCACGTTCCTGTCCTGGGCCTGCCCGCTGCCGATCGGCAGGGCAAGGGCCAGGGCGATTGTCGGCAATAAATGTCCAGCCTTCTGGATAATAGACCTCATTTTCTCCTCCTTTGAAGTCCGTGCTGTTTTCAGCGATTGGCGGTAAAGCGGTGTGCCAGCATGGCGATGATGATAATCGCCCCCTGCACGGCGGCGACGAGGTATTCCGAGACCATGTCGGAAAGGACCATGACATTGGCGATGACCTCGAGAATGAGTGCGCCGGCGACCGTACCGCCGATGCGCCCCCGCCCGCCGCGCAGCAGGGTGCCGCCGATCACGACCGCGGTGATGACCTGCAATTCCCAGAGCTGCCCCGTCGTGGGTGTCGCCGCACCCAGGCGCGGCACGTAGCAGATGGCCGCAACGGCGACGCAGAAGCCCTGGATCACATATGCGATGGTGCGCACGCCTGCGACGTTGACGCCGGAAAAGCGCGCGACCTCGACATTGGATCCCGCCGATGTCAGGCGGCGGCCGTATTTCGTCTTGTAGAGCAGGAAGGCGCCGAGCATGACGACGACGAAGGTGATGAGCACCGGGTAGGGAATGCCGAGGAAATTGCCGAAATAGACCGGTCGGTAAGCTTCCCGCAGGCTGCGGTCGATCGGCAGCGAACCGCCATCCGTCATGAAAGTGATGAAAGCGCGAAAGATGCCCATCGTGCCGAGCGTGACGATGAAGGGCTCTATTCGCCCGATAGTCACGATCAATCCGTTGAAGAGACCGCATAACGAGCCGACCACCAGCGCAACGCCCGCTCCCATGGGGATGGCCCAGGTTCCAAAGGCCGGGGCAAGATGGTTCATCACCATGATCATGATGCCCGTCACGAAGGCCATCATCGATCCCACCGACAGGTCGAGCCCGCCTGATGAAATCACGAAAGTTGCCCCGACGGCGATGATCGCGATGAAGGAGCTGCGCGTGATCACATTGATCAGGTTGGCCGACGAGATGAAATTGGAATTCATCAACGCGCCGAACAGCACGATCACGGCCAGGGCGATGAAGGGTGCGAGATCCGCCCAGCGGATGCGTGTCCCATCGTCAGCGGGCGCGATTGTCGTTGTCGCTATGGTCATGTTCATCCTCCCCCACGTCTTCGCGCCCACCAGTCGTGGCGGCGTAGACGATATTTTCCTCATTGATTTCATTGCCGCGAAGCTCGGCGACGATCCTGCCGCCCCGCATCACCAGCACGCGGTCGGAGAGGCCGACGAGCTCCGGCATTTCCGACGAGATGACGATGCAGGCCTTGCCGGCACGCACCATCGCGTCGATGAAATCGTAGATCTGGCTCTTGTTGCCGATATCGATGCCGCGCGTCGGCTCGTCGATGATGACCACCGAAGGGTCCGCCATCATGAGCTTGGCAAGGAGCAGCTTCTGCTGGTTGCCGCCGGAAAGCTTGCCGGCCTCGAGGCGAAGCGAGCGCACGCGGATGTCATAGTCCGCCACCGCCTGTTGCAGGCGGGAAAGTTCTCCCCGCTTGTTGAGAACAGCACCGGGATTGACCGCATCGAGAGCCTGCAGCGTGAGGTTTGGGCCGAGCTTCTCCTCCAGAAGCAGGCCCTTACCCTTGCGATCCTCGGTCAGATAGACGAGGCCGGCGCCCATCAGGGTGCGGACGGACCGGTTCGTGATTTCCTTGCCATTGAGGACCACGCTTCCTGCCTCCGACGGGCGGAGACCCATCAGCCCCTCGATCAGCTCCGTGCGCCCGGCCCCGATCATGCCGCCGATGCCGAGCACTTCTCCCGGGCTGACACTGAAAGACGCTTTCACGGCACCATGATCGACGGCCAGATCGGTGACGGAGAGGATTGCGGCGTCGCTGGCGGGTGGCCGCTTGCGCGGATAGAGCATCGCCAGCTCACGCCCGACCATCAGTTCCGCCATTTCGCGCTGGCTGAGGCTCGCGGCCGGCCAGGTGCCGATCATGCGGCCATCGCGAAGCACGGTAATGCGGTCGGCAAGCGCCTGGACCTCGTCGAGCCGATGGGAAATATAAAGCACGGCCACCCCGTGATCCCGCAGGCTGCGCACGATGTCGAGCAGCGCGGCCACTTCGTCATTGGCGAGAACCGCGGTCGGCTCGTCCAAGATGACGATTTTCCGCTCGTCCAGAAGAGCACGCGCGATCTGCACCAGCTGGCGCTGGGCGAGCGGAAGATCTGCGACGTGGTCGCGAGGCCGGGCTGTCGAACCGACCCTTGCCAGGAGTTCAGCCGCACGGCGGTTCATCGCACGGTCATCGACCAAAAGGCCGCGGCCGACCTCTCGACCCAGGAACAGGTTTTCCGCAACGGTGAGATCGGGAGCAAGCAGGATCTCCTGGTGCACGAGCACGATTCCGGCATTCTCCGCCTCGACCGCGCTCCGGAACTCGACCGGCTCCCCTTCCATGAAGACGCGGCCTGCGCTCGGTGCGACATGGCCGGACAGGAGCTTCATCAGCGTCGACTTGCCCGCACCGTTTTCGCCGATAACGGCGTGCACCTCACCGGCCTGGATATCGAGCGTAACGTCCGACAGGACAGTGATCGGACCGTAAGCCTTGCCAAGCCCTTCGGCCTTGAGCGCGGCTACGACCGCGCTCGCCGGAGGTGCGACCGGTTGGGATGGAAGGACCGCGTTCATTCGAAGGCCGAAAGCAAGCGGTCCCGCGAGCGCTCGATGTGGATGCGCATGGCGTCAAATGCCGCCTGCGGATCGCCGCCCCGAAACGCTGCGAGCAGGTTTTCATGCTCTTCCAATGCTTCCTGCGTTACCCGGGTGTGGAACATCAGCCGGAAGATATGCAGATGGATATGCTGGTTGGACAGTGTGCTGCGGATCACCTCATTGCCGGCAATCTGGAGGATGGCATCATGGAACTGCGCATCGGCGCGGGCGAAACGGGAATAACGCGTGTTGCGGTCGACCGGCGGCTCGCCATGCCCCATATCCGCAGCGGAATTCTCCAACTGCTGGAGTGCCTCGGGCGTCATGTTGATGGCCGCAAGCCGTGCCGCTTCGGGCTCGATCAGCAGGCGAAAGGCGTAAAGGTCTTCAAACTGCTTGCGCGTGCGTTGAGGGGCTGCGCTGTAGCCGATGAGATGCTCCTTGCGAACAAGCCCCTCGCGTTCGAGGCGGCTGAGAGCTTCGCGGATAGGCGTCTGCGAGACATTGAGTTCGCGCGCAAGAACATCGATGGGAATGCGTGCGCCGGGAGCGATCTCCAGCGACATCAGCCGATGATAGATGTTGTCATAGACACCATCAACCACACTGATGGGACGAATGACGGCCGCCCGGCCTTCCCGTTCCGCTGCAATTGCCACTTCCACTCTCCGACTGCTTGTTGACATCCAATTTTTTGTTGCAGATAACATATCCTATGTCAAATAGAATATCGTATACGATCTGATATAGGATTTTGGAAATGAAGCTTCCGCCGGATATGCTCCGGAAGTTGGCGATCTCCCTGCTCGAAAGAAGGGGAACCCCCGCCGACCCCGCCCGCCTTCAGGCGGACCTTCTCGTGGAAGCCGAGTTGCGGGGGCTGCCCTCCCATGGCCTGCAGCGGCTGCCATTGCTTCTTTCCCGCCTGGACAAGGGCCTTGCAGACCCCAGGGCACACGGAACCGGAACCTGGCAGCGACAGGCTTTCCTGAGCGTCGATGGTGAACGCGGCCTCGGTCCGATCGTGCTGATGAACACCATGCGCGTCCTGCAGCGCAAATTAGGAGAAACAGGCATCGCCATTGCCGCCATCCGCAATGCCAACCATATCGGCATGCTGGCCTATTATGCGGAGGTCGCTGCACGGAACGGCCTGATCGCGATCGTGATGTCAACCAGCGAAGCACTCGTGCATCCCTTCGGCGGCACGCAGGCCATGCTCGGCACCAACCCGGTCGCCATCGGCATTCCCACGGGCAGCGAACCCTTCGTGCTGGACCTTGCGACAAGCATCGTTTCCATGGGAAAGATCAATAACCATGCGACGCGCGGCGAGCCGATCCCGTCCGGCTGGGCGGTCGATGCAGACGGTCGCCAGACGACTGATCCGCAGGCGGCAAAGAGCGGAGCGATCGCGCCCTTCGGGGATGCCAAAGGTTACGGGCTCGGCCTTGCGATAGAGCTTCTGGTCGCTGTCCTTGCCGGCTCCGACCTCGCGCCCGACGTCCACGGCACGCTCGACGATACCCACATTGCCAACAAGGGCGACCTTCTCGTGCTGATCGCCCCATCGGCGGGAATGGGAAGCTTTCCCGCCCTTGCCGCCTATCTCGACCGTCTGCGCCTGTCCCGTCCGCTCGATCCGGCTCGCCCAGTCGCCGTTCCCGGTGATGGTGCGCGCGCCCGTCGCGCCGCAGCGCAAACCGGAATCGAGCTGCCTCAATCGCTTTTCGAGCACCTTATGGCCCTCGAGGCCGCCTGATTTTTCGGAGGAGATATGGAATGAACTTATTCGGCACATTGAGGTCGCCGCGCGAACTGCTCTTCGGGGCGGGTCAGCGACATGCGCTGGGCGGCATTGCCGCAAGGCTCGGGCAGCGCGCACTGATCGTCACGGATATGCGCATGGCTGCGGACGCCGGCTTCCTCGCGCTGCAACGGCAGGTCGAAGAAGCCGGCCTTGCGGTCATGGTGGATAGCTCCACTCTGCCGGATGTTCCAGTCGAATCCGCAATCGCCGGCGCTGAAGGTGCCCGAAGCTTTACCCCTGACCTTGTCATCGGCATCGGCGGCGGGTCATGTCTCGACATGGCAAAATGCGTCGCCCTGCTCCTTGCTCACGGCGGACGGCCGCAGGATTATTATGGGGAACATGCCGTGCCAGGGCCGGTGGTGCCGTTGATTGCCATCCCCACCACTGCCGGCACCGGCTCGGAGGTGACCCCGGTCGCCGTGCTTTCGGATTCCGAGCGCAGCCTGAAGGTTGGCATCTCAAGCCCGTATCTGATCCCGACCGTATCGATCTGCGATCCCGAACTCACCCTCTCCTGTCCTCCCGGCCTGACGGCGATTGCGGGCGCGGATGCACTGACCCATGCGATCGAGGCCTTCACCGCAATCCGGCGCGAGCCCGTGCCGGGCATTACGCAGCAGCGTGTTTTCGTCGGCAAGAACGAGCTTTCCGACCATTTTGCCCTCGGTGCCATTGCCCTCCTGTGGCAGGGGCTGGAAGCGGCCTGCAAGAACGGCTCCGATCTGGCTGCCCGCGAGAAGGTCATGCTCGGTGCGACGCTTGCCGACCTTGCCTTCGGCGTGGCGGGTACGGCAGCAGCACATGCCATCCAGTATCCGGTCGGCGCGCTCACCCACACCGCGCATGGCCTCGGTGTCGCCTGCCTCATGCCCTATGTGATGACCTGGAACGCCCCATTCATCCGCGACGAGCTTGCGGAGATCGCAAAGGCTGCCGGGCTAAACGGACCCGATGCCGTGGTTCCTGCCCTTGTTTCGCTCTTCGAGCGGATCGGCATTCCCGCGACGCTCCGCGATCTCGGCCTTGAGGAAGACAGGATTGACTGGGTGGCCGAGCAAAGTTCCGGTATCGCGCGCCTCATCCAGAACAATCCGCGCCCCCTGAACCCGCATGAAATGCGCAACCTCGTCGCCGCCGCCCATTGCGGCGACCGGTCGAGCCTGAACTGATTTGAAAGGATTCCATCATGACATTCCACGCCAAGGTTTCCGGCTATGCCGATCCTGCCCTTCATGCCGAAGGCCTCTATATCGGCGGCAAATGGCAGAAGGGTAGCGGCATACCCGTTCTCGACCCATCGACCGGCAATCTGCTTGCCGAAGTGGCCGATGCCTCCATCGAAGATGCAGGGCGCGCGGTCGATGCCGCAGAGGCCGCCGCCGCCGGATGGCGTGCTACACCTGCTCGCCAGCGCTCGGAAATCCTGCGCCGCTGGTTCGAGCTGATGACCCAGCATGCCGAAGACCTTGCGACGCTTATCGCACTGGAAAACGGCAAGGCACTGCCCGATGCGCGCGGCGAGGTCGCCTATGCCGCCGAGTTCTTCCGCTGGTATGCCGAAGAGGCGACGCGCATTCCAGGCGAATACCGGCACACCCCCTCCGGATCGCACCATATCCTTGTCGACCATGAGCCGATCGGCATCGCCGTCCTCATCACGCCCTGGAATTTCCCCGCCGCCATGGCGACCCGCAAGATCGGCCCCGCCCTCGCTGCCGGTTGCACGGTAATCCTGAAACCCGCTTCCGAAACCCCGCTGACGGCCTACGCCATGGCCCGTCTCGGGGAAGAAGCGGGCGTGCCGCCCGGTGTCGTCAACGTACTGACGACAACCAACCCCGGCCCCGTGACAAACGCCATGCTCGCCGATCCCCGCGTGCGCAAGCTCTCCTTCACCGGCTCGACCGGCATCGGCCGCATTCTTCTGGCCGAAGCCGCCAAGTCGGTCGTCAGCTGTTCGATGGAACTCGGTGGAAACGCACCCTTCCTCGTTTTCGATGATGCGGATCTCGAGGCCGCTCTCGAAGGCGCGATGATTGCAAAGATGCGCAATGCCGGCGAAGCCTGCACCGCCGCCAACCGCTTTTATGTTCAGGCGGGCATTCATGACGCTTTCGTCCGGGGGCTCACCGAACGCATGGCAGCCCTGAAGATCGGCCCAGGCTACGATCCGGCGACCCGATGCGGACCGATGATCACGCAAAACGCCGTGCGCAAGATCGACCGTCTTGTCTCGGACGCGATTGCCGCGGGCGCTCGGGCGACGACAGGCGGCGCGCCGCTGCCGGGCAGCGGTTATTTTTATCCGCCTACCGTTTTGGAAAACGTTCCGGCCAATGCCGCGATCGCGCGTGAGGAAATCTTCGGGCCGGTCGCCCCGGTCTACAGATTCGAAAGCGACCAGGAGGCCATCCGCCTGGCCAACGATACGGAGTATGGCCTCGCCGCCTACATCTATACCCGGAATCTGAAACGTGCGATGCAGGTGGGCAAATGCCTCGAAACCGGCATGCTCGGCATCAACAGAGGACTCATGTCCGACCCCGCCGCGCCCTTCGGCGGCGTAAAGCAGAGCGGCCTCGGCCGTGAGGGCGGCGTGACCGGCATTCTCGAATTCATGGAGGCAAAATATTACGCGGTCGATTATTGAGGTGGAGGAACAGAGGATGACGTCACAGGACCTTTACCGAATTCGCGACTTCGTGCCGGATTTCGACGCCATTGCCGACGAGTTTGCCGAGCGCAGCCGCGCCCTTTCGGCACGGGCGAATGTCCGGGCGGACATACCCTACGGCGCCGGCACCAGGGAGATCCTGGACATTATCTTGCCCGAGCGCCCGAATACCGGCGCCCCTTTGCATGTCTTTGTTCATGGAGGCTATTGGCGCTCCGGCGAAAAAGCGAATTACCGCTTCGTCGCCGAGCCCGTTCTGGCGGCCGGCGGCGTAGCGGCCTTCATCGAATACGATCTTATGCCAAGCCGGCGGCTTGGCGTTCTGGTCGATCAGGTGCGCCGGTCCGTGCTCTGGCTGCAAGAACGCTGCAGGGAATTCGGTGCTGATCCTGCCCGGATAACGGTCAGCGGCCATTCTGCGGGCGCACATCTTGCCTCCTTCCTCGCCGCCAGGGGGCGGGAGGAGGCCCAACCGCCTCGCTTGCCCCTCTTGCGGGGGCTGCTCCTGCTGAGCGGCATCTATGATCTCTCGGAAATACCCTACAGCTTCCTTCGCGACGAGGCTGAAATGACCCCGGCCGAAGCCGCGGCATGGTCACCCCTCACCGCAACCCAGCATCCCTGTCCGCTGCGCCTCCTCGCCTATGGCGCGGAGGAAACAGCGCCGTTCCATGATCACGCCAAAGAACTCCATACGCTGCTGCGCGCGAGGGGGCAGACGGCAGAAATGCTGCCGGTGCCTGGCTTTAACCACATGAGCGTCGTCCTCGATCTCGCCGATCCCGACGGCATGCTCGGGCGACGGCTGCACGATCTGGTAGCCGCAAGTGCTGCAAAAACATGATCTAACCGGCAGCCGCCGAGCACACCAACCGATCGGGCCACTCCGCTTGGACGAAACGATGATCGTTACGTCGATTCGAGATGATCATGAGCCGGATCGAGCGGCGGGACGGCTTGCAGAAACGCAAAAAGCCCCGCGAAGGGGGCTTTTGTGGATCGCAGGGATATTTGGTTGCGGGGGCACGCAACTACCGATACCGACACTCCCTTCGAGCCGCAATTTGAACAGCATAACGCGAACGGAAGAGATACCTGTCTTCTAGTATCCGTATTTATTCCGTCGATCCTTAAAGGCTTTTTCGCCACCTTCCATGGTCGCCGTGATCACTTCGCAGATTTCCCGCTTGTCGATGGCCCCGGCGCAAGCGACCTTGCGCTCGCCGCTGTTGTCAATATCAAGGTGAGTCACCAGTTCAGACGAGCCATTGACAACGATGTTCGCATTGTGACTGACGAAGATGAGCTGGCGCTTCTGTTTTGCACTGTGGAGCTTTTCGGTCAGGTCAGTAATGATCCTATTATCCAGGTCGCCTTCAGGTTGGTCGATAATCAGCGGCCCGCCGGGCTGTTCCAGCAGCATGAAGAGCAGCGCAGCGGCTCTCTGGCCCTCAGACGCCTTTTCGAAAGATATCTGCCGGTCGCCATCGCAATAGGAGAGCTCAATCTCCGGCTTTACGATCGAGCGCGGGCAGGCGAACGCTCACCAGCCCCAGGTCACCTATCCCAACGGTGATACGCAAACCGTAACGGTCAAAGAGCTGCGGGCACTCTTTCCAGCAGTCGTCTACAGTCAGGGCGAGCTGGCCGAAATTGGCAAGCAGGCTGGCAAAAAAGCGCAGCTTTCGGACCTGCTTCAGTTTGTAAATCCGGAATATAAGCGGGAGGATGATCGCCTTGCACAAGATATCGAAACCGCCAAGGATGCGGTTAAGGCCGCGATCCAGAAGCTGGTTTCCAACTGGACTCTGCAAGCCAAACTGCGCCGGCTAAAAACCAACCGCGATTCGATCGCGCAGCGTGTGCAGGCTCTTGAGAAAACGCTTCCGAAGCAATCGGAGGAAGATCGGGCTGTCGTCGCATATTTCGACAAAGCCAATGACTTCGAGTTAAAGAGAATTCAGGCAGGCGCTCCGTACCGGAATAGTGATCTCGTGGCGCATCATGGCAACTCCGCCCAAGGGCGAACGACAAGTATTCGAGAAGCGAGCTTTTACCGCTGCCCCGTCCGCCAATGATCGAATTGAGTTCCGGACTAAACGGCAGGATTGTATCCTGCAGGATGCTCGAGCCCTCGAAGGTAAGCTCGGCAATGACGAGCGAGGGAATTTGCGGCGGTTCAATGCAGATGCGCGACTGGTGGCCGAGAAACGCCTGTCGAATAGCCTCCGCTGTTGGTTCCGCCAACTTGATCCAGGTATTGTTCTGACCAAGCTCCGCGTAATCAGCCGATCGGCTATCTGAGCTGGGCAGCGGGTAGATTTCACGTTCCGACCATGTTTTGTCGGTGCCGGACAGGCGCTTTCGGTTCTTGGTACCGAGCGTCTTTATCGTCTGGCCTCGATCAAGATAACCGCCAACATAGGGCATGCGCCGGAAATCACCGTGCGCGCCGTCAATCAGAACGGTGTGACTAGGCGAGTGTGCTGTCACCAATCGTCGCGAGCTTGTCATCGATTTGCGTGAACCGGCGAGCGGTGTGGGTGAAACCCATGCGCCGGATGTCGGCAGGCTCGTAAATCTGCCACGCCCCGCTCCCATCCCGGCAAGCCGGAATGGCAACCGGTGCACGGTGCGGTCCAAAAACGAAGGGCAGCAGATTCTCCGACTGCGCCATCCGGTGGATAAAGCGCGGCGCGACGTAGCCGGGAAACTTTTCGCCTTTGAGCTCTTTGGCCTGCTTGAGGGTGAAGCCCCATTCCGTACCGGGTCCGGGCGTATCCACCCGGTGTTCGTTGCCGGTGCCGTTGAGGATTGCCGACTTCATCACCAGACTCGACTTCGTCATCATGGACGAACTGGGCTATCTCCCATTCGCCCAGGCCGGCGGCCAGCTTCTCTTCCACCTCATCAGCCGCCTCTACGAGCGGACATCGATCATCGTCACGACAAACCTGGCCTTCGGCGAGTGGCCGGCCGTATTCGGCGACGCCAAGATGACCGCCGCTCTGCTCGACAGGCTCACCCACCATTGCGAGATCGTGGAAACCGGGAACGAATCCTGGCGCTTCAAAAACCGCTCTCAAAGCTAAAGCCGAAAAGACAAACAACCCGCGCCCGCAGGCCCCTGCGCTAAATGGAGAGCTCCGGGCCTACGCGCGCTGACCCTATGCAACCAGAGGCAGGGGTCCCTTTTGGGAGCCGATATGGGGTCCCGTTACGATGCCGATTGACACCCTGCTCCCTGGCCGTGATTGCGACGCCGTTTCAGCTTATGCGCAAGACGCAATTCTGACATTGCTACAGCCTACAAATCGGGAGCGGCATCCGAATTGACAGTTCTCTCTTGAAAACTAATTCTCATATGTGGTATGCGCGGATTAGCAGATTTGTGTTAGTTCCGGACGCTGCTCGTACACTCGTCCAATGAGCGACGGAACTAGCTTTTCTCGATGATCTTCTCTTCGAAACCGCTCCGAGGCGATTGTTGGGATCTAGGCAGACTGTAGGCTAAATTAAGGTTGGTGCGATCAATGCGCCAACGCGGGGAGTTCGGATGGATAGCAAGACGTTCGTTTTGGTGCATGGCGCCTGGCATGGGGGATGGTGCTATAGTCGTGTACGGAAGATACTTCAGCAGAAGGGTCACTCCGTCTTTACGCCCAGCCTTTCGGGCCTTGCGGAACATTCGCACCAATATTCCCCCGCCATCAACGCATCAACTCACATTCAAGATATTGTCAATCTTATAGAATTTGAGCAACTCAATGACGTTGTGCTCGCCGGACATTCATACGGCGGTCAGATAATTACCGGGGTCGCCGACCGTCTTTCCGACCGGATAAGGGCGCTTGTCTATATTGATGCCTTTGTTGGACAAAACGGAAAGTCGTGCTTCGACATGGACATCCCGGAATTCGTCGCAAACCATGTAGAGCAGGCTCAGAACCACGGCGGGCACACCAGTATACCTTTCTCTGCCCACCTTTTTGGCGTGAACGAGGCTGATCGGGCTTGGGTCGACAAGATGTGCACGCCCCACCCCTTCGCGACGCTCGCGGAGCGAATTTCTCTCAGTGGCGCGCATGAAACGATCAAGAATCGAACATATATCTTCGCCGCAGGGTGGCACCCTTCCCCCTTCAAGCCGATCTATGAACAGATTAAAATGCAGCCGGGGTGGAAACTTCACGAACTGGAATGCGGACACGACACGATGATCGACATGCCGCACGAAACCGCGCAGATCCTCCTTGAGGCGGCAGGATAGTGGCTCACTTTGCCGATAGGCACTTATGCAACGCGTTTAAGCAAATCATGCGTCTGTGTTTCGGAAGGCAATGAGCGCGTTCCTGAAGCAAAATCAGCAAGGGTGAACGATGAACTTGGAACTGCTTGGAAAGCAGGTGCTTATCACGGGTGGGTCTAAGGGCATCGGCTTTTCCAGCGCGCGAGCGTTGCTAGCAGAGGGCGCCAAAGTGGTGATCGTGTCACGCGATCAGTGGAACGTCGACAAAGCCGTCGAAAGGCTACCAGGGATTAGAGGCTTCACTGCCGACCTTGTGTCGGCGCAAGCTGCGGATGAGGTGGTTGAAAAGATAGAAAGGGAGCTTGGCCCAATCGACATTCTCGTCAACTGCGCCGGAGCGGCACGCCGCACTCCAGCCGACGAACTGAGGCCAGCACATTGGCGTGCTGCGATGGACGCCAAATTTTTTTCGTATATCAATGTGATCGATCCGCTGATCAAGCGCATGGCCCTCCGCGGCAGCGGCGTCATAATCAATGTCATTGGTGCAGGCGGCAAGGTTGCCTCACCGATCCACCTGCCGGGCGGATCGGCCAACGCTGCCCTTATGCTGGCGACGGCAGGTCTTGCCAACGCCTTTGCGAGCCGCGGCGTGCGCGTCGTAGGTGTCAACCCGGGAAGCACTGAGACCGAGCGGCTGGCGGAGGGCTTACAAGCCGAAGCGGCGGTGGCCGGCTTCAGCGTTGTTGAAGCAAAAGCTCGGGCTCTGGAGCGTATTCCATTGGGTCGCATGGCCAAACCAGAGGACATTGCTGACATGATCGCATTTCTCAGTTCGGCTAGAGCGTCTTACGTGACCGGCGTTATGATCAACATGGATGGCGCGGCTACACCAGTCATCTAGGCGCTGGCCCGACCTGCGGCAGCATATGTGTGCCGCAGGCATTGACCGGAATCCCTATTGTCGCCATCCGGGGTAACTATCAACGTTCTCTCTATGGACAAGACCCGATGGCTGGCTGACAAACTGCGCGGGGCGAGGTTTTCCGTTCATGATATCGTAGCCGATCTGTGCAGCTTTCATTCCCAGTCCGTAGGGATCCTGGCTGGCCGACCCGACAATCATCTTGCTTGTTTTCAGCGCCTGCACAAGATCTGGGCTTCCGTCAAACCCGGCGATCTTGACGCCGCTTCGGCCAGCTTGACGCGCTGCGAGTTCCGCACCTATGGCCATATTATCGTTGATGGCAAAGACGCCGTCGATTTCTGGAAGGCGCGTCATGAGGGACTGCATGATTGAAAAGCCCTGATCACGCGAGGCATCGCCCTGCTGGTCAGCTGCGATTGTAATGGCAGGATATTTGGCGAGAGATTCCTTGCACCCTTCCACCCGAGCCATAACGCTGGTTGCTTGCGGTCCGTTTAAGATGACCAGGTCTCCCTTGCCTCCCATCTGCTTGGCAAGATAGTCGCAGACGAGAACACCGCCGATACGGTTGTCGGTAACGACATTGGCATCCGCCGCATTGGCGGCAGAATCCATCCCTACCACAACAATACCGGCTTTCTGCGCTTTTTTGACTGCAGGCGTGACTGCGTCAGGATCCGCGCTGAACATCAGGATCATGTCCTTCCCGGCCGATACGTAGCTGTCAATCAATTCAAACTGCCTGTTGAGGTCGAACTCATACGAAGATGTCGACACCTCTGCATTGGGGTTGATTTCTTTCACACCGGCTTCGGCACCCTTTGCAAGCGAAATGAAGAATGGGTTGCCGAGTGGCCCGGTAATAATGCCAACGGACTTTATATCTTTCGCCGCCGCTGGCGAAATCAGAAGCGCAAAGGCAAGCGCCAATTGTGGTACGGTTCTCTTTTTCATTAGCTTCACTCCTCCTCAAAACTAGTGCTGCCTGTCCTGGCCGCATTTTCCGTTAAGCTGTCCGCGATCTAAACCGGTCAAGCGACACGGCCCCGATGATGACGCCACCCTTGATGATGTATTGCCAGATGTCAGGTACGCCGCTGAGGATTAGGCCATTGGCCATGACGGCAATGATCAGCGCTCCGACCAGCGTACCCCAGATTGAGCCGATCCCGCCCACGAAGCTGGTTCCTCCCAGGATAACGGCGGCAATTGCGTCGAGCTCGTAAGCTTGGCCAAGCTGAATGCCGTTCGCTGAGTAGAGTCGCGCAGCCGACATGACACCACCGAGGCCGGCCGTCAGACCGGAATAAATGTAGACGAACAGGATAACCAACGAGACGCGAACGCCAGCCAAGCGGGCTGCAGACTCATTGCCACCAATGGCGTAGATCCGCATGCCAAGCACGGTGAACCTCAAAATCCCCCAGCTCAACAACACAACCGCGGCAGCAATGATCACGAGCGGACTAATGCCAAAAATCGTCTGATTGGCGATGAAGGCAAAAGGCAGGTCCGGGTTAAGGAGGGTACGTTCGTTGCCGATAAGTCGCGCAATCCCTCTGTAAGCGGTAAGTGTTCCAAGCGTAACGATGAAAGGTGGCAGCCTCATAAAGGTGATCAGCGATCCGTTGATCAGCCCGAGAGTGATGCCGGCAAGAAGGCCGGCGAGAAGCCCCATGCTTTCTAGCCCTGGGATCAGGGAAACGGCCACCGATACCATCGCGCAGACGGCGAGTGCCGATCCGACGGACAGGTCTATGCCGCCCGCGATGATCACCAAAGTCAATCCAGAGGCCAATACCGTGTTTATAGCTGCCTGTTGAGTTATGATGGAAAGGTTCTGCAGCGACAAAAAACGATCATTGATCATCTGGAAGCCGATGGCGATCAAGATCAATACTGGCAGCATGCCTACAGTCTGCATGATCTGCGTTCCCGAAAACCGAGAACTGTTTTGCCTGGGGGGCACTGCCTCTAGCCCAACTGCTCTCTGCGATTTAGATCGACTATTCATACCACCACTCCCGCTTCAGCCTTCTTTCCAACCTCCTCGCCTAGTCCTGCTGCCAACAACATGATCGCTTCCTCCGTGATGTCCTTGCCGTTGCGATAGCCGACTTCACCGACCAGTTTTCCCTCCCGCATGACCAGTACCCGGTCGGCGATGCCGATGAGCTCCGTGAGTTCCGAGGAAATGACAATGACGCCGACCCCCCGGCGAACCAGGCCGTCAACGATTTCGTAGATCTGGGCCTTAGCGCCGAGGTCAATACCGCGTGTAGGTTCATCGAGAATGACGACTCGCGGACCGGTCTCAAGAAGGCGAGCAAGCAAGGCCTTCTGCTGGTTGCCACCAGAAAGTCTACCGATAGCAACTCGGTCGTTCGGCAGACGAATGGATAAGTTGCTGATCGACGTCGTCGAGCGCTGCCGTTCTCTGCGAAAGTTTCGGATCGTCCCGCCGAACGCGTCATCCGGTGCCCTTAGAAAGTTTATGTTGTCCCGTACATCCATTTGGAGGAAAAGGCCGAGGCCTTTACGATCCTCGGTAAGGTAGGCGATCCCAGCTTCTTGTGCGTCTTGGATGGTTTTAACAGGCCGGTCGTACTGAACGACAGAGACGACGCCCCTTGCCTGCCGGTCGATCCCAGCAAGGAGACGGGCCAATTCCGTTCGCCCTGAGCCGATTAGACCCCCAATACCCAGTACTTCACCCTGATACAGGCTCATAGAACACGGACCGATGGCTTTGCCGTCGGAAATATCGTTAGCAACTAGGATCGGGGCGCCCGGTTGATTCTGTCGTTTTTTCCTTTGATAAAGGCTGCTCAGTTCCCGCCCGACCATCATCTTGACGAGACGTTCGGGCTGTAGGTCGCTGCCCTCGAGCGTCCCGACATATTGCCCATCCCTTAGGACAGTTGCGCGGTCTGCAAGTGCAAACACCTCATCCATACGGTGAGAAATGTAGACAATGCTGACGCCCTGAGTTCGGAGTTTGCGGATGATCCCGAACAATCGCTCCACCTCTCGTGAGGATAACGCAGTTGTGGGTTCGTCCATGACAATGACGCTGGCACCGGACTGCACCGCTCGGGCAACTTCCACAAGTTGCCGCTCACCTAAGGTGAGATGCCTTACAACGGTATCCGCATCGAACTGAGCCCCGAGTTCGCGAAGGATTACGCCGCAGGCTTTTCGCATCCCGGCGCGGTCAATTAGGGGACCGCGGCGGATTTCACGACCCATGAAGATGTTTTCAGATACCGTCAGGTTCTCAGCAAGGCTTAGCTCTTGGTGGATTATCACGATCCCGGCGGCGAGAGCTGCCTGCGGACTGGACAGCACCGTCCTGCTACCGTTTATCCAGATGACGCCTCCTGGATCCGGCTGAATTATGCCGCCGATGATCCTGACTAATGTTGACTTTCCCGCGCCATTCTCACCCATCAAGGCATGCAACTCGCCGTAGCGAAGCTCAAACCCGACACCCCGAAGAACCTCCACCCGGCCAAATGTTTTCGAAATGTCGACCAGGTCCAGAACGATAGGCGTTAAGCGGGATCCGCTTGGGTCCTCTGCATTGGTATGCATGCCTGCTACGCCTCCCTGCGGGCAGAATAGTATTCGCCGTCGATGTTGCTTGACGAGTAACGGCGCGGGCTTTCGCTCGCCGCGCTAGCTGCTTCGCCTCTAAGTTCCCGTATAGGATTATGTTTATGTATGCGCACAGATAGAACAAAGGCGCGCGGAAGTCAACGCGCCTCTTGGCGCATTCCGGGTTTGCATATCGGTCTGCCCGGCCGGCTGAACCTATTCAACTGAAGTGCTGTCGAACTGCCATGTATCAACAGCTGGCGGGCATCCCTATGCTCCTTTCGAACGAAACAGCGGCGAGATGCCGGCCAAGTCCGCAAGCTCTCGCGCCGTCTCCATCACGTCAGGGGCAAGCTCAAGCATCCGGCATTCGGTCATGCGAGTCGAAGGGCCAGCGATGCTCAATGTCGCGAATACGCCACCGGTCGCAGCTCGCACGGGTGCGGCGACAGCCGAAGTGCCCATCTCGTATGAGTCAATAACGATCGCAAAGCCGCGTTCGCGGGTGCGATCGATCAATCTGATGAGATCCTGGAGCGTCCGGGGTGCACCGGGGCCATATGCATCTGGCTTGAAACCCTGTTTGATGACCAATTCCAAAGCGGACTGTTCTTCCATGCAGGAAAGCCAGGCATGTCCGTTCGCGGCCGCGGCCAAATAAACTTCCGCGCCATCGTCAGGGTCGTACCGGAGGCCCCGTGTCGCGCCCTGGGCCTTTGCAACCCACCGTAAGTTGTCTCCGTCGACGACCGCCAGGCGGACCAGTTCTCCGCTTGTGGCAGCCAGCCGTTCTAAGACTGGCTGCGCCACGTCCGTTATCCCATTTCCCGACAGGTAGGCGAAACCGAGCGAAAGGATTTTTGGTGTCATCCTGTATGGTGCACCTTCCCGATCCTGGCGGATGTAGCCTGCATCCTTCAGGTCAGACAGTACCCTGTGAGCGGCCCCCCGTGGAATGTCTAGACCATCCGCGATATCGATCAATTGTAATCCCTCGAAATGCTTTGCAAGCAACTCAAGGATCAATATCGCTCGGTCGCGGACAGTCGCCATTCTCAAAGCCTCTTCTTGTTTCCCTTTTCACACATAGCTGATCGCACCCAAATCACAATGAAAATGCACTTTCTGGAAACAGTTTCCATTTGAAAATGGATTCCGCATGGTGTACGACGCTCACATCGGCAAGCGCCCCGGGGACTGTCCGCGAGACCGGCAGACGCGCATCGCCATAAGCTTCAGCGATGTGAGGAGGAGATCTTTGGCGAATCTCAACATTCGTGAGTTTCTCGACAACCGTACAGTCGGGCCATTCCAATGGAAGATCCTGCTCATATGTCTGACCATACTCATCCTAGACGGCTTCGACATCGTCGCCATGGGCTTCATAGCGCCCGCGATTGTCGACGACTGGGGCATCACCCGGGAAGCGCTAGGTCCCGTCCTGTCCGCGGGCCTGTTCGGCCTTGCCATCGGAGCTTTATGCGGCGGTCCGCTGGCGGATCGTTATGGACGCAGGGGCGTCATCATCGGCTCTGTCTTCTTCTTCGGCGTGATGAGCCTCGCTTCCGCCTGGGCGCCGAACCTGACGGCGCTGACAATCTTGCGCTTTCTCACCGGCCTTGGGCTTGGAGCTTCACAGCCCAATGCTGCCACGCTGATTTCTGAATACGCTCCCAAGCACCGGCGCGCCCTGTTCGTCACAGTCGTCTATTGCGGCTTCACCGTCGGTGCCGCGCTTGGTGGGTTTCTCGCGACCGATCTGATTGCTTCGTATGGCTGGCACTCAATTCTGGTAGTCGGCGGCGTGGTGCCGATGGTCTTTGCTCTGGTGCTCATCCTCGTCTTGCCGGAATCGGCGCGTTTCCTGGCACTTCGGCCCGAACGTAAGCGCGACTTGATTGCTATCGTCAACACGATCGCGCCAAAAGCTGCGAACGAAAGGACTGCTTTCATTGTCGATGACAAGGTCGACAAGAAGGGCAGTGCCATTAAGCTCTTGGGTTCTAAAGCGCATCGCAACGTCACAGCGCTGCTCTGGATCGGCATGTTCATGAACATGCTCACGGTCTATCTGCTCAATAGCTGGCTGCCGATTATGATCAAGGACCAAGGATTTTCGTTGAGCGACGCCGCGTTCATCGGCGCTATGATGCAGGTTGGCGGTACACTGGGCAACATCTTGCTCGGGTGGGAGATGGACCGGTGGAACCCCCATCGTGTCATGTGCGTCACGCTGGTCGGTGCGGCCATTGTCGCACTGCTGATTGGAACGCAGGCGCAGAGCGTTAACGCGCTGATGATCCTCATTCTGATCTTGGGCTTCTTCACCAATTCAGCCAATACTGGCTGGGTCGCATTGGCAGCCTCCCATTATCCAACGGAGATGCGAGCAACAGGCACGAGTTGGATGACCGGTGTATCACGGTTCGGAGCCATCTTCGGGGCGTCGGTTGGGGCAGTGCTGCTTGGAGCGCACTGGAGCTTCGGACAGGTTTTCATGTTCCTGAGCGTACCGATCTTCATCAGTATCGTGGCCGCTTATCTCAAGGGCCGGCTGTCCGGCAGAACAACCCTGCAAGCGAATGGCGAGATCGCAAACGCCTGACGCAAAAAGCTCCCGGCCCCAACGCATTTCTGGAATGAACATGAAGATCGCTATCGATTCCTACTGCTACCATCGGTATTTTGGAGAAGTCTATGCCGGCCTCGAGGTGGATCCCGGCAAGTCAATGACCATCGACGATTTCATCGAGCGCGCGCGGATGCATCATGTCGACGGTGTGTCCCTGGAATCGTTCATGATGACAGACCACAGCACCGAGCGTCTTTCTCGCCTGCGCCATCAGCTCGAGGAAGAAGGCTTGGAATGCGTTTGGGCATGGGGCCATCCCCGTGGCCTGGAGTCAGGTCTCGCCCCCCAGGTCCTCGATGATCTTTTGAAGCACATTGATATCGCACATGCGGTTGGCGCGTCAGTCATGCGCATCTGCGCTGGCGGCAGGGCCACTCGTACCCTCAGTTGGCAGGAGCACAAGACACTGCTCTTGCCGCTTTTGCGGCAAGCTGCGGACTATGCCGCTCGAAACAATGTGGAACTCGCGATCGAGAACCACATCGACTTCCTCGCCGAAGAGTTGCTCGAACTCCTTGACACGCTCGACCATCCCGCGCTCGGCGTATGCCTCGACACTGCCAATAATCTTCGCATGCTGGAGGATCCTTCGGATGCGATAGCCAAGCTCGCGCCGCATGCGAAGGCCGTGCACCTCAAGGACATCACGGCCTTTAAGGGTAGCCCCCGTGACTTTGGATTCTGGCCAAGCGTGCCGGCCGGGCGTGGCCTGATCAACATTCCATTCGCTTTGGGCGAGCTCAAGAAAGCAAATTTTACCGGCCTGCTCGCGATTGAGATCGATTACCTACACCCGGATTACGCCTCTGAAGACGACGCGATCACAAAGAGCGTTGACTACGTCAAGGAGTATCTAGCTGCCGAGCTTGCTTCAAAGACTATCAAGGAGAATGCCTGATGACATCGCCGATGATACCGTCGCCGACGGGTTACACCAGACTTTATGTTACCCTTGGGCATCCGGTCGCTCAGGTAAAATCTCCGGAAGTTCTGAACGTGATCTTCGCATCTGCGAACGTGGATGCCGTGATGTTGCCTGTCGAAGTGCATCCCGACGATCTTACGGCGACCATGGAAGGTTTAAAGAGGGTCCGGAACCTCGATGGGATGCTTATCACTGTCCCGCACAAGTTCGCCGTCGTCCCGCATCTCGACCACAAGAGCGCCATGGTTGAACTCGCCGGCGCCGTCAACGCCCTGCGGCGTGAGCCCGATGGGCGCTGGACTGGCGACAATTTCGACGGCCGGGGTTTCGTCGCCGGCCTTAATAAGCAAGGGCATACCGTAGAGGGCCGCACAATCGTGCTTGTGGGCGCAGGCGGCGCCGGTGCGGCGATCGCCCCTGCCCTCCTTGAAGCGGGCGCGGCTCACCTACAACTGGTTGACCTCAACGAGCAAAAAGCTTCGAGCCTTGCGTCTCGCCTGCTGCAGGTCTGGCCCGGCACCGTCGATATTGCGCAACGCCCGACGCTGGATGGCGCGGATATCGTCGTAAATGCAACACCACTCGGACTGCAGAATGATGATCCGCTTCCGTTCGATCCGAGCAAAGTGTCCGGGAATACTGTTGTCGCCGATATCATCATGAAGCCGGCGGAGACGCGCCTGCTAAGAGAGGCCGCTGAGGCGGGGCTCGTGACGCATGCAGGCATCCACATGCTTGATGGACAGATCGCCTTCTACCGCCAATTCTTTGGCTTTTAGCCAACAGAAAGAAGCCGGAGTGTGTGAGGGAGGAAAGCAATGCAGGCAATGTCTGCGGCCCCGAGGTCGCAAGTTATCCCACTATTCGCCCTCAGGGGTATCGGGAAAGAGTATGGGGCGGTCCGCGCCTGCCAGAACATTACCTTCGAGATCTATCCCGGAGATATCATCGGGCTCGCAGGTGAGAACGGTGCCGGCAAAAGCACTTCGATGAAGTGTCTGGCAGGATGGGTTCCGCCATCGGCGGGCCACATCGAATGCGGCGGTGCGCCGGTGACATTCGCAGGTCCGCGCGATGCCGAGCGAGCGGGAATCGCCGTAATCCCACAAGAGCTGGACCTTTTCCCTGAACTTTCAATCTACGAAAACATCTTCGCAGGTGTGCAATGGCCCCGCAACCGCTGGGGGATCTTTGACCGGTCCGGAATGAAGGAAACGGCCAGAAGGCTGCTCGTACAACTGGGCGCTTGTTTGGATGTGTGTCTGTCGGTGAAATCGCTTTCGCCGGCCAGTCAAAAGATGGTGCAGATTGCGCGGGCCCTCAATTTGAATGCACGGCTCCTCATCATGGACGAGCCGACGGCGGCGCTAACAGAAATCGAATCCGCTAAACTCTTTCGCGTGATTCACGAGCTGCAGTCGCAAGGAACTGCGATTATCCACATCACCCACCGACTGGACGAGATCTTCAGTCATTGTACTCGCATTGTCGTCCTTCGCGATGGTGAAATGACGGGCGCCGGCGAGGTCGCTGACTTCAACACCGCCTCACTTATCAAGGCAATGGTGGGCCGGCAGGTCGATCAGTTCTATACCCGGCGATTTCGACGTCAGCCGGGCGAGAGGGTCCTTGAGGCACGTGGCCTTTCGCGAGCTGGCGTTTATCAGGATGTTGACCTCGCTCTTCACGCCGGTGAGGTGTTAGGTGTAGCGGGCCTGATTGGAGCCGGGCGAACCGAGATCGCCCATGCCATCGCAGGGGTTAGGCCGGCGGACAATGGCGAGATCCTCGTGAAGGGACAGGCGGTCAGGCTCCGGTCGGTGACGGATGCTATGCAGCACGGCATCGCGTACCTTCCTGAGGAACGGCGCAGCCAGGGGCTCCACCTTTCATTCCCCATTGCTTGGAACATCACATTCGGCGCATTGCCGAAAATTACCAGCAGAGGATTGATCAAGGCTGTCGAGGAAAGGCGTCTCGCGGAAGCTGCTGCCAAGGAGTTTGTTGTGCGTACGTCCTCGCTCGATCTACCGGTTGCCTCGCTCTCTGGAGGTAATCAGCAGAAGGTGCTTCTCGGTAAGGTGCTCGCCAACGACCCTGACGTCATCATCCTCGATGAGCCTACGCGTGGGGTTGACGTAGGAGCAAAGGCCGAGATCTACGCGCTGATCGAAACCCTTGTCGAGCAAGGCAAGGCCGTGATGTTGATCTCCTCCGAAATCGAGGAAGTGCTTGCGCTTTCGGACAGGATTGCCAGCGTTCATCATGGCCGGATCAATCGCGTTCTGGACCGGTCGGAGTTCTCGGCAAATGCAGTCGGGTTTGCAGTGTCTGGGCAGGTGAAGCATGCTTGAAATGTCAGCAGCCTCATCCCGCAACCCCTTCGCCGCGATATTCGATCGACCGGAGATTCCGTCTCTGGCGTTCCTGACCTTGCTGAGCACCGTCTTTGCTTTGACGACCGGCGGGTTCGCGAGTGGAGGTAACCTCATGGGTATCCTTCAACAGGCCGCACCAATTGCCATCGTGGCATTGGCGTTGAATCAGGTCGTGATCGCCGGGGAGATCGACATCTCGATGGGTTCCATGGTGGCCGCGCTCGCCTTTGTTTTCGCCGGGTTAGCTCAAACGACCGGAAACCCATGGATGGCGCTGGCGGCTACTGTCAGCTGTGGCGCTCTCTTTGGAAGCCTGAATGGCCTGCTCATTGCTTATGCGCGAATCCCATCCATCATCGCGACGCTCGGGACACTCATGGTGTTGCGAGGCGGACTCTTGATCTGTGCGGGCAACCTGACCCTCTACGCCCAGCCGGCAGCCCGCTTTTTTGGAAGTGGCACTATCTTCGGCGTTCCGATCGAGGTGGTGACGTTTGCTGTCGTCCTGGTGAGCTTCGCTGTCCTTTCCAGCCAGACGTCTTTTGGCCGCCAAGTCTATGCGGTCGGGGGCAATGAGCGAGCAGCACGCGATGTGGGTATTCCCGTCGAGCGGGTCAAATGGCTGGCGTTTACATTAGTGGGCATCTGCGCGGCAGTTACCTCAGCCGTTTTCGTCGGACAAGTTGCCGCCATGCAGGCGAACGCAGCAGCCGGCTTCGAGTTGAAGGTGATCGCCGCCGTGGTCCTCGGAGGAACAAGCCTCAGCGGCGGTCGGGGCTCGAACCTCTCTCCAGTCATTGGAGCGCTTCTCCTTAGCGTCATTCTCAACGCAACCGCTCTCAATCGCGTGCCCCCGACATTCGAGTCTCTCATCCTCGGCATCATTATTCTCACGTCCGTGACATTCGTCGGCATCCGCGCGCGGTTCGCAGCAAAGGACTAATCGATGGCAAGGCCTTCGCTTTCAAAAACGCTTTTGAACCGCACTGGTGGCCTCGCCGTGCTCTTTATCTTCGAACTTGCGTTGATCAGTGCCCTCGTGCCCGGCTATTTCAGCCTTGACGGGCTCCTCTATGCCTCCCAGGGCTTTGTCGAGCCCGGCATCATCGCACTCGGCATGACGCTCGTCATTATCAGCGGGGGGATCGATATTTCCGTCGGCTCTCTGTTGGCATTGGTCGTGGTTGTCGTCGGGTTCAGCTATGATGCCGGGCTGCCGCTGCCGCTTTCGATGGCGTTGGGATTATTGGTCGGCACGGCTGGAGGCGCGCTGAATGGAGCGATCATAACCCTCCTTCGGCTTAACTCTTTGGTCGTGACACTTGGCACGCTTGCGCTTTTCCGCGGGATTGCACTGGCGATCAGCAATGCCGAGGCGGTATCGACATTTCCGGACTGGTTCCAATTCATCGGTCAGGGCAATCTCGGCCCGCTGCCGTTTCAGATGTGCATCTTCCTTGTGCTGGCGACCGTTATTGCGGTGCTGCTGCATTGGACGCCATTCGGCAGGCGGGTATACGCAGTTGGAGCAAATGAGACCGCCACGCGGTTTTCTGGCAGCAACCCCGAGAACATCCGATTCACTGTCTATACGCTTCAAGGACTGATGGTTGGCATTGCCGGCATCATTTACTGCGCTCGGATCTCGTCTGCTCGTGGCAATGAGGGGTTCGGCCTGGAATTCATCGTGATCACGATGGTGCTCTTTGGAGGCAGCCGGATCACGGGCGGCTATGGAACTATCCTTGGCACGATTTTGGGCGGACTCATTCTCTGGTACCTGCAGGACGGCTTGAGCTTTGCGGGCATATCCAGCGACTGGGGATTGCTTTTGACCGGCGTGTTCCTGATTGCGGGTGTTCTGATTAACGGAAATCTCTCCGCGATACACAGTTTTCTACGGCTCACACGGGGTGGCGCGCTGGGCGCCTCACGGAAAGATCCGAATTTTGTCAGAGGAGGAGACAACGCATGAAAACAGATACAACTGCCTATAGCCGTCGTTCGGTTTTGGCGATCGCCACATTGGTAATGCTGACGTCAACCCAAATGGCCGCCGCGGCTGATCGTATCGTGATGCAGGTGATCCCGAAGCTCATCGGGATCCCCTATTTCACGTCAACTGGCGAAGGCGCCAAGGAGGCTGCCGCAGAGCTCGGCATAGAGATGAACTACAACGGCCCGACTGACGCGAGTATCGAGGGCCAGATTGCGATCATCAACCAGGCGATCCGGCGGAAGGTCAACGTCATCGCAATCGCTGGCACAGACGCAGCGGCTCTTGCACCGTCTCTAAAACGAGCCCGCGAAGCCGGCGTTACTGTGGTTTCCTGGGATTCGGACGTCGGCAAAGCTGCACGATCATTCTATGTCGAAGCCACGTCGGATGCCGGTATGGGGCAGGGTCTCATCGACAGCCTCGTCAAAGATGGGCTTACGGACGGCGATGTTGCAATTCTCACAGGTTCGGCGACCGCCGCCAATCTCATTTCCTACGTCAATGCGATGAAGGCCTACACCGCAGCTCATTATCCAAAGTTGAATATCGCCACTGTGCTCGCCGGCGACGAGGACGCGGTCAAATCAAAGGCTGTTACCACGAGCTATTTTCAAGGCAATCCCGAGACCAAGGCCTTGATCGTCATCGGCTCCGCCATGACGCCGGGGCTCGAGGCATTGAAGGGTCTCGGACTGCAAGGCAAAGTGAAGGTTGCCGGCTTCGGCCTGCCGAGCGTGAATGGTCGACAGACAAAGGATGGTTCGCTAAGCCGCTTTCTGCTTTGGAACCCGGTCGACCTCGGTTATGCGGCAGTCTACGCGGGTGTTGCAGCTCATAGAGGTGAGATCAGGCAGGGGTCCGCGGAACTTGCGGCGGGGCGACTTGGCACCTTGAAGGTGAGCGGCGATATCGTCACCCTGGGCCCGCCGGTCGAATTCGACGCTTCTAACGTTGATAAGTTCAACTTCTAGCATCTTGAGGAGCGCTCGCGGCAATATGCTGGAGCGCTCCTTCAAGCGTTGACATCGCACCGCGGCTTTGAGAGCCTCGCGGGTGATCACAGTGAGTGAAGGTAAGCGAGACTCTGAACGAAGGCTTCTCTCGGCTGTCCTGAGATCAGTTCTAAAACGGCGATGCCCGTGAACCTGATCTGTTCGGCAGCCGCGAACGCCGCCTTGAAATCTACGGTCCCGGTGCCAAGTGCGTCATGGCGCCACGCTCCCCGCCTCCCGTCGGACACGTGCAACTGGCTGAGCAGCGGTCCGAGATTTCCGATTGCAACTGCCTGATCCTCACCGATGAATTCTGCGTTGGCGAGGTCATAGGCTACACCCAACGCATTCAGGCCAAGGCGCTCAATGAACCCCTTGATCTGAGATGCGGATGGCAATGACGTCAGCGGATGTGTCTCAAGATGGAGTCGCAGCCCGAATTTGCCGGCTAAGGTAGCCAGCGCTCCGATACTATCCTCCAGGCGAGACATGGTCTGTTCGGATGGCGGCGGGAAGAGGCCCGAGACTCGACCTGGAACGACAACGACGCCTTTTACATCGAGATCCGCCGCCAGTTCCAAAGCCCGCTCGTAAAGGCGCACCGAAGAGGCCCTGACCTCATGGTCCACACTTCCAAGATTGTAGTCCAGAGCGGGTGGATTAAGCGATTCAAGTCGCACACCGCTCGAATGCAGCCTTTTTTTCAACGCGTCACGCGCCGGTCCATCCAGTTCCTCTGGCCACAGATGCCCGGGCGACAGGATGACGTCGAAGTCGTTGAGACCAAGTTCAGTAAGTTCAGCCAGTGCCGGTTCGATCGGCCGGTTCCACATGTATGAAAAGGTGTTTCCGCCATAACGCAAGGTCATTGATTCCCTCCTGCCACTATTGCCGATCGCCCGACTGCGGCCATCTCAGTGATGCGCAAGTATTTCGCCCAGAAACGTTCGGGTACGCTCATGCTGGGGATTGGAGAAGAACTCCAACGGCGTATTTTCTTCGACGATAGCTCCGTCGGACATGAAGATGACGCGGTCGGCCACTTGGCGCGCGAACCCCATTTCGTGCGTCACACAAATCATCGTCATGCCGTCCTTGGCGAGCCCGACCATCGTGTCCAGTACTTCCTTGACCATTTCGGGGTCGAGTGCAGACGTCGGTTCGTCGAACAACATGGCGATCGGCTGCATGCACAGCGCCCTGGCGATTGCGACGCGCTGCTGTTGACCACCCGAGAGCTGGGCAGGATATTTCTGCGCCTGATTGGCGATCTTCACGCGATCGAGGTACTTCATCGCCGTAGCCTCCGCGTCCGCCCGGCTTGCTCCCCGCACACGCATCGGAGCCAGTGTGCAGTTTTCAAGGACCGTCTTGTGCGGAAACAGATTGAACTGTTGGAAGACCATACCGACTTCGCGCCGGATTACGTCGATCGATCTCTGATCGGCAAGTCGTGTGCCATCGACGACGATCGTGCCGGATTGAATAGGTTCAAGATGATTGATGCAGCGGATGAGTGTCGACTTTCCCGACCCTGACGGCCCGCACAAAACGATTTTCTCGCCCCGCCTCACCGAAAGATTGATGGATTTCAACGCATGAAAGGCGCCATAGTACTTGTCGACGTTTTCCATGGAAATGAGACTGTCTTGCACGCTCACCAGAACCTCCCGGCTACCATTCGAGAAAGGGCCTGAACGTGCAAGTTCAGGCCCCAAATTTGCTGCGGTGCTTACTGCGCGGCGAAAGTTATGCCCTTTAGTTCCGTCGGGAACTTCGGTACGTCGTTCTTGATCCATTTCTTAAACAGCGCGCGGTACTCGTCGGTTGTCTTGTAGGACTGGAAAAAGTCATTGAACGCCTTATTCCAGTCCTTCTCTCCAGGCCGCGTTGCCGCGCCGTACCATACCCCGCCGATAACGATTTTGTTTTCGTATGTGCCGGGCGCGAGGCTCTCCAGCCGATCAATTGCAAATTGATTGGCCGCAATGGCAGTGACTTGGCCGGATAGAAGCGACTGGATTGTTGCGGAATCGTCGTCGAAACGTCGGATGTCGGTGCTCTTGGGTGCGACTGCGCTGAGCAGCGTATCGAGCGTGGAAGAGCGTGGCGTGCCCACGCTCACAGAAGCGAGGTCGGCGGGTGAGGCAATCTTGGTGTCCTTGTTCCCGACAACGTACATCTTTGTCTCAAGATAAGGCACCGAGAATTGTACCGACTTGGCGCGCTCTTCAGTCATGCCAAGGCCAGCGATCAGGATGTCCACCTTCTGGGCGAGCAAGGAGGGAATGCGTGCAGCGAGCGAAAGCTGAGCGTACTGCACCTGCAGACCGAGACTTTTGGCAAAGGCTTCCGCGATTTCAGCGTCATAGCCTTTCTGCGTGCCCGACGTGTCGATGAAACCGAACGGCGGATTGTCTCCGGAAACGCCAACGATGAGTTTGCCGGATTCCTTGGCTTCCTCCAAACTGCGTGCGTCGGCCCTTTCCGGCATTGCAACTCCCAACGTGAGTGCGACCGCGACTGCTGTCATCATCGCTCGACGACCAAGCGTTCCCCACTGATGTTGTACCTTTTTCATTTCATGCTCCTCCTTGTTAACTCCATGAAAATATCAGCGACCGCCGACAGCGAGCTGCCTCTCAAGTCTCCGCCCGAGCAGGGAGACCGGCCAGCAGATGACGAAATAGAGGGCTCCGACCACGCTGAAGACCAACAGCGGCTTGTAGATGAGATTAGACAACATCTGGCCCGACCGGCTGAGTTCGACGAATCCGACGATGGCGGCAAGCGACGTGCCTTTGATCAGTTGTACGAGGAAGCCGATTGTTGCCGGTAGCGATAGCTTGAGTGCCTGCGGCAGGACAACGTCGCGCATCTTTGACACATAGCCGAAACCCAGTGCATGGCAGGCTTCGGACTGCCCGGCCGGAACCGCCTGAATGGCACCGCGCCAGATATCGCCGAGGTAGGCCGATGCGTGGGCAGTGAACGCGATTCCAACTGCAAGCCAGGCGGCAACTTCGAGGCCCAGAAGCGGCAAGCCGAAGAAAACCACGAAGAGCTGCATCAACAGCGGGGTGCCTTGGAAGAGCCCGATCCAGGCCCGTGCCGGCATTTGTAGGAACGGGTGCTTTGACGAGCGAGCTAATGCGATCAGGAATCCAAACGGTATACCGCCTACAAAGCCGATCGCGGTTAGCAGCACCGTCCATTTCAGGCCGCTTAGAAGGAAAAGGAAATCGTTAGGTCCCATGGCATCCTCACTTCGTCGGATAGTGGAAGGCTCGTTGGCCTACGAGATTCAACAGCGCCATGACGCAGAGCGACAGAAGCAAATAGATTCCGGTGAGCGTGAAGTAGACTTCAAAGCTGCGGAAGGTGTCGTCTTCGATACGCTGCCCGATTGACGTCAGTTCGAGAGCTGAAATCGAAGTACAGATCGCCGTATTCAGGGTCAGAAGAATGAATTGGCTCGTCAGCGACGGGTAGATTGCGCGCAATGCGGGTTTGAGAACAATGATGCGGAAGATGTCTCGGGTCTTCAGTCCGAGCGCGAAGCCGGCCTCCCATTGTCCCTTTGGAACCGAGTCGACTCCGCCCCGAATGATCTCGATAGCGTAGGCGCCGCCATTCAGACCAAGAGCGAGTATCGCCGTGTAAGTCTGGCTGAGGCGAATGCCGAGAAACGGTAGGGCAAAGAAGATGAAGAATATCTGCACCAGGAATGGCGTGTTACGAATGATCTCGACAAAGCCAGACACAAGAAACGAGGCAAATGGCTGATTTGTACGCCGGATCGCCACGCCCGAGATCCCGATGGCGAGGGACAGGGCCATGCCGCCCAAGGCGAGCACGATCGTATACGCAAGCCCTGTAGCCAACTCGGGCCATCGCTCCAACACCACCCAAAAATCAAGATTGACATTCATCTATGCTCACAAGCGGCCAACCGCTTCCTCCGTGTGATTGCAACCGTTTAGTCTGGCCGGCGGCGATATCTTGCGGGCGAAATCCCGCCTGAACACCTTAACGCGGCCGTTCTCCACGAAAGGCGTTGCCGAGCAATACGCGGATCGCTTGCTTATCGAGCGGCACGGGGGTCCAATATGGGTTCGCAACGGCAAGTTCGGCCGCGCGATCAAGCCACTCCTCCCGCATGCCGATCTCGGCTAGGCGCGTTGGTGCGCCCACGTCGATAGCAAGTTCCTGCAGCCCGTCCGCAGCGCTGTCCTCCGTTCCCAGCGCACGACGAACTACCGCCATTGCCTCCGGCACAGCCGGCGCGACGTAGGACGTTGCATAGGGGAGTATGATCGTATGGGTTTCGGCGTGCGGCAGATCGTATGTTCCACCCAACGTATGGCAAAGTTTGTGGTGGATCGACATGCTTACCGATCCAAGGCACGTACCTGCCAGCCAGGCGCCATACAACGCCAGTCGTCTACCCTCTAGGTCTTTGGAATTTTGAGTGATGAGCCGCAATGCCTTTGCCAAGCTGCGGATTGCTTCCTCCGCCATCAGCGCAATGATCGGATTGCCGTCCGGGGCGTACAACGCCTCCACTGCATGCGCGATCGCGTTCATGCCACTCGCGACGCTGAGTGAATGCGGCAAATCCGTCGTCAGGTCCACGTCATAGATTGTCGTGGCTGGAAGGATGGCCGGATCGCGACGCGTCGTCTTGATGCCGTTTTCAGTCTCGCCGAGGATCGGGGTCATTTCGGACCCGGCATAGGTCGTCGGAATGGCAATATGCGGAAGCCCTGCCCGCACAGAGAGCGCTTTGCCGAGGCCGACGGTCGAGCCGCCCCCAATCGACACCAAGCCATCGGCTTTGAGTTCGCGAACGTCCGCTGAGGCCGCTTCGGTTACCTCCACTGGCGTGTGCATGACGGCGCGCGCGCATATACCGACAGCCGCATCGCCGAGGTAGGTCGTTATCAACTCTGCCGCCTCGACCTGCTGCTTGGTGCAGAGCACAAGAACACGCCTCAGGCCCAAGCGCTCGGTCTCTGCCTTCACGTCGCGGATCGTCCCTGCACCAAAGACAACACGGTTTGGAAGAGCCTGATAAAAGAAACCACCTGGCGTCATGACCTGCGCTCCGGGCTCAGCACGAAATCATACTCGAGCGAAAGAAAAGGAACCGTCATTTCGGTGCCGTCCGGCGCCAAACCCGGTTGGCACTCTCGGTAGTTGGTGATGAGCGAGTTTTTGACGCCAAAGACGACGTCACTGTCGAGGTAAGGATCCCCCTCGATGAACACGTGGGTGACGAGCGTTTCTTGGCCTTCGGCGGCGATCATGAAATGCACATGCTCTGGCCGATAAGGGTGTCGGCTTTGTGCTGCGAGCATTTCCCCGACTGGACCATCATCAGGGATTGGATAGTATTTCGGTCGTACTGACCAAAACCAGAACCGACCCTGATCATCCGCGCGGAACCGCGCGCGCATCGTGATCCCCTCACGACGCTGCACGTCGTAGAAGCCTTCATCGTCAGAGTGCCAGGAATCTATTGTAGCACCGGCCAGCGGGCGGCCCTCGACATCGCGAACTGTTCCTGAGACGAACATTGGCTGACCGGCAACGCCGCTTGACATGTTAGCGCCATTCGGAAGTTCGGGCCTGTCCTCCACGAAAAAGGGGCCAAAGACTGTCGTCTCCGTCGCACCTTCGGGTTTTCGATGATTGATGGCATCGACCAGTGTCGAGACGCCTAGCGTATCAGACAGGAGAATGAACTCCTGTCTGACACTGGAGCACGTCTGCCCGACGCGGGTCAGGAAGTCGATCCCGAATTCCCACTCTTCCTGTGTCGGTTCAATTTCGCGAACGAAGGCATGCAGGTGTCGCACCAGAGCCTCACTCACTTGTCGCACTCTGGCATTGGGTGTCCGGGAAACTACTCTCAGCACCTCTTCCGTAATTGTAGACTCATCCAGATCGCGCATGATGTGAGCCCTCCTCCCGAAGGTGTTCCTCTCGTCAAAAGGTTGGCTTGCCGCTCAACCACTCGCTACCCTTGGCATAAAGAGCTTCGACTTCGGGTCCGACCAGCCCTGGCATGTCGAGCTTGACCTTGTAGCCAATCGCCGTCTGCAAATAGGCAAGGTGCCGATAGCCTTCTGGGAACACCTTTAGCTGCTCGGCATTGAGGCGTGGCGGGTTCAACGGATCCACGGGATCGATCCTGTCCTTTTCATAGATTGGCTGCCGCACAAAGATCGCCCATTTGCCATTACGACGTTCGATGAAGTCGTAAAAACGCCCCGTGCAGACCACGTCGCATAGGCTACCCTCGACCTCCGCACGTTGGTTGATTGTCATCTTCGTCTGCGCGATCGCTCTATCGCCGCGCACGTCGATCGATGTGCCGCCGAGGAAATGTAGAATTCGCACGCCTTTTTCGAATCCCTTGACGCTCATATCGATGAACTCTTCGGGAGTTCCCTGGAACCAAGTTGCCATCATCCGCCCATCCGGATGCCAGCAGGTGCGGAAGCGTTCCCAATCGCACGCGTCGCGCCACACCGCCCAGTTTTCGATTAGGTCCCTGATTTCGAGAAGGTTGTCACGCTCGCTTGCCATCGGTTCCTCCGTGATGTTTCAGTTCTTATATATAAACGTGTTCCATATGTAAACCTAAGAAAGTTCGTTTCTTGGTCGGAATACCGGAAAAAACCGTCGGATGTACCCACATGCCGCCCGCGATATCGCCTGCAGCCAAGCCGGGATCAAAAGATTAAGTGGGTCAGGCAGTCGTTCGCGCTAGGAATGGCAACAGATGCTCAATCACGGCCGCAGACGAAAATTCGGGCAACAGGTGCCCTCCCTCGATGGCGGCGCCGCTTACGTCATCAGCCCAACGACGCCACACTTCCTCGGGCGTCGGGCCGCCGAAAGCCTCGCGTTTTGGCCAAAGAACCAGAACGGGACAGGAAATAATCCTGCCGGCCTCCCTGTCCGCGGCGTCGATTTCCCGATCTTCGAATGCCCCCGAGCGATAATCTTCGCAGATTGCATGACGGACGGCAGGATCCGTGAACGCCTTGCGATACGCCGCTAGAACCTCGGGCTCGAAACGGTCCAAAGATCCTGCCATGTTGGAGAGCGCGGCATCAATGAAGCCGATCGGATCAGCGGCGAGCAAGCGCTCGGGAAGGCCATTTGGCTGAGCAAGCATGAACCAATGGAACGCGTTCATTGCGAATGCCGCATCCACACCAGCGAATGCGTCCAGCGTCGGGATCACAGTCAACGAGGAAAAGCTGCGAACATGCGAGGGAAAGTCCAGCGCCAACCTGTATCCAACTCTGGCTCCTCGATCGTGGCCAATCAGCGCAAAGGCGGAATGGCCAAGTTCATCCATGAGATCAACTACAGCCGCCGCTACTCGCCTCTTAGTCCACCGCGGGCCGGAGGTAAGGATACGGCTATCGCCGTAGCCGGGCAGGTCGGGGATAACCAGGGTGTATTTCTCCGCCAAAGCCGGAGCAACGGCACGCCAGGTAAGGTGCGTCTGTGGGTAACCATGCAGAAGCAAAACGGCTGGTCCCGTTCCCCCCATAACTCCTTTGAAACTTACATCTCTCGTTTTGACAGCAAGTGTCCGGAATCCACTGAACATCGAATGCTCCTTGCTGATGGCAATGGAGATTTAATACTCATTTATAAACCAGTTCACAACACGAAATTTCCTGCCTAGTCCTGCACCTTCGCTCGCAGGGTCGCGACTGCTCTAGTGAGTGCGGCTTCGCACACAGTCCTTTGATGATCTGTGAAGCGCGGCACGGGCGTGGCGACATTCAAAGAGCCGAGGGCGTGGCCTGATGGTGACAAAACCGCCTTTGCGACTCCGTTGATGCCGGGCGTGAACTCTTCATATACATAGGCGAAACCGTGTTGCTTTACCTGCTCCAAGTCCTTCCGTAGGCGCTCGACAGAGGTGATAGTATGCGGCGTGATCCGCTCGAATTTGACGCGGGCAAGATATTCTTCGAGCATCGGTTCCGGCAGATGTGCCAACAATGCCTTTCCTCCGGACGTCGCATAAAGGGGCGCCACGTCACCTTCTCGCATCGTAATGTTCAATCGGTGGGTACCCATGACGCTCGCGACCACCTCCGACTTGTCTCCCTTGAGAAAGTTGAGCGCGCAAGTTTCCTGGGTCTCATTGGCTAACCAGGTGAGAATAGGGCCTGCAGCGGTGATGATATCGCCGCTCTCGTTCTCACGCTTGGCGAGTTTCGCGATCGATGGACCGAGCCTATAGCCTTTTGATAATGGCGCGTAATCCAAGTATCCGCGCTTGAGTAAGGTTTTGAGAAGCTGGGTGAGGCTGCTTTTCGGGATTGCGAGTTCCTCGGCAATTTCTGTATGCGTTTTCTCCGCGTCCCAGCGTCCGAGGCATTCGAAAAGATCCAGAACACGCGTCGCGGATTTCACACTGCTGGGCAGGGGCTCTCCGCCAGTTTCTTTTTTTTCTGCTTTCGCTACCGCGTTCACGACATCATCCATATTCATTGGCTTGAACCTCTTTACCGCAAGCGACCACCGAACGCCAGTTTACACGAAATCCGCCATTTAAAACTAGTTCAGGTATGAGAATTTTAAGTAGACCTCAGGTCGTCGGTGTCTTATTCATGCCTTGTCTTCAGAGGAGGAGCTCATGATCGTCGCGCGCATCGCATTCTCAGACCCGGCAATGGATGAAGCCCGCGCACTATTGCTGGATGATCACAAGGCATATCTTCGCAGTGCACCGATCCGCATTCTCCAGTCTGGCCCTTTTCTCGGCCGGCGGCAGGGCGCGATCGTTGTCGCAGAAGTCACTTCACCGTCTGAGATGGAAGCATTCAGTGCGGGTGACCCGTTCGTCACGAACGGAGTCTATCAGGAGGTCCACATTGGCGAATGGAACATCACGCTTCGCTCCTGAGGTCCGCGTGGCCGGGGCCGCCCATTCCCAGGGCCTCCGCCGCTGCGCTTGGAACGAAGCCTCCTAGCGCGGGAGACAGCGGAACACGCCGAAAGGGACGGTCCTCAACCGTTAGCTCTCACCACGAGAGAAACGTTCGGCAAGACAAAGTGACCCTCCGTCAAACCCGTTGTTCCCAATCGGCCGTCTCCGCTATGAAGGTCTCAATAGCTTGCCAAACATCTTCAGCAATCGGAACTGCGGCCAATGCCTTGGTCTCCCGGAATTCCTCAACAGACTTTGCGCCAAAAACAACCGAGCTCACAGCCGGATGCCGCAACGGATACTGCAAGGCAAGCGCTGCAAGTGAGACATCATGCTTACGGCACAATTCTTCTAAGGCTTCAACCTGCCGGAGGACCTCCGGCGTCGCGGGCCGCATGTCATAAAAAGCGTCGGGATGAGAGCCCGTGGCCAATATGCCGGAATTGAAGGGCGATGCAGCGATCCACGAGATGTTGTTTTGCAGGCAATGGTCCAGAAGCGGTCGGCTCGTTGTCCGCAGCAATGAATACTCGCCCGCCGGCATCACTACGTCCAATTCCACTGCCTGCGACAGAGCGAGACAAGCTCGCCAGTCCATCGCCGCGATACCCACTGCGCGTACCAAACCTTCTTCTTTCAAACGTTGAAGGGCCGGGTACATCTCGTCACGAGCCTTTTGGAACAATTCGTCAAAAGCATCACCGCAAAACTGGCGGTCGAGATCATGGATGAACACGGCATTGATTCGCTCGACACCCAATCTAGCAAGGCTCCGCTCTACCGAGCGCCGAGTAGCGTCAGCTGAATAGTCATAGAAGCTTCTCTTGTTATCCGGGTCGATGCTGGAGCCTGTATGGTTCTGATAGCGACCAACCTTGGTTGTGAAGATCACCTCCTCGCGAGGAACATGTGCGAGAGCCGCACCGAGCCGCCGCTCGCTTTCGCCGCCAAGGTAAAATGCTGACGTATCGAAATATCGTACGCCTTCGTTCCAGGCAGTTTGGATGGTCGCCACGAAGGCCTCCTCACCACCAGCGTTGGCAAGGCTTCCGGCACCCATACCGATCTTCGGAAACCGCACTACTTCGCTAAGAGCTTTATTCAATGCCAGTCCTCCTGGGGAACTATGATCGTGCTGGGGCTCGTTAAAGATCTGCGAGAAACGATCGAAGCGCTTCACCGGCTATCTTGCCTTGCTCGCGATAATCCAACCCTCGCAGGCGTGCTGTAGGCGCCTCAAGACTGATGGTGATACCTGAGGGCAAAGCGTTCAGCAGATCTTTGACAGGCAGCTCGCCCTCACCCGGGAGGAGGCGGTTTTGTCGTGCTTCGCGCCGTCGTTCGTCTAGCGAGGTTGGGGCCTTGGAAAGACCGTCACAGATCTGAATATAGGAAAAGAGCGAAGGATCGTACTTACACACCTCTTCCGGGCTTGCGCCGGACCTGAAGAACTGAAGCGTATCAATAAGCAAACCAAGATTGCCTGCCTTGACCGCATCCACCATGCGACCAGCACTTTCTATCGAGTCGATGCTGCAATATGTGATGAACTCCAGCATCACTTTCAGGCCGTACTGGTCTGCCAGGTTGCAAAGATCTGCAAGATTGGCTTGTAGGCGCTGCCTATTCTCGTCGTTGCCAACTACCAGAACAAAACCTGCGCCAAGCTCTGCACCCGCTTCGAGGGCTGCTCGAAGGCTTTGCACGTTGGTGTCGGGACTAATCCAAATTGCTTCTATGTCAAGAAGCTTTATGCCGGCATCTCTAAGCCTTTGACCAATGGCTTTTATGGCACCATTTTCGGAAAGGACATCGATGAGTGGATCACCCGGGCGCGGAGCGACCAGCCTAATCCCGCAGTGACTGAACCCTCCGGAAGCGGCAGCGTCTATGAGTTGCAAGGGATGGGCATCGATCATTGTGAGATGATGAAGCGAACAGGCTGGCATCGATAGATCCTTTTATGCCGGTGGGTTCGCTCCTTAGCAGTTCCTATACATGAACGCAATTCTAATTATGAACATGTACATCTTTGGTGTCATGAACGAGCGGGGGAATGAGGGAAGGTCGGCCGGTAAGGCCGACCTTTTTTTCGATCAGTGAGCCGTACCGATAGAGTCGGTGAACTTGGCCAGATCTTGATTGAACCGTTGAGCCTCTTCCAGGAAAGGTGCATGACCCGAATTTTCGTAGATCTTGGACTTGACCTCCGGGTTCAGCGACCGAGCGCGATCGATGCTCGGCTGGGTGTTCACCAGGTTGTCTTTGCCGCCATAGAGCAACAGAACAGGGACCTGAGCCTTCGGCAGCCCCTCACTTGCCAGCACGGTCATCGACGGAACTGATCGCGTCATGACCCAAGAAGCCATCGCTGCGTTGGAAAGCAACCGTTCGAACGTCGCGGTATCGGGCTGCTTCGCAAAGTTGAGGGCAAGAAAATCACGTACAGCATCGAGGTGGGTGCGCATTTCGTTCGAAGCCAAGCCCTCATAAACGATGGGGTGGCTCGTGATCAGGTCCGATTTCAGTTCGATGACCCCGTCTGTTGATTGCCACTGATGGGTTGGATGCCCCTCCCACCGGCATCGCGATGTGCCAAGATGGTGATGGGTAAAGTCACCAACACAGTAGGAGGCATTTATGGAGGAAGTCAGTATCGTCGGCGTCGACCTTGCAAAGCAGGTTTTTCAAGTGCACGGCGCGACTGCCGATGGCCGAGTTTTGTTTCGCAAGAAAC